>MAAC01011194.1_pt1 | contig 212059 bp, 176 predicted proteins | sample 1115981 | NCBI WGS metagenome assembly MAAC01 (sample SAMN04961126, study PRJNA320927) | seawater metagenome | isolation source: sample BD02T64 sea water enriched with oil for 64 days | place: USA:Gulf of Mexico | collected 2013-07-27 | reverse complement strand
CGATCATCTGAGAAGCATGGAATGTACCTTCCTTACCAGTGAATCCTTGTACGATTATCTTTGAGTCTTTGTTTACTAGTACGCTCATTATATATCGGTCTGTTTTATGACTTTATTTTGCGATTCAAAATTACTTTAATCCGATGGAAATACAAACTATTTGTGATAATTTTGGCACAAATAACTGGAATATGAATCAAGATACGATATGTGCATTAGCAACAGCAGCTGGAATGGGTGCTATTGCGGTGATTAGGCTTTCTGGACCTGCAACTTTTGCTATGGTGAATAGTTGTTTTAAGCCGGCCAAAAAGGGAACAGACCTGATGACTGTGGATACACATACCCTACATTTTGGAACAATAGAAGATGAAGGGACTATGATTGATGAGGTGTTGGTATCCATTTTTAAGGGGCCAAAGTCTTATACAGGGGAAGATACTATTGAGATTTCTTGCCATGGATCCGTATATATTCAAAACAGATTATTACAGCTATTCCTAAAGAAAGGTTGCCGAATGGCAAAAGGGGGAGAGTTTACTTTCCGTGCCTTTATGAATGGTAAATTGGACCTTACACAAGCAGAGGCTGTTTCCGATTTGATTTCATCGAAGTCTGAGAAGTCGCACCATATGGCGGTAAAGCAAATGCGTGGTGGATTCTCCAAGGAACTGACAGAACTTAGAAAGCGTCTGATAAAGTTTGCTTCGCTGATTGAGTTGGAGCTGGATTTCTCTACGGAGGATGTAGAATTTGCAGATCGTTCTGAGTTGGTTACATTATTAGAGCAGATGGCGGCCTTTATGGAGCGTCTTATTGCTTCTTTCAAGGTAGGGAATGCCATAAAAAACGGGGTGAGCGTTGCCTTGGTAGGTGAACCCAATGTAGGGAAATCTACCTTGCTAAATGCTTTGTTGAACGAAGATAGAGCCATTGTTTCTTCTATTGCAGGTACTACGCGTGATGTGATTGAGGACGAAATGGTGATAGAAGGGGTAGTCTTCCGTTTTGTAGATACAGCGGGTATCCGTGAAGCTATAGATGAAATTGAAAGTATTGGTATTGAAAAGACTTTTGAAAAGATTCAAGAGGCGGATATTGTTTGTATGTTATTCGATGCAGCGCAAGATGATCCAGTGCTTATAGCAAAGGAATACCAAAAGATTGCAGACTCTATTCCCGATAAGCCAATGATTCTTTTAGCTAATAAGATTGATAAGATGGAACTTTCTATTGAAGAAAAGTTCAAGAATTTCCCTGACTATATTGCTATATCTGCCAAGGAGAAGAAAAATATTGAAGATTTTAAATCTCATTTATTAAACCTTCTTGAGCTAGGAGAGGTGAGTCAGGAATCTGTTATAGTAAACAATTCCCGTCATTACGATGAGTTAAGCCGTGCATTGGAATGTATTGAGCAAGTTAAAAATGGTCTGGAGATGGATATCTCTGGTGATTTATTGGCCCTAGATATTCGTCAATCACTATTCCATATTGGTGAGATCACGGGTAATATCTCTACGGATGATTTGTTGGATAGTATTTTTAGGGATTTCTGTATTGGAAAGTAGTCTCCACAAAATAAAATGATAGAAAACTATAAGTAAATAGTTTTAAGCCTCATAATTAGGGGCTTTTTTTATGCCTTAGTTTTTACGATATTATTCAGCTATTGAATATTTAGTAGCTCAATTGTATTGAATTGTATTTGAAAGGGTTGCGATTAAATTCCCGTATTTCAAATTGATTTGCATGCTTTACTTGCAATTGCATTCTTGAGGATAGCCATCTATGTGATGGCTAAAGGTTTACAACCTGAGTGAATAATTATAATCGATATATGATTCATAAAGTTAATTAGTTGATAGATAAGTCTAAATAAAATTAAAAACCTTCAGCTTGTCCAAAAATCACACATAAGAGGATATATTGAATAGATGAAATATAAATTATGATGCAATTGGATCGGAATTCAATTTAAATATTACTTTTGACATGTTTGAAAACTAAAATGGGAACACAATAAATCATCAAATGAAAAAGTTAGTTTTATTTTTTTTAACATTAATAACCAGCCTAGTCACAGCCCAAACTCAATTTTTAGAACAAGAATTGATGCCCAGGATTGGATATGATTTAGAGGTTCGAGATTTCACAACAGTTGATATAGATTTTGATGGGGACCTTGATATAATAAGTGCAAGCTGTGATAAAGCGGCTGATCCAGAAGGTCTTGTTCGACTATTTATCAATATGGATTCCAAATATTTTATTCCCATTCATATCGATTCTTTGACTGGGGCGAGCAGAGTGAATTTTGGGGATTTGGATTCAGACGGTGATCTAGATATTATAGCAGGATCCTATAGTGAAAGCGTACTAATTTGGTACGAAAATGATGGCGACTTAAACTTTACGAAGGATACCCTATTTACCAATAAGATAGATCCTACTTGTTTAGAAATTCAAGATATCGACAATGATGGCGATTTTGACATTATTGCAAATAATTATAGCCAAGGGCGTATAAGTTGGTATGAAAATGATGGAAATCAATCTTTTACTGAACATGGCGTGGACACTGCAGCTATTCAGGAATCTACAATCGTTATTGACCTAGATTTAGATTCAGATTTAGATATAGTTAGTTATTCTAGAGCTAAAAGAGAAATTACATTTTATGAAAATGATAGTAACGCTGTATTTACTAAATCTATAATAGAAGATTCATTAATGGACACTAGGGAAGTATCCATTGCAGATCTGGATAGTGATGGCGATTTGGATATTCTGTCTACGAGTAGATTTACGAAGTTGGTTACTTGGTATGAGAATGATGGGAACCAGAATTTTACATTACACGATTCTTTAATTTCTGGCTTAACAGAACTTAGAACAGTTAGGGCGAATGATTTGGATGGCGATGGCGATTTTGATCTTTTAGTACATACAGTAGATACCTTGTTTTTGTTTGAAAATGATGGGAATGAAAATTTTGTACAGTCCTTCTTTGACCCTGGTAATTTTTATTTGTCTTATTACGGTAATACAGGATATAAAACTGGGTTACATGGAGAGATTGTAGATATTGAGAATGATGGTGATATGGATATTATTACCATCAATAATTTAACCAATGATATTGAATTTTATAAAAATCAAGGAAATCAAAATTATGATCGGTTATTGGTGTCAGGAGAGAAGGTTGAAGTTGAAGATTTAAAAGCTTTGGATTTCGATTTTGATGGTGATCTAGATATTATTAGTGCTGCAATTAAAGGTATTTATTGGGATGAATATATTGAAGATGGGTTCTATTCTACACATCGTTTGTTTTCATCTGCTCAAAGTAAGTTTGTTGAAAATGTTGATTTGGATGGTGATGGGGACTTAGATATTATTACTGCATCCTATGATTCTGGCCATGAATGGTTCGAGAATGTAAATAATGAATATTTTAATCAAAACTATCTGGATAGTGGAAATAGTGCTTTTTCAAATATTTGTGTGATGGATTTTGATTTAGATTCTGATCTAGATCTTGTCGTTGGAAATTTTAATGCTACGGTATACCGGAATGATGGGAATTTATCTTTTACTGATACTGTAATTAGTAATTATAATCTAAGACAATTGTTAATCATTGACTTTGATATGGATGGAGACGAGGATATCGTTTTCCAAGGCTCGAGCTTTAGCAGTATTAGATGGTTAAGAAATGATGGTAATTTAACTTTTAGTTCTGTAGTGCTTATTGATGAAGAAATACCCATTATGAATGATTTTGAAATTTACGATTTTGATTCGGATGGAGATTTGGATATAGTAGGTGTTTCTTATTATGAAGATGAAGTTTCCTGGTTAAAAAACGATGGAACTGAAAATTTTTCAAGACATCTAATTGCCAGTAATGTAAAGAATAGTGAAGATATAGACCTTTTAGATTTCGATAACGATGGGGACATGGATTTTGCCACAATTGGTAGATATTCTGGTGCGCTTCGTATATACGAATATGAAGAGGATACCACATTTACTCATTATACTTTAGATACTTTGCCCGATTTTAATTCTTCAGTTGGAACAGGAGACGTGGATAATGATGGAGATATAGATTTAGTAATGTATGATGGAACATCGATGAAGAGAAATCTTTGGTATGAAAATCTGCAGGTAAATAATTATTTACATTTAAAATTGGTTCCTTTTATTGATTTGAATCAAAATAGCCTTAAGGATACCAATGAAATAGCCTTTGTTGAAGGTTCTTTAGTGGTTAGTCCGGATGAGGTATATCAAACATGGACCAATGAATGGGTAGAATTATTCTTAACCACTGGAGAGGACTATTCTTTGGTTTTGAATATTGATACCAGTATTTGGGAAGCTACAGATTCGTTGAATAGAATAATTGAAGTAGATTCTATACAGGCGATTGATACAAGTCTCTTTATAGGTTTAAATCCATTGCATGACCTTTATATAAAATCCGATATTACCGCCGCATGGCCGCGTTGTGGTGACACTATACCCCATATAGTACAGGTTCAAAATTGTGGTGGCCATTTGGATTCTGCTTTTGTTTATTATTCATTGGATGAAGCGGCTCAATTTGTATCTTCTATACCAGAGGCCCTGTCCATAGATGAATCGGGGGTTACTTTTAAACTCAATGATTTTGAAATTGGAGAAAGCAGAGAATTAAAAATCCAAGTAGCCTTACCTATACCCATAGATACCTTATATCATACTTTGAATGTAGAGGTGGATACTGGAGCAATAGTTTTGGCTAGTACAGCGAATTATGATGAAATAATCCGATGTAGTTACGACCCTAATGATAAAACTGTTTTTCCTCAGTATCTTGAGGAAGGGTATATTTTGGATAATCAGGATCTGGAGTACCTAATTCGTTTTCAGAATACCGGAAATGATACGGCCTTTTTAGTAGTTATAAAAGATACCTTGGACATTGCTTTAAATATGAATTCTTTTGAACTTATAAATGCATCACACCCTGTTAGTATTGTGCGAAGTTCTGAGCTGAACAGCCTCGAATTTCGCTTTAATGATATTATTCTAACGGATACCTTGACGAATGAAGAGCAGTCTCATGGCTTTGTGAAATATCGAATTAGTGCAGTTGATAGTTTGATCGTGGGGAGTTCAATAACGAATACAGCGCATATTTACTTTGATCAAAACGATCCAATTATAACCAATACAACAAGTAATGAGGTGTATGATTGTGCGTATCTGGGAAGTGATATCGAAACTTCAAGTAATGTGTTCTATACTGCATGGCCAGATGTCGAAATTGATTTAAATGAAGATTTTATTCAATCCGCAGAATGGAAAATTGGGGATAGTATAGTATCAACAAATACTACTAGTTTTAATCCTACTTTTTATGGGGCTGGTAATCAATACGTAACCATTCACCTAGAAAATGAATTGTGCCAGTTGGATACAAGCATTTTAATTACAGTTGTTGATAATATTGGATTATCTGAAAATGATTTTGGTGAAATTCTCCATATATATCCCAATCCAACTAACGGAAAATTTAACGTTGATATGGGGCAGAGCTATGAATTTTTAGAGGTGAAGATTAGCGATATATTTGGGAAAGTTGTTCAAAATATGAATTTCCAAGGCGTTCAAAATTTTGAGCTTAGAATAAATCAGGAGTGTGGAATGTATATATTGGAAATTGGTAACGGAGAAGGTGTAAAGGCATTTATGAAGATAATAAAGAGTAATTAGAAAGGTGTTTATATCCGCATTGCATGAGAGTCGGCTGAGAATATCAGATGGCAATTGAAGGCGCTTTAAAGGCTACTAAGTTATACTTTACTGTTATGTGGTATCTATCCAAAAACAATAGCTCAAATACGACTATACAAAATCAGAGTAATTATATTCAGGATAATGGTACAGTTTTGAGTCGAGATGTATAATGTCAGCATAAAGTGAACAATTTCACCTTAGGAAAAATCCATTCAATGAATCATGAGAATTATTTTAATACAGGTTTTATTTATTGTTTGTTGTATTTGCACAAATAGCCTAAGTGCACAATCTGATAGGCTTGAATTATTTACAGACTGCAAGGTTGAAGAAATTTCGGACCAGGAATATAGTCAGATTGAGCGTGCATATATAGCCAGTAAAAAATACAATTCATTTATAGATAGTGCAGGATATATTCCGCATCTCAATTTGTATTTGATAGGCGATTGTAATGAAATATGTGAAGACTATTTATACGACCCTATTACCCATGATTCCTTAAATATTTCTGTAGATTATGATCAGGGATTTCAGGGTTTATTATTTTCTCCTTCAGGAAATCAACTAATCATTTTTGCATCCTATGACGGGCCAGATTATGCAGATTATTATTACAGTAGGGCTGTAATATATACGTATAAGGTGAATTCAAAAAAGGAGGGGAATACTTTACGTGCTCATAAGCAGTATTCTATTTTTAACTGGTCCATAGAGAATTTATTCTGGATAGATGAAGATTCCATTGTTTTAAAGGTTTATAAAGGGGGTAAAAGCACTACTGGGCTGTCTGAGGAATTCCAATTTTTTAGTGTAATATTAGATGATGTTGAGAAAGGTAATTAAAACAAGGAAGTCAGAATGTTAACAACTACTATTCATTAAGATAGAAAATATACTTTGGCAAAAATCATTTACTTATTACTATTTGTCGCTGCTCCATTATTTGCGCAAATGGATCAAATTATGGAACTGTATCCATTGGAGTTGATTGATAAATTGACAGCGGAAAATCGGGAGGATTTGGGTGAGGAAATGGATACCCTACAAAATCAAAATTATTTTTTTCTTTCAAACTATCAACAGGAGGAAGGCCTCTATTTTGTCAAAAAGCAAGGGAGTGAGTGGCTCGTTTTTGATTTTCAATTGGATTCAAATTATGGTCCGAATACTATGATTAGGCAGATTAAAAGCGAAAATGAAGGTTTTGTAAGCATAGCATCTATTCGTTTCAATTCTGGGTCCTGTCCAGGGAAATATGGATTGTTGACCTTACTGGATGTCAATACCGCTAGGTATATAAGGTTTTGCAATTATCAAGAGATGGCATGTTACGATCAAAATGGAGATGTTTCGTCAAATTCCGTTTGTTCTACTGAATTTATTATAGAAAATGGATTCATGGAAATCAGAAATAAAAGTATTGATATAGACTTAGACTGTTTTGAAAGTTCGGAATATAGAATTGAAAAGGATCGCTTCATAAAGTCAAAGTACTATTCTAGATCCAACAAGCGATTGTTTGATGTTAACTGTATAGATAAGGTCTGTAAAGGGATGTTAATTACTGATTTTAAAAAAGCATATAAAAATGCCTCTTTTAAGCAGTCTCCCTTATATGTTTACGGCTTTGATTCGGATGAGCTTGGTTACGAAGTCTGGATAGATAATGAAATTCATTTTTTTTTGGTTGTACGGGAAGCCTTAGTTGTCGGCGTGGTTGTACTTTCCCCAAAGTACAGTATGAATGGTATTAATACTACAACCACAGTTTCCACCATTTTTGAAAAGTACCCTAAAGCAAAAATGTATGTTGATTTGATGACCAATTGGGAATATGTTTATTTAAAAGAAGCGGGTATTACACTTATATTTAAGACCGAGGAAAATAATAGAATCGGGATTTATGATGCTGATCCAGAAGATGCTGCGAACGGTATACTAATGATGGATGTAAAAATTGATCTGATTCAGATGTAATGTTACCATTCTAAATACCTGCTTTCCTTTCTTATTATTTTTAAGACCTTTGAATCCATCAATATAATTATTGATGGATTCTTTTTTAGGTACTCCAATATTTTGGTATTAATTTTTGTGTAAACTGGAAGGTCTCTGATAAATCATTTATTAGATTGCATTAGTATATTTAACTAGTGTTTCCGTGGGAGTGTTTAAAGTCAGTTCGTTATATCTCTTGATGTATTTGAGGTCCGCCATTAATTCTAGTATACAGGTATGTATTCCTAACTAAAATCAAAATATCTGTTAAAATTTGCATGGTTATTGCCTAAGTTTACCCCTGTGAAATTAATATTCCAATGGATAGTGGGAAATGCAATTGAACTCGGTTGGAGTAAGAGGGGAACCGAGGATAGTTGGGATCTGAAAAACAAAAATATCAGTATTTAAAGTATGCGTAAATCAATGAGAATTTTCAATTTTTCCTTCCTTTTACTTTTTGGATTGTGTGCTTCGGTTTTGGCAGCACCACAGGTAGATAGTTTATTAATAGAACTTGAAAAGGCCAATAGCGATAACCAGCGCGTAGATATCTACCTAGATTTAGCAAAAGAGCAGGGACTGACTAGTCTTGATGAAGCGATTGAATGGTTAGATCTTGCTGATAAAATTGCTAACCGAGAAAATAATATCGATCAAAAAAAACGGATCATAAAGAGAAAGGGATACTTGTATCAATTATATGAGCAAACCGACTCATCCATTGTTTACTTCCGAAAATTCAATAACCCGCAGTATCTTACTTTAGGAATTGATAGTGCCGGTATCTACAAAAAATTCGGAGTATACCATCTTTTAAAGGAAAATTCCGATAGTGCATTGTATTATTTTAACTTAAGTTCAGAAGTTCATGAACATATAAATGATACAGTTGGGTTGGTGATGCTTCTTACCAATATGGGAAAGGCCTTTTACCATAAAGGTGATTTGGTCCAATGTAATAACTATTATGAGCAAGCCTACTTTCTAGCTCTTGAAATGGAAAATTCCGAGCAATTAGCTGAGGTCCAATCTGGTTATCTTGGGACTCAGTATATGTTGGGGAAACATCCGGACGATATCCTGAATTCAATGCAAGAAATCCTTAATAGTCCCTCTTTTAAGAATAATCCAGACTTGGAAGCTAGTGTGTACACTAATACGGCAACCATTTATTTGGATAAGTTTCAAGATCTGGAAAAAGCGGAAGAACTATATCTCAAAGCATTAAGTGTCTATGACTCAACTAGTTTTAATACTGATCCGTTAATTTATGCTGGCTTAGGAAACGTCTATAAAGAAAAAAGGAAATTTGATCAGGCTATTCGGCATTATCATCATGCGCTGGACTTGACAGAGAATTCCGAGATTCACAGGCGAATGTTTATTAAACTAACTCAAGTCTATTCCGAGATAGGTCATATGGATAGTACGGTATTTTACTATAATGTGATCATTAATCAGATGCATAAGAATCAGGTCAAAATTTCGGAAGAAAGGCAGCTTGAAGCAAGCAAATTCTTAGAAATAGTTAAGAAGAAAAGTAAAATTGCTAAACTTGAAAGCCAGCAAAAAATTCATGTCCTAGAGCAAAATAGGAGTCGGATAGTATTAATTTCTGTGGTAGTGATCTTCCTTTTTTCGGTTGCTCTATTTATTTTGTTATACAATAGAAAAAAGCGTGAAGCAGTATTGCAAAAAGCTGAATTACAACTAAAGAATAAAGACTTGGTTAATTTGTCCTTGCACATCAATGAAAAAAATCAAATTTTAAAAGCATTTGAAGAAAAAATTGATTCGGATAAAAATCAAAAGAATACGGATAAATCCTTGTATGCGGATGTACAAGATACCCTGAAAAAGACGTTAAAACTGGATGAAGATTGGCAGCAGTTTGAAGTGTATTTGAATGATCTACATGAAGGGTTTTATAGTAACTTAAAAGATAAATTCCCCAGCCTTTCTAAAACCGAATTAAGGGTATGTTCGCTTAGTAAACTCCGATACAATTTAAAGGAAACTGCCCAGACCTTATCCATCTCACCAGATTCTGTAAAATCTGCTCGCTATCGAGTTAAGAAAAAGATGGAATTAACAGCCAAGCAAGATTTGGCGGATTATTTGAATGGCTTGTAGCATTTATAGTAACCATTTTCCATTTTTCTACCCATTGAATTGACACCATTTATTGAATTGACACCTTCTACAGACCCTTTGTTTTTAGGATAAATACCTTCATTTTGGTTTTTTAATCTATTGATATAGTACATCTTATTGAATTGACACCTTTTGCATACCTCTGTTCTCATGGTATTCCATTTGGCATTGCTATTATTGCTTTTTCATCTTATAAAAGAATAGATACATGAAAAACCTTTTAGTAATCCTCGGATTAGGATTAAGCTGTGTGAGTGCGATTGCACAGACTAGACTTACTGATATCAATATAAGTGGGTCTAGTACACCAATGGAATTAACCGCTATTGGAGACAATTTATACTTTGGAGCTACCGACTTCGTAAATGGATATGAACCCTACAAATTGGATACTGCCGGAAACGTAACTTTAATAAGTGATATTCTACCCGGAGTAAATTCCTCTTCCCCTCAAGGATTTGCCGAATCTAATGGAGGTGTTTATTTCTTAGCAGCCCCTTCTCTGGGAGATATGAAAATGTATAAATACGATTCCAATGGCCTTATGCTAATTTTGAGTTCAGGGTTCGAAAATACATTTCAATTGCCTCAAAATCATCGATTAACTAGCTATGATGGGGGGATTATTGTTTCGCATGACGACAATTCGTTTAATATTGGCACAGAACCGTATTTCTATGATGGAAGTAGTAATGCTTTACAACTTCTAATGGATATAAATCCTAACCTATTGGGTTCTGCTCCAAGTGAATTTTTTGAATGGAATGGAGTGATGTATTTTGCTGCAACCAATGATACTTATGGTCGTGAACTGTGGAGTTTTGACGGGATTTCTGTCACAAGATTAACCGATATGGCCGCAGGGCAATTGGATGGACTTCCCAACATGGTTACTGTTGCGACACCTCGTTTTAAAGTTTTTAATGATCACTTATATTTTTCTGCAAATTCTGGAGCTACAAACCAATTTGGCTTGTACAAATACGATGGTATTAATTCACCCGTTTTGGCTTCTGCTGACTCCAACTACCGAGTAATAAATGGATTTTTTGAGGTGAACAACAAATTGGTACTTACTGCCATGGATACTAACTTTCAGAGTCATTTATATACCTATGATGAAGTGAATCAAGAGCAGTTTTTATCGGATACACTTATGTTTAAAGCTGCGGTTTATAATGATAAAATATTGTTTACACGATCGGAAATAGCAACCGGAAGGGAGTTGTGGGAGTGCGATGGAATCACTGCACCTCATATAGTTGCAGATTTAAATCCAGGTGCTGGGTCATCGGTAACATCAATGCATTTCTCAAATTTTAATCTAACTACCATTTTTGAAGATAAGTTTTACTTCAATGGGGATGATGGGCAATCGGGAACAGAGCTTTGGGCTTACGATGGAGTAAATCCTCCTTGTCAAATTACCGATTTTCCTTTAGAGACATTTAGTCCCTATTATTTAACCGTTTTTCATAACGATTTATACTTTACGGGGAATGATGGAGTATATGGAACAGAAATCTGGAAACTTAATGGGGAGCCTTTAGGTGTGGATAATTTAACCCCAATTGAGATAAATGTATTTCCTAATCCTACCACTGATTATGTACAGATAGAAACGGATGAAGAAATAAAGGAACTTCAAATTACCGATATGATGGGGAAAGTGGTTTATAACGCAACGAATCCTAGCAAAAAGATTGACCTAAGTACATTGGCTACGGGAACGTACATTATTAACCTTGTATTGGAAAATAGACAATACTCTGAAACAGTAGTGATTTCTGCTAATTAATGGGCTGTTAAATTGCCCTTGGATCAATTACAGTATATATGAAAGTACTTTCTCCACATTCCAAATAGGGGTAGGTTTCTATTTGGGATGTGTACTTTCAGGAGTAAAACCTAATACACTGACTCAAACTAAAAAAAAAAACAAGAAAATGAAAAACGTATTAGCCCTCTTTACGCTTGTTCAGTTACTATTTGTACCCAAAATTTTTGGTCAGTTTTCAAGTCCAAATTTGATTGATACAAATTATACTCAGATTACAAATATAATTACTGCCGATATCAATAATGACAGCTTTAAAGACATTATAGTAACCCGTAAATTTAGCTCAACATTTATTTCCTATTACCTAAACCAAGGCGATTTAACCTTTGGACCTGAAACTACTCTTGCAACGGGATCCAACTATATTTCTAGGATTGCTGCTGGAGACTTTAATGCCGATGGGTGGATTGACATCGTTAGCATTGGAGATGGCTCAGACGACGTTATTGTTTACACCAATGACTCTACTACTTTTACCGCTGATTCAATTGATTCTTTTACCATATTCAATAGTGCTGTTGAAGTAGCTGATATTGATAATGACGCCGATTTAGATTTTGTTGCAATTGGTGGTACAACGCTAAAAATCTATTATAATGATGGCTTTTCTAACTTTACATCAGATTCAATAGCAGGTCCAATTGAAGATTTTGTGGACTTAACCATTAATGATATTGATGGAGATGGATTCAAAGATATTATAACAAGCGGAGCGAATATTTCCATTTACCAAAATACGAATGGTGTAATTAGCTATGACTCTACCAGAACAAGTCTTATTCCTAGTGATGGTAACTTTTTTGTAGAATTGGAAGATTTGGATAACGATGGTGATTTAGATCTATTCAGTGATGGTAACATCAATAATGGGATACGATGGATGGAAAACGACGGAAACGGTAATTTTTCAAACCTGCAAATAATAGATTTTGCTCCTAATAATAATAGGTATGGTGCTTCTATTAATGACTTTGATGCAGATGGTGATTTAGATATTATCGCGCCAAAAGAGCATGATTTTGTTTTATATACCAACGATGGATTGGGAAATTTTGATACTGCTCAAACCATTCAACAAGGCTTGCCACTTATTACAGTTATACATTCAGAAGATATCAATAACGATGGCCTTTATGATGCTATTTGGTCGGCGAACTTAAGCTTTCAGCTAAACAACACAACTCCTTTATCCGTAATTGAAATTGAGATGGATGAAGAAATAATTATAAGTCCAAACCCTGCTTCCAGTCTATTTTCCATTATTAGCCTAAATCCTGGGACTTTAACTATACACAATGCCTTGGGGCAGGTGGTGCGTGAAAACATTCATCTTGTTGAGGGTACCAATAGTTTGGACTTAAACTTATTGCCCCAATTATACTTTTTGACTATTCAGAGTCAGAATGAAAAGACAATTAAAAAGTTATTAATCCATTAAAAACGAGATATATGAAGTGAAACAATTAATGCGATTTTCTATTCTTATTAAGGATAGTTAGTTGAATTTAATATGGTTAAATTAAGGTGATAAGCACCCATTGATAGCAATATTGGTGGGTGCTTTTTGTGTCTAGACTGTTTTTGGTTAGTTGAAAAAAATACTGGTTTTCAGTGATTGACAAGTGTTTATGATTGTTTTAGCTTAGTTGTTCAATCCGGAATGGGATAAAATAATTCATGATTGTTCATAGTTCAGAGGATATTTTATGGTTTTCGCTGTACTTAAACCTTATGAGATAAATATTAATTTAAAACCAATATCATGAAAAAGCTACTAATAATATTGTTGTACCTCAGTGTTAGTGTTTGTTATAGTCAGGAGTATCTTTTACCAAAAAAATTGCTTAACCCCTTTCTTCTTGACACGAATAAAATTGATGAATGCGTCTTGAAAACGGAACTTGGCGATGATGGATTTTATATTATTAAATTGATATATAAAACAAAGGAAGAATCCTTTAAACTAAAACCGTTGACGAATGCTGTTTTCGAAAGTAAAATGAAATCAAGCATTGTGTCACTGTTAAGTAAGGCTTCCAACTACAAAGCTAAACCTGTAGAGCTAGTTTCTAAAGCAACTGTTATAAAAAACGAAATAGCCCTTCTCTTTGCGAAGGTAGCTTCCTATCACAATTCTGAAGAATCTCAACCTGTAGTGGCAACTATAGAGTTAAGGGATTCAATTCCCTTTTATTATACATCCAATAAATTGAAACAAAGAATAGATAAAGGTATTAGGAAAAGAATATATGAGATTGAAAGTAATAAGAAAAGTTTAGCTGCGGAAGGAAAAAAAGTGCTTCTCGAAGGTGGAACCCATGATTGTTCCAAACATGCTGCAAAAGAGGAATGCTCAATAAAAACTGCACTTAAATTACATGAAGAGCTTAGAGAGTTGAATAGTATTCAGTCTAACTTGTTATCGACAGATAAAATCAAATTGGGAACATTGGGAAATGTTAAAGTTGAATTATCATTTTATGATGGATTTATTGAGAAAATTCAAGTGCATGGGATAATTAGTACTAAACAGAGCGATGGGACTGTGAAAAAACAGAGTATAAACTTCAACAATACCTACTCTATAGGAATTAGTTCTAATGGGAATATTAAAGACCTAGACACCTATAATTTATATTCAAATGATAAGATAAATGTGGATTTATTGATTGAACTAATAAAAAGTAAAGTGTCTTTTGATCCGTTTAATTCTACGGAAAATCTTATTTCTGAACTTAAATTGAAACGGTCGAATTATATTGTGGTTAATGTGGGAGAAGTCATTAGATATATAAGAAAAGTAGATATCAATGCAAATGATTTAAGTCCTATCCCTACATTGATGATCCTAGATAAAGATCATACAAATAGTGAACTACACAAGGAGTGGTCTTCTAGGTTATTCGAAATGAATATTTTTACTGATCTCTATGGATTGTTTGAGGATGATAGTCCAAATGGCGTTGTACAGACAGAGATTAATAAGCGGTTTAACATAAATACGAAGAGGTCGGACGGATGGCTCCCAATGAAGAAATTAATTGAAGGTTATGGATTTTTTCAATATTTTGATGCAAATTTTCAATATTCAAAAATAGAGGGGAATAAGAAATTTTATATTGAGGAAAGTTACCCAGTTTTCGATTCTTTAGATATACAACAAGGAATGGAAAATTATTATTCTCCTCTTAATTTATTTCGATTTAGAAATTATTCAATAGGAGGGATGTTGAACATTCTTGCTGTTGAAAATCAAAATGCAAAATATCTGATGCACTTTAATGCTGGTTTCCATTTTGGTAGAACAGGAATCAAAACATTAGAGGATGATGAAGATGGAGTATTTGTAAATAATTTGGAGATTCCAATTGAGCTGGGCGTACAATTAATTCCTGAAAAACGCTTTAGTTTCTCAGTTACTGATCGTCTTTCTTGGTTTGAAACCTTTGATGCCAATATCAACATGAAATCCATTGAGGATAATAGACTGAGTTCAAAAAATAGATTTATCAATAGTATCAACCTAGGTCTTAAATTGGATATTTCTGAAAGTGGAAAGCTATTTGTCAGATATATCTTTACCCATGAATTAGATAATATAGACAATAACTATTCTAGACTTCAGTTTGGTCATTCCTTTTATATCCTAAAGAATAATGGTGTTAAGAATAGAATTAAGAAATAATATTTGCTTTTAAACCAATGTAAAGCATCCATCAATAGAAATATTGGTGGGTGCTTTTTTTATTGAATTCTTTCTTTGATTTTTGTTCTTATATTTATCTAGTTTTAGTGCTTGATAGAATAGAATAAAATAGTTAAAACATGTTTCATAAAATCTCTCGGGAAATCATTTTTCTCTTCTTTTCGGTTTGTTTCGTTTGCATTTCTCAGGCGCAAATAAAATACTACACCTATTTCGATGAAGGTATCCTACGATCTGAGCCTTCGCTTGAATCGGATGCGATAATTAATGTCCCTATAGGCACCCAATTGAAAACCATTGGTTCTAATCGGCGTGGTGCTTCAAAATACGATACTATAAATGATAGGGGTGGGAATTGGTTGAATATTGAGTATTTGGGACATGAAGGATATATTTGGGAGCACTTAGTCTCCAATCAAAGTTTTATTACCAATAAGGGAGAATTGGTTTTATTGCGACAGGAGCAAAATGAGGAAACTGTAGAATATAGAATACTGACTGGTGATTCCCTTTTGGGTGAAGGTGTCTTAATTGTACCCAATTTATACATAGAGGGTTGGGAAATAAACGATGCCAGTGCTATTTATGAATTGACCGATGTATATTTGGCTAGGAACTTTAGTTATATTACTCTTCTGCGAATCAACAATAATCAGCTTAGTGCTGAATTTCTACCGAATAACCAAGATCAAAATACACAAGATTTTGGTGAATTAGACACCGTCAAAATCGCCATTTCAAATGGTGAACATGTGAATATTAGGTTGGCAGCTGATGATAGTTCGGATGTTATTGGTCAATTATCGAACAATGAGATTGTACAATTTATTGGTTATGGTCCTCGTGCCAAATTGAATAATTTACATGGGAATTGGTTGAAGATTAAAAAGGGTGATCAAATAGGGTATGTTTGGGATATCTTCGTTATTCTTCCCGAAAAGGGTTTTGAAGTACTGGCAACAGGAGAACAAATCTATATATCGTATCGGAAAATATATGTCCTGAATAAAGAAAACGAGCTTTTGGATGATTATCTCATATCTGACAAAACCGTTGGAAATTACCGCAGTAGGATTAACCGTACCGCAGTGAGAATTACCCATTCCCCATTTGTTAATAAAAAGGGGGCTGATTTAATTATCAATATAAGGAATGAATCGGGTGAAATGGATGTTCAGTCCACTGATCAAAACTATTTTATATGGGATGGAGAGGATGTCAGGCTATTAGTTTCTGGCGGGAGTTATGCAGATGCTGGAGACTATGAATGCACCAAGTACTTTATAGTTGAGGATAGTATGGCAGAAATCTCTCCAAGTATATTGAAAATGGACTTGGCTTATAGAGAGTTTCACGAAGGCTATTTTAATGCAATCGAATACTATGGGAACAAAGGTTTTTATAGTCAATTTTCAATGAAAATGTATTCTTATCAGGGTGATTCCCTAATTGGATTAACGTCCCGACTGGATCATTTGCAGGTAGCTTTAGAAAAGGATTATTCAGATATTTCGATCCTTAATTACCAACTGATGGATTTTAATGAGGACGGTCTATTGGATGTTGTTTTTTGTGCGCAAAAGAAAAAAGAAGACAGAAAATCACCTTCAGCATACTATTTGGGTTATGCCCGTGCGGTGACAAAAGACGCTTACGAGATTGTACAAATGAATGGCTCACTTTTATGGGATAGCTATTGTCGGAAACTTGAACTGCGTCCTTGGGGATTTGTATTATGGGATTCACGATATGTGGATTACGACTCTGACACTCCATTTATATTTAAGAAGTTAAGTTTTGCCTACTCAAAAATGGATGATCGCTTTTATTTGAATACCAAACGTACGGGTACGGGTAGCGAGTTGAAATTTGAAGATAAGCAGGTCTTGTTGGAGGAAGTGAAATAGTTCCTTGAAAATCTTGGGTTTAGATAACGAAAAATTCATAATTTGAGGATCGTTAATTGTACTATGATTTTGTGTGTGGGAGTGGTTGAATAGAATATCCATGGTTGTTATAATTGATAAATCCATTTTAGTAATAATTCATTAATAAATAATAGTACCATGAGAAATGTGTATTGTATTCTAGTAGTATCCTTATTCATTTTTAGTTGTAGAAATGTACCTCAAAATCAAGACCCCATTCCGAATCACGATAGTTTTACAATAGTATCCAAGCAAGTCGGTGAAACAAGAGTAATTAATGTTTGGACACCGCCATCTTATGAAAATAATGATAACGCATTCCCCGTATTGTATATGGCTGACGGAGGGATAAAGGAAGATTTCCCCCACATTGCTAATACGATTGCAAAACTAGTTAAAGAAAAAAGTATTGCTCCAATTATACTTGTTGGTATCGAAAATACAGATAGAAGAAGGGATTTGACGGGTGCTTCAGCTGTAAAAAAGGATGGAGAGTATTGTCCGCTTACAGATGGTGCAACTAATTTTCGAAACTTTATCACAGAAGAATTAATTTCAGAAATAGACAAAAAATATAGGATTACCAGTAGAAAGGGACTTATTGGAGAATCGTTATCTGGACTATTTGTAATGGAAACATTTATGCAGCATCCCAATTCCTTTGATTTCTATATTGCCATGGATCCTTCACTATGGTGGAACAATCATTATTTAGTCAGAAATTCGAATACCCTTTTTGCGGACTTTCCGAATAAAGAGATTAAACTTTGGTTTGCTGGGTCTGGAGCAGTTGATATTTCTAAACACACGAATGAATTGGAAAAGGTCTTAAATAGTGATGCCCCAGGAAAATTAGATTGGAAATATTCAGATGAGCCAAACGAACAGCATAATACCATATTTAGGGCAACGAAAGAGAAAGCCTTAATATGGATATTGAATGACTAAAACGACGTTCCAACAAATGTATTAGCCCATACGGGTTTTGAAAAAATAGTATAAAGCATTCATTGATAGAAATATTGATGGATGCTTTTTTTGTATTAAAAATCACTGTATTCTAGAGTTGATTTCGAAATAGTATTGTTGTAAATTGTGTGTCGTTATTCACATTCCTCCTTTTTCCTAAGCGTGACAATTAGTAGAGAATGGATACATTTATCTTATTAAGGAAAACCACATAAATATGGAATTAATACTAAAAGACATCACATTTACAGGCGACATTCTTAATCAAATAATAATAGCTGTAAATAATGAAAGAACGACAATTAAGGAATTAATTGCTGCTAGGGTAGCGTCTGAAGTTAAATCCTATAATGATAAATTTCCGGAATATTTTAATGGACTTGTTAAGCCTACGGATGCTGAAAGAACATTGAACGGTTTTAAGCTTAAAGATCGGAATAAAAAGATTGATATTGAGCAGCAAGTTTTGATTGCATGGGATGCCTTTTATAAGAATGGGTATTTTATATTAATAGATGGCCAACAGGCGGAAAATTTAGAACAAGAGGTGCTTATTAGTGAAGATACTTCTGTGAATTTTATTAAACTAACGCAGCTAGTAGGAGGATAATCGATGGGTATCAAAAACAGTATACGAAATTTGTTCGCTAAGAAAATTGAAGGGGTTAATATATCTAATATAGAATACGATAAGCTACTAGACGCACTTATACTAGAGGCTTACGCTAAGAATGAATACGGTTATTGGTATATTAAGCCTTTTGGAAAGTTAACGTCTTATTCGGTTATAAAAGCATTTGAAGTTTCAAAAAAGAAGGATTTACTTTTTAGTTTAATAGAACCCATCAAGGAATGTGAGATTTTATGTAGAAAATCTAGTGGATATCAGGGAGGGTTAGATGTTTCTAGGAAAAGAAATATATACACAGAATTATTTAGCCTACTCATGCGTAGTAATCTTGATTTTTCTACTGATGAAATTATTAAGATGATTAATGCGTTTAAAACCGCAGACGAAACAAAAGAAAGAAATTTTATAGACTGGCCTATTGGGTTCGCAATCCAACAGATAGAACGTATCGTTAAAAAAAGAGGACTTGATGATAACCTGAAAGCCTATCTTAATGAGCTGCTAGATTCAGCACACTTGACGGTAAGTATGTATCAGTGGGGTGCGGATATAGAAAAGGCACGGGGAAAAATTGAAAAAATAATTTTTGAAAGTGACAATGAATCGGGTAAAGTGGCTCCATATACTTTGCCGGATGATAGGTTGGCGCAAATTGTGAATACGCAAGTCTCAAATTTTAAAGAAGAATTGCAAGATGAGTGGTACGCATTGTTTCATTTGTTTTTGAAAGCTTCTGGTTCAAAACCAACTCAAAAATATTTAAAATCGACCAGTGAGTTAATTGATCGTATTGGCATAGCCAAATATAAGGGTATAACGCATGAATGGTTGGAGTTTTCTGGAACGTTAAAGGCTATTGAAACTCCTGAGTTTGTAAAGTATCCTGGAGGTGAAATTTATAACTATACGAGTTATCAATATTTAGAAGAAAAGAATCTCATCTTTTTAAAAGGGCTAATTTGGAGTTTGTCCAAATTTCATGACTCCAAAACACTTAATATAATTGCTAAACTAGCCGAGCGGTGTTTTGAAAAAATTCCTGGAGTAGGGCCAACGGCAGCTGGTGTTGGAAATGCTTGTATTTACACTTTAGGAAATACAAGAGGGCTTGAAGGCATCAGCCATTTATCGAGATTAAGACTCAGAATTACTCAAAATAACACCAAGAAACTCATTGAAAATTATATTGAAGCTTCCTCTCAAAAGTTGGGTGTTTCAGCCTCCGAAATTGAAGAGTTATCTGTTCCAGATTTTGGATTATCGAAAGGCTTTAAAAGGTATCAAATCGATGATTATTCTTTAGAAATAAATATTGAAGCTTTAGGAAAGGTTTCCCTTACCTGGATTAAACCCGATGGCAAGGTTCAGAAAACGGTTCCTGCATTTATAAAGAGTTCGGAAAAGCATTCACAGACCTTAAAAAAGGCTAAAGATAATGTCAAGCAAATAAAGAAATATTTAACCGCCCAACGAGATAGAATTGATAGACTATATCTATACAATAGACAGTGGAGGTATGAGGATTTCACAAAGCACTACTTAGCGCATGGTCTTGTACATTTTATTGCCAAAGATTTGATATGGAATTTCAAAAGTGATAGTCTAGAGACTTCCGCTATATGGAGAGATAGTGAGTGGATGGATGTTCATGGAAATATAGTTTCTTGGATTAATGAAAATAGCATGGTTAGCCTATGGCATCCCATTAATTCAAAGGTTGAATTGGTCATCGCCTGGAGAGACAAATTGGTAGACCTTAAGGTAAAGCAAGCTATTAAACAGGCGTATCGAGAAGTCTATATTTTAACAGATGCTGAGGTAAATACTACATCTTACAGCAATAGGATGGCAGCTCATGTTTTGAAGCAACACCAATTTAAGGCCCTAACGGGAATTAGAGGTTGGCACTATTCATTAATGGGCTACTATGATGATGGGAGAGAGGAAGACATTGCTAAAATTTCATTAAAGGAATATAACTTAGAAGCCCAATTTTGGATAAATGAAATCAACGCTGATGGGGCTTGGAATGATGCTGGAATATGGGATTATGTTGCCACAGATCAAGTCCGTTTCGTGGATAATGAAAATGAGGTTAAAGATTTAATTGATATTCCAGAGATTATACTTTCTGAGATAATGAGAGATGTTGATCTTTTTGTTGGAGTAGCCAGTGTAGGGAATGATCCAGAGTGGCAAGATAACGGAGGCTTGCCTCAATATCACCATTATTGGCAAAGTTTCTCTTTTGGAGCGTTAACAGAAGTAGCCAAAACAAGGAAAGAAATTTTAGAAAAATTAGTACCGCGATTAAAAATTGCAAAGGTGGCTTCTTTTGAAGGGAAGTTCTTAAAAATTCAAGGCACTAAACGAACCTACAAAATCCATATTGGTAGTACGAATATACTGATGGAACCTAACGATCAATATCTGTGTATTGTTGCTGGAAGAGGAAAAGACAAAAAGACAGAAAATATATTCTTGCCATTTGAGGGAGATAGAGGACTTTCACTAGTGTTGAGTAAAGCCTTTTTATTAGCAGAAGATGATAAGATTACTGATCCTACTATATTGAGTCAGATAAATGGTTAGGGTATCAATTTAAAATTGCCTAACCAGAAACCGAATTATTGAACCTAGACCTTTTGATTTCTTTATAATAGCGAGTATGACCCATATTAAAACCTATCAAAATCTAAATAAAAGAGACCCCAAAAGAGACTTTGGGATTTCTAGAATGGGAGATATCTATGAAAAGAATTTAGGGAATCCAGATAAGCCACATCGTCATAACTACTATACTATCCTTTTGGTGCTAAAGGCAGCAGGAACCCATAATATAGATTTCAGGGAATATCCCTTAACAGATAATGAAGTCTTTTTCATCAGCCCGGGGCAAGTGCATCAGGTATTGGAGAAAAGTAAGTCTATCGGTTTTTCAATGGTTTTTTCGCAAGAGTTTTTGGTGAAAAATAATATTCCAATTGGCTTTATTGAAGATCTAAACTTATTTCAAGACTATGGCTATTCACCTGCCTTGCCCTTGAATACCGATCAGTCTGGAAAGTTAGCTGACTTTTGTGAGGAGATGTTTCAATATTATCTATCGGAAGAGGGGAACAAAGATTTATTGATAGGTTCTTACCTGAAATTGTTTCTGCTCCATTGTAATAATAGTTGTGATGTTCCGCCCTATGAGGAAGATAAAATGACCTCTGGACATCTCATATTAAAACAGTTTAGGGAATTGGTAAATGAATTTTATGCTTCTAACCATGCAACCTCTTTTTATGCCGCTAAATTAAATATTGGCCCAGATCATTTAAATAGAACCGTAAAAGCCTTAGTGGGTAAAACAGCTAAGGAATTCATACAGTCTAGAATAATAGTTGCAGCAAAGCGGCTGTTGTATTTCTCTAACCTCAGTACCAAAGAAATTGGCTACCAATTGGGTTTTTCTGAACCTGCCAACTTCAGTGCCTTCTTTAAAAAGTGCACCGCTCAATCTCCTTCACAGTTTAAGAAATTAGATTAATATCGGATTTTCATATCTCTTGTCGGTATTCTGATATTCTTTGAGGCAGTATTCTTTGTGATATTTGCTTTAAACAATAACGGTATAATGAAACGTAAAGAGTTTATAAAAAAATCCTTGCTGTCTGTCACGGCCTTATCCATTTTACCTTCCTATGGGAGTGAAAATGAGAAAGCAGCTGAATTGCATAAAATGATGCACAGCGGTGTTGGATTCAATCATTTACCCAATAAAGAGATAATCACCATGCGAACAATATTACATAAGGCAGAAAGCCGAGGACTCGCGAATCATGGATGGCTGAAATCACATCATTCATTCAGTTTTGCAAATTACCACAATCCCGAACGAATGAATTTTGGGGTATTACGTGTACTTAATGACGATAGAGTAGAAGCAGGAATGGGTTTTGGAACGCATCCGCATGATAATATGGAGATCATTTCCATTCCTCTGTCTGGAGATCTAGAACATAAAGACAGTATGGGAAATACCACTGTCATTAAAGAGGGGGACATTCAGGTAATGAGTGCTGGGACAGGAATTCGCCATAGTGAGTATAATAAGAATACAGATCAAGAAGTTCAATTCTTACAGATTTGGGTAATACCAAACAAACGGGAAGTTGCACCTCGCTATGATCAGATCAGTACAGCCGATTTGAAGCAAGAAAACCAGTTTTACCAGGTGTTATCACCAAGCGCTGAAGATGAAGGTGTTTGGGTACATCAAAATGCTTGGTTCCATATAGGAGAATTTGCTTCAGGTATTGAACAATCCTATAGCTTGAAGGATACTAACAATGGGGTATATCTATTTGTATTGGAAGGAGATGTCAAGGTGGATGGACAAGACCTGAACAAAAGAGATGGCTTTGGAATGTGGGATTTGAAGGAATTTACCTTGACGGCCACTAGTGCTTCAAGAGTATTGGTAATGGAAGTTCCCATGCGTCTATAATTGAACTAGAATAGGATTCCCATTTCATCAGAATAGTACACTATAAATCGAATGAATTGCCTTTTTGTAAAAGGTAATGTATAGCATTATAACCATGGAGTTAGTTAAAAATCTAAATTGGCGTTATGCCACAAAAAGCTTCGATCCGTCGAAGGAAATCTCGGCCGTTGAATTGGATAAATTAAAGGATGTGGTGCAGCTTTCTGCATCCTCGTATGGCCTTCAGGCTTATAAAGTTCTCTTTATTGAAAATCCAATGCTTCGAGAAAAACTAAAAGAACAGTCTTGGGGGCAAGGGCAAATTACCGATGCTTCCCATTTGATGGTTTTTTGTAGATATGATGAGCTCACAGAGGGACATATCGATGATTTTATTTTTAGGAAATCTATGGTTCAGTCTGTGTCCATGGATCAACTAAGTGGCTATGGTGATTTTATCAAGTCAAGTCTGTCTCATAAGACCGTTCTAGAAAAAGAACATTGGATGGAGAAGCAAGTCTATATTGCTTTAGGGAATTTGTTAATGGGCTGTGCTGAATTGGAAATTGATGCCTGCCCAATTGAAGGGTTTCAAAATGAACAGTATGATGAGATCTTAGGATTACCCGAAAAAGGGCTTAAATCCGTAGTGGTTGCGGCCATTGGTTATAGAGCAGCTACAGATGAAAGTCAGCATCAGGTGAAGGTTCGGAAATCAAAGGAATTGTTATTTGGGAGTTTGGTGTAAGGGAATTTTGATTGCGTTTAGTTAACTATAAAGCATCCATGGATAGAAATATTGATGGATGCTTTTTTATGGGGTAAAATCACTGGATTTATGGCTGTCTGATCTGAGTGAATAGTGTAAGTCCTTTAACTATTGCCTCAGAGTCCTCTTCGAGTGACTTTGAGGGGGTGGCACTATTATCTGGTATCTTTAGTACTGAAAAGCAAACTGATTTTAATTACAAATAAGCTATAATACTATTTATGAATCCTGCTATTTTCTTGTAAAAGGAGCGTGTAATTTGTTTGTCATGTGTTACATTTGGTAATGTAGTAACTAGCCCTTTGGGAAATTTATCAACAGAATATATCGGTATTTGATGTATATCTTAGTAGCCTCCATTAGATGAAAATATCGCGAAAATTAAAAATGGATATCAACAAAGTAGCCGCAATTACTATAGGTTATATTATAATTAATGTTTTCTTCTTTTTTTTCAATTATGCGCTGATCAATTCCCCTTATTCTCTAGGGCCAACTCCACAATTTAGTGTTGGAAGCTATTTACCTACAAACTTATTGATTGGACTGATTGCTGGTGTACTTGGTGGAACCTTACTTGTTTCGGTTAATGGACATTTGTTTCGTAGGCGTTCTTTTAAATTTGCTATGCTTGTAACGTTTATCGCCTATATATTGATCTTTGTTTTGGTTACTTTAGTGGCTACATTTGCAAATTTAATAGGAGAGCATGGCTTATTGGGAATGTCAATCGACACTATAAGAATTGCATTTGGATTGGTATTGGATCTGACTTTGATTACCTATTTTATTTTGTGGGGTGCAATTACACTTTTCACACTCTTCTTACTTCAAGTCAATGATAAATTTGGCCCTGGTATATTGTTTAAATTTCTTGCTGGAAAATACCACCAGCCCAAGGAAGAAGAAAGAATTTTTATGTTCTTGGATATGCGTTCTTCAACGACCATAGCTGAGAAAATTGGCAATGAGAAATACTTTAATTTACTGAATGATTTATTTGCTGATATCACCAATACTATTCTTAACAATGAAGGTGAGATTTATCAATATGTAGGAGATGAAATTGTAATCTCTTGGCCAGTTAGGAAGGGTGTAGGAGTGGGGAATTGTCTTCACTGTTTTACACAGATTCAAGAGAGACTGACTGATTTAATACCTGTGTACGAGAAGAAATACAAGGTTAAACCAGAATTCAAGGCTGGTATTCATTATGGCTCTGTGATGGCTGGTGAAGTTGGAGTCATCAAGAAAGACATCATCTATTCTGGAGATGTGCTCAATACTACTGCGCGTATTCAGGAGCAATGCAACCAATACAGCGTAGACATCTTAATCTCTAAGGAAACGTTTGATCTTATTTCCAATACGGACGAATATGAACGAATTCCTTTAGGAAGTATTGAGCTCCGAGGGAAGAAAAGAAAAATAGAATTAAACACGATACGTAAAATCTGATCATTCAAATTGAATAGCTAGTAATTTTTATAAACAAGATAGAATTAGATTTCATTGGAAAAAGAAATAGAGAAAATTACAGAAGAGATACAGCACTTGCTGGCTGAAAATCTATGTTCTCAGATGAATCCACAAAAATTTGTTGACTGGGGTGTTAGGTTGTTGGAAAGGGGATATGAGACTGAGAATATTCTAATATTAGCTGGTTTAGATAATTACCCAAGGGAAGAAATAGAAACATACTTCTGGAGCTCTGTGAATGACCTGAATATAAAACTTACAAAATCTGACTTCGAGCTATTAGAGAATTTTGCGGTGTATGTGGCAAATTCAATTCTTTCAAAAGATATGGAACCAAATGAAGGTTTGAGAATTATGAATGACATTGTTCGCGAATCTGACTATTCAAATAGGTACATTCAATTCTTTAACCTTGAAGATGATCAATATTACCTAGAGAATGATAAGCATACGCATTACAATTCTTTTGACGGAACGGACAATTTTGATGAAATAATAATTGAAGAGTTCAATCTGTTCTTGGAGGCCGAAAGAATTAATTTGGAGCCCAAATATCGTGAGTTCGCCTTTTGCTATGCCTGTAAGTCTATGGATAAGCCAACGCTTGCTGCAAAAAGAAATTGGATTGGAAAAATTGAATACCAGTATTTTGTTTGCCCTAGCTGCAAGTCAAAGAATTTGGAGCACTTTTCAACTCAAAAGGGAAAAAGGTTCGTGTTAAATGAACTGATAAAAATTAGCAAAACCTTATAATAGGATTGGTTAGGCTTTTCTTCACTTTCCTGATCTATTTATAAAATAGAGTTTCAATTCATCCAATAATGCCAGCAAGTTATAACGCTACCTAAAAGCAATAACTCAATATAATAATCGTTAATATCTAAATAGGTCAATTTCAATATTAATTAATGATCACATAGTATAGTGAAGTATAATAATATAAAAGATCTTCTATTTTGGATTTTTCTGAGTTTTCATACGCTATCAATAGCACAGGATCTTGAATGGGCAAGACAACTTGGTGGGCTAGGGCAGGATAGAGTATCCTCCGTTACCGTTGATGGATCTGGTAATGTGTATAGTGTTGGAACCCATACTGCAACAGCTGATTTTGATCCTGATACTAGTACATATAATCTCAGCCCAAAAGGAATCTATATTAGTAAATTAGATCGCAATGGAAATTTTGTCTGGGCAAAAAATATAGATTGCGTAGCGACTTATTATGTTAACAAAATTATTCTAGATCATAGTGAAAACATTTATGTATCTGGAAAATTCATGAATACCAGTTATTTTCAGCTCAGTTCGGGAACTGATAGTTTAATTTCCAACGGTTATCATGACGGTTTCATTTGTAAGTTGGATTCAAATGGGAGTTTATTGTGGCATGAAAATATTGGAGGAGCTTACAGTGATGGAGCGGGTGCAATGGCGGTCAATCAAAATAATGATGTTTTAGTTACGGGAAGTTTTAATGATACTGTAGATTTTGATTTTGGAACAGGGGTCCATAATTTGATTTCTCTCCATCAATTGTATTCCAGTGATGGGTATATACAAAAATTAGATAGTTCTGGAAATCTTCTTTGGGTAAAACATATCACTACAAGTGAAGGTTACGGTTTTACCTCTGATATTGGCTTTAATTCGGCTAATTTTGATTCTATTGGGAATTGCTATTTTTCAGGGACATTTAGTGGTTCTGTAGACTTCACGCCTGAAACTCCGGGTAATACAGCCTATACATCTTGGTACAAGAGTTTTATATTGAAATTGGATGTTGATGGTAATTTTTTATGGGTAAAAATATTGGATGCTTATAAATGTATTACAACCCTAGATGAGTTTGGTGATTTGATTGCTACAGGTACGTTTTTGTATGATTTTGATGTTGATCCTGGGACTGGGACATCTATGCTATACAACAATGGGGTGTCGGATGTTTATATATTGAAAATTGATTCCAACGCAAATTTTATTTGGGGAACTAGTTTTGGTGGGATTCACTCAGATCATGTAACTTCAATAAGTACTGATGAAATTGGAAATCTATATATATACGGTAGCTTTGAAAATTCTGTTGATTTCGATCCTGGACTTGGTAATCATACGCTAAGCTGTGTGAATAGTGATGCTTATATACTTAAGCTAAATGGACTAAGTGATTTTCAATGGGTGAGGCGGTTTGCTTCTAGTTCATTGGTGTACAGTAATTCCATCTTTGTTGATGACTCTGCTTATATCTATAGCACTGGAGTATTTCATAATACCACGGATTTTGATCCCGATACGGGTTCTTTTGAATTGACAAATTTCGGTCAACCGGATGTTTTTGTCTGCAAAATGTCCAATTGTGAAACAAGTTATTACACTTTAGATACCATAGTTTGCGAAGAATATATATCCCCAAGTGGAAATTATACCTGGGCAATTGATGGGGATTATATAGATACCATACCTAATACAAGAGGCTGTGATAGTATTTTATTTATCAACTTAACGGTGGATAATCCATACCATTATATGTCTATAAATGCCTGTGATACATTGGTCTCTCCAAGTGGGAATTATATATGGGATAGCAGCGGACTTTATCTAGATACCTTATCTACTATAAATGGTTGCGATAGTATTTTAGAAATCTTATTAAGCATTCACAATAGTACAGATAGTATTGCTGTAGTAACTTGTACAGAATATCTCTCATCCACTGGAGAGTTATTGACTTCTTCGGGTATATATATAGATTCATTGGTGAATGTGTATGGATGTGATAGTGTCCTATTTTTAGACCTTATAATACATTCTGAAAGCACAGATACACTAACGGTATTTGAATGTGATGAATATATCGCTCCAAGTGGAAATCTTAGTTGGACAAGTACCGGAATATATTATGACACCCTTATGAATATGGCGGGTTGTGATAGCCTTTTAGTGATCGATCTGACCATACAAGAAGATCTGAATCCCTATTTAGGTCCTGATATTTCTTTATGCGAGGGAGAAAGTTTGATTTTGAATGCTTCGGTTTCGGGAGATGGTTTTCTTTGGCAGGACGGTTCTGTAGATTCAACCTATACGGTGACAGAATCAGGCATTTATTGGGTAGCTATAACTGCAGATGGTTGTACAGAAAGGGATACCATAAGTATTCACTTTAATACCATTCCAGAAACTATTTTCGGCTCTGATACTATTTTGTGTGAGGGGGAAACCCTGTTTCTATCAGCGTATCATCCAAATTCATCCTATACATGGCAGGATGGTACCATAGCCCCAACTAAACTCATTGACGAAGCTGGGCTATACTGGGTGGATATTGTAGTTCCTGGTTGTGGAACTTTTAGAGACAGTATTTTGGTGGAATATGTAGAGGGCCCTTCGTTTGCTTTGGGAGCGGATACCCTTTTGTGTGAAGGGGAGACCTTATTGTTGGATATTTCAAATGCAGTAGGCGCTGTGCAATGGCAAGATGGCTCTACAGGGGATTCCTTTCTGGTGGAGCACCAGGGAAGCTATTATGTCCAGGTGGATAATGGTGTATGTAGTGGTTTTGATACCATTGATGTTAGTTATTTGAACGCTCCAAATTTTGATTTTGGTGTTACTAAATACATTTGTGCAGGCGATACATTCCATTTCAATTTTACCGATCATGTGGTAAATTACCTTTGGCAAGATGGATCAACGAAGAGTGATTTGTATGCAACCACGGAAGGTTGGTATAGCTTAACGCAATCCAATATTTGTGGGGAAATGGTAGACAGTGTATTTCTTGCCATTGAGCCCTGTACACCCAAATTGAATATGCCGAATGTATTTAGTCCGAATGGGGATGGTACCAATGACTATTTTAGTCCAATATCGATGGAGAATATATCGGTGATTTCTTTTGCCGTTTTCAATCGTTGGGGTATCCAATTACATGTATCAAAGGAGCAGGAGATTCAATGGAATGGAGAAAATAAGAAAGGAACCAAGGTGAATAATGGGCAATACTTTTGGGTACTGAAATACAGTAGAAATGGAAATGGTAAAATGTTGAAAAAGAAGGGGTCTGTGAATGTTTTCTACTAGGGTTTACAGCTAGTTATACATTGTGTTGAGCTGATGAGGAGATTTCTTATTTAGCTTGAAATTGACCAATAATGGGTGATAATTGAATGAAAACGCCCCGAATTATGCTATAAAGGTGTATTAATACGTATTTTACACTATACAATAGAAGTTAAAAACTATGAAAAAAATACTACTTGCTTGCTTAATTTTAATGGGTACCAACGCTATAAATGCTCAATCGTACACCAAGACCGTCAAGGAGAATAATAGGTTCTCTTTTGAATTGTTTAGGGAGGTATTTGAGGCTGATGCCAATTCGTTTATATCTCCGTACAGCATTTCGTCTGCGCTGGCCATGACTTATGCAGGTGCTAGAGGAAATACTGAAAAGCAAATGGCGGATGTCCTTCATTTTAACCTTAACCAACTAAAAACGCATAAAGGCTTCAGTTCGCTAAATAGCTATTTCGAAAAATACAATTCAGATACTTCAACAAAATTATCAATTGCCAATGCCATTTGGAAAAAGGAAAACTTGAGTGTCAAACAAGAATTTCTAGACTTAACAAAAAAGTATTATCAGGCTTCTATATATCCATTAAATAGTGCCAAGGAAATCAATGCATGGGTAAATAAAGAAACTAGAAATAAAATACCAACGATTGTATCAGAGCCGGATGTGGCAGGTGCAGAAATGGTGTTGACCAATGCCATTTATTTTAAAGGAAGTTGGCTTCACCGTTTTAACAAAGAAAATACTAAACTAGCAGACTTCAATGGGCGGCAGGTTAATATGATGTATCAAAAGAATACTTTCAAATACTTCTCCGATGACGATAACCAGATTATTGAACTGCCTTACCAAGACGAAAATATTTCTATGGTAGTGATTCTACCCAAAACGGAAAACAATATCGCTGATGTAGTCAATGAATTGGATTATTCAACCTATGAATACTATCTAGATGGGCTGAGAAATGCAGAAGTACATGTTCACTTACCCCTGTTTAAAGTAGAGGGGGAATATGGTCTTAATGATCCCTTAATAAGTATGGGGATGGTAGATGCATTTAAGTCAACTGCAGATTTTACGGGAATGTCAGGTGGACTTTATATAAGTAAAATCATCCATAAAACCTTTGTAGAAGTAAATGAAGAAGGGACGGAAGCTGCCGCGGCAACAGCAGTTATAATGCGGAAATCTATGAGTAAACCAAGAACCATTGAGTTTAAAGCGGACCGTCCATTTATTTTCTTATTAAAAGACAATGAAACAAATAGTATTCTATTTATTGGGGCAATTGCAAAACCGAAGGAATAGAAATAAGTCAATTGAAAATTGAGATTATGTTGGGGAGTAATTGTTAACTATTGGCAGAGGAGAAATTCTTAAATCATATCAAAGAATAAAGCATCCATTGATAGATGCTTTTTTTATTGTAAAAATCCCTGAATTCAGGGATTGATTTGCTCTAATAATAATAGATCTTTTTTAGGAGATACTGTCTATAGGTAATGTTTTATTAATATTGTGCGATTCTTATTAATTCGTGATGTGTAATTCTTATTGATATGTGTTGTCTGATTCTTATTAATGCATGCTGTTCGCTTCTTATTAATATGTGCTAAAACATGAAATTATTATTAATAATCAAATGATTACGCTTGTTTATAGGTCGTGAATTTAATAAGGATTTCATTGATTATAACTATATGTTATATACTCAAAGGATCCGTTGAATATAAATGCAACAATTGGTTCAAGAGAAATTTGAACCTATTGTATGCTATTAAGCAATCCCTTTTTTTGTTGAAAAAATCACTGAATTCAGAGATTGATTGGTGTTGGTTTTAAATTTATCTTTAGCTCTCATTAATTGAATTATTACAATAATATTTATTCATGATAGATTATTCAAAATTCCCTAAATCAGCACCTAAAAAATGGTCGTATCTAGAAACTCTTGGTGTTGCACATCGAGAAACTATCATAGCAAATTTATTGGGCTTTTATTTTGATCCACAGGAGAAACATGGTTTAGGCGACACCTTTATCAAATGCCTTTTAGCATCCAATTTATATGCTTTAAAAGAAAAGGACAGTAAAGGGAATTATTACGATTCTCAAGATGCCATTTCAAGAGATGTCAAATTTGATAGTGCAAAAATCATCATTGAAGAAACTACAGAAGAAAACAATAGAATTGACATCCTAATTGTTACCAAACAAGTGCTTATTGCCATTGAATTCAAAATTGAACATACGCTAGATAATCCACTGAATGACTATGAAAAGTATATAGAAGAGGACTATAAGTTTGCCCATTTACACAAACACTATATTGTTTTGACTCCACAATGGAAGCGTCCAAAAAGAGATAGCGAGAATGAAAAATTTAAACAAGTCATTCTTAGTGATTTTATAGATAGGGTAGATGAAAGAATTCGCAAAAATGATCTTTTTTATGATCGTAAAGGGGGTGCTCAGCAGCAGAATTATCAAGATTTTATTGATACAGTTTCCAATCGAAAAATAAAGTACAATATGATAAAGGATATGGTGGAATATGCCAATGCAGGAGAGCAGGAAAAAGAGTTATCTAGCCTTTATAAGGATTTGATTGATGTCAAAAAAGATATTTATAAGAAGGTGGAAAACCTTAAGGATAAGTTATTTGATCTCGAGGGACAGGATTGGGGAATTTGGACCAAGCCTGAGATTTTGACAGTTATATTATTTAAAGATAATGATGGTGTAAAGGAGAAAATAAGACTTCGATTAACAGGGTGGACTTTTGAAAAGGAATTTGTCAATGGGGAAAAGGAGATTAGGAAAATTGGGAATTATGATGATGCTATTGCAGATGTTATAGAACAATTAAAGAAGAAAGGTATAATGCAAAATAGATCCAATTGATGTTGAAACTAGGAGAGAAACAGAGTGTAGAACAAGCATACGAAGCGATTTGGAACACTTTTAAAGTAGAGAAAGGATTTCCTGAAAAAGAATTATTAGATCGAGGCTGGTGCTTCCAGTTTGACGATATATATCGTCCAGATATTGTTTTTGTTGGGATCAATCCATCCTTTTTGGCTGGCGATGTATGGGAAGTTTTACCTATGATCTAAACCCCGTTCCTCCGAATGGCTATTTCAATGCTCTTGCTAAAGTGATAGATAGCTGTCAAATGAATGACAAGAAGCCTTCTTGGACGCATATTGATTTACTCGTTTTCCTAGAAAGGAACCAAGCCTATATACATAAAACGCTTTTTAAAGTGGATTATGGATTGGCGTTTATTTTGGCTCAGCTGGATATTGCCAAAAAGCGTCTCGAATATTTACATCCCAAAATAATCCTCGTATCCAATACCATGGCGAGGGAGCTTTTGGGGAAGAATAAACATACGGTGAAAGGTGAAGATCTTGCTGTATGGATGGGTTTTGATTTTGATGCCGAATTAGGAACTTTTCGAATTGTAAATAATGAGCATTTAGAAGGTACTCCGGTATTTTTCTCAAGTATGTTATCGGGTCAACGTGCCTTGGATAATGTGAGTAAGGAAAGATTGGTTTGGCATATGAAGGAGGCTTTTTGGTTATTCTTCAACCTTGTTTTTAAATAATTCTGTAAGTGTTGTAGTGAATGGTAATGCAGATGCGTGTCCCGTTCTGTAGTTATTTAATTGTTTAAAATGCCAATTACAATACCCGAATTCCTCAATATTAACTTCTTCAAGTTCATAAATCAAGTAGAATGGTTGTGACGGGGAATCATAATCTAGTTGTTCTAGTTGTTCTTTTGAGAATACCTTAGGACCTTGACTGACAATTTTCCATAATTTATTTGAGAATTCATCATTACGGGAATGCAGTAACAGGTATTTTGCATTTACAACATCTTCTTTTAAAATTAGAGATCCGTTACCCGATCCCATTCTGAAATTGTATAGTTTCTTTGATTCAATCCAGTTTAGGTGCTCAGGTGATTTATAAAAACCAACCAATACATTTGTTTCTTGAGGGATTAGCTTGTCATTGTTAAAGTATTCTGGAATTTTCTCATGGAGCTCTAAAGGTGGTCCTTCTTTAGTGATTTCGTATGTTTTGGTTGAAATATTTTCTCTTTGAGAAGCTCTATTTAAAAAATGATTTTTTATTTCTTTAATGAAATTAATCAGTTGCTTCATTCCAGTATTTCCGTTGGAAGGTCTAATGGCAAAGGCTCCTAGTCCCGGTAATATTTCGTGAAATCCTTTAAAAGTTGTTGGGTTATTTTCTGTGCCGGGATATAGAATATAAGCGCCTCCTGTTCTCCTAATTGCATCTTTATACGCATGCATTTTTATAATGTCCTCTCTTTTGAACTCAGAATTATTTTCTTTATTCTTAACTTTATATTTGGCATCAAAATGAACATGAATTAATTGTTCTGTTTTTTCGGCAACTGATTTATTTAGTTCTTTAGGCCAAATAGATAAGGTGTAGTCCGGTTCCATTTGAAGTGTCCAGCTCCCTTCTGCAGATAATTCATTGTTAATTCCAAATGTTCTGTTGTATGTGAATTGTATTGATAATTCTCTTTCTTTTGAGATGTGTGAGCCATTTAATGCAATTTGCCTTCCTTCTTTCAATTGGAGAGCTAATCCATCAGTTGTAGGCTTTATCAGTTTTTTGTATTCATCTGATTCAATTTTGAATATTTGTTTAATAGCATCTAGCAATTTGAAAAATAACCAATATTCGTATAATTTTGCAACATTCTTTTTCCCTCCTTCATATATATCATCACCCCCTTCCCAAGTTAACTTTGCTGCTAAATCAAACATTAACCATGTTTTAAGAACTTCTCGATAACATGATTTGTTCTGTAAAATTGGACTATTTAAGGCTAATGAAGTAGGCTTAGAAACCTCCTTGAATATGTTATGTTGTAAATAGGATTCAAGCTTGTTAGATGTTGACTCTGCTTCTAAGTTAAGTCTTGAGCCATTTTGACTTTTAAGTTGAATTGATTCACAAAAAAACAAAAATGTCTGAAGTACGTATTTAATGAATTTGTTCTCTGCTGTATCTACACTTTCAATTTTTGTTGAGGTATTTATTTGAAAAGCAATAGCGTTCAATCCTAATGAATTTAGCGGATGTTGCTGAGGTAATTGAGCTCTGTTTTTGGAATGTGCCATATTGCGAATATCCTTGCTGTTTAATTTTTTCAAGGATCTTACATCTCGCTGCTCAGTAGTCGTACCCCATTTAGTTACTGGGGATGTGATTATTTGTTGTATGGCTATTTCGAATTCTTCATTATTTACAATTGAGTTAACAAAACAAAATTGTTGGTATAATGTCTTTGTGTTTTTGTTGATATCTATTTCAAATGATTGATTTACTGGAGAGTTTGTTTGTAAAATTAAATCAGTTGAATATTTAGTAATGGACTCTAACATATACCTATAGTCTTCTCTATAGGACGTTTTAATGGACTGTACTTCTAGTGTGAACTCGCCTCGTATTGTATTGCCATCTAATACATTTATTTTTAAAGTGCCTACGTGAAAATTAGGACTGAGTCGACCCTCTGAATCATGGAATTTAGATGTTTCAATTATCTCACTTTCTTCAAGCCTAAAATTATTGTTACTTAACTTATATTGATAAAAACAGCCCTCAACTATTTGATATTGAGCTTCATTATTTTCGTTAAAATCATCTACAATAAATATTGTACCTTGAATATTGGGTATGATATCAATTTTAAGGCCTTGATTTATATGATTTAGGTCAATTTTAAGCTTCAGCATAAGTGGCAAATCCGTTTTCAACTGCATTTTTATACATTCTTGCTATTTTTTCAAACGAAAGTGGATATTTGATGTTTTCATTTTGAACCGAATGTATTCCTCTCTCGTTAAAAATATTTTCAAGATTGTCTGTTAGACAATTACTTGCTAGTACGTTTAATACTTTCAATAATTTTCTTCTAGAACCGTGAAGCTTAGGTAATAGTTTTTGCATAATGGCAATATCAATCTTTTCATTTTCTTCAATATTTGAGTTGACTTGAGGAATTTTATCGAAAAGAGTGTTAATTTCTGAAACTGTTCTGAAACCAAATTCAGCACCTACTTTTTGTAACTCGGAAAAGAAATTAATTAAGGCGGTATTTAGATTGGGATTGGGTTCATTTGTACATGAATTTCGAGAAATATCTAAAAATGATTTTGCCATACTTACACCTAATTTGTCAATAGCTGTTAAAGCTCTAGGAACAGTTAGATAATTGGTAATATCTTCTTGAGATACTCTAAATTCAATGACATTAGCTCTATCTAAAACTTTTGGACTGAACATGTAAGTCGTTTCGTCAATATTTACAGTTCCTATAATAAATAGGTTGTTAGGCCATGGATATTCATTTTCAATATCAATTCCTAATTGACTTTTTAAGGGGGGGATACTACTGTGAAGTTTTAAATTTTCCTTGGATTCCATGATACTTAAAAAGTCTGCGAAATACCTTTCTACATGACTTAAGTTCATCTCATCTAGAATTAAGAAGTACGGTTTATTAGGACTTTTATTTGCATTAATTATTACCTCTAGAGCCCCGTTTTCCGGCAAAATATATTGCGTAGGGTCCAAAGCATTCACATATCCTAGAATAGGCTCTCTATTGATCCAGTCGGCTCCTACAGGAATTATTTTAAACTGATCTTGATTTTCACAAATCCAATGAGCAAAGCTTTGTGCTAATTTGGTCTTCCCTGATCCTGATAATCCACTTAAAAGAACAAATGGTTTGGTTGCTAAGGATGAAAGATATCTTGTAATTAATTTCTCAGAATAAATTAATCCGGATTGTTCGCAGTCACTAATAAATGATGTTGTATCAAAAGGGATTTGAGGGACACCTTGAATCTCCTCTTTCAAGAAGTAGATATAGTTATTGTTTCCTAAAATAGCACGAGGTACATGGTTAGGTGTAGTACTACTATGCTCAAAAAACACTCCAGTCGTTTGGTATAGGTTTGATTCTAATTCTCGTATTTTTTCGGCTACTTGTTCTTTAGGGAATTCAAAAACATTTTTTGAATAATCTGTATGATATAGACTATCATATTCATCCAATTTTTCGAGGAGTCTAGAGCGATTGGACCCAAAATTTTCTGAGAAGTAATTATTATTCTCTCCAGACTTACTTATGAACCAATCGGCAAACTTTTCTTTTAAGTTCAATATTTCATATCTATCTTGTAAAAAATTAATGGAAGGACTTAGGTCCTCTATTAAATTTGATAGTTTTTCAATAGTAGATTCAATTTTCAGTAAATCTAGATTAATTCTTTCTTCTGGGTTATTGTTATCTAAGATTGGAGAATTGGCCCACATTATTATTTTACTTAATGTAATAAATAGGGGTTTTGTTTGAATTGTTGATTGGGTATGAGCAGGATTATCCGAATAATAAGTTGCTCCGAGCCCTCTCCAAAGGTCCTCGTCGTAACTTTCATTTCCATGAAATTCCACGATGTTTTGTTTAATATCTATTAAACAAGTTAATAGTGATTTTAAGCTTAAATTAAATTGTTTTTCATTTCTATTACTAAAAGTAAGGTTACCACCTTCTGATTCAATTTTTGCTGTATAATTAGATCCTAAACCTTGGTATTGAGTGAAATTTATTAATTGATTTATCATGATTCTAACAATTGATTTAATATTTCGTTTGCTAATGTTTTAACTACTGGCACCGAAACACTATTTCCAAACTGTTTATATGATTGATTGTCAGAAACAGGTATTTTATACCATTCGTCAATAGGGTAACCTTGAAGTCTTGCTGCTTCAATAGGATGTAATTTCCTAGGCCTATTATCCCTTCCTTCTATGTTATTTTGCTCTATTAAGATTTCACTTCCATCTTTATAGTATCGAGCTGATATTGTACTAGTATATTTAGATTTGGCATTAAAGGACGAATAACCGAAGCCATTTCCTTTTTTTGCATGCTCTAATTTTCTTCTTTGATGTCCTACCCATAATTTTTCAGAAATAGTGTATGTTTTATTAACAGCAATTTCTAACTCTTTCAACTCCTTATTTGATAGTAATATGTTACCTACCTCAATTTCTTTTGCTTCAACATCTCTTCTATCCTTGTCAAAAATAACTTCATTGTTATTATTTAATCCGACAGGAAAGTGGAATTTTTCAGCCTTTATTTGATCCTTGTGCCATGCAACAATAAAGAATCTTTCACGGTTTTGCGGAACTCCAAAATGTTTACTGTTTAAAACTTCAGCATTTACTTCATAACCTAGTTCATTTAATACATTGACTATGGTCTTGAACGTATTGCCCTTTTCATGATTTCTAAATCCTTTTACATTTTCTAGAAATATGACCTTTGGGATTTTAACAGATTTATCTTTTTTATTTGCCTCTATTTTTGAACTAATGATTTCTTGAATATTGAAAAATAAAGTGCCTCGTGTATCACTAAATCCTTTTTTTAGCCCTGCATGAGAAAATGGTTGGCAAGGAAACCCACCACATAATACATCGAATTCGGGAATACTATTATAGTCTAATTCTGGATCAGTAATATCTTTGTTGAAATTACCATTTTTAAAAATACTTGGTGATGAATTTTTGAAGTTTTCTTCGTACGTGACTCTTGCAAACTTATCAATTTCAGATGCAAATACACATTCTCCTCCAATTGAATCCATTGCTATATGAAAACCTCCAATACCAGCAAATAGGTCTATAAATTCAATTTTATCTTTAGTCATTCTTGTGTTCTCTCTTCGTTAGTAATTCTCCTGCTTCAACATTCAATAATTCAGCTATTCTATAAAGAATTTCCAATCGGGGTTGTTGTCTGTTTTGAACGTATGCATTGACCATATTATAACTTTTACCAAGTTTTTCTGCTAGCCATATTTGTTTAACCCCTTTTTCACTTAAGACTTCCTTAATCCGATTCATTATGAACGCTGTTTTCTTTTGGTCAAATATAGATATCCTATTATGTATCTCAAAAAATAGTGAGTAAAATGTTAGTATTTTGATTGGTTGAAAAAAATAAATAAAAGTATTACTTGTTTCATTACGGATTGGAAGAGTTCACCCAGAGAGGTAATACGAGTCAATTTTCATTGGATTTAATAGTAAGTGGATAGGTCTTTATTTCGGTGTTGAAATAACACTTTGGTTGAAATGATTGAAGGCGAAGTGAAAATTTATTCCATCTCACTCAACCTATTTCGAGAATGTTTATTGTTTTAATTAAGTAGTGTACCCGCAACATTCTTTCAAACTGCCCAAGAACAAAAAGAGTTCCTCATTTGCATGAGAGTCTTTTCGGTGGGTATATCCCGTAGATTCGAGAGATTGGCTGATTATGAGTAATCTAACTCTGTGGCTTGATTGATATTTGGTGTTCTACATTTTGTGAGTGTTTTGAAATTGCAAATTTTCTGCATGTTTTTTCAGTATTTTTTGAGATGCTTTTAGAGTTTCGATAAAGTGTTGAAATTATTTTTTCAAGAAGTATTTGTGTCTTATATTTAATGATTTACAATCCAAATCCTGCTAACCTTGTACAAGTGGGTTTATATCAATAGTTTAGTGGAAAATGATTTTTTTATTTTGAGATAATAATATTTATATGGGTTTAGATAGTTTTATAAATAACGCAAGGATAGTTATAAAAGAAAGGATAAGTAGTCCTTTATTATTTTCATTTATTATCTCTTGGATGATATATAATTGGAGAGTTTGGTATGTGACATTTTATCCAGATGCCGGTTTTTTGGAAAAATTTAACTCTAGAATTCATTACCTAAATCACTATTTTGAAGTGAATTCTTATAGTGTTTTAATAGTTTGGCCACTCTTAACAGCAGGGGTGGTAATACTTGGTTTACCTTATATAAATAGTTATATCCTTAAAGTTAGAAATCATCAGAAAAATTTTCATATTGTTATTCAAAACGAGTCACCGGCAGATCAGAAGGAGTTGAAAAAAATAAAGATTGAAAAGGCTAATTATGAATTGCAAACAGAGGGGAAAATATTAGAATTGATTTCTGATCATAAAAGGGAAAAGGATAAAATTGGTGTTGATTTAGACGGTTTGGAAGTTAGATTAAAAAAACTTCAAGCTGAAAAGGATATACTTTCTTTACGATTAGAAGAGAATGAAAAGACTAATATAACATCTTCTAATACTATTGAATTATTGAATTATTTGGAGAGGGAAAATATTAAAAAAAATAGTTTTTTTAATAAAATTGAGTCCTCTCGTATGAGTGACTTTATTGCTGATACGCCAAAAGGTTTTTATAATTATTTAAAAAGCCTAAATGTAGTAGAATATAAAGGGCCGAATGGTGATTTTTTCAGCATTACGGATCATGGGAAAAAGGTCCTCACCTTAATGGGGTTAGATTAATTAACAACTGTATATAGTATTAGCAGCTAAGTGATATCTAGAATTAGAAATGTAGATTTCAAAGAGTCAAGTGTACAAACAAGATGGAAATAAGGTTTCCGATCGTATGACGAGGATGATATTAAAGAAACTATTAAATAGGTAAGAAAATTATGTTAACAGATTTATCAGATTTAAGTCAACAATTAAAAGAGGAATATTCGAGGATAACTGACTGGAATGAAATCGAACTGTCTGAACAATTGAAAATTGATCTAAAGTCTTGTTTGGAGAATGTTTCGGACATGAAGAATAAGACTGGAATTATGACCACTAGTGATAATAATTTAGTGATTTTTCCATATCAATATTTTGGACTAGCCTCTAATCTTCAAGATTTTTGCCGTTGCCTTAATGAGTATGTAGAATATTTTGAAATTTGTCGAGATAGGCTTCAACCAACTGTATTTGCCGAAATTATTTATAGTATTTCTAATCACTTTGCAAACAATACTATTGTTTTGCTAAATTATGAATCCTTAGTAAGGGATAGGAATGAAAAATATGGAGAATTTGATGTCTTATTGAATGATTTTTTTTCGGGAGTACATAATAAAATCCTTTACCTAAATTTTTTATGTAACAAACATTATAGGAAGGGAAAGGAAATTGCTAATTTTTCTGGAGGGCAATATAAATTAAGAACCATCGAAGATTTTTATGGCTCAATTATTTTAGGTATAGTTAATCTTCCTAATGCTAGTTCTGCCATTTTTGGAGGTATAATTTACAGTTTATCCAAAAATATGGAACTATATGATCGGCTCAAAATTGAAGTAAGTTCTCAAATTGTTCCTAGTAGAAATTTTTCTGATTCGACCCTAACCACCTTTGTATTAAGAACCTTTAAGGCAATTATTGAGTTAGGCTTAATTGAGGATTTAATATCAGTAGTCACCCCTAATGGGGATGATCAATTTTATTCACTGGAAATTGAGAATCATCGCTTAACTAGTTTATTTTGGGTTTATGACCATGATACTCCTCCGGAAGAGCGACTTCAAGCGGGAAGAAAAAGAACATTTGATGAGTTAATATATACGAATGGAGGTAATTATTATTATTTATGTGATCAATGGAGTGATAACGGTGTAGGTAGGTTGGACTTCGTGAATCTTGAATTTATAATAAATAAAATATTCTCTGATCACTTAGTAATATCGAAGGATGAGACCAATTTTTATTGCTTGAAATTAATTAAAAAAATCAAGGAAGCTCATCAAAGAATTATTTATGGCGCAGCTGGAACAGGTAAAAGTTTTAAGTTGAAAAGTGAAGCTGAGAAGATGTTTTCAAAAGAAAACATTCAAAGAGTTACATTTCATCCTGATTACTCTTATGCAAAATTTGTAGGGACTTACAAGCCATCTCCTATATATATGTCAGTGGTTGCAGATGACACAACTACTTACTACACATCCAAAGGTGAAAAAAGTGGAAATGATAGGAGGCACCCTTTAATTGACTATACATTTATCCCAGGAGCTCTTTTGGATAGTCTTATAAACGCATTGACTAATAAAAATGAAAACTTCTTATTGATAATTGAAGAAATAAACAGAGCTAATGTTGCTGCTGTTTTTGGAGATGTTTTTCAATTATTAGATAGAAATAGTGTTGGTGAAAGCGAATATGAAATTGAGCTTTCTCCAGATGCCATGCTTTATTTCCAAGAAAAGACTGGGCACAATAAAGTATCTTTCCCCTCAAACTTGTATATATGGTCAACAATGAATAGTGCTGATCAAGGTGTATATCCGATGGATACAGCCTTTAAGAGAAGGTGGTCTTTTGAATATATTCCTATAAATCATGAGCAAAATAAAGCCGATCATGAAATTAACTTTGGAAGAAATGGAGGTCAAGAAGAGATAAAAGTTAAATGGAATGAATTTAGGAATAAAATAAATAACGAATTACTTACTAAAAATTATCCTGAAGATAAATTGATAGGTCCCTTTTTTATTAATTCTAACGAAATTTCAGACATTAATATTTTTGCTAATAAATTACTCCTTTACCTAAGGGATGATGTTGTTCGACACAATCCTAGTCAACTTTTTAAAGTGGCTAATATGGATTATTCTTTTTCAACTTTGTTGAAGTTTTTTTTGACAGACATTAACAATTTATTCCATTTTGAAGTCTATTCTAGTCCGTTAACAATAGAAAATAGAATAGTTGAAGAATAGCAAAAAGGATATAGAATATTATTATGAGTTAGATCGTATATCTAATTCTGGTTTGCAAAACTTATTTAACGAAAGTCCGCCATATAAGGAATTGTTGTCTAATAATATTTTGAAATCGACTGGGCATGGAATTTATAAGTTTACCTATGTTGGCGTCTTAAATTATGGAACAAAGTTAATTTTTGTTTTGCCAAAATATTTAAAGAAACACAAGGATGTCATTAATCTAAAGAAGGAGGTCCAACTTATAATTAAAGTGTTAATCAAATATTCTTCAAAGTATAATTTTGCTCGGTCGCTGGACTTTGTTAACAACGCAATGAATGATCAACTATGGTCTGAAATTGAAATTGCGGATTTTTTGATTAAAGATTATCATATATATGGCCTTTGGTTTAAAGAAGTGCACAAAAAAGATATAAATAATCTAGGAGAAATTGATTGGTCAAAAACGGTTGATGAAATTACACCTTGGGTATCAGAAGGGGTTCCCATTTATTTTGATACATACAATTGTTTCAAAGAATCGAACTATGATCATGTCATTACTCAATTACATAAATGGGCAATTAATTACTGTATAATAAAATACTCTAGTTTACTTGATGTAGAAACAGTGATCTATGATTTTGACTTCGATCTAGATCTTATTGGTGGAGTATCTGGTGCATTAAGAATTTTAGATATCGAACTAAGTAATTCTTTCACTGATCGGGAAATTTTGTTACTTAAACACTTGAAGGCATTGTTTACCGAGAATATATCCTCCAGTCAAACAAATTTAATGCTATATGGATCAAATAAATTTGAATTAGTATGGGAAAATGTTTGTCAGGATATTTTTAGTCACGATACCTCTCTTTTGAGTGGAATGATAAAGCCAAAGTGGTTCGTGTTATGTGGGGGAGAGCCGGTGATAAGTGAAATAAATAAGAACATGGCTTTACGTCCAGATCTTTTGTTTATTGAAGGTCAAACAATTTTCATAGTTGATGCAAAGTACTATGATATTTTATCCTCGGAATATCCTCAGAATATTGAATTGAAAAACGTAGTTCCTACGAGTGATATATCCAAACAAATTATGTATCAATTAATTCTTGAAGAGTCTTTAAAAATAAGCAGAGAAAATTTCAGAAACATCTTTGTGCTACCTGAAATAATAACATCTAAACTTATTGAGAAAATTGGTTATGTTAGGTTACCTAATTCATCAAAGTGCTCCGACATTGAAGTTTGTGTTGTAAATCCAACTCTAGCATATAATTACTATTTGGGATATGAGAAAATAGATTTTGGTTCTGAATTACCTTTTGTTCAGATGGTCACTTAAAAAATAAAACAAACCCCCCACCACATCACTGCGGTGGGGGGGGGGTAAATCCCAAAAATAGCAGTTTATTTTACAAAATATACCCTAAAAAATGGACCACTTATTCAACCAATTCCATCTTAGCAGGTTCTAATAGCACACCAGAAGAATGTCCTCGACCTTCTCTCTCCAGATCCTCACAGTATTCCTTGAGTTTTATCAAAGAACCGCCATAGAATTCGACAAAGCCATCCTTCTTAAATAGATTATAAAATATTTTAGAAATAAAGTTTTGTTTTTGCAGGACGGTAAAATTGATTCTTGTTAGGCCATTTTCTACACGTTCAAGCGTTATTATCAGGTCAGATTTCCCCGTATGATTGGTATCTGTCCAAGTTATTCGATCCCTGGATATTTTAAAGTTATGGGAAGTAATAAATGGATCGTTTTCATCACCATTCATGACACATCTATGCGTACTACCGTTTTTGGTGATTTTGCCATTTGTTTTATCGCTATCCGTAACATTTAGTATCCAGTGGTGTTTTGCATTCACATCTGAGGCGATATCAAAGACTAATTCAATGGGTGCATGGATCAATACTTCTACAGAGAGCGCTTTACTGATACTTGGATCGGGAATATAATCATCAATAGTGGGTTGAGGGATATAGGTTTCCAAGGGAGCTAAGGATAAGTAACAGTATTTGATAGCTCCAAAATCATAATCGTCATTTCCTTGACTTGGCTTTTCCCAGGCTACCTGGTCAATTTCGACCCAAGAGGAACATGCATTTATAAGTTGATGGGTGATCAAAACATATTCTTTTATAGAGATATCATTTTTCATGAGCCTATGTGCCACTATCAGATCCTTTCCAAATAATTTTGACCTTGATTTAATATGATTAATTGATATATTTCCAAAATGGATGATGAACTTTAAGCTAAGGTCGTTAGCCTGTAGACATGCACCACATTGACAGATTCTTTGGGATTCATACTTACGCAAGGTCGTATGAAATTTAATATACATTCTTTGGACTTGAGCTAAGGTTTCAGCTGCAGTAGGCTTTTGGCCCATTCTGTAAAAAAGGATCGCATCACCTTCAATTTCTGAAATTTGAAGATCCATTTCATTGGCATCTATGAGGGACTCCAGTAATTCTGTAATAATATGCTCGCTATGGGATATTTCAGTTTCGTGTACAAACTTTGTGAAACCACTTATATCCGGGATGAAAAGAAGTGTTTGTTCGGCGGGACTATGGTCTGCTGGCTTCATGTTTTTTGAATTTAAAATACTAAGGTGGACCGTTGTTGTAAATACTTGATACGTATTTTCAGTTTCCCTATTTGTGCAACATTTTAGAGTTCATTGTGCCAAAATAATTATGTATTGTTTGTAGATTTGGATACTAACTAGAATAATTATTTCTCAATAATAAGCCCGATACATCCATTAAAGTAGTTGAACTATAAACACACAGGTTCAATTTTGTGTGATCCCAAGATGTCAGATCCTATTTTTCTATTCAATAGAACAGGTTCAATCAACTATTTAGGTGCTAAATTTGAGTTGAAAATATCTCTAAAAAATTTCCATTTACCATCTTCCTTTTTCCATAGAATTAGGTATTTCCCTTGATCTACCTCAGCATCACCTACAAATAACGATAATGTACCTTCCTCTGTTATGAGGTTTTCTGTTCCCCAAACTTCAATTGTTACCAGATTAACACTAGAAACACCAGATTTCATTATACTTGAAAAAGTAGACTGAATATTTTTTGTTCCTGATATAGCAGGGGCACCTGTCATCATAAACTTGGCATCTTTGGTGTACAAATTGGATAGTCCAATAGAGTCACCGGCTGCGAAAAGTGTCATAAACGCTTTATTAGCATCTATAATTTCTTCCTTGGCTATTTCCAAATTGAATGCAGACTCGACAGTAGTCTCCTTGGTTACTTCAGCTGTATAATTACAGCTGGTAATAGTAGAAGCTAATAATAATGTTGCGAATATTAGTGTGAAATATCTCATGATAAATAATTTTTAGAACAATATTTGCATTTAATGTTATGTTGTCTTGAAATAAGTAATAGGCTTAATATAAGGAAATTACGATGTATTTGCAAGGAAAACACACGCTGTGATTGATGGTGGTAATCGGTATTAATACTTTCTGTATTTTAATTAACAATACATTATCAAACTATTTAATTGGATTATAATCTTTAAGAAAAAAACAAAACAAAACCCCACCGCTATATTAGCGGTGGGGTTTTTCGATCCCAAAATATTAATTCATTTAAATATTACATTGACCATCAAATCAAAATAAATCCATTCCAATCACATCCTTCACCTGCAGATCCAAATCCTCCTTAGAAATAGCGGTTAGGTTTATCAATCTAAAAGGCTCGGCACCAAGGGCGGTTTTCCATCTCCAGTCTAGCTGGCTGATGGTTTTTTCTTGGCCATTGTCAAACCACCAAGCCGTATAAAGCACCTCCTTTTCTTTGTGTAATTCTGCGGTATATATATCGTAATTACCAATTTGTGTGGTATTGATATTTTTGAATTCATAGCCACTGCCTCTCCAGCAGATGGTAGGGCTATGGTCAGGTGCAAAAAAATGACAAGCTGGTTTTATATAGATCAGGCTATTGGCATTCTGGAATTGCACCACCTTGTGTTTGGTGATGGTTTTCTCGAAACCATCAAGTACTACCTCACTACTTTTAAGATCTACTTGAATATTTCTATAGTTTCCACGGTTGAAGTTGAAATAACTCAGCGCAGCCACCAATAGAATAGTCAAGGGAATACTATATATTTTATTAGGCGTTCGTTGCAAAATAACCGCTTTTTCGGCAGCTGGACTCCGCTTTGCAATGCCCTTGCAAACGAAGTAAACCGGTAGAATGCAATAGAAGCCAAAACAAAGTAATCCAATCAACTCATGAGAGATGGTTTCGGGCTTGGCTTGCACTATAACGATTGCCAGAATACGGAATAGATTGGATAGGACAATAAAGACCGCACTGATGCTTAGAATAGCTAGTAGGATGGGAAGTTTCAGTTTTACCTGATAGTTCTTTTCAGCGAATCCTATAAAGACTAAAGTGGTTGCAAAACCATAGCCCACCATCTTCAGCCCCATGCATTCTGGGTCTACAGAGAAGCTTTGCCCGTTGAGCAGGATATTATTACCACTGCTGCTAGCACCATCATAAACGAAGGAAAGCGCATAGCCTGCAATATCTGTAAGTAAAAGCCGCGTAGGGAAGCCAAATACATTGAAGATAAAGGACGAATAGGGTGATATCAAAAGAATGATAAATAGCGGCAAAGCATTTACCTTTCCAAGATTACTCTCTATGATAAATAGGATGAGCGAAGCAAAAGACAGAAAGTACAGCAATTGCATTTTCAGGAAAAAATACAAGACAATACATAGCACGCTCAGCCAAGCAAAACGAATCCTTCTATGTTCCTTTTGAATAGTCAGCACAAAAGGAGTCAGTGCCAAAAATACAAAGAGGGATATATTTGGGTCCAGGTAAAAAACAAGGTTTTGAAAACATAAGATAGTCGCCGTTACCTGGAGTATACCTGCTAGCAAAACCTTGTTTTTGTATATGTCTATTCGTTTTTGCATTAAGCGTTTTCTTGATTGAATATTCTTTTATAATACAAGAAACATAAGGTGGCAGACAATAGAATGATCAATGCCCATTCATGTGGTTCGGGTACAGCACCAGCGGATTTGGTAGAAGCATTTTTTAGACTGTTTTTATTTTCACCAATGTCAAACCGATCGTAATCTTTGATAGATTCTAATACAATGAGACTAGAAATAGGAGAAACGATATAGGCCTCATTGGCGATGTCTATCAAACTATTCTTTACATAGGGGCCGTTGGTGAAATAATTCCTTCCACAGTCCTTCATGATCTTATTATAGGCAAATAGGCGCATCAAATGATCTGGAGCCTTAGAGGGGACATCAGAATTATCTCGTTTTATTACCGTATTGGCAATGCTAAGCGCAATGGTGTTTGCATCTCTAGCATCGTTTATGAAAGAACCTTTTTTCAGCAAGGCCTGAAGGTATTTGGTATCCCCTTTGGCATAGTTGAATACCTGAAATTCCTTCAATGTTTTAAGGTAAGGCGTCAATTCATCCGATAGGCAGAAAAGATTGATTCTAGTTTCGCGTTCCGCTAAGAAACCTTTGAGCTCATGGATAAATGCAGAACCTTTTAAATCCTTTAACATGGGCGCTACCGTAGGAGATTTACTGATCAGCAGGGATTGTTCGGGGACTTCTATTTTGTTTAAGGGGAATAAACTGAAATTGAGGGCTTGCAGCAATTCGAAATAATCGGCTTTATTGTCGGCGGTCAAGGCGAGCAGTTGGTCATAATGTACCCATACTTTTTTGTCCTTCACAACGGACCAAACAGCATCAAATTCAGCTCTGCTCCAAGAAGCATTGATGTCCAAATAAACCGATTGAATAGCGGTTGGCTTAGTTTGAATATCGGTCTCCGCTATGCGGTAACTTTTACCGTGGAAAGAGAAGGGAAGATCGGACAGGGGGATGGTGTTGCAACTTGCTTCCCAAAAGGGTTTATAATTCCCCGTATATTGGTATTTATAGTCTGTGATCTTGTCGAAGTGGCCCGGCATATTTGCCTTGATAGGAACTCTGGTTTTACTTTTAAATTCAACAATGCTCGTTTCTAAGGCGTCCGATGCATCGGGTCCATCGAAATAGATATTAGCCAATACCAATTGGTCCTTTTCATATTTCATCGGGCTGGTGATACCTATTTTAAACATCCTTTCCTCAGCTGGTGTACAAGGGAATACATACACCGTGATGGTATTTCCCTCTTGCCAGTGCAAGATGGATGGATCTCTACGTTCCACGCCAACTATGGTTTTATACGCGTTGTCTGCCTTGCTTTTGGTGGTCAATCTTGACTTTTCCTCTTTACCGTCTATCCAAAGGGAAAGAGAGGTGGCTACAGAGCCTTCTGGCAGGTGAAAAGTATAGAGTGCCTCTTCTTGCCTGTTCCAACGATGGGAGGGATAATTGTTCTTTATCTTGATGATCTTTTCGGTATAGGCCAGTCTATAGTCTGGAAAGACTTGCGTATTGGTCAATACACTGGAAGTTATAAGGTGTTTTCCCGACCATAATTTGCGCTTGGTCTGATGGCGTAAATCGTATTGAGATTCCAATATTTTGATTCTATCTTCCTTGTCGAGGTTGATGGTTCCCATCAGTGCAGAACCAATGACCACCAAGGGATCATGTTCCTTTACTTCATTTAAAGAATTCCCCATTCCTCTACCAAAACTACTGTTGCTGAATACACTTGTTTCGTAGGTTAAATCACCCTTTAAAATCCGTTGAGTGATAAAATCATCTCCTAATTTTTGACTCAAAAGGACCCAGCTGGGTAAAGTGTTGTCCGGTCGTGTGATAATAGTGGCCTGTGTTTCATGAATGAGATTCTTGGTAGCATTCCATTTAAAAACGAAGATGGTTAGGATAATAAGTGGAAGGACTGCTCCAGCATAAAAAGCGATTCGCTCTGCGCCCGTTTTACTTTTTTGTAAGAATTGGGTAATTACTGTGGCCAAAAAGATAGCAGGTGCCAGGAAGTGTATACCCAGTCCAAAAAGGATCATTCCAATGATGCCTGCAACGGAAAGTGGCATTAGGTGTATAGTGAAATACAAGGATAGTATAGCGCCAAGACCAAGTACGAAAAAATTCGCTATCCTTAAGATTTGAGGTATCCTATCGTTAAAGCAGATGGCAAGCAAGGAAAGGTGCATGGCTATGAGGTATATATCCATCCATGTCCCGAATTTTGAAAAGAAGGGCATAGTGATATTTATGGTAAAACAGCTGATGGATAATAAGATCAAGGAACAGATGAAATGCTGATAACTGTAGTTAGTATATTTGAACCAGTTTCCGAAAAAGGGGATGAAAAAGTACCTGATAAAATATCCCAATGCGAGGATATAATTGATGAAGTAAATCCCTTCATTTTCAAATAGAGCTGGTGAAGTATGTTCCGTTTGTATGCTTAGGGTAAGATACATTCCAAATGAGAGGAGGATAAGAATAAGCCCGGCAACTAGGCCTTTGTCTTTGAAGATTGATTTTTGAGTGTCCATTATCGTTTCTTTTTACTATTTGTGTTTTGGTTCGGTTCTATTTATTCAAAGTACTTTGTTTTTCAAAGTAACGGGGTAAAAAAAATTATTTAGTATTGTTGAGCAATTTTTCTAAGGCAGAAAGATGACTTTTGAAAGCTTGTTTTCCCAGGGGAGTAGCCCTGAAAGAGGTTTTAGGTTTTTTACCTACAAATGCTTTCATCACTTCTATATAATCCTGTTTTTCGAGTCCTGTAATATGGCTAGCCAAGTTCCCGTCGGTAACGTTTAGCAGTTCTTTTAGGCTTTTGAAGTCCACCCAATCATTCACCATGAGTACAGACATGATGCCCAAGCGGACTCTACTTTCAAATATTTTGTTTAGACCTTCTATCATAATTTCCGTATTATTCTGAAATAGGGGAGTTACGGTTGTATTTGAAGTGCAATACTGTTCCATACACTATATGTAATACACCAAATCCAACGGCCCAAAAGAAGATTCCATTTCCAATAAATAAAGCACTTAGGAGACCTAATGCAATTTCAGATAAGCCCAGGTATTTGATATCACTCAGGGTATATTTTGAACAATTGACCAAGGCCAATCCATAAAAGATGAGCGTTGCAGGTCCCACCAATGCATAATAGTTATGGAAAATAAGTAAAAGACAAAATAGACCACCGGTTACCAATGGAATCATAAGATTGGTAAGTAGTAATTTGCTTGTTTTGTCCCAAATGCTCTGGTTATTCTTTTTGGATTCTCGGATGGTAAGATATATACCGGCTGTCAAAGATATGATCAAAACCATGATACCAATAACCGCCAATTCTATTGATAGGGTATTCATGACTGCTCTATTTACCACTCGGCTAGAGGCATAATCTAAAGAGCTAGTGTCTAAATAATGGTGCATTCTCTGGTAGGCGAGAAAAGCACCTGTCAAAGCTGTGATTCCAGCAATGATCCCAGACAGCCCACTCAAGGAAAGGAATTTGGTAGATCGCTCCATCAGGTTTTTAATATCTGAAAGGGACTCTAAATGTTGTTTTGTATTCTCCATGTTGAAAGTACTTTGAAATACAAAGTAATGAAAAGAGATTTTATAAAACAAATCTTCTTTGTAAAATTATGTGAATGATGTTTTGGTAAACTATTTTTAGATACTGGCACAGTTCCATATAGGAGAGAATATTCAACATATTATATTGGGCCTTAAAATATTCAATTACATTTGCCATTTGATATACAGAATATTGAAATACAAAAGGTAGAAGTATGAAATTGGGATACGCTCTGATCAGCTTTTTTATTTGTTTTAATGTCTACGCCCAGCCTCAATTTTTGAAGGGTGATTTTCCTATTGACAACGATTTAGATTATCAAACTTTTGATATTACCGTTTGCGATTTGGACGGAGATGGCGATCTAGATCTTGTTACTGCAAGGATAGATGACTTCATTTCGGAAGAAGTGGAAGGGGGATTCAGATGGTATGAAAATATTAATAACGACTTTTTTGAACTGCGTTATATTGATACTTCGGTGGCTTATTCCAATGCAATAACATATGGTGATGCCGATGGGGATGGGGATATGGACCTCTTTGCGGGAAAGAATTTAGGCGATGTATACTTATTCGTAAATGACGGAAATGAGAATTTTACTAGAATTGAATTAGATTCTATTGAATTAATGGAGTTGGAGGCTTTGGATTTAGACCAGGATGGAGATATGGACTTGTTAGGTAGGTCATCCAATAATACTGATTTAGGAGCTGTTTTCTGGTATGAAAATGATGGAAATCAATCGTACACAAGAAGTTTGGTGGATTCTGTATTTAAGCTTTCTGATATGGAATGTGTAGATGTCGATTCAGATGGTTTTTTAGATATTGTTGTTGCGTCAAACAATCCAAGTGCATTTCAATGGTATAAAAATGATGGAAGTGAGAATTTTACTGCTTTTAATATTGTTGATTCAACCTATGAGATAACAGGAATATCCGTATCCGATTTTGATCAGGATGGGGATCAGGATATGGTGGTTGCCTCTTTTCCTGATAATGATATTGTATGGTATGAAAATGATGGAAGTGAAAATTTTAGTTTGAACACATTTCCTTCAACAGATGATGCTCATACGGTTCAGTGTACAGACATGGATGGCGACGGGGACATTGACCTTCTAGTATCAAATGAAAATACCGTAAAGTGGTATGAGAATGATGGTGCTCAAAATTTCACACAACAATATATAGATTATTGTAACCCATCAGCTTATACCTATACTGGATATTTTCGTCATGGCGTACCACCTTTCGTAGTTGATTTTGAAGGGGATGGAGATATGGATGTTTTTGCTATTGATAGGAGAAATAATACTGTGAAATTATTTACAAATTATGGGAATGATAATTTTGATATACAATTAGTGTATGGACAGGATAGTTATTTAAGCGGTATTGAGTTTATGGATTTTGACTCAGATGGAGATTCAGACATTATGGCTACTTCAAACCATCATTTACTTTGGATGGAAAGCTTTGGAGATAAGCAGTATGCCTATCATATTGTAACTGACAATGATTGTTATTTCAATTCGGTTATAGATATGGATGGAGATAATGACCTAGATTTCGTCTATACCCAAAAGAGTTATTTGAAATGGGCTGAAAATGTGAATAATGAATATTATGAGAAGCATGAAATAGATTATTATTACAATGCGAATGGAGGAAAACCCTTGCTCCAGGATCTAGATCAGGATGGCGATATAGATATTGTTTGCCTTACCATTGGAGGTTCCGGAATATCCTGGTATGAAAATGATGGGAGTCAAAATTTTACAGAAAGCCAACTTATTAATGAGACTACCAATAAAATTGTTGTCGAGGATTTAGATCAAGACGGAGACTTTGATATTATCGCAGGAAGCGGATTTACTGATGACGATGTTTTTTGGTTTAAGAATGATGGTTCAGCAAATTTCACTTATTTCACTATAAATGATAGTATTGATGATCCGAAAAAGCTGATTGTACTAGATATGGATGCTGATGGGGATCTTGATATACTGAGTCAGGAAGTGGGTGGTGATGAAATAATTCACCTAATAAATGATGGAATTGAAAATTTTACAAGGACTGTGATTTTTGATGGTTTTGGTGAAATAGGAAATTTCATTGCAGCAGATTTTGATCAGAATAATTCCATCGATATTCTAGTGCAGACGGACCTTACCAATAATCCGGATTTATTATTTTTGAAAAATGACGGAAACCAAAATTTCTCTTCAGAGGTAATTTGGGATAATATTGGTTTTACAAATAACGTCAACTTGATTGCAACAGATGTAGATATGGATTCAGATATGGATGTCTTTTTTTACCTGTATGGATTTGTATTTGGGGCATATTTATTTGAAAATATAGAAGTCAATGATTTCTTACACATGCAAATTCATCCATTCGTAGATCCAAATAGTAATGGAAGTATGGATTCAGCTGAATATGCATTTTATGTGGGCAATGCTTCTGTTGAACCAGCAGCAGATTATCAGTTCTTACATGAAGATAATATAGAACTCTACCTTACATCTGGGCAAGATTATCAACTATCATTAAACCTTGATAGCACCATCTGGGAGGGAACGGACTCCTTGCACCGAGCTTTTCTTACGGTAGATAGTTCCTTGTATGTAGATACCAATTTATATATAGGGGTACAGGCGATACATAGCCGTTTATACAGCACAGATATTACAGGAAACTGGCCAAGATGTGGTAGTACTATTCAACATACCTTGACTGTTCAGAATCAGGGAACTGAATTGGACTCGGTTTACTTGGATTATGAGCTTCCGTCAGCTATTCAATTCGTATCCTCAGTTCCTGCACCGGTACAGATCAATGGACAGATGCTGTCGTATGATTTGGGAGGTATATTGACTGCCCAAAATCAAGACATAAAGTTAAATATAACCTTACCTATTGCAATTGATTCCATAGAATATGAGCTTGAACTAAGAGTGGATACAGGGCAGTTGGTATTGATGAATTCGGATTCCTTTACGCAGATTATTCGTTGTTCTTACGATCCGAACGATAAACAAGTTTCTCCTTATTATGGAGAGGAGGGATATGTCTTATCTGGTCAGGAATTGGAATACCTTATTCGTTTCCAAAATACAGGAAATGATACTGCATTTGTAGTTGTTGTTAAGGATGATTTGGATCTAAATCTCGATATTCAAAGTTTTACATTGGTTTCAAATTCACACCCTGTTACTGTAAAGCAGGATTTTGAAAATCACCGATTGGAATTTCGTTTTGAGGATATCAACCTTACCGATACGGTCACCAATGAATCAGCATCACACGGTTTTGTGAAATTTAAAATTAAGGTTCTAGATAGTTTGTCGGTAGGAGATCAAATTGAAAATACAGCTTCTATCTATTTCGATGAGAATGATCCTATCATTACCAATACTACGGAAAACAACCTGTATGACTGTAACTTTTTGGGTGCAAATATCCTTTCTACAGATACCGTTTTTATGGGATGGAATAACCTTTTTATCTCCTTAGAAGATGAATATATAGAATCAGCAAGTTGGAGGATAGGAGGTACAGAAGTGGCAACTAGCATAGATGGTTACAGTCCTATATTCACAATGGCGGGGGTGCAATCCCTTCAATTGCATCTGAAAAATGCCTTATGCGAAAAGGATACCATATTATACTTTACGGTAATTGATAATATCGGCTTAACGGAGAACGGATATGGTGAAAGTATTCAAATTTATCCGAATCCAACATCTGGAGGTGTTTTCATAGAATACCTAGGGGAGTTTACAGAGGTTAAGTGGCGAATTAGTAATAACCTTGGACAGCAAATGTTATCTGGCACCTATACAGATTTAAAGAAGGTGCAGCTGAATATTCCTGGAGAAGCCGGTCTATATTTCTTAGAATTAAAATTCGGGAACGAAGGTGCTAAGCGGTATAAAATTCTGAAGAATTAAAAGCTGAAAAATACGTATTTACATATATTATGGCGGTTATTAATAAGTACAATGGATGTAATTGATGGCAATTCATACTAACTTCAGCAGTCTTTCACTTGAACAAATAAAAAATGGGTATTGGTACTATAACCCAATGGAAGATTTTCCTCCTCAAGCGAAATTACTCTCCGAATACACCGATGAGCAGAAATTTAGTTTGATAATTTCTCATGGTCAGGAAACTGATTCCATGATGAAAAGTAGGGAAAATAGGTATCCTATTGAAATTGCTGAAATACTTAAGGATGTTGAAATCCTTTGGGTTGATCATATCAACCAAGCTACTTTTGACGCTATTTGTGGGTTGACAAATCTTAAATCTCTTTATATTCAATCTAATAGGATAAAGGATGTTTCAAGGATTGTTATGCTTAAAAACTTGGAACATCTTGCTCTTTTGAATTTTACAAAAGTGGAATCGATGTCTGTTTTGAAAGAGATGGTACACCTTAAAACCGTCACCCTTGAAAATCTAAAAAAGGTGAGTGATTTCACTTTCTTGTCGGAATTGGTTGACCTCGTAGGATTGGAAATTGAAGGAGCAATGTATGCCTCCCAAAAAATTGATAATTTTGAATTTATTTCAACTTTGAAGAAGTTAAAATACTTGAAATTGATCAATACAAAGGCAAATTCAAAAGACTTCACACCATTGACTAATTTAGTTGAACTTGAAATGTTTCAATCCTCTGCCAACTACCCAAAATCGGAATTTATAAAGTTAGATTCACTTCCACATTTGAAATTTATAGGAGGTAATATAAAGGATAAAATAAAAAACAGTTGAAAGGAGGTTTAGAATCTCAATTGGTATTTTACAGGACACATTAGTGCGAATATGAAAATGACTAAACAGTTAAAATTTAGGATTAGAAGTATTGGGTTAGCCACATTAATCGGTGCTGTTCTATGGTTTGTATATGATGTACATTTCAAGTTTGTGATTAATTCGTATCAGGCAAAACAGATAGAAAAACAACTGGAAGAAAACTTCAGAAATAAAAAGGATGGTTTTAATGACTTTTTTGCGCTAACACAAGGTATAGGAATACTAGAAAATGTAACTTTTGGTGAAGATGAAAAAGTCAATTTTCAGTTTGATATAGGTTCTTTCGATGGGGGATATGAAGAAAGGTTTAGTATAATTCTTGGAGATGAGATATATTGCGGAATCCAGGACATTGTGTTTTCTGATTCAAATAGAATATTTCTGTATTTAGAAGATACCGTAGTCAGTAAAGAGAATTGTACCATTTTTTTTCGAGGAACCAAGCAAGATCCATTTATTGAAAAGTTACTAGCTTATAGCGGTACAAGTCTTCAACAACTGAATGTAATAGAACAAAAATTGAAGGAGATTAATTGTATTGGATTTGGTAAAAATAGGAATTTATTGACCATACGTTATAGAGGGCATTGGGGAGAAAGCTATAATTATGTCAGGCCTTTGAAAGAAGGTCTCATCCCAGGTAACTCATACCAACTTGAAAATAATTTCTATTGGGAGCACTTTGAGTTTGGATTGTTTTGTGGATGGACGGATTGGTGAAAAATGAATGAGATATGTACCTTTTACAAAAATGGTATTTGTTTTATTGTTTGATAATTGTCCTCACTTTTTTAAAACTATATATTTGCTTTTCAAACTGTAATTATTGTTATGAAATATTGTTATAGTAGCATGAAATTTAATGTAGAATGCCTCCTTTCTTTCAATGTATTGTTTTATCTACTTTTTTTTTCTGCTCAATTTTTAGGTATTTCTCAAAATGCGGCCTTTGATTGGGCAGTTCAGATTGGAGGGAATGGAATTTCATATCAGGAGAATTGTAATGGTTTATTTGTTGATGAAGACCGTTATGTGTACACGACAGGGACTTTTATCATGACGGCAGATTTTGATCCCGGTGGTGGGGTCTTAAGTTATTCTTCAATTGGAGATTATGATGCCTATATATGTAAAATGGATGAAAATTCGAATTTGATTTGGGCTAAAACATTTGGTACAACCTGGGGGGATCAAGGTCAATCCGGTTATGATATAGCAGTAGATGATACTGGTAATGTCTACTCTACAGGACATTTTGAGTTTATCACAGATTTTGATCCTGGAGCTGGAATTCAAAATTTAACTTCCTCAGATCCACTGGACTTTTACGTTAGTAAATTGGATAATAATGGAGACTATGTCTGGGCCTATCAATATGGTTCTGATGAAATTAATTCTACAGATATTACCATAGATGATGCTAATAATGTTTTTATAACCGGTTTTTTTAGAAATACCGTCGATTTTGATTTTGGGGCTGGTGTTAGTAATTTAAATGGAACAGCCAATGGACATGTTTTTGTTCAAAAGTTGGAACCAGATGGAACTTTGTCATGGGTGAAGCAATTCAAAGGTGTTGGGACTTCAGTTACTAGATCTATTGATATTGTAGATTCAGGAGCTGTATTGATAAGTGGATATTATTCTGGGATGGTAGATGTGGATCCTGGGATTGGTATACATTATATTACTACTAGTCCAGATGAAAGTGGTGGTTTCATTTGTAAATTAGATTCTCTAGGAGCCTTTCTTTGGGTAAAGAAGTTTACGGATGAAAACCAGACAAGTGTAAAAGATGTAGAAGTAGATAGCCTTGGCAATATTTATGCTACGGGATATTTCAGTGGAATAATGGATTTTGATCCGGGAGTGGATACGTTTAACTTATCTGCTACTGGTGGGCAATTTAATCCTACTGCTATGATAAACTCATTTATTTTCAAACTCAATAGTGATGGTGATTTTATATGGGCGAAATCTATTGGCGGTTCTGCCATTATAGCTGAATTTATTGCTTTAGATGACCAGTCCAATGTCTATACTACGGGAAGGTTTTACGATTCTGTTGATTTTGATCCTGGAATTGGTGAATATGAAATTCATGCCATAACCAATAATGTTGTTTACAATGATGATAGAAACATCTTTGTAAATAAACTAGATTCCAGTGGTGAATTTGTTTTTGTTAAACAGATTGGTGGTGAAGATGACGAAGTAGGGAATATTGTAGTGGATAATTTGAATAATATTTACATCGCTGGTGAGTTCTGGGATACAGGAGATTTTGACCCTAATTCTGGGGTATATACTATGACTTCTTCAGGGTCTTCGGATATACTAATTCATAAAATGAAAGGCTGTGACAACCCCACTGATTCAGTGAGTATCCAACATTGTGATTCTTTGTTTTATGCTCCAGATGGGGTGCAAGTTTGGCAAAGCGACGGTACCTATTCTTATTATAAACCTAACTCCTTGGGTGATTGCGATAGTTTGATTGTTGTGGATTTGTCAATTGGAGCCAATGATGACAGTACTTTAAATATTTCAACCTGTGGGCCAATGCTTTCACCAAGTGGAAATTATATCTGGGGAACTACGGGTATATATACAGACACCTTGGTGAATTCTTCAGGTTGTGATAGTATATTGGAAATCAATCTTTCTGTGGGTTTTAGTATGGGGTATTTATCGGTGGATTCATGCGAAAGTTTCACATCGCCAAGTGGTGCATTTACTTGGTACGACAGTGGGATTTATTATGATACACTTTTAAATTCGATAGGTTGTGATAGCATACTTGAAATCAATTTGAATATTCAGAATAGTTTAGATAGTATTTTTATAGATGCTTGTGTAGATTTTCAGGCCCCAAATGGTTCGTTATGGACGAATTCAGGTATTTATATAGATACCTTTGAAAATGTATTTGGCTGTGATAGTTTAGTGTATACACATTTGGCTATCCATGATATTGCCTTTGATACCATTACCCTTTTAGACTGCGACTCAATAGTATCCCCAAGTGGTAATTTTATATGGTATGAATCAGGTATATATCAGGATACTCTTTCAACAACCATGGGTTGTGATAGTGTGATCACAATTAATTTAACTATTCTAGATGCGTTAAATTTAAGTCTGGGTTCCGATACTATTTTATGTGAAGGAGATAGCTTTTTGTTAAACCCGAACCTTCCAGGCGTTACTTACCTATGGCAAGATGGATCCATAGATTCTGTATTCATGGTAAGTGAATCTGGTCTCTACTGGCTTCAAGTTAATGCAAGCGGATGTTTGGATGTCGATAGTGTTTCAATTATTTTCAATCAGGAATCAACACTAAATCTAGGTTTCGATACTGTATTGTGTGAAAATGAAGTGTTAATATTGGATGCTTATCATCCCAATGCTTCTTATTCTTGGCAAGATGGTACTACGGGATCTGCAATTACTGTGAGTACTTCAGGTACCTATTGGGTGGATGTTTTTGTTCCTGGTTGCGGTTTGTATACAGATAGTATAGAGGTAGGATATACAGAAATTCCTGAACTAAATCTTGGACAGGATTTATTTTTCTGTGAGGGAGATAGTTTTTTATTAAGTCCAAATCTCTCTGGAGTGAGTTATATATGGCAAGATGGTTCTATTGATTCCGTATTTCAAGTAAGTGAAACAGGGATTTATTGGGTTGAAGTAGCTATTAATGGATGTACTGCTATTGATAGTGTTTCAATACTATACAATGAAGAACCAAACCTGAATTTTGGATTGGATACCTTGTTGTGTGAAAATGAAGTATTGGTTTTAAGTGCTTATCATCCGAATGCTACTTATTTATGGCAAGATGGGTTTGTAGGTTCTGGTATAACTGTTACCTCGTCAGGGACTTATTGGGTAGAAGTGAGTGTGCCTGGTTGTGGTTTATATACAGATAGTATAGCGGTTGAATATACAGCAGTTCCTCAGCCATTTCTTGGTGGAGATTTTCATTTATGCGAAGGGGATAGCTATTTGTTAAGTACTCAATTATCAGGGGTAGATCATATTTGGAGTAATGGTACAAGTGATACAATACTGTGGGTGTCAGAATCAGGAGACTATTGGGTGGATATAATTGTTGAGGGATGTGCAAAAAGAGATTCCATAAATATTCAGTTCAATTCAATACCAAATACCCTGTTAGGGAACGATACTGTTTTATGTAGTGGTGAATTATTGAGTTTATCTGCTTATCATCCCAATTCGTCTTATATGTGGAATGATGGAACGAGTGTTAATACTAAGAGTATAACTGAAAGCGGAATTTATTGGGTAGATATTGATGTTTCAGGATGTGGAAAATTTAGAGATAGTATTTTAGTAGAATTTATAGAAATGCCCACTCCAGATTTGGGTGAGGATCGAGTATTGTGTGAAGGAGAAAGCCTATTCCTAGACGTGTCTGATCAATTTGGAGCTATATTATGGCAAGATGGTTCAAACGAAGATATTTTTGTTGTAGAAGAGCCAGGAACCTATGTGGTTCAAATTACAAATGATATGTGCTATGCTGAAGACTCCATAGATGTTAGTTATGTAAGTCATCCAAATTTTGATTTTGGACCTTCTATTACAATTTGTGAGGGTGATAGTCACCTTTTCAGTTTCTCAGATACTAGCGTTGAGTACCTTTGGCAAGATGGTTCATTGGAATCTGAGTTATATGCCTTTGAGGAAGGTTGGTATTCCTTGATGCAAACTAATGATTGTGGTAGTTATTTGGATAGCACTTACCTTAATGTAGATCCTTGCACTCCTGTATTGAAAATGCCGAATGTATTTTCACCAAACGGTGATGGAAAAAATGATCTGTATATGCCTATAAATATGGAGAATATTTCCGTTGTTTCCTTTGTGATTTATGATAGATGGGGAATTACAATGTATAGCACCTCAGAGCAGGAGATCTTATGGAATGGTACCAGTACCAAAGGAGAAAATGTTAATAATGGCATCTATTTTTGGATACTGAAATACAGCAGAAATGGGAACGGTACAGTCCAAAAAAGGAATGGATCTATAAATGTATTCTACTAGGGTTTATGAATGGTTATATATTGTGATGGTTTTTAGTGTTTTGGGTGCTATTTTTGGAGTTGCATGCATTGATAACTCGTTGAAGCCACTAGGCGCTAGTTTTTTCATTCGATAAAAATTAAGCAACCCCAGAGGTCCGATATGTGTTTTCATGTTATTAAGATTAGAACATTGTATGAAGTAAACCTTGATTAAAGAATGATCAATTAAATAGTAGCCATATTACGTTTGGATGTTTTTATGGATGTTGTCAATATTACGTCAAAGTAAATTCTATTTTCTACTGTAAATCGATTTAGATTGAAATACATATGCTAAATTTGGCCGGTATTTTAGAATTTAAATGATGGTTTTATATTAATTCGAAATGAAAACAAAAGCTACTTTACTTTTCCTTCTTATATTTTTCACGTTTGTATCTCAGGCAGCAATAGTCACAGTACAGAACACAAATGATACAGGGGCAGGCTCTTTAAGATCGGTGGTTTCAGCGGCCTTATCAGGAGATACTATTCGTTTTAACGATAGTTTACTAGTTGGAGGAAGTGATACCATTGTACTTGCTTCAGAAATTCTTATAGATAAGGATTTGGTCTTTAAAGGATTGATGACGGATTCTACTAGCCTGGTGATTAGTCCAGATACTAATAATAGAATTTTTAATGTGAATTATATCCACATTGATTTGGTAATGGATAGTATGCGTTTCATAAATCCATTTATTCCTTATCCATTGCTTCTAGGAGGTTTTATTTATGCCAATTCAGCAGGAAATATAAACATAGAAATACATAACTCAACCATAGAATGCACCTATCCGAATGGAGCTAGTTATAGTTATCTTGGAGGGATTTATGCGGATGCCTCGGGGACTTCAAATATCAATTTGTACCATTCAAGTATTTCGGGTTATAGGAGAAAAGGAGCCATTCGATCCATTGGAAATGCAGCATCAAACATATTGATATACTATTCTGAAATATTTGACAATCATGATAATGGTATATTCTCTGATTCCAATGGGAAATCTAAGGTAAGTATTATTCATTCTTCATTATTGAATAACAGTACCACAACGGATGGTGGAGCTATTTATTCGAAAGGTACCCAATCTTCAGTTATTAAAATTGATAGCTCTATCATTTCAGGTAATTCTGCTGATTTTGGTGGGCATGAAGGGGGTGGGATTTATTCCTATTCCATTGGATATTCCAAAATTGATATGCACAAGACTTTATTTTCGAATAATACCTCTGGCTTTTTTGCTGGAGGTATTTATTGTTTTGGAAAGGATTCATCCATTGTATTATTGAATGATAGTACAGATTTTATAAATAATTCAAGCGTCAATATTGGTGGGATTTATGCCAAATCAACAAATTATACAAAAGTACACATCAATAAATCTAATTTATCGGGGAATTACGCAACGCAATGTTGTGCAGGCGGGGTTTTTAGTGAAAGCCAAGGTGAAGCTATTATTCTTATTGATAGTTCTGAAGTAAAAAATAATAAATCCAATACAATGTATAGTTCTGGCGGAACCGGTGGCGTTCGATGTTCTGCTTATGACTCCGCTAAAATTGTTATTAATTCTTCTATCCTTTCAGGAAATATGGGGGATAATGGAGGAGCTATTGGGGTCGAAGGATATTATAGTACTCAGTCTACCAATACCTCAACGGTTGAAATTAATGAGTCCACTATTTCAGATAATTATGCTACTGAATTTGGTGGTGGGATCTATGTGGAAGCCCATTCCAATCAGGAATCTACCGTTCTATTTGATATAAATAATTCTACCATTTCTTCCAATTCAGCTGAGTCGGGGGGAGGAATATACATTCGAGATCAAAGGTCTTCAAATGCTTCCAGTATTACGATAAAGAATTCCACCGTCGAAAAAAATAATGCCACAGAAAATGGTGGAGGATTACATTTGTGGTCTACTGCCTGCTTTATGTTAATTGAAGGATCTCTAATTGCTGAAAATACAGCAGATAACTATGGTGCAGGAATATCTATATATAATGGAGATCCCATACCTGCAGTGGAGGGAGATGGCGTTTTGATAAAGAATTCTACTTTTTATAAGAATATAGGACAAGGAGGAGGCGGTGGAATTTATTTTGAATCCAATTCTGATGACATCGAACATACTGCTTATATTAATGTGAAAAATTCCTTATTTACTGAAAATGAAGCAGAATATGGCGGGGCGATTTGCGCGCGCGCTTCTGATCATGTAGGTAATGACGATTTCTCAATTTCAAAGATAAATATAGACTCCTCTATTATCTCAGATAATATAGTTAGTCGTCAAGGTGCAGGGATTTCATCAAGTTCAGGATCTTACTCTTTGGTTCAGGTGAATCATTCTTCCATAAGGAACAATGCCATTAATATAGTCAATTTGGCATGGAGTAATGGCGGCGGAGGAATTTACTCCAAGGCAAGTGATTCTTCCTTGGTAGTGGTTCAGAATTCAACTTTATCAAATAATAGTGCTTCATTCGAAACGGGAAAAGGTGGGGCTATTTTTTCTGAGACTATTTGGTCGGACTGGCAATCAGAAGTAAAGATTATCAATTCTACACTTACAAAGAACGCTGCTTATACCGGGGGTGGGATTTGTTCAGAGGGGAATTTAGCCTTAGTGGGGGTTTTCAATTCAACCATTTACAACAATGAGGCGACTGATCTTGGTGGGGGGATATATGCGAATACTTCATATTCCACAGAGGAGCCATCTATAGAATTGAAAAGTAGTATTATAGCCAATAATGGCCCTGAAAATATTTTCAATGAAGGTTTTGCAATACAATCCAATGGTTATAATATTTTTAGTGATTCAACAATAGATGGAGCAAATATACTGGATCAACTTGCAGTAGATTCTACCTGCTTAAAATTGGATACCCTAAAGCTAAATGCTGGATTAACAAAGACTTTACAACCATTGAAAGGGAGTGTGGCTATCAATAGAGGGAATCCATCAAATATGGGATCTGCACAAGATACCGTTGTATTCAATGGAATTCGGGACATAGGGGCTTCAGAATATATAGGAGATACTAGTATGGTGATTCCTGTATTTGATACAACAGTCTGCGCTGGAGTCGACTTATTTGGTATTTGGTATGATGCTTCCACTATGGTAATTGAGGTAGCACCAAATAGTCAAGGATGTGATAGCGTGATAGCCTATCATAATCTGGAAGTTGAAAATGTAGTGTTTTCTCAAGCCATTGTTGAGCAATTATTGGCGGATTATCCGTTAAATCCATCCAATATAAGTTTTAGTTTACTCGATTGTGCAAATGGTTTTAGTCCTGTGGAAATAGATTCTAGTGCTATTGGCTATTCACTACCGGAGGGAGAATATGCTATGCTAATAAATGATGGAAGCTGTGCAGATACTTCTGAATGTTATACGCTATCAAAATTGTCAATAGATGAAAATTCGAATACGTCAAATAATAGACCTATTCTATTTCCCAACCCTGCAAAGAGTGAAGTTCAGATTTATTGTAATACTGCTATTGAAGGTTCCCTTTTTATGGTAGATATATCTGGAAGAAAAATCCTTCAACAAACATTGAATGGTCAATTTAATACGGTCAATTTGAACTTGTCACATATTCCTGCTGGTGTCTATTTTATAGAGTTTGTACAAAATGGCAAGACTTGGCTTAGAGAGCAATTGGTAATTAGATAGCGGGAGTTGATAATTATATCGATCATTTAAAAATCAAGGAGACTGAATGGTATTTTTTCAATCCCGAAGCTTCGGGGGAGCGCAGCGAGTTATTTTTACTACCTGAAATGAACCGTAGTATTCCTAATGAATAAAAAGAAGTCTTGTGTGCATCAAGGCAAAGGAACAAACAAACCGCTCTACGCACATTGATAATACTGAAAGAGTCTAGTCACAATTTCACCAATATCCAATCCAATCCTTTTGTGAAATCGTTAACCGTAAGAGACGGGAGCGATTGGTCTTTTTGTGCTGTGGCAGATAATGCAAAGCCATGGGTATAATCGATGATGAGATCTGATACTATTTTACTTTGGCTGCTATTATTCACCAAGCTTTGTACCTTCTGCGTGATAAGATTAGTAAATTGAATCAAGGAGGTATTCATTAATGAATGATCGGTTAAGAGTAGCCGTGTCAAATTTGGATGCTCCAATACACGTTGACAATAGTCCGTTAATAAGAAACGGATTCCTTCTTTGGGTTGGCTAGGTAACGGAGAGTCATTAATACCGAAGTACACCAATTCAACTAGACTTTTTAATAGATCGTTTTTAGTTCCAATGTGATTGGTTAAAGCCATGGGTGTAACCTCCATATTTTTGGCCAAGGATCTATAGGAAAGAGCAGTAATACCTTCGGTATCTAAGATGATCAGTGCTTCTTCTAGAATGGTTGTTTTTGAAAGTGAGGAAGTACCTTTGACAGGCCTTCCTTGAGATTTACTTTTCATTGGAGTTGTGGATAAGACGATAGTGGTTTTGTACAAATCCAGTTCTATGAGCTATGGACTCTATCAATTCCAAATCTATATCTTCTTTGATAGGTCCAAATAAGCTTATTCCTTCTCCCAATAGTATAGGAATTAGCGTGAGGGTCATATCTTCTATTAAACCTTCATTGATAAACGATTGAACTAATCTTCCTCCATCGATATAGGCATTTTTATAACCCTCTTGAAATAGGGCAGCCATGACTGCTTTGGGAGCCTGGTTTATTATTTCAACTTTTCCTTTTAAATCCGCTGGAATATCTTTTTGAGTCATTGATGTACTCATCACTTTAACAGGTACCTCATACGGCCAAAAACCAAAACCAAGGATTGTTTTAAAAGATCCACTCCCCATAACGAGGACATCTATTGTGGCTTTGAACTCATCATAGCTTTTGTTTTCTGAATCTTCAGGTTGCTTAATTAGCCAATCTAATGAATGATCTTTTTTTGCTACAAATCCATCTATACTGGTTGCTATAAATACATGACCTCTTGCTATTTCTACAGACATAGGGTTTTAATTTTGCTATAAATATACACTGTATATTTAATGTAACAAAATAAATCTTTTCCTGGAAGCTATTTGAAGGTGCCAAAAGCGTAGTACTGATATTGATAGCATGTTTAATAGATTGTCAGAGATGCCTAGTATGTGATGACCGTGAATTTTAATTATAGGGTAAGTGTCTAATAGGTTCCAATTTGAAAGTTCACTATGCTTATAGCGATCTATAAATATCAATTAAAGTCTTCCCAATCGCTACCATTTTCTCCTTACTAACGGTAACCTGTGCTGCATAGTTTTCCCATTGGGAAACAACCGTATTGATTTCTGATACAATGTCTTTAGCCTTTCGGATATTCATAGACTTGGCAATTTTCAACAGGTCGGAGAGGAGGATGTCCTTTCGTTTGCCATTTATACTCAGTGCATGCTGACTCACCCAAATACTGTCTGGTCTATAGGCATGGCAAATATCATAGGCAGGCGCCAATTCCCATTTACCATCTTGTTTCAGCATAAAGGAGAAATTTTTGGTATGGTCATCACAATTTTTGGCGATCACATTAAATACCATTCTCCGGAACATTTGTTCGGCTTCAGGATAACTTAGCTTCAGCTCTCGCATAGTTTGAAACAACTGCTCATAGCTATAGCTGTTTACCTCATTGAAATCAAAATGTTTGATGGCGCAGAAGGTTTGTGTATGGTATTTAGTATTCCCATCTTCACGGTCGAAACGCTGAGTCATGAAATGAGCTCTACCATTTTCCTCCAACAATCTGGAAGGCATCATGTCTATCTTGCAGTCCTTAGCCATGAGGTAATAGGCCATTTCTACACGACCATAGCCTAAAGTAGATCCCAGTTGTTCATCACTTACCCCATCCATTTTAATCAACCAATGGCTGAATCCCTTCGGTACTTTGCTTTGTCCAGAACGCACTTCCCCGGTCTTTTCATTGTAGGCGATCACGGCCTTTGGTCTTGCTCCACCGGCTGAGGTTCCTATCGTAATCAACTCTTTTATAGCTTTGGCTTCTTCCTTTTGGATATTGGTCTGGAAGCTAGAACGGTTGTGAAGGATTTCCTTGGCAATGTCTACCAAACTTTCTATTTCAATTTTAAAGGTCTTTTGGGGGCTGCTGAGTTGTACAGGTTCAAATTCCAAAGCACCCATTCCTCTTGCACCTATAAAACAAAGCATCTCCACAGGATTCATACTATCTGCTGGTCGCCCTTGCTGGGCCAGCCACATATTTATCAGCTGATTCCCATATTTATCCGGTAATACATCCGCCAATAGTCCAGGCAATCCTTTGAAGGTATTGTAAATGCTGACGCTGTTTGGACGTAATTCAGGAAAAGAAAATAGACTGTTACCAGCTTGTATAGGCATCTTCAATGGGGACAAATCCCATTGTTTTTGTAAGAATTTATCGGCATACTCGAAATAGGCCAATTGTTGGTTTTCATCCCATGCAATGGCACCTACTGTTTCTCCCCAAATTTTGACAAATGCTGTACGTATCATTACCAATCTGTTTGAATGTCCTCATTCTCTTTTTGCTTACTTGCTCGTTTCCGTTTTTCACGGTCCATCTTTGCTTGTGCGATAGGACTCGGTTGGCTAGAGGTTTGGAAAGCATCCAGTACATGTAAAAGGTCTAAAACACGCAATACGCGTAAAAGGGTAGCTAAACTGATGGGTTCTCCTTTTTCCAATAGACTGAGGGTAGACCTGCTAATACCCGCATCTTTCGCCACTGCCTGTTGAGAAATGTTTTTTGACAAACGATGTTCTCGTATATAACGTCCTATGGCGATGCTCAAAGCTTGATCGCTCATAGATGACCAATTGCTATTGTATGATAAATCGTTCATAGTACTTGGTTTTTGCCTTTAATGTATGAGATATACTACAAATTTACGGAAAAATGCTATATAATTAAAATTGAATGTATGTAAAATCATACATTGATTCTGAAAATGGGTCTTAATGCATGGAAAATCATACGATACTATAACCTTGTGATGAAGTGGGTAATTTTTGAGTTAACTATTCGTTTTAAAATTCTGGAATACAAAGGTTGTATATTAATGAGTGAAATATCAGATTTACTTTATAGAAATCCCTGGGCAGTTTTGTAGATTTACTAGCCTGTTACAAAGGGGTAATTCTATAGTGAACTGTTGTAAAAGGAGAAAATAGGGAGGAAGTTATTCTGAATAACATATTGTAAATGTGTGAAATAGTTAAAAAATATAAATGCTTAAATTATTAAAAAGTACATCTGTAAATGGAATAATTCAAATGCTAATATCATTGTTTAGCGTATGGCATCATGTCGATTTGTTTTATCAATATCGTAACTCCAGTGTATTGTTTTTTTTTATAATACCAGATTGGGCACTAATTCTGATCATTTTGACGGGACTTACAGGTTTTTGGATAGGATTATCGGTATATCTAGAGAATCGAAAGGTTAAAACGGGCTATCTTTTATTACTGGGATTATTTGTCCTTGGTTTTGCAATAAAGACTATTGCAGTGATGTAGAAGAGGGAATATGGTTTTGATAAATAAAAGATAAAGGAATCGACTAGAATATTTGAAATGAATATCCTGAAATACATAAGACAACTTGATTATAAGTGGGTAATCTTGGTTTTCATTCTGATGGGAATAACAGATGGGTTTTCCACCCTATCAAATAACGCTGAATTAGAATACCTTCTGCTTTTCTCTCTTTATGGATTGGTAATTGGTGGGGTAATCGGATTGTTATTTACTATACTTCTGAACTCGTGGAAAACAAATCCAAAGATAAAGGCAAGTGTACTCTGGATATTCGTTCTCTTTGGTATCGCTCCAATGTTTTTGGCATTTTTCGACGGGGAAGAGCATATTAATTCTAATAGAGGATTGATTATAATGCTAGTCATTGATATAATTGCTCTTTCTTTATTGGCATTGCTAATATGGAACGATAAGCGTAAACTTATCCCATTAATACTGACTGTTCCTATATGGCAATTGATATGTCTCTACTGGTTTGTTGGTATAACGTGGAAAGAGATGAACTATTGGGATTGAATAAATGGAAGAATTAGGAAAAATGATAAACTTTAAGTTAAAACAAATCGACGAAGTTCCACTGGCCGGGGAAGAAGGGAATTTTAGAATGAATTGGTTTTGGTTGACGGAGGCAGACTTGTGGTTAACCCTGGGAGATGCCACTCTATACGAATATTCCCCTGAGGCAATGGTCTATTTTGAGGATAAAGAATCAGCCTATAACGATTACCCATTGAGTCGATTTATTGATGATTTCACCGAACTTTTTGAAGAAATTAGTGAATCAATCCCCAAAGAAATTTACCAACTGACAGATAATTTGAATGGATTTTTGACTGATGCTGAAACCTGGAAAGAATTGTATGAATCGGATGCAGATGAAGACTTCTATTTTAAAGAATATTATAGTTTAATATCCTGGACCTATAAAAGAGCATTTGGTTCTGGACATTTAATTGGAGGACCCTACTTTTCATTTTTAAGATGTGAAGATAAAATCAGGATTTTTTGGAAGACGGAATATCAACTAGAAAATGGTATTGAGCTTTGGAAGGCAAAAGATGGATCAATTGAAATGTTGTTTTCAGATTTCCTGAATCAGATAAAAGACTTTGGTAAAAGGTTCTTTGAACAAATGAATAAACTAGTTCAATTGGCTCTAGAAAAGGATTGGAAGGAGGTCCGAATTGATAAGAAAGAATTGGTTGAGGAGCATGCCTTTCGAGAATTGGATTTTTATAAACAAGTGGCTTTTCTGGAGCAAACGTCAAAAGTGAAAACCAATTGGAAGTTGGTTAAAGAACTAAATAGTCGAATGCAAAAGGAATTAAATACCAATGACCAACTTTCGTAAAACAGAATTATAAGTAACTTGCTAATCCAAGAGAGTACGTCGTAGAATCTGCTAATCTTTTATACTAACCGCTGGGTGACATAGCATGGAGATTGAAAACATATATACTACTTTCAACAGTATTAGCCCAATTACGGATGAAGCTTGGGCTGATTTTCAATTGCTAATTGAACCGCTAGCATTGGAAAAAAATGACTATTTGGTTCGGGAGGGATCGAAGGTGAACTATTGTTATTTGCTCATTGAGGGTGTGGTTAGGGTTTACTATAACAAGGATGGTAATGAATATAATAAGACTTTCTTCACTCCAGGCATGTTTCCTACAGCGCTGACTGCCTTACTATCCGACGCTCCTTCAGCATTGTCATTTCAATCACTTTTACCCTGTCAATTAATCAAATTCTCCTATAAAGGATTTAGGGCTTTATTTATTAAACACAGGTGTTTAGAGTCATTTATGCTTCGACTACTGGAGCTTATATGGATCAAAAAAGAAAGGCACGACATTCAAATGGTGACGAATGACGCCACCACAAATTATATGATTTTCAGACAAGACTATCCTGGCCTAGAAAATCTAATTCCTCAATATCACATCGCTTCTTATTTGGGTATTACCCCAATTCAATTGAGTCGTATACGAGCTCAATTAGCTAAACGCAGCTAAACTAAAATCATTCCTTAACATATGTTAATGTGTAGGTTTTGTGTTCTTCGCAATTTTGCAAGGAACATCAAACGCTGAAGTATCGGGTTTTCTTAAAATTGCGATTGAATCAGTTTTTAAACCTAGAAACACATGAAACTTACAAATAACACTATACTTATAACTGGTGGTACATCTGGTATAGGATTAACACTTGGGAGAGCCTTATTAAAATTGGATAATACTGTTATTCTTTTAGGAAGGGATAGAAATAAACTTGTAGCGGTGAAGAAAGAAGGATTCGAAACGATAGCCTGTGATTTAGCCAATCTGGAAGAAATTGAAAGCGCAACGCTATATATTCAAAATCACTTTCCAGCCATAAATATGCTCTTTAATAATGCAGGTGTTCAATACAATTATGATTTTAGGGAGGGTATCATTCCACTTGATAAGATTTCAGAAGAAATAAATATCAACCTAACGGGGCAATTGATTTTGACGCAGTTTATGATTCCATTATTGAGCAATGCAGAGAAATCAATAATCGTTAATACCACTTCCGGTTTGGGAGCATTCCCTAAAGGAAATGGGTTGGTTTATAGTGCTAGCAAGGCGGCCATGCGAAATTTCACAACAGGACTACGGTATCATCTTAAAGGATCGAATATCAATGTGCTAGAATTTATCCCGCCTGTTACAAATACAGCAATGACCAAAGGAAGGACAGAAGAAAAAATGTCTGCAGAAGCACTCATTGAACGTATACTTCCACAGCTTCAAAAGGAAAAGAGAATATTAACCATTACTAAAATGAAATTCTTCCTTTGGATTGCGTTTTTAATTCCATCATTGGCCCATAAAATTTTGTCAAAATGATCACAGGCTGCCATACGAATTTGTAATCAGGGGATTTGAGGAGAAGCAGACCTTGACAGATACAGCGTAATCAATATCTGAAATACAGCAAAAGATGAATTATACCCCTTCAGATTTCTATGTTGTCACGAGACGGTTTTGATGCTAATGGTATTCTGGGAGTGGCTGTATTTAGATATTGATGTATGTAAAATCATGCATTGTGTGTTGTTTAAGGCTTTAATGTATGGTTAATCATGCAGAAGGTTAATGTTTAATGTTGTGGTTCTATGTTTCAAATTATTGGTTTTTAGTGATTGACGGGTATTTGGGATTAGTTATATTTATAAGCTTAAATAAAGAGCTATACTTGATATAACGTTTGGCTTAGTTATAGGTCCAAAGCGGTATTAGACCTGAACAAGGTAATTTCGTATTGGCAATAGGAGAAAGATTAAAATAGGATTTTAGAATAATGAAAATGCAGAAATCCAAAATAACTAATAGAAGCTCAGATTCTTAAAATATGACTAAAGACATTTATAGAAGACTACTAATTCTTGTATTGTTTACTTGTTTACCCATTTTGGCTAGGGCAGATTTTTGTTTTACTCCTTTTGAAATGGATACTGCAGAAGCCAATGAAATATTTGTTGGGAAAGTAGTTAAAATTGAAAGAGGGGCATTCTGGTATGGTAGAAGGCCTAAGACAATTTTCACCTTTGAGGTAATGGAGTTGTTTAAAGGAGACGGGCCAAGAGGAGGGTATAAATCCATAATAGGGCCTATTCATGGATGTTGTAATGAGCACTTTAAAATGGACTCTACTTTTCTAGTTTTTGCCTACGGAGATTGTGAAAACTCTAGTCTTCTTTGGACGAACGATTGTTCAAATACTGGATTGCTTTCTGAGGAACAAGAGATCTATCATAAGCTAGGGGATGCTATAAAGTATAATCCTATTAAGGAGGATGTAGATTATATGAATTCCAATGCGCATGAAATAGATTCCCTACAAATGAATATTGAAAAATTGAATCTTCACATAGCAGCCATCCAAGAAGATAAAAGCAATTTAAATAATTATCTAATTGCGCTGGGAGGAGTTGTTGGAGCCCTAAGTATACTGTTGATTGTCTTGAGGATAAGAAGCTGAAAGTCTTATTTTGGCAATTTTTCAGTTGCATATTCTCCCCAATTAGCAATTGAATTTAAAAGAGGAATGAGTGTCTTCCCAAATTCAGAAAGGGAATATTCAACCTTTAAAGGTGGTTTTTTAGTGTATACCTTTCTTTGGATGATACCATCTTCTTCCAATGTTTTTAGTTGGAGACTAAGTGTTCTTTCCGTAACGGTCTTCATTTCTTTCCGAAGTTCATTGTATCTCAAGGGTTTTTCAATTAAATGAAATAAAATTACAGTCTTCCATTTTCCACCTATCAATCCCATGGTAACACTTGCACAGCAAGGATATTCTTTCCCTTTTACCGAATACATAGTATGTCTTTTTTTTGAAAAATTATAAACTATCCTTTTTGACCGTTATTGTTTGGGCCAAAAACTATATTTAGTTTTGCTACTATACTTTTTATAGTAACAAATATAAACAAAAAAAGATGAAGGCAATAGTTTTAGAAAAAGCTGGCGGGGTAGAAAATTTAGTTACAAGGGATGTAGCGCAACCTGTAGCAAAAGAAAATGAAGTACTTATTGCTGTAAAGGCAATTAGTGTAAATCCAGTAGATTATAAAGTTAGAGCTGTTGAAGAGGTGCTAACTATGATCAATGGCCCACAACGTCCTGCTATTATAGGTTGGGATATCTCTGGATCGGTCGTTTCCATTGGTACGAATGTATCAAAATTTGAAATTGGCGATAATGTTTTCGGATTGATAAACTTCCCAGGAGCAGGGAATGGGTATGCAGAATTTGTAGCAGCTCCAGAAAACCAATTAGCCAAAGTGCCAGAGAGTACTTCATTTGAGGCGGCGGCAGCAACCACTTTGGCTGCGCTTACAGCTTTACAAGTATTGAAACCAAGAGTGAACAAGGGAGATCGTGTTTTAATTCATGCTGGTTCTGGTGGAGTAGGTCATTTTGCGGTGCAGATTGCTAAGGCTTTAGGTGCCTATGTTATTTCAACTAGTTCTGCAAAGAATAGGGACTTTGTACTTTCCCTTGGTGCTGATGAGCACATAGACTATCATTCACAAAAATTTGAAAACATCCTATCAGATATCGACTTTGTTTTTGATATGTTCAATGGTGATATTTTATTGAATTCAGTAAAGGTTGTGAGAGCGGGTGGTTCAATTATTTCTTTACCAACACCTGAATTTTCTCCAGAGGTTTTGGCATTAGCCGAAGCGCGAAATGTAGCTGTATCTTTCTTGATGGTACAATCTAATGGGGAGGATATGAATACACTAAAAGACCTATTGGAAAGTGGTGCGATAAAACCATTTGTGTCCAAAGAATTTGCATTTAAAAATATGCAAGATGCTCACTTACAGTTAGAAAGTGGTAGAACTGTTGGAAAAATTGTAGTTTTACTATAATTCTGATTTACATTAATTTAAATTGAAAAATTATGACCTATTATTCTGTATTAGACGTTACCCCAACCACAGATGAATGGATTGGTGCTTATGTTCCAGTAGCCACTAAAATAGTAGCCAAACATGGTGGTAAATACCTTGCTAGAACAGGAAGTCACGAACAAATTGAGGGAGTTGAGAATGGTGCTGGTTTAAGAGTTATTCTTGAATGGCCTTCTAAGCAAGCGGCTTTGGATTTTATGAATGATCCTGAGTATATTTCTCATTTTAAGGCTAGAACAGCTGGTTCGGTGAGTAATCACTTCCTTATTCCGGCAACAGATGATCTTGCCTAAGCTTTAATTTACCGCACGGATTTTTCTAAAGGCCACAGGGAGGTCCGTGTGATATAACCACTTTTTTATTGAAAAATATAATCTTGAATTAATAGAATTTGCATCCAGAAGAGGCCATGGGTTAAGCTTCCTTCTAGATTTTTCAGTTGAATTTATGTTTTCCTTTCTTTATTCATTTAGCTTTTAATACCATCTACAGTTTCCAATTTAAACCTTAATAATTCTCACATTTACTAAATTCGTCTTCTCTATTTAGGTTTTAAAACAATGGATTAAAATAGTATGAAATTTAAAGAAGGCTTTGTGTTTTTGCTATATTTAGCATTCGTTAAAAATGAGCAATTATATTAGATAAATGAGAGATTGGTTTAAATACGAATTTGGCTATGTCAATATTGAGCATGAAACTATTTATTTGACCAGTAGCGGGAATTGGACGGAGGTAAATCACCTGTCTGAAATGACGCGGGAAATTGCAAAGAAAAATGACCATAAGCAGTTTTCAGTAAGCTTTTATATACTTGCAGTTCTAGCATTTTTTGGATTTTTAATATTCCAAAAAATAGTGAGTAATCAATTGGGAATTCTATTGATGCTTACGGCGGTAGGACTTGGCTATAAAATGTACGATTATTTCAAATCAGATATGGGGGGTCAATTTAAAATTCCAATGAATAAGATAAACGATATTATTATTGAAGGGAATTCTATTCAATTACATTATATAAATGGTGAAGGAATTGAGGATATTAAGAAATTGATAAGGGTGAATGATAAAGGCAAAGCGATAATGTCTACTTTAAAACGTGACCTAATCAATGTTGAATAGCATTTTTTTAAAGTTTTAATACTCGAAATCAGATGGAAATAAAATATAAATTAGAAGAAATTGACTTTCTAGGTTTTCAACTTTTCACGGCTTCAAAGTCTAATCGTATTATGAAAAAGAGAAGAAATGGCTGGGTACAACTCACTCTTCTTGTTCTAATAATAGGAATATATTTTTACCAACAAGACAATGTTTTTATGTCGGGTTTTTTTGGATTGGTTGGTGTGGTGACTGGTATATTCTACCCGAAATATTTCAATTGGAGATATAAAAAGCACTATTCTAATTTTATTAAAGATAACTACCGACAGCGCGTTGGAGAGGTGTCAATTATAGACATTACAAAAGAATATGTTTACTCGAAAGGTAAAGCAGGAGAATCTAAAATTTTACTTAAAGAAATTGATGAAGTTAGCGATACTATGCATCACTTCTTTCTGAAAATTTCATCTGGTCAAACTTTGATAATTCCTAAAAGAGAAATTGAAGATGTGGAATTGTTAAGAGTTGAGTTGGAATTGATTGGATTGAAAATTATTGATGAATTAGATTGGGAATGGAAATGATTCTAAAGAAAAATATTGAAATCAAAGCGTTCATTGAAGGTTCAAAATAGGGATATTAGAATATATTGTTCCTAGAGATTCTGAAGAAAAATAAAACATAAAACTAAAACAAGACGTAACAACATGAGAAAAATTATTTCAGTCCTAACACTTTCATTGGTAATGACTTTATTAATAAGCTGTGATGCACTTACAGGGGTGGAAGTAGCTAGGCTTGCCGTTAATGAAGTTACCGTTGATAACACAAATTTGATTATTAAGGAGACTTCATTGGACCTTAAAAAAGGAGATGAAATTTCAATCTGGTCTGAGATGGATTTTGAATATGAAGGGGATGTGGAATTAAGGTTTAAAATTGAGATTCTAAAGGATGGTGAACAATTGGGAAGGCTAGAAATTAATCCAACAGAATATAATATGAGTCTTGGGGAAGTGAAAACTACTTGGAATGGAAAAACGGATTGGAGTTTTACCGGTAAAAATTCTGAAATCAAAATTGAAGATGATGGTAATTATACCTTTAAAGCTTTATTAATTGCCTCAGAAAATCCAAGTCTTAAAGTTGCCAAGGCTGAAGTATTGTTGAAAAAATAATTCCATACCAGATACGGGATATGTTTCCCATAGGCAAATCTTATTAATGTTGATTTGTAAAATATGGGGCTAATAAATACACTATTTGGCAAGGAAAAGATGGAGTGCCCAAGATGTTTGGGTAAGGGAGTTGTGGATGAGGATGATATTAAACGACTGGAAAAAGAATTGAAATGGGCTCCTGGTCCATGTGCTTACTGTAATGGAAAGGGAAAAGTCCCTTCTGAAATACTAGCAAAGATTGCTGTTGATACCACCTATTTAACGAGTGATTTACCTAAAGCAGAACAGAACAGTGTATTGGCTAATGAGGAAGGTGCTCAACATAGAGCAAAGCTCCATGAAGTTGCAACAGATAATTTTATTGCAGAGGTGGAATACCTTCACTTTACCTGCAATATAGACGTACAAAAAATCACTGGCTTTTATCTTTTACATAAAACAAAAACGGGCGTTTATTTTGATTCTAAGAACGAATTATTCGAGTATATAGAAAGCGTAATTGATAGAAAAACTAACTAGGTGAAAATAAGCTATAAATAGATTTTATGAATATATCAAAATCATTGGTTATACTAAGTACTTTGGTACTTGCTTTAGCCTTTAAAGTAAAGCAGGAGAAAATTAAAATTTGGACAGAACAGCCGACACTTTCTGAGGTTATTGATTTTGAGAAATCTATAAAAAAGAAAATAAATTTGGTTGAAATGAATGTGTCACTGTCCAAAAGTATTTACCCCTTATTGGATCAATATGAAATTGCAAACCCATTAATTGTTGAGCGAAAACAAACGGGTTTTTTACCTCTTTACACTGAATATTTTTTCTCGGAACCTGATTCTATTATTAGGTATATTAGCTATGACTGGGAAAAAGAAAAATATGGAAACTTCTTCAAGAAACGGGACATTTGGAAAGAAGAAAGCAAGAAGTTGAATGAGTACAATAATGAATATGAAGGTATCAAGGAAGTGATGGTTGGGCAGCTTGGTACGCCAATATCTCAGGATTTTAACCCTATGAAAACTAAATCTAGTGCTGGTAGGGGAGATTACCTCACTAGGAATACAGTTTGGGAAACGGATGAATACTATTCAGAGTTGGATATGATTTTTGAATCTATGACCTATCGTATCAGATGGAGTTATTATTGGAAAAAATGATATAGGGAATATCGAAATTTTATGCCAAAATAATTAATCACCACACACTAAAAACAACGTATGAAAAAAGAGACTTCTATTAATCGCAAAAAGAATAATTTATACCTAGCGGTTGCGGTCTTGGTTGTAGCCAGTATTACATTTAGATGGATCACAGAATGGAACTTTGAGCAAACATCCATTTTGTTTGTTGGCTTACCTGCTTTTATTACAGTCTTAATGGTGAAGTATTCCAAAACACCTACATCGGCGTATGGTCTCGTTTTCAAAGTTTTGACCATTTTTCTTTTAATGATGTCAATAGTATTAGGTGAAGGTGTAGTTTGTGTTATTATGACAGCTCCAATATTTTATGGAGTGGCTGCTTTGATTGTTTTTATAGTTCAATTACTTAAAAAGAGAAAAAAAACGAAGCTATATTCTATCGTTGTTATTCCTACTTTACTAATCATTTCTCAACCATTTGGGATAATAGAAGAACCTAAATTACAGACTGTGGAGACGGAAGTGGTAGTTCAAAATGATGTTTCCATAGATTCATTTAATAAACATCCTAACTTTCTAAACGACTATCCAAATTTCTTTAAAATTGGTTTTCCAAAGCCGGTTGCTATCCAAGGAGTAGGGACGGATATTGGTGCTACTAGAGCTATCCAATTTGAATCTAACACAAAGGGGATAGGTACTTTATCTTTGGAGGTTATAGAAAGAAATAATACGAGCATTATTTTCGAGGCAGTGAATGATGATACACATATAAATCATTGGCTTAGTTGGAAGCAAATGAAAGTAGATATTGAAAAAATAGACGATAGACAAACTAAAATTACCTGGACAAGTCAATACCAATGTAGTTTAGGTCCGAGATGGTATTTCGAACCCTTGGAGGAGATGGCCGTAGAAATAATGAACAAACATTTGACAAATGCTTATTTCAATCAGCAATAACTATTCATTAATTGTTTCGGCGCTATTGGTGGCTGTTTTTATTTTTTTAGGCTACCTCTTTCTTTTCAGAAAGCAGGATGGGAAATTGAATTGGGCTATTTTTTATGCAACACTTTACAGCGTAGTTACACTGCCAATTGTTAATTATCTATGTGTAGAATACGGATTATGGCATTTTCCAACTCAGGGATTAAATACCATTCAATTACCTTTTGATCTGTACTTTCTTTGGATTGTACTGTGGGCAATAATTCCGGTTTTCTTCTTAAAGGGTAAGTACGTGTTATTGATAGCTGGATGTCTGTTTTGGATAGATATTTTGGTAATGCCCGAATTGGAAAAAATAGGGATACTCAGCCTAGGCCCAAACTGGTTGATTGGTGAATTATTATTGATTCTATTTGTTTTTGTTCCTGCCTATTGTTGGGCCAATGCAAGTTATACCAACAAACAGGTTGGACTAAGAGCTCTATTTCAAATTACAGTAATGTGCTGTGTGTTTTTAATAGGACTTCCTTTAATATTAGAAACCTATGGGCTTATTGAATCTAATGAATTGGGATGGGAGCCTTATACCATTCAGTTTTTTTTAATCCTTGTTTTCCCATCCTTAATAGCCGTACAAGATTTGGTAAAGAAAGGGGAAGGAACTCCTTTTCCTTACGATGCTACAAAGCATTTAATCCAAACAGGAGTATATGCCTATTGCAGGAATCCTATACAATGGTCCTTTAGCTTTATGTTTATGCCATTGGCTATCTATTACGCCTCCTTCTATTTATTGATAGGCACCCTTTTTTCCATCGCCTATGCCTTTGGTGTTTCAGATTTTCAAGAATATGACGATATGCAAAAGCGATTTGGAGAGGATTGGGATACCTATAAAAAAAATGTTCCGAAATGGTGGTTTTTGTGGAAGCCTACTGCCATACCAAAAGGAGAAATTTTCTTTGATGCCAATTGTGCTCAATGTAGTCAGATAAGTGAATGGTTTTTAAATGTTAAGGCTATCAATCTTGACGTAAAAACAGCCACTGAATTTCCTTATAAGTCTATTTCACAAGTCACCTATATCGACCATAATGGAATTCAGTATAAAAGTGTAAGTGCAATTGCATGTTCTTTAGAACATATTAATTTAGCCTATGCAACGCTGGGTTGGTTTATGCGATTTCCAATAGTTAATCATATTTTACAAGTGATTATTGATAGTATGGGGATCAATTCGAATGATGATAACTGTGCGGTGAAATAATTTATTTACTAGATTAATACCACAAAATAATATCATGAAAATAAGTGCTATAATATGCTTTTTACTGGTAGTTCTCTCTTGTTCAACCAAGGAGAAGGAGGAGGCATCATTGGAATATACGATCCATGCAAATTATGCAGATAGTTTACGTCTAGATGTGAATTTTAGGTATAAAAGTGATGAAGAAGGAACACTCATATTAAGCTATGAGAACAATTCTTGGGGAGACAATGATCTGTTCAATTGTATCAAGGACTTTACAGTAAAACCAAAACCATTAAGCATTGACTTCAACAGGGATAGTAGTCAGATTATTATCAAAACAATACCCCATCAGGAAAATAGAATCCAATATTCCATCGCTCAAGATTTTGAATCTCCGCTATTGAATAAACACCGCTATAGACCTATACTGGATAAGACTTATTTTCATATTCTTGGAATGCGTCTATTCATGATTCCTGAGGGATTATTTGAAAGTGAATCAAATAAAGAAAGGATCTCCATTCAATGGGGAGCTATTCCAGGTGATGGAATATTTCATTGTAGTTTTGGTGCTGAAAAAGAACAAGAGATTGTAGTTACTCAAGAAGAACTCAATGCCTCGTTTTTTGTGGGTGGTGATTTTAGAAGATATAGTTTCGATTATAAAGGGGATGCCGTATACTTTGTAATTCGTGGAGATTGGAAAGTTTTTGATGATACCGCCATTTTCGATATTTTAAAGGAGACAATTACTTTTCAAAATAATTTTTGGAAGGATCCAAGAAAGGGGAGTTATTCAGTTTCCTTAATCCCTACTTTTGAACCCTGGACAGCAACTTCTAAATCCTACTCTGTTGGTGGAAGTGGTCTACCAAACTCCTTTATTTCTTTTGCGTCAAACAATGAAGGTTCTACCCTAAAAAGAATCTCATGGCTTTACAATCATGAATTGCTTCATAAATGGATTGGTAGGACTATTAAAAATGAAAATGAGGTAGAGCAGTATTGGTTTAGTGAAGGCTTTACAGATTATTATGCCTATAAACTGATGCTTAAAAATGATAAGTTAACGGCAGAAGAATTTATATCTACCATAAACGATATCGTAATTATCCCGCATTATAAAGATACTATCAATAGCATTCCAAATTCAGAAATGACTTTTGAAAGGTATTGGTCTAACTATGGGGTATATCAAAAGTTGCCTTATAGACGTGGTCTGTTATATGCTTTCATGTTAGATACTCAAATTAAAGAACGTAGTCAGTTTTCTAAGAGTTTAGATGATCTAATGCAAGATTTATTAGCGATGTCTTTAGAAGACGAGAATATGCGTTTAAACCATGTCGTATTCCAAGAATTACTAACCAGTTATTTAGATGATCATGCACTGGTAGAATTCGAACGCTATATACTAAATGGGCAATTGATTGATTTCAAGGGTAAATTACCCAATGGATTGTCTCTAGATATTCAAGATGCTATTCCCTTGTTTAAGATTGAAGCAGGAATTGATACGGCATTATTAGAAAATAGGCTTAAGTTATAATTGATAATTTGTTAGCTTGAAGTAAAAATATATTAAAATGATTAATCAAATAAAGCCATTATTAATATTAGTACCCCTGATATTGTTGGGGCTTTTGAATTCTTGTAATGAGGAAAAAAAGATCTTTTGGATATCGGAAACAAAGGGGCAAGTAAATGATTTTATATTCATGGCAGAATCTACTAATGTTCCTACAATTGATAGTATTGGCTACTTGACCATGGAAGAGCTGGTATCAGCAGAATTACTTACTTTCAAGAAATTCGGAACAATTCATGAAAATGAAACATTTAAAGTGATTGTTCTATTGAAAGAAGGAACTGATACAGGACGTGATTACACATTTATTATTCGAACTTTTGATAAAGCGTTTAATATAATTGACTCCTATGAACTTGCTAATTGGATTGATTCAGAGAATCGGTATTGTTTTGGTTCAATAAATGAAGATTTAATAATTAAGCGAAAATGTAAATATGAAGAAGGAGAGGATGTTCATCAAATTTTAATGGATGGTAGAATAGTAGCAACTTCTAATAGTGAAGTGGGAGAAAATTAATGAAGTAATTCCTATTTGTAATAATAAACTCCGTCCAATAACACGTACTAAACGTAATATGGCATTTTGTTATGTTTGGAACTTTGCTTCATTAAAATTACATTTATTCAAAATGAAAAAAGACTCAAAAGGAAAAAGATATTTAAACGATCAAATTCATAGATAATTAAGTAAATGTTAGATAAGGATAATAATAAAGATAAACCTGTAAATTTCTATAAAGAAAAGGATGTTTTAGGAATGAATAAACCGAGTTTTGATAAGGATGCTGAAAACCCTCATAAGGGCAAAAGTGATCGTGTCGAAACATCTGAAAAAGTAGAAAATCAATCAAAAAGTAAAAATCCTTGGGTGGCTTCCTTCTTAAATCTCATGATGCTAGGTCTGGGGCATGTTTATATAGGGAAGGTAAAAAATGGAATATTTTTCTTTTTGGGTATAATGTTAATTGCCATAAGTATCCGGTTTTTTGCTTTTAATTTTTACATTTTCGTTGTACTAATTACGGTCTTTGTTACGTACTATCTTTTCGTAATTAGGGACGCTTTTTTATATGTGAAAAGCTCCCCAAAAGTACCCTCAAAAAGCTATGATAAATGGTACGTTTACCTTTTAATAATTGTACTTCCAAACTTATTTTTTAATATGGCTCCAAAGGATGCTATTGATAAATTGACTCCTCTCAATTTTGTAACTATTCAAACATCTTCTATGAGTCCTGCCTTACAGGTTGGAGACCATGTTTCTATTGAAAGAACGGGTGATATTCAGCCCAACGATGTTATGGTCTTTAGATATCCTGAGGATACCACTACCTTGTATATTAATAGGTGTATAGGTATTCCTGGAGACCATTTGAAAATCAAAAATAGCATTGTGTTCATAAACAATAAACCAGTTGACAATGGCTTAAAATTGAAATTCCAATACCAAATTGTTACTAATGGGGACCCGCTTGATCAAGGTTTATTTGAGGAGTATGGGATTGCCCGCCATAATCAAATAGATATTAATACTTATGGGATTAATATTACCGAGGAAACGGCAAACAAATTTTTAAAGACAAGTAGCGTTATAAATGTAATTAGGAGCGGAGAGAGTAATGATAATTCGTCTCGACTATTTCCAAAAAACGCTATCACAGGTTGGACAGTGGACAATTATGGACCAATCTATATTCCTAAAAAAGGGGAGGAAATAAAGCTGACTAAAACAAACATTGGAATATACGGGTCATTAATACTAATGGAGAATCGTACTTCCTCCATCACCGATTCCATAGTTCAAATAGATAATAAAATTATTGAGGACTATACATTTAAACGGAATTATTACTTCGTTCTCGGTGATAATAGACACGGATCTCTGGATTCAAGATATTGGGGTTTTGTGCGAGAAAGCTATATTGTAGGGAAAGGGCTTTATCGCTATTGGGCCAAAGATATGGGCAGAATTGGGGAAGATATATGAATTTTTAATCATTTAGAGAAATTAAGAATATGCGATTACTTCTTATACTATTATCCTTAATTGGGATGGCTAGTTCATTTGGCCAAGTGTCTATAAGGTCTGAAATCAATCAAATTGTAGATTCTATTGCTGTTTTTAATAAATATAACAGTTCGAGAGTGGGGTATGGAGGAACTAGAACTCCCCAATGGGAGAGTTTTTTAATATTAAAGGAAAAAGCCACTAACGAAGAATTAAGGCAGTTAACCTCTCATAAAAATCCAGCTGTAAGGTGTTATTCGTTTCAAGCCTTAGCTGAACGACAGGATACGACTACCTTTTCTATTCTGCTAGATCATTTGGAAGATAATGAGGTTGTTTCATTTAATCATGGTTGTATAGGAACTCAGACAAGTGTTGGGAACTTTTTTGTTGATCTAGTTACACTTGGTGACATCAGTCCTTCTGCTTATAGCCTAAGCATACAAGAACAACAGGAGCTAGATAGCTTGTTGATTTTTGATCCTAAAATAAATTTACCGGCAAAATTTCAATTATTAAAAATCTTAAAACCTGAGGAGCAATTCTATCAGAGGATACGTCAATTAGCAGAAGAAAAATATCCAACGGCTATAATTTCTCTTGCAAGATTCCAAAATGAAAAGGATATTGAAATAATAAAGGCATTTTTTCAAAATGAAAGAACGGAGTATTATGCTATTTATGCAGCTATGGAATTTCCTCATAGTGACTTTTACCCTGAGCTTGTTAGAGTTTTCAAAAGAAGTTGGAGAAAAGATACTTACAATTATGAGAAGTGGTATATTCTTTATCAGGCATTAGCTAGATATGATAATGCACAGACCTTAAAATTTTTCAATCGTACAATTAATACAAATGACGAATTCAAGAGAGATAAACTAAGTAAATATTTATTGATTGCTATTACCAAGTATCCAAGTGACAATTATGAGGCAATAAGGCAAAGGATAAACCTAAAGTGAATATGACATGGAAGGTGTGCAACTTTTTTTATTCTCAGAGTCATTCTTAAAAGACACTACGGAAATTCGAATCAAAGAATGCTAATTCAGATGCTTCAGAGTTTATTAACTTTGTGAATTGATAGACATTATTAAAAAGACAAATGAACGAACTTATTCAAACTGGAAAAACTAGAACTATTCAAATTTCAGTAAGTATTCTTCTGGTATCCATTCACACGATTTACTTTTACCATACAGTTCGGCCTGAAATTGAAACTTTAAAACTTGTCCAGCAGGTAGCTAGGTTTCTATTGACAGTTGGGCTTTTAGTAATCACTTATAGGGGGAAGAAATGGGCGAAAAACACCTCTCTTGTACTTTTCTCAGTTACCCTATTAGGAGCTTTAATTGGAATAGGAACCTTTGAGGGGAGCATTGTGAATAAGGTTCCACTTTCAGTGATGATAATTGTATACTCCTTGGCAGTTTATCATTTTGGCTTTTCTAAAGGGTATAAGGCATTTTTTGAACACCAAAATGGAAGGAAAATTAAGTTAGATCCAATTGAATAGAGTCATCGTTAACAGGTTATTTTCCATCTTTTTTGTAACTTAATGGCAGTTAGTTAGATATGGTGTTTGTGATATAATGATCCTTAGCTATATAATTAAGTTGGGTATAATTTATAGTAAGATGAGAAAACAAGCCTTGAGTTTATGGGTACTTTTATTTGCAGCTATCGCCTGTCAGGAGCCATCAAAAGATGAAGCTATCAAAGAGAAGAATCCAATCAGTGAAAAATCAGTGATAGCCGATAATACCTTTACCAATCTATATGATGCTTTTGGTAAAAATAGAGATGGCCTCACAAAAGACTTTGGATTTTCGGCGCTTATAAAGTATAAGGGTAAGTTGATACTTTTTGATAGTGGTACCAATGCAGACATTCTAAAGCGTAATGTAGAAACGCTAGGAATTGATTTAGCAAAGGTGGAAATCGCTATAGCATCTCATGTTCACGGAGATCATATCAATGGTTTTGATTATCTACTTGCTGTAAATCCAGATGTAAAAATCTACTTCCCTTCTGACTTCTTTGGTGGGGCACCCATTCACTTTAGTGTTGAAGGTAAAGAGAAAGAGGTGATGGATTCATTACCACAGGAGATGCGTTATTTCGATGGGGAAAAGCTTGATTTTGAGATTGTTCAATCCGGTAGATTTTGGAAGGCCAATATTGAATATGTAAAAGAGAATAGGGAGATTGAACCGGGGTTAAGATTAATTTTTACCAGGTCTCCATTCTTAGGATATTGCTCTCGTTACCCTTCTGTAACGGAAATGAGTGCTATGAGTGATGGCAATGAACAAATAGACAATAGTGATACAAAATATGCCGGTATGCCAGAGCTATCTCTGTCTTTAGATGGTGAAGCTGGAGAAATATTAATTGTTGGCTGCTCCCATAGTTCTGTTCAGACTATCGTAAAGGAAACCAAGCGTGTAACCAGTCGCGAAATTGCTCTTTTAGCTGGAGGTTACCACATGCTTCCGTATGATCGTGCTGAATTGAATGTAGTGGCCAAACAACTAAAATATGATTTTGGTGTGAAACAAGTTGCCCCTGCACATTGTACAGGGCATCTAGCATTTAAAATATTGCAAGATGTTTATGCTGAAAATTACTTGTTTGCAGGCCTAGGTGAAACGGTAGCGTTTTGATTTTCCCTTATATCAATTGTTATTTTTTGGGTTATTTATTTTCCAATTGACTATATTTATTTTTCCAATTCCATTATTTGATAATGCGGTAAGCTTAAATTTCAAATGACAACGAAAGAAGCATTAATAGGATTTTACAAATTTAATAAATTGAACTTAGTCGAAGATTTTAAATCTCATTGCGTTCGTGTATACATAGGATGCATTCTTGCCCCAGTTCCCAATGTGAAGGCGCGTAAGAAGTACTTGAAATTTCATGATATGCACCATATTATGACTGGTTATGGTATAGGCAGGATCGGTGAAAGTGAAGTGAGTGCATGGGAGCTCGGCTCAAAAAGTTGTAAGAAACCCCTTATATCTATTATGAATCTATTTGCCCTGTCTACGGGCTATGTTTTGGATAGAAAAAGAGTCACCACTGCATATTGGAGAGGTTGTAGGAGTAAGAATCTATATTATTTAACAGACGCAATTAATGAGGAAGATTTGGATGCAATGAAAATTGAAGATCTGAAAAAGACACATTTAGAAGTTAAGGGCAGTATTGAAAATTTATTCTTAAGGCGGGTTGAGTTTATAGGGTATCTATTTATCTCTTTTATAATTCATATTAGTATGCTCTTTATGGGGAAAGCAATGCTTATGGCAGAATCATTTAAAAAGCGAATAACAATTCCTAAATAGAATGTAAGTACAATGTGGAGATAGGAATACTACTTATTATTTTGGTTCAGAATTTGCGATGGAACGGATTGAACAACATCTTGATTAATAATATTTATTGAGACCTTAAGGATCCCGTATTTGTTGAGAATTGGCATCTATATTAATAAAAGAAATGAAAAATGAAACGAGTTCTGTTAACTATTATCGCTTTAATCTTTACTATCGAATGCTATTCTCAAGCTAAAACCATTCATGTCTTCGTTGCCTTGTGTGACAATGAGTTTCAAGGAATCGTACCTGTTCCAGAAAAGTTGGGGAATGGGAAAGATCCATACAATAATTTGTATTGGGGTGCTGGATATGGTGTTAAGACTTATCTTAAAAAAAGAACAATAGATTGGGAATTCATCAAGCAAGTAAAATCTACTAATCCCTATATTTTAGATCGAATACTATTTAAGCACAAAAATAAGAATGTTTATTTGTTAGCAGATGCTTATGATGGTGAACAGATAAAACACTGTGTTGAAGATTTTTTGAAAGCTTCGAATGCTCAGTATCCGATAAAAATTATTGTAGATGAACATGGATTGGAATTTGGAGGTAGTTCAGATTTGTTGGCCTATGTAGGTCATGATGGTTTAATGGATTTTGATGTGAATATAAGCTATCAGGAAGTTGAGGCAAAAAAGAAAGATGTGATAATTTTAGCTTGTTACAGTAGAGAGTTTTTCTCTCCAGAAATAAGGAAGGCAAATGCAAATCCTATTTTATGGACTACGCATCTAATGGCTCCAGAGGCATATACCTTGAAAGCAGGGATAGACGGTTGGATGAATAATGAATCTTTAGATCAGATAGATGAAAGAGCTGCTCAGGCTTATCATAAATATCAAAAATGTGGTTTAAAAGGCGCTAGAAATTTATTTACAACAGGATTTAAAAACTAGATCGACTAATGGATATCGATACTTTTCTATTGAAATACTGATTTGAAATGACTAAACACCTTACAATTCTATTATTCCTATTTCTTCAGAATATTGCCTTTGGTCAACTTATCATTACAGGTGGTCTTCCTGGTGATACCTCTCCACGTACTTGTAGATTCGAAATTGATACCTTACGTATGAATGGGGATAATGTATATTATACGGTATCTAGATATGAACATGCTGCGCTGGTTCATAAAGAGCAACAATTCTTCCCTGGTAAGGATGGTTATGTTGTGTTTCATGGTAAAGCAGAGCAATGGTATATAGATGGATCAAAAAAATTGGAAGGTCAATTCGTTTTTGGAAAAAAGAAAGGACTGTGGAAGTATTGGGATGAAAAGGGTAATTTTAGACAGGATATAGATCGAGAAAGCTTTGGTGTAAATATTATTGGTGTAGCTAATTACTATATTGATGGAGTGCCAGTTGAAATAAGGGAGTAAACACCTTTTGTAGATAGATTAAGAACACTGACGAAGTCAGTATTAACGAGAATGAAATATGGGAATGGTAGGGAGTATTATTAGAGTTTCTCAAGATGAATTGAATAGTTTTATTGAAAACTCTGAATTATTGGAAAACAAGATTTATGATGAAGAAAGTGATGATGATGATTCGCTTCTGGAATTAGATAAATTGTGGGAAGGGATACAGTACTTATTATCCGGAAAGGGTATGGAAGAAATAGAGGAACCCAATATATTAACAAGGGCCTTTTTCAGTTTTCAAGTTTTGGATGAAGAACAAGATTTAGGCTATGGCCCTGCGCAGTATTTAACAGCTGATCAGGTAAAGGAAACAAGTATAGAGCTTCAAAAAATTGACATTAGTAAATTGAAGAATAATACGAATGGGGAAGTTATGGTAGCAAAAGGTATTTATCCTGAAATATGGACAGATAGCGAAGCCATGGAATATCTATTTGACATTTTTAATGACTTTATTGGCTTTTATAAAAAGGCATCCGCCAAAAACGAAGCAATTTTATCATTCATTAGCTAATTAATATTTAAGGTTAAACCTTTGAACTACAGCCAAGAAACGGATAATAGAATTCAAAACAGGTCAAGAAGAAGTCTTCTAGATGTGAATACACAGTTGGAGCATTTTGCTATAATCTCCTACAAAGTTCCTATTGATAAAATCCAGCATTTAATTCCGGCACCTTTCCAGCTTTGGACTTTTATTGAAGATGAAACTGAATACGCGCTTATCAGTGCTGTACCATTCAAGGATAGAGATTTCTCTTTTTACAGAATTTCCAAAATGATAAAGTTTGATTTTTTTCAAACTAACTTCAGAGCCTATATCATTGATACAAGAGACGGAACGCATGCTGCATGGTTTTTTGGAACTACGCTGGGATCGCTTATGTCATTAATTCCCAAAAAGGTTTGGAAAATGCCTTGGGATTATGGGAAATACACATTCAGTTCAATATTGGTAGGGGAAAAGTACACAAACTATGCTATGCGCTTCAAGTCCAATCAAGGTGATGGAAGGGTGCATCTTAAAAGTGCTGGAAAGGCTATGCAGTTATTGGAAGGCTTCAAAAATATGGAAGAACAAATTTTAATCCTAACCCATCCAGTAATAGGCTATTATAATTTGTCTGAAACCGAATTGGGTACCTACGAAATATGGCATCCGAAAATTGAATTGAAGGAGGGGATAGCCATTGAAATGTATTTTGAGCTTTTTGAAAAGCTTGGCTTTTTAACGAAAGAGGAAATGAATAAACCGCATTCGGTCTTGATAACACCTGAAATTGAATTTGATATCTTGTTGCCTCCAAAAAGGATTAAAAAATAGTTTCAGCGATGAGAATAGATGGAATTACTGAAAATTTATTCTTTTATTGCAGCGTGATATGCACTATTAATTAATAAAGAAACAATGAAATTTAAACTGATCTTCATCTTAATGTTATGTGTATTTGGACAGTTACTGACTGCACAAACAATCACCAAATTAAGTATTCAACAATGCCATTCCATTGGTAGTGATATAGTGGAAAATATTAAGTCCAATGAAACGGAGAAATTGCTAGATGTTTACGATAAAACTGAATTGCAAAAATTACTTAATCTTCCTGAAATAGGGGAAGACAATCGCCTTTTTACTGATATATATTATGATTATGTAAATAAGGTATTTGTGCTTACCATTATTTCTGGAAAATCTGTCGATAATGGTACGGATTGGGGATTGTATGCGTTTCGTTTTATCTCTACTTTGAAAATATCTTGGGATGGAGAAGTTCATGAAATTGTAGACTCAGAAATCATAGTTGAAGATTCACAAAAGAAAAAGTTATGGTGGCAATCATTGATGGTTAGTTACCGTGATCCTAAGTGTCTAAGAAAAGAATGGGCGGAGAAATTTGGCTTAGTGCCACCACCTCCGCTACCACCTGAAACTGCGGAGTGGTACAAATAAGATTAAAGGGTATGCATTGTTTTGTAGCACTTGACTAAGTTCGTTCTATGGACGATTTTTAGTTTTGATTTGTGGCAATCTGATGAAGGAAATGAATTTGCTAAATGATTCATTAGTAACGTGAAAACAATTGAAACCTTTAAATTTTTTTAAGAAAAAAGAAAAGAAACCTGAATTTAAAATATCAAACTTTGGAAGTTTGAAACTTGAAAAGGATAGAGGTGGATATTCATGGATTGGACTGGTAGCTATACCAATTTCTAAAGCTGAAGTGGAATTAACAATTGAAGTTGAAGGCGATAATGAACCTTCAAGGAAAAAAGTTAAATCAATCCTAGATTTGGAAAAAAATTGGAATTCGTTAAGCAATTTATTATTTGAATATATAGTTGAATGCTTTCGGGATTCAAAATGGGAAAAGGAAAAAGATGAGTTGGAGAAAATGTATTTCTTGTTAGCGATTGATTTGAAAAGAGAGTATGATGAGTGGTGGATTGTATTGGAACCAGAATTTCATGTTCCAACTATTTTCAATTTCTATCTACGATTCACATTAAGGAACAATGAAGTTATTTGGAGCAATATTAATTAAATGATTGCATCTCCCTCAGAATCTTCATCCAAGGACTCTGAGAAATTCTCGCCAAAATCTTCAAATCCTATTCCCCTCCAATCAACTTCAATACCTTTTCCATTTCCAAATCGCTATCCTCCAAAAGATCCGATAGGTTAGGGCTGGTTGGATAATCTGGAAGTATACCTTGGTCTTTTGCAAATCCTTGTACATCTGTTTGGTAAACTTCTGTGGCTATATAAGTGGCTATACCAGTATTGTTTAACTCGAAACTAAAACTATTTGCATTACAGCTAAAGGTTGCCCCAGTCTCCTGACCAACGAATATTCCTGCGTCTAGAGATCGTATCAAAGCACTTACATGTCCGGTGGTAGAAAAGCAACCGCCATTTACAAGGATATAAGGCTTGCCTTTAAATCGGTTGTCATTGAGGGGAAGTATGTCCTTTAGATCGGTATAGTAAGGTCTATCATCTTGCTTATAATAACGAAAGGCTATATCCGATATATGTTGCAATAAATAGGCGCCACAATAAGGGTCACCACCACCATTGCCTCTTAGATCTATAGCCAGATGTTCCAGTCCTTGCTCAGAAATCTTCTGAAAGCAATCATCTATAAAGGCTTGAAATTGAGGGAGCATTTCATTGTAATAGACAAAGCTTTGAATAGTAATAATACCCAGGTTATTGGCAGTGTCCACTTCAAAACATAGATTATCCCCACAGGACGTAGAAGATTTTTTTGAAGGACTATGTTGATCGATTGGTGTTAGGTCTACTTTTTTAAATCCAGTTTCATCGGTAATCTGGACGGAGTATTTTTTTGGAAAGCCTAATTGGAAGGCTACGTATGAGCTGAAATGTTTATTTATATAGTAATCTCGCATGCTTTCATTGTAACCATCTGCGGGGATATTCTTTCTCAATAAGCTTTGTAGTTGACTTACCTCGATACCATTGATAGTACGTATTTCTTTTCCTACCTCAATAGCCGTTTCATTGGATAATGGGTCTATTGCATACAATTTGGAACCAATAAATTTAGCTTCCATAGGAAAGAAGAGAGAAGGATCCAATTGTAATACATTCTCTATAGAAACTGCAGAATGCCCACAACCTACAGCAGCCATTACGGAATTGCACAACCAAACAAATTCACCGATGGTAGTAGATGCTGTAATAGATGCTTTCTTTTCTGCTACTAGTGATTCAAAAGACTCCTTAGGAAGGAATTCATAGGGATTGGGATGATTGGCAACGATAGAATCAAAAAGCTGATTAAGGTCTTCTATATAGGCTCCTTTTGGATAGGTGGTATGTACTTCCAATGGGGAAAGCATATTTTCGGTAACTACTTCGTTCGAGGCGGTACTCTTTTGATAGTTTGAACTATCACAGCTTATAATGGTAAGAAGTATTGGCAATATTAAATAACCTAGAGCATTCAATTTCATAATACGGTGATTTTAGCTATTTATTGGAAAAGGCTTAAAACTAGTTCAATTAAATTGGACCTCTACTTAAAAAATGTGAAATAGGTTTAATTGTCGTTAATGCAAAAATCTATTATTCATTTCCTTAGTAGGGTAATTGATCATTATTCAACGCTAGATAAATAGCGATCGCTTTTCCAATGATAAATCCATTGAAATTCGAACGATGGTATTAACTAGAATTTCCTTCATTAGCTTTCTTTTAAATAAGGGAAATGTATTAAATTGGTACTTCATAATTTGCAGGACACCTTATTGTATTGATTAAGATATAATAGGACCATTCGAAGGAAAGATCGTAATATATAAGGATTGCCAATACTATCTATGATAGGTTGGATGAATAAAATAGTATACATTGAAAAATAGAAATATACACCGTATCCTTATAGGTTTGATAGCGACAATTTGGCTTTTGAATGGCCTTGTTTGCAAGGTTTTAAACCTGGTTCCTAGACATGAGCAAATTGTGGAAAATATTTTGAATCAGGAATTTTCAAGGGTAATAACTGTTGTTATCGGCTTGTCGGAAATTTTAATGGCAATTTGGATTTTATCACGGTTTAAATCAAAATACAATGCAATTGTTCAAATAATTGTGGTGTCGATCATGAATATTATAGAGTTTTTGCTTGTTCCTGAGTTGTTATTATGGGGTAGGTTTAATGCAGGTTTTGCATTGGTATTTATTGCGCTAGTCTATTACAATGAATTTGTTTTGAATAGAAATTTAAGCCTACAGCCTGCATGAAGAATTTCTTAAAAAATCATCCCTTTGCCGTAGAAGCTTATTTTGAGAGTTCTCTTGTGCTCACATTTGCAATTCCAAAAGAAGAAGTTCAAAAGCTAATTCCAGAATGTCTGGAGCTTGATACCTTTCAAGGTAAATGGGCTTTCATTGCGGTGGCAATGGTTCAAGCATCTGGGTTGCGGCCAAAAGGGTTTCCTCGATTTATGGGGAATAATTTCTTTTTGATAGGCTATCGCGTCTTTGTTCGTTATACAAACAAAGAAGGTAGGCGTTTGAGGGGCTTATATATTGTCCAGTCGGAGACAGATAAGAAGAAGATGGCGTTTCTTGGAAATATTTTCACGCATTATAAGTACACTACAACTGATATTCATCAAAGTACTAAGGATAATTTTAAAACTATTCATTCAGAGCGATCAAATTTCCATTTGGAAATTGAAGAGACGGAAGATGAAGTGAGTATTCCAGATGGATCACCCTTTGGTGATTGGAAGGCTGCCAGGAAATTTGCTGGCCCATTACCGTACACTTTCACCTATAATGAAAAAGATAAATCTGTTTTAATCATTGAAGGTGTACGTCAAAATTGGAAGCCTAAGCCTGTAAAAGTGAGTGATTATAACTTTGATTTTTTGAATAAACTAAATATTAAAAATGCAGTTTTAGCCAATGCATTTGAGATAAAAAACATTCCATATTATTGGAAAAAAGGAAGAATTGAAAAATGGAATTAAAGCGAAAACCTTTTCAAGGGATTTATAATATCATTCGTTTTAACTGGCACTTTTATTTGATTGCCGGGCTATCACTTGTTTCATTGGTTTTAATAAAACAAGAATTCTCAGATACTGTTCAAATTGTTATTTATTGGCTTGTTTTGTTGTCATCCTCTACGATAATTATTTCATTATTCGCTTCATACTACATTTACGATTTATCGGACCTTTATCAAATCACTTGGCTTAAAGATGCCGAAAACAAAAAGGTGTTGAATATACATGCAGGCTTTGATGAGACCAGTAGAATTATCAAATATAAATTCCCAAATACCGACCTGAAAACGGGTGATTTTTACAATCCAAAAAAGCATACTGAATTATCTATTCAAAGGGCTAGAAGGACATATCCATCAAGTGGAAATACAATTCAAGTTTTGACTAATAACCTTCCCTTTTCAGATGAGTCATTTGATTATTCTTTGGCCATATTAGCCGCTCATGAAATAAGGGATGAGGAAGAAAGAATACGCTTTCTGTCCGAGCTTAACCGCATTACTAAATCTAATGGGGAAATCATGGTGACAGAGCATTTGAGAGATTGGAATAATTTCATGGCCTATACGATAGGGTTTTTTCATTTTCACTCAAGGGTAAGTTGGTTGAGAACCTTTGAAAAGGCAAACCTAAAAGTAAAAGAGGAAATAAAAACAACTGCGTTTATAACCACATTTATACTTTCTAGAGATGGAGATACATTTTAAGATAATTGGAATATTGCTTATAGTTCTAGGCTTAATTCACATAATTTTCCCAAAATATTTTAATTGGAAGGTAGAGTTGCAATCATTGAGTCTTATTAATAGGCAAATGATGGCCAGTCATACCTTTTTTATTGCGCTGGTCGTTTTCTTAATGGGATTGCTTTGTTTGACTATGGGGACAGAACTTATAGGTACAAAACTTGGTAAAATAATTTCACTTGGACTAGGGGTTTTCTGGACACTCCGGTTGTTGATTCAATTCTTTGGTTATTCATCAGATTTATGGAAAGGCAAAGCTTTTGAAACGTCTATACATATTATTTTTGGTGGTCTATGGACCTATTTGAGTTGTATATTTTGGATGAACTATTTAATGTAGTATTTATGGGTATAAGGTCGTTCTGAGAAATAGGACTTTATTTCCTTTAGTTTCATTCTTTTAAGATGCTGGTACGAAAGGAGTTAAATTTTAGTTAACTTTAAGAAATTGTAAGTTACAATCTAGCATTTTAGCCTCAAGAATATGAAATATAATTTAAAACCAATAAATACCCTGCTGTATTTAGTGCTTTGGGTGATATTCTCCTCTTGCAGTAAGCAAAGTAATCATGAAAATGGAAGCGATAGCCTGAATGGGCAGACTGAAACAATTGTTGTCGGTGATACTATGCTGGAATTGGAAAAAGGAATCCTTGTTGTTTTCCAGGATCAAAAAGAGAATTATTGGTTCGGAGGAGGGAATCTGGGTGTCTATAAATACGATGGGGAAAATTTGCTACTCTTCAGTAAGGAGCACGGCCTAGTGAGTAATTCTGTTATCGGCATTCAAGAAGATCAATTCGGAGCTATATATTTTGATACCCCCGAAGGTATTAGCAAATTTGATGGAAAGACATTCTCAACACTAACCATTTCTGAAAGTAATGCATCAATGAATGAATGGATATTGGACCCCACTGATTTATGGTTTAGAATGGGGTGGGATGGAATCGGCCCCTATAGATATGATGGTGAAAAATTATATCAATTGGCTTTCCCAAAATCAGATCGTGAGGATGCTTTTTATTCAAAATATCCAAATGCCGCATATAGTCCATACGGTATTTATAGTATGTATACGGATAGCGATGGTGCTATTTGGTTTGGTACATCTTCCATGGGTTTATGTAGGTACGATGGGAGAACGGTTAGCTGGTTGTATGAGGATCAATTGACGCATACTCCAAGTGGTGGTGATTTCGGAATTCGTTCTATCGTTGAAGATGATCAAGGTTTTTTCTTATTCTGCAACACGAGGTATCGATATGATATCTTGCAATCTAGTACAGAAAGTAGTGGCACGTACCATATAGATTATAAAAAGGAAAATGGTATAGGCATCGAAAAGGGAAATAAGGAACCTTTTTTCCCTTATTTTATGTCCATGGTACAAGGCGATGCTGGTGATATATGGATGGCAAGTTACAATGATGGGCTTTGGAGAAATACCGGTGAAGAACTCATTCATTACCCTATTAGTGAGGGGACCAAAGAGCTCATGTTGTTCTCTATTTACAAAGATCATCAAGGTATTCTTTGGTTGGCTACAGATGATGAAGTACTTCATACCTACAACGGGAATGAATTTGTAGCCTTTAGTATAAAACAATAGCATAAACCTTGAGTAATGATATTTGTATTCACATTGAAATCCACAATGGAATATCTACATCTAGTCTTTTGATTTTTAACTTTCTACAATGTTATTTCTGAATGAAAGCATAATTTAATTATCTTGGTAATTGTTGATTTGATAAAGGGGTAAGGGAATATATCCCCTTAAAATGACCCTATAGAAGACAGCGTAATGAATTATTAAAACAATTAAAGGAGAAAATGTATGAAAAAACTAGTAGCAGAATTCATCGGAACTTTATGGTTGGTATTAGGAGGTTGTGGTAGTGCCGTTTTGGCCGCTGCCTATCCTGAGTTAGGAATTGGATTTGTTGGTGTGGCCATTGCATTTGGTTTAACAGTAGTAACAATGGCCTATGCAATTGGGCATATTTCTGGTTGTCACCTAAATCCAGCTGTATCTATTGGACTCTGGGTAGGAGGGCGATTTGATAAAGGAGAATTGCTACCCTATATAGGGGCGCAAGTATTAGGTGGAATTGCTGGTGCAGCTATTTTGTACCACATAGCCAGTGGAAAACCAGGATTTGAATTAGGTGGCTTTGCAGCCAATGGTTTTGGGGAACATTCACCAGGCGGATACAGTATGCTTTCTGCATTAATAACTGAAGTAGTGATGACCTTTATGTTTCTGATCATTATTTTGGGAGCTACCCATTCTAAAGCTGCGAAAGGTTTTGCAGGCTTGGCAATAGGTTTGGGATTAACGCTGATACATTTAATAAGTATTCCTGTGACCAATACTTCCGTGAATCCAGCAAGGAGTACTAGTCAGGCATTTTTTGTAGGTGATTGGGCACTGGATCAATTGTGGTTATTTTGGTTGGCACCTATAGTTGGTGCAATTTTAGCTGGATTGGTGTATAAGTTTATGTCACCGGAAACAGAAGATTAAAAATAAGAATTGTTATATTTAAATCGTAGTAGTCTTTGGGCTGCTACGATTTTTTTATTTGATTAATAAATCATCCTATCAATAAGAGCATTAATTAATTAAAATAGAAGTACTTAAAGATCAAATTTTTTTAGCCAAAGAAAAAACTGACAAACTAATCTCTACTATAGAATTGGATCAGTGGTTTGAAACGGATAAAGTTTTAAATACCAATCTGAATTGGCAAATAGGGCATATTATTTTAGCTAATTACCTACATGGGATAGCCTCTATCTCTGGGGCGAATGAGGCAATTAGGAAAAAGATAAATGTCCAAGATTATATAAAATTTTATGGACCAAAATCAAAACCCTTAGATTTTGAAGAAGAGAAACCTTCGGCAAAGGAATTGTTAGAAAACTATGAATTGACATTCTCCTTGATAGAAAAAGGATTAACTAATATAGTTGATATAGATTTAGAGAATACCACCGAAGTCCCCAATCCAGCTGTTCAGACTAAATATCAAGCTTTAGCCTGGTTGTCACAGCATCAAAGTTGGCACAATGGGCAAATAGCTGTACTGAGAAGAATCTTGAGTAGAAAGCTTTAAGAAAGAAACCTAATGATTGATCTATGGTTAGGTTAATAAATAACTAAAACAAGAGAATGAATATACTTAAAGATATACCTGAACTCATAAAGGCCGGGGTTATTACCCAAGTAACAGCAGATAATATTCAGAATTATTATGAAAATAAGGGGGGATCATCCTCTAAAAGACTTTTCATTGTTTTCGGAGTATTAGGGGCGATACTGGTTGGACTTGGTTTAATATTGATAATTGCACATAATTGGGATGAACTAGCCCGTTCTACCAAAACATTCTTTGCTTTTTTGCCCTTGCTTTTGGGTCAGTTGTTATGCGGTTTTACATTAATTAAAAAAGAGGACAGCACTGCATGGAAAGAAAGTAGTGCGGCCTTTCTTTTTTTCGCTGTAGGGGCAAGTATAGCATTGGTAGGTCAGATCTATAATATTCCAGGAAATGTAAGTGCATTCATAGTAAGCTGGATGCTACTTTGTCTACCGCTTATTTACCTTTTGAAATCTTCAATAGCATCCTTACTATATCTGTTGGGTATAACCTATTATGCTTGTGTAAATGGATATGGGGCATACCCTCCTGTGGTCTGTTATGAATTTTGGGTATTGATGATTGCTGCTTTGCCTCATTATTACCAATTGTATAAGAAGCAGCCAAAGAGTAATTTTATAATTTTTCACAATTGGTTGGTGCCTATGTCGTTAGTTATTTCACTTGGTACTGTTATCCATAATACAGAAGAATTCTTGTTTATAGCCTATTTCAGTCTCTTTGGATTGTTCTATTTGATAGGCGACATTTCCTTTTTTAGTCCACAAAAACTAAGAAACAATGGGTATAAAATAATTGGAATACTGGGTTCTGTAGGGTTGTTACTTGCATTTAGCTTTGATTTTTTATGGGAGCATATAAGGGAGAAGGATTTTCAATTTAAGCATGAAATGTACTCACCTGAATTTTTGGCCGCAATCATTATCACTTTGTTGGCAATGGTCCTGTTGTATTTACAACAAAAGAACAAACCACTTCGTGATATGGCTCCTTTAAAGCCTATGTTCATACTGTTTTTCATCAGCTATATGATTGGAATGTATTCATCTATTTCAGTAGTCTTGATTAACCTTTTTGTATTCGTGCTAGGTATCTTGACAATTTGGCAAGGGACTAGGAAGGACCATTTGGGCATATTGAATTATGGATTATTGATAATTACAGCTTTGGTCATTTGTAGGTTCTTTGATTCGGACCTGAATTTTATAATTCGTGGAGTTTTATTTATTTCGGTGGGTGTAGGATTTTTTACCACAAACTATTGGATGCTTAAAAAAAGAAAGACAAATGAATAGCAAAAAAATAATATTGCCAGTTTTTATTTTGCTTGTACTAGTACAGATCTTTGTCCCTGCGAAGATGATTTGGGATAGAGAAGAAATAATTGACACAGGAATTGAATTCAAGTTCAAGACTGCCCCGGTTGACCCTACTGATCCATTCAGAGGGAAATACATAAGATTAAACTACGACGAAAGCTTGGTTGAAATGGAAAGTACGGAGGAGTGGTTTAGAGGAGAGAAAATCTTTGTTCATTTAGCTACAGATAAAGAAGGGTTCGCTAAGGCAATGTCTGGATCAAAGGATAGACCAAGTGATCAACAAGCGTATATTGAGGCTAAAGTGCTTTATGGTAATTCTATTAATGTAAGGGATAGTGTTCGTATAGTGAGAATTGAATACCCCTTTGATAGATTTTATATGGAGGAGTCCAAAGCCTATGAAGCAGAGCTAAGCTATAACCGAATACAAAAATCGGATAGCTCTGCAACCTACGCTTTAATTAGTATCAAGAATGGAGACGCCGTTCTAAGGGACGTTTTGATTGATGGCGTATCAATAAGTGAAATTGTAAAGCAGCGCCAAAAGGAAAATTTGGAATAAAGAACTGAGCCAATATGGATAGGAGATAAATGCTATCTTTTGAATATTTTGTAAAAACCCCTCATCTTCTATTTCTGAAGGCACTGAGGGGTTTTTGCTTTAAAAGGATTTAGATTTAATTGCACACAATTTGTTAACTCGGTATTGGAATAATTGAAAATAGATACTGGATGTGTTAAGTAGGATGCCTTATTGCTATAGTGTTGAAAAACAAAAAGGTATACCTATTATTGATCTAAATATTTTGTAAATTAGATAGCTATATTTAAACTATAAAAATATTTGGCATGGATAAATCTAATAATAAAGGTAAATGCCCATTTTCTGGAGCTGGGGCTAAACACATTGTAGGTTCCAGTGGTACCAAGAATACAAATTGGTGGCCCAATCAATTAAAGCTTACTATGCTTCGACAGCATTCTTCAAAATCAAATCCACTGACTAAAGGATTTGACTATGCTGCAGCATTCAAAAGTCTCGACCTCATAGCAATCAAAAAAGACCTTCATGACTTGATGACGGATTCACAAGATTGGTGGCCTGCTGATTATGGGCATTATGGACCTTTTTTCATTCGTATGGCCTGGCACAGTGCTGGGACCTATAGAATAGGAGATGGTAGAGGGGGAGCAGGTAGTGGGCAGCAACGCTTTGCACCTTTAAATAGTTGGCCAGATAATGTGAATTTAGATAAGGCACGTAGATTGCTTTGGCCTATCAAGCAGAAATACGGTCAAAAGATATCTTGGGCAGACCTTATGATACTTACCGGAAATGTTGCTCTAGAATCCATGGGCTTTAAAACCTATGGCTTTGCTGGAGGGCGTGAAGATGTCTGGGAGCCTGAAGAGGAAGTCTATTGGGGTTCAGAAAAAAATTGGTTGGACAATGATGAACGAAACCTAGCAAAAGATGAAGTAGACAATCCACTTGGAGCTATTCAAATGGGATTGATATATGTAAATCCTGAAGGGCCAGATGGTAACTCAGACCCCCTTGCAGCAGCCAAAGATATCCGAGATACATTCAGGCGTATGGCTATGGATGACGAAGAGACAGTAGCCCTCATTGCGGGCGGTCATACCTTTGGGAAAACCCATGGTGCAGGAGATGCAACACATAAAGGGGTAGAACCGGAAGGGGCAGACATAGAAGAACAAGGTCTAGGTTGGAAAAGTAGTTTTAAATCTGGAAAAGCAGGAGATACCATTTCCAGTGGTTTAGAAGTTATTTGGACACAGACACCTATCAAATGGAGTTACTACTTTTTCGAAAACCTCTTCAAATACGATTGGGAACTTACCACGAGTCCTGCAGGCGCAAAACAATGGCAAGCAAAAAATACGGGAGCGGAAATGCCCGATGCATTCGATGCCTCCAAAAAGCATATACCCACTATGCTTACTACAGATTTATCCTTGCGTTTCGATCCTGCTTATGAAAAAATATCCAGACGTTTTCATGAACATCCACTTGAATTCGCAGAGGCATTCGCTCGAGCTTGGTTTAAGTTAACCCATAGAGATATGGGGCCGAAGACTTGTTATTTGGGAGAAGAGGTGCCTGCAGAAGATTTGATATGGCAGGACCCTATTCCAACAGTAAATCATACTTTGGTAACAACGTCTGATTGTGCTGCATTGAAAGTGATAATAATGAATTCAGGCCTGTCTATAGCTGAATTGGTAGGGACTGCTTGGGCATCAGCGGCAACCTTTCGAGGATCAGATAAACGTGGTGGTGCTAATGGTGCGCGTATTCGATTAGCACCTCAAAAAGATTGGGAAATAAACAACCCTACTCAATTAGCGAAGGTATTGTCTGTTTTAGAAACTATTCAGGAAGCATTTAATAGTGCTCAAACTGATGATAAAAAAGTATCTCTTGCAGATCTTATTGTGTTAGCTGGATGTGCAGGCGTTGAGAATGGAGCGCAAGCAGCTGGATATACGTTGAAGGTTGCATTTACACCAGGTCGTATGGATGCAGTGCAAGAGCAAACGGATGTTGAATCCTTCAAAGTCCTAGAGCCGGCAGCAGATGGATTCCGAAATTATTTAAAAACGAAATTTTCAGTATCTACTGAAGCCTTATTAATTGATAAAGCTCAATTGTTAACGTTAACAGCGCCTGAAATGACGGTGCTGCTAGGGGGGTTGCGTGTGTTGAATACTAATCATGACCAGTCAAAAATGGGGGTGTTCACGCAAAGAGCAGAAGCCTTAACCAATGATTTCTTTGTAAATCTATTGGATATGTCTATAGTGTGGACAGCCACTTCGGAGGATAAAGAAACTTTTGAAGGCCGTGATAGAAAAACGGGAGAAGTAAAATGGACAGCTAGTCGTGCTGATCTTATTTTTGGTTCAAATTCAGAACTTCGAGCACTTGCAGAAGTCTATGGAAGCGCTGATGGACAAGCACAATTTGTTTATGATTTCGTAGCTGCTTGGGCCAAGGTTATGAATCTTGATCGTTTTGATTTGAGATGATTGCCGTTTGATAACTGCACATTATAAAGCGTTAAATAGAACTATGAAAACAAATAGATTAGAAGCTTTCAGTGATGGGGTATTGGCTATTATCATTACCATTATGGTACTGGAACTGAAAACCCCGGAAGAGAAATCTTTAGATACACTTATTCCATTGGTGCCTCATTTTATCAGTTATATGGTGAGTTTTATCTATCTGGGGATTTATTGGAATAACCATCATCATTTATTCCAAATCACGGAAAAGGTGAATGGTAAAATATTATGGGCGAACTTACACTTGCTTTTTTGGCTATCCCTGATCCCATTTGTTACCTCTTGGGTGGCTGAACATTATTCAGATACTGTTCCTGTAGCAGCATACGGAATTGTACTATTCATGAGTGCTATTGCCTATTTCATATTGCAAAAGATCATTATAAGTCACCATGGTGAAGAATTTGTTTTAACCAAGGCGATTGGGAAGGATTGGAAAGGGAAACTATCTGTTGGTATTTACTTTCTGGGCATTATTTTGAGCTTTTTCAATAGTTGGTTCGCTATTGCTTGCTATCTACTGGTTGCTGTAATGTGGATGATTCCAGACCGACGTATTGAGGAGCATGTTAGCTAACCCATTGCTATTTACACATCTTGTATTAAATGTATTGTTGAGGTAGATAAAGCGTGAAAGAAATAACGGGCACAGCAATGGCGCCCATTATTTTTTATCTATCTACACATACAGTTCCTCTCTGATTTCTACCAATAAATCTTGAATCTTACCTTCATCAGGTCTATCAGGTAAGTCACTACAATCAAAGGCTTCCTTTACCGTAGCTAATTGGTCCTCTGCCATTTTTAGGAGATCATCATAACTATAAAATCCAGCTTTGATTTTCAATAATTCATCCCGGTCTTTTCTGTGTACATGCAGGATGCCTTCCTTAGCTATTTCCTCTGCCATTCTGAGTAAGCGAAAAGTATGCATCATATTTTTCGCATCGTAATTTTTACCATGATCTAGCGTGTCCTGATAGCGAATTTCATTTCTTTGGTCCACCCAATTCCAGTAGGCCTTATAGTCTTTGCAATATCTGGAATAGCCATCTTTATTGAAATGTACCAGAGCTATTGGAAGTGCATCTTTGGATACTGAACTAAGACGGATATCATTGGAGTTGTCCGTTGCTATACCTCGATATTCTGCCCTTGGATCTGCATATAAATAATACATATCTTTCATATGATTCACTTTAACCAAGCCTGTATCTTTTGATTTGATCAGGTTCAAGGCTAAATACTTCATAAGAGGCAGGCTACCTTTGTTGTGTCCAACATAGCAGAAATCTTCAATGGACTTCTGTTGTTGATCCATCGGGTTGAGTATCTTTTTATTTAGTCCGCGTGCCTTCTTCAGTTGTGTCATGGCGTATCCCGCAAAGGAGTCTTTGCACAGTTTGGATAAAAACAACTCAGGTTTTAAGCAATCAATAATTGAATGCTTGTGCAAAATAGATTCTTTTGGCGTTGCCAATAACTCTAAGATATTAGGGTTGTTCTTGGCTAATAAATCGAAAAACTTCCCCAGTTCATAATACATTTCATCATTGCTAGCGTTATTCACCTGGCTAGGGTAGGAGAGACCATAAAAGTCTTTTTTAGCTATGGCGTAAACTCCTTTTATATCCAAGTCGGACTGAGGGCTGTCCAAGCCATAGGCTTTACTACCGGAGATAACTTCCAGTAGTAAAGTATGTTCCTTTTTTAGTTTTTGTATACTCATTTCCAGGCTGTTTTTAACGTGTTTTGAAAAAAGGAATCTATGGCACCATTGATTGGTTTCTGTTTGGTGAATGCTCCAAATTTAAAAGAGGATGGATCTATACATTCAGTAATAAATAGTATCAATTTTTCCTCTCCATGGTGCATATAGCCTTCATCAACAGTCGCTTTTAAGCTTTGCAGGATTCGTATATTGTGCATTATTGCTTGGTTGATATCTAATTGCATTAACATATCTTCAAAAACGATAGGTACGATGGTTTGTTTGGATTTGATCCATTGGCATGCTATGGCGCCACGCAGTGCGTAAAATAGTTTTTTAAGCTTATAAGGTTGACTTATAGCTACTTCTGCTAAAGCACTTTTAGCCATATTGCTATAATGGTACATCGTGGTAATTGGAGAGAAACAGTCCTTAGCTAAGGCATGGATGTCTCCAATGAAAACGGAATCATCTATATAGGTAATAGGAGACTGTATGCGTTCCATCATGGAGGCATTGGATTTACGCATCAAGCGCAAGCCTTTTCTCAATTCCCAACCCGTGATATCCAATTCGCAATCGTTTAGCATGATTTCTATACTGTCTTTTTTCTCATCCAATGAAAGATACCACTCCGTTGGATGTACGTATAACATGCGTACATCAAAATCACTGTTTGGAGAAGGAAATCCCCATGCTCTGGATCCGGTCTCACAGGCATACAATATTTTTATACTGTATTCCTTTTCCACTCTGGATAGTTCCTTTTGTATTTGCTTTTTCATGCTTTCTTATCCTTTCAATACAGCCAAGGGAGTTAACTCAACCAATATCTCAGCTAAATCTTTTTGGTTCTCCATGACCTTACTTATGTCCTTGTAGGCACTAGGGGCTTCGTCTAAGTCCTTAGTATGACGAATCGAGTGTACTACGCCTTTTTCGTTTAAATGGGCTATTTCAGCCTCTAAATTCAATTCTCTCTGAGCCTGCTTTCTTCCCATTTTCCTTCCCGCTCCATGTGAGCAAGATTTGAAGCTCTCAGGGTTACCCAATCCTTTTACGATATAGGAATGGCTACCTTGTGAGCCAGGAATCATACCCAGTTCACCTTCAAATGCCTTGGTGGCACCTTTTCTATGCACCAATACATCTTCACCGAAATGTTTTTCCCAAGCGGCCAAATTGTGTGATTTATTGATGAGCTCATCGGTTTCAAAATTCCCCATTACCTCAGAGAGTGCTTCCATCATCCTATTCATCATTAGTCTTCTATTCGCTAGGGCAAACTCAATGCAATAGTTCATCTCTTTTATATAGTCCTTGGCCTCCTGAGTTTCAATGGGTAAAAAGGCCATGTCTACTTTTTTGGAAACAGTGCTATGCCACATTTCATTTAGGCGTATGGCTACTTGGTTGTAATATTTAGCCACATTATAGCCTAGGTTCCTAGAACCAGAATGAATCATTATCCATATGAAACCATCATCACCTTTCTGAATTTCAATGAAGTGATTACCACCACCTAGAGAACCTATCTGCTTGGTTGCCTTAATATAATGTCTTTCAACTATCTTAAGTTCTTCATGTCCTTCTGGCATTAGAGAAAGGTCTTGTGCTTCGTCATGCCAGTTGAAACCTAGTGGAATCATTTTTCGGGCTATGCTGAGGCATGCTTTCAATTGTTCCTTACTGATGGTTTGTAAAGAAGTTCTTTGTGCACACATTCCGCAACCAATATCTACACCTACTGCATTGGGCACTATAACCCCTTTTGTAGCGAGGATGGATCCAATGGGCATTCCATATCCCAGATGGCTATCTGGCATAAGAGGAATATGCTTGAAAGTAAAGGGGAGGTTGGCTAAGTTTTTGGCTTGTTCCAAGGCTCCTTTTTCTATGTCGTCCAACCATAATTTGATTGGTTTATTTTCTGTACTTAGTACGCTTTTCATTTCGTTTGATATTTGATACTACAAAGGAAATAATTAACTACGCAGTCTTTTTGCGTAGTGGAAATTATTTTCATTTTTGTGATTTAGAAGAGAAGATATCTCTCAATTGATCCACTACTTGACCACCACTTGAAACGGTAATTTCACCGATTTTTTCAGCAATTTTTTCAACATATTCCATTTCTTTCAATTTGAATAGCATCTGATTGTCTTCCATTAGTTTAGCCGTGTTAAGTAAACTTCTAGTTGAAGCAGTTTCTTCCCTTCTAGTGATCGTGTTTGCTTGTGCTTTCTTTTGAGCAATCAATACTTGATTCATGATTTCCTTTACCTCACCTGGTAAGATCACATCGCGAATACCGCAACTCAAAATACGAACACCCAATTGAATGGTTTTTTGGCTTAAGGAATCAATTATATAGTGTGCAACAGATGCTTTATTGTCCAATAATTCATCTAAGGTCATGGTGCCAATAAATTCTCTCAAAGCCAATTGAATCAAGATGTACAATTGCTTCTCAAAATCCTTACTATCGAGCAGTGCTTTTTTGGTATCTATTACTTTGTATTGGGTGTAAAAATTTACCCTTAATGCAGCCTTATCTTTACTGAGAATTTCTTGTCCAGAAATTTCCAATTGCAATTGTCTTAAGTCCACTTTTAGAACCTCGACTGAAATGGCATTTTTCCAGAAATAGTAAGTTCCTCTTGACAATTCCTTAACGAATTTACCGTCTATAAATAATAGGCCTTCCTCTGAGGATTCTACTTTAAAACTTCTGATATAGTTATTTAATATTGGTCTCTTTAGTACCGCCAATTCAATGTTCTCCGTTATTTCAACTTTTGCTATATCCACTAATTCAAATTGCATGTTCAAAAAACCCTTGAAGAAGAAACTTCTACCTGGTGTCAATACATTTTCAAAGTTGTTGTTGATATATTTTAAGGCAATTTGAGAATCCTTTACTTCAACTAACTCAATGATCTTCGCAAATTGCTCGTCTTGAAACATGATATCGAAATCAGCATCAGAACTGTATAGTGTGTTACAATCATACAGTTTTACATTTTCTGAAAAACCTAACCAGTATACACCTGCACTAAGGACTCTTCTATAATCCCCTTTTTTTGTTACGATACCTACTTTACCTACGTTGATTCTAACTCTTTTCATTTTGTAAAAATTTTAATTAATCCTTTTTTTAAAAGGAGGATAAGTGAATTAATCTTCTTGCGCTGGAATTAGATTTTAGTTCATGTCAATTACTTAGGTCTTTTAGTTTTTGTACTTGAAAATGTGTTTTGTGCACCATTTCAAGGGTTTGACTAAAAGATGTAAGCAACTTTAATGAGCGGTATCCATCCACTTCGATTGCGATCCAATTGCTTTGGGAAAATTGACGATCAATTCTCTCAGGCTAAATTCATTTATCCTCCTTCTGGTGATCATTTTTATAAGTGATCAACTTATGGGTTTGGGTGATATCCAAACTGGAACCTATTTCCAGCGCTCTACCGATTTAGCTATCTCGATTTCTCGAGGCGGGATTCGAACCCGCAATAGGAGCTGTTGTTTATCCTCTAAACTACCCCGGAGTTTCCGGGAGAGGGATTCGAACCCTCGTGCACAGCATTGGCGGTCAAGAACAAAATGACAAGCAGCATATCCTAAAACAAAGTAAAAGGACACTATGTAGTTATACAGAAACTACTATCCGGTCTATATCAGTTTTGACCCTTAACCATCTTTAGTCTACCAGAAGTAGACAATATTTTAAAGAACGTTAATAGTGGAGCAGAAAGGATTCGAACCTTTATCTCTGGATTTTCAGTCCAGCGCATTGACCAACTTTACGACTACTCCTTGGGGGATTTGAATTCCCTATCAATCAATCACAAGGCAAAGTTGGGAATGAAGTACGCATTCTTTTTGCGTACTTGAATATTTGTTTAATTTTATGTAAAATTTCTTCAAATGCCAGCAAATCGAAACGCCCTTATCCGTTACAAAACCATTGATAAATGTTTACAGAACCGCTTTAGGAAGTGGACATTGGAGGATTTAATTGATGCCTGCTCGGAAGCCTTGTATGAGTATGAGGGGATAGACAAAGGCATGAGCCGACGTACAATTCAGGGAGATATACAATTGATGCGGTCGGATAAGTTGGGTTATAATGCGCCTATTATTGTGGTGGATAAGAAATACTATACCTATGAAGAAAAGGACTATAGTATCACCAATATTCCCATTACGAATCAGGATTTGGAACAGCTCAATGAGTCAGTGGCTATTTTGAAACAATTCAAGGGATTCTCACATTTCAAGGAATTGGATGGAATGATTCAAAAGTTAGAGGATCATGTATACTCTAGAAAGTCGAATAATGCGCCGGTTATAGATTTTGAAAAGAATGAAAACCTTAAAGGCTTGGAGTTTTTGGATGATCTTTATCAATCTATAATCAAGAAGAAAGCTATTCGTCTAACCTACCAATCCTTTAAGGCAAGACAGGCCAATACCTTCAACTTTCAACCGTATTTATTGAAGGAATTTAGAAATAGGTGGTTTGTAATTGGTGCCAAGAAAGTGAAAGGCGAGATCATGAATTTAGCTTTGGATAGAATTATTCTGATTGAGGATTCTGATGTTCCATATCATAAAAGGAAAGACTTTGATGCTAAAAGTTATTTTCAACACGCAATAGGCGTTTCGGTTTCACCCAATCTAGAGCCCGAAGAGGTTGTTTTATACATCACACGGAAACATGCTCCTTATGTACTAACCAAACCCTTTCATCCTTCTCAAAAACTGGTTAGTGAAGATTATTATGGCATCACCATTTCATTGAAGGTACAGCACAATTTTGAATTGGAAAAAGACATACTTGGTTTGGGAGATGGTGTACGTGTGATTGCCCCCGTTAGGTTAAAAGCTAATATTAAGAATAGGTTATTGGGAGGATTGGATCTGTATAATACAGAATTGAGTGAAAGAGGCTTAAAAACGCATGTTTCACGCTTGGAGAAAAATGGGTTTAGCATTCTGAACAATGTGTATACTACGCGTGAAGTAAATAAGATTAAGGCTAGCTTGGATAATTATTTTAAAGCTACGGAGGAATTAGCTTTTGGAAAACGAACCTTGCTAATAGATATTCCAGTTTTAAAGAAAATGGTGCTGAATAAAAACCTGAAACAAATTGTGAGGACCATTGATGAGAAAGCCATTCTTGTGAAGGCCATATATTTCGATAAAACGCCTCAAACGAATTGGTATGTTACTTGGCATCAGGATATACCCATTAATGTAGCTAAAAGGGTGGAAACGGAAGGCTATACCTCTTGGACGAATAAAAAAGGACTCAACAGTGTTATGCCACCTGAGGAAGTGTCCAAAAATATTTTTACTATTCGGATTCATTTGGATGATACCGATAGTGCAAATGGTGCTTTAAAGCTTGTTCCAGGCTCTCATAATAAACGATTGTCTCCAGATGAAATACAAATTATTACAGGGAATTGTGTCCCATTTATCTCTGAGGTAAATGCGGGAGGTATCCAATTGATGAAACCGCTATTGCTACATGCTTCTGCAAAGAGTGCTAACCCAAAAAGGCGCAGGGTGATTCATCTTGAATTCTCTTCAAAGGAGTTAGCAGGTGATTTGGATTGGTTGGAAAGGATGGATATAGAGTAAGTTAGATTATTATTATTAATAATCGATCAAAAATAAAAGGGGAAGTTATTTCTGTAGATAGGGAAGACTAAATTCAGTAAACAATCAATTTCTCAATGGCTATTCGACCAACCTCATCCTGTAATTCTAATAAATAGACCCCAGGGATTAAATCACTACAATCATGATTGACCTTCAGTGAATTTGCGGAATTAAACAGCATTGTATGACCATGTATATCTCTTATCCGAATTGCTTTTATAGTGATAGGAGATAGGTCTGTGTTTTTATCCCTTAATTGAATGGCTATCAATCCATTTGTTGGATTTGGATGAATTTGAGCAATTAGGTTATCATTGGCATAGGCTTGTTTTCTGACTACATTTATGGTGGTATTCGTTGCTAAAGATTCATTATAATCAAATTGAATGGAAGCTGTATTTTTGATGACTGTACCCGGGATAGCATCTTCGTAGTTTTGAATAGAAAAAATAATTTGTCCATTACTTCCTTCAGGATCGGTAAAGGAATCTACCAGATTGATTGCAGTATTCTCCCAAGTCAAAATATTTCCCGATTGAATGGAGAAGGTAAATGGATGACTTGAAGATACCATTTCTATTGTTCTAGGATCTAGTGCATTATTTAAAGTGTCCACTATTCGTACAATCGTAGCAGGGTAGTTTCCTATGTTTTGGAATCGGATACGGTAATGTAGCGTATCTGAAGGACCTATATAGGTCTTTGATTCTCCATTGTTTATAAATACCGCTTTATCATTTGGGTCTATAGAGCCTACAATCAAATCACTGTAGCTACTTTCATTGTTGCTGTTGTCACAATCTGTATTGGAGCTTGTTAAGGACAGTTTCATACTTACCAATGAATCCAGATCTGCTGTGGGTGCTATATAATCATATAGTGCGAATAGACTATCACTAAGGGCAGGGAAGGAGGCTATATTCCATATATAGGTACTAGTATCATTCTCACTTTCATAACTATCCCAACTATCTCCTATTAGGCTGATGTCTCCTGTGAGTTCTAAGTGCATACTTAAGTTAAGTGCAGTGTCCGTTCCATTGTTCTCAACAAGTATTTTGAGTTCATTTTGAAAACCTCTTTTAAGCGCTGTTGCTTGAATAGTAGCAGAAAGTTCCGGCCCATCACAATTTGCAATTAAACCAAAATCTAAACCGCAATAGTCTATTCCTTCAGTATGGTCTATACTGATGCTATAGTTTCCAATTGGTGAATCTTGAGTCCAAGCAGTATTAGTTTCCAATTGTATTGTATAGTCCCCATTAGCCAAAGTAGTTTGGAAATTTCCATTGGCATCCGTGAATAAGGTATGATTGGATTCAAGTATTTTTAGTGTATAACCGGATAGTCCAACTTCATTCTGATCCTGGATTTCATTTTGGTTTTCATCGTAATATACAGTTCCACAAAGAGTAGACCCCGGTGATTCGACTATTGTAATATATTGATTGATAACTTGATTAATAAGTAACTGTACAATACCAGAAGGCCAATGAACCTCCACGCTGTCAATAATAGTAGCTTCGTCCAGTCCAAAAAGAGTATTCAAGCTATTTTGACCACCTGGACCTCCGTTATTTTGAGAAGATACTTCTCGCATTTGCCAGGTGGAAATACCTTGGATGGTGGCTTTTACACGGATACGTGCACCTATCCCGTTCTTATTGGATAATCCGCCAATGAGTTTGATTCCTAAATAACTTTTGCAAGCTCCTTTCTCATTCCAAAAGAAGTCATTGGTTGTATTTTGTTTGTTGGCCATAAAAAGATCATAATCTCCATCCATATCCGCATCAGCCCAGGCTATTCCATAAGAATTGGAACTTTCCTGTGTGATGGCGTTATGGAGTCGGGTAAATGTTTTATCGTTATTGTTGGCAAAAAGCCAATTCTCTTGGTTTTGATCGTTCGCCACCAAAAGATCAAGATCCCCATCATTATCGTAATCTATCCAAGAGGCGCCGTGTGAAAATCCTTTGAGGTTAGTGATCAGCCCAATGGTTATCTTTGTGAAACTACCATTTCCATTATTCTCATAAAGTGAATTACTCTCCGCCTCACCAGAATTACATACATAGATATCTAAATCTCCATCGTTGTCATAGTCCCCCCAACTTCCTCCAACAGATTTCCCACCATCTTGTACAAGGATATCACTTTCCATAGCTTGGAAAGTTCCATTCTGATTGATAAAGAGTTTGTTGTTTTCCCCATGGTTATTAGCGATGAATAAATCGGGATCATTATCATTATCAAAATCAGCCCAGGAGAGGCTTACCGAAGAACTTGCATTCATTGTTATTGGACTAGCCTCCATTGCAGAAAAGGTTCCATCACCATTGTTGTGATACAGTTCATTGAAATGAGTAGTCCAATAGTCGGAAACTGCAAGGTCTAGGTAGCCATCTCTGTCATAATCTGCCCAGGCTGCTCCATGAGAATAGATTCCATTGACTACGGCAGGATCATTTTGTATACTTTCAAAGGATCCATTTCCCATGTTTCTATATAATTTATTTTCAGACGATGTATTATAGGTAACAAAAAGGTCTAAATTCCCATCATTATCATAATCTCCCCATGTCCCCGAGACAGCTGAACCTAAATCTTGATTCATCGCTAGATTGGTGATTTTGGTAAAGGTTCCATCTCCATTGTTTTGATAAATAAGGTTAGTACCAGATATACTATAATTTGGTACAAAAAGGTCATCGTAACCATCTCCATTATAATCTCCCCAAGCTGCAGACCAATGTTCTCCTTGATCAAGGTTGATTCCTGCAGTATTGTCAACGGTGAACTTACTATTAGGGTCATAGGCTAATAAAATATCAGGAAGATCTTCATTACAGGCATCTTTGGCCTTTATGGTGATCAGAATATAATCGCCAGTTTGAAATGCTGAGCCTAGAATAAAATTTGTTTTTAGCCGCAGTCTATTATTTGTAAGGTCCATACTTCCGGGCATCCCATTATTTGCTATTTGACTGGCGTAATTCGCAATAGTAAATGTGTATAAGTCGTTGACTAGGGATGGGGAAGAAATGGTCTCATAGCTGCTGTTTAGATTATAGAGGAATTGGGAACTTGTGTTTTCCAAACGTATACTATTGGTATCTGGTGTAAATATGGCAAGTGACATTTCATATATATTTGCCAAGTTTACACTGGCTATCTCCCAACCTAAACTTAGACTTGTGCTACATAGATCTTGCGCTTTCGTATCATTGAATATCAAAACTTGCATTTCGGATTTTGCCGGATATTGGTACAAGTTCATACTTGTATAACCACAGCTGAAACTTTGGAAATCGCTTGGGTAACCGTCGCATTGATAACCCGTATTCACCGTTATGGAATTGGTTTCGCAATTATTGAAACGTCCGAAAATAGTATAATTCTTCGATTTATTTTTGGATATGGTACCTATTTGAAATAGATCAGCCACCTTTACCAGGCTATCACCTGTAGATTGATCTATAATTTTCTCTACCCACATATTTGAGGCTGTTCTAATGTTTATCCAACTATAATCGGCATCGGAATTTGAATTGTTATTTATTTTTAAATGCCATTCTACAGTCTGATCATAACTATCAACTTGAGGATTGTTGGAGCTGAGGACTAGACTGGATGGCTTATAACGAACCCGATCTGGGGAGGCCGTGAGTTCTGGTGAATCTTCGGCTCCCAAGAAATCGGATTCTGTAAACACACAGGTCCAAGGTAAATCTTTATAGGTATTGGTTTGGGCATTACAAGCTGGTGCTATTTCAATACGCATTCTTCCAATAAACCCATCCGTACTTTTGTCTATTTGTCCGCTGGTATAATACTGGGACAGATCATAGGATAAACTATCGCCAGTTATGATATCTGGTGTTATATTATTGACTTTTTGCAGCTGTGAATAGCCTGCTTTTTTTGTTCTATATTGCCAGAAGTCGCTTTTTACAAGACTGTAATTTTCAGGTATCACCAACTTGGCGGTTTTCAAGGTGGCCCAATTTCTATATTCATAGGGGAAAAAATTACCCTTAAATCTTAAACCACCAATTTTGAATGAGAAATCTTGCTGTATCGTTTTACTACAAGAATTAACCGTGTAATTGGAAGCATAATAATTTTCAAACTCATAACTAATCAACGTGAATCGCCCATTGCGAAAATCACAATATTCTTTTTGAGCATTGCTAGGGTTACTAACTTGGCTAAGGTGAAAATCGTTTTCACTGGTTACCTCTTTGATGTTAGAGTTTATATTTTCAGATACCGTGTAGTAGGCAGTTAGCTGAATGCTATCTCCGTCAGAATAGGAATAGTTGTTTAAGTTACTATTGTGAAAAGTAAGACTATCTATACTTAGGTCGAAAAGGAAAGTAGCAGAATTACTTGTACTCGTTTTACTATATATTAAACTGTCGAGGGGTATGGATTGTGATGTATTGGCATCGTAAATAGTTAGTTCGGCATCGAATAGTTCGAGTACCTGACCTTCATCAATAGTAGAGCTAGCATAGGCGTAATTCCATTCAGAGGAAATGCTAGAATGAACAGTTGCATAAAAAGTGGTTTGAAAAGTATCTTTAACCATCATTCTATTCAATTTCAAATTGCTCATATCTAGTGATCCAGAAGCATCCACTATGCCATCTTGATTATTGTCTGGTAATCCTAGACTTTGCCTAGTTACTGTGAAATTGTAAAATTGAAGGCTTTCACAATTATTTCCTGGGCAGTGTAAATAGGTATCTATAGTTTGGTTACAGATAAGGGGGATTTCACAACTATTGCAAGTGCTATCAGGGAGATAGTTTATGTCTAAATGAATATCCTTCCATCCGCTTGTCCCACAATCTCCTGTTATATTAAAGTTAATGTCGGCTAGAGATAAGTCGAAAGGTGCAGGTAGTTCAAATCGGTAAGTATACAGATTACTGGTTCCTGAATAAGCTTGATAAGCTGGTGTCCACAGTACTCCATTTTTATGTAAGCTAAGGTTGTCTATGCTAAGGTCTGCATCTGGAAGCAAAAGTAATTCGTAATAAGCTCCTGTAAACTGAGGTAATGTATTGGTGAAGCTAGTTATACGATAATTGAAGTTATAAGATTCACCTGATGTAATGTCTGGTTTGGTTTCTGTAAATAGGGCCATCTGTTGGCTATTAGATGCCTGACCAGTATAACTTTTGGAATAGGATCCATTTGCACATACGTCTGAATAACTGATTTCAGATTTCCATCCTTTTACTTTTTGGTTGGTACAGCCAGTCATACAGCAGGACAGCATTTCCCATCTCAACCAAAGTGTATCCCCTGGAAGCATGTCCGGAAGAGAAAGCATTACTTTTCCTATTGGACTTGAACCTAAGCATGCATAGTCACCAGAGTTGTTGGTTGTACTGAAGCTTGTAATAGATGCCTTAATATAATTGCCGTTTTCAATTGTTTTATATTCAAGGCTATTGGTGTCAATTTTTGATAAAATAGTTTGATCATAGGAAGATTCAGATGATTTATAGATTTCCATTGCTAGGCTAGAGGCCATTCCAGAGCCCGTATTTATTATTTGTAGACTCTGCGTACTAGGGACTCCATCGGAAAAACAACTACTCAGACTTTCTGTCCCTGTAACACTTAAACTGGGATTGTTGAAGTCTATACTAATATTGCTGTGTTTGCTAACGCTAGCTAGGGTTTGGCCTTCACAACCCCAAATAGCTGTTAGTTCAGAAGAAACCGTAATATCTGTACATGAATAGCCGTATAGGCTTTCCGTGAATAGAATCTGTTCATTTGTTTCAAATAAGCTATCATTATCACCTATGCCAAGAAAATCTGAACCCTCTAGGAAAATGGTGTCTTTGGTGGAATTGATGGTCCCTATGCTAATTTCATTTAATGTTAGCCCTGTGCCACTGCTCTCTGTGATGTAAAAGTTGCTTAAATAACCGTTTCCAGCATTTACAATCTGAAAGGTTCTATTTGTAGTGCCACCACTAACAATCGTTTGACTGGATGGACTAAAACTTAAGATACTTAATGATGGGGCTAAAATATTATAACTTGTACTTAGGAATGAGCTGGTATCTGTAGTAGAGAAGAAAGTAAACTCATTTCTGAAAATATTTCCTTCGTTTTGAAATGTAATAGCTTCTGTATTTGCTTTGAAAGCTAAGGAAAATCGTAAGCTGTCTGTATTGGATAATTGATCGATGTAGAAAAAAGCAGTATCGCCAGAAATTTGAGATTCTGAAAGTGTATTTGATCCTTGGTTTACTAAGCTACCAGAAACGTACTCTATTCCAGTGGGTCTTAGTAGTTGAATAGTCAAATTACTGAGAAGGCTACCTGAATAATTAATGAACGTAAATTCATGTGTGGCGGCATCACTACAAACTACAATAGCATCATTGGAACGTGTAGTAAATACAAATTCCTGAGCCTTCAGTATACTAAAGGTTAAAAAGGTTGCTATAAATAGTCTGATGTTTAACATTATATTTTATTAGTTGGTAAATGTGTTTCACAGTTTGGGCCAAAAGTTAAAGCCACGTAGATAAAGGCTTTGAGGATTTTGTTGGTGGATTCCATTCCGTTAGGAGGATGTTTTTCCCAGGCTGGGCATTTTTCCTGAAGAAAATATAGCATGTATGAATTCCAGTAAATAATGAATTCAATGCTTTATATTGGTAGGTCAGATTTGTATTTAAGAGTATTGGTGATTTTAAAATATACCAGAAAACAGGTATTGACTTAGCTATATAAAAGGCTTTATTTTAATGTTGTATTAATAAAAAGCTATAAATAGATAAAAATAATAGGTAGAATAGGCGCTTATTGATGTTATCCAAGTATTTTAGCCAGTATTGAAAACAATTAAACCATTCAAGATGAATTTTAGTAAACGTACACTCATAGCCCTAGGGCTAGGTTTAACCTTTTCGGCATGTTCCGTTTCTGATAAGGTAAGCTCAACATCACCACAGAATAATTTTGAAGTCACCTCAGCTTTCTATCAAAGCTTGATAAAGACGGATATTGCAAATAAGGCCATGTTGAATTTATTTTTCACCAATATGCCTAAGGGTGGAGATTTACACAATCACTATACGGGGACTATTTATGCAGAAACCTATTTGGATTGGGTAAAGGCGAAAGGTTGGTTCATTGACAGTTGTACGTTTACAATACTGGAAGAGGCAGCAGCAGCTGATGGATGTACTGCATTGACGGTAGATGAATTGGTTGAAAATGGAACCTTATACGGAGAGTTAATGACGCTATGGTCGGATAAGGATTACCATAATCACTACCATGACCAAGTTGCTCCAGATCAGAACTTTTTCAATACTTTTGGGTATTTCGGTCCTGTATCCAATGAATATATGGCAGATGGATTGACCATTCTAAAGGAAAGAGCCATTGCTGAAAATGTGAACTATATAGAAACGATGTTGAGCTCAGTTGGAATTTCTGGGAAGACTATCATCTCAAATCCTGATGCTGTCAACAGCCAACTTAAAGCGGCAAATACCCAAGCGGAAGTAGATGTTATATTGGATGAAATTTCTACATTCTATTTGAATAATTCTGAATTCAAGGCAGAAGTGCTCGCATTTGTGGATATGGCGGAAACGGTACATGCGGGTATAGATGATGAACAATTCACTATGCGTTTCCAAACCTATGGTGTACGTGTAACAGACCCTTTACAAGTCTTTACGGATTTGTTCTCCGGTTATCTTAGTGCTGAAGCTTCTGATATCATCGTAGGTGTAAATATCGTTGCTCCAGAGAATAATGCAGTTGCTTTAGAAGATTATACATTACACATGCAGATGTATAACTATCTACTGAGAAAGTATCCAAGTGTTCACCGTGCTTTACATGCTGGAGAACTTACCATTGGAATGGTTCGACCTAAGGACCTATTGTTCCATATAGATCAGGCATTAGATATTGCACAAGCACAACGTATAGGGCATGGTGTAGATATCGCTTTTGAGTCTAAATCTATTGATCTATTGGGGAAACTGAAACAAAATTCAGTAATAGAAATTAACCTAACCAGTAACCAATTTATACTAGGAGTAGAAGGGAAGGATCATCCTTATTTGATTTATTCAAGTTATGGTGTACCACTGGTTATATCAACGGATGATTCTGGGGTTTCTCGTAACAACCTGTCCAATGAGTATATGTTATTGGCTACTAGATATCAACCAAGTTATGATAAGATAAAGGAATATGTATACAATAGTATTCGCTATTCCTTTTTAGATGAAGAGGATAAAAAAATGCAAATGGACCTGTTGGATATTCGCTTTACGGAGTTCGAAAAGAAAATAGTTCAATTACAGAATGATTCAGCACCCAAGGATGGATTGATGGAATTAGTAAAGCACTTTAAGGCTAATTAATAGTTCACTCAAATAATAGATCAAAAATCACCGGAAGTCTTCGTATTTCTGGTGATTTTTTTTTTCATATCGAGTATTGAATACTAAGCACTTTAATTCTATCGTTTAATAATAACTATAGATTAGGTTTGTTTAAATTGACATTTGAAAAAATAGAATTTGTGAAAAAACAATTTGACATAAAAACACCTTGTTCCGAAGATTGGAATAAGATGAAAAAAGAAGAAGGAGCACGCTTTTGTGATTCTTGTAGCAAGTCTGTAATAGATTTTACAGAAATGAGTCAAACTCAAATTTCAGATTATTTACATGCCCAACAAGGTAATAGGGTATGTGGTAGACTTCAATCTTCACAATTGCCATCCGCAAGTGATAGTTTTGCTATTGAATTGATTGGTAAAAGAAGTCCTAAGTATACGAATAAAACGCCTATCTATGTATGTGCTATGACAGCCATTCTTCTGACTGCTTGTACTACCAATGAGCAGAAGTTTAACACAAATCCTCCTACAGAATTACATCAAAATATAGATGCCATCAATGGTGAATTAACATTTCCCGAAGAAGATTTTGAAATTGAAGAAGTAGAACTGAACCATGCACCAGAAGACGAGGTAACCCTTATTGATAAAGAGGTTGTATTAGGTGATATTGTCGTTGGAATAGTTGATTCGGAGGATGAAAGTCCTGTTAGGAACTTAACAAAGATAGCTGAGTTTCCAGAAGGCACGGATAGTCTTTTACGCTTTATGATGCATCATTTTAAATATCCAGAATGGGAAAAAGAGCAAGAAATACAAGGTAAAGTTATCGTAGAATTTATGGTAAGTGAACGGGGAGAAATTAGTGATGTTTCAATTGTTAAATCCGTTGCAGGTGCCAGAAACTTTGACAAGGAGGCAATTCGACTTATTAAATTGCTGCCTGATTGGAATCCAGCAGAAAGTAATGGTAAAGCCGTGGAAGCCTATTTTTATTTACCTATTACCTTTAGATTGAAAGATTAGTTAGTTTAATTTTAAAGTACCTCATTGCTACCAATGAAAGGAATTGACAGTTTCAAAAAATGATTGTAGGGAGCGAGAAAGAAACCCTAATTATGTCATATTTTCTAAACCTTCTTACATCTATTGAAAAGTGAATATCAATACTCATTTGGACTATGGTCAATAGAGGATACAATAAAGGGGAGTTAGAAAGAGGGCTGTTTTAGTGTTGTATTTTTGATTTAATTATAATTTTAAGGCAATTAGAAATCCAATAGATTGATTATTTTGCAAGTCTTATAATTAATAGCACTTGTATAACAATATGGAAAATAATTTCAAAACAAAAACAGGCTTCTGCCACGTTTTAAAAGATAGGATAGTGCTTTCTAAAAATGGAATAGTAGAAGACGTAAAGCCTATTACTGTTGGTAAGGGAGTATATGCTCTCGTATTTATTGATATTGCATTGAGTCTGGGATTATTTTACTTCGCTGTGGATAGTTTTCTTGTAGAGAACTGGATGGCTGTTGGATTTTTTGTAGTTATGGGCTTGGTGGTATTAAGAGCATCCATGAAAATTTTGCGATATTCTCCAACCCCCATTATTTATAGGGATAGCATTGAAAAAGTAATCTTTACTCAGGGGACGTCTTTTCTTACCCGATCTCGTATTATAATCAAGTTTTTGGATGAAAAAGGAGCGCTTAAGACCAGACTGATCATGTTGCCTGGTGCTATGATGAAAGGAGATAAGGAGACGGCTAAGGCTATGGCGATATTTAAGGAAGAAGGATTATTAAATTAATAAGAAAAGTATGAATGGAAATAGCATGAACAAAATTCCTTTTGCCTTTTTTACAGGAACTTCTTTATCCAAAAAGCGAAACCCAGATTTGAATAAGGATTGGGTGTTGGATTTTTTTCAACATAAAATTGAAAAGGAAATCAACGTAAAATTGAACGTTGATGAGGGTCACGTTTTTTCATTCGATCAATCAAATTTTAACACTTTAATTCCGCGGTCATTTAATCGGTTCCGTGGTATATCGATGGGTAAATTTTCTATATCAGAAAAAGGTGATTATATCAATTTGGATTTTTGGGCTAATATTAAAAATTCACAATTATTCTTTTTGATAATTGCTGGGTTGATGTTCAGTATACTTTCATTTAGCGCTGGTTCAAATGCCTTTCTAATTGGCTTTTTTTTAGTTTTATAATACTTCTATTGGTCCTTAAGTATTATCTAATGAAATTAAGGGTAAAGATGTTTTTAGACCGATTGAGGAATGAGCTAGAAACATGGAGATAAATCCCCTTTATAAATATGGAATTAAAAGAAGAAAAAATTGAGTTTCGACAGCTCAATAAAGTTTTGCATTTTATTGTTTTAGTGCTTAGTTTGTTGGCATTAAAAGAAATTCTCCCAAAGTTTAATTATGGTTGGTCAAACAACGATCTATTAACCATGATGGTAAGTTTGGTTGGTGTCTTGTCATTTTGGTTAGTCTTCAAACGTGTTAGGTTGGGTGATTATTTGATGCTTTTATGGTGTGTCGTACAGTTTATTAGCATCCAATTTTCCGCGCTATATTTTGATCTTTCTCAAGGTTTTTCCATTCCTTTTGGAATAGAATCTATTATGGAGTTATACGGTAATCCACAGGACGTTCTATCTTTGAAATTCAATTTTTCGGCCTTAATCTTACTGATTGCAATTGTTGTGAAAATAAAGCACAGTGGATACTACGATGAAATATTTGTTCAACCAATAAAGGAGGATTTAATACTTCCCTTTAGCGCGTATATTGAGAAAAGTTATTTGACGGGTAGTGATAAAAGAATACTAGTATTGACTAAAGAAGAGCATGGAAAAAAGTATGCTTTTATTGCCAATAAATCGGATAAATTAAAATTCGAAAATGGTAAAAAAGGATATATGTTATGTCTTATCTCCAGTGAAAAATTAAAGTCAGAAAGTTTGAAAAGTTATGCATTCAAGCAATTTGGAGAGGTGTATATTAACAAATTGGAATAAGGTCCTATTTGAAAATTAAGCACTTCATTTTAAGGTAATAAGATCAACGATTTGTAAAATAATTAATTATCTAGTCAGAAAAACTAGGAGGGTCTATTCGGAACTTATAGTAATATTGGAAGCCGTTATAAATAGCGGTAATTATGGATTTCTGTTTAGGTTACCTGCTTTAAAATGCCATCCTTTCATTCCTAATTTGAATTACGAAAGCCACTCTATTTAGAGCGGCTTTATTGTTTTTATATACTATGGCAATGCTTTGATCGTTATAAAATTATAAAAGATTATAAAAATGATAAAAGCAATTCTCAACTATTTAAAAAAACCGATCTCTCTCGTAGTATTAAATGCTTGCCTCGTAATAGCAGCTATCTTAGGAAATATGTATTTCCAAGTATTTTGTAGGCCCTCAACTTGGTCTATGGTACTTATTGTAATTTGTTTTGGTCATTGTATTTTCGCTCCCTGGACCAGTCGGCTAAATATGTTCCCTATTCTTTTTGGGGTTTTGGAAGGTTTGTCCTTTTTCTTTTTAATCTATTGTATGCTATTTCTTGAGGGGATGGCTTTTTTAGGGCTATTTGCCATATTCTTTTTTGGAATTGGATTCTTATTGCTGCTGCCTTTGATATTACTATTTCAAATGGGCTTTAGAAATTGGCATACACATTTCAGATTCATAAATAATAAAGGATTTATCGCTACTGCTATACTGGTGGCTATTGCTGGTTCATATATTGGCTATGCCTATCAGCGGGAATTGGAGAATTTTAAGAAGTTCCAAGATTCCAATTTTGCTTACCTCAATGATTCTTTTTTGACTGAAAAAATACTTGGTATGCATTTTTTATACCATACTAGAATTTGCCTATATGACGGCTGGAGACCTCCTGTCCATGAACCCGTATTGGTTATTGGAAGGTGGTTAAACGGTGGTGAAGATCCTTTACCAGTAGATTTAGATAAACGAGTGACTTTGTATCAAAAAATGTATCCAAACAAACCAGTGAAACTAGACTGTAGTTGCGCTAAAATAGGCGCTGTGGAATACCAAAAAGATAGACTTTGGGAATGATAAAGAAGCGAAATTGGAGTATTCTAAAGGGGGAGAATTAGAAATGAGATAGCTTCAATAATTATTATCAATAGTGAAGTGTATAGTTGGGAATATAAAAAGCCCCGCATTATGCAGGGCTTTTTATTGTGAAACGGGGAAGGATGTCTTCAATCATTCCAAAATCACCATTTAAAATAATTCACACAAAACCAAACCATTAGATACCTTCCCCAGATCAATATTGTTTGTTATTTTCTAGTTTAGAGATTTTTCCAGCTACCAGCATTCAAGCAATTTAGTCCCTGAGATTTAAGACTTGAAGTTGCTGAAGCACTACGTATTCCACTTGCACAGCATAAAAGGATAGTCTTGTTCATCGCTTTTAATTTTCCAACTTCCTGGTTGATATGATCCAATGGGATATTGATGCTTCCCGAAACATGTCCTTGTTTATATTCCAATTCAGACCTAACATCCACTATTACAGCGCCATTATTTATTGCTTCTGCTATCATTGCTTTTCGATTTTTACCAATTCCTAAAATACTGAGTAGTCTCATAGCCTTTTTTTTCTAGTTATGATGATAGTGTAAATGTACAACTCACTGGTGTATGGGTCTGTAATATCTGTCACAGAGCGAAATTAATCAAGGGGTTTCCACCAATTATTCTTGTCTCCATCTAGATTGTTCAATAATAAACGTTCACCAATCTGAGGGCTTATTACTTGTAAGCCATATTTAAGGGCTTTGTTAGAAACACGCTCAATAGGATCTTTCCAAGGATGGAGAGCCAATTTGAATGCTCCCCAATGAATAGGAATCATTCGTTTCGTATTGATATCTAGAGAAGCTTGTACTGTTTCTTCTGGCATCATATGTATTTCAGACCAAAGTTCATTGTATTGGCCACATTCCATTAGCGCAAGGTCGAATGGTCCAAATTTTTCACCTATTGCTTTGAAATGATCACCATAGCCACTATCTCCACTGAAGAATATGGATTGTTCTTTAGATTGGATCACCCAAGATGACCAAAGCGTAGATCCTCCATCCGTCAAACCTCTTCCTGAGAAGTGCTGAGCTGGTGTACAAGTCAATTGAATGCTGTCAATTTTGATGCCTTCCCACCAGTCGAATTCATGAATTCTGTTTTCCTCAATTCCCCATTTTTTCAAGTGTACACCTACGCCTAATGGAGTATAGAAATTGCCCACTTTTTCCTTTAGTTTCTGAATGGTCTCATAGTCTAGGTGATCATAATGGTCGTGTGATATAATGACTGCGTCTATAAAGGGTAGTTTTTCAATTTCAATAGGCATTTCCTCGTTAAATCTTTTTGATCCAAGTAATGGGTGAGGAGCTGGAGTTTCGCTGAACATAGGATCTATCAGTATATTTTTCTCATCCAGTTGTAATAGGAAAGAAGAATGTCCAAACCAAATAAGATTTGTAGTTGACAGTTTGTGATTGACAATGTCCATAGAGTCAACTTTAATAACGGGTATAGAATTGTCCGGTGCTGTGTTTTTTGGAGGATTCAGGTAGCCGCCTATCATTTGGAAAATTTCTGATGTGCTAAAATTCATTTTTACATCTCCGGTATTCATGAATTTTCCATCAATATAGTTCTTGGATGTTTGGTATAGTGCCTTCTGATTCTTTGAAATTTTTCCTCCAAACTGTGGACTTAGATTTACAAATAGAACGCCTATCGTTACGATAAGTCCAGATAAAATTGCAATGATTGTTCCCATTTTCTTCAGGTATTTAAACGTTGTTTGTTTCATTCTCTTGTTTATTGCCGAATATATATTCGGTTAATGAGTCCAATAATAGCGCTGGTTAGCGCTTGTTTATCGAATGGTTTTAGCTTTTACTACTTATGCCTTTATAGCATCCCAAGTAATGGAGAACATCAAATCAGCATTTTCTTGATTCAACGTCATCTTTTTACTCAAAACCAACTGTACTGTTTGCTGCATCATACCCAACATAACAGCTGTTAGAATATCAAACGGCAGGTCTTTTATCAAACCCTCTTGTATACCGTCATTAAACATATCCTTTACCATTTGCTTGTTTTTATCCCGTACCTCTTCAGGCAATTTTTCATAATAGGGGGACTGCTTGAATTGGGTAATGAAATTCATTTCCTTGGCATTGTTGATGGCGAAATTGGTCCACTGTAGCCACATTTTTTTCAATTTCAACTTAAAGGGCAAGTCTATTTCTTCCGTGATTGGACTGCTGTCCAGATCTTTATTCATCAATTCAGAATATATAGAGTGCAACAACTCTTCTTTACTTTTGAAATAAACGTATAGGGTAGAAGGGGAGATACCAACCAATTTTGCCAATTGAGCCATCTTTACTCCTGCAATTCCTTGGGTATAAACGAGGTCCATTGATTTCTCAATAATCCGTAGCCTTTTATGTTCATCTTTCACCTTCACGGGACAAAGGTATATAAAATAAGCGAATATTTATTCGGAAATGGAGTATTCTTGAAAATGAATCTATTAGGTAGTATTTTCAGGTGCATTAAGTCCAATTATATTTTAGTGCCTTTTTAAATTATTCTATTTTTGAATTTTCAATTTCGAATTCAATATTATTGACTGTCTAGAAGTAGCCTAAATTAAAATTTTAAGTATGTTATCAAAAATCAGTTTTCACCAGGTATTTTTTACGATTTGTTTTTTTGTTTGGTCTTTTTCAATTGCGCAATATGAATACAGTAAGGGTTCTGTGCATTTTAAAGATGGAGAAGTCCTTGCTGGTTGGGTAAAGATACCGATGTATACTAGAAATGGGGTGAATGGTACAGAAAGAGCCTTCTTTAAAGCTAGTTTAGAAGGAGCCGTGCAAAAATGTAAAGCCAAGGAGGTGGCCAAAATAGTATTCGATAGTTTAGGAAATGAGCCATTCGTGTATGTCTATAAAATTTTAGCCAATAGAACCCATCCATCGCTATTCAAAGAAGAATTTACAGAAGGGAAAGCAAAATTATATTCCAGGCAAATTACGTATGATACTGATACCTATATTATATCGTCCGCCTTTGGATTGATTGGATATGGTATTTACGCTTTGGCTGTTGGAAACCTAAATGAAAAAAGGTATGATGTAAGGTCAAATGATGAATATTATGTTCAGGTAGGTTCAAAAAAATATGTTTTACCCTTGGGGATTGCTAATCGTGGAGCGGACTACTTTAGGAGAAAGGCAAGGAGTTGTTTCAAAGATTGTAAGGTTTTGAAAGAAGAATTGAAAACCACTAAATATACTTTAAAAGATGTTTTCTTGGTGGTAGCAAAGTACAATGCTTGTGGAGAATAAAATAGGTGAATTGTTAAATGGATCTTTGTTATATTTGTAAGCATGGTTTCCAACGGGTTTAAGTATGGCAAAGAAAGGACAAGAGAAAAACACCAAAAATAAAGCGAAACACAGTAAGTTGTTGGATCGTAAAAAGCGAAAATTGGCTAAGGAAAAATCACTTAGAAAAAATCGTCTAAAGGCTATTATTTCCCAAGTGAAAAGTACAAACGAAAATGAAGAGGCTTAGTTATGGCAGATATTAGAAATTTAGGGACTCAGTATTTCACGTATGAATTTGAGGAAGAAGGAGTATTGGTAGCCTTGGAAAAGGCTGAATTGACTACCATAAAGAAATTTTGGAAAAAATATAAAGGCAAGTCCAATATTCCAGATGACGCTGTGAAGGGCTTTCCCTTTGTTTTCAATGAGGAACAGGAATCCTTGAAAATAGATTTTACAGAACAAAAGTCTTTCCCTATAAAAGGATTAAAGAAGTTCGATTAAATAGCTATCATTTTTGGTAACTGAAAAAGGTGTATTCTTCATAGGATACACCTTTTTTGTTTTTAGTGTACCATTAATTTTAGTGTCAATATTTTCCCTTTCATATCCTGAAAACTCACGAAATATAGACCGCTTGCTTGGTTATTAAGATCTATACTGAATTCATGAAGTTGTTGAATGTTTTTTTCAGTAATGATCTGTCCTAAACTATTTTTAAGTCTGAACAAGGTATAGTTTTGATTTTCTGTTTGGAAAGTAACTATCCCTTTGGCAGGATTGGGATAGTATTTTATGCTATAGACACCGGTTTCCCCCATACCTGTATCATTAGTATTGTTGAAGATGTAGGCCGCTCCAGCGTTGAATAAAAAATAATCACCTAGAAGATCATGATCTTCAAAATTTGCTGTTACTATAATGTTTTCACCATCAATCGCAACAGAATTTCCAAATTGATCATTATCTGCCCTGTCTAACGGAGTTATTTTTTTGAACTGTTCCCAGATGTTAGTTTCATTTTTTTTATAGATATAGGCCGCTCCAGATTGTGAAATGAAATTGCTGCCCAGTTCATTTTGTCCATGATGGTTTGAACCTACAACTATGATATCATTAGCTATATCTACATCCCATCCAAACTGGTCATTTGCTGCTATATCTACCGGTATTATTTGCTGATGTTCTGTCCATTGTCCAGTACTATCTTTCATCAAAATATAAGTTGCTCCTTGTGGTATATTAGAATTTTTATGAGAAAAGGAACCGATGATGGCTACATTCCCATCTAGGGCAATTGAATTTCCATATTGATTATTGGCTGCATGATCTGAGGCTATCATTTTTTGCTGTTCTACCCAAAATCCTGAGTTATCTTTTTCGAATGCGTAAACCGCACCGGCATTGAGTAGGTCAATGGAAGAATTATTGATGTGATCTTCTCCTAATGCACCTATTAATATATAGTTATCCTTGATGGCTACTGCGTGCCCAAAATAATCTTCCCAATCTCTATCTGCTGTAACCATTTTTTGGCTTTCTATCCATGCTCCCGTACTATCTATTTCAAAAACATAAGCTGCACCCGAATTTAATTTATATATGCCGCCATTTTGGTCAGTATCGGCATATAAGGCGCCAATGATAATTTGTTCGTTATGACAACTCACTGATCTACCAAAGTAATCTCCCATAGTGCGATCGCTGGACACTATTTTTGTATTTTCCATCCAGTTGCCCGTGCTGTCTAGTTGAAAGATATAAGCTGCTCCGGCTTCACTTTGGAAATTTTGTCCCTGCGTATCATAATCTACACCTCTGGCACCTATAACGATTAGATCATCATGAATGGAAACAGCCGTTCCAAATAGATCCAATTCATTTCTATCTGAAGCCACTAATTTTTGAACTTCATTCCATTGACCCGTTTGATTGTTTTTTTTAAACACATAAGCCGAGCCGGCTTTCTCTAACGTCAAGCCTGGTTGTGTGCTTTCATCATCATCTTTTGATCCGACTACAGCGTAACTACCAGAGATGGATACCGATGATCCAAAATTGGCTAATTCAGTTCTGTCCTGTGCTATTAATTTTGCTTCCTGGGTCCAATATTGAGCCTGCATATTAATATGAAATGCGATACAAATCGCTCCTAGTGTATTTAATTTAACCATTTGATGTTTAATTTATTAAGTAATAAAGTTAAGGTAAATGAATAAAAAATACAGCGAAAATTCGATTTTTTTCGACAATGAGGGGGAGCGACCTGTTGATTTGCGATTTATTTCACTTTGTATATTTTGAGCAAAAAAAAACCCTTTAGGAAGCTACCTAAAGGGTTTTTGTATTATTGAGGATCAATATTAGTGATCGTGTCCGTTTGGTCCATGTACATGTCCGTGACTTACTTCTTCAGTAGAAGCTTCTCTTGATTCAACAACTTTACCGGTAAAGTGAAGATCTTGGTCAGCCAATGGGTGATTTAAGTCGGTAGTTATTGTCGCTTCATTGATAGTCATGATTTTTGCGTAATGTACTTGACCGTCTTTGTCTTGTAATGGTAATACATTTCCAATAACAACTTCTTCAGCCAATTTACCCTCTTTCATGAACATATCTTGCGGCAATTCAATGATTGCTTCATCTGTTCTTTTACCATAAGCGTTTTCAGCTTTGATTCCGAATGAAAATTCTTCACCTACAGGTAGGTTAGCAACATTTGCTTCGAATTCTGGGATCATTTGTCCAACACCAGTTAAAAACGCTAAAGGCTCTTTCCCTTCAGTAGTTTCAATCATTTCACCAGCGTTAGAATCTTTGAATAGCTTATAATCAACAGCTATTACTTTGTGAGTAACTTCAGTCATTAGATAAATTTTTTGCAAAGTTATGATATAAATAGGGGATGTGTAAACAAAATCCCATTTATCTTGTTCTATATGGATTAGTTCCCTGATCTTCTTCTACTGTTGAATCCTGAACCTTCAGATCTACGTGCATTGGGTTTTGAACTTCTAGCCCCACTACGACTTCTGTCTGGCTTATCATCAACTCCTTTGGACCTCCTTTTAGTATTAGGCTTCGCTTTTCCTTGAGGTTTGCGTCCTCCCTGTTTTGGAGCCTTAGGAATTACTTCGTTTTCAATATCGTCTGTAAATGGATGTTCATTAATTACAGGGATCTTCTGTGAAATAAGTTTTTGGATATCCTTTAGATAAGCTCTTTCTTCCATATTACAGAAAGAGAGTGCTATACCACTTGCCTGTGCACGTCCTGTTCTACCTATTCTATGAACATAGGTTTCTGGGATATTTGGTAAATCGTGGTTGATTACTAAAGCTAATTCCGAAACATCTATTCCTCTTGCAGCAATATCTGTGGCAACTAAAACTTTGGTATCTCCGTTTTTAAAGTTTGCTAATGCTTTTTGACGAGCAGTTTGAGACTTATTACCGTGTATAGCTTCTGCTTTAATACCAGCGTTGTCTAATACCTTTACGATTTTATTTGCACCATGTTTCGTTTTAGAGAAAACCAAGGTGGAATCAAATCCATTCTGCTCCAGAATATGAATCAACAAATTACCTTTATTCTTTTTCGTTACATAATACAATGCTTGTTCAACCTTTTCTGCAGTTGCTTGCTGTGGTTTAACAGTTACTGTATCGTGATTTGTTAAAATAGAGGATGCAAGTTGTTCTATACTAGTAGGCATAGTTGCTGAGAAGAAAAGAGATTGTCTTCTCTTCGGTAATTTAGCCAGCAATTTTTTGATATCGTGTATGAAACCCATATCCAGCATTTGATCTGCTTCATCCAATACAAAGTATTCAATATCTCTTAGAGATATGAATCCTTGATTTATTAAATCAAGCAGTCTACCTGGTGTCGCTACCAAGATGTCAACGCCTTTTCGCAATTGCGTTGTTTGGGCACCTTGCTTTACTCCTCCGAAGATTACGGTATTTCTTAGGCTTGTATATTTACTATATTCTGTAAAGTTATCTGCAATTTGAATAGCCAATTCTCTAGTTGGCGTTACCACTAGGGCGCGTACTTTATGTGCACGGCTATTTTGTGGATAATCTTCATGAAGCATCTGAATAATTGGAATGGCAAAGGCAGCGGTTTTACCCGTTCCTGTTTGTGCACACCCTAATAGGTCCCTTCCTTTTAAAAGAATTGGGATAGCTTTTTCTTGAATAGTGGTGGGCTGTGTATATCCTTTTTCTTTTAGAGATCTAAGGATTGGATCTATTAACTCTAGCGCTTTAAACGTCATCTTATGTATTTTCAGCTGCAAAGGTATGCTTTAAGTTCGGATAAATAGCCATTTTGTGGTCGCATGGGTAATATACGGGCTGTTTTTGTTATGAATTAATTATTTTTTAGAATAAAATAAACAGTAAATTGGGTCTCCAATTTGAGGACTATGATATTGAGAAAAATTACATGCTTTGCAATCCTGATTCTATTAACATCCTGTGCCAGTGATTCTGAAGATTTGTTGGAATATTATCCAAGAGAAACGGTAGCCACTCAGTTAACCGAATATACAATTCCAGGAACAACCATACGAGCAATAGAGGTCTTGAACGATTCTACAGTTTGGTTTGCTGGATCTGATGGAAAGTGGGGCTATACCCTAGATAATGGTGATAACTGGACTGTCAATGTGATGGAGGATGCAGGAAAGAAGCCGCACTTTAGATCCATCGCTGTTCAAGAGAATGGAGATGTTTTTTTAGTGGCTATTCAAGAGCCTGCGGCAATTTTTAAATCATCTGATCTAGGTGAGAATTGGACTAAAGTGCATGCAGGGCCTACTGAAGAATCTTTCTTTGACGCCATAGAGTTTTGGGATAAAGACAACGGTATTCTCTTAGGAGATCCTACCAACAATTGTTTCTATATAGCCCTAACGAGTGATGGGGGCGAAACTTGGGAGCAAGTAGATTGTTCCTTGATTCCAGCTACTTTGGATGAGGAATATCCCTTTGCAGCCAGTAATACAAATATTGCCCTTTCTGGAACGCATGCTTGGTTTGGTACTGGTGGCAAATCTGCATCCCGTGTATTTCATAGTCCTGATTTAGGTAAGTCTTGGGAAGTATTCAATACGCCTATCGTAAGTGGTCAAGGGATGACTGGAATTTATTCCATTGATTTTCATTCTAATTTGGAAGGGGTTATTACCGGAGGAAATTGGGATGTTGTTAATGAAAACACACAGAATATTGCCTTTACTAAGGATGGGGGGGGAACCTGGAATTTAGTCTTGGATGGTGAAAATATGGGCTATACTTCATGTGTTCAGTATATACCCAGTAGTGAAGGTAAAGAACTATTTTTAATGAAAGGACGTGCTGGTGGCGGAAACTCAGAAATGGGTTATCTCCATGGTGAAATGGACAGTTTACAAGTATTTCCCAATACGAATTATTTGACAATTCAATTTGCAAATTTGAATACGGCATGGGTTGCTGGTAAAAACAGGATTGGAAAATTAGAAATTGAATAAGCATAAAGTATGTCCGGTATATTGTATGAGTGCCACTAATTGTCTTTAAGCTTTGTTTGCTTTGTACTTAACCATTAATTGATTAAATTATAAAGGTTATGTGCGGCAGATACAGCATCGTAAGTTCTATTACGCAAATAGAAAAAAGATTCAATGTGCGTTCTAAAGAACAAGAATATTCTAACCCCAATATTGGTCCAGGTGAATTTGCACCTGTTATCACTGGGAGTGAAAGAAAGCAGCTTCAATTTTTTAAATTTGGCTTAACACCTTCATGGGCGAAAAAACAAATGCATGTTATCAATGCTCGTTCTGAAGGTGATCGAAATCAAGACAATGATCCGGAATATCACGGGAGCATGGGGATTATAATGAAACCTATGTTCAAAGGACTTATTAGAAGACAGCGATGCTTGGTAATAGCAGATGCCTTTATGGAAGGCTCTCAGAAGGATAAATTATCGAAACCATTTCTTGTATTTCCTCGGGATAAGAAACGACCATTCGCAATGGCTGGGATATGGGATAGCTGGGAAGATCCCATTTCTGGAGAGCCGCTAAATTCCTTTGCCATTCTAACAACTTCAGCCAACGATCTATTGCAAAAAATTGGCCATCATAGATCTCCATTAGTATTGCCACCTTATTTGGAGGGAACTTGGTTAAATGGTAGATACTTGGCGGATATAACAGGTATTATGAAGCCTTTCAATCCGCATTTTTTCAATGCATATCCTATTTCAAATGTTATCAAGGATGTCACCAATAAGGATATTGAACTATTAAACCCCATTGGTGATAGATTATACCTCGAAACCAAAATGATTCCTCAGAAACTTAGTTATGAAGAAAAACAAAGAAGGAGGAGGGCCAACCTATATGGTAAGAATGAAAATTGAAGGAAGCTTTTAAATCAAATTTTTATGTAAGTCATTCAGTGCTTCTTCGGGAGATAACCCATAACCTTTGATAATTTTAAATCCTTTGGGGTCCACTAGGATGGCAATATATTGAATACCTAAGCGCTCAAATTGTATATATTCCAATTCTTTAAGGCTAAGTAAATCTTGTTTTGTACTTGTGATCATTGTGAAAAATGTTTTAATCTACAGGCGTAGTTTGTATTTTCTTGGGGCTTAGTGTTGCTCTTTTATGTTGTAGTAAATAATGTGCAATCCATAGATTGGGTACCCAAGAAAGCCAAGCCACGATAGAATAGGCTAAGACTGTGTCTAAGAAAATCAATTCTAAAAAGGGCAACCACACTCTAAAAGTAATGGCCGAAAGACAAGCAGCATAACTATAATACATCCGAAATTCATGGGCCATGTACTTTTTGTCTTTGGCAAGGAGCAAGGCACTATAGGTGGTGTAAAACCAAATAAATCCTAAGCTAACAAATCCTATAGCACTGAATATGCCTGGGGCAAATAAGCCTATATAAATAGCGGCTAGAGCACTGAGTAATGCACTACAGATATAAATGATTCCAATAAGTCGGTGTGCTTTTTTGAATTTATTGCGCCAAACTGAATAAAATTGGGTCCAACCTATTAATAAGGCCGTGGTCCCAAAAAATACATGTATTGAAAATACAATACCCCACCAAAAATCACCCTGGTAATTTATGTCATTTGAAAAATCAATAGCTTGAAAAAATTCTAGTGTACTGTAAAGCATAAAGCAAATGCAAGACAGGAAAACAAACATAGAAAGTGTCCAAAGTATTCTTCTTTTAGTAAACATATTGATGAATTTTGATGGGGTAGAAGTCCTAGAATCTATAACCTAGTCCTAGATTAACATGAAGTGGGGATCCGCCATAACTATTTAGTCGCTCTGTGAAGGGTACTTTCACTTCCAAATGAAGGTCATACCTATATTTGAAGGTTCTTCCAGTTTCAAGCCCAAGCTGAAAGTTTCCACCAGCTCCTTTATACCAACCATCTACAGCATCAACATAATAAACCGTTCTGTAAAAGTCAGTATGTTCAATATGGTTCAGATAGATATTTTCATACTCCATAGATCCTGATAGGTACCAGTTTTCTTTATATAAACCGAAGTTAACTTTATCCGCCACCGCAAATTTTTTGGAGTCGAAATGTTTGGTGCTCACACTCCCCGCTGAAAAGTTTAGATTATTTACCACTCTAAAGTTTCCTTGAGACCATAGATTTATGATTCCCCCGATTTTCATTTCTGAATTATCGAAATTCATACTTAAAGTACTAAGTCCCCATTCCCCAAATAGGGTCATTCGTTGATTCAATAAAGGGGCTTTAATGCTGTGTTGAAAACCAACTGTTAGCATTGTAGTAGGCTCAATTCCATAGCGTATATAAGCTTTGTTTTTTTGATTAGATTCATGTAAAAGTGATTGTCCTTGTAGGGTAGGTATTGTAAATACGCTGATAAGTAGGATAATTATGTAGTGTGTATTTTTCATCTTTTTGTTACTTAGTTTTGAAAGAAATCTCCAATTAATTGAGCAATGATATTGGGCTTTTCCCAAGGTCCAGTATGTCCAACTCCTGAGATTATGACTGTTTCGTTTTGTGGATAGTGGTGGGTTTGAAGACTTATATAGTTAGGGTATTCATTCATAGTGAGTTCACCACCTAGGAATAACATTCTGCCTGCAAAAGCATTCAAATTGGAAGTGATATCATAATTATTACTTTCAGAAAAGTCAAGTTTTCCTCCCTCCATCAAGGCACCAACTCTCCATAGTGGATTATTGATATTTTCATGAAACTGAGGATTCGACCTGAAGGCACCTAGTAGGTTTTGATAATCTGCTCTTTCATGGGTATCAGATGTGAAATGTTCATTGGCAAGTAAAAAATCCTCTAACCACTCATCACCCAATTGGTCGAATACTGAAGTAGTGTTTTCCTTGAAATAGTCCCATACTTCCTTAGTAAAAGGTCCTGGTTCATATAATACAACGTCTTTTATCTTTTCAGGATGGGTGTTGATATAACCTGTGGAAAGGATACCTCCAAAAGACCAACCAAATAGATATACTTGGCTATCTTCGATACCAGTTTCTACCTTCTTTTTGTTTAGGTAAAAGTCAATAATAGCATCTAGATCCGTTACATATTCGTCAAAGGAAAGGTCACCATACGCATACCTTGTAGATAAGCCTGCGCCTCTTTGGTCGTAAAAAATGCAGAAATACTTTTCTTGTAGTTGACTCAGTCCACCATTTGAAATATTTCTTTTATTGGGATAACGAGAAGCGTTTTCTTCACCGATTTGGCTAATCATTGCTCTATAATCACTTCCAGGACCGCCATGAAGAAATACCATGATGGGATTGTGAATGTCTCCAAAGGTTTCTCCGTGGAGTACAGTTCCATTAATTTCGAATCTAGGTAAAAGTGGATCCTCTGCTACTGTTTTAGGAACAAGGTTTCCCGCTTGGTCCATATCTTTTCGCTCACAAGAAAATAAGATGCTCACAAAAAAGCATAGGTACATTAGATTTTTCATCCGATTGTTTTTTTAGGTTTGTTTTTGTTTCTGCAAACATCCTAAACAATCAGATACTGTACGACCGTACCTATAAGTACGTACTATTTTGTGGTATTACCTTACAAGGAGGGACGTGCAATCCCTTCGGCGCTAAGCCTTAAGCTCTTTAAAGTAGAGGGTAGGAGTTTTTCCAGTATTTTCTTTAAAATGCTTATTGAAGGTGGATTTCGAATTAAATCCGCATTCAAAAGCTAAAGAAAGAAGGGTGTATTTTTCGTTTTCGGGTAATTGAGCCTGTCGAATAAACTCTTGAATTCGTAATGAATTGATATAATTGTAGAAATTCTTTTCAGCTCTTTCATTGATTACTTGAGAGACATGATTGGAATGTACATTCAGTTTATCCGCTAAATCAGAAAGAGTAAGATCATTGTCTTTATAAAGTGCATTCTCCAACATGAGTCGATTGAGCTTTGTAAATAGTTCTTCTGATGAATCTTTACTTAAACCAGATTTTGAATAACGGTTGGGTTCTTCAGTTGTTTTTGTTTTAATTGGCTTTTCAGGAAAGTCCTCTAAAGATCCATTTTCAGGTATCATAGTATTGAAAATATTCAATTGGTTGATACCAAAAAAACCGATAAATAAAACAAAGATTACTACACCTGAATAGATAATATTGGAATCAAAGAAAATAGCCAAGATCCATATTCCACCAAGACCAATTGAAAGGTACTGTAGCCATTGTAGTTCCTTTTTGTCTGTATTGGAGAATTTGGTCTGAATAGTATGTCTGTATTTTTTAATCCTTAACAAGGATGCAATAGAATAAGCAAATCCAGAAATGGTTAATAGCCATTCATGATACACTAGAAACCATTCATAACCAGCCCCCTCATTTTGATAGATAAATACTTTTTCGTCCGCTGATAGACCAAAAAATTCTGTTAGAACAGCAAACACAGATAAAGCAGGGATAAAGTGAATGAAAATAGAGAAGAAGCCCGTAATCTTATGTCCAGTAATTTCTGAAACATAAAAGTATAACATGATCCCATTGAGAATAGGTACAGGACTTTCTATTCCAAGTAAATGTGGATAATTAAAAATTTCTCCGGTATAGAAAAAGTAGTTAATAAGTTGTGTTCCACATATAAGTAATAACCAAATGGCTAAAATCTTATCTGCTCGAGATTTGTTTCTTTTAATGAGTAAAAGAAATTCTAAAAAAACAGATATGGAAATACCTAATATAAAAAACATGATACTATATGGTTTAATCACTATCCTTACAAAGGAAAGATTTAATAGGTAATTTAACAATAGGATAGGATAATACAAGAACCGCGGGTATGTTTTTTTCTAACAAGTATTTTTCGATCGCTATATAAGGCTTTATAACAACGGTTAATTAGGGGTATATTTTTGCTTACTTAATTAGTTGATAATCAGGATTATCAATTATGAATTCAGCTGTATTTTTTGTAACTTCAAGAGGTTCAATTAAATAAGATATACTATGCACTTTACAATAGAAAATACGGATAAATTAAAAGCGGAATTGCGGGGTAATTTACTCTTTCCAAACTCTGAGGGATACGATGAGGCAAGAAGTTTGTGGAATGGAATGTTCGATAAAAGACCAAGTTTGATTATACAATGTGCAACAGCTAAAGATGTAGTTGCAGCCGTTAGATTTTCAAAATTATACAAGGTAGATCTTGCAGTGAAAGGTGGAGGACATAATTCTGCTGGGACAGGATCTTGTGATGGAGGAATTCAAATTGATCTCTCGCTCATGGATAAGGTAGAAGTAAATCCTGTAACAAAAAGAGTAAAGGTACAAGGCGGATGTTTATTGAGTAAAGTAGATGAAGCTACCCAAAAGCATGGTCTAGCCGTTTCCTCCGGAATTATTTCTCATACGGGGGTTGGCGGATTGACTCTTGGTGGAGGATTCGGATGGATCAGCAGAAAATTTGGGATGTCTATAGATAATTTAGTGGCTGTAGAAATGGTCACAGCAAGAGGTGAGACAGTTATTGCGAATGAATATGAACATTCGGAATTATTCTGGGCTATCCGTGGTGGTGGTGGAAATTTTGGAATAGTTACAAGTTTCGAATTTCAGGCCGCAGAGATTGGAAATGAAGTTTTTTCCGGTCCAATAGTAAAACGATTTGATAACCTAGAGGCCTACCTCAAATTTCATAGGGAGTACGTTCGGACAATGCCCGATGAAATGACCATTTGGTTGGTGGTAAGGCATGCTCCACCTTTACCATTTATACCCGAGGAATATCATGGTAAAATGGTGGTTTTGGTCCCTTTTGTTTGGCTCGGTGATCAAGAGGAAGGAGAGAAATTAATACAACCTATTAGAGATTTCGGCGAAACTATTGGTGATGGGGCAGCCATGCACCCATGGGCAGTCTGGCAATCGGCATTTGATGGTTTAGTGAGTCATGGGGCAAGGAATTATTGGAAATCCCACCATCTCACAGATTTAACAGATGGCTGTATAGATGTATTGTTGGAGTTTGCTGATAGTATGCCAACAAATGAATGTGAAATATTTATTCCGCATTTAGAAGGTGTTGCTTCACGTAAAGCAGCGGATGCTACGGCTTTTCCACATAGATTTGCACCATTTCTATTGAATATTCATACAAGATGGCAGAAAGAGGAAGAGGATGAAGTATGTCTAAAATGGGCAAGAGATTTCCATACAGCAACCAATCCTTTTGGTAGGGGCGTATATGTTAACTTTATCAGTGACTTAGGAGAAGATAGAGTTAGAGAGGCTTATACACCGGATAATTGGGAGAAATTAACGCATTTAAAATATACTTGGGATCCAGACAATCTATTTCACATTAACTTAAATATAAAGCCTGAAAAGGCGCAAGAATAAAAAAAGGTGGCTTATATAATATATATAAGCCACCTTTTGAATTAGGGATTACAATTTCTTATTGAATAAGAATCTTTTCTGTATGAATTTCATTTCCATATAAAACATATAATAGGTAATTACCTTTTGAAAGATTGGATAGATCTACCTTTTCAATGGTAGATTCCATGTTTTTCTGTTTAACAAGTCTTCCTGAAATATCCGTCAATTGATACTGAACATTTCCTACTTCTATAGTTTCCATAGAAATGGTCAATTGATCTTTTGCAGGATTTGGATAGATACTTATGTCAAGTTTACCTTCTAGTTCAGAAGTCCCTAGCGAACCATCTCCGATTTGGATAAAGAAGCCTGGCGCCATTTTGTTAAGTACACCACTTGGGTTTACAGATAATGTATCACAGAAAGTATCTACACAACCTGCGGTATCTGCTATCGTTAGACAAAGGGCGTAAGGGCCGTTACCAGCATAACTATGGCTGATATTTGAACCTGCACCACTTGTTCCGTCACCGAAATCCCAACTATATGTTAAGTCCGTTCCAATAGAATTGTCAACTATATATGCGTAGCTGGGAACAAAGGTTTGAGTAATAGGGTTGATTTGAGTTATGGTAAAAGAGGCTGCTATATTACATGGATTTTGAATAGCAGGGCAATAATCAAAATCTAAAGGTATAATTTGACCCGTTTGGAAAGGACCACTCACGGATTGCAGTATAGTGTCATTGTAACAGTCAATGATATAAACGCTTAATACTGGTGACTGAATCACTAAGAACGAATCCAAATCGGCATCACTTAAGCTATAGTTACCAAGGCTATCTGAAAAAGTAGAATAAACTATAAGAGATCCAAAGAAGTCATTTATTTGAGCAACGACCTCTATTTGTTGACCAGAATTATTTGAAACATTTCCTTCAATTGTAATGTATTGCGCATTACTATCAAATGAAAAAAGAAACGAGAGTAATACTAAATGAGTAAAAAGTTTTTTCATAATACAATTCTTTAGATTGTTAAAATTTCTATTGTAAAGTTAATTCAATAGCCCGAGTATAAAATCGTATAAAATGTGGTTTTTTTTGTCCCTATTTTTGGGGATATTTTTGTGAATTCTTGACTTTTAGCAAATCGATTCAACCACTTCTGGTAGGTGCTTTTAAAGTGATAAAAAGAGTTAGAGACTCTGTTTGTAAATTTGAACTTGGTGCGGATAAGGAATTTCAATACCCTCCTTGTCAAAACGTGCCTTGATGGATTTTAGAACTTCACACTTTAACTTAAAAGCATTTAATTGATTGGCTGTCCATGCAATCCCTAAGATCGTGATTGCGTAATCTCCAAGGTCTAAAACTAAGACTTCTACTTTTGGACTATTCGTTTGTTTCTCTTTTCCCGTTCTATTATCAAGACAGAAGGGATGATTAGTGAGCTCTTCCTCGATAATTTGCATGGCCAAATCTACATTGCTTTCATAACTGATGCTGAAATTTATTCGTTTTCTAATTTTTTCATCCTCTATAGAGCTATTAATTATAGTTTGATTACTGATTACACTGTTTGGAATTATGATGCGTTTATTTTCAAAATCCTTGATTACAGTGTGACGGAAAGTAATATCATGTACTTTTCCTTTTAGTCCGTCTTTGAATTCTAGAATATCTCCAATTCTAAAAGGTTTGAAAATGAGGATGAAGATTCCACTTATTATATTGGAAAAGGCAGCTTGAGAGGCAAATCCAATTATGGCCGCCAAAATTCCAGCACCCGCTAATAAGGAAGCTCCCAAATCTTCTAAGAAGGGAATGGAATAAATGATTAGAAAGGAAGCGATTGTAAAAATGATAAAGCCCATTGAATTCTTTAAAAAATTCAATTGTGTAGTATCATATCCTTTTTTAAGTTGGATTCGCTTTATTTTAAGAATTGCTTTTCGAGCAAGGAAATTTAATACAAAGGCAAAGAATACAATGATCGCAAGACGAAGAGGTAAATGATAATCCATTTCATAGGTTTTGCTAAAAATACAAAAAAAGGAAGTGAATTCTAGACTGGTCCGTTTAGAATTCACCTATTTAAATAATCAGTGTATTAATCCTGGAATAAGATATTGTCTAAATCAAAATGGTACCCTCTAATTTCATTACCTGTAATAATAATATCTGCTGACAATATTCCTTTAAGGTGGATTTCATTCTGTATTGCATCCAATACATCTACAGGGATAATCTCTCCTTCACTTACGTGTCTAACAATACCTATCCAAATAGATGTTCTGAATCGAAAATTAGCCACTTTTTGAGGCGAAATATGTGTTTTCTTCGCGAGTAATTTACCATCCTTATATAGTTCAGCTAGAATAGTTTCTTTGCTTAACTCATTTTTTATTTCAATGGTTTTATGGTGGGTACTAGTACCACCTCTTTTGATTTCGCTTCCATAGCTATCCTTTGAAACAGAATAGCATTGCCCTTTGGATACATTGACTGATTTTGAGATCGGTTGTCCCCAACCATTCTTGGCTCTGACTTGAAAATCTGAAGGGAATAGAAAGGAGTGTTGATCACCACTGGATAGCTTGTTGAATACCTTCCAAGCAACTGGTCTGGGGCTTTTAACATCACCAATGTCTTTCTGAAATACAACGATTTTATTGTCCGCTGCATCCTCCGATTGATTGACTAATTTTAGTCGAATTGCTGATTTCATTATTACTAAATGTGGTGTTATTATTATTATGAAAATTATTTTAAAGGATGAATTTAATAAAAAAAAGCGAATGTAAATGTCTGATTTTAAGATATTAATCTACTCACTGAATTCAGTGAGTGTGAAAATTAACGGTATTCAGGTATGAATTTGACCCTTTCAGAAAATTAATTTAGAAGGATAGTGCAACCTTCTATAAGGAAGTCCATCTTTTTAGAAAATAGGAAGATGAAAAAAATTGCAATTTTATTAATGACTGTTGTTTTTTGTGTAACAAATTATTCTTGTAAGGACAAAAAATCGGAAAAAGGCTACACGGAATTCGGAATACATCACGGGGAATGCTTCGGGAATTGCTTTAAAGTCTTTAAAATATCTGGAACACATTTGTATCAGGACACGTCTAAACAATATTATACAGGGCCTTTCAATTTTCAAAAGTCCATAGAGCTATCAGACGGTCTTTATGAGTATGCCCATGATATGTTACAAAATGTACCAGAGGAATTAAAAGGTAACAATTCCGGAGTGTATGGTTGTCCAGATTGTTATGATCAAGGAGGGATCTATTTTTCTTTAAAAGAGAATGGTGATAAATCTAGATTTTCCATTGATCCTGCTACAACGGCTGATCAGAGTCAGGAATTGATAGATTATAAAGTCAAGTTAAATTTAGTTTTGGATAGCCTATTGAATTAAATATTGCTAGGTCGCTTTCTTTGCAATCTGAATATAGTGACGGATAATTAAATACCCCAATATACCTGCCAGTAAAGAACCAATAAGGATTCCAATTTTGGAAGCATTGATGAGGGCGTCATCCATAAATGCCAAATTGGTGATGAATATTGACATAGTGAAGCCGAGGCCTCCTAAAACACCAACACCTACGATTTGGCCAAAATTGACTCCTTTTGGCAATTCAGCTAATTTGAATTTCAATGCCAAATAACAGAGTAGAGAGATACCTATACACTTTCCAAATATCAAGGAAATTCCTATAAGGGTTGCTAAATCTAAACAAGTGGAGCAAGTCAGTGTGAAACGTACGCCTGCATTAGATAGTGCAAACAATGGTAAAATGAAATAGGCAACATACACATGTAATTTTCGCTCAAGATTTTGAAGGGGCGAACGAATGTTTTTTACCAATATTTCAAGGTTCTCTACCAAACCTACCTCATCTTTTGAAAGGGGTAGGTTAATTTGTTTTTCCTGTGCTCTAGAGGAGCGCAAGCGGTTAATTGATTCGGTAATTTTATTTATAACCTGATTGAAGTCGGATCGTCTTTGGATGGGAATAGTAAAGGCTACCAAAATTCCTGATAGGGTAGGATGAATACCCGATTCCAAAAATAGGAACCAAATAGCACAATTTGCAGGGAAGAAAATATATTTTGAATACAATCCCAATCTGCATAGAATTAGTAAAACGATCAGTAGGATAAGGGAGATGAAAATTAAATTCCATTGGATATCTCCACTATAAAATAAGCCAATTACAAGTACTGCACCTATATCGTCTGCAATGGCAAAAGTTGTTAGAAACACCTTTAATCCAAGTGGTACATTTTTCCCTAATAATTTAAGAATGGCAAGGGAAAAGGCAATATCTGTAGCCATTGGGATTCCCCAACCCTGTGCTGTTTCCGGGTTTGTATTAAAGAGTATATAAATACTAACAGGCGCAAATATCCCTCCAATAGCAGCAATAATAGGCAAGCTGGCTTTTTTGAAAGTGGATAGGTGTCCAACTAATAATTCCCGTTTAATTTCCAATCCAATATGGAAAAAGAAGATGGCCATTAATCCATCGTTTATCCAATGTATTAAGGGTTTGTGCAGTTGAAATATTTCATTGATTTTAATACCTGTTTCCTGCTGCCAAAATGAATGAAAAGAATCGTTCATTGGAGAATTGGCAAATCCCAAAGCAATAAGGGTGGTAATTAATAATACTACCCCGCTGGAACTTTCCAACTTAAAATATCGCTCGAAGGGTTCCAGCATGTATTTCTCAATGGTCTTTTTCAACATGATGGAGGAGGGGTTGGGTGGTGTGGGTTTTTTCAAATCCCCAATATGGAATTTGCATGTGTATTTAAAAGACTCTTTGCGAATGCATAAGAGCCTTTTAAAAAGTGGTGATTGTAGATAGTTATCCTTTGTTCAATTCCTCCAAAATCAAAGAATGCGGAGCCTCAATAACCCCGGCTGTCTTCATTTTTTCAGACAATTCTGGAGAGTTTAAATAGGCCTCATAGGAAGCAATATCATCCCATTCGTTTATAACATATGCTGTGGTTGGGTCTCCTTTAAGATGACCAACGCTATAACTTCTTTCGCCAGCCATCTTTCGGTCTTTGTAAAAGCTGTCGAATTCCTTTTTCCATACCGCAAAGTTGGCAACTTTGTGATAGATTAATGATTTAACCATGAGTTTTGAATTTACAATTAATAAATATAAAATTACAATATAAATATATGTAATTCAAGTAATTAGAAGGATAAAATATTTTTTGTATTTAAAGAAATCCCCTTTTACTTTTTCCTTTTTTTACTGGATTTTGCGAAGGGGTTGTACGCAAGACAGAGATCAATCCAGAAATTAAGATCCGTTTCCATGTCGATACCATCTGGACTTACAAAAACGAAATTTTTAAAAGACTTACCAGTGAAATTCATTTCTCTACAGCCTTCTTTTGAAAATGCTAAGCTTCTATTTTCTTCCCCAATCCTTGCCATTAAATGGTCTTTATCAACACCAATACACATTTTATCATCCACCATAAAGCAGAGACCACCCATCATTTTTTTTTCTAGGAATGAAACATGTTTTTCTTGAAGTATTCTTTTTATTCTATCTGCTAGATATATATCGTAAGCCATTGGATATTTCGCGTGTTTTAGTGTGTACGTTTTATTAATTATCCTTCAATTCCTGAAGGTAGTCTGGTGCTATTTTCCCCGTTTCACAGAGCGCCTTTAAAAAAATTAATTTCCTAGACCATAAAAAGTTAACTGCAGCATAGTTGTCATCACTTTTTGACCAGCCAGAATGCTTAAAACAAAGTTTAGTTCCCTTTCCTTCGGGTTTCAGCTGAAACATGATTTCTGTTCCCAACCAATGATCAGATCCCGCTACACATTTCCATATTAAGTACTCTGCAATTTTGGCATCTACAATTTTCAAAGTTTGAACACTTTGATCATTTGACATAAAAGGAATCATAGCACCAAAATCTGTACGGAGATCTTTGGTATCTCCCCACCATTTCGACAATCCATGTTGCGAACTGATGGCTACAAAAACTTTGGAACAAGGTGCGTTTATATAAAGTTGATGATGAATATCGAGCATAAAATAAAGCTTATTGAATTAGAATAATTTGTAAGTGATTAATATTTAGGGATTAATGAGCTATTAAAAGTACAAATACTTTTTGATGAATTCTACGACAAAGAATATAAAACTGATAAAAAATAATAAAATTCTTTAAGTCCTTTATTAAAGGGCTTATTATACTTGATTGGATTGATTCTCAATTGTTTAATATTAATCATCTGATTTAGAAATTGTTGGGTGATGAATTAAGTCGTTAAAAGCATTTTGATAAAGCGATAAAAGTCGCTAGATTTGAATCTGCATATAATGAAACCCCGCTTAATTTGTAATGTGCCTCTCTTTGTTATAGTATGTGAATTATATAAGTCATTATTAATCATATAATTAAATAAACATGAAGACAAGAGGGAACGGGAAGCGACATCTATCGTATTGGTGGGTAGTTTCAATTTTATGGAGTTACACCACTTTAGGACAAGTACTAACAATTGAGTATAATGGAATTTCACCTTTAGAAATTTCACCACACTATGGACCAGATTTACCAAATGCAGTAGGGAACGCGGTACAGCCAAAAATGACTGGATCATTTGGAATCGCAAACCCAGAAAGGGGGCTGCAGGTTAGAGGAGGTTATTTTGATCTTTTTGCCGATGGAGTTGATCCATTTTTTGAGAATGTAAATGGTGATAATTCTGTCGGATTAGACTCCTTAAAGAATTATATGTATAAATTCTGTGAAGATGGAATTACCCTTGTTGAAATAGAGCAATATTTACATTTTAATCAGGAAGCCTTAGAAAATCAGTATGAGGTGCCACAGAATCAATTGAATACCGCAAAACAACTCTTCACAACCAATCTAAATGAATTGGGGTTGAAGGCTAACTTCATCATGAATTCCGATTTTAAATATTTGCCGGAAGCACTTTTGGGAACCGATAGATATGATGAGTTTAGTCCAATTAATCCAGGGCATTTTAGGGTTTTAGGCTTGAAGCATTTCTTGGATGAAATGGCGGGCTTTTATGGCGAAATCAGCCCATATGTAGCAGTGGCAAACCTAGGATGGATATCTGCTCCCTATGATTTTAATACCTATAGACTTTCAGGAAAATGGAATCGGGAAGGCTGGGATAAAAGCAAACTCTATCCAGTGTATGATGAACATCAAACTGAAGCATCGGTAACGTCGGAATTTCCAAACTATAATAAAGACTTTTATACCAATTATCATGGGACGATGAAAGAAAGTCCCCAGCGATTTGATTGGAATGTAGTCCATAAATATAGCAATCCAATGAATGCAAATTCTTCGGATTTTGCTAAAACAAGAAAATTGGTTATTGATAATGTATTGGAGGCCTTTCCGCACCAAAAATTATTGACCAATTCTTTAAACCCTTGGGCAAGTTATATTTTATCTACGCAAGGAATGAATAATCAATCTGGCGGATACTTTGGAAGTAGAGAAACGATCAATAAACACCTTTTGGGGAATTACGGTACCAGTGCAACTGGAACTTTTAGTCCAAATGGCGTATTGGATAGAATGTACCAGTCTGATAAATTTCCAAGAATAGGATTTTATGATGGCGCTTTTGGAGGGGACACCTACTCCCATGCTTGGACCATTGGAAATGGTGAGACTCAGGAGATCCATTGGTTAAGAGGATATAAGATAAATGAGGCTTCAATTGGTGTAGATTACGCAGATCAACATTGTTTTACAGATCCCTATTTACTTAGGCAGCATAGATCCAATTTTTGGCAACATGGAGATTTACCTATTTATGAAAGCCCAGATGATGTCTATAATTTAACCGTTAGTAATCCCCAAAACTCCTGGTTTGTTTCTACCTATGCGATACATTATCAAGGTTTAGGCCATTGGTATCAAAATTATGGTACAGATCCATATAATGAGAATTATGATTATAATATTGGAGAAGGTATTTCTTCAAAAATTCTTCAGAATGGTTTTTTTTCAGCCTTGAAAATGCGGTATTTCAATTTTACTTCATTAGGAATAATGCACAATTATTTATTGGATGCTAGATCGCCTTACGAGATGCCAGATGGCTATGAAGGTGGAAACCAAAATGACGAGCCCATTATTCTAGCGGAAGGAATTCCTGATAAGTTTCATACTGCAATTTCCAATTGGAGGAACCATGAGGTAATAACGCTGGATGAGCTTGAAGAATATGGTATGCCGGTGTCTGATAGGTATTTTGAAAATGACAATGAAAGTAGATCCAGTTATGAATATATAAGAGATCATTTAGGGTATCGATTAGAGTTACAAAGAGCAGTGTTGGAGGAGGATAATAATGTGCAAGTTGATATTGTGAATAGAGGCTTTGCAGCACCTCAGAATCCAAGGGATATTTTCTTTTGTATTCTGAACTCGGAAGATCAAATTGTGTATGAATTGACAACACAGTCAGAAGGGGATATCGACTGGCGAAAATGGCAGCCAGATGAATTTGCTATTTCACACTCTGGTCAAATTGGTAGTAATTATACGTACAATACATTCAACTATTCCGACACTACACAATTTAGTCAATATGGGAATAATTTAGACAATGTCGTTATTGGCGGTATTCCGTTGGGTGAATTCGAATCGGATTGGCACCATGATCCATTAGGTATAGAATACCAACCTATAGTTTATTCCTTTTCAAGTCAAACTATTCCAAATCAGTTTATGAACTCCAATTTTAGAATAGGTATCCGTTTGCCAGACCCAAGTCCATTACTTAAAGAGAACCCAAAATATGCGGTAAAGTTTGCCAATATGGCAAAATATATTCCTTGCAATGGTGTAACTGTACTTATGACCCTTGGTGAAGAGCATGCTGTTAGTAGTCAGGTAGATTCTGATGGTGATGGAGTTCCAAATTTTTTAGAAGAGGAAGATCAGGTATATAATCCTATCAATTTGGAAGTTGAAGATCTGGAAAGGTCCTGTTTGAATTGTGATCATCATAAAAGAGAAGAAGTTGAAATAGGGGAACCTCAAGAGCCGACAGGTACAAATGGAATTTTATCACCATTACATTAAGAAATAAATTATGAAAAAAATAAACCAAATATTCATCGCATTTATTGTAATGCTAATTTCAGTAAATGCGCAATGTCCAGGAGAGTATTATGCCTTCTATATGGCGCCCTTAAGTCCGTTTGTGGATTCTTTATTGAATAAAGTTGAATTATCTTTTATTAATGAGAGCACTTTGCCTAATCAAGAAATTTATATAAAGTACAGAAGAAAGCACCCTCTTGGTCCCTTTTCTGATAGGATTGATGTCAAGTTTACTGCTCTCAAGGAACAGGTAGATGTAAGTATTGACAATCTGGACCATGGAAAATTATATGAGTTGTTCGTCTGTGGGATATTTATAGGTGACTTTAAGGATGCCAGTGAATTATTGGAAATAAACATGGATTTTGAATTTCAAAAAAATAGATTATACCGTTTACCTTTTGTTGATAGTGATCCAAATAGTTTTTTTCCAAATCCCTCAGTTATTGGTGTACCTCGTTTGATCAATTTAGAGGGCTTAATTCAGGAAGATGGAAATACGGCTATTCAATATTTTGTTGAAGATTCACCAAGATATTTTTTTGGGAATATATTGAATCCTATACGGAATAAAATTCCATTCAGGGTGCAAATGGATTTATACAGCAAGCCCAACTGTATTTTTAATTTAGAATTAAGGGTGAAATGCAATGGATACGGTGCTCCTGCTGTAATAGAGGATATATTTCCTGCAAATATTCAAAAAGAACAATGGGTAACAAGCACTGTGGATGTCAATTTTGACGATGTTGTACCCTGGTATATTTGGGATTCCATATTTGGTTATCCACAATTTGTATTTTACGCATATACTAATAATCTCCCTGGAGATGATAATTATTTAGATAATATTAAAATCCAAGCTATAGGAGATCGGAAAGAAATCTGTTTTGGTGAAAGTGCAGAGATTTATGGAGCACTTGTTCAGGATGAAGGGATTTATGTTGATACCGTATTGGGTAGTTCAGGTAGTATAGATTCACTAGTTTATACAACACTTATTCATCACCCTCCACTATTTATTGATAGAATAGCGAATGGTCATTTAAGAGGAACAGGGGATTGGTTGGAATATCGCTGGTATGATTGTTCTACACAGCAACTAGTAGGCATGGAAAAAGACTTTTATCCATTTGAAAATGGAAGTTATTATCTGATTACTTCAGATGATATTTGCTCTGATACCACCGCTTGTATGGGCTTGAATAATCTAAGTATTGTAGAGTCTGATGTGGATATTGTTCAAATTTATCCCAACCCAGTTGAAGATAATCTTTTAATAATAGCAGAGGAAAATACAATTAGTCAATGCTTAATTTTTGACTGCTATGGTAGAATATTAATGGAAATAAGGGATGGTGAAGAGGAGAAGGGCCTAAGTGTAGATTGTAGTGCCTTGCCTACTGGTAGCTATTTTATTGATGTTACATTGTCTAATGAAACTCATTTGGTAAAGAAATTTTCAAAGTTATAAAAGAGATATTGTTTCTGAAAATTATAAGGATACTCCAGAGATGGAGTATCCTTATTTGAGTTGTGATTACATAATGTTATATTATGAAAACACATTAATATTTTCTATCTTTAATCATGTCGTTCAGGTTTTCCGTTATTAGCCAAGTAGAAAAAATAGAAAGGAAATTTGCTGTTTTTTCGAAACTTAAAGATTTTACCAATAGCAATGTTGCTGTAGGGGAGTTTTCACCGGTTATTACTGCTTCTCAACCCAAGCTTTTACAATTTTTTAAATTGGGATGGAATGTTAATAATACGGAGGAAACCCAAAAGCAAACTTTTGTACGTGCAGAAGGAGTTTTAAACCCAGATAACAGTCAATTGTATAAAGGAGCTATGGGTATCATCCATCATCCAAAATTTAAAGAGGCCATTCAATCAAGAAGATGTGTAATAGTTGCAGATGCGTTACTCGTTTGGAATAGATTGAATGCCTATTTAGTATATCCCAAAAATAAAAATAGGCCCTTTGTAATGGCGGGTATTTGGAATTCCTTTTTGGACCCAATCTCAGGTAGATTAAAGAATTCGTATGCCATAATTACAACTGTTGCAAATGAGTTATTTCGGGATTTGGGGCAGGATAGAGCACCGTTAATACTCAACAACTTTAAATTGCGTGTTTGGATGAATAGCAGACATCTATCTGATGTGGTTCATACAATGCAGCCTTTTGATGGAAGCTTATTTAATGCCTATCCCGTAGATAGTGGAATTGAAAACCCCATAAATAAATCAATTTCCTTTTTGCAACCAATTGGGCCAAAGCTGTATGAAGAAAAGACAAACATGCTTTCTCGTTTAGCAGCAAAGACTTCTAAAAGAAGTCGTGGAAGAGGTTTGAAATCAAACAAATAAAAAAAGGGCGAAAAATCGCCCTTTTTTTATTTCAATTTCATCAACAGAAATAAAGTGATCATTTTTTGGGGATGATGTTCACCCTTATGATTTTTAAATTGCCTTCCATTGTGCTCCTTAGCGCCGCCTCTTTTGCCTTTCATGTGTCGACCTTTTTTTTGATGAACGGTCTCTTTTAAAGCATCCCTTATTTCATCCAATTCGGTTTGATGTTTTGCCATAATAGGATTTAATAATTCCCTTACTTCACTAAAATTCGATTTATCAGCCATGCAAGGGTAGGCATCTTTTCTCATTTTTCGAACCATCTCTCTAGCAGTTCTAATGGTCTGCTTCTCGGAAATACTTAAATGTTTGTTGAATTGTGCCCGCTTTTCTAAAAGTGTCGTGTATACTTTAGGGTGCTTTTTCTTCATCCTACTTAGAGGAGAATTAAGTCTTTTTTGACGCAATTCTTCCATTTGTTCACCCGTTAAGAATTTCGACATTTCTTTGAGTTTTTTACCGCGTAATGCACAGTTTTCTGCTCGGTGTTCTTGCCTGAGTTCCTTTTGATTATTTTGATACTTTTTTCTTAACTCAATAAGTTTTCCTTTTTGAGTTTCTGTTAGCTCCAGGTCCTCTGCGAAAATTTCTAATCGGCTTTCTTCAAAATGAGGATGTTTTTCTTTTTCTTGTGCCCAAGTTATGGTTGTACATACTAATAGGCCATAGATTATTCTTTTCATAGTATTTAGTTTTATTGATATTCCAAATTTTGTCATTATTGTTCTATTTTTAAAAAATTATCAACCAATGGCCCACTAAACTCAATAAAGCATATCCTATTAAGGAATTTTAAGGCAATTCAGTCATTTTATGGTAGCACAGCAAAAGATTCTTCGCGTTTTCCGATTAATCAATTATTTAAAAAGTAAGCCAGGATATACGGTTCTACAACTTGCTCAAAAGTTGGAAGTTTCTCGTAGATCTATGTTTCGGTATTTTAATTTATTGGAAGAGTTGGGATTCGATATTGATTACGATATGGATGGTAGGTATTTCATAGCCTCCGATTTTGGAGATATGGAGCACGTTACATTTGACGTCAATGAGAGTATATTGATTCGGGAAGCTTTGACTGTAGTTAGTGAGAATAATCTACTGAAAGGTGATATTCTAAAGAAGCTTAGCTTTTACTCTGAGCAGAATCAAGTGGCAAATAGTATTCTTGAAGTTGGGAATAATAAGAAGGTTCAGGTATTTGATCAAGCCATAAAAATGAAGAAGCGGGTTGTATTGTTGAGCTACCACTCCTTGCATTCTGGTGGAATTTCTGACCGAGTACTAGAACCTTTTTCTATTTCGGATAATTACGAATATATACATGCTATAGATATTCGAAGCCCAGAATTGAAAAAGAAATTCAAGCTGTCTAGAATGGATCAAGTAGAGTTGTTGGAGGATGAGCAACGTTATACCATAGGGGAGGAAAGTATATCCATTGATGCCTTTGGATTTTCTGGAGAACAACTTATCACCTTGGAATTACATTTGAATTTGCGGTCTGTGATATTGCTGCGTGAACAGTATCCCAATTTGAGAGCTTTTATTAAGCTTTTAGATAAAGATTCCGATACGTACCACCTCCAAGTTGATATCTACAATTTGGAGCCAGTAAAGCGCTTTATACTGTCTCAATTGGATGAGGTGAAGATTATACAGCCGGAACAGCTAAGAGAAGATATTTTTGACTTCATAGAGAAGTACAGAAAACAGATATAAATAAAAAGAGCCATTTAATTTAAATGGCTCTTTTTATTTTTTATGCTTTATTCGCAGATTTCAATGTATTGATTAAAAGCGATGCGATGGTCATGGGACCAACGCCACCTGGAACAGGTGTAATGTATCCAGCTTTTTCTTTACAAGAATCAAAGTGTACATCCCCTTTGATGGCATAGCCTCTTTTCTTTGAAGCGTCTTCCACTCTAGTGATACCAACATCTACAATAGTAACACCTTCTTTAATCATATCACCAGTTAAGAACTCTGGTTTCCCTAAAGCCACGACAATGATGTCTGCCTTTTTGGTAAGTTCTTCAAGGTTTTTAGTACGACTATGTGCTAAAGTAACTGTACAGTTACCAGGATATTCATTTCTACTTAAAAGGATACTCATTGGTGTACCAACAATAAGACTTCTACCAAGAACAACACAGTCCTTACCTTCCGTCTCAACCTTATATCTTTTTAACAATTCAACAATTCCTGCAGGAGTAGCTGGTAGGTAGCAATCTTCACCTAAAACCATTTTCCCAATATTTACAGGGTGGAAACCATCCACATCTTTTTCAGGATTTATTGCTAAAGTAACTTTACTTTCATCAATGTGTTTTGGAAGAGGTAATTGTACTATAAACCCATCCAATTCTGGATCGTTGTTCAAGTCTGCAACCACTTTCAATAGTTCTTCTTCAGTAGTATCAGCATCCAATTTTATTAAACTAGATTTGAAACCAACATATTCACAAGAACTGATCTTTCCATTCACATAGGTTTTACTGGCACCATTTTCTCCAACAAGAACAGCCGCCAAATGAGGAGCTCTTTTTCCTGCCTTTACCATGTTGTCCACTTCAACCTTGATCTCATCCTTAATGGATTGAGAAGTAAATTTACCGTCTAATATTTCCATGATTCAGTTTTGTTATTTTCTTTATTTACCGAATGGCATTTTAGGCATACCACCTAATTTCTTCATCAAATTTTTAGCTCCACCACCTTGCATCATTTTCATCATTTTGCTCATGTCACTAAATTGTTTCATCAAGCGGTTGACTTCATTGATATCGGTTCCACTACCCACTGCAATTCTTCTTCTTCTACTACCGTTGATCAATGCAGGTTTAGCCTTTTCTTGTGCAGTCATTGAATAGATGATTGCTTCAATTCTTTTGAAGGCATCATCGTCAATATCTACATCCTTCATGGCTTTATTCATACCTGGAATCATTCCAACTAAGTCCTTCACATTCCCCATCTTTTTGATTTGTTCAATCTGAGATAAGAAATCGTTGAAGTCGAATTCATTTTTGGCAATCTTCTTTTGAAGTTTACGGGCTTGTTCCTCGTCAAATTGCTCTTGAGCTCTCTCAACTAAGGAAACAACATCACCCATTCCCAAAATCCTGTCAGCCATCCTGTTTGGGTGGAAGACATCTAGGGCGTCCATTTTTTCTCCAGTACCAACAAACTTAATTGGCTTGTCAACAACTGATTTAATGGTCAGTGCAGCACCACCACGAGTATCACCATCCAATTTCGTAAGGACAACACCGTCGTAGTTTAATTTGTCGTTAAAGGCCTTTGCTGTATTTACAGCATCTTGACCTGTCATAGAATCTACTACAAATAATGTTTCTTGAGGTTCTACAGCTGCTTTGATGGCTGCAATCTCATTCATCATTTGTTCATCTATGGCTAAACGACCAGCAGTATCAATTACTACTAAATCATGTCCATTTGCCTTGGCATGTTGGATAGCCTCTTTTGCAATAGATACAGGATCTTTAGATTCTTTATTGAAATAAATATCTACTCCAATTTGCTCAGCAAGCACTCCCAGCTGATCAATTGCAGCCGGTCTATATACATCACAGGCAACCAATAAAGGTTTTTTACCTTTTTTTGTTTTGAAATAGTTGGCAAGTTTCCCTGAGAAGGTCGTTTTCCCAGAACCTTGAAGACCTGCCATTAGAACGACACTTAAATTCCCCGTTAAATTAACTTCAGAGGTAGCACCTCCCATTAATTGGGCCAATTCGTCATGCACTATCTTAACCATCAACTGACTAGGTTGAAGGCTGGTCATTACGTTCATTCCAACTGCTTTATCCTTTACATTTTTAGTGAAAGTTTTAGCAATTTTAAAGTTAACATCGGCGTCTAATAAAGCTCTCCTTACTTCTTTAAGCGTTTCCGCAATATTGATTTCAGTAATCTTCCCATGTCCTTTTAAGACATTAAACGCTTTATCTAACTTATCGGATAAATTTTCAAACATGTTTTTATGACCTTTTCTTTTAGAATTTCTTTTTGATCAAGGCTCAAATTAAGGCCTTATCAAGCACATCTTATATGATATAAGTAGCACTAGCGCAAAAATAGAATAATTATACTATTTTCTTGCTTGGATTTGCTAAAAATAATAGGTAGCATTTGTTGTTTTTTTTCAAATACCATATTGCAAAAAATAACACCTAATTTCCATTCAGGTGTTATTCATGAGAGTCTTTGTATTTCAGTGCTTTAGATGGTAAGTGAGAAGGTTGGTTTATCCGGCTGATCTCTTTTTAGTAATAAGTCAAAGCTCATGCAAATGTTTCGGATAAAGGGTTTTCCAGCCTCTTTTACGGTTAGTTTGTTCCCCTCAATGGTGATAAAACCGTCTTTTTTCACCTCAGATAAGCCATCCACGATAGTGTTGAAATCTTCAGTCGACAATGGAGCATTACTCAAGTCTGTTTCCATTTGACACATGATATTCAGTATTTGTCTTCTGATCCAAATGTCCTCTTCACTCAGGAGATGTCCTCTGAAGATTGGTAGTTCGTTAGCATCCAAACGCGCATAATAATCTTCCAATTTCTTTTCATTTTGAGCAAAGCTATACCAGCTATCCCCGATTGAAGAAACACCTAATCCGATCATTAATTGAGTTTTAGACTCAGAGTAGCCCATAAAGTTTCTATGTAAGTCTTTACTTATCATGGAGCGATATAATTCGTCAGATGGAAGTGCAAAATGGTCCATTCCAATTTCGACATACCCTTCTTCTATTAAGGCTCTTTTAGCATATTCATACAGACTTCTTTTCTCTGCGTCCTTCGGTATGTCTGCTTCTTTAAATCCACGTTGTCCGTTACCTTTTATCCAAGGGACGTGTGCGTAGCTGTATAATGCAATTCTATCTGGTCTGATAGTAATTGTTTTACGAATTGTTTCTTGCAATGCTTCCATGGTTTGGAAGGGTAAGCCATATATTAAATCATGGCAAATGGATTCAAATCCTTGGGATCTAGAATATTCTGTGATAGATTTTACTTGATCGTAGGATTGGATTCTATGAATGGCAATTTGTACTTTTTTATCGTAGTCCTGAACACCAAAACTAATTCTATTGAAGCCTATTCTAGAAAGGGTTTCAAGTTGTTTTTTACTGGTAAAGTTTGGATGTCCTTCAAGACTGAATTTGGCATCTTTATGAATACTTGCTCCATCCTGAATAATACTGGTTAGTCGTTCCAAATTTTCTGCAGAGAAAAAGGTTGGAGTACCACCTCCTAAATGCAACTCCTTAATGATGGGTTTATCCTCAAAAAATGATAGGTACATTTTCCATTCCTTTTCAAGGTAGTCCAAGTAAATATCTTCTACGGAATGTCTTTTTGTTATACGTTTATTGCAGCCACAAAAAGTACACATACTTTCACAGAAGGGTAAGTGTATATAAAGGCTTATACCTTCATCGCTATTGCTTTCTGTAAAACTTTTTTGGAGACTACTCTTCCAAATTTTTGTATTCAATGTGTCAGGGTTCCAGTAAGGTACAGTAGGATAACTTGTATATCTAGGACCGGGGACGTTGTATTTTTGGATCAGTTGATCTTTCATGCTGTCGAGCTTTCAATTCGTTGTACAAAATTAAGATAGCTTTTGATAGAAAACACTGATATAAGTCATCATAGACCTATTCTTAATAAGTACTATAATGGCAGATTAAATCCATTCCCTTTATAAAAAAATGTACTTTGTGGTAAGAATAGAAAATGAACAATTGATGGCGTCAACTACTAACAAATGGTTTAATGATAATCAGGAGTACCTAAGCGAGTTTGTATATGGAGGTATTGATGGTAGTATTACAACATTTGCTGTTGTTGCAGGTGGGGTAGGAGCCAACCTTGACACCTCTATTATATTAATTATGGGATTTGCAAATTTATTAGCGGATGGACTTTCTATGTCTATTGGTGCCTATCTATCTGCAAAGTCAGAAAAGGATAATTATGAAAAACACCGTGCTCAGGAGTATTGGGAAGTAGAAAATGTACCTGAATTGGAACGTGAAGAAATAAGAGATATATATAGGAGTAAAGGATTTTCAGGCGAGCTATTAGAGCAAGTGGTCACTGTAATTTGCTCAGATGAAGATTGTTGGGTAGATACCATGATGAAAGAAGAATTAGAGATGATCGACACCCATAAATCTGCATTCAGTATAGGTTTAGTCACTTTTGTCTCATTCATTATATTAGGAATAATTCCACTATTTATATATGTAGTGGAGTTATTTGTTGAAATCAACTTCAGTAAATTATTATTTGCATCCTCATTCACTGGATTGGCATTTTTACTGATAGGTTATTTAAGAGGTGTGGTAAATGAAAAACATAAAATAAAAAGTATGTTAGAGACACTCTCGATGGGTGCCGTAGCAGCATTTGTTGCATTTTATGTAGGAGACTTTATAGAAAAGTTGATCCTTTCTTGAGTATTTGGTCATGGGTTGTACTAATATTGGTCAATTATTGAGCAATATTTTGGACTTTCAGATTTACCCTTTTTCATCAGAAAAAAATAAGAATCTATTTAACAGTTTCATAATGAGCGGTTTTGTTTGTTAGTGTTCAGGCGTTTTAATGGAGGATTAAAAAAATCAAAAAGTATAGCTCAATTGCTATCGTACAATTGAATTAAATTGTATATTGTCCAAGTTTAAATTAATTAGAATCCCAAATGGTTTCAAGTTTTAAGAATTGCTTTCTAGCCCTATTGGTGGCGGTTGGTTTCCAAACTATTTCAGCCCAGACGGTAAAGAATCTATTGGTTAACAGTTCAAATCAAATTGGTCAATTAGATTTCTCCAGTGGTACTTTAGCAGGTCCACCTACTACAATCCCAGGATCTACAACTCCTGATATTGAAGCAATAGGTCATGCCGAAGATGCGAATGGAGATCTTCTATTTTACGCTACAGGTAACGGTGTCTACCGTCCAAATGGTGTACAAATGCCCGGTTCTGTTGGTATGTTAGGTGATGAGTCTGTTACTGAGGTGAGTGTTTGTAAAATCCCAGGTGAACAATCAAAATTTTATGTAATTTATTCTGAGGACGTAGGTTGTTCAGATATATATTATTCAATCGTTGATATGACCGCTTCACTTGGTAATGGTGATGTTATATTGGACACTTTACTAGTGGCGGGAGATTTTGGCGAAGGAAAAGAATTGGTTCGTAAACCAGGATCGCCAGAATTTTGGCTGGTACTTTATGACTGTAACTGGGGTTTCAGAACCATGGATGTAAAACAAACCGGGATTTCCACTTTACAAGGTTTGAAAGCATTTAATCCAGCCATTCAAAACGTGTTTATGAAAGGACGTGGAGAGTTGGACTATTTCAATGAAAATTTAGGATACTCGCATACAGGTGCAGATAAGTTATATATAGGAGACTTTGACCCATGTGTCAGATCTATGAATACTGTAGCTACACCAGATGTGACCCAGCCTTATGGGATGGAGTTTTCTATGTCTAGTCAGTATGCATATGCTACCTTGTACAATGCACAAGCTAATGATGACAATATTTTCCAGTATAGAATGAGCGATGGTAATTCACTTACTCACAATGCTGGTGCAGCGAATTGTGCTGGTGATACTGTTACTGGAGCATATGGATTAGGGCAAATTGAATTAGCGAAGGACGGAAACTTGTACATTGCTGGTAATTCTACTGGAAGTGCTGCAATCTGTAATATTATTCAAGTAAACTTTTCAAATTCTTTCTCACCTCAGTTTGAAGATATTGCATTGACAGGTGTTGGTAGAGGAATTAGTGATGTTGTCCAATCAGATGTTTTTGGTTCGTTACTAAGTATAGAAGTACTTAAAGCAGACGTGTCTTGTGCAGGTGGTGGTGATGGTACTGTTGATATTACAATTGAAGGTGGGATACCTCCTTATGAGATTAAGTGGAATAATATTATTACAGAAGATTTATCTTTTGAAAATTTACAGCCTGGATTCTATCCATTGGAAATAACAGATGCTGGATGTTTAAGTTCATTCTTTTACCAAGTAGTACATATTGCTGATCCATTACCAATTGAATATATAATTAGTTTTGAAGAGGCAGATTGTTCTTATTCTGGAGTCCCTATTTCTTTATATATAGAAGGTGGACTTAGATTTCAACAAGTGCCTTACTATACGGTAGATTGGCAAGGTATTGATCCCGATGCTGCTCCAATTGGTGAACATTATGTAATCATTAGTGATTCAAATCACTGTACTGAAATTGTGAATTTTGAAGTGATTGGGCCAGAGCGCTTATCATTTAAAGATACCTCAATGGAGATTATGTGTTATGGTGATCTAGCAGAAGTACAAGTTTGGGATATTGAAGGTGGTACACCTCCATATTTGATAAATGGAAGTAACCAAACAAGTGTATTCTTCCCCGCTGGAGACCATACAGTGACTATCGAAGATGATAATGGATGTACCATTTCAAGGTATTACACTTTTGATCAGCCAGATGAAATTATAATTCAATATGAAATTATACAGGACTCTTGTAATGTGCTGACTGCAGTTGGTACTGCGGATGCTTATGGTGGATCTGGAGACCTTATTGTTGAGTTTGTAGGTGCAAACCCAGATAATATCAAGCCTGGGTATTTCTATATTACGGCTACGGATACAAATGGTTGTGAGTTGTTGCAACTGGCAGAGTTTATTCCGGATGCAACATCCGTTAATGTGCCAAATGCATTCAGTCCAAATGGAGATTCATACAATGATTATTTCTTCCCGAAAATTGATTGCTTCCAGAGTCTAGATCTAGTAATCTATGATAGATGGGGGAAATTAATGTTTGAAACAGAGGACCCAAATAGTATTGGTTGGGATGGTCAAGTAGATGGTGATGCTGCAGTTCAAGATGTTTATATCTATGAATTCAACTATATCACTTCTCGAGGATTTGAAAAACAGATTCAAGGTACCGTGTTATTGGTATTCTAATAATATAGATTGACAAGTATTTAAAAGCCACCCTACATTAGGGTGGCTTTTTTTTGTTGTATAAATCATTAATCCGAGTAATTAATGATTGCCATTTTTTGGATTGTGCTGATGATCAGGAATTAGCGGTTATTGCCGGTTTTTACGCTGAAATGGTGGTTTGATTATTATGATAATACCTAGCGTATATCTATATTTGTAAATAGTTTCATGTTAAATGAGTAACCTGCAAAAAAAGATATCCAATATCCAAGTAAAATTGGAAAAGTTCGTTCTGAAATATCAAACGAATGAACAGAAGCTATCTGAAAGTGTTTTAAAGGTTAAAGATTTAAAAGAAAAGATTAAGAAACAAGATGAAAAAATACTTTATCTTGAAGCTAGAATTGAAAAATTGAGGATAGCTAAAACATTGGGAGAGTCTGGAGAAGATCCTGCTAATGTTAGGGCTAAAATCAATGAGCTAATAAGAGGAATAGACCGCTGTATTGCACAGTTGAATCAATAAATAGAAGAACATTGGACACATTAAAAATCAATGTTGCTGTTGCCGGAAGAAACTACCCGATGAACATAGAACGTAAGAATGAAGAATCTATACGTAATGCGGTTAGTACAATTGACAAAATGGTTAAAAGTTTTGAATCAAAATATGCGGTAAAAGATAAACAAGATGTTTTGGCCATGTGTTGCGTTCAGTTTGCTTCTAAATTGGAGAAATTACAAGGAAGAGCAGATATTGATGATCAAGACTTGCAAGAACAGCTAAGTAATCTAGATAATTTATTATCGGATATATTAAGGTCTGAATAATATAGCCCGTGCGAATACAGTATTAGTTTGTTTAACTCAACATTTTACAACTTAGGCTTAATCTCGCATCTTTAAAAACAAGCCTCAACCTTCGGGTCCCTAGCGGTGTCAGTGGAAGTTTGAAATTAATGCGGTCGGCTTATTCATGATTAGACTGGAGTTTAATCAAAAAACATACTGATTGGTACGGGTTTATTTTTGTTTAATTTAAAAGAGAAGATGGATATCTTACAAATATTGGGAGGAGTAGGTGCCGGTTTAGCATCTGGTTATTTAATTTCCTCAACTGTACTTCGAAAGCAAATTGAGAAGAAAAGTGAAGATCTTATTAAAAATGCGCAGAAAGAAGTAGAGAGAATTCGTAAAGAGAAAGAGCTTTCAGCAAAGGAGAAATTTCTTGAACTTAAGACTGCACACGAAAAACAACTGAATAGCAAGAATAGAAAATTGGCTGAAACAGAAGCGCGTATCAAAGAAAAAGATATGAAGCTGAACCAGCGAATAGAAGAGAATAAAAAGCGTTTCAAAGATGTAGAGGCTGTTCGCCAAAACTTAACGAAACAACTAGGTGTTCTTGAAATAAAAGAAAAGGAAATTGAGGATGCACACTTCAAACAAGTGCATGCCTTAGAAACAATTTCTGGCCTTAGTGCTGAAGATGCAAAACAACAATTGATTGAAGCATTGAAAGCTGAAGCTAAAACAGAAGCAATGGCGTTTCAACAAGAATTGGTTGAGGAAGCTAAACTTTCTGCAAGTAAAGATGCTAAGAAGATTGTTATTGAAACTATTCAGCGTGTTGCCACAGAACATACTATTGAAAATGCAGTTTCTGTATTCAATATTGAAAGTGACGATATCAAAGGTAGAATAATTGGTAGAGAAGGACGTAATATCCGAGCTTTGGAAGCTGCTACCGGTGTTGAAATTGTAGTAGATGATACGCCTGAAGCTATTATCCTATCTTGTTTCGATCCAGTAAGAAGAGAGATTGCACGTGTATCACTGCATAAATTAGTTTCTGATGGACGTATTCACCCTGCAAGAATTGAAGAGGTAGTATCGAAAACGAAACGTCAGATTGAAGAGGAAATTATAGAAATAGGAAAACGGACTACTATCGATCTAGGAATTCATGGATTACATCCTGAATTGATCCGTATGGTTGGTAGAATGAAATATCGTTCTTCTTATGGACAAAACTTATTACAGCACTCCAAAGAGGTAGCCAATTTGTGTGCAACAATGGCTTCTGAATTGAAATTGAATCCGAAATTAGCTAAAAGAGCAGGTTTATTACACGATATAGGTAAAGTATCAGAGGATGAGCCAGAAATGCCGCATGCTATTCTTGGGATGAAAATTGCGGAGAAATATGGAGAGAAACCATTGGTTTGTAATGCTATTGGAGCGCACCATGATGAAATCGAAATGGCTTCATTGATTGCACCAATTGTACAGGTTTGTGATTCTGTTTCTGGTGCTAGACCTGGTGCTAGACGTGAGATCGTTGAATCTTATATCAAACGTATTAAGGAATTAGAAGGACTTGCTTTGGCGAATAGCGGTGTTATGAAAGCCTATGCTATTCAAGCTGGAAGGGAGCTTCGTGTTATTGTAGAAAGTGAAAAAGTAAATGATGAACGTGCTGCGGCATTATCATTTGAAATTTCTCAGAAGATACAAAATGAGATGACCTATCCGGGACAGGTTAAAGTAACCGTGATAAGGGAAACGAGGGCAATCAATTACGCAAAATAAATTATTAAAGCTGCCCTTTAAAGGCAGCTTTTTTTTTGATATGGCAGAAGTAAACATAAATATCGCTGATTTTGGATTGGAAAGGCTACCTATTATGGAGCATTTCTATACTATTCAAGGAGAAGGATTTTATACAGGGCATGCAGCCTATTTTATTCGTTTAGCAGGCTGTGATGTGGGCTGTACTTTTTGTGATGTAAAAGAAAGTTGGGGAATTGATGAACATCCAATTTTGCAAATCACAGAATTGGTGGATCTGGTTGGCGATGCCAAGTTGGTTGTTGTTACCGGTGGAGAACCTAGTATTTATCCTTTAGAAACCCTCTCAAATGCTTTAGGAGAGAAGGGGATAAGACGTCATATGGAAACCTCAGGATCTCATGAGATTACGGGTGATTGGGAATGGATTTGCCTCTCTCCAAAAAAACGGAAGATGCCGGTGGATTCTTCTTGGAAAAAGGCGCATGAATTGAAGGTAGTTATTTCCAGAAAGAATGATTTCGATTTTGCTGAAAAATGTGCAGCTCAGGTATCTGAGGATTGTATGTGTTATTTACAGCCTGAATGGGATAAAGAAAAAAACATACTTCCAGAGATTATTGAGTATATAAAGGCCAATCCTAAATGGAAGATGTCCCTTCAGACGCATAAATATATGGATATACCATAGTTCCTAAAATTTCGAAATGGGTGATAGTGATAAAGCTATAATACGATTATTGTCAAAAAGATTGAAATATGTCTTTTTGTGTTTTCTATTTCTTCCTACCCTAATTCAAGCTCAAAATTTCAATTATTCTCGCAAGGCCATAAAGTTGTATAATCAAGCCGAATTGGCCTTTAAGGAAAATAGAATTGAGAATGCCAAAGAATTACTTACCGCTGCAATTGCTAAGGAAAAAAAGTTTCTAGAAGCCTATATCGCCTTAGGTGATATATATTCTACTAAATTTGATTTTCAAAATGCAGCATTGAATTATAAGAAAGTAAGGGCCTTTGATTCAAAAAAATACCGCTATTTAGATTTTAAAATTGCAGAATGCCTCCATAAGCAATACATGTTTGACGAGGCAAAAGAATACATTCGGCGATATCTCAATCATGGGAATACTAATTCTAAATATTACTATCCAGCCTATAGACTACAAAGCAATATAGACTTTGCCTTAGATTTAAAATCTGATGACAATGACTATCAGGTTGCACGACTTTCCGACTCCATAAATACAATATACGATGAATACCTTCCATCGATCACCGTGGATGGAGGGCTCCTAATATTCACAAGGGCTTATCCAAATTACGGTAGAAGAGTAGAAGACTTTTTTATAAGTAGAAAGGATGGAAATGGAGAATTTGGTACAGCCAATTTTCTAGAAGGACCTTTTAATACCACAGAAAATGAGGGCGCACAATGTACTTCAGCAGATGGTAATTTTTTGCTATTTACGGCCTGTAACCGTACGGATGGTTATGGTAGTTGTGATTTATACTATAGCTATAAAATTGATGGAGCTTGGACGCAACCTAAGAACCTAGGTGAAAATATCAATAGTTCATATTGGGAGACACAACCTGCAATATCACCAGATGGAAAAACCTTATACTTTGTAAGCAATCGTCCTGGAGGTATTGGTGGAATGGATCTTTGGAAATCTACACGAAGTGAATCCGGCGAATGGTATCGACCCGTAAACATGGGAGCACAGGTTAATACGAGTGAAGATGAGATGTCTCCATTTATTCATTGGGATGCCACTACATTATATTTTGGATCTAAAGGATGGCAAGGAGTAGGTGGTTATGATCTATTCATGACCAAAAAGATCGATAGCCATTCCTGGAGTAGACCTGAAAATGTTGGATTCCCCGTGAATACTCCTTTTGACGACAATAGTTTAATGGTGGAGCAGGATGGAAGAACAGCCTATTTTGTGAGTGAATTTATTGCTGATGATGCCATCAATTTGGATATTTTTACCTACCAATTATCAGATGATATTAAGGCCAATCCTGTGGCCTATTTAAAAGGATTTGTTTCCAATGGGAGTTCCGTATTAAAAGGCGCCAAAATATCTGTTTTCGATTTGTCTGCGGATAGTTTATTCTATGCTAGTAATTCAGATGACATGGAGGGAAGTTTCTTTGTTTGTATGCGCCTGGGGAAGGAATATGGAATTCATATTGAAAAGGAGGGCTATTTGTTTTATTCTGAGAATATAAAACTGGACGATTCTTTGGCTGTGAATTCTAAAGTAGAGCGGGACTTTACCTTGAATAAAATAGCAGTTGGTGAACGTATTATTCTTGATAATATCTTTTTCAATTTTGATTCAGCAGATTTGGAAAATAAATCGAATCAGGAAGTAGAAAAGATTTATAAGTTTTTGACTAAAAATAAGGCAATAATTGTCGAAATTGGAGGTCATACAGATAATGTAGGTTCGCGGGAATACAATTCAAGGTTGTCCTTTCAAAGGGCAATGAATGTTAAGATTGCACTACAAAATATGGGAATAGGAACGGAAAGAATTCAGGTTAAAGGCTATGGAGAAACGGTACCACTAAAACCGAATGATACCAATGCGAACAGGGATTGGAATAGACGTACTGAATTAAAAATTATTGAATGAAGCCATTTAAATTAATTGAATGCCCAAGAGATGCCATGCAAGGAATAGATACTTTTATTCCAACGTCGCTAAAAGCATCATATATCAATGCACTTTTAAGAGTGGGGTATGATACGATAGATTTTGGATCTTTTGTTTCACCCAAAGCAATTCCCCAAATGAGAGATACTGCAGAGGTATTGTCTCAATTAAATTTGAAGGAGGATTCGGCTCATTTACTTTCAATAATAGCCAATGAGCGTGGTGCAAACCAGGCCTGTTCCTTTGACGAGATAAAATATTTGGGTTATCCATTTTCTGTTTCAGAAACTTTTCAGCAACGTAACACCAACAAAAGTATTGACGCCTCACTAGCAGAGGTAGAGAAAATTCAAGCCTTAGCCAGCAAGCATGGTAAGGAAATGGTGGTGTATCTTTCTATGGGCTTTGGAAATCCTTATGGGGATGAATGGAGTCCTGAAATTGTAGCTAAATGGGCTGAAAAACTGAATCAATTGGATGTTGGGATTTTAGCACTGTCTGATACTATCGGTGTTTCAAATCCTGAAAATATTTCCAATATTTTCACCAATATGATCGAAGCGTTCCCAACCATTGAATGGGGTGCACATTTGCATACACATCGAGGAACCGCGCATGAGAAATTGGAGGCAGCATTCCAAAGTGGATGTAGAAGGTTTGATGCAGCCATAAAAGGATATGGAGGTTGCCCAATGGCAAAAGATGAACTGGTAGGAAATATGCCTACTGAAAAGGTGCTTTCCTTCATGCAAGAAATGAAAATCCCATCCGATTTGAATGTATTGGCTTTCGAGTCTGCATATAATAAGGCCTTAGATACATTCCCTCATTAGGAATACAAAATGGACAATAAATGATTGTAGAAATAATCACGATTGGGGATGAATTACTAATTGGTCAAACAATAGATACCAATTCGGCCTTTCTCGGTAAACATATGAATAGTCTAGGGCACGATGTGTTCTGGAAATCAGCTGTGTCAGATACCAAAGAAAGTATTATAGACGCACTTTCTTTGGCCGAATCTAGGGCTGAACTGATAATTGTTACTGGAGGATTAGGTCCCACAAAGGATGATATTACGAAATATGCGGTTTGTGATTATTTTGATGATCATCTAGAATTTAACCTACTAGCCTATGAAAATTTGGTGCGCTTGAGTGCATCTTATGGAAAGTTGGTTTTAAATGATTTAAATAAAAAACAAGCAGATATTCCGAGTAAGTGTACCGTAATGGTCAATGAGGTTGGTACCGCTTCGGGAATGAAGTTTGAGCGGGATGGGAAGATTTTTGTCTTTTTCCCAGGTGTTCCGTATGAAGTGCACTATTTGACAGAACATAGATTGATCCCATATTTAAGGGAATTCAAACAAGATTATTTTATCAGTCATAAAACGGTACTGACGTATGGTGTTCCAGAATCGGAATTATCCATCAAGTTGGAACACTTTGAAGCAACCTTACCGGAGGGCTTACAATTGGCCTATTTACCAGATTTTGCAAAAGTGAAATTGAGGCTTACGGGAAAAGGAAAAGATAAAATTTTCATTCAACAAAATATGGAACGGAATTTTAACGTTCTTAAGATGTTGGTTAAGGAGGCTATTATTTCTGAGGATGATACAGAGATTTTAGAAAAGATAGCTGAATTGTTACAGTTTTCGGGTAAAACAATTTCAACAGCTGAGAGTTGTACCGGTGGATTATTGGCGCATACATTGACGAATGTAGCCGGTAGTTCAGCCTTTTTTAAAGGCGCTACAGTAGCTTATCACAACGATGTGAAAAGCAATGAGTTGGGAGTGTTAGAAGAAGTGTTGGAGGAAAATGGTGCTGTAAGTGAGCCTGTAGTAATTCAAATGGCCAAAGCAGCGAGATTGAAATATCAATCGGATTTTGCCTTAGCCACTTCTGGTATAGCTGGCCCTAGTGGAGGATCGGAACAAAAACCTGTCGGAATGGTGTGCTTGGCGGTTACAAACGGTTACGATACCTTTACCAAAGTGTGCCATTTTAAAGGAAACAGATTGAAAGTTAAAGAACAAAGCGTTTTTGCAGCGTTGCTTTTATTGTATACAAATTTCTTAAAAAACTAAGAATACGTGAATTTCAAAGGGAAAAGTTACCGTGGTTTTGTACCCGTTTTTTTGATTGTAATTTTGATTACGGTATTGAGTCAGTCGTCTTGTAGAAGAGAAGGTTATGAGGATTCATCATCTGCTTTATTGAGATTTTCTACTGATACTGTGGTATTTGATACCATATTTACAACGGTAGGTTCTATTACGAAGCGGTTGAAGGTATATAACGACCATGACAAAAAGATAAAGATAGCCAATATCGCAATTGCTGGAAATGAACCTGGTACATATAAAATGAATGTCGATGGTGAAGAGGGGACCTCGTTGGATGATATTGAAATTCTTCCAAAGGATAGCATTTACATTTTTATTGAGGCTTTAATAAATATGTCTAATGAAAATGCGCCTTTTTATATTAAAGATTCGGTCATCTTTAGTGTTAATGGCGCTATTCAAGATGTCGATTTGGTGGCATGGGGACAAAATGCTCATTATTATAATAAGAATAATGCGGATACCTTTTACAATGGGGAAGGGGATACCTTATTATTTAGTCATTACCTCATTGATGAAGATACACATTGGGAAAATGATAAACCACACTTGCTTTTTAGAACAGTGATTGTCCGAAATGGTGCAACGCTTACAATAGATCCAGGTGCCAAGGTATATTTGCATTCTAATTCGAATATCATTGTACACGATGGTGCTAGATTAAATATCCTAGGAGGAAGTACGGAAGAAACAAAAGTATTGATTACTGGAGATAGGCTAGATGATTACTATAAAGATTTACCGGGACAATGGGGAAGAATATGGTATTGTCAGGATGCTGGAGAATCCTCTATACTAAATGCTGAGATAAGAAATGGTAACACCGGTATTTATCTAGGTGGACCCTATATTGCTGAGGCTTTCAATATTTCACTTACCCCAAAGCTAAGTATAGAGAAAACGAAGGTTACCAATATGTTGCGTCATGGATTATTGTTTCAAAGTGCTGAGGCGTCTGTAGACAATTCAGAGATAAGTGATTGTGGTGAAATGAACCTATTTGCTTATATAGGCGGAGAATATCAGTTCAGACAATGTACATTTGCCAATTATTTTGGTGGAAGAAAGTCTCCAGTAATTGTATTAACCAACTATGTAACAGACGAGCAACTGGATATTGATTACCATAGGGATCTATCTATAAATATTCATAATTCCATTATTTATGGTGGCTTCGAATCTGAACTGATTCTTGATGATGATGAAATCAATCAATTTGACTATCATTTCAATCATAGTTTATTGCGATTGAAGGAAGAAGATTTCGATTTTACTGATGCGGCGCATTATAGAGCTTGCCTATTCAATGAAGATCCTTCATTTATACAGCGATATTCTTCTAGACAATCCAATTATCAATTGGATACCTTATCCGCTGCACAGAACATTGCACATGACTCCATAGCATTGCTTTTGTCGTCCGATTTATTGAATAATGTACGTTGGTTAGATGAAGGCCCTGATATGGGCGCTTATGAACGAATTGACTAGTTCAAAGAGAATAGATTAAAATTTTTAAAGGAGGATACATACTGTATCCTCCTTTTTTTATGCGTTGTCAATTTGAATAATAGGATGTTTAATTTGGTTGATGATTGAATATTTAAATGAATTAGTTGAAGTTGTTTGAGTGTTTCCTTGGTAAGGAAGAGGTCGTGAGTTCAAATCGCATCGTTGGCTCTGTAAATAAAAAAAGCTCATACCGAAACTTCGGTATGAGCTTTTTTTATTTTACGTTCGATTTTAATACTTAATAACTTTTTGTACAATAATCCTTTGTTGATTTTCAGACATGATTTCCATGAGGTATACACCAGCTGATCCAGGAATTTTAATATTGTTGAATTTTTCAGTTACATTTTGATATTGATTGACCAACTTTCCGTTCAGTGTTTTTATATTCACCTGAAAATTGTCGTTATTTTCAGTAATATCAAGGTAGATAGACCCCCGTGTGGGATTTGGGTAAATGCCAATTTTAGTCTCGTTGATATCTACTAACTCAAGATTCTGATCACCTACGAGAATCGCTTTACCCGGAGTCATTTCATAAGCAAAATCTTTGATGGTGAATGCCGTGCAGTTTGCGTTTACGCTAATTCTTAGCCATCCATAGTGCGTATTGGTTCCTATCTTGAATTGCAAAGGAAGACAACCCTCTTGATTGAGGTAATTCCCGCCATTCATTGATGCACCAGCATAATAAGCTAAAAATATTTCGTTGGGAGTAGCCCCGCCGGAAGTCATCCATGAAGATAGTTCAGAAGTTATGGAGTCGGTTGTATTTAAATTCCAGGCGAGTTTACCCAACCACTGCAAAACAGTTTCTATACCGCCCATATTACTTCCTTCATGCGCCAAAACCACCTGATTGTGATCTTCTGAGCTCGGATAGGTTAGTATAATTCTAAAATCGACCAGGCCATTTTGATCCAAGTCTAGTGCATATTGATCTGCAGCTGTTGAATAGGTTGTGTCCGCGATATCGGTATAAACTACTTGTGCTTTAAGTGATATACCTGTAAATATAAATATGTGGACGAGTAGGAATGCGCTAATTTTTCTCATGATTTAATGCTTTAGAAAATTCGTGTTGATTTCTAAAACAAAATTAGACCACTAAAACAGGATAAAATTGTGAATTTGGGGCGTGCCTATCGAATTTTGAAAAAGGTATCTTCCGTGCCGACTCTTTCAATATAGTCGAAAAATGCCTTGGGATTGTTCCCCGTAAGGGTATGAAAGTCCTTTATCAAACTGGATTGATCATAATATCCGGACTCTAAAGATACATCGGTTAAATTTGATCGATCTCTGTAGTTAACAAATTGATTTATGGCTTTTCTAAATCTCAATATTTTATAAAACTTGTTTGGTGATATACACAGGTTATTTTTAAATAGAGAAAAGAGGGTTTTCCTGTTTATTCCTATCGAATCTGCTATCTCACCAACTTTAATAGGATCTGAATCCAACATCAATTGAAGGCAACTATTCAGATTTTCATTTGTAAAAGGATTTAATTTTTTGATCAAAAATTCATCCAGTATACGTCCCTTTTCTTGTAGACTATCTTCTTTAAAAATCTTTTGAGCTATAGGCTGAAACTCATTTCCCCATTCCTTGAACTCAAAGAAATATTCAGTGGAAATTTTTGATAAAGGTCTTTCGATAAATGAATTAATCCCGAGAGGGTAAAAGACAATGGTAATTTTTTCAAAACCTTCTTTGATAGTTATGTCAATTGATTTTTCATAGGCCCTTCCATAAAAAATAGGAGAAAGTGTATTTTTTGGATTTTTATAAACCGTAGACTTATAGTCACTGGTTTGAATCTTTGAATCCTTATAAATGGCCAAAGTTGAAAATATATGAGGGTAAAAGGTATATTCTACAGGATAGTCTTCGCCAGAGGATTTTGAAAAAAAGTAAAAAGCTATTCTTTTTTGCAATGGCTCTAAGCTAGGTTTTATATTTTCAAGAATGAACTTGCCCATAATTTATATATACAATGCATTTAGCTATTAAACTTATGATAAGAGATTAGTAATAATCCAAATGTAAATTAAATGTCTCAAATTTATGCGATTATTATTATCCGTTTTTAGGTTTAATTGAGGACTAATTTATATTAAGTTTTTTGTTAAATATATCTTAATGAAATATTGAAAAAAGTTTACTGAAAGGCATATTTATTTTAGGATAAACAACTAGTTAAAATAAACTTGTAAAAAATATTGCGGAGGGCTTGTATGATCAGTGGGTAAAGAGAATAGATTAATATTTTTGAAAGGAGGATACATATCTCATCGTTGACTCTGTAAGATAGTAAAGGTCCATTTCGGAAGAAATGGACCTTTTTTTGGTTTAAGTTATAGGTTGGAATAGATCGATGGGCTTAATGACAACGTAGAATGTAGTGAATCCATTAGTGCAAGATCTACTAGCTCGCGGTGGCGGGGTGAAATATTGAGCTAGACTTGATTTTTTTTTTGAAATGCGACCTCAATTATTTTCATTATCTTACAAAAGATAAATTATAAATATTTTTTTAATTCTTTAATTAAATGCAAGTCAAATGATTATAATGAAAAAAATTCTATTTTTTAGTTTTTTGTTTGTGCTACAAACTAGTTTTTCTCAATTCAAAACAACATGGAAAACGGATAATCCCGGAACATCAAATAATTACCAAATTACTATTCCTACAACAGGTTCTGGTTATGATTATATTGTTGATTGGGGTGATGGAAGTATAGACAGTGATGTGATAGGTGATATTATGCATACTTATGCTACTATAGATACTTTTACGGTAAGTATTACGGGAGATTTTCCACGAATATACTTTAATAATGATGGAGATAGAAAAAAGATTCTTTCTGTCGAACAATGGGGGACTAACGCATGGTTAAGTATGGAAAATGCATTTTATGGAGCTTCAAATTTGGAAGTAAATGCTATGGATACTCCAAATCTTTCGAATGTAACAAATATGAATAGTATGTTTCGATTTGCTGAATCTTTCAATGAGGATATAAGTGCCTGGGACGTAAGTAATATAACTGACATGAAATGGATTTTCTCTGGTGCTAACACATTTGATAAAGATATCGGAGATTGGGATGTTGGAAATGTCACTAATATGGAGGGGATGTTTATGACAATGTGGGGGGGGGTGCCTTTCAATCAGGATATTAGTTCTTGGGATGTGAGTAATGTGACTAATATGAGAAGTATGTTCCAAGGTGCTTCTTTATTCAATCAAGATATTGGGTCATGGAATGTGAGTAATGTTACTAATATGATAGGAATATTTAGACAAGCCGGATCTTTCAATCAGGATATAGGGAATTGGGATGTAAGTAATGTAACTGATATGTCTGAAGTGTTTTATGGAGCGCAATCATTCGATCAAAATTTAGGAGATTGGGATGTTAGTAATGTGACTATTATGAGACGAATGTTCTCAGCTTCATTGTTCAATCATGATATTGGTTATTGGGATGTGAGCAGCGTAACTGATATGAGTGCAATGTTTGATGGAGCCGAATATTTCAATCAGGACATAGGTGATTGGGATATAAGTAATGTAACTAATATGAGTGATATGTTCATGTATGCCCTGTTTAATCAGGATATTGGAAATTGGGATGTAAGCAATGTGACTAATATGAATCGTATGTTCACAGGTAATAATCAATTTAATCAGGATATTGGTGCTTGGGATGTGAGTAATGTTACTAATATGGGAAAAATGTTCATGTATGACGAGTCATTTAATCAAGATATTGGTAATTGGGATGTAAGTAATGTAACTGATATGCGTACCATGTTTTATGGTGCGGTAGTCTTTGATCAAAATTTAGGTGATTGGGATATTAGCAATGTGACAGATTTGCTAGGTATGTTTGGAGGTGGTGTTACTTTATCAAATAGTAATTATGACTCATTACTTATTGGTTGGAATAATCTGGACCTTATTGCCAATAGACAATTTAGTGGTGGGAATAGTCAATTTTGTTCCTTGGAAGCAATTGAAGCGAGGGATAATATGATTAATTCATTTAATTGGGAAATTTGGGATGGTGGTCAGGATACTACTTGTATACCAATTGGTATTGAAGAAGACAACATGGTGAATTTCACTGTATCCCCAAACCCTGCAAGCAACCAACTTGAAGTTCAGTTGGCGAAAATGATAAATGGAACATTATCTCTTGTAGATATTTCAGGGAGAATCCTGGAAAAAAGGTCTTTAGATAATGGAAAGAAAAGGTACACTATTGAAATCAGAGAATATGTCGCTGGTATATATTTTGTAGAGATACAGAGTGAAGGAATTAAAATTAAAAGTGAGAAACTCATTATTCAATAAATGATGTGAGTTTGATTACTTAATCACTAAAACTAAAAGCCACAAAATGTTGTGGCTTTTTTTACGTCCGATATTTCGATATAGATCCTTTTTAGAGAAACTGAAGTGAGCCTGTCTAAATAGCTCATATAAACTGGTGCTAAACTTGCATAAAATATTTGGGATTTATTGCAAATAGTAGATTAGTAGTCAGGTGTGAGCTTTAGAGTGTTTCCTTGGTAAGGAAGAGGTCGTGAGTTCAAATCTCATCGTTGGCTCTGGAAAAGAAGAAAGGTCAGTTCTTAAAAGAGCTGACCTTTTTTTGGTTTAAGTATTATTGATCTTTTATGTTTAAATTATTCACATTTTGATTGATCAAATTCAGTATCGTGCCAAATTACTTCAGAATTCGCGCCATACTTTACAGCTGCAGTTCCAGTTTCTTCATGCTCAATACCGTCTTCATCAGTATATTTAGCTGTAAATGGAACCCTGCAATACGTTTTATTGACATGTATAACCGCCTTTTTGGATGTTAAAGCATTCAGGCTATAAGTCAAACTTTCAGAATCAGAAATTACTTCTGAATTTTCCTCTCCCTCTAGAACACTGTAGCTAGTTTCAATAGTTAATGAATATTCAGCACTTAATTCAATTGCCTTAAAAGTCCCTCCTGCGCTTAAAGTAACTGTATTGCTAATCATGTGACCACTTTCCCATTCAAAGGAAACGGTATCTGTATGGGTGTACTCAATGGTTTTATTAATTTCTACTGGATTATCTTCCTCTTCGGAACAATTCTGATAATTTGCTTCAATAGCATATTCTGGAATTATCTCTTCGATAATAATATTATCAATATCCCAGATAATACTAGTTATTTCATATACACTTCTCTCAACTTTTAAGGAGCTTATATTGCCTCCCATGCCATAATCATCTAAATTTTCGCACTCTGAGAATAATGTTTTTTCTTTTCCTGAAAACCCATCGTCTTTATATAGAGTGACCTTAAGACCGGTTGGTATCTTTATTGAATCAATATCATCATTTTTAACTAATTGGTGTTTATCAAATTCACCCACCTCAAATTCTTGACTCCAATTTTCAAAGTTTTTATCACCATATACAGTTATCCTTTGATCATTAGAAGAATCTAACTGAATTTCAAATGAAGATATCTCTTTGTCCCATCCTAAAGGCTCTAAATCGTGCACGCCTGGATATAGTTCTATTTGGTTTCCGCTTAAGCCTTTGTCCTTATAGATAATCGACTTATATCCTTCTTTTATAGCAATATATAAGCATTTGTCATTTTCACCGAAATTATCCATGTTAGACTCAGTCACGGTATCTTTTACGCGATACGTACCAACTTTGTCGTCACCAGCATCTGTAAATAAAACAGCAACTACTTGATCTTCTGTTAAAATACTATTAATATGTTCAATATCTGCATCAGACAATTTGAGATTAGCCTTGCTTTGTTCTCGCACAGTTTCCATAATAAAAAATTAATTAGTTAGTAAAATTGAAAAGAGGATTAGGTGAGGGATATGTACTGTTTTTATGTTTTAAAACATAATGTTAAAACTAATTGAAATATAGATCCCATACAATCACTGAATTTGGGTATTTTATAAATTCACTGAATTCAGTGAGTTGAATATTGTCTTAAAAATTTTGTAATAGTACTGTTTGTGTCCTGTTAAGAATAGAGTAATATTTTTAAAGGAGGATACAGTATGTATCCTCCTTTTTTTATGCGTTGTCAATTTGAATAATAGGATGTTTAATTTGGTTGATGATTGAATATTTAAATGAATTAGTTGAAGTTGTTTGAGTGTTTCCTTGGTAGGGAAGAGGTCGTGAGTTCAAACCTCATCGTTGGCTCTGGAAAACAAAAAAGGTCCATTTCTTCCGAAATGGACCTTTTTTGTTTTAATAAATTTAGAATCAATTTATTCACTGCCTTCTTTAAAAACCACTGAGAGGTATAAATTCAAAAAAAAGAGATCCAATTGAAAGAATTGGATCTCTTTGATCATTAAAATATCAATACTTAATCCACAAGTATTTTAACCGTTTGGGTATGTTCTTTGGATTGGCAATTCAAGAAGTACATTCCTTTTGATAGGCCATTTGGATTTAATGTTAATTCCAAATTAGACAATTCTATTCTAGAAGAAATATCGATTAATTGACCATTCATATTCGTTAAACTAAATTCATATTTAGTTAAGTCTTCTCCGTTTAACAAAAACAAATTATTCAACTTAGAAAGGATGATTTCATTATTTACAGGTTTAGCCGTCCTTTTTGGATTGGATGTATTGTCTAGGTATTTTCTATAAATACTATTTACAAGTTGACCTGACATATTGTACAGGTATGCATTTTTATCACCCCAATTTGTATCTCTACCAGTGATTGATGGTTTACAATTTTCAAATCCTAAGCCCTGTTGGTTGTTGATTTCAAAAATTGAATTTGGATAGAAGAAAGTCATGCTAACTGGATCATATTCTTTAGATAACACATCCCTTTTTATAGAAGGGGAGTTCCAACCACTTGATAATGGAGCTTCATAATCTGATGCCCAAGCAAATTTTACCCTATCAGAATTATAAGCAACAACTGGATTTAAATTCACACTTGTCCCTGCATTTGGGGTTACCTCGTAGTGCGTATAGTTTCCATTAGTAACTGAAGCTCCTACAATCATATATTCATTTGGAGAAGTACCTAAATCTCTTCTTAAGGCGGTAACAGTGAAATCCTCCCTGTCAAAGCCATATGCGTTGGATCTAGGACTTGCAATTCTAGGATATAACATTATCGTTGATCCTGCTGCCTGTTCCGTGTAAGTAGCGTAATAGTTGGTAATTCCAATTTTTACTTCTTGCGTAAGTCCCCTAACAATTTGCAAATCATTGTTGAAATCGGAATAGCATATTGTATAATGTTCAGATTGATCAGTATAATCAAATGGGTGTACTACAACGTCCGGATGTACTCCATTGTCTATATAGGTTGGAAAACCATGGTTCGTATTGTTGAAAGTGGTGGCGTAAACATCCATTCCATCTTCCCAAACGATAACCCCTTCCCCATTGTCAATATCAATATTTACAGAATGAATATTATTTCCTGTGGCAATGGTTTGACTATTAGCTAAGACGTAACCCGCGGGCGTAGTTAAATAATAATAGTTTATATGTACTGCTTGATCTGTATGGTAACCAATAAATAGGCCATCGGCATTTCCATCACCTGGAAACTCAATATCTGGATCTTTAGCTCCAACAATTTTCTGTTGAGCCCATGGGAGGGTACCATTTAGGTCATACCAGTCAAAAATTGTTGAACCATCAAATTCCCAGACACTGGCCATCAGTTCAGCATTTGATGGAATGGCAATTCCTGTGTTTTGAAAAGTTGAGCGAGTGCTTCCTCCAAGGTATTCTGTATTTGTTGGAGCGATAACACTGTCTTGTGCAGCGACAGATAAAACTGAAAATGACAATGCACTGAATAATAAATTAAATTTGTTCATGTAAATTTTATTAAATTAAAGGAATAGAAAATAGAAAAAAGAGATCTTTCATTATTCTTAAATCTTAATAAATTATATTATCTAAATTTTCTATTTTCATTTATTTAGTAAACATAAGATATTGACCTTAATAACTGTTATGTTTTATTGTTTTAAATGAGTGCGAATTAATATATTATGTTAATAATTTAAAAAGAAATGAATACTATGATCAATATTATATACCCGCTCACGGAGTAACTAAGAAGGGGGTTAATGAATACCTAAATTCAGAGGTTTTTGTGGATTTTGATAGTTGATCTTTGTGAAAATATGTTCAATATCGCCCAAATTAACTTGCAAAAAGCCTGCGAAAAATAGTTAATACATTACGTAAGTAATATACAATTAATTGATTTTGAATTTAAGCGTTTCCTTGTTAAGGGAGAGTTTGTGAGTTCAAATTCCATCGTTGGCGCTTGAAATCAAAAAAAGATGGTCTCAGTTGATAGCAGGAATTATTCAGAGTTCCTGTTTATTTACTGAACTAAAGTTACAGTACCAGAAATGGATTTGTTTTGATCTCGATAGTCAATATACTTTGCCTCCCAAACATAGACACTTACAGAGCAGCTTTTCCCATTAAATGTTCCATCCCAGCCTTCGTCAATATCCGAACTTGCAAATACTCTTTGCCCCCATCTGTTATAGATTATAATTGAAACAAAATTTATATGGTTAATATAAGCTGGGAGGAATAGATCATTCGTTTTATCTGCATTTGGACTGAATGCGCTTGGATACATCAAGCGAGATCTACAGCCTTCAATAGTTATTGTGTCCACTGTACTCCAACAACTATCGTATAATTGCACCCAATAGGTTCCTTCTTCATTAATGGTTATTGAATTCCCAATAGAACCATTGAACCATAAATAGGAGCTGTTTACATCTGGAAGTTCAAAGGTTATAGTTTCTCCATCACAGAATTGAATGGTGGTATCTTCCCCTAAACCAATGGTTGGTAAAGAGGGTAGAATGGTGACAGTTATAGAATCCACTTGACTACAGTTCCCACTGTCTGTTATTTCCACCCAGAATACACCGGATTGACTAACGGGGTATTGCGCATTGGTGGAACCATCCTGCCATATATAAGAGGCGTTTGGACTAGAGGCATTCAATATCAACTCATCTCCCGCACATAAAGTGGTGTCAGAACCAAGGTCGACATTTATTATGGGATAGTAATTTACCTGAATAGTGTCTATATTGAGAATGCAATTAGCATCACTGGATATTTCTACCCAATATATACCTGGTTCTGTAACAAGAAATGTAGGGTCAGTAGAACCATCTTGCCATAGGTACAATACATCTGGATTACTAACATCCAGCCATAGTTCTTCTTCATTACAAAGGGTTGTATCTGATCCCAATTCCAGGTTGAGGGTTGAAGTTGGATAATAATATACTTGAATAGTGTCTCTGATGGTGCAGTTTCCGGATGATGAAATTTCCACCCAGTAGGTGCCTGCTTCTGTAACCAGAAATGTGGAGTCTATTGAACCGTCTTGCCAGGAGTAACTCACACTATAATTGGAGTCTGCAGTAACTGAGGCGTTGAGTAATAAGCTGTCGTCAAAACAATAGATAGAATCTAATCCGAAATTTTCCTGAAAAATTGGAATTATGGAGACATCATCAACATAATAATAACAATAATTATCTACTAATGGATTACCGAGTGCGTAAATAGGGGGTTGGACTTCAAAATTACCAATGGTTATATAATTCTCATCCCCTATGGCTGTATAACATTGGGTAATTAATGTCCATCCTGTTACACTTATAGCGCTGTCAAAATTAACGATTTGCGGATCGAAATCCTGCAAGGAGAAATTTGATGGGCCTATTGGGGAAACCGCAGTATTGGAGAAAAGAATACCTGTACCACTTATAATATCTACTGAAGAGTCTGATAAACTAACATATAACGAAATATTATAGGTAGTTCCAGCAACCATCGGTGTTAATAATGGAGCTTGAATATATTCCCTATAATCCGAGCCAGGAAATCCACTAGGATTAATATATGGAAAGAATCCAACATAACCATCGCCGGTATGGGGGAATTCATTTCCTGAAAAATTTATTGGAACGTCTACAGATAAGTTACCTCCTACATTAACATAGCAACTATTAAAATAATCTGGAGTCGCTATACCAGGACTAACCCAGGGAGTGGCCAAATTTAATTGACTAATAGCTGTGGGGCATGTGCTGTAATTTTCAAAACTTGGATTTGAAACTAGATTTTGACCGTGTAGAAAATAGAAATTATTGAAAAAAAGAATGACAATTTTCAACCTATGAAAAAGTTGCCATGCAGAGAGTTGTTTGACCATTACGGGTTATTATATCTTGTGAAAAATCGTTTAATATTATTATTTTGGTGGTAATATATGTAAATAATATGGAAAATGAGCGCTGTCTTTTGTTGTAACATTGATTGTGTCTAATGTGAAAGTGAAAAAGGGTCCACTCCGGAAGAAGTGGACCCTTTTTTTTGCTGTTGTGATTTGGTTTCAGATCATTGTTTGAAAACTTGTGGGAGCGAAGGAGCTTATACGTTAACGACTTAGAATGTTTATTAATCGATAATACCTTACAGCCTATTCTTTAAGCGATTACTTTGTACTATTCAATAATAGATTAGGTATTAGAGTATGAAAACAAGAAAAATATTATTAAGTTTTTTTATAATAGGTGTATACGTTGGAAAAGGGCAAGAGCTTCCACAAAATCCAGAGCCGGGCAAATGTTATGTTCGCTGTGTAACTCCCGATGTATATACGACTGAGAAACAAAAAGTGATCATAAAACCGGCATATTCTGAAATTATTGCCCACCCTTCGGAGTTTCAGTCCGTAAATGAAAAGGTTACACTAAAGGAAAAATACATAAAGTTGGAGGTGGTTCCGGCGGAATTCGAATGGTTGACGGTTCCATTTTTATCCAAAGATGAATCCCATAAGTTGATTCCTGTTGAAGCGAAATTTATAAATGATGTTGATTTTATCGAGATAAAGGGGGCTACTTCCAGATGGGAAATGGGAGAAAAAATACCAAACTGTTATTCTAGTGATCCAAAGGATTGCCGAACTTGGTATTATAAAGATTATCCACCGGAATATGAGGGTTTTGCAGTTGAGAAGGTATATATTGATGGGCATTCAATATCTACTGATATTCCCGGTGAAAAAGGAAGTTATAGGAAAAAGATAATCAAAGCTCCAGCCTATATTAAAGAAGTAATGGTTCCTGCTGAATATAGAACCATTACAAAATCGGTATTGGTAAAAGACGCTTGGGAAGAGAAGGTCGTTGTTGCAGAAGTTGCAAAAGTGATAACGAATGAAGTGTTAACCGAGCAAGGTGGAAGTGTATTTTGGAAAGAAGTAGATTGTAGCTTAACCAATTACAATATCATACCCATTATCTACAATTTGAATAGTGCAAATTTGACAAAGACTGCAAAAGAGATTATTGATGAATTATTAATACCAATTTTAGACCAGGATAAAAATATCAGTATCGAATTGGCCTCACATACCGATGCTAGAGGAAATAGTGATTCAAATCAGAACTTGTCGGATAGAAGAGCTCAGTCTGTTGTTAACTATATCGTTAATAAAGGGATAAGCCGAAGTAGATTGGTTCCTGTAGGATATGGAGAAACCAAGTTAAAGAACAGATGTTCGGATGGCGTTCCTTGTACCGAAATGGAGCATATGGAAAATAGAAGAACAGAGTTTAGAGTAATAAATAGGTAATCATTAAAAAAAATGCTTCTAAGTCTAAGAAGCATTTGTTTTTAACCAAAGTATAATTCTATACCAATAGGAAAGTACAGATAATAACGGTGGTTGAATGAGGAACTAGATCTGTGTTTATACGTGCATAGAGCAATGGAATGATCATCTTTACAATATTCATGTATTAACGAGCCAAATAGTCTAGTAGACGATTGTGCAAAATAAACTTTCCTTTTAGTCCTTTCTTTACACTATTCAAGAACTGTAAAATATTAAATGATGAGAAAAGGAAAGGTATTGTTGGGGTTGTTTGCTTGTGGAATTATCCTTGTTAAAGGACAAGGTCTTCCACCAAATCCTGAGCCAGGAAGATGCTACGTTCGTTGCGTTACTCCTGTGGTTTACAAAAATGTGAAGCAAAAGGTCATTATAATACCTGAGTATACAAAGGTGATTACACTCCCTGCCGAATTTGAAACCGTCACAGAAAAGGTATTAGTCAAAGAGGAATATAAGAAGCTAATTATAGTTCCAGCAACCTTTGACTGGGAATCTGTCTCTTATCAAGAGAAAGAAGCGTCACATAAATTAGTGGCCTTAGACGCGAAATTTAACGATGATATTGAAGTCATTGAAGTAAAAGGCGCAAATTCTAAATGGGAAATGGGTGAAAAAAAGCCAGATTGTTCATCCAGTGATCCAAATGATTGCCGGGTTTGGTGTTATAAAGGTTACCCGGCTGAATATTCTGAAATACCCAAGAAAATATTGAAGGTAGATGGACATTCCGTATCTAGTGATATATCTTCTCAAAATGGTAGTTATAAAAAAAGGGTGGTAAAAGAGGCTGCTTATACAAAAGAAGAATTAGTTCCGGCAGAATATAAAACCGTCGTAAAAAAGATACTTATTCGTGACGCCCGGGAAGAGAAGGTCGTTATTCCAGAACAATCAAAAATGGTATCTAGAGAGGTTTTGGTTGAAAAAGGAGGGCTTACCGTATGGGAGGAGGTTGATTGTAAATTGACGGATTATAATTTAATCCCGATTAACTATAATTTAAATAGCACTATTCTGACTAACAAGGCTAAAGGAATTATTGATAAATTATTGTTACCGCTTTTACAAGAGAATAAAAATACCTCCATTGAGTTGGCTTCTCATACTGATTCAAGAGGTAACAAGGAATCAAATCAAGATTTATCAGAAGGTAGAGCTCAATCCGTTGTGAATTACTTGGTGAAAAGAGGAATTAATCCAAGTAGATTAGTTCCTATGGGATACGGGGAAACGAGATTAAATAACCGATGTTCTGATGGTGTTTCTTGCACAGAGTCAGAGCATCGTTCAAATAGAAGAACCGAATTTAGGATAATAAATAAGTAATCATTAAAATAAATGCCTCTAAGACTTAGGGGCATTTATTTTTAAACAAAAATGTAAGTATAATTCTATAGTTAATCCAATAACAATAGGAATGCACAATAGTTGAAAAGCAATCTTTATAGAATATTGATCACATATAATGCCTAAAAAAAAGGAGGACAGTCCAAAAAACACACGGATTATTAGATTACGGATACTTAAGAGAGTGGCTCTGTCGTAATCATCTGAGTATTCTAAGATAAAGGCCCTATACAAGGGGGTGCCAATACCTCTAAATAGATAGACTAAAAATAAGATTCCCCCAAGGCCCCATAAATTATCCAACCATCCAGTTAAATAGGTCGCTACAGAAAAGACCAATAGGATAAGTGTAAATATGAGATGACTGCTTAAAATAGCATCCAAAAGGTGCGCAAATCTACTACCTAGGGCAACTGTTAAGTTCAACAAGGTCCATAAGATACCAAACCATTTAATAGGAATATTATGATGAAGGAATAGCGGTTGAGCCATCCATGCAAATGACAGGGTAGTGAGCCCGAAAATAGCAGAGCTTATTAAAGTCCAAAACAACCTTGGATTCCGCTTTATTTTATGGAATATCAATTTCTTGAAATCATGAGCAAAGCTTGTTTTCCTTTGGGAGGCTTCAAAAGTATCCCTTAAACGAAAGGAATAGATAAGTACACTAAGTGTTACTAAACATTGAACATACATAGGGAGTTCTATCATGAAACTCGCTAGTAAACCGCCCACAATTCCGGCGGAAGCTTCTGACATATTCCCAATGGATACTGCCTTACCTTCAATTTTTTTATAGTCCCCTAAACGCTTATTTACACGTAAACTTTCAAACAATAATGCGCTATCTGTCCCCGATAAAAAACTTACACCAATCCCCCAAAATAGTTCTCCAATTCCTATTTGCCAAAAGCCCATTCCAAAAGTGAAAAACAGATAGGCTATGAGATAAAATAGGCAACCAAATATCATTGTTTTACGCCTTCCCAATTTATCGGAAAAGTAACCACTAGGTACTTCCATTAAGGCACAGGTGATAGAATAGATACTCTGTAGACTCAGTACTTCTCCTGCGGTTAATCCTCTGGATTGAAAATAGGGATAGATGAAGGGCATTAAGATAAGAAACCACTGACCAGTTCTTATCACCATTAAATGCCTTACATTGTTTGCGGCCGTTTGATTCATTTCTTGACTCTGGGATGGTGATGGATGATCTCTTGTCTAATAAAGTTATTGTCCAAGTGGGTGTATATTTCTGTAGTAAGAATGCTTTCGTGTCCTAAAAGCTCTTGAACAGCCCTTAAATCAGCACCATTTTCAATAAGGTGACTCGCAAAGGAATGTCTAAAGGTGTGGGGGCTTATAGTTTTTTGAATACCTGCTTTTTGAGCAAGGCTTTTGATAATATGAAAAATCATTACCCTACTGAGTTTGCTGCCTCTGTTATTCAGTAGGAGGATATTTTCATTTCCCTTCTTGATAGCTATTGCAGAACGTATTTCATCCATATACAGCAATAGATACTTTTTCAAAGAAGCACAGATGGGAACCACACGTTCTTTATTTCCTTTCCCTTTAACGAGGATGACTTCTTCTTCAAAATACAAATCTCCAATTTGTAAGCTTACCAATTCTGTGACACGCAATCCACAAGAGTAGAGGAGCTCAATTATCAACCTATTTCTTTCACCTTGTTTGGAGCTAAGATCTATTTGATCAATTAATGCATCTATCTCATAGGTATGTAGAACCTCTGGCAACTTTGAAAGGTATTTTGGACTCTCTATTTGGTCTAAGGGATTCTTGTCTAGCTGATCTGAATAGATCAAATAATCATAGTAGTTACGAATAGAACTAATGGTTCTTGCTAGGGTTCTAGGACCTACATGATCTCTAAACTGATATAAGAATTCACGAATGTCTGAAGCATTTAAATCATTCAACTCCTTACTGTAAGTATAGCTTTCGTTGAAGCTTATAAGTTTTTCTAGGTCAGTTATATAAGCTTTTATAGTGAGCTCGGATAAAGCCTTCTCCATCTTAAGGTAAATACGGTATTCTTCAATTGAATTATACGGGGATGCTTCAGCCATAAAGCAAAGATAGAAATACCGGTATGTAATCCTAATTGCTTAAATTACATTTATTAATTATTACCGAATAATTCGTATATTTGCATAATCAATTAATGAATAGTCAATAATTAGATAGGTTTACTATGAAAGCTGTAAAAAGAGTATTACCGAGTGTAAATGTTCAGATGGGACCCCATCAAATTGGACAGCCATTACCAAGTAATAAGGTTGATCAATACGATCCATTTTTACTATTGCATCATTTCGGACCCAAAAAATTAGGTCCAGATAAAGCACCCTTTTATGTCGGTGCGCATCCACATAGAGGATTTGAACCGGTTACTTTTATATATCAAGGAGCTGTAGAGCACAAGGATTCCTTGGGGAATCATCAGGTAGTTGAGGCGGGTGGTGTACAATGGCTGACTGCTGGTATGGGAATAGTGCATGCCGAAGGAGCGCCAAATTCTCTGGTGGAGGAAGAAGGAACCATTGAAATTATACAATTGTGGATCAATCTACCTTCTGCATTGAAAATGAACCCAGCAAATTATCAGCCCTTTAAAAAGGAAGAAATACCAAGTGTGAAGTTGCCCAATGATCAAGGAGAATTACAGGTGATTTCTGGAAAGTATAAGGAAATCAAAGGTCCAGTAAAGAGTCTTACTGGAATTACGGCCTATAATCTCTATCTGAAAGGTGCTGGGGAGTTCAAGATTGATTTTCCATTGAATGAACAAGTCCTTATTTATCAGTTAAATGGTCAATCCAAATTGAACGATATAGCCGTGTATGCCAAAGAATTGATAGCCTTTAAATTGGAAGGTACAACGGTTCATTTTAAGGCCGAGGAGAATAGTACCTATCTCATCCTATCAGGAGTGCCCATAGAAGAGGAGGTTGTTTCATGGGGACCCTATGTAATGAATAGTCAAACAGAAGTATTAGAAGCCCTTAGGGATTACCAAATGGGTAAGATGGGTATGTTGACCCATTAAGAAATAGAAATCCCCATCAATAATATTATTGATGGGGATTTTCTTTATAAGTTAAATCGCTTTTCTGCCATTTTACAGACTTGATCTCCAATGGATAAGCAAGCGGTTGCTGCAGGAGAGGGAGCGTTAAGAACATGTATGTTCTGCTCCTTATACTCTATTTTGAAATCGTCAATTACATTTCCATCATCACCTAGAGCCATTGCTCTAACACCGGATCTTCCAGGGACAATGTCTTCCATAGTCAGACTTGGTAGCATCCTTTGTAATTGTTTTAAGAACTCCTTTTTAGAAAATGCCCTTCTATATTCATCCAATCCGAATCTCCAATGTTTGAAAAACAATCTCCAAGTTCCCATATAACTCAAGGCTTGATAGGTATCTTTTAGGTTGAAGTCGGTTTTCCCGTAACCTTCTCTTTTAAAGGTGAAAACAGCATTCGGTCCACATTCTATTGCCCCATCCGTCATTCTAGTGAAATGAACACCTAGGAATGGGAATTCTGGATTAGGAATAGGGTATACAAGGTTCTTGATTTTCTTCATCCCAACTTCAGACAAGTCATAGTAGTCTCCTCTGAAACCTACAATTTGCATGTCTAGATCTACATGATCCTTTTTGGCCATTCTATCTGCTTGAAGACCAGTACAAAATATGACATGTTTCGTATATAGTTTACCCTTATTGGTAGTTAGGCTGGTAGTATCTCCATTTTTGAAGTTTTCAACTTTGCAGTCTGTAACCACATCAGAATTAGGATTGATCTTTGATATAAGCTCCGCCAATTTGATCGTAAGTCCTCTATAGTCGATAATACCTGCTTCAGGTACCCATATAGCTTTAAGGCCTTCTATATAAGGTTCAATTTCCTTGATTCTATCCTTTCCAATGATTTCCAGTCCTTCCAGACCGTTTTCAATTCCATTGGCCAAGATCTTATCCATTCTTGGAAACTCCTCTTCTGAAGTAGCCACAACAATCTTACCACAGATATCATGTTTTATATTGTGCTCTTTAGCAAAGGAAACAAGTTGTTTTCTTCCATCAACACAGTTTTTTGCTCTATAAGAGCCTGGTCTGTAATATAACCCAGAGTGTATTACTCCAGAATTACGACCTGTTTGATGACGGGCTAACTCCTTTTCTTTCTCTAAAACTGCAATGGTAAGTTGCGGGTATTTCTTCTGGATTTTATAGGCAGAAGCTAATCCAACGCAGCCGCCTCCAACAATTATAATATCGTATACTTTTCCCTCTACAGTCGGTGAGCTTTTCATGCTAATCAAATTTTCACAAAGATAAAAAACCTAGTTGGCAATGGCCTTCTTTTCTCGAGTATATAACCTATACATGAATATTAGACTAACGACGAAGAATAAGGCCAGTGCCAAAGCAGAAGCTCTCATTCCAATCATTTGATTTACAACAGAAAAAGTTAAGGTTCCAATGATTAGGGCTACTTTTTCAGTGACATCAAAAAAGCTAAAGAAGGTAGTATGGTCTTCGGTTTGCGGAAGAATTTTTGAATAGGTACTTCTCGCCAAGGATTGAATTCCACCTAGAACCAAACCAACCAATGCACCAAAGGCATAAAATTGATAGCTATTTTGAACGAAATAGGTTCCTATGCAAACGAGCATCCAAATACATATAGCAATCATCAAGGCCATAAAATTACCTCTTTTCTTAGAGATATTGGCAAATAAGTGTGCGCCTGCAATTCCAACAAATTGAATCATTAAAATGGTAGGGATAAGTTCTGCAGATCCCATGTTCAATACCTCTGCGCCAAATAAAGATGCAACCAGTATAATGGTTTGAACACCCACACTCAAAAAGAAAAATGAAGCAAGGAATGTTTTCAACCTAGGAAGGCTTTGCACCTTGGTCCATACAACAGCCAATTCTTTATATCCCTTATTAATGAAGTTTTTGGGCGCTTTCTTTTTGTATATATTTTCAGGAAGATTTTTAAAGGTGTATTGACTAAATCCTAACCACCAAAGTCCAACAAGTATAAAGGATATACGCATGGCTTCCAGTTCATTTTCGAAACCAAAGACGTCATATTTCATGATCATAGCTAAGCAGATAATAAGAAGGATGGAACTCCCTAAATAGCCTTTGGAAAATCCTTGAGCTGAAATTTTATCTTGATCTTCTAGCGGAGCAATTTCCGGTAAATAAGCGTTGTAAAAAACCAAACTACCCCAAAAACCGATACTTGCAGCGACACTCAGTGCCAATCCCAAGATTTGATGTTCCGCATCATAGAAATAAAGCAACATACAGGCTATAGAGCCAAATGTGCAGAAAAATTTCATGAATGATTTTTTATTCCCACTGATATCTGCAATGGAAGATAGGATAGGAGAGAGCAGTGCAATGATCACAAAGGAAATAGAAATTACCCCTGTGAAAACAACTGTACTCTTTAATGCGCTTCCAAAAATTATATATTCCTTATCTGCTACAAGGTTGAAATACAGTGGAAATATAGCAGTTGAAATTACCAGTGAATATACAGAGTTGGCCCAATCGTAAAAGGTCCAAGCCTTAATCACTTTCTTATCATTTAACATACTTTGAATTTTGTAGGAAAGTAGGTATAAGATAACGTTATTCAAAATGAATAGGATCAAATAAAGTTTTACTACACAAAAAAACAACCGCTCTTTTTTGAGGAAAGAGACGGCTGTTTTAGATAATTACTAAGGTTTCAATATATTAAAGCTTGAAAGTTATTCCACCTACAATCATGGTTCCGTTAAATCCAAATTGATTCACTTCCCATGGGTATTTAAATCTTCCACCTAGATCGGTAATAACGTCTCCTCCAGTTTCGATTTCATCAGGATATACATCCAATAGATTCTTGATTATCACATTCCCGCGAATCCAATCACAGAATTCATAACCAATGGCCAAGTCTGTGATTACTTTTCCATCAAAGGTTTGGTCTTTAGAAGGATCTGCGGCATGTTGCCAGGTTACTTCCCCAAAATAAGTGTTACTCAGGTTGACATTGAATTTATCTTGTTCATAATTCAACCCTAGAACAAATTTGGTATTTGGTCTTGCGGTAAGAATTCTAGCTTGTTCCTTTCTATTGAAAATTTCATAGCCTGCATCCTCCAAAATTTTTGGTATTGCAATTGCTCCATCAATTTCCGTATCATTATAATTGAAAGCAACAGAAGCGGAACCTTTTCCGGTTCCCATTTTTATTTTGGTAGTGCTTACTACAACATCTACCCCTTGACTTTTAGTATTTACCGCATTGATAAAGAATTTCAAACTGGTAATAGAGTTTGCTTCCAGGATTTCTTCAACAGGGTTCGTTGTATTGTCATCTCCATCTGCACCAATTTCATTGGTAAACAATACTCTATCTTCAATGTGTATATTGTAATAATCAACGGTAATAAACACTTCAGGTACAGGCTTCATGGCAAATCCAAAAGTGTAGTTTCTTGAGGTTTCGGCATCCAGTTTCGGTACACCCAATTTTTGAATTGCTGGGTCATTATTGTTAAAAGTACCCTGATTAGAAACGGTACCTCCAGATACTAATGTTTGAATATTACTAAAGTGGATTTGATGAAGTGAAGGTGCTCTGAATCCAGTACTAATAGAGCCTCTTAAAGTCAGTTTGTCCTCCATGAATTTATAGCGCATATTTAATTTTGAGGAAACATTTTCTCCAAAGTCACTATAATTTTCAAATCGTAAGGCTCCACCTATTAGGAAGTCCTCATCGACATCATATTCCAATTCGGTATAAATACCGATATTATTCCTATCCTCATCTACTTCATTTCTAGGTTGTAAGCCAGGAAAGGATTGTGCACCACCACCGGCATAAGATCCTTCTTCTCCGGCTATTGCAACAAAGTTTTCTATTCTAAATTCAGAACCTATGGCCAAGCTCAATTGTCCAAATTGTCGACTGATATCAAAATTGTTGACCATTTGGTTGAATTCATATCCACCTGCTTTGAATCGAGTAGCGCTTTCTGCACCTAATGAAGTATTGATCGTAGATCCTATGGTATAATCTACTGTATTGGTACCATGCATTGAACTTACATCATACTTCCAATCTCTACTTTTCCCTTTTACACCAACAGCTAATGTATTGTCGAAAATACTGGTTTCAAAAGTTGGTTGGAAGCCATCGTAATCATCACCTTCGCCAAATAGGTCAAAGGGGTCTGGTACCCAATATGGAGGTCTATATAAGGCGAAACTAGTACCTTGTCTATAGGTAACTCCACCAAAGGAATATAGTTCTGCTCCGCCCTTTAATGGGACTCCTGCATTGAAAAATATATCGTTTTGAATCATATCTGGCATACCAACCGTCATTCCAAGGTTTGGATTTTGAATGATCCATTCATTTTCAGGTCCTACACCAATAAGGTCATCTTTTCCAGGTTTACCAGATCGGTCTGTATGTTCTTGGCTCAAATAGGCCGCTGTAATGTTTAGATAACCCGCTCCAAATAATTTCACAGCTGTATTTACATCGGTTTTAATATTGAATCCATCACCTTCCGTGGTTACACCTGCGCTTGTACTAATAGTGGTGAATTCCACATCCCTTTTTAGTACAATGTTGATTACACCAGCAATGGCATCCGATCCGTATTGGGCAGAGGCTCCATCTCTTAAAACTTCAATTCTTTCTATGGCAGAGGCTGGAATGGATTTCATATCCACACCAACTTCCCCTTTACCGGGCGTATCATTTATATAAAGTAATGAAGAATAATTTTTTCTTTTTCCATTAATCAGAACCAATGTTCTACTTGGTCCCATCCCTCTAAGATCCGCTGGATCAAAGTGAGCGGTTGCATCAGAAACTGTTTGGCTTGAAGCATTGTAGGAGGGAACCTTATAGTTCAACATTTGATCTATAGAAGTTTGTCCTGTTTGCACCAATTCCTTTACAGAAATATTGTCAATGGGGACTGCTGATTCAAGGGCCGTTCTTGGTTTTAATCTACTACCAACTAAAAGAACCTCATCTAGACCAGTAGCTTTTGTCTTTAAATTAATTGTTAAAAATTCGGCTGCCTTCATTTCGTCGGCAATGTCTACCTCCATGCTTTGGTAGCCTATAAAACTAATCCTTAGGCTAGCGGGGACTTCAGTAAGTGTTAAACTAAATTTTCCATCTTGGTCGGAAGAGACACCATTTGCCGTACCTATTTCTATAATATTGGCAAAAGGTATTATGTCTCCAGAATTGGCATCCTTCACCAATCCATTAACGGTTTGCGCGTGAATCGCTATTGAGCTTAAGCTGAATATAACAGCTAGAAACACGCTTTTTAAGAATGTTTTCATTGCTAGAAATTTTTAATTTCCATATAAGATACAAAAAATAACTAACTATTTATTTGATAATAAGTTTGTTAAGAGTAATGGCAGGTTGGATGTTTCCATTGTATTCCTTCATTATTTAGAAATCAAAATTTTAATTTTAAATCAAAAAAAAAGCTGCTCCCTTGATGGGTGCAGCTTTTAAATAAGGTATAAAAATGAGTATTAATTCATTTTTGATTGAAGACCTCTAGACCAAGCGAGAATAGATGCGATTGGGTTCCTGATGTTCTCTTTTCTTGCTGCTAATGTCTAGCAGGCCAACGGGTGTTTTTAGTAAAGCCGGTTTTGAGGATTATTCAAAGTCCAAACCAAAGAGTTTTTTCATTTGAAGAATGTCGGGCTTTTCCTCACAGATCTTTTTAAACCGCTCTTCTGCAGTCATAAATTTTTTCTGGACCTCTCCATTGCTTTCAATAGGAGTGTCTATATTGATTTTGAAATTGTTCAATTTCTTTCTCAATACATTGGTTAATTCAATTTTGACGCCATTGAAAATGTTAACCTGTGACTTGCTGTGAAGTGGAAAAAGGATTCTAAAGTTGCTGCTTAGTTTTAAGGTGTTGTCCCGTAAGGTATGAGCAGCCATTGTTTTTCCATGCTTCTCAATCTCGTAAGAAAAAGAGTTCCATGCCTTTTGCAGCATGTCCAAGCTGAAGTAAGCTTCCGCAGTTCCTATACTTAATTCCTCTTCTGCCTCAACCAACTCTTTTGTTTGACTGTTGGCAAAATCCTTGATGGAAATACGTCCTTTTCTTTGCTTGAGGACTTTTCTACTTTCCCCCGTGATGGTAGCTGCTTTTTTAATTGTTGCAACAGGTGCCTCCGCTACTACTTTTTTCTCAGCGACTACTGCAGTAGTCGCTGCAGCGGTTTGTTTGTAATTTACCTTGGTCTCCGTAGAGGCTTGAAGGTTGAATTTTTCTAATATGAGTGGGTGAGGGGCAATTAGATAACTACTTTTTTTTTTACTCCCTCTTTTAGTAAGGAACACAATTGCATAAGGGTTAACTCAACTAAAAGCCGATTGTTCTTACTTGTTTTATACTGAATATCACACTGGTTGCAAATGTCTAGTGCTCCAATCAAAAAGCTTAAGTTAACTGCAATGGCTTGAGACTTGTATTGTTCTTTGATTTTTGGCCCTACCTCAAGTAATTCAGTAGTGGCTCCATCTTTACAAACCAAAAGATTTCTAAGGTGAGAAGCCATTCCATTAATGAATAGGTGGCCATCAAAGCCTTTTTTCAATACTTCATTGAATAATAGCAGGGATTGAGGAATGTTGTTGTCCAATACTAGATCTGTAAGTTTAAAATAGTACTCATAGTCTAGTATGTTCAATTGCTCAATAGTTTCCTCATAACCAATATGGTCAGCAGAAAAACTGACTATTCTATCGAAAATAGAAAGGGCATCTCTTAGGGCTCCATCCGCCTTTTGGGCAATTAAATGAAGGGCTTCAGGATCTGCCTTAATCTGTTCTTTATCTGCAATGCTCTGTAGATGCGCTTGTGTATCGTTTACGCCAATTCTTTTAAAGTCAAATACTTGACATCTTGAAAGAATGGTGGGTAAAATCTTGTGCTTTTCTGTAGTCGCTAGAATGAATATAGCATGTGCAGGTGGTTCTTCCAACGTTTTTAGAAAGGCGTTGAATGCTGCCTGTGAAAGCATATGCACCTCATCAATGATATATACAGATTTATTTCCAACCTGTGGTGGGATCCTTACCTGATCAACAATCGACCTAATATCATCCACAGAGTTATTGGATGCAGCATCCAATTCATGAATATTAAAGGAGTGAGATTCGTTGAACGAGATACAAGATTCACATTGATTACAAGGTTCAGCATCTTTACTAACCTCAAAGCAATTGATCACCTTAGCTAATATTCTAGCACAGGTAGTTTTTCCAACTCCTCTTGGTCCACAAAATAAAAATGCCTGTCCCAAATGATTACTTAAAAAAGCATTCTTAAGTGTTCTTGTTATGGCTCCTTGTCCTACAACAGACTCAAAATTTTGAGGTCTGTATTTTCTCGCTGATACTATAAATCCATCCATTGAAGCCAAAGGTAATAATTCCCATTTGGTTTCAAAATATAAATATAGGTCTAGGCTATTATTTTTTTCATGGGACTTACGCATGCATGAAATTTAGATAAATATTGAGCTTAATCAATTGGAGGGTTAGTTTAATTAAGCGATGTAAAATGCTGAAAATTAGATTATAAATATATTGAATTAACAGAAATTAACAAAAGAGCGCTTTTCAATAAATTTATAGCTGAATTTGAAAGAAAACTTACATGACAAACTGTCAAAATAGGGTTTTACTGCTTTATCCCTCGTCCTTATTATGGATGAAAGTGTCGATTAATGTTCGTTATGATTTGTGGTAGGGGTACTAATTTGATGTTGTTTCAGCCATAAATACTTGCTCCATTTTTTGATTATAAATTGAAATAAATTAGCTTTAGCTTTTTTAAAAATCGAAGGTTTACTACCACCCTATTGACTGCAGAATTCAGTACTAGATTAATTACTATTTTACAGATTATGACCTTACATTGGATTGATTGGATTATCATATTTTCACTTTTGATCATTAGTTTTTTGATCAATCTATATTTTAAAAATAGATCGGCTCAAGGTTTGGAATCGTTCCTTTTGGGTGGAAGAAAGTTCCCTTGGTATTTAGCGGGTATTTCAATGGTCGCAACAACATTTGCTGCAGATACTCCACTTGCTGTAACAGAATTAGTTGCTCAAGGGGGTATTTCAGGTAACTGGATTTGGTGGGCTGGTCTTATTGGTGGAATGTTTACCACCTTTTTCTTTGCGGCACTATGGCGGAAATCAGGTGTATTGACGGAAGTGGAGTTAATAGAATTGCGCTATTCAGGTAAACCAGCTTCTATCCTAAGAGGTGTGAAAGCGGTTTATTTAGGATTGTTGATGAATATAGCCATCATTGCTTGGGTAAATAAAGCCATGTTTACAATCATCGAAGTCTTTTTTGATGTTTCTCCATTGATGATGTGGATTATATTGATAGGTTTAATGTTGTTTTCTGCTTTGTATACTTCTATAGGTGGATTGTGGGGGGTAGCTGTTACCGATGCTTTTCAATTTGTTCTAGCCATGATAGCGAGTGTTGTATTAGCATATACAGTAGTGAATAGCCCAGATGTTGGAGGTCTAGATGCTATGATTAGTAAATTGCCTAAGGAAAGTCTTAATTTCCTTCCTTCAATTGGATCTGAAACTGGTTCAATAGCATGGACTATCAGTATGGGAGCCTTTTTGGCTTTTGTAGGGGTTCAGTGGTGGGCTAGTTGGTATCCCGGTGCCGAACCTGGTGGTGGTGGGTATGTTGCCCAGCGTATGATGAGTACTCGAAATGAAAAGGAGTCTATGCTGTCTAGTTTGGTTTTTCAAATACTGCATTATTGTATAAGACCTTGGCCTTGGATTTTGGTAGCCCTTTGTGCACTAATTCTTTATCCAGATTTAATGGAAACAAGCCCAAGACAGGGATATGTGATGGCTATGAAAGATTATTTACCTTCTGGCCTTAAAGGTTTATTACTGGCATCCTTTCTTGCTGCCTATATGAGTACTATTTCAACGCAATTGAATTGGGGCGCAGGTTATCTAAGTAATGATTTATATAAACGATTTGTGAATCAAAAGGCTAGTGATAAGAAGTTAGTGAATGTCACAAGGCTATTCACCTTGATTTTGGCTCTTTTGGGAGTTGGGCTTAGTTTTGTTATAAATTCAGTCTCTGGTGTTTGGGAATTTGTATTAGAATGTGGTGCAGGATTAGGACTTGTGTTGATATTGAGATGGTATTGGTGGAGAATTAATGCCTATTCAGAAATTGCGGCTACAGTAGCTCCATTTATTGCCTATACTTTTTCAAAGTACTTTTTGGAAGATTGGATGGGTGATGCATTTATTGCTCAAAAAGGAACCTTCTTTTTTACGGTTATCTTTACGACAATCACCTGGATTATAGTAACTTTTCTGACCAAGCCCGAAAAAGTGGAAACCTTAACAAAATTTTATACAAAGGTTAACCCTATGGGTTGGTGGTCTCCAATTGGTGAATCTCAGTTGGGTAAACCTATGCTAATTAATATGCTAGCTTGGGGTTCTGGAGTGCTTTTAACCTATTCAGTATTGTTTGGTATTGGGAAATTTTTGTTTCAAGAATGGCAAGATGGTTTCATATGCTTAGGACTTTTCTTAATTTCGGCCCTTGGATTAATTTGGTCACTAAAAAGAATTAGACTTTAATGGATTATAATCTTTTGACAGGAGTGTTATTGGTGTTGGCGGGATTTGCTTCTGGCTTTATCAATACTTTGGCGGGAAATGGATCGGTATTTACCTTAAGCTTACTGCTATTTCTCAACATGCCTGTGCATTTGGCAAATGGGACGAATAGAGTGGGAGCATTGGTTCAATCATTTATTTCAATACTAACCTTTAGGAAGTCTCCACGTTTTCCTGATCTGCTCAAAGAGTCCGGGTTTTTTGCTGTGCCCACCATTATTGGATCTATTCTCGGTGCGCAAGCTTCCAATTATGTAGATGCAAAGATTTTTACTGGTGTGATTGCATGGTTGATGGTGATAATGCTAGTGTTGGTTTTGACCAAACCAAAGCGATGGCTGTCTGGAACAAGGTTGGATATCAATCGTAAAACAGCACTCAACTTTTTTATTTTTATAGTTATAGGTTTTTATGCTGGTTTCATTCAAATGGGAATGGGAATTCTGTATTTGTCAATCCTTGTGTTAGTAGCGAAGTACAGTATTTTAGAAGGGAATATGATCAAGATTATTTTAACCTTGTTTATGGTGGTTCCTGCCTTACTAATTTTTATGTATAATGATCTTGTTGAGTGGAAATGGGGTCTAACCTTGGCGTTTGGACAGGGTATTGGTGCTTGGGTTGCTACAAAATTTGCTCTTGAAAATGATCAAGCGGCTCTGTGGGTACGTAGATTATTGATATTAATGATTATCCTGGCAATAATTAAATTGTTTGGGTTTAGCGATTATATCTTTGCTTGGTTGGAAGCCTACTAATCTAATGGAAAAGTCTTCCTCAGATTTATATATTTTTCCAGATCCTTTACATTGTGTACAATTCATTAATCGCTTGTTGTTACAACTTACTCAGTGTATTGTTTTATTTTGATTTTTAGGTTTTGATTCTTTGCAGTCTTTATAGGTTGTATACATAAGTTTAATGGGTAATCGAACTCGTTGAGCTTTCATTATTAGCCTTTAAATATTAAGCTTTAATTAGATTCATTTTTATCGTTGTAAGATCTTTCTTTGTATCTTTTTGCCCAAATTCTCAATAATAAAATTTATGAACAGATTAAATAGCTTATTCATTTGCCTTTCCATTTTTGTTTCAACCTTATCTTTCGGACAGGAAACCTATTATAATAAAATCGTTATTAACGAATTTATGGCTTCTAATACAACATTTATTGCCGATCCACATGGTGAATACGATGATTGGGTAGAGATATATAACGCAAGTGATGAGACGTTTAATTTGGAGGGTTTTTTCTTAACAGATAAGCGTTCAGAGCCAACGAATTTTGAATTTCCTTCTACTGAGATTCAACCGGGTGAATATATTATTGTTTGGCTAGATAGTGATTTGAATCAATCAGGATTACACGCAGATTTTCAATTGAATGCGGAGGGTGATAAAATATACCTGATGGATACAGATACTACAGTAATAGATCATATACGTTATGTAAATGCGGTTACAGATAGTAGTATAGGTAGGTATCCAAATGGAATAGGTGTAAAACGATCAATGAGCCCAAGTTATAATGCTACCAATGTTGCTTTTGACAATTATGGATTAGTGATCAATGAAGTAATGGCCAAAAATCAAGCGGGTCCACAAGATGAAAATAACGAGTATGATGATTTTGTAGAGCTTTACAACAACAGTGTAGAACCTATTAATATTAATGGGTATTTTTTAACAAACAAATCTAGTAATGCAGACAAATACCCTATCACTGCAGATGTTGAGATTGCAGCTGGAGCCTATCAAATATTTTGGTTAGACAATCAAGATATCCAAGGGCTATTGCATTGTAATTTTAACCTAGAAGGTTCAGGGGATGATTTGATGATTTGTGATACAGATACAGCTACTGTGGATTATGTTAGAATGGGTGCTCAAGCGGAAAATGAAACTTTCGGTAGATGGCCGAATGGTACGGGTGGTTTTAAATCTTTAAATGCTACTTTCAATGGTGAGAATTCTAATGGTATTGGATTATCAGAAATTGAGGGAGGACAGTTAGAGATATTTCAAAACCCAGTATCAGAAGTATTGACTTTTAGCTATAGTCTACAAGAACCATTTGTTTTAAGAATATTCAATGTTAAGGGAGTGATGGTGAAATCTGTAAGTATTGATGGATCCATTCCAGAAATTCAAGTGGATATTCAAGACCTTGCAGCTGGAATGTATTATGCACGTACAAATGGGACTTCTCTACTAGAGTTTGTGGTTGAATAAAGTCTTAATTACTATTTTGATTGGTAAAAGGTGGGTAGCTTTAGTTTGTACTTTACGGCGATAAGTCTAACAAGAATTATTATACCAATAGTAATTGAATAAGTGACCATATGGGGGATTGGGAATTCATTAAGTCCTAAATATACCAAAGCACCAACGATACAGGCTGTGGCATAAATTTCTTGCCTGAAAATAACTGGAATTTCATTACATAGAATATCTCGTATTACTCCACCAAATGAGCCGCTCATGGTTCCTATTACCACACAAATTGTAGGATCCAAATTGGCACGCATTGCTATTTCAACTCCTCCTATTGTGAATATGCCTAGTCCAATGGTGTCAAAAAGAAATAATGATTTCCGTAGGTAACCAATTTTATTTCTGAAAAGTATACTCAGGATAGTTGTAAGCAAAATAATATAAAAGAAATTTAGGTTGATCATCCAGCCCACTGGGGATATCCCAAGTAGAATATCTCGTAGTGTACCTCCTCCTAAGGAGGTTACAAAGGCAATGATGAAAATGCCAAATGGATCCATTTTTTTATGAATAGCAGTTAGGCTACCAGATGCAGCAAAAGAAATAGTTCCTAATATTTCGAAAAGGGATATTACATCCATGATCTACCAGTTTTGCGCAAAATTAACTTAAATATGTAAATTAAAATGCCTTTTTACTTTTATTTAGTTTGTTGCTAATGGTTTGGCTTCACCATTGTTAGCAGGCAAAAAAAAATATAATGGCATATTGGGTACTTTATAATTTATTCAAACCCTGATTGGGGAAATTTCTCGTGTTTTGTCTGGTTTTATTGCCTTTTAAAAATCAAGTTTTCTTCTGAGTCGATATCAATGTGAATAGGTTGTTTTGTTTGTACTTCACCACTCAATATAGCTTTCGATAAAGGATTTAGAAGTTCTTTTTGGATGGCTCTCTTAATGGGCCTTGCTCCGTAATGTGGATCAAAACCTTTTGTGGACAGATGATCGATAAAGGCATCTGAAAAAGAGAAATTAAAATCCTTACCTGCCAATTGATCTATTATATTGTTGATTTGTATCCGTACAATAGATTTGATTTCATTTTTATCTAAAGGTGTGAATAAAATGGTTTCATCAATACGATTTAGAAATTCTGGCCGCATATATGCTTTTAACTCATTCATAACCTTTTGACGCGATGCATCCATAAGGTCTTGTCTATTGTATGAGTCAAATTGATCGGCAGCAGCTTGAATATGCGAAGATCCGATGTTGGAGGTCATAATAATGATGCAATTTTTGAAATTTGCAGTTCTACCCTTATTGTCGGTAAGCCTTCCATCATCCAATACCTGAAGGAGGATATTGAAAACATCAGGGTGTGCCTTTTCTATTTCGTCTAGTAAAATTACGGAATAGGGTTTTCTACGAACTACCTCTGTAAGTTGACCACCCTCATCATAACCAATATAACCTGGAGGTGCACCAATTAACCTAGAAACGGCATGACGCTCCTGAAACTCACTCATATCAATCCTCGTAAGAGAGCTTTCATCATTGAAAAGGAATTCAGCAAGTGCTTTAGCCAATTCCGTTTTACCGACTCCAGTTGTGCCAAGGAAGATAAAGCTTCCAATGGGCCTTTTTTCATCTTGTAAGCCTGCTCTAGATCTTCTTATGGCATCAGATACCGCAGAAATTGCTTCCTCCTGTCCAATGACTCTTTTGTGAAGTTCGTCTTCAAGTGAAAGTAGTTTGTCACGTTCAGATTGTAGCATCCTTGAAACTGGAATACCGGTCCATTTACTAACAACATCCGCAATTTCATCTGCTTGTACTTCCTCTTTCAGAAGGGAAGAGTCCACTTGAACGTCTACTAGCTTTTTTTGAAACTTTTGAAGATCACCTTCAGCCTCTTTGATTTTTCCATATCTGATTTCCGCTACTTTTGCAAAATCACCATTTCGTTCAGCTTGGTCTGCAGAAAGTTTTAGGCTTTCAATATCAGCCTTTGCTTTTTGAATACCGTCTACTATGTCCTTCTCATTCTTCCACCTTGCATATAAGGCGTCTCTAATCTCAGATAGCTTTGATAATTCTGTTTGAATGGCCTTTTGCCTTTCCTTGTCTTTCTCTCTTTTTACAGCTTCGAATTCGATCTCTAATTGCATGATTTTGCGATCTAGTGTATCTACTTCTTCCGGTTTTGAGTTCAATTGAATACGCAAGCTAGAGGCAGCTTCATCAATAAGGTCAATAGCCTTGTCCGGTAGAAAACGATCACTGATATACCGTATGCTAAGATCTACCGCTGCAATTATTGCCTCATCCTTAATTCTTACCTTGTGATGGGTTTCATATTTCTCTTGTATCCCCCTAAGAATGGCTATAGCATTTTCTCTATCTGGTTCATCTACCAATACAGTTTGAAACCTTCGCTCCAATGCTTTATCTTTTTCAAAGTATTTTTGATACTCACTTAATGTCGTGGCTCCAATCGCTCTAAGCTCACCTCGAGCCAAGGCTGGCTTTAATATGTTTGCGGCATCCATCGCGCCATCACCTCCTCCAGCTCCTACGAGTGTATGAATCTCATCTATAAACAATATGATTTCACCGTCGGAAGAAGTTACTTCCTTGATAACTGCTTTTAACCTTTCTTCAAATTCACCTTTAAATTTGGCTCCGGCAATTAGACTACTAATGTCTAATGAGTAGAGAGTCTTACCTTTTAAATTGTCTGGAATGTCTCCATTTATAATCCTATGTGCCAAACCTTCAGCGATGGCTGTTTTACCAACGCCAGGTTCACCAATCAGTATAGGGTTGTTTTTACTTCTTCTAGAAAGTATTTGAAGGACCCTTCGAATTTCTTCATTCCTACCAATTACTGGATCTAGTTTTCCACTCTCAGCAAGCTGGTTAAGATTAAGGGCATATTTTTCAAGGCTATTGTAATTCTGTTCTGCCGATGCAGATTTTACATTTTCACCTTTTCTAAGGTCTTTCATGGCAGCTATTAGTTTTTTCTCTGAGAAACCTAAACGTCTCAGTTCTTTACCAATTTTAATGGACTTCTCTACAATAGCAACCAATAGATGCTCAATGGTAATAAAGTCATCAGATAGTTTTTCTGCTAATTTTATAGCGTATTGAAATACATTGACTGTTTCACCCGATAGCTGAACCTGGCTGCCAGGTGAAACCATCACTTCTTTAAGTTTGTGCTCAACTAAATCTTTTATACCAGATAAATCAATTCCAAGTTGTTTGATAAGGAATGGGAATACATCCTTGTCATTTGCCAAAATGGCTTTTAGTAGGTGTGAAGATTCTATTTGTGAGTGATTCTTTTCTTCTGCTATGGTTTGAGCAGCTTGTACTATCTCTTGACTTTTGATGCTAAATTTATTGAAATCCATATTTGTACATTTTTTAAAACGGTGGGGATATGATCTATTTATTTTGATGAACTTATTACTAGTATCCTGTCAAATAGAATTCCAATTTGGATTTTAGGACAATATGACTTTTTAAATGGAACTTTTGTGACAAAAAGGCATATTTATCCTATAGGATATTAGAATGGACTGCTTGGCTTGTTAATAGTCTTTAACAGTCTTTAATATCCTTTTACATTAAAAAGAATATCTATTCAAAATTATTGACGTTGTAATGGAAACGCTAAAGAATAGAGAATGAAAAATCAAATAGGAACTGTGGTAATAGCAGCATTTGTTGGAGGATTGATTAGCCTTGGAACGTATGCTATTGTATTGAAGGAAAATGATAGGAAGCTAAATAATGAGAAACAGAATGCCTTGGAGCTTCCTATACATAAGGTAAACTACAAATTGGAAGCCGGAGGATTAGACTTTAGGTCAGCTTCTCAAAAAGTTATGCCAACTGTTGTGCATGTTAAGTCTCAAGTTTATGGAACAAAGCTTGGTAATCGATCTAGAGAATTGGTTGACCCCTTTAGAAAGTTTTTCGGTGTGCCGAGACATGAAAGAGATTCAAATATAGACGAACTGTATGATCAAGGAAGTGGATCCGGTGTTATTATTAACAGTGATGGATATATTGTAACCAATAACCACGTAATTAATGGAGCGGATGCAATAGAGGTTTCACTAAGCGATAGTAGAATCTTTACAGCGACAGTTGTTGGGACAGATCCTTCTACAGACTTAGCATTATTAAAAATTGAGGAATCTGATCTAGCATATATGACCTTTTCGAATTCAGATAAGGTAGAGGTGGGAGAATGGGTGTTGGCAGTAGGGAACCCGTTTAATCTAAATTCAACGGTAACCTCAGGAATTGTAAGTGCGAAAGCAAGAAATATCAATATATTAAATGATAAATCAGCTGTAGAGTCTTTTATACAAACTGATGCCGCTGTGAATCCTGGGAATAGTGGAGGTGCCTTGGTTAATGCTAAGGGAGACTTAATAGGGATTAATACGGCCATAGCAAGTACTACAGGTACATTTACTGGTTATTCATTTGCTGTTCCTTCAAATATCGTTGCTAAAGTGGTGGAAGACCTTTTGGAGTATGGAATGGTTCAACGTGGCTACTTAGGAGTTCAAATAAGAGAGTTGGATGCGAAATTTGCAGAAAGTCAGGATTTAGAAATCATCAATGGGGTGTATATAAGGAATTTTACAGAGAATAGTTCAGCTGAAAAAGCAGGTATCAAAACTGGAGATGTTATTGTTGAGGTAGATGGAGTGAAAGTAGATAAGACACCACAACTTTTGGAGGTGATTGCACAACGAAGACCTGGGGATGAGGTAAAAGTAAAAGTCTATCGATCGGGTACCTATGAACTGATCAATGTGGAATTGAAAAATAAAGAAGGGGGTACAAAAAGATTATTAATGTCTGAGCGTAATAGTTCTGAATTATTGGGTGCTAGTTTTAGAGATTTATCCAATGAAGAGCAAATGAAATTTCGAACTAATTATGGATTGGTTTTAGCTGAACTTGGCAATGGATTACTTAGAAAACAAACGAATATGCGAGAAGGTTTTATTCTTCTTAAAGTAGGAGGAAGGAAGGTCCAATCGTTTGGAGATATTGAAGAAGTCTTAAAGACAACTATGGGAGGAGTTTTGATTGAAGGATATTATCTTAATTCTAGCCGGAAGCATTATTATGCAATAGGACTGGAGGAATAATTCCCATAAAAGTTTAGATGGGTGAGTGACCTGTTCAAAATTAAATTTTTGTTCAGGTCATTCTTTTTTTGGAGGCATGAATGTTTTACATTTACTCCATGTTAAAATCGAATTTACAGCAATCGGGTAAAGGGCTAGTGGTAATACTATCCTTCTTTTTTTTGTACCTATTGACGGTCATGGATGCTACGGCTCAAAATGAGCAAGATAGTTTGAAAAGAGTGGCAATGTTGAAGGCAGAGAATTATTACAAGTCTTTGGAAATTGAAAACCATATAATCCTATCGGAAAAATGGTTTCATCCTCGTCGATATTTAAATAGTAATCCAGACAATTATATTGAAAATTTCACGCATGAAGCCTATGTGCAGAATGAAACAGCAGGTGATTTTTCACGTCCTGACGATAATACGATATCCATAAACGGAGCTTCTTTTAAATGGAATAGATACTATTGGAATGGTTTTGCTATTCATAGTTTGGTGAATCCTGGGGCTGGTCTACATAAGATAGACCTGAATAAAGGGATTATGAAATTGGATCCTTCAGATTTAAGTTTAAATTTTCATGATGATATTTATACTGATTCTGCCTTTGTCCGAGTACGTGGCCAATTTTCTCCATTTTTTGATTTGATTCCCAATGCTTCAGAAATAGCCGCGGGTATAACTGGTCATAAATCCTCCTTTCAAAGAAAGGTGAATGATTTTGATTACCGTAGAAGAACAGATCATCAATATTCTATTTACACTTATTTGCCTACCAATAGAGGTTACAACCAATTTTACTTCAATAAAGGAAAGCGTTTTCATACTAGCTTTGACAAAACTGGTCTGGTTGGAGATTTCCCAGAAAATTACACGCATTTCAATGCTTCCAATAGAACAGATATAAATACTAAGTATTTTAATTCTTGGTATACTATGTTCAGTGCCCGTACCAGAGATGCTTATCAAGCAGAGTGGAATTATGAAGCACAGGAAACAGGGACAGAGGATCAATTTAGTTTAAGTTCATTTTTAAAAGGTGGTAAGAATGATTTTAATTATTCACTAGGATTAAATATGGGTTATAGATCCATAGATAAACAGGAGGATAATTTTTATAGGAATGTGTACGATTTGGATGGGGAAGGATTTGAACCACTTTATCCGTTTGCAAAGTATATAGAGATGAATCCCGTTATCAGTATTAATAAAAGTTTTGATAGTTCTGAGGATGAATGGAAACGCGCATTTAAATTGAATGGGCAATTTGAAAATGGATTGATCCACTTTTCACCCAATAAAGAGGAACAACAAGCATTTTATTATTTTGATCCTTCAGAGGAAGTAGGAGACTATACCGCATTATATAATTATAAACTATCCTCAGAATCTTTTAATACATTCCTGGCAAATGACAGAGTAGCTATTGATTGGGAGAAAATTGAAGGTAGGTCCAAATTTAGTGCAGGATTAGCTGGTCAGTACAGTGGCGTTTGGAGTCCTGATGTTGCGATTTCAGACTTCTCTCTGGATATGAACCTAGGTTGGGAGGTGAAGTTGCGTTCAAACCTTTCATTCGGTTTATTGCTTGCAAAGCGGTCAATGCCTCTAAATTATTCATTAGTACAATATCTAGAATCAAGTTATTTGGACGGTGTTCAGAACAAGTGGCAGGATAGTAACAATGATCAGCAATTTGATGAGTCTGAAATAAATGGTCTATTCAGAAATTATGGTGGAGGTAATAGAGGGTATGCCGATAATCTAAAGATGAATAAAATTTACTCACTAGAAATACCTATTAAATGGCAAATTACCAATGTGAGTAGGTTGGAATTGATTGGTCGTTTTAATTCATTCAGAGATCTTTGGTGGGTGTCCTATGATAAGGCTGCTACAGAATATGGGCACTTTGAAGAAGTGGTTTTAGAAGAGGATTATCCCGATTCAGACAATGTTTTCTTTTTGGATAATCCTGATGTTGGATATGTATTAAAACCATTTGATACAGATCTTATGACCGATAATACGGAAACGGATAATATATTATTTGATAATCCATTTTATGCGGGTGCAACCTTGTCCTATTATTTTGATGGTAAGGATGTTTTTATTAAAACTAGTTTTACAGCCTATGAGGTTGTTGGGCCGGGAATGTTAGGAAATGGCCCCCAAGCTAACTCCCTAGGTTTGATGTCGGATAATATGGCAAACCCCAATGCAAATATTCATGTGTTAGGAAGGTTAAATCCGGACAGATCGTACCTTTTTAGTTTTATGATTGGGCACAATGTATCTGAAAAATTCAATTATTCAGTGATCGTGAATTATAAAGATGGTCAATCCTTTAATGGGTATAATACAAGTATACGAAATGATCAAATTGCCGTTTGGAATCATGGAATCCCTGGAGATAATCCATTTACAGGAGAATTCAACAAAAGGGAAGATGGATTTTGGAATGTTGAGTTGAGAGCAGAATATGCTTCAAAATGGAGAAATAAAAATATCACCTTTCATGCAGAAATTTATAATTTCTTTGATATAGGATGGGAGATCAACGAATATACTTTCAGACCCTTTATTCAACGCCAAAGACCGGCATTGGATATTCAAATTCCAAGAGGTTTGATTTTTGGAATGGATGTTTCGTTATAATATTGTAACTTATATCAAGCAATTCTAAGCTATGTTACCTCCTTTAGAGCTCTTCTTATTTATGGGAATTCACCAATGGGTATTGGCTTTGGCGCCAGGCTTGATGATAGCTATGGCTATTTATTATTTTGATAAGTATGAAAAGGAACCTTTTAAATTAATCTTAAAGGCTTTCTTGTTGGGGTGCATCAGTGTTATTCCTGCTTATTATATAGAGCGTTTTGCATTTTATTACTTTGATGATTTTTATGGAAACTTTTTTAAAGCGGCAATAGCTTCCTATATAGTGATTGGTCTTACTGAGGAAGGAAGTAAATTTCTTTTCTTCAGGAAATTTTTATTTAAGCATCGAGAGTTAAATGAACCCTATGATGCAATATTGTATGCTGTAATGGTTTCTCTGGGATTTGCCACAGTAGAAAATGTACTATATGTTATGGAAGGAGGAAGTAAAGTAGCCTTATTAAGAATGTTTACTGCTGTTCCAGCACATGCTGCGTTTGCAATACTTTTTGGGTATTTTGCAGGTTTGGCTAAGTTTGCACATACAAAAAGCCAATCCTTTATTTTGTTATCATTGGGATTGCTAATTGCGGTTCTAGTGCATGGAACATATGATTTGTTACTTTTTATTGGGAATAATTATTGGATCATTTTTGGAGCATTTTTACATTTTATACTGGCCTTATATTTGGCTTTTAGGGCAGTGAGAATACATCGTCATAATTCAAATTTTAAATAAAACAGCTTGCGAATATTTGCTGATATAATTTTACCTATACCATTGGATCATAGCTTTTGCTATTCTGTTCCAGAAGAATTTCATGGCATTGCTGAAAAGGGAATGCGTGTGGTAGTTCCTTTCGGAAGAAAATTGCAGGTGGGTATAATTGAACGGGTACATCAAGATGCCCCCGAACAAATAAACATCAAAGCTGTAATGGAATTTTTGGATGATTTTCCTGTGGTTACGGCTGCGCAATTAAAATTGTGGAGATGGACATCGGATTACTATTTGACACCTTTGGGTGTATTAGTAAATAGTACACTTCCAAAAGGAATGAGTCTTGCTTCTAAAACCTTTATCTATCCTGCTAAAAATAGTGATAATTCACAGGGATTATCTGATGATGAAATACTAGTTCTTGATGGTCTTAGTACTTCAGGGAAATTAAGCCTTGATGAAGTTACGTCTATTGTTCAGAAAAAGAAAGTAATGGGGCTTATTCAAAAAATGCTTCAGGAAGGATTGATTCAGGCAGAAAAGGAATATCAGGAGCGATATCAGTATAAAAAAATAAAGTATGCTAGGCTGTCAGATTTGTTTTTGAAACATGAGGAGGAGCTGTATGTAAAGTTGAAAAGGGCAAAACGACAAATGGAAATTGTCGATTTTTTAATGGAGCTTGATGCACCAGATGCTTCTTTTCATACCTTATTTAAAGACAATGGATTTACCACTTCAGCTCTTCGGACTTTGGTGAAAAAAGAAATAATTGAAATTGAGGAAAAGAAAATTGACCGAAAAGTTTTCTATGCTCAATTAAATAGGAAGTTCAATTTACCACCGAAAAGCCACTATAAGGAAAAACTGGAAGAAATGGTTTCCTTTGAGATGGAGCATAAAGTTGTTCTGCTTGAAGAAGATGTTCGCTTTGGTAAGGTTTGGTTTTTTATTGAAGAGATAAAAAGAGGACTTGAAAAGGGGAGAGATGTGCTCTTCTTGATCCCAGACATGGTTTTATATCCACAATATTTCAGTCTATTTGAAAAAGAATTCCCGGGTTCTGTAGTTGTCTACCATAGTTTGTATAATGAGAATGAACGGGTAGAGATTTGGAAAAAAATTGCAGATAGAGATAAAAGAGAGGCCTGCTTAGTTATTTGCACTAGGATTGGGGTATTCTTACCATTTGATAATTTAGGGACTATCATTGTTGATGAAGAGCAGGATGTGGCATATAAGCAGATGGAAAGACAGCCACACTATCACTGTAGGGATTTGGCGATAGTACTTGGGAAAATTCACAATGCTGATATCCTATTGAGTTCTGTTTGTCCTTCTTTAGAGAGTATTCACAATGTAGATATGGGTAAATACGCCTATATCAATCTAAATGAATCGGAGGGTGTTGAAAAGAAGGCCATCCATTTTGTAGACTTAAAGCAAAATCAAAAGAATAATACCATGCATTCGCATTTTTCGTTTGAATTGATTCAGAAGATTGAATCTGTTCTAAAGGAAAAGAAGCAAGTACTTATTTTTAAAGATAGGAGAGGGTATGCTGTGAGAATGGAATGTCAAAATTGTAAGCATATTCCACATTGCAAGCATTGTACTTCTAGTTTAACCTATCATAAAAGAGCGCAAGTACTGAAGTGTCACCTCTGCGGGTATCATGAAACTCCTCAGGTGTTTTGTTCTTCGTGTAAAAAACCTGATATGAAAGTGCAAGGTTTTGGGACGGAAAAGGTATTTGAAAAGATAAATGAATTTTTCCCAGAAGCCAATGTGCATAGAATGGATAAGGATGTAATTTCTGGGAAGTACGCCTTACAGGATATGATCGATAGATTTGATTCTGGAGAAATTGATATCCTGATTGGAACAAGGTTAATAGCAAAAGGCTTGGATTATAGTAATACGGGATTGGCCGCTATTGTTGCTGCAGATGATCTTTTATATTATCCAGATCTTAGAAGTTATGAAAGAGCATTCCAGACCTATTATCAGATTTATTCGAGGGTTCAGGGTAAAGATAAACACTGCCCAGTTTGGATTCAGACCTTTCAAAAAGATCATGAGGTATTGAAGGCACTAAAAAATTTAAGTCCAAGTAAGTATTACCACCACCTTAAACTTGAACGAAAGGAGTATTTTTTACCGCCCTTTAGTAGATTGGTGAAAGTTAAATTGCGTCATAAAAATGGTTATTTTTTACATGAAGCTTGCGAGCATGTGAAAAATCAATTGCACGGAAGTTTTAAACCGAACCAAATTTTAGGTCCAATGGCTCCAGCTGTGGATAAAATTAGGGATTACTATATTCAAGAAATCATCTTGAAATTCCCGAAGTCCAAGGATTTGAATAAGAAAAAACACCTATTAGAAAAGTTAATTTACAAATTAGGGAAGCACGATAGGTATAGACATATCTTGTGTCAAATAGATGTCGATCCTACCTAATATAAACCATTGATATGCCAAAAATAAATATAGAAACTGTAGAAAATGCTTTATTCAGTGCTGAATATACGCTCAGAATATCTGATATTAACTACGGAGGACACATGGGGAATGAGCGTGTATTGATGCTAGTACACGATGCTAGAATAGCCTTTTTAGAATCTTTTGGTTACTCAGAGCTAAATATTGAAGGTCTAGGTGTAATCATGCATAATGCCGGAGTTCAATATGTATCTGAAGGTTTTCATGGAGACAAAATTAGAATTGAACTAGACATTAAAATAGAATCAAAATTCAAATTCGATTTTATTTATAGCTTATACAACGAAACTACCGATAAAATGCTTGCTAAGGCATTTACGGGTATGGCAACATTTAATTACGATAAAAGAAGGGTAGAGGCGATTCCATCTGCCTTCCTGGAAAAACTTAAATCTAATTGAAATAATTTAGATAGGTCAAGCCTCCTAATAGAATAAGCACAATCAAGAGTGAAATAAACAGTTTTTTGTTCATCATTTGTCTGCCCTTTGATTTCATGTCATTTCGCATGGCGTCGATATCAGATTTGGAAACTTTTGCCTTATTTCCGTAAAAACTTCTGATTCGTTTTACTCTTTTTTGATCTGATTTTCTTCTATCTCTTCTGTCCATATCTTATTAATTTGTTCTTTAAGATACTAAAATTGTTGTTATTATGTCGAGTTTGTATGTCTTTTTGAATTCTTGTACTTGTTGTGGAAGTCGTTATATACATAGGGTATATCGATAAGTGGTTTTTGAATTCCTCTTTAATAGGTTACATTTGAAAATAAATGCAAAAATAAAAAGCGTATGAAAATCAAAGCTCTATTTTTAATAATGTTCCTTTATTCAGCACATGCCTTTGCTGGAATAACCGATTCTACTGAAGTCGAGGAAGAGCATCCACCTATTACTTGGTCCAATGGATGGGCAATAGGAAATAATGCTGGAACCTATGGATTCGGTTTGTCTGTGGCCAAAAGGGTGACTCCAAATTTTAATGTTCGGACTTCATTTAACATGTTCGAGTTAAGTAGGACGGAGGATGAACTGCTTGATTCTGTTACTGTTGATGCAACTGTTAAATTATCCGGTATACCTCTTTTGGTAGATTATTCTCCAAAAGACTACGGGTGGTTTAGATTGACTGCTGGGTTAATGTTCAATATGACAGAGATTACTGGTGTAGGTCGATATACAGAGGATATTCATATAAACGATATTTCTCTTGATGGAGATGACTCAAGAATTGGCTTCAGTTGGGAAACACCTGGTGTTACACCGTATATTGGTCTTGGTTTTGGTAGAACAATTCCAAATGGAAAGTTTGGTTTTCTAGTTGACTTTGGAAGTATTTATATTGGTGAACCAGATATTACCATGACATCAACAGGGCTTTTAGCACCTACTGCTGAAGCTAATGAGACGAAAATTGAAGAAAAATTGAAGGATGGGAAATTTTTCCCAGTGATCAATATGATGTTGACCTTTAAGTTAAACTAAAAAGCATGAAGATGAAATTAAATAAAACATTGGCTGGTGTTGCTGGGGTAATACTTGCTTTCGGAATGCATTCATGTACAAGTGAATTATTGGATTTGGATGATGAAATCACTCTGGTAGCGAGTACTGATTTCTTTAAGACTTCTGTAAACGTTCAGGTAAATAATTCGAATGGGTCAGCTGAAGATTTAGGTCTAGGAAATGAGGATGTGTTGCAGGTGAAAATAAAAGGACCTAATGCAAATGATATCTATTTCCAAGATGGTAAAACGACTGTTGGGCAAAATATTACTTCAAATTCTGGTAATGTTGCCTTTCATTTAGATCCAAATATTACGCCATCAGCGTCAAATCCAATAGAATTTACTTTAGTATTTGAAGCAGATGGTTTCATTTCTACCAGTAAAACCTATAAGTTGACACAAGATGGTAACATTTTGGACAAGGTTAGTTTAGTAGATATTAGTTCTCCACCTATGGGTGTACAACATTCAGGTGGTTCAAGTACACTTTCTAGTGGGACTACTACAGAGGAAATTACCTTGACTACTTCAGGTATGGGATCAGGTGCGAAATTAGTAATTGCGGAAGGAACTACTATAAAAGATGCTGAAGGGAACCCATTATCTGGTGATATCGAAATAGACATGGTATATTTTGATAATGAAGAAGAGAGTTCTCTTTCTGTGTTTCCTGGAGGAATTATGGCAGATGTAACAGATGAGAGTGGAAATGCAGCGGAAGGTACATTTTCTTCGGCTGGGTTTGTAGCGATCGAGATAACAGATGAAAACGGAAATCAAGCAGCTACATTTGAGAATAATCCGCTAGAGATGTCAGTATCTATTTCAAATACTACATATAATCCAGAAACGGGTACATCTGTATCGGCTGGAGATGTAGTTCCTGTTTGGAGTTATGACGAGTCTAATGGAGAATGGTCTTATGAGGCTATGGATACGATAACACTTGCGGGTGATGGATCTTTGACTGTAACAGCAGAATTGGAACACCTTTCATATTGGAATTTTGACTGGTTTTCTTCAGGTTTCTGTTATAATGTACCTGTTACTATAACTAGTTCAACTATTCCTGCTGGAACCTATGTGTATTTTGAGGCTGCAATGTATAAAGCAGTTGACAATACCTATATTGGTTCAGGGGTCTATTATGCACCTGTAGGGACTTCGGAAATTTCATATCGTTTTCCTGCTGGAATGGATGTGATTATTAAGCCAACTGCTTATAATGAGAGTCATCTAGATGTTACTTTCAACGAATTCACAACATCAAATTTATGTGATGGAAATACTTCTATTGATGTAAGTTGGTCTACAAATAACTATTATACTACGCTAGATGTAACGGGTGTTTGTGGTGATACAACCTCTTCTGATGGGACAGAAATTCGTCCTACATTCTATTTCAATTATAGAGACATAACAGCAAATGGTCCTTGGAAATGGGGAGCAATGGTAGATGGGATTGCTTATATTTCATTGAACCCTAATAATTCTTATGAGATATTAGCAGATTATGCAGGGGAATCATATACAACAGTGGTAAGTTTAGATGCTCTGTTAAGTAATCCTAGTGAATGGGGAGACTTTAGTAATATAGTTTCAGAATTGGATGCTTCAACGCAATTAGGGTCCATAACAGCTGAAATAATTATCCCAGATAGTTATTGTGATCAGATAGAATAGTGAAACACATTTTAAAAAAAAAGCCGTTGGTTATCCAGCGGCTTTTTTTTTGTGCCATTCAATAGCGGGTATGAATGGCTTTAATATTTTAATCCATGGAATTCGCAGGAAATGATAAGGCAAAAAAAAGACGCCTTGATGAAGGCGTCTTTTAAATATGAGTTAGGTAGCAATTAGCTAAGGTTTTCAATAACCATTGCTGATGCACCACCACCACCGTTGCATATTCCGGCAGCACCGTATTTTGCACCGTTTTGTTTCAATACATTGATAAGTGTAACTAGAATTCTTGAACCAGAATTTCCAAGAGGGTGTCCAATAGAAACAGCTCCACCATTCACATTTACTTTTGAAGGATCAAGATTCATTAGTTTCATATTAGCAAGACCAACTACAGAAAACGCTTCATTCAGCTCCCAGTAAGCAATATCTTCCATTTTAAGACCCGCTTTTTCAACTGCAATAGGCGCAGCTTTTGCAGGTGCAGTAGTAAACCATTCAGAGTTTTGAGCAGCATCTGCATAAGATAAAACTCTAGCGATTGGTTTTAGACCTAGTTCTTCCGCTTTTTCACGACTCATCATGATCAATGCAGATGCACCATCATTTAAAGTAGAGGCATTACCAGCAGTTACAGTACCGCCTTTTTTGAATACCGCTCTTAGTTTACTGAATTTTTCAGCGTTGAAATTACTATATTCCTCATCGTGGTTGAATTGGATTGGATCCTTTCTTCTTTGTGGAACTTCTACTGGAACTACTTCGTCATTGAATTTACCAGCTTCCCATGCAGCTTTACTTCTGTTGTATGATTCAACAGCGAAAGCATCTTGATCTTCACGGCTAATTTCATGACCTTCTGCACAGGATTCTGCACAAACACCCATGTGTTGAGCTAGGTAAACATCTGTAAGACCATCTTTCACAAGACCATCAATAACAGTTTTGTCACCTAAACGCATTCCATTTCTAGCTGTATCTAAATAATAAGGTACAGAAGACATATTCTCCATACCACCAGCAACAACTATATCTCTATCTCCACATTTGATTGCTTGAGCAGCAAACATTACAGCTTTCATACCTGAAGCACATACTTTATTTACAGTAGTACAAGGAACCTCTTCTGAAAGGCCAGCTTTGATTGCAGCTTGTCTCGCAGGTGCTTGACCAACGTTGGCTTGAAGTACATTACCCATGTAAACTTCTTCCACTAAGTTAGCATCTAAGTTAATTTTATTCAAAGCTCCTTTTATGGCAGCAGCTCCAATTGTTGGTGCAGCAACTCCCGCTAATGTACCTCCAAAGCTTCCTATTGCTGTACGAACAGCACTTACAATTACTACTTCTTTCATGCTATATAATTTCTTCTCTATTGCTAAAAATCGTTTTGCAAGTTACGGAAAATTATAGGGATAGCGAGGTTAAATTTATAGTTCTTGTTAGCAATAACTTAGTTGCGAATTGACTGTAGAATGAAATAGGATAGTAGTTAAATGAAACCCCAATTCCTGCGTAATTTGCTAGGGGATTTCCCGAAATGTTTTTTGAAGGCTTTGCTAAAGTGTTGGGGATAACTATAGCCAGCTAAAGCAGAAATTTCACTTATGCTTTTGTCTGTATTTAATATAAGTTCATAAGCATGTTGTAATTTTCTATCAATCATAAATTGGGAGACACAGGTGCCGAAGATTTCTTTAAAGCCTTTTTTCAATTTGAATTCATTTAAGCCTGATGCGAGGGAAATCTCTTTTAGACTTAATAGTAGGTGTGGGGGATTGGATAGAATGAATTCCTTAGCTTGTTCTATCTTCGTTTTATCCCTATTTTTAAGCGAAAAATACTGTTCCTTGTCTTCTAGGGCAGAAATATAAAGCATCAACAGTTCCGATGCTTTATTCTTATAGTATACTTCTTTCATCTTACCTGTATATTTACAAGTAGCGATTTGGTTGATGACGGATCGCATATCTTGATTCACCTCTATTTTATAGTTAGGGTCAATCAATGAAAGTGAATTTGCACTTTTATCTAAGAAGAGATCAATTTTGGAAGAAATGTTTTCAGACAGATTGTGGAATATCTCTGGGGGAAATTGAAGTTCAAAGAATTCTTGTTGTTCATTTCCTTTAATGTTTACCCAGCCTTTAGCTTCATATATATAGTGAAGGGTTACGGCGGAGCTTTCATAATTTATTTGTTCTTCCGTTAATGCATTCATGAAAATTGATCTCCCCTTCAATACAAAGGTTAGGCAAAAGAAGGGGGTGTTGTCCTCAGCTTGGATAATTAGGTTCTTATAAGATCTGAAGGATATATAATGAACGTTTAGTTCTGTGTTAAACTGCTCCATCATCTTACCGCTAAAGAAGGGGGTAGTGATTTGGTATTCGAGAAGCTTCTTTTCTTCTTGAGATGAAGGAATGTCTATCTCATCTTTGAGGATGGGGTTTTTGTCACCTTCAAAGCTTGCCTGGAATTTCATAAAATCCTTTTAGCGTTATTAGAAATACTGATAGCGTTATTTGATGATCTAAATCATAGCTAAATTAGCCTAAAATTTTTAAAGCAGGAGCATGGAAGTATTGATTTTTCGTACCGATATAAATAGTACAATAGGTTTAAGTTTATTGAAGACCCTATTTAATAAGATGTGGCAAATTAAGTCTTGGTCAGTAGATCTGGAGGATGATGAAAAGGTCTTGCGGGTTGAATCTGTCCACTTGAGTGCTGATAAGATTGCTGGAATGGTGACAGGGTTGGGGATAAGTTGCAGGGAATTAGAAGGCTAGATGTTTAGGTTTCGGTTGAAACTTAGGAAAACAATGAATAAATAGGAATTTAGAATAGAATTACTATAAAATTTGTGTATCTCAGGTTAATATTGTACTTTCACCTTCCTTTTCGATAAGCACTTAGTCCAATGCTGATTATGGTGTTATTAAAAAAGAATAAAAAATAAAGCAATAAAGGTTTGTTGTTGGATATAAAAGTAACCTATATTTGCCACCGCAATACGGAAATGTATTGTGCTTGATTGCCGCAAGGCAGGAGAGTTACGTTCATTGTTTATTAGCTTTTTTAAGCCCTGAG
>MAAC01012073.1_pt1 | contig 212178 bp, 196 predicted proteins | sample 1115981 | NCBI WGS metagenome assembly MAAC01 (sample SAMN04961126, study PRJNA320927) | seawater metagenome | isolation source: sample BD02T64 sea water enriched with oil for 64 days | place: USA:Gulf of Mexico | collected 2013-07-27 | reverse complement strand
TGATCCCATTCCGAACTCAGAAGTGAAATGCAGTAGCGCCGATGGTAGTGTGGGAGTTCCCATGTGAGAGTAGGACATTGCTAAGCTTCTATTAAGAAAAGCCCGATTCGAAAGAGTCGCGCTTTTTGCTGCCTGGTATTTAACAAAATAATCGGTAGTTAAGTGAAATGTAGTTATACTTATTGTAGTGTGACTTGTTGCAGTAAAGCCCATGTGAGAATAAGACATTGCTAAGCTTCTATTAAGAGAAGCCCGGTTCGAAAGAGTCGGGCTTTTTGCTGTCTGGTGTTTGAGGAAACAGCGCAAATCACCCATAGGGAAAATAACAGCGCCGATAATAATGAGATGGCAGTGTGACTTATACCAGTAAGTTAGTGATCAAATATTAATGAGAATAAGTTTTCAAGAACAAGGCGCTTGATTGAGCAATAGCAGGCTATTGGGATTGAAAGCAACGACGTTATTGGAATATTTAATCCATTTAGAATGATCACATATTTATTTGTATTTGTATTGGTATTAGGTTGTAGTAAAGCCCATGTGCACGTAAAACATTACTTAACAGCTATCTATTAAGGTCTATTCTTGTCATTCATAGCAGTTCTATATTAGTTGTTTCCATGTACGTCAAAAGCCGTTAGACGAGCGTTAGGCTTTTGATTGTTACTGTTTAGGAGAGGTGACCAATTGAATAGATATTTTCGTTAGTTATAGTGGGCGTGTTTTCTAACCACCAATAAATTTTACTTTAAATCCTGCTTTTTCAAGCGTTTCTTTAATCACTTCACGTTTATCACCTTGAATTTCTATTACTTCCCCAATGACGGTTCCGCCAGTGCCACAAGTTTTTTTAATTTTTTTAGCTAAATCTTTTAGCTCCTTACTATCAAGACCTAGTCCAGTAATTGTAACAACCCCTTTTCCTTTCCTGCCTTTAGTTTCTCTACGTACTTTGGCAAAACCATCATTAGGAGTAATCTCAGCGGCTTGCTTTGAATGTTTAATGCGACCAGTATCAGTAGAGTAGACTAAGGAGTTGTCATCATTTTTAGGAGCTGTTGAAATGTTATTAACATCTTTACCAAAAGCTTGGGCTAAGTCACTGAGACTAGATAATTTTTTTTTCATTTACGATTCCCTAGATTTTGAGTGGCTATAGATTAAAATTTAAACAAAATAAAACCACTACGAGAGTGGTTTTATTATAGCAATATAATGTTTAGCTTAAAACTAAGCTAAACATTTTGCTGGATTAAGTTACAGCTTGCTTTCTAATTCAGGTAAGGCATCAAATAAATCAGCAACAATACCGTAATCAGCAACTTGAAATATTGGTGCTTCAGGATCTTTGTTGATAGCAACAATGACCTTAGAGTCTTTCATACCAGCAAGATGTTGAATAGCGCCACTAATACCTACTGCAATGTATAAATCAGGGGCAACAATTTTACCTGTTTGACCTACTTGCATGTCATTAGGTACAAAACCAGCATCTACAGCGGCACGTGATGCGCCAATGGCTGCGCCAAGCTTATCTGCGATACCATCAAGTAATTTGAAGTTGTCGCCATTTTGCATTCCGCGACCACCTGAAATAACTACGCTTGCAGCACCTAAATCAGGACGCTCTGATACTGTTAGTTCATCACTAACATGAGCTGAAAGGTTTGCATTAGTTACAATATCTAAAGCCACGATTTCTGCATTACCGTCAGTTGCTACAGCATCAAAACCTGTCGCACGTACTGTAATCACTTTTTTGTTATCTAAGCTTTGTACTGTCGCTATTGCATTACCTGCATAGATAGGGCGAACAAAGGTATCACTACTTTCAACCGCTATTATGTCTGATATTTGAGTGACATCTAATAAAGCGGCTACACGTGGCATAAAGTTTTTACCAGTGGTTAATGCTGTGGCAATAATATGTTCATAATCGGTAGCTAGTTCGAGAACTAATAAACTAATATTTTCAGCGAGTTGATGCTCATAAGATGCATTGTCGGCAACTAACACTTTGTTTACGCCACTTACTTTGCTAGCTGAATCAACGACACTTTGACAGTTATAGCCTGCTACTAATAGAGTGATGTCGCCACCAATAGCTTGAGCTGCGGCAACAGTTTTAAGGGTCTCAGCTTTTAATGTGCTGTTGTCGTGTTCGGCAAATACTAAAATACTCATGAGATCACCTTGGCTTCATTTTTTAATTTTTCTACTAATTCATCAATTGTTTCAACAACAACACCTGCTTGACGCGTTGCTGGTGGTGTCACTTTAATTAGTGTTGTACGTGGCGCTAAATCAATGCCAAAATCTGCAGCGGGTCTTACAGCTAATGGTTTACGTTTAGCTTTCATAATGTTTGGTAAAGATGCATAACGCGGTTCATTTAATCGCAAGTCAGTAGTAACAATAGCAGGTAAGTTAAGTGCTATTGTTTGCAAGCCGCCATCTACTTCGCGTGTAACATTTACTTTATCTCCATCAACTTTTACCATTGAAGCGAAGGTACCTTGTGGCATTCCTGTTAATGCTGCAAGCATTTGGCCTGTTTGATTGTTATCACTATCAATAGCTTGTTTACCTAAAATAACTAATTGTGGTTGCTCTTCTTCAACAATTTTTTGGAGAAGTTTGGCAATATTTAGTGAATCTAAGTTTTCGTCAGTTTCAATTTGAATAGCGCGATCTGCACCTAACGCTAATGCTGTACGTAATTGTTCTTGGCAAGACTTGTTGCCAATTGAAACAGCAATAACTTCTGTTGCTGTGCCTGCTTCTTTAAGGCGAACGGCTTCTTCTACAGCTATTTCACAAAATGGGTTGATTGCCATTTTTACATTAGCAAGATCTACATTTGAATTATCGGGTTTTACACGAACCTTGACGTTATAGTCAATTACACGTTTTATCGGAACTAATACTTTCATCATTGCCTCTGGTTACATTTTTAATTTTTAATTAGTAATTATTAATTAATTTTGTCAATAGTCAAAAGACTACCTTTACTTTACGTGAACGTCAACGTAATCTTAGTGAAAACTTTCAAACTGCTAGCTAATACCTATTTATATCATTAATTGGCAGTATTGTTTAAAACAGGTTGCTTATAAAGCTATAGCATTGACTATTAATATAGCCTTGATCACTATGGTATGGTAGAAAATACCCACTTGCTTGGCAACCACTAATAAGATACTATCAAACACCTGTTTGAATATCAAACGGGTGTTTGAAATTTTTGTAAATAAAATTAACATTTGGAGATACCATGGAACGCGAATCGATGGAATTTGACGTAGTAATTGTTGGTGCAGGCCCTTCAGGCCTCTCAACTGCTTGTCGTTTAATGCAACTGGCACAAGAAAAGCAACAAGAGCTTATGGTGTGTGTTGTTGAAAAAGGCTCAGAAGTCGGTGCGCATATTCTTTCGGGTGCGGTGTTTGAACCAAGAGCTTTAAATGAATTATTTCCTGATTGGAAAGAAAAAGGCGCACCACTCAATACACCTGTAACGGGTGATGATATTTATTATTTTAATAGTGCGGAAAATGGAATTAAATTACCAGGCTTGTTTGTACCTAAAACTATGCATAATGAAGGTAACTATATTGCTAGTATGGGAAATATTTGTCGCTGGTTAGCTGAACAAGCAGAGCAATTAGGTGTTGAGATATTTCCTGGCTTTCCGGCTCAAAGTGTTATTTATAATGATGACGGTAGTGTTGGTGGTATTATCACTGGTGATATGGGCTTAGATGCAAATGGTAATGAGAAAGATTCCTTTATGCCAGGAATGGAACTGCGTGCTAAATATACTGTTTTTGCTGAAGGCTGTCGCGGTCATTTAGGTAAAGAACTTATTGAAAAATTCAATTTAGATGCTGATGCTTCTCCTCAGCATTATGGTTTAGGTTTTAAAGAAATCTGGGATATTGATCCTGAAAAACATCAAGAAGGTTTAGTGGTTCATTCTGCTGGTTGGCCTTTAAAGGACGATACTGGTGGTGGTGGTTATTTATACCATGCAGAAAATAACCAGGTCTTTGTTGGCTTAATTGTTGATTTGGGTTATACAAACCCACATTTAAGCCCATTTGATGAATTTCAACGTTATAAGCATCATCCAAAAATCAGTCAATATTTAGCTGGTGGTAAACGTGTTTCTTATGGCGCACGTGCACTGGCTAAAGGTGGTTATAATTCACTCGCTAAACAAACAATGCCAGGTGGTATTATGGTGGGCTGTGAAGCTGGAACGATGAACTCTGCTAAAATCAAAGGTAATCATACTGCTATGAAGTCAGGGCTTCTAGCTGCTGAAACTATTATTGAAGCGTTAACGAATGGCGATGAAGGCGGTAAAGATTTGACGGTTTATGCTGAGAAATTTAAATCATCATGGTTATATGATGATTTATACAATACTCGCAATTTTTCTCCATCAATGCATAAGTTTGGAACATTCTTTGGTGGCGCCTATAACACGATAGACCAAAATTTTTTCGGTAGTAAATTACCATTCAATTTTAAAGATGATAAGCCTGATCATAGTCAATTAAAGCTAGCAAGTGAAGCAGCAGTGATTAATTATTCTAAGCCAGACAATAAACTAAGTTTTGATAAGCTTTCTTCTGTATTTTTATCAAATACTAACCATGAAGAAGAGCAGCCTTGTCACTTAAAACTTGGTGACAATAGTATTCCTATTAATGTTAATTTGCCTAAGTTTAATGAGCCTGCTCAGCGTTATTGTCCTGCAGGTGTTTATGAAGTAGAACAAACTGAAGAGGGTGATAAGTTTGTTATTAATGCTCAAAATTGTATTCACTGTAAAACGTGTGATATTAAAGATCCAAGCCAAAATATTACTTGGGTGACCCCTGAAGGAACCGGTGGTCCGAATTACCCTAATATGTAATTTAAGATACAAATAGCGGTAACGAGTATAAAATTGTGTGAAATAACAGTGTTATACTCGTTTTTATTTTGAGAAGGCTTATACCAATTGAATTAATGAATGCATTACTTAGCGATAATTAAAAGGTTTAGAGGCAAGGCATTGATTGAAGATAATGGTTATTCAGGAGAATATGCTCCTGCATTCTCTAATAAGCTACATCCATGTAGCGCCCTTGTCAAAATCAATAACGTCGCATGTAAGCCTTTACCTTTTATTAGGTACTCGCCCTTCGGGAGTTTCGTAGCAAACTAATAACATCACAAAATGAATGAAATATAGAATAGTTTAACTCATTTTGTTTGTTCTAAGCTCGCTACGTAACTCTAAGTTGGTCGATTCATTATTTCAGTTGGTATTAATTAGTTTCTATTAAGTTAAAAGTCGATAAGCTCGGAATTGATCGTTGTATTTGATTTTCAACTTCATTGAGCTCAGACAGAGTATGGCAAAACTCTATAGCCTTCTTTTTTAATCCATGAGCACTAGCACTGATCTCTAGTTCTAAGTCCTTGCTCATTGATTCCATTCTTTCATCAAAAGCAGAAATGCGCTGTTCTCCATTTCCTCTCTCATCATTGCTGCTGATAATAGCATCGCCTACTGCAATTAAGATTGACCCAATAGAATCAGATATAACTTCTTCAATTATTTCTTCAAACTCACCTGTGAAAATATTGTCAAAATCATCGAAATCCTGAGGTGCAATATAATAATTATTAGCGCTTTGATTGAATTTAGTTCGTAAGCTCCATTTTAATTCAGCAAACTGAGCTTGAATTTTTTGTTGGGTAGCACTATTTTCACCGGTTAAACCACCAATAACCTTGTTTACCGCTTTTAAACCAATGTCTACGCCATCAATAGCAATAGAAACTATTTGAGGTATTTGTTGACGAATACCAGATGAAAATTTCTTTATTAAAAGTTGTTGTTCGTTTGTTAGCGTTATTTCTCGACCATTTACAAAGAGTTGGTGAGTATTATTTATTTGTATGATAGTTTTACTGTGCTCAATCATACGAATATGCGTGGGGTCTATGATCACGCCATAGTTAAAATTAATTGAGCATTGTTCGGCATGAGTTTTAAAACTTGGCAAGCTTAATAATATAAAAATGAAAAGTAAAGTAAGAGTTTTGACCATAATTAGGTATTAACAATAGGGTCAATGATAATCTTTCTTTCTTTGTAAATCATTCGACTAGGGCCATATTCACGGCGTGATCTATCATTAAAACTATCAATAATTAACTGAACACCATGGTGTAGTTTCTCTGTAGCCTCTATATATATGCTTTCCATATAATCTTGAGTCTTTTTGTCTAGTGCTTCTTTTTCTAACAGAGTTTCACCCATACGCTTAGCGTGGAATTGGTATGTAGAAACAACTTTTGCCAACATTTCTGGCTTTACTTTATCTTTAGGTAATTTTTTTAATTTATTTGTGGCTGCTTTTAGTTCGGTAGTTTTAGTTGAATCGAATTTCAATCTTGACTCAATGTCATGCATTTGTTCTTTGAGTTTTATAATTTCATGCTCAAAATGAATAACAGTATTACTACCTGCTGTTGCTCCGACTATTCCGGCTGTGACAAAAGTGCCTGCTTTGATATAACCACCAATCAACTTGCCGTTTGATTTTTCTTCAGTACCCACTTTTAGTGCACCTTGAATATTCAACGAACTATGTAGCAGCTGATTTTCAATACGGACATCCTTTGAACAACCAATTTCGGCATATTGACAATATTTTGCATAAATACTGCCTTTGGCATTGACGCTAACACTCATTTTTACATCGGTGATTTTAGTTTTTTCAATATCATGTTTTCGACCAATTATACCGCCAGATATGGTGACATCACCACCAGCTTCAATAATTGCTGATTCAACAAAACCACCAATAGTGACATCGCCACTAGCAATTACCTTCATTCCTTCGTTTACGTCACCGTCGATAATGACACTACCGGTAAAGTTGATATTACCAGTAGCAACAGTTACATTTTTAATTTTATATATTTCATCGACTTCCATACCATTAGCAATCACTTTTGGTAAACCTACTTTTTCTGATACGAGTATATTTTGATTGCTGGGACTGATGGCAGTACCTTCCCCTGAAACTAAGGATACATCATTTCCAGGCTCTGAAGGAAGTAAGGTCGCGGTGACGGTATAACCTTTTTTCCCTGCAGTTAATGGGACCTTTTTGGCTAAAGGATCTCCAACTTTTACACAGATTATATCGCCTAAATCACGCATGTCTACGCTACCATCTTCTCTTTTTTTTGGTCGTAAAATACGTGATTGAGCACTTTCAACGAGAGGTTTTATTTCTGCATCCTTTCCATTTATGGCTAATTTCCCTGATGCTATTTGCAAAGTTACTTGGTTGTTCGGCTTTTCTTTAGCGGCTAATTGAGCCAGTTTCACCAGATCTTCTTTACTAAAACCTTTTTTAACACCAGCCTCTTGAGCTGCGGTTAAAATAGCTTTGGCTGATAAATGTTTTCCACCTTGCGCTGTAGTAATTTCAGCAGTAGCGCCCATTTCATCACTGTCAATGACGATTGAAATAGTGGCATCTATTCGTTCTAAAACTTGATACTTAATTTCTCTACCTGTTTGCTTATCCTGTAAAGGCTTTAGTACATCATTTAGCTCTGCTATTGCATTTTTTATATTGGCAGTATTAGGACGTAATTTGCTATATTGAGATTCTGATATTAGCTCAATAATATTTGTTTCTGTGATTGCATCACCATTTTTTATTGGTATTAAATGCAAATCAATATTATTCTTGGTATTAGCTATTAAACTGAGCTGAGTCATAAAAGGTATACTCCGACATCATCATTAGAAAAGCTAATGAACTACATTGATGACTTAAAAGGATAATTATATGTTATTGAATTAAATGTAATTATCTTGGTGAACTCTAATAAAGTTATTTGTCTCTATTTTACTATAGTCAATTTTATATTCTCTGCCATCAAGGGCCTGCACGAATAATAAGGTCTTTTCTTCACCAAATATTTCAGAAGATTCAATATAAACAACATCTTGGTAAGCTTTTTTTGCAATAGATCGCTTAGCCGGTATTTCACCTTTATATATGCCAATACCCCTGTGGCTTACTATTACTACTGGATTTTCTCCATTAACAATTAGTAAATCGAACTTTTTAATCTTATGTATTATGGTATTTCGACCGCTAGTTATATAGTTTTTCTCAACCAAAATAGACTCCGGAATTTAGTTATTATTAATAATTGTTTATTAGTTATTATAATTAATATAGTACTAGCTATTATAGCACTAGCGCTACTCCATAAAAATTACTCATTTAAATATATAAATTTTTTATTTACTTAGCAATATGTTGTTCAAAAACATTTACAAGATTGGTTAACTAAATTTTCGTTCAACAATATAATTTGCGGTTTGCGTACTGTTTATCAACTCGCGACGAATTAAGTCTAAACCTATATTAGCGACATAGTTTTGGAAATAACTTCTTGGTAATGGCATTAATAAGCCTATCGTTTTTAAGTTATTTTTATGACCCCAAGCAAGCCATACTGTTCCAACTGGTTTTTCCATGCTGCCACCGTCGGGTCCAGCGATACCCGATACGGCAATGACAAAATCAGCAGATGATTTTTTTAAAGCACCTTGAGCCATTGCAAGTACAACTTCTTCACTTACTGCGCCGTGTTGAGCTAGTAATTTTTTACTCACATCTAAAAGCGTAGTTTTCATGTTATTACTATAAGTCACAAAACCTGCTTCAAAACATGTTGAAGCACCGGCCTCATTCGTCAACAAGCTGGCAATCATACCGCCAGTGCAAGATTCTGCTGTCGTAATCTTTAAATTCCTATCTGCTAATTTTAGTAATATATGTTTTGCTAAGGATAAGGGAGTATTCTCAATTTTGGCTATGATATGATCGCCCAAAATGTTTACTAATTTAGTATACCACTCTGATTTACTATTATGATCTGTTTGGTTTGTAGTGGTGAGTTTTACCTCCAGCAGTGGCATACCTGCTCTAAAGCCTAATTCAATATTATCAGGCCAATCAGGCAACTGTTCATCTATCATTTTTTGTAATGTTGACTCCCCTAGGCCAAATACTTGTAATCGAGTTACATCGGAGATTAATCCTTCAGGAAGTTTTTTCGCAATATCAGGCAATATTTGTTCAGTCAACATAGTTTTCAGCTCTCTAGGAACACCAGGAGTACAATAAATATCACATCCTAGGTGAGTCACTTTGAAACCGACCGCGCTACCTTTTTTATTAGCTACTATGCTGCAACCAGCGGGTAATATGGCTTGTTTTAAATTAGGAGCGTTTAATTTAGCACCGCGCTTTTCACACCAAAGCTTAAGGTGCGCTAATGCTTCATTATGTTCAACTAATCCCACCTGAGTTGCTTGTGCTAAAGCTTGAGCGGTTAAATCATCAATAGTAGGACCTAACCCTCCGTTGATAATTAAAATGTCGGCCTGTTTTGCTAGTCTATTTATTTCATCGACTAACACCGAGAGATTGTCTGCAACGGTAACTTTGCGGAATATGTCTAAGCCTAACTCTTTAAATTGTTGCGCTATCATGGCGGAATTGCTGTCAACAATATCACCGGTCATTAATTCATTACCGGTCAATAATAATTGTACATTAGGTTTGAGCATTACTTTCTCTCAATGGTATGGCGATTTTTCATTTCACATAATCTAACTCTTTTTAACGCCAGATACATCTTATTATTTAAAACAGATTTTAGCGTTAATGTGGTTCATGATTTATTAGGTTAATATTTATAAATACAAATAACATATTCAGATTGGCATAAGCTGTATTTACATTTAAAATAGGCACTATCTTACTGAAGTAGGGTGATGCTTTTTATTCTTTTGATAAAATTAATAAAGGAAAAATGTTTCTTCATGAATTATAATCGAGCGCTATTATTTGGCCGTTGGTACCGAAATGATATTGACGCACAAGGTCGACAAATTGTGGAATATGCTGAATTAAGCGCTGATGGCAGTTTTGAATTTACTTTTGTATCAACAGAACAAGAAACAAATGTTACGGAGCAAATAATCGAACTGGGTGATTGGGGTTTAGTTGGCGATGTTCACTTTACTATTACAAAAAGTGAGTTGATTGATCAGCAACTTTATGCGTCGGATCTTAATGACAGTGATAATTATCAGGCTTATAAAGTGCTTCAGTTAGACCATCAAAACTTCGAGTATCAGCATATTGAAACAAAAGAAATTTTTATGATGCGTAGAGTAACTGATAATATTGGTCACTGCTAGCTAACGTTAATAACGCGCGTTTGTTTGCCCATTTAAAATTTAAAATATAAAATTAGGAATGTAATGAAACGATTAAAAGCAGCAAGTTTAATTACCGCGATCAAAACCCCATACAATGCAGCGGGCGAAGTCGATTTAGCCATGTATGACAAACTGGTAGCCAAACAAATCGCTGCAGGTGTGGACGGTATTGTTGTTGGTGGCACTACTGGTGAAGGACACTTATTATCATGGGAAGAGCATTTAATATTAATCGCTCACAGTGTCCATAAATTTGGTGAAAAATTGTTAATTATTGGTAATACCGGTAGCAATAATACCAGTGAAGCGATAAAAGCAACGGAGAATGGCTTTGCTGCGGGAATGGATGCTACTTTACAAATTAACCCATATTATGGAAGAACATCAACGGCAGGTGTTATTGAACATCTAACGCGTACCTTAGATATTGGCCCCGCATTTATCTACAATGTACCGGGACGATCTGGTCAAGATCTTACTCCTGATATCATTGAGCCGCTATCTAAACATAAAAACTTCATTGGTGTGAAAGAATGTAGTGGTAACGACCGTATAGCGCATTATGAAAAGCAAGGTATTGCTTGTTGGTCAGGTAATGATGATGAAAGTCATGATGGTCGTCATATACATGGCTCTCATGGCGTTATTTCTGTCACCTCAAATATTGTGCCGGGTTTAATGCGTCAATTAATGGATAATAAAAATACAGACCTTAATAATAGCTTACAAGGGTTAATGCAATGGTTGTTTTGTGAGCCTAATCCTATTGGTATAAATACTGCGCTGATGATGACTAATGCAGTATCACCTAATTTTAGATTACCTTACAAAGCCTTAACCAAAGCACAACGCCAAGAAGGTTTTGAGTTATTAGTAGCGCTAAATTCTGATGATATAGTCGGCGAATCATTATCTTTATTAGATGATAGTGATTTTAAATACTGCGTTTAATTGATAAAAAAGTATAACTTACTCAGTTTTGTGTGAGTTAAACTTTAATTTTATGCCTATACTCATGATACATTCAAAATGTCTGTTTCAGGGTTACTGAGTAATTCATGATCAAGGCGCATCTTTTTATTATTGGTTGTTCCCTTAAAAATAGATGCAACGACGAGCATGATTTATTCAGAAGCCCCCGTAGGGCGAGTTTAAAAGGCTTATATGTGGCATTATTGATTTCGACAAGGGAGCAACCATTATCTTCAATCAATGCCTTGCCTCTAAGCCTTTTAATTCTCGCTGAAACGAGCATTTCGAGATAACATGAGTATATATATCACCAATAAGCTCATTGGTTTTTTGGTGATAAAGCACTATTTTGCCAGTTCTCTCGATGAGGGTAAGTTTGTTTGGCTTCAATAAGTAATTGTTGATAATCGGCCTTTTTGTTCAATACTTGAAGCACTAATAGCAGATTTGCATACACACTTTCTCTGGGCAGGTATTTGATTCTCTGTTGAGCCCAAGCAACATAACGTTCTAATTGCACACTATCTCTGTCTGTTATCCCTGAAACTAAAATATGAGCATAAACCGCCGCATCTAATCTATTTTGCCAAGCGATAGGGTTGATAATATCATTAAGCTTTTCTATTGATTGATAGCCAGTTTTTTCATGCTCAACTAGAATGTTGGCAGTGTGTAAACTTGTTATTAAAAATGGTATGAATATCGTTGGAATCAATAACGCAATAAAGCGTATTAAGAAGGTATTAGTACAATTGAATGATAAACTGTTTTTTGAGTTTTCAGTATCAGTTAACCAAAGTATTAATATAAAAATTATAAAGTGACTAACGGAGCTGTAAAAAGGAAACTCCAGTTGGCTGTGTAGCAAAATAGGCAATAGTAAAGCTAATAGAGCTAAGGCTTTGCGTCTATTAATGTTAAGCCAAGTGGTAATGTAAGCTGTGGTGAATAACATAAACGCGAATAAGGCGACAATTCCCCCTTCAATCGTCCAAAATAGTACTTCATTATGAGGGTGCGATAAGCGTTGCATAGTATTGCCAACTTCAGGGTGCTCTAACGTATATTGATTAAAATGATCAATAAAACTCCGTTCAAAACCGCCATAGCCATGACCAGATAATGGCTTAGCTTTAACCATGTCAATGCTTACTTCGTAGATATGGCTTCTTGCGTTAATAGACTGGTAAACTTTACTGTCCCGTATAGGAATATCAGAGTTCTTAAAGCTCACTATCGCGGTAACTATGGCTAAAATAATAACAATAATGTTAATCAATAGTTGCTTACGACTCTTCTGATATAAATAGGGAGCGATAAGGGCAAGCACTAGAATAGCACCTAAATGCCCCGTTCTTGATTGTAATACCACAAGTAAAAAGCTAGTGGAAAATAATGTGAAATATATAAGCCCTTTGAGCGGGGTAGAAAATCGAGATGTGATTAAGGTAAACTGGGTTGAAATAAAAAGTGCAATCGCTAGACCTGTTGCCATAAAGCTAGCCATCACATTAGGCTGTAAAAATACGCCATGAGGCCTGCTAATACCTATTTTATAACCACCCCAAAAACCCTCTTTAAAGAAAAAGTATTGAATCAAGCCTAAAGAGGATTCTAATGCTACAGCCATTAGAATAAGGATCAGTAGTTGGTATTTATCAGATTGAGTAACTTGAAATTGATATAAACAAAATAACAGCAGTAAGCCACCTATTAGGGCTAAAAGGCGCGGAATGGCATGATCAGTAAATTCAAAAGAATAGAAAGCTGGCACTAATAAACAAAGATAACCAAGACTTAGCCAGACTAACATTTTGCTATAAATTATTTTTTTATTTAGCGTGACCTGCCAAAAACCAAGGGCAATTAATATCACAACAAACAACCAAGCAATAATATTGAATGATAAATACAAGCCAGTGCCACCGGGTGTATCTAAAACAATATGCATGCCGACTAAAAAATAGCTAACAAGAAAGAATTTAAAATAAGAAAAAAGTGACCACATAGGTTTAGATGATTTAAGTAAATTGATTTGTTTATGGGTAGTTAATAAACAATAACTTACCCTTTGTCGATAAAATATTGTAAAGTATAATAACAGAGAAATAGCGTATTTTACCTTGAATAATTAAAGTATTAGCATTAGAGAAAGTGTAATGAATAGTAAAGGCTTTACCTTAATTGAATTAGTGGTGGTTATTGTTATTTTAGGTATCTTAGCGGTAACTGCGGTGCCTAAATATATTAATTTACAAGCTGAAGCGCAAACCTCAATATTAGAGGGAGTTAAAGTTGCTATGCAGGGGGCTTCTGCTCTTGTACACAGTAAATCTCTTGTTGCTGGGAATCATAAAATCCTGCCATCAGCCACTCCTACGGTAGAAATAGCTGATGATGTCGTTATTTCAATAACATATGGCTACCCAAGTGACTCTAAAAATGAGTGGAGAGATACATTACTTGATTTAGACTTATCAGCCTTTGCTTTTGTTACTACAGGCGGCTCTATAATCGTTTATCTTGCTGAAAACGATGAGCCTACTAGTACTTTACAAGACTGTTTAACTTTTTATACAGTTCCTACTGGCGTTGGCCTTAAGCCTGAATTTGGTACAAATAAGTGTTATTAAATTGATGATAGCAAAAATATGAATCATTCCAATTTATTGCGAGTAAGCAAAAGCAGTGGCTTTACTTTAATAGAGCTTATTGTCGTTATTATTATGATAGCAATAATGGCAGCTACAATCGTGCCAAAATTATTGTCATCTAAAGGTTTTGAAGAATACACTTACCGTGATGAGTTGATTACCAAGCTTAGAGCTATTCAACTTCGTACAATGCAACAAACCAATAGCAGTACATGCCGAGAGGTGAAAGTTGACGTGTCTGAAGGTATCATCGGATTGTTAAAAACAGGAGTTTCGCCTGAGCCAATATGTATTGCTGATGACTATGCAGGAGAGTCAACAACAGTCACTATTAATGGCAATCATGATGTAAGTTTTTCAATTTCTGAGGGATTATCAAGTTTTTCATTTTCTTCGTTAGGGAGGCCTGAAGCTGTAGGATGCGGTGATGCTCTTACGCCATGTGAAATAACGTTGACCATGGTAGGGGAAAATTCAGTCGCTATTAAAATAAACCTTGAGGGCTATATTTATGCGCTGTAGCCATGCCTTTTCTCACACGTACCACAAAGGGTTCACTTTAATAGAAACTATTGTCGGTATTGTCGTTTTAGCTATTTCTTTTTCAGTACTTACTTCTCTTATTTATCCGATTGCACAGCAAAGCGCTGAACAGCTACATCAAGTGAAAGCGGCAGAATTAGCGCAATCTATGCTCAATGAAATTCAAAATAAAGCTTTTGACGAAAACTCAGATATGGCAGGTGGTTTACTTCGATGTGGTGAGACTGGTGCGTCTAATTGTTCTATTAATATGGGACCAGATACAGTTAGTAGTACAGAAACAAGAGCTACTTTCAATGATGTTGATGATTATAATGGCTTGGTTTATAGCGCAGGAGAGATTAAAAACTCACAAGGACAAACACTAAATTTATATCTTGGATATACTATGCGTATTAGTGTTTGTAATGATTCTGATTATAGTGGGCCTAATTGCGATGGTGTTGTGGATGCTAATACCTCAACGGCTAAGCTAATTACAGTCATTATTACTACACCGACAGATTTTTCATTGCAGTTTTCAACTTATAGAGCTAATTTTTAATGAGGCAGCTAATAAGAAGGAAATCATCGGGCTTTACCCTTATTGAGTTGATAACCGTTATTGTTATTTTAGGAGTGCTTGCGGCGGCAACCAGTACTTTTATAAAGTTTGGTACACAAATTTATTCGGAAACAACAGCTAGAGATCAGTTAGTGTCATCAGCGCGGTTTGCTATTGAGCGACTTAATCGCGAAGTTAGAAGTGCACTGCCTAATAGTTCAAGGTTAACAAATTCAAATCAATGCTTAGAATTCACTCCTATTATAGAAAGTACTGTTTACACAGACATACCTGTAATACCTGAAATTGCTAGAGATAAGATTAATGTTATCCGGTTTGACGAAGCTTTTGATAGTAATTGGAGCGCAATAGTTTACCCATTAGTGCCTGATGATGTTTATCCTATTATTCCCAGTAATAGTGATAAAGTGCATGGAGTTGATAGTATTGACACTACGGGGGATGAATGGGTTATTACTTTAGATGATGATGTAGTATTTGCCGAAGATTCTCCTACTAAAAGAATTTACTTTATCAATGGACCCGTCGAGTATTGTTTGCTAAATAATACCTTAATAAGAAACGGTATATTAATGGCGGAAGATATTCATAATACAAGTCTTCCATTTGAGGTTTTAGCCGCAACTTTACAGCGTAATGCTATGGTGCAAATACATTTTCAGTTTGAAAAAAACAGTGAGCAAGTCACCTTTAATAATGAAGTGCAGGTGTTAAATGTCCCATGAATTAATGATCAAAAAGAGAATTTTAAATAAGCAAAAGGGTAGTGCACTGGTTATTGCTATTTTTATTATTGTTGTCATGACTGTATTGGGATCTGCTCTCGTTAGGATGGTCAGCTCTAATGCAGAAACAATCGCCTATGAAGTGATAGGTACTCGAGCATACCAAGCAGCCCAAGCAGGAGCACAAAGAAAATTAAGCGAAGTCTTTCCTCTTTTACCAAGTAGCGGGGCATGCTCAGCAGATAGTACATATGACCTATCTACTATTGAAGGGCTAGAAAACTGTGAGGTTTCGGATGTTGATTGCGTAGAAGATGCTACTGTTGATGGTGTTACTTATTATACGGTAACTAGTACAGGGCAATGTAGTATCGCAGGTGTTTTTACTTCAAGACAAATTGAGATTAAAGCCAGAAGTCTATAATCTTATTTTTGGGCTTTAACAGAGGGGGATGGCAAGCAGGTACGGACTATGAAAACGAAACATTCTATGTCAGAAGAGCCATGACTAAAGATCCAAAACTTATTTCAGAACCCCCTACGTTAATTGTTTTTGTCCTGTGTATCATTGTTTTAGCAAGTAAAAAGCGATTGTGTAGCTAAGCTGTTAATTGTTTTTAATGGGGATTTTTATTGCATGCAGAGGTGCTTAGCGTTACCTTTGTCATTATGTCTCTTGTTATTGTATAGTTGATGTCGAATTCTTTCTTTCAAATGAAGCTACCTAGCCAATCTGCCGTATTAAGCGGACGGGAAGCGCATTAATGATGTCACTCTTTATTATGATAATTCTCATTTTACTTGGTAGTGCTTTGGTTAAAACGCTATCAAGTAGTAGTGAAACAATAGCGCAAAATGTTATTGGCACACGCGCTTATATGGCTGCAAACTCGGCTATGCAGGCTGAGTTACAGAAATTGTTTCCTTTAAATGACGCTGCAATCCAGTGTAGCGGCACCGTCAATTATGATTTTTCAGCGACGGGCAGTAATATCGACGGTTTATTTAATTGTAAAGCAACAATAAGTTGTACTAATTTTGCAACTCACCCAATGACAAACGAAGAGTTTTATCGTTTAATCAGTACAGGGAAATGCAATAGCTCAGCATTAGCAAGCGATAGTAAAGGTGTTATTGCCAGTAGTCGAACTATTCAAGTTGATGCGAGGAATTTGTAAGTCACATGTTGAACATTAAATGCCTAACTTTATATAACATAATAATTTTACTGTGTTTCTTATTTCAATCTCCTATGGTGGAGTCTAAGAAAAGCGAAACAGTACTCATAGGAAGCTCTAGTAATGAGGGTGACGTTGTTATAAATGAGGTCAGTATAAACTCGAGTTTTATTGAACTTTATTTTCATAAAACAACAGATATTACAGACTGGTCAATTTTTTATGAGTCATCAGGCAAGAGTAATAGTGGTAGCTTTAAAGTTTGTGATGCCAATTTAAATACCACCCCTTGTGGTACTTATAGTGCAGGAACCTTTCTATTAATCAGGGATTTTTCATTACAAAATGCACTACAAGAAATCCTTTTAGTTGATAACAGCAGTTCACCACCCTCAGGAAGTAGTGCAGTGCATTATTTCAGGTATACCAACAATGCAAACTCTGGTGGTAGTTGGGACTGGGAGACAAGTGATCCTCCATTATCTACAATATATGAGTCTGAAGGAACAAAAAAAAATCTATGTAGTAAGCCTGACGGTACTGTTGATGTTAATTTTTGGCAAGAGTGTAGTGCAACTCCTGCAGCAACTAACGAGGAAGTTCAGCTCCATCACTTTGAAATAATTCATGATGGTAATGGCCTTACTTGTGCTGCTGAAACTGTGACTATTAAAGCTTGTGCTAATAGTGATTGCTCTACTTTGAGTACAGACTCAGTAACACTTGATTTTCAGGTAACAACAACAACACCAACCACAATGACTAAAGGTTCACCCACCTTTACGGGCTCCACCACGCTTAATTTCAATCACACCATAGCCGAAACTTTAACCTTATCAGTGGCTAATGCTACTACTACAGCCAGTAATTCTATTGTTTGTGATAATGGTGGTGGCACGAGTTGCGATATGAGTTTTGCTGCAGCGGGCTTCTTATTAGCTTTAGATAACCATCAGTCTTGTACAACACCTAAGCTGACGATTCAGGCCGTGAGGCTCAGTGATTCTGGACTCGATTGTGCACCCGCTTATACGGGCAATCAATCTGTCGATTTTGTTTTTAATTATGTTGCTCCAAATGACGGAAGCAATTTACCAAAACTAAATGGAGCGGAAATGCTTTCGGGGGCTGCTCCACAAAATAAAATCGTTAGTTTTAACAGTGATGGTGTTGCTGAGCTGAATTTCAACTATCAAGATGCCGGACAAATTAGTATTGATGTTAGTGATGCGGCTGGGGTTGGCTTAGCTGCTTCTTCAGTAACCGCTGTTGTGAGTCCTGCGAAGCTGATGGTAACAAGTTCTGATACAAGTGTTGACTGTATTAGTGGTGATGCCACTTGCTCTATTTTTAAAGTAGCAGGAGAAGAGTTTAACTTAAACGTTACTGCAGCATGTAATGACAACACAGTAACGAAAAACTTTGAAATGAATAATATACCTCTAGAAGTTACTACGGTTGCTCCTGATGTGGGCAATTCGGTTTTACTGGGTGTAATAAATGTCAATATAGAGGCGGTGGATGATGGCAGCCACACTATAAACAATCAAACGATTTCAGAAGTCGGAGTCTTTACAATAACGGCAATACCGAATGACTATTTTGGAGAAACTATTCCAGCGGCAACAAGCGCTAATATTGGCCGTTTTATTCCCGCGGCTTTTGAGCTCGAATCAACATTTGATGGCAGTTTTCAGGTGAGCCCGGATGCACCAAGTTTTGCTTATATCGGACAAAAAGATGGAGCTGATGGGGCGATAAAATATTTACTTCAGCCTGACTTTACCATTAAGGCAGTAAATAGTGATGATGTTGTCACCAAAAATTATGCGGTTAACGATGACTCAGATGCAACCAAAGACTTTATGACATTGACTGTTGCTCAAGTTTCATTGGAGCCTATAACTACTGATACAACAACGAAAGGTGTTGATGATACTTTAATTGATCTTGATGCGGTGATAAGTGGTTCATTAGCAGGCGATAGCAGTACTGGCTTGATTACTTTCACTATGGATACTAGTAATCATTTTACTTACCAGCATATTGCAAATGCGAAAGTTAGTCCTTTTACCGCAGATATAGATATTATTGTTAATAGTCTTAATGATGGCGAAGGTGCAATCTTATCTGATACCAATGGCGTTACAACAGGAGTGTTGAAAATGGACCCTGATGGTGTAGGTGTGCGCTTCGGACGTTGGTACATTGAAAATGCTTATGGACCAGAGACCTCTGATTTACCACTACCTATGCAAATACAATATTGGAATGGCAGTCAATTTGTAACCAACGATCTTGAAGAGCTTACCGTTTATGACGGTACTGATGAAGCTAATTACACTAAAGATAATTCCGGCCTTAGTCCTGCAATAACTATTACCGTTGTTGGTGTTGATGGTGCAGGTCCATCATTTTCATCAGGAGTTGGCCAGTTATTACTTGAAAAGCCAACAGATGGTTCACAAGGTCAAATAAGACTGACTTATGATATTGTTCCTGCATGGCTGCAATACGACTGGGATGGCGACGGTAACTATGATAATAATCCATCAGGAGTCGGAGCATTTGGCTTATTCCGTGGTAACGATAGAATAATTTATCAACGTGAAGTCAATAACTAGCACTCTAGTCGCTAAGTTAGTATGTATTTATCATTAATTTAGCTGACGAAAATTTCATTTGTCTTGTTTGAAAGCTTCAACATTCGATGTGCTTTCTTGAATAACTTCATTTATAAGATGAGAGTTGAAAAAAATACAAATAATTACCTGAATAATCCATTAAAAACAACCGACACAATAGAATTGGTTGTAATACTCAGGTATGATTGGTCGATCTGTTATAAGAACAATTTTTCGCGCTCACTATTTGCACTCATGAAGTCGCATTTTTACAGGACATTTCGAACTTATGTTTAAAAAAATACGTGGTATGTTTTCTAATGATTTGTCTATTGATTTAGGAACAGCCAACACCCTGATTTATGTAAAAGACCAAGGTATTGTCTTAAATGAGCCTTCAGTGGTTGCTATTCGTCAAGACCGCTCAGGTGGTTCTAAAAGTGTTGCTGCGGTTGGTATGGCGGCAAAACAAATGTTAGGTCGTACACCAGGGAATATTGAAGCAATTCGTCCAATGAAAGACGGTGTTATTGCTAACTTTTTTGTTACTGAAAAAATGCTACAACACTTTATTAAACAAGTGCACAGTAATAATTTTTTACGTCCAAGCCCGCGTGTTTTAGTGTGTGTTCCTTGTGGTTCAACTCAAGTTGAACGTCGCGCTATTCGTGAATCTGCGATGGGAGCGGGCGCTCGTGAAGTCTATTTAATTGATGAGCCTATGGCTGCAGCTATTGGTGCTGGTATGCCGGTATCAGAAGCAACTGGTTCTATGGTGGTTGATATTGGTGGTGGTACTACTGAAGTCGGTATTATCTCATTAAACGGTGTGGTGTATTCATCATCGGTACGCATTGGAGGAGACAAATTTGATGAAGCTATTATTAACTATGTACGCCGTAATTTTGGTAGCTTAATCGGTGAAGCTACCGCTGAGCGCATTAAGCATGAGATTGGCTCAGCATATCCGGGTCAAGAGGTTATTGAAATTGAAGTACGTGGACGTAATCTTGCTGAAGGTGTACCACGTAGTTTTACTCTAAACAGCAATGAAATACTTGAAGCTTTACAAGAGCCATTAACGGGTATTGTTAGCGCTATTATGGTTGCTCTAGAACAATCACCACCAGAGCTAGCATCAGATATATCTGAGCGAGGTATGGTACTTACGGGGGGCGGTGCATTATTAAGAGACGTTGATCGCTTATTAATGGAAGAAACAGGTATTCCTGTCGTTGTTGCTGAAGATCCACTAACGTGTGTTGCTAGAGGCGGTGGTAAAGCGCTTGAAATGATTGATATGCATGGGGGCGATTTATTCTCTTATGAATAAAATCACTGTTTATTCTTTGCTATTTAGCTCAATTACGGCGTTAAAAGTACTCATTGACTAACGTCAACTCCGTGCTTTTGCCTTGTACTTGAACTAAATTTCTGTGAATAAACTAGTGATTAACAAGATAAGAAAATAAATGAAAGTAATTTATAATTAGAAGATCGCAATTCGTAACTCTTTTATATGACCCCAATTTTTAAACAAGGCCCATCCCCACAGCACCGACTTGTCTTGGTGCTTTTTTGTTCTGCCCTATTGATATTTTTCGATCATAAGATGGCCAGTTTTGAATCGGTACGTGGTTATTTACAATCGTTAGTCAGTCCGTTGCAATATTTAGCTAATACCCCAAAGCAATTGATTACATGGGCATCGACAAATATTACTACTCGTCAAGAGCTCTTAATTGAAAACCAACAATATCGTTTAAATGAACTTAATTTTCATGAAGAAGCGATGCAACTTGAGATTTTAAAGCAAGAAAATGAGCGGTTACGTTCTTTACTTGCTTCGCCTTTACGCAGCGAAATAAAAAAAATGGTGGCGGAGGTTATATCGGTAGATAGTGATCCCTATAGCCATCAAATAGTGATTAATCGTGGTGCAGGTGATGGTGTTTATGAAGGGCAGCCGGTACTGGATGCGCTTGGCATCGCTGGCCAAATATTACATGTAGGACAGGCGAGCTCTCGCGTAATATTAATTACTGATATATCGCATGCGGTACCTGTCAGAGTTCAACGCAATGGCTTAAGGTTGCTAGCCTCTGGAAGTGGTCAAATAGACCGGTTAATTCATAACTTTGTCCCACAAAGTGCTGATATAAAAATAGGTGATTTATTGGTTAGCTCAGGATTAGGCGGCAAATATCCAGAAGGTTATCCTGTGGCTAAAGTTTCCTTTGTTAGTAACGATGAGTCTAGAGAGTTTGTTCGGGTATTTAGTGCGCCAGTAGCAAAAATTGATCGGTTACGTTATTTACTCTTACTGTCAGAAAAAGAACCTCAAAGTATTTTTGCCCCTAAAACTCGAGAAAAACCCTCATCAACCAATGTAAAAGTTCAAACAAAGGCCGCTAATTAATGTTTGCACATAACGGTGTTATTGTTCTTTTCACGCTATTGATTGCTTTAATGGCAAGCATAATGCCGATGCCATTAAATGCAGATGCTTTTCGTCCTGACTGGGTGCTTATTGTTTTAATGTACTGGTGTATGGCGTTGCCAGGGCGGGTAAATATTATCACTGCATGGGTAATGGGTTTTTTATTGGATGTGCTTTTAGGATCTGTTTTAGGTGTTCATGCTGCTGCCATGGCAATATCAATTTATATTATTGTAGAAAACCATCAAAAAATACGTAATTTTTCCATTTGGCAACAAGCACTGATCACTGGTGTACTAGCTGCTTTGTATCATTTAGTTGTTTTTTGGTTACAACGATTCTTAATAGATGTTGTTTTTCTACCTAGTTACTTATATCCCGTTGTAACAACGATTGTTTTATGGCCTTGGGTGTTCTATTTATTACGCAAAGTACGCCGAAATTTTTCTATTAAATAAGCCAGGAATATCAATGATGAAACAACTTATTCTCGCTTCGAAATCACCTAGGCGAAAAGCCCTCTTAGAGCAATTAGGATATCAATTTAGCACATTAGTAGCAGACATTGATGAATCAGTATGTGACCATGAAAGTGCTAAAGATTATGTATTGCGATTAGCTCAAGAGAAGGCACTTACTATTTTTCACACTTTAACGCATGAACAACAAAAGCAATCTTTAGTGTTAGGCGCTGATACTTGTGTGGTTATTGATGACACTATATTAGGTAAACCAGCAAATGAAGCAGAATGTATTGAAACATTATTACGCCTAGAAAACAACCAGCATCAAGTGTTAACTGCTATTGCTGTAGCCAGCGACGAATCAGTAGATAAAGTGAATCTTTATAGTAATACTATTGAAACGCAAGTATGTTTCAAAGCATTAACAACAAGTGAAATTAAACGTTATTGGCAAACAGGTGAACCCTGTGACAAAGCTGGCTCATATGCCATTCAAGGAATAGGAGGCCAATTTGTCACTACAATTAGTGGCAGTTACTCTGCGGTGGTAGGGTTGCCCTTATATGAAACAGCACAGCTATTAGCTAAATTAGGTTTACCAACTACTATTCAAGATAATAGTTAAACAGTAACGAAATACCAATATGCTATGAAAAATAGCAAGGATCAAAAGCAATATGAGCAGTGAATTATTAATCAATGTAACTCCCAGTGAAACCCGAGTCGCTTTAATCGAGCATGGCTCTTTGCAAGAAGTGCATATTGAGCGTGAAGCGAAACGTGGTATTGTTGGCAACATATATTTAGGCAAAGTGATTCGAGTATTACCGGGTATGCAAGCCGCTTTTATTGATATTGGTTTAGATAAAGCGGCGTTTCTCCATGCTTCAGACATTAACTCTAAACTTATTTTAAAAGAAGAAGCACAACAAGTTCCTGATATTCGTGCCTTAGTCCATGAAGGACAACATATCATGGTGCAAGTGGTGAAGGATCCACTTGGCACAAAAGGTGCGCGTTTAACTACTGATATTACTATTGCCTCTCGTTATTTAGTATTGATGCCGCATGCGACCCATGCCGGAATCTCACAACGTATTGAAGATGCAAAGGAACGTAAGCGTTTAAAGGATATAGTTAGCCCTTATTGTGATGAGCAGCAAGGGTTTATTGTTCGGACGGCTGGCGAAGGTGCTGGAGAACAAGAACTTAAACACGATGCAGAATTTCTCCGACGTGTTTGGAAAAAAGTACAAGAACGGAAACAACGTAAACAAGTCGATAAGCCGTTATATCAAGATTTATCATTATCTTTGCGAGTACTGCGAGATTTTGTTGGTGTTGATTTTGAACGTATCCGTATTGACTCTAAACTCACCTATGATCAATTAGTGATCTTTTCCGAAGAATTTGTGCCTGAGCTAACGAAAGTCATGGAGTACTATCCAGGTGAACGACCTATTTTTGATTTGTTTTCAGTTGAAGTTGAAATACAGCGTGCCTTACATCGTAAAATTGAATTAAAGTCGGGCGGCTCTTTAATTATTGATCAAACCGAAGCAATGACTACAATTGATATTAATACAGGGGCTTTTGTTGGTCATCGTAACCTTGAAGATACAATTTTTAGTACCAATATAGAAGCAACTCAAGCGATTGCCAGACAGCTTAGATTAAGAAATTTAGGTGGAATTATCATTGTCGATTTTATTGATATGCATGATGAAGATCATAAACGCCGTGTGTTAAGTAGCTTAGACATGGCAATGTCTAAAGATAATGTAAAATTTAGTGTGCAAGGTTTCTCTTCACTCGGCTTAGTGGAAATGACCCGCAAGCGCACTCGTGAAAGTTTAGAGCATGTATTGTGTGGTGAATGTCCTATTTGTACCGGGCGTGGTAATTTAAAGACTGTTGAAACTGTTTGTTTTGAGATATTACGTGAAATTGTGCGAGTGAACCGTGCTCATGATGCTGATAAGTTTATTGTTTATGCGTCGTCTTCGGTAAGCGATTTCCTTGTTAATGATGAATTTCATAGTCTTGCCGAAGTTGAGGTGTTTATTGGTAAATCGATAAAAGTAAAAACAGAAACTATGTATTCTCAAGAGCAGTTTGATGTAGTGATGATGTAATATACCCGTTATCATTCAAAGCACTCTGAAACCTGCATCTTGAATGGTAACGGGTATAAAGCTACATGTTTTTAGGAAAAAAATTACAAATGTCAATTGCAAGCGTATCTAATCGTTGGCTAAACCGTCTTTATAAAATACTTGCTATTATGGTGGTATTCTTGGCGGTGCTAATTAGCGCGTTTCGTTTGTTGCTACCTTATGTTGAACATTACCGTCAAGATTTTCAAGATTATATAAATAATAACAATCAAACCAATATAGCTATTGGCGGGTTAGGTATGAGTTGGAGAGGCTCTGGCCCAACCTTAATTGCTAATCAAGTAACTTTAATTGATACTGACGATGCCCATATATATATCGAACATCTAGAAATTCAGGTAGATTTTTGGGCGACAATAACGACTCAGCGGTTGATTTCAAGTAATTTGATATTAGATGGCGCGAAAGTTAATGTTGATCAAAGTATCTGGTCTGCACAGAATACCAACAACAATACTCTTGCCACACAAAAAAAAACTATTGCGAACACAAATAAAAAATCTAATGGCCTACAACAAGTCTCAGATATCTTTTTAAATCGAATAAATCGTTTTTCCTTACGAAACAGTCAAATATCAATTCATAATGATTCACTTGAGCGTAGTTTTCATATTAATAACCTACATTGGTTAAATGAGGGAGTTAGACATCAAGCTCAAGGTAACATTATTGTTAATGAACTAAGTAGCAACAATCTTAGTTTACAAATAGATTTAAGTGGTTCTTCGGTAGATGAGTTGCAAGGCTTGATGTATATTGAAGCCAACCACCTTGATATTACCCCTTGGCTTGATAGTGTTTTAGTGCTCGAAAATGATAACACTAAAGCGGATATTGGCTTTTCTGCTTGGTTAAAAGTAAACGCGGGTGGTATTGAACGCCTACTGTTTTCTCTGCATGAAAATATTATTAGTTGGCAAACCGAAGGTCAAGAGCATAAGTTAGCATTAAGTACAGGACAGTTATTATTAGTTAAAGGTAAGCAACAGGAAAGTTTTAAACTTTATAGTACGCCGCTGTTATTGCAATTTAACAAACAAGAAAAACAAGAATATATTGTGCAAATGAATAAAACAGCAGATGACTTTTCAGCTTATTTATCTGCTTTTGATCTCGCGTTAATAAGCCAAGTGTCACCTCTGTTTATTAATACTAAAAATATGCGTGAGCTTTTGTCTGCATTAGCGATTACTGGTCAGGCAAATGAAATATACTTCAAACAAACCGCGAGCGAAATAAAAGCATTAGCTAACTTCAGGGACACTTCAACTCAATATAGCCAAGGCATTCCTGGGGTAATGAATCTTTCAGGACAGTTAAGTTATACTCAGCAAAACTTACACCTTGAATTGGCGGCAACTCAAGGTACATTAGACTTTAGCCAACATTTTGTTGCGCCCATTCCTTATCAATCACTTAACGCTACCGTTGATTTGTCGTTTGTGGAGCAAGGTTGGCAATTGGAGGTTAATGATCTCTCTGTTAGCTCAAATGAGCTGAATTTAACTGCTGACTTAGCTATCGAATCGCTTCAAAATACTGATACCAGTATGTCTTTATTAGCGAACATTACCGAGGTAGATGTCAGCAAAATAGGACATTATTATCCATTAACCTCGATGAGTAGTGATCTAGTCAATTATCTTAATAATGCATTAATTGACGGAAAAGTAACGCAAGCACAAGTCTTATTAAATGGGCCTTTGGCTAGCTTTCCTTTTAATGATAACGAGGGGGTTTTTGTTGTCGATGCAGAATTAACGGATGCTACTTTTGAATTTGAGGAGCAGTGGCCAACAATAGAGTCCTTCTCAGCAAATTTGAATTTCACTAATAACAGTATGCTAATTACTGGCCGTGCAGGAAATTTAGTTGGGCTTGATGTAAATGGTGTGCAAGCGGCGATTGATGATTTAGCTAATGAACGAATACTGGTTTTAGATACGTTAATTAAGTCATCACCTGCTAGTGTAGTTGCCGACTTAATGGCTCAAAGCCCACTTAAAAAGAGTGTAGGTAGTGTTTTAGAGCAATTACAAGTGAGTGGAGATGTTAACGGAGAATTTCATTTAAATTTACCCTTGAATGCAACTGAAGAAGTACTCGCGAGTGGTTTAATTAATTTTGTTGATAATAATGTTGCGCTACAAGCGCCACGAATGGACTTTAGTCAAGTACATGGCCAATTGAGTTTTGAAAATGATAAGTTATTAACTAAAAATTTATCGGTAAACTGGCAAAATATGCCGTTGAAGTTAACGATAAAAGGATCAGATAAAGCTGATTATTATGACACTAATATTGCTATTACTGCTGATTGGCAGGCTGATACTTGGCAGCAACGAATCGCACCTAGTTTGAAAAAATATTTTGATGGAGAATTACAATTCCAAGGTGATTTATCACTGTATCAACACCATAGCGGTGGCTTTACATACCAATTCAATATTGACTCTAACTTACAACAAATACAGTTGAAGCTCCCTCAGCCGTACAATAAAGCAACGCAAATAAAAGTACCGTTAAAAATTGCTGTAATTGGTCAGTTAGAACAATCGACATTTAATGCATCTTATGGCGAAAAATTGAGTTTTTTTGGTGTGTTAGAGCATGACACAAATCATTTTTCTCGTGCTCATTTAGTCTTAGGTAATGAACAAATGTTATTGCCTACGGATGGTTTTCATATTACCACTAAACTCGCTCAAGCCGACTTTACTGTTTGGCAGCCTTTACTTACCGATATTATTGATACGCTGGCTATTGTTGACGAACCTAATAGTGTTAATGGGGTTGTAGAAAATTCAACTAGTTTGTTTTCAACACCTGAACGTATTCGAGGAACTATCTCCAAATTAGATCTTTTAGGGCAAACTTTAAACAACGTATCTTTTAACTTACTAGATAAAGAGCATTGGTGGCTTTTACAGCTCAATGCGAAAGAGACTCGTAGTCGAATTAAATTTTATCCAAGTTGGTTTGAGCAGGGTATTGATATTAATGCTGACTTTATTCATTTAACAACCGGTATTAGTAATGAAATATCAGCAGATACACAAGGTACAGTTACTTCATCATTAATGGATGACAGTGTGTTTGATAATATGCCAAAATTAAATTTGCATTGTGATCGTTGTCAAATAGATGAGTTAAACTTAGGAGAAGTGAATTTATCTGTATCGCGCCGGGGACAAGATATAATTGCAATTGAATATTTCAATGCCAAACGTGAGCAAGCTCAATTTAGCTTGTCGGGGCAATGGCAAAAAAATGATAATGTATCTATTACCAACATTTCGGGAGAGCTGGCGTTAAAAGATATTGAATATGAATTAGAGCAATTAGGTTATGGTTCTATTATTCGTGATAGTGGTGGTAAATTAAACGTTGATCTTACTTGGCAAGGTGGGCCACATAATTTTGAATTTATCAATCTTAATGGTGAATTAAATGCTAGCATTGATGATGGTTATTTAGCTGATGTTAGCGATAAAGCACGTATTTTTTCCGTATTAAGTCTACAATCTATTGTAAGAAAGTTAACCTTAGACTTTCGCGATATTTTTAGCGATGGAATGTTTTATAAAAACATGAAAGGTGATTATCATATAAAAGAAGGCGTGTTATATACAGATAATACGCGTATGAATGGTACTGCAGGTAATTTATTTATTAAAGGCAATACCAGCTTTGTTACTAATACACTTGATTATAAAATGTCGTATAAACCAAACCTTACTGCAAGTTTGCCTGTATTAGCTTGGATCGCGACACTCAATCCTGTAGTCTTTTTAGCTGGCGTAGCTATTGATCAAGTAATCACTTCTCAAGTCGTTTCTGAATTTAACTTTGAACTTACTGGTAATGTTAGCGAGCCTAACTTTAAAGAAGTTAATCGTAAAAGCAGAGATGTGAGTGTTGGTCGTTCTACACCACCAAAGTTTGTTGATAATACCGAAAAAAATAATACTCAAGAAGAAGATAACTTTAATAAGAAATCAATTGAACAATATCCACCCCCTTTGAAATATAATAAGCCTAAAGACGGTGAGCAGAAACGTTTTAAGCAGGGTGATTATAAAGGTAAACTAAATAATGGTTAAGCTCAGTGCTATTCAACTTAACTCCAAACCAGATGTTGAACAAAATGTTCGCACTATTGCTCAGCAGTTAGCAAAATTAACCTTGTTAGAAAACAATGAAGAAATTGAGCATATTGTTGTGTTACCCGAGTGTTGTTTGTTTTTTGGTGCCAATGATAAAGCGCAGTTATCACTGGCCCAACAATCCAAAAATAATAATGAATTACAGTTAGCCTTAAGTCAGTTAGCCAAGCATTATAAGGTTACCCTTATTGGTGGAACCATTCCTATAATCACTGAAGGCGGAAATAAATTTACCAATACCAGTTGTGCTTTTAATTCGTGCGGTGAACTCATTACTCGTTATGATAAAATTCATTTGTTTGATGTAAATGTTGCTGACAGTGAAAAGACCTATTGTGAGTCTCGTTATACTCAAGCCGGCAATAAGGCTTGTATAGCAAAAACATCACTGGCCAATATAGGTTTGTCGGTATGTTTTGATGTTCGCTTCCCACTCTTGTATCAAAAGCTCAGTGAATTAGGTGCGGATATTATTACCGTACCTAGCGCGTTTACTCGCGTAACGGGGAAGGCGCATTGGCAAACGCTATTACAGGCAAGAGCTATTGAAAACCAAGTATACATCATTGCTGCTGGGCAAGAGGGTATGCATGCTAACGGCCGAGAAACATGGGGGCATTCCATGATCATTAGCCCTTGGGGTGAAATATTAGCTTGCCTTGAGCAAGGGGAAGGAATTATTACTAGTGATTTTATCCCCCTAGAAATACAGAGAATACGAACAAGTATGCCATTAATACCAACTGAAATAATGAACAATTCTCACTGAATGATCAATTCATTACTTCAATTGGCATAAGCATGCTTTAATATCCCATTAAAAATCGAGTTTTAAATGAATAATGTTGAGCAAACCCTGTTAGCCGATAGCCAAATTGATGATGCTATTTTATCTAAAACACTAAATAGCATGATGGGACGACAAGTAGACTTTGCTGATTTATATTTTCAGTCTAGCCAGCATGAATCTTGGATGCTTGAAGATGGTATTGTTAAAGAAGGCTCATACAATATCGAGCGAGGGGTTGGCGTACGTGCAATTTCAGGCGAAAAAACAGGCTTTTCTTATTCTGATGATATCTCGCCATTAGCGCTTCAGCAAGCTGCAGATGCTGCTAAAGGTATTGCTGATAGCGGTAAAGGCGCACAAGTTCAAGCATTTAAACGCCAATCACCGATTAAAATTTATCAAAGCATAGAACCGCTTGGTAGCTTAACACAAGAACAAAAAATTGATTTATTACACCAAGTTGAAGCACATGCTAGACAAGTAGATAGCCGAGTAAGTCAGGTAATTGTTAGCTTATCTGGTGTGTATGAAAAAATATTAGTTGCAGCTAGTGATGGTACATACGGCACCGATATTCGTCCTTTAGTGCGTTTGAACTGCTCTGTATTAGTGGAAGAAAACGGTAAACGTGAACGGGCTAGTGCTGGTGGTGGTGCTAGAACAGATTATAGTTACTTCTTTGAGTTAGAAAATAATAGCTCAGGACAAGGAAAAGCACGTTATTTAACTTATGCTGAAGAAGCGGTGCGTCAAGCCTTAGTTAATTTAGTTGCTATTGATGCCCCAGCAGGTACTTTTCCTGTCGTACTAGGTGCTGGTTGGCCTGGTGTGTTATTACATGAAGCGGTTGGTCATGGTTTGGAAGGTGACTTTAACCGTAAAGGTTCATCAGCTTTTTCAGGCAAAATTGGTCAACAAGTAGCTTCAACACTTTGCACCATTGTTGATGATGGTACCATGGAAAACCGTCGAGGTTCGGTAAGCATTGATGATGAAGGTACACCAGGGCAATATAACGTATTGATTAAAAACGGTATTCTAAAAGGTTATATGCAAGATAAGCATAATGCAGAATTGATGGGTGTTAAACCTACAGGTAATGGTCGCCGTGAATCTTATGCTCATCTGCCTATGCCACGTATGACCAATACTTATATGCTTGCAGGCGAATCTAGTCCTGAAGATATAATTAAATCGGTGAAGAAAGGTATTTATGCACCAAATTTCTCTGGTGGACAAGTAGATATTACGTCGGGTAAATTTGTTTTTACTAGTTCAGAAGCTTATTTGATAGAAAATGGCGAAATCACCACACCAATTAAAGGTGCTACATTAATTGGTAGCGGCCCAGAGGCAATGAAAAAAGTCTCTATGGTAGGTAATGATCTTAAACTGGATGCAGGTGTTGGCGTGTGTGGTAAAGATGGTCAAAGCGTACCTGTTGGTGTTGGCCAACCAACATTAAAAATTGATGAAATGACTATCGGTGGAACGCAATAACTAAAAGTTACGAGTATCAAAGACAACTTGTTGAGAGTATGGGGTTTTCGTAACTCGTTTGCTTCCCTTACTCGCAACTTCCCTTACTAGCAACTTTCTTTGCTCGTAACTGCTTTTAGCTATTCTCTTTTAAGTAGGCAAATAAGTTTTTATAATGCTTACCTATTTTTTCTGCTTTTTTCTCTTTAGCTGCATGGCGAACCAACTGCTTAAGTTTTTGTCTTTCCATTTGTTCAAATTCAGCGAGTAATGTTTCTATAGCTTCATTACCTTGTTCAATCAACTCATCTCGTAAGTTTTCTAAACGGGTAAATTTGGCTGTTTCTTGCTGATGTTTATTTGCCATAACGTCGATAGCTTGGTAAATAGGAGCAAGATCGGTTTCTAACAGTATTTTGGCAATATGTCGGATGTGACGACGTAGTGCTTCATTCTTATTTCTAATTTTATCAGCAACAATCATAGCATCTTTCAAGTCATCGGTTAGTGGTAAGCGACTACGTTGATGTTTAGACATTTCTATTAATTTTTGACCGAAATCCTGCAATTGATGCATTTCTTTTTTAATTTCGGTTTTACTCTTCAATTCTTGGTCTATTTCCGATGATAAGTCGTCGATATCGTTGGCTGACTGGGGCATAATAGTTGTTAATATAAGTTAATTTTAATAATGTCTTTATTATACGTAAAAATTAATAAAGTTGATAATTTAAAAGCCGAAGTAGATAAAAAACTATGAGCCAAGCAAAAGAATTTAATGATCCATTAATCGAACAACTTGACCAAGTAAAAGTAAGAGTTGCGCAAGTCCTTGAATTAGCTAAATCATTAGGAGCCGATGGTGCAGAAGTAGCAATGAGTCGCCAACAAGGCTTGAGTGTGGGTACTCGCCTCGGTGAAGTAGAGAATGTTGAATTTACTAATGACGGTGCTTTAGGTATTACGGTTTATCAACAAGGACGCAAAGGAAGTGCATCAACAGCTGATTTATCAGAGAAAGCACTTGCTCAAGCGGTAGAGGCGGCGGTGAACATCGCCAAGTATACTTCGGTTGATGATTGTTCAGGTTTAGCTGATAAAGCGTTATTAGCGATGCAGCCGATTGATTTAGACTTATATCACCCTAAAGAACTTAGTACTGAACAAGCGATAGAAATTGCAAAAGAATGTGAACAAAGTGCATTAGACAGCGATAGCCGCATTAGTAATTCTGATGGTGCTAGTTTAGATTGTTTTTCAGGTTTTAAAGTTTATGGTAATAGTAATGGTCAGTTAGTGGGTTACCCAAGTTCTCGCCATAGTTTAAGTTGTGTGGTTATTGCTGGAAGTGATGATGAAATGCAGCGTGATTACGCTTATGATGTTAATCGTGATTTTACGTTGTTAGATAGCGGCACTAGTATAGGGGAAAAAGCAGCTAGCGAGGTTTTATCACGTCTAAACCCACAGAAATTATCCACACGGAAAGTACCTGTATTGTTTCGCGCCGATATCGCGAATACACTTTGGGGGCACTTTATTGCGGCTGTTAGTGGCGGTAATTTATATCGTAAATCCTCTTTTTTACTTGATGCGATAGGAAAAGATATATTCCCTGACTTTTTAAGTATTCAAGAACGTCCACATATCAAAAAAGCGCTAGCAAGTAGTGCATTTGATAGTGAAGGAGTGCTCACTCAAGATCGAGATATTATTCTTGATGGCGCCTTACAAACCTACTTATTAACAAGTTATTCAGCACGAAAATTAGGGCTTACAACAACGGGTCATGCTGGTGGTATTCACAACTGGTTAGTTAAGGATAAAAATACCCTGACTAAAGGGTGTGTGAGTGCAGATTTTGATGCCATGTTAAAAACATTAGGAACTGGATTATTAGTCACTGAATTAATGGGTCAAGGTGTCAATATTGTTAATGGTGATTACTCTCGTGGTGCGGCAGGTTTTTGGGTAGAAAATGGTGAGTTGGCTTACCCCGTTAGTGAAATCACTATTGCTGGCAATTTAACGCAAATGTTTAATGGTATTATTGCTGTAGGCTCAGATATTGATAAACACGGTAGTATTGGAACGGGTTCGATACTCATTGATGAAATGCAAATAGCAGGACAGTAGTGTGGTAGTTTCGAGTGACTAGTTTTGAGCAGTTATTTATCTCTTCGCTACTCGAAAGTTTTCTTGCTCGTAACTAAACTCTTGTTACGTTAATAAAAGAGTCGCGGTACCCAAAAAGGCAAAAATTCCAATCACATCGGTGACGGTAGTGATAATTACGCTACCAGCTAAGGCAGGATCAATGTTAAGGCGTTTTAACATTAACGGTATAGATACTCCAGCCAATCCTGCTGCAGTCATGTTCATTAGCATTGCAACAGCTATCACGGCGCCTAACATTAAATCTTGTTTCCAGATGGCAACAAATGTGGCGATTAATAATGCCCAAATAATCCCATTAAGAAAACCAATAGCGGCTTCTTTGTTGAGCAATGCTCGGGCATTACTGTCACCAACATGTCCAAGCGCCATGCCACGGATAACCAGTGTTAACGTTTGATTGCCAGCAACTCCACCCATACTTGGCACCAGTGAGTTTAATACCGCTAAGATTGCTAATTGCTGAAAAAGCTCCTCAAACATACTGGTAACTGCTACGGCTAATAAAGCGGTGATAAGGTTTACGCCTAGCCATAGTGAACGTTGTTTAGTACTTTTTATTACTGGAGCAAATGTATCTGCTTCATCATCTAAACCGGCCATACTCATCATAGAATGTTCGGCATTTTCACGAATAATATCAACAACATCGTCTATGGTTATTCGTCCAAGTAAATGCCCACCTTGATCGACTATAGGAGCTGAGAACCAATCATGGCGTTCAAATAACTGCGCCACTTCTTGTTCATCCATATCAGCTTGGATCGCTTCTATCTCTGCGTTAATCAGGGTTGAAATGATAATGTGTGGCTGAGCGGTAATGATGGCTGCTAGTGATACAGCACCAATAAAAAAATTATTTCTGTCAACAACATATAAAGAGTCGGTCGCTTCGGGTAATTGTCCTTTTAAACGTAAGTAACGCAATACCACATCAACACTCACTTCAGGGCGTAGTGTAATGGTATCAGTATTCATGATACCACCAGCGGTGTCTTCCTCGTAGGACAGTGCTGTTTCTACTCGGCTTCTATCTTGAGAGTCCATGGAGTTAAGAACTTCTCGATAAACACCGTCTGGTAGAGTACGTAAGACTTCGGCAATATCATCGACATCCATGCCTTCTGCAACAGCGGCCAGTTTTTCTGGTCGCATACTTTGTAAAATACCTTTACGCACTTCTTCATTGAGTTCTTCTAACACCTCACCGTGATGCTCAACATCAATGAGTTGCCATAAAATAGGACGATTTTTAGCGGTTGAAGACTCAAGAATTAAGGCTAAATCGTAGGCAGACATGCCTTGTAATAGTTTACGCACATAAACAAACATTCCACTTTCAAGTGCTTCGTTGACTTGATGTAGAGTTTGATGAAAATTTTCTTGTTCTAAAATTTCAGACATAAATATTACGTAAATTAGCTGTGTATGCATGAGGTGTAGCTAACTTACATTAGCTTGACGTTAAGTCTATCGTAACTTAGTGGTTTTATCAGCTTTTTTGTTTATTCGTGGTTACTGTTCCTCATCAAATTTATCAGAAATTAGCTGACTAATGGCTTGTAATGCTTGCGGAGCATCAACGCCTTGCGCGGTGACTTTCACCGTTTTTCCTTGTCCACCAGCTAGTAGCATAATAGCCATTATACTGTTGGCATCAGCTTCTTTTTCTTCTAGCTCTAAGCTAATCGTCGCGGTAAATTGTTGGCAAAGCTGCGCTAGTTTACTGGCTGCACGGGCATGCAGGCCTAATTTATTAATAATTGTTAATTCTTTAGTGACGGTAATTACATTATTGCTTTTTTTTATGATCATAGCGTCGGCAACTGTTTTGACTTATCAATATCTCGATGATGTGTTTGTACATCTTTTTGCTCTTTACGAAAGTTACTTGCTAATAATTCAGCGATATAAACGGATCTATGCTTACCACCAGTACAACCAATAGCAATGGTGACATAACTACGATTATTTCGTTCTAGATGAGGCAGCCAAGTCATCATAAAGCTATTAATTTGCCAAATAAATTTGTTCACTATGGGTTGGCTGGCAAGGAAATCTTTTACCGGTTGTTCTAAGCCAGTATAAGGTTTGAGTTCTTTCTCCCAAAAGGGGTTTGGCAAAAATCGAGCATCAAAAACATAGTCAGCATCGGCAGGTATACCATGTTTAAAGCCAAATGATTCGAACACTAAAACCATAGAACCTGTTTTCTTACCTAAAATACGTTCTCTAACTAAATCAGCTAATTGATGTGGGCTTAATTGGCTAGTATTAATGTATAAATCAGCATTAGTTGAAATAGGCGCTAGTAATTCTTTCTCTAAAGTGATCGCTTGATCAAGAGGAATGTTTTTCTTGATTAACGGATGTAAACGACGAGTTTCGCTAAAGCGACGAATAAGGTCGTTATCATCGGCATCTAGATAAAGTGTGGTGACTTCAACTGCACTGGGAAGATATTCAATAATTTCAGGGATATCTTTGGGATCTTTGGGTAGGTTACGTACATCTAAGCTTACGGCAACATTTTCATAGTCATTAATAACGGTATGAGTTAATGCTGGCAGTAAATTAATGGGGATATTGTCTACGCAATAATAACCTAAATCTTCTAATACTCTTAATGCTACTGATTTACCTGAGCCCGAGCGACCACTAACAATAATAAGTTTCATACGTTTTAGTTTCCGAGTCGCGAGTTAATCGTTCGAGAGATGCTAGATTATCAACTCGTAACGTATGTTTATCGCTTAATGAGTTTGTTGGATTAAATTGAACAGTTGCTGATTGTCGGTGCATTTGCGTACTTGCTTTGCGGTTTTTCTATCGCTGAATAATTGCGCAATGCTTTGTAATGTATCTAGGTGTTCTTGAGTGCTATTTTTAGGGACAAATAAACAAATAAAAATATCAACTGATTTGTTATCTATAGCGTCAAAATCAATGGCTTGTTCAGTTGTTAATAATACGGCCATTGCTTTATTGGTGTTATTTAATCTGCCATGGGGTATTGCAATGCCATTGCCTATACCGGTACTGCCCATTTTTTCTCTATTAAGTATGCTCTCTAGTAAATCACTTGCACTACAGTTGCCCATTTTTTCGGAGGCTAGTAGACAAATTTGTTCAAGAATGCGTTTTTTGCTGCTAGCAGGGACTGCACATTGAGTGCAGTCCAGTGTTAAGATATCTTGTAGTGTCATAATCTTCTATGGTGTTAATGTTGCGAAATTTTGCCTTTATACTTGAGCACCTGGCGATCTAATTTATCAACTAAGGTATCAATGGAGGCGTACATATCAGCATTCGTTGAAGAGGCAAAGACTTCCGTGCCGCTCATATGAACAGTAGCTTCGGCCTTTTGGTTTAATTTTTCTACGGTTAATACAACGTGCACATTATTGATATGATCGAAGTGTCGTTCTAATTTGGCAAATTTAGTATCAACGTATTCGCGTAATGATGAAGTTACGTCAACATGGTGGCCAGTAAGATTAATTTGCATATGCATGTTCCTTATAGAGTAAATACAGATAATAAGTTTTAGAGTAAACTCTTACGTTGGTTAGATGGAGGAATAGACAAAGATTCTCTATATTTGGCTATCGTTCGCCTAGCAACGTTAATTCCCTGCTCAGCCAATAATGTGGCCATTTTACTATCACTTAGCGGTTTAGCAGGTGTTTCCGCTAAAATGAGTTTTTTAATGAGTGATCGAATTGCAGTGGATGAACATTCACCACCATTTTCGGTACTTACATGGCTTGAGAAAAAATATTTTAATTCAAAAATTCCTCTTGGCGTATGCATATACTTATTAGTAGTTACACGTGAAATGGTTGATTCATGCATATCTACCGCTTCAGCTATATCATTTAGTACCATAGGACGCATAGCCTCTGCGCCATGCTCTAAAAAGCCTTGTTGGCGTTGTACAATACAGTTTGATACTTTTAGTAAGGTATCGTTGCGTGACTCTAAGCTTTTTATAAACCACTTAGCTTCTTGTAAGTTTGCTCGAATAAATTGTCCGTCACCACTAGATGATTTTGTTGTTTTTGTCATTGCGGCGTATTGTTGATTTATTGATAGCTTAGGTGCTGTGTCTGAGTTTAACTCTACAATCCAACGGCCATTCTTCTTTTCAACGGACACGTCTGGAATGACATATTGATCGTCACCCTTAATTACGGCATCACCGGGGCGAGGGTTTAAACTCTGAATTAAACGCATAACTTCACGTAATTGATCTTCTTTAAGACGCGTTTTACGCATAAGTTGACGATAATCACGGTTACCGAGTAAATCAATATGATTGCTGATTATTAATTTACTTTCTTTTAAGAAAGGAGTGTCAGGAGCAAACTGATTTAGTTGAATTAACAAGCAATCTGCAATAGATGGAGCGGCAACACCGATAGGATCAAAAACATTAATACGTTTTAATACCGCTTCTACTTCATCTAACTCAAGGTTTTCAATACCGACGCTCTCTAAAATATCTTCACATGAAACGGTTAGGTAACCGGCATCATCAACGGCTTCAATAATAGCGATAGCGATGGTTCTATCGGTGTCAGAAAATGGTGTTAATTGCATTTGCCACAATAAGTGATCTTGAATTGAGTCGGTGGTTTCACCTTGGTATGTATAATCTTCACTTGGACTACTTACTGCACCAGTATTAGATACACCTGCGCTGTAACTTTCTTCCCAAGTAGTGTCAATGTTTAATTCTTCAGGAATATCATTTTTTTCCATTGCTTCAGTTGTGCTTATTTCATCAATGGTTGCAGTCGCATCTTCTGTGCCATCAGTTATTTCTTTAGGTGTATCTGTGATGGTTGCTGAAAAAGCTTCTTCGAGGCTATCGGCAGAATTACTATCTGAGTCTGACGGTTGATCTTCGTTTACTTCAAGCAAAGGGTTGCTTTCAAGAACTTCTTGAATTTCTTGTTGAAGCTCTAACGTTGATAACTGCAATAGCTTAATAGCTTGTTGCAGTTGTGGTGTCATGGTTAGTTGTTGTCCTATACGGAGTTGCAGAGTTGGTCGCATCTACCTTATGTTCATCCTATTCGTTTATTGCTTTTATTAACTTTGCTTGCTTAATAATAAGCATAGCTTAAGTTACCAGTGTATGTGCTAACTATAACGTGAATTGTTCACCCAGGTATACATCTCTTACCTTTTGATTCGCTAGAATTTGATCAGCGTCACCTTCTGCGATTATTTCTCCGTGGCTTACAATATAAGCATGCTCACATACATCGAGCGTTTCACGAACGTTATGATCGGTTATGAGTATGCCGATACCGCGCTCTTTAAGGTGAATTATTATTTTTTTGATATCACCAACCGATATAGGATCAACACCAGCAAAGGGTTCATCAAGTAATATAAATTGTGGCTCTGCAGCAAGTGCTCGGGCAATTTCTACTCGACGCCTTTCACCACCAGACAAACTCATACCTAAATTGTCTTTAATATGGCTGATATTAAACTCTTCTAGAAGGTGTTCTAACTTTTCTTGCCTTTCCTGGCCATTAAGGCTTTTTCGCGTTTGTAAAATAGCCATAATATTGTCGGTAACGGTGAGCTTTCTAAATATTGACGCTTCTTGTGGTAAGTAGCCGATGCCTTGACGCGCTCGTTCGTGCATAGGGGCAAGTGTAACATCTTCGTTATTGAGAATTATTTTGCCATTATCATTGGGTACTAGCCCGACAATCATATAAAAAGAAGTAGTTTTACCTGCGCCATTTGGACCTAACAAGCCAACAATTTGTCCTGCGCTAACAGATAAACTGACGCTTTTAACTACTTGTTTACTTTTATAAGATTTTGATAAACCTTGTGCAATCAAAGTTGATTTCGCCAAATTATCATTATTGAGGATAGTTTGATCTGCGTTATTTGTTATCACTGTCATTCACTTTCTTTTTTTTAAGTTCAGAGCTATTTTTTTGCGCTTTTATTTGGCCTGGTTGTAAAATAGTAGTGACGTGCTCATCGTTATTGCTTTGTCCCTCTAACTTTTCGTTTAAGGTGTTGTAGGTGATAATATCACCACTCATTTTACTGCCAGCTTGTTTTACCTGAGCATTACCAGAAACGGTAATACTATTTTGATCTGGTTGATATTTTATTTCATTGGCTTGTAAGCTGATTAAACTACCATCTTCTAATTGCTGTTTAAAAATAGCAGGCTTACCTTTTGCTAGGTAAGTATCAGATTTTACACCCGTTTTATCATTAACTGTACTATAAACTTGTACTATGTCGGCAATAATCGAAATAGAGCCTTGGCTAATGCTAACATCATCTAAATAACTCGCTATTTTGTTTTTTAAGTCAGCAGATTGACGTTTAGACTTAATAGTAATTTCTTGATTCAGATCTTTTTTAGCGGCATTTGCAGGCGCTGCTAAAACGATAGTTAGTAAGGTAAGCAATAAAACTATAGTGAAATTTTTAATTGTCATAAAGGGGTTAGCTATTATTTTTTTTAATAATGGTGCGTACATGCTCTGTCAGTGTCATTTGTTTGGTGTTTAAGTCAATTATCAAGCCAGAGCCATAAGTGGTGAAGTCTTTCCCTTGTATCATCACGGTTTGTTCTGAACTGATAATATTGGTATTTAAATCTAACTCTAAATATTTACAATGTATTTCTTGTATCAAACTACTTTCATCGGTAGCCGTTAAGTGTACGCGATGATTCAAAATAACCCTATTGTTTTTATACAGTGTCGCTTCTTTTGCACTAAGTTTCCATGGATAATTCTGCTTTTCAATAGAAGCTTCTTTTGACTGGGAGTTATTTGTTGGATATAGAGTGTAATGAGGTAACTCAAAGTGAGTTATCTCAAGTTTAGCGTAATGCTCCATACGATCAGCTACAATTGTATGAGAAAGTTGCCCTACTTGAGTATAAATATCGCTTTTTAGTGCTTCGGCAATGAAGTCGGGGGTTAATTCACTTTCAATATTTTCGCCATGAGTTATTTGTGCGTTACGCCATTCAATAATACCGTACACACTAGCAGCTAATAATAAAATTAATATGGCTAAAAAGTTTAGCCTTGTCATAAACTAGCGCCTGTTGCGCTATCAAGTGAGCCATGACATTGCATGATTAAGTCACAAACTTCTCTTACTGCACCAAAGCCGCCTCGCGTAAAAGTTGTATAATCGGCCTTAGTTATAACCATAGGGTGTGCATCTTGTACAGCAATACCTATACCGACCTCCACAATACAAGGTAAGTCTGGTATGTCATCGCCAATGTAGGCAATTTCGTCGAGACTTACCGCAAGTTCTTTGGCCAAAGTAAGTAAAGCGGGTAGTTTGTCTTCTTGCCCTTGAATTATGTGTTTAACATTTAGCGCAGCCATACGTTTGGCTACAATGGCTGAACGTCGGCCGGTAATTATCGCTACAGCAACACCGCTACTGCCAAGTGCTTTTATGCCAAAGCCGTCTTTGGTATGAAAGGCTTTTAATTCTTCGCCGTCATTGCCTAAGTAGATTCTGCCATCAGAAAAAACACCATCTACATCACACACTAATAGTTTGATTTTTTTCGCTTTAATTAATGTGTTTTCGTTCACCATACCATATAAAGTATTTGGGCTAGTATTCAATACATTGTTCATTAAAGTACTCCTGAGCTGAGTAGATCATGCATATTCATTGCACCAATAGGGTGTTGTTGTGCATCAACAATAATTAAGCCATTAATTTTTTTGTCTTCCATTATGTTCAATGCTTGTGCCGCTAACATATTACTTTGTGCGACCGTTGGAGATGTTGTCATCACAGAAGAAATAATGTCTTGATGGATATCAATTCGTTCATCGAGAATACGGCGTAAGTCACCATCGGTAAATAAACCAACCAACTCGTTATTATTATTAACAATAGCGGTCATGCCTAAGCCTTTTAGTGACATTTCTACTAGCGCTTCTTTTATTAGGGCTTGTTCATTTACTACGGGTAAGCGTTCACCTTGATGCATAATATCTTTCAAGCATAATAATAAGCGTTTGCCCAAGCTACCACCTGGGTGAGATAAAGCAAAATCATCGGCGGTAAAGTCTCGCGCATTAAGCAGAGCAACGGCAAGTGCATCACCCATAACAAGCGTAGCTGTAGTACTTGATGTAGGCGCTAACCCTAGCGGGCAAGCCTCTGTAGAGACTTTAATACAGACATGAGTATCGGCTAATTTAGCTAAGGTAGAGGTTGTATTACCTGTCATTGCAATTAGTTTTGCACCTATGCGTTTGATTACGGGGATAATCGCTAATACTTCACCGGTTTCACCAGAGTTTGAAATAGTTAGCACCACGTCATCTTTGGTAATCATACCTAAGTCACCGTGGCTAGCTTCGCCAGGGTGAACAAAAAATGCAGGTGTTCCTGTACTGGCTAATGTAGCTGCTATTTTACCGCCAATATGGCCAGATTTACCCATGCCAATAACGATAACGCGACCTTTACAGTGAAACATTAACTGGCAGGCATTTTCAAAGCTGTCATCAATATATTGCAATAACTCAGCAATAGCTTGTTGTTCAATGTTAATGACGTTTTTGGCAAGTTGTTTAAAATTTTTCATGGCTCTAATTAAATAAATAAGTGGTTAGCTAAAAGTTGTCTGGCTAAAAAGTAATATTTGATAAGCAAAAAAGCTTACTAATAGTAGTGCGCCTTTTGCGCGAGTAAGTCTAAAGTATCCGGATTTTCGACTAAAGCATAACAGAAATAGTAAACCAGTAATGGCAATCATCACAGGGGCATCTCGAAAAGACGCTTCTGGGTTTATCTGCCCAGGGGCTATTAAACCGGCGAAAGGTAATACCGCTAATATATTAAAGATATTAGAACCAACAATATTACCCATGGCTAAATCGTCTTCTTTTTTCATTACGCTGGCAATACTAGCTGCCAACTCGGGTAAACTTGTTCCTAAGGCTATTACCGTTAATCCGATTACTAAATCGCTAATACCGTATGCTTTAGCGATAAATATCGCGGAATCGACCAAAAAGTGTGCACTTGAAACCAACAGGCTGATACCGACAATTAACCAAAAAATAGACTTTATGGTACTCGTTTCTTCAGGTATTTCATGCTCAGCTTCAATAATCATAGGATCGTCAAGGCTATTGTTTTTTCGTTGTTTTAAGGCTTTTATTAATAAAATAGAAATAAAAGTAAAAAAACCGACCATTAATATTAGACCCTCAGGAAAGCTAAAGAAGTTGTCTGAAAGCATCCAATAGGCAAGTATCGTTAATATTAGTAGTAGTGGTAGTTCTTGTTTGATCGTTGACGAGGAAACCACTAAAGGTTTTATAAGAACTGTAAACCCAAGCACTAAGGCTATATTCGTTATATTAGAGCCAATAGCATTACCAATGGCAGTATCAGGGTTACCCTGAAGTGAGGCCGCTGCTGCTACCATCATTTCTGGCGCAGATGAACCCATAGCTACTATAGTTAAACCAATAATCATTGGAGAAACGCCGAGGTTTCTTGCTAAAGAAGAAGCCCCTAAAACAAACTTATCAGCACTCCAAACGAGTACGATAAGGGCAACTAATAAAATAAAAACGTGTTCTAACATCTATAACTCCAATTAATATCCCAAAATAATCTTAGTGTGAAACATGAAAAATTCTAAGTTACTTGGCACAACAAGTTAAATTGTCGCTGTTTGGGAGAGAAAAACAAAGTAATTAATGCTTTCAAAGAGAAAAAAGTTTGAGTTTGTTGTAATTTTATTCATTCGTTGACAGAAAAAGCAAAAAAAGTTTATTTCTTACATTTTCTGACATTTTTTTTGTTTAAAAACCTTAGTTTTTAGTGAACAATGATATGTGCTCATGTAAAATTGCTGTCTATTCAGCAGCAGAACTTTCTGTAAACCTTATGAATAAAAAATTAACCAACTACATTGATGTTATAAAATGACAGTACCAGTAGCAACGCTAGAAAACCTAATTGAAATTGAAAACCTCACTTTTAAGCGAGGTGAACGCATTATTTATAATGACATTAGTTTATCTATTCCCACTGGGAAAGTAACCGCTATTATGGGACCAAGTGGTATTGGTAAAACGACATTATTACGTTTGATTGGCGGACAAATTAAACCCGATAGTGGTAAGATCCTATTATCAGGTAAAGATATTCCTAGCTTGTCTCGTCATGATTTGTATGAAACACGTAAACGCATGAGCATGTTATTTCAAAGTGGCGCTCTTTTTACTGATATGAATGTTTTTGACAACATCGCTTTCCCTATTCGTGAACACAGTAAGCTACCTGAAAATATTATTGAAAAAATAGTATTAATGAAATTAGAAGCGGTAGGCTTACGTGGGGCACGGGATTTACAACCGAGTGAACTTTCTGGTGGAATGGCACGTCGCGTGGCACTAGCGCGTGCTATTGCGCTGGACCCTGAGTTGATTTTGTATGATGAGCCTTTTGCAGGCCAAGATCCTATTTCAATGGGGGTGATTGTTCGTTTAATTCGCTCTCTTAGTGATGCGCTAGGGCTAACATCTGTTGTCGTGTCGCATGATGTTCCTGAGGTGATGAGTATTGCCGATTATATTTATATTATTGCCGAGCAAAAAATCATTGGTCACGGTACACCTGAACAGATAAGACAAGATAACTCTGAACAGGTGAAACAATTTGTAGAAGGCAAAGCGGACGGCCCAGTACCATTTCATTATCAGGCGCCGAATTATCAAAGCGAACTTATTCAATCGTCATCCACTGTACATGGACGAGGAAAAGTATAATGGGTCAGTTACAGTTATTAGGTCGAAATACCTTAGCGCTTATTAGCGGCTTAGGGCGTGCTGTTATTGTGTTGCTTTCGGCTTTGTTGCATAAGCCAAACCCTCGTAAAGGCATTCCGTTATTGTTACAGCAACTTTATAGTGTTGGTGTAATGTCATTGATTATTATCGTAGTGTCAGGCGGTTTTATTGGTATGGTGCTAGCATTACAGGGCTACACCATATTGGTTGGATATGGCGCTGAAGCAAGTTTAGGGCCTATGGTAGCATTATCGTTATTGCGTGAACTAGGCCCGGTTGTTGCGGCATTATTATTTGCTGGTAGGGCTGGCTCAGCGTTAACTGCTGAAATTGGTTTAATGAAAGCGACAGAGCAATTATCTAGTTTAGAAATGATGGCCGTTGACCCTTTACGCCGTGTAATAGCACCACGTTTTTGGGCTGGTTTTATTAGCTTACCCTTGTTAGCGGCTATTTTTTCTATGGTCGGCATTCTCGGTGCACATTTAGTTGGTGTTGATTGGTTAGGCGTAGACGCAGGAACCTTTTGGTCTGTTATGCAAGACCAAGTAGACTTTAATAAAGATATTTTAAACGGCATTATTAAAAGTGTTGTTTTTGCTTTTGTAGTGACTTGGATAGCAGTATATAAAGGTTATGATTGTGAACCTACGTCTGAAGGTATTTCGCGGGCGACTACCTCAACTGTGGTACAATCGTCGTTATTGGTATTAGCATTAGACTTTATTTTAACGGCATTGATGTTTGCAAGATAAACATAAGAGAATAGTTTCGAGTTAATAGTTTCTAGTTAAAAAATTGATAAGGCGTTTGGTGAAAGACATGATGTCAAAAAAAGTAGAATTAATGGTAGGTTTTTTTGTTGCTTTGGGCATTGCAGCATTACTTATGTTATCACTGAAAGTAGCGAATAGCGGTATTTCAGGTGGTGGAGAAAGCTATAATCTATTTGCCAAGTTTGATAATATTGGTGGTTTAAAGGTACGTTCACCAATAAAGGTTGGTGGTGTTGTTGTTGGCCGTGTTAGTGATATATCACTTGATGAAGAAGACTACACGCCAGTGGTTACTATGAGAATATATAGTGAATACAATCAGTTTTCAGAAGCCACATCCGTGGCTATTTTAACCGCAGGCTTATTAGGTGAGCAATATATTGGTTTACAACCAGGCTTTATGGATGAGTCATTAGAAATTTTACAGCCGGATGATTTTATTGAAGATACTAAGCCAGCTTTAGTGCTTGAAGAATTAATCGGACAGTTTTTATTTAGCCAAGGGAGCGGTGATGAGTAATGAAAGTGAAGCATTTAAAGAAAATAAAGTTAATTAATTCATCATTATTGATATTAGGTATAGTAACAAGTTTCTTCAGCGTTAGCCTATTTGCGTATGATGAAGCACAAGCAATTAAATCATCTGAGGATAAAACGCAGCAGTCTACAAGTACTACTCGTATTTATGTTGATAAAAAAGACCCTTATTTAATGATTAAAACAGTTGCGGGTAAAACATTTAAACGTTTTGCGGATGAACAACCAGCAATTCAAGCTAATCCAAATATACTTAAAAACATAGTTCGAGAAGAACTAATGCCTTATATCAATTATAAATACTCTGCTTTTAAAGTTATTGGTAAACATCTAAAGAAAACAACCGCACAAGAGCGCAAAGATTTTGTGCCAGTATTTAGAGATTATTTAATAACTTCGTATGCACAAGTATTCACTTTATATAACAATCAACCAGTTGAATTTGCACCAGCAAAGAACTTTAGCGATAAAAAAATTGTTGCCGTGAAAACCCGTGTTATTATGCAAGGAAGAGATGATATTGATGTATCATTTAAAGTAAGAAAGAATAGAAAAACTAATGAGTGGAAAGCGTTCGATATGGTCGCTGAAGGCGTTAGTTTACTTGACAGTAAACAAGCTGAATTGGGTGGTGTGATTCGTCAAAAAGGCCTGCCTTATGTGACTGAGTTATTAAAGAAAAAAAGTGAACGCGATATAGTTTTTAAAACTAAATCAGTGAAAAATAAAGCGGGTTAGGGTGAACATATGACTATAATATCCTTAAATATCACTGCTGCGCCGGTTGAACTTAGCGGCGAAGTAACCCGGCATTCTATAATGCAAATAACAAAAAAAAGTATTAAAGAGTTATTTTTACCCTCATCGACTACAATTGATTTAGCACAAATAACGCGTATAGATACTGCGGGATTAGCTTGGCTTTTCTATTTACTAGAACAAGCAAGTATTGATGATTGTGAATTATATTTTGTTAACATACCAACTAAATTAGATAAACTCATTCGCTTAAGTGGAGTTGAAGGCTTTTTGCCTGTTAAATAATAAGATCAAGTGATTTATTCACTTGGAGTAATACCAATACTAGTAAGTTAGTGATTAAATATTAATGAGGTTAAATTTTCAAGAACAAGGCACTTGATTGAGTAATAGCTAGCTATTGGGATTGAAAGCAACGACGTTATTGGAATATTTAGTCCATTTAAAATGATCACATATTTATTTGTATTGGTATAAATAATCAGATAGAGGAATTACTCTTGGAAGTACCAGAAATTGAAAAACTAATTAACGACGCACTAACGCTTGATGAACTTCAAGTTAAATTTGATGGTTCACAATGCAGTGTTGTAGCCGTAGCTGATATGTTTGGTGATTTATCACGTGTTAAGCGCCAACAAGTGGTATTTGCAGCGTTAGCAGGAGCCATTAAGGATGGAAGTATCCATGCTGTGACAGTTAAAACCTTTACTACAGCACAATGGCAGCGCGATAAATTGTTTAATATGTAAAGGCATGTAATACTGGTCATATAGTCAATTAATTTTATTCATATAATAAGTAAGAAGTAAGTAATTTTGGACGCATTTAAAGTTATTGGTGGTAAGCCACTACGTGGTGAAGTCACTATTTCGGGGGCTAAAAACGCCGCACTCCCTATTTTAATGTCAGCACTATTATCAAAAACACCTATTGTTTTTCGTAATGTACCTCAACTCAATGATATTTTAACCACCGTAAAGTTATTAGGTCAATTGGGCGCTAAAACCCAGTGGTTAAATGATGAAACGTTAAGTATTGATGCAAGTAATATTACTGAATGTTGTGCTCCTTATGATTTAGTAAAAACCATGCGTGCCTCTATTTTAGTACTTGGTCCATTACTTGCTCGCATGGGGCATGCTGAAGTTTCTTTACCTGGAGGGTGTGCAATTGGTGCTCGTCCGGTAAATTTACATATTCAGGGTCTAAAGGCGATGGCCGCTGATATAGATGTTGAAAATGGCTATATTGTGGCTAAGAAAAAAGGCCGCCTTGTAGGTGCCAATATCTTTATGGATATTGTCAGTGTTACGGGTACAGAAAACTTAATGATGGCTGCTGCATTGGCTGATGGTACGACGGTTATTGAAAATGCTGCTCGAGAGCCTGAAATAGTAGATCTTGGCAATTGTCTCATTAGTATGGGTGCAAAAATTACGGGTGCAGGTACGAATACCTTAACAATTGAAGGCGTTGAAGAGCTTCGTGGAACTGAATATCGTGTCATGCCTGATAGAATTGAAACAGGAACGTTTCTTGTTGCTGCTGCGGTTACCCAAGGGAAAGTTAAATGTTTAAATACAGACCCTTCAACTTTAGAAGCGGTGTTGTCGAAATTAACGGAAGCCGGCGCTGATATTACTACAGGCGAAAATGCTGCTGGAGAGGGGTGGATTGAACTATCCATGACTCAAAAACCAAAAGCAGTGAGTGTTAAAACCGCACCACATCCAGCATTTCCTACCGACATGCAGGCACAGTTTATGACGTTGAATGTACTTGCAGAAGGTACAGCAACGGTTATCGAAACTATTTTTGAAAATCGTTTTATGCATGTTCCTGAATTACAACGCATGGGCGCAGATATAGAGCTTGAAGGTAATACAGCTATAGTCAGAGGTGTTGATTCACTTCATGGTGCTCAAGTTATGGCAACTGATTTACGTGCGTCAGCAAGTTTAGTGATTGCAGGTTTGGTTGCAAAAACAGAGACGCAAGTGGATCGAATTTATCACATTGATCGCGGTTATTTACGAATAGAAGATAAATTACAAGCATTAGGTGCTGATATTACTCGTATTAGTATCGACTAATTCTCTACATAATATCTAATCGAAAATATTGGAACCATATTCAAAGGTAGAATATTCTATTGTTGACTATGGTTTTTTCCGTATTTAATATGGTGAAACCTCGAAAATAACCAGCACATTCTGTTGTCTTCACATTAAAATTCCCCTCAAACTTATTTACTAAAATAAAGCCAACTATAATAACTATACCCGTTCCTCTTGAAGATGCATGATTCAGCTGGAATTAGAAACGTCTTTAGGCAAGGCATTGATTGAAGAGAATGGTTATTCCCATCTCAAAATCAATAACGCCGCATAAAACGTTTCTAAACCAGCCCTTTGGGGAAGGCTGAGCAAATCATACTCTGCGTTACATTTCTTTTTAAGGCGCTACATGGATGTAGCTTATTAGAGAATGCAGGAGCATATTCTCCTGAATAACCCTTAATACAAAAATGTGCCTTGATTATGAATCGCTCAGACTTCCTGAAACGAGCATCTTCAAGTGGAGCGGGTATACAGATAGTATTGGTTTGCACTTTTGAGGATCTCCCATGCTTTTTACTGGATCGTTAATTACAGATTGCCCAATTCGTCAAAAAATACGAGAGTTTTATCGTATTGATGAGAATGTTGCTGTTGACCATATTCTTCCTTTTGCAGAAGTGAATGTGAGTGCTAGAAGTCGTGCCTGGGAGCGTGCGCGCAGAATGGTTTTACAAATTCGTCAAGATCAATCAGGCAACGGCGCTATTGATGCGTTATTAAATGAATATTCATTGTCTTGTGAAGAAGGTGTGGTATTAATGTGTTTAGCTGAAGCTTTGTTACGTGTACCAGATAAGCACACCCAGGATGCGTTAATTCGCGATAAAATATCCCAAGGGCAATGGAGCTCGCATTTAGGCTCAAGTGATTCTCTTTTTGTTAATGCTTCTTCATGGGGGTTATTGATTACAGGCTCTATGGTGGATTATGCCGACAGACGTAAAAAAGATAGATTTGGTTTATTGAAAAAAACGATCGGTCGATTAGGTGAGCCTGTTATTAGAAAATCGATGAACTATGCCATGAAAATTATGGGTAAGCAGTTTGTGATGGGAGAAACAATTGCTGATGCAACTAACCGTGCGGCAACTAAAGAGCAACAAGGTTATGTTTATTCTTATGACATGCTTGGCGAAGGCGCTCGTACCATGGTGGATGCAGACCGATACTTTAAATCCTATCAAGATGCCATCCAATGCATAGGTCAGGTGGCCTTGACCTCAGGTAAAAATGATCCGCGCCGAGTGCCTGGTATTTCGGTAAAATTATCGGCTATCCATCCTCGTTATGAATTTACCCATAAATCACGGGTGATGGCTGAAATTGTACCTAAATTGAAAGCGCTTTGTTTGCAAGCTAAGCAGTATAATATTGGTCTAACAGTTGATGCTGAAGAGTCAGAGCGTTTAGATATTTCACTGGATATTATTGAAGCTGTTTTTACTGATACCGATTTAGGTGATTGGCAGGGCTTTGGTATTGCATTGCAAGCGTATCAAAAACGGGCAATGTTTGTCGTTGAATGGCTTCGAGAACTAACGTTACGAACGAACCGCCGAATGATGGTGCGTTTAGTCAAAGGTGCTTATTGGGATACTGAGATTAAAAATGCTCAGAAAGACGGTATGAGGCATTTTCCTGTATTTACCCGAAAATCATCAACCGATGTTTCTTATCACGCCTGCGCCAATAAACTATTGGAATATCGCGACACAATTTATCCGCAGTTCGCTACTCATAATGCCTATACAGCCGCCACCATAGTAGAGCTAGCTGGCGATGATAAGCAAGGTTTTGAATTTCAGTGTTTACATGGAATGGGTGACTCATTATATGATCAAATTGTTGCTGGTGATGGTATCCAATGTCGCATTTATGCGCCTGTTGGACACCATGAAGATTTACTTGCTTATCTCGTACGCCGTTTATTAGAAAACGGTGCTAACTCGTCATTTGTTAATGCCATTGTCGATGAAGCACAACCGGTCGAGTCGTTACTTGAAGATCCTGTTGAAAAAACGCAGCGCTTAAAAAGAAAATATAATACGCAAATTATCATGCCTATTGATTTGTACCGTGATGAAAATAAGCACAAAGGTAGTGATATCTTAGCGAGTAGAGATAACTCTAAAGGCCTAGATTTAACTGATATTAACGCAATAATTCCGCTGAAATTAGCATTAGATAACTGGTTTATTGATAATTTACTCAATAAAAATTCAGTGCCAGAAGGCGCTAACGAAGTAAAAAATCCTGCCAATCATAGCGAAATTATTGGCTTTCATTATCTTCATTCTGAACGTGATATGCAGACGATGATAGACAAAGCTGAAGTTGCTTTTATTTCATGGTCAAAAACATCCGTGAATGAGCGAGCGGCATTACTGTGCCGTATAGGTGATATTTTAGAACGCCATATGAACGAGTTAATTGCCCTTTGTATTAAAGAGGCAGGGAAAATTGCGCAAGATGGTATTGATGAAGTACGCGAAGCGGTTGATTTTTGCCGATATTATGCTGCTCGTGCCATTGAGTTAAGTGCAGATGAACGCATAGAAGCACGTGGTGTAGTTTTATGTATTAGCCCATGGAATTTTCCATTAGCGATATTTTTAGGGCAAGTGGCAGCAGCTATTGTTACCGGTAATACTGTTATAGCAAAACCAGCTGAGCAAACCGGGCTAATTGCTTTACGGGCTATTGAACTTATGCACTCGGTTGGCTTACCGATAAATGTAGTGCAAGCGGTAATTGCGCAAGGGAGTGTTGTTGGCGCTATTATTGTGCCAGATGAACGTATTGCTGCAGTAATGTTTACTGGCTCAACTGAAACGGGAACTCGTATTTCACAAACTTTAGCTGAGCGTGGTGGTGATCAAGTGCCGCTTATTGCTGAAACCGGTGGCCAAAACTGTATGATAGTTGATTCAACTGCTTTACCCGAACAAGTAGTAGATGATGTTATTTCATCGGGTTTCCAATCAGCGGGTCAACGATGTTCCGCATTACGAGTATTATTCTTACAAGCAGATATTGCCGACAATGTCATTACTATGCTTAAAGGCGCCTTAGCAGAGTTACACATTGGTAATCCTGCAAAATTAAGTACCGATATTGGTCCAGTAATTGACCAAAAAGCGCTTGATGCCCTAAATGCTCACAGTGATTATATGAAAACTAATGGCAAATTATTGTATCAGTGTGCATTGTTTGGAGGAAATAGCGGTGAAAATAGTGATGAGCTTACTAATAAAGAAAGCGCTGAAAATGGTAATAAGCAAGATGGGCATTTCTTCTTCGCCCCACGTTTGTATGAAATTAGTGATATCAATGTCTTAACTAAAGAAGTATTTGGTCCTTGTGTACATATTGTTCGCTTTAAAGGCAATGAAATTGAACAAGTCATTGAAAAAGTTAATGGTACTGGCTTTGGTTTAACGATGGGCATTCATACCCGTATTGAACACCGAGCTATAGAATTAGCTAAACTCTCACGCGCGGGTAATGTTTACATAAACCGCAACATGATTGGCGCTATTGTAGGCGTGCAACCTTTTGGTGGCCGTGGCCTTTCAGGTACAGGGCCCAAAGCAGGGGGGCCAAATTATTTAACACGTTTGGTAAAAGAAAAAGCCACGCCTAATGAAGATCAATTTAACTTTTTACCCTCACAAGCTATTGCTTTAACCGGAGATCTTAGTACACAGCAAGAAGCTAAGTGGTTAATGAGCCAGGCAGAAAAAGCAGAAAAAAGTTGGCGTGTAAGCGAGCTCAACACCCGTATTTCTTGTGTCCGTCAACTATTAGCAAAAATTGCGCATGTAGAAATTGTTGATGATTTAGCTGATGATTTAAATCGGACTTTAGCTTCGGCACGTGATCAGTTAATTAATATTGAAAAGTGCCTTAAAAAGCCTAAGGTTTTACCCGGGCCTACGGGTGAATCGAATATACTTTATTTGGAAAATAGAGGGGTAGTTATCTGTTTTGCCGATGAAACGGTGAGTTTTAATTTTTGGGTGATATCATTGGTGACAGCATTAGCGACGGGCAACAGCGTAGTAGCAGTTGTTTCAGACTTATTTTATGAAGAATCGCTAGCATTTAGAGATAAATTTATATCTACAGGCGCAGATAAGGGAGTTTTCCAGGTTGCTAAATTAGGGCATTTAGAAACGATGCTAGCGCACTCTGCATTAGCGGGTGTGGTGGTTGAGAGCCACAGTGATCGTAAGCATTACATTAGTGAAAAGTTAGCGCAGCGAAGTGGTGCGATATTACCGGTGATCACCTCTGAATATTTTGATAATTTAATTCAGCGATTGCTAACAGAAAAAACTATTAGTATTGATACTACGGCATCTGGCGGTAATACTTCGTTAATGACGCTGGTTGAAGAAGAAGAAATTTAGGTTTTTCATATTGTTATATGAGCAAACAAAGCACCTTACTAAAGTGCTTTGTTTGCTATTACTATAAAGTACTACTTGTACCTAAACTTTATTTAAACGTACACCTTATTACGTCTCCAGTTCAAGATTGCCTGTTGTACCCATGTTGCCCATACTGATTTTAGCTGAGAAATTTCATTCAATCTTCCACCGTTAATTTGTTCAATTTCATTTACGTTTAATTCACGCATTTTGTTATACTCCAAATATCCAGTATTTTTGTACTGTTTTTAAGTGTTCATAAATACAGAGAAAAAAAATTTATATTCGGTATTTTAACAACACGAAAATGACTATTTTATTACTGCTTGTTCGTTTAACTCGCGGTTTTTGAGTAGTTATCATTTAGGTTAATCAAGGCTCCATTGTTTAATAAGTAAACTTTCTCGGCCATGTTAATAGTTTCTTGTCGATGAGCAATCATGATCCGAGTCATTGGCAAATGCTGAATTTGTTCGCTAATTTTAGTTTCATTATCTTTATCTAGGTGACTAGTGGCTTCATCCATAAATAATACACATGGCGATTGGTAAAGCGCACGAGCCAGTAATAATCGTTGAATTTGGCCACCTGATAAGTTAGACCCCATATCACCCACTAGCGAGTTATATCCCATTGTCATTTGGTTAACATCATCATGGATAGCAGCTATGTGAGCACATTGTTCTATTTTTAAATAATTGGGTTGGGGATCAAAAAAGCTAATGTTATCAGCAATAGAGCCAGCTAATAGCGTATCATCCTGCATAACAGCCGCTATATGCTTACGATAGTTTTTAAGTCCGACTTGATTAATATCTTTACCGTCAAGCAATATTTTGCCTGACGTGGGTTGTAGTAAGCCTAACATAACCTTCATTAATGTTGTTTTTCCTGAGCCTGATGGACCAGTAATAGCAATCGAATCACCAGCATCTAATAATAAGTTAATATTATTTAAAATAGGCGCTTGATCATCACTGTAGCTAAAACAGATGTTTTCTAAGGATATTTGTCCTTGAGGCTCATCGGTAAAAGCTGCTTCACCTTCTCGATTAGCTTCTTGCTGAGTTAAGGCAATATCAGCAATCCGGTCAAGGTGTAAACGCATCATTTTAAATTGAATAATTTGCTCAATAAGATTAGAAAACCTATCGGTTAACTGGCTTTTATAGGCGATAAAAGCCAGTACCATACCTATTGACAGACTATTAGCCATAACCATCATGGCAGCAAAATAAATGACTAGAACATTTTCTAGGCCAAATAGCAGACTATTAAAAGATTCAAAACTAATATTTAAGCGTCCTAAACGTATTTCACTATTAATGACTTCAGCATAACGATTTTGCCAAATCCCTTGACGTTGCGATTCATTACCAAAGAGCTTGATGGTTTGTATACCTCGAATATTTTCTAAAAAGTTAGATTGCTCTTTTGCTAAGCTTTGAATCATTTCTTCTGTCGCTTGATGAAGAGAGCGATACAAAGCCAAACGCACTAAGGTATAAAGCGTTATTGCGCCTAACACAACTGCGGTTAGCTTTACTGAATAAATTAGCATCATAATTAATACGGTAATTGCCATTACACCATCAACTAGGGTTTCTACAAAACCTGTAGTAATGCGCTCACGTACTTGAGCAAGAGAACCAAAACGAGAAACAATATCGCCAATATGGCGTGACTCAAAATAATTCATCGGCAAACGTAATAAATGCCTAAGCAGGTTTACCCCCATTTGCATGCTTAATAAACTAGATAAACGTAATATTAACCAACTACGCACTGCATTTGTAACAACAGCAATAACCGCTATTAAGGCAAAACCAATTGCTAATACCATCAGTAAGGGTTTATCGAAACTAACCAACACCTCATCAACCACCCATTGCATATAATAAGGCGCCATTAAGGAAAATAGTTGCAACACTAATGACAAGCCAACAAGTTTTACTAATCCCGCTTTTAAGCCCGATATTGAACTCCACAACTGGGTGAACTTCATCCGAGTTTGTTCTTGTTTTACTTCAAATTTATTAGTTGGGGTTAGCTCTAAGCAAATGCCAGTGAAGTGCTGACTAATTGTTTTACTATTTAGAGTTCGCTTGCCAAGTGCCGGATCATTTATAGAAAATTTAGCAGAAGAGCCTTTTCCTGACACTTTAGTTAACACAACAAAGTGGTTCAAATCCCAATGTAAAATACAGGGTGTGGATAATTTATGGACTTCATCAATAGGGCATTGTAAGGCACGACTCGCTAACCCTAAATTATCACCAAGTTCAATTAACTGTTGTAAATTCATTCCTTTCAAATTGGCAGAATAACGCTTACGTATTGCAGGCATATCAAGTTTGTGGCCATGAGAAGTTGCGATCATAGCCATTGATGCAAGCCCACATTCTGCAATTTCTGACTGAAGAATTAATGGGATTGGTTTAATTAAACTAAAACTTATCAATTTTTCTATTTGAGCGTTAATCATCATTTTTATTAATCTTTGGTTTTTGAAAAATAGTTAAAGTCGCACCAACTAAAAAAGATGAACAATGTGCAATATTGCTAATCGACGGGGCTAATATATGGCTTAGAAGGATACTCATAATTAAAAAATTTATGAAAGAAAAAAACAAGCCATTAGAGGCATCTCTCTTAAATTTATGTGAGAATATGGCAATGTAACCAATTAAAGAAAAAAAACCTCCTGAAAGGCCTGCATACGCATTGTGAGCATTGTCCCCAAGAATAAAAGTCATATATGAAGATGCAGCCCCAACAAAGCACCCTAAAATAAAAACACTTATACCGTAGCTTCCTACTAACATTTTAAATAGTGGTGCGACCATCAAAATTGATACAGCATTTATTAACCAATGGGCAATACCAGAGTGAAAAAATGAAGCACTCAAAAGCCTCCACCAATCACCTTGACTGATTTCTTCATATATGCCACCGTATAAAAATACAGACTCTTCAAAACTACCTGTTCTGTAATTCAGCAATAACTGCCACAGACCTACCAGAAACAAAAATACTAGCCACAATAAAAAACATCCTCTAGTGTCTAAGTAAGTGTTAGTTACAAGTATCGACCTATTTGTTACTATGTTGATATTATTAGATATAAAATGATATTCAAAAGTAAAATAACAAGTTAAGATCAATCCTATAAAGGTTAACTCTAAAGCTTTCTCATTCTGATTAATAAAATAAACACTTGTGAAAAAAAATGACATTAACATTGAGTAAACAATCATAAATATCATCTTAGATTTATTATTATTAAATGCTTTTTGCCTATAATTTTCAATTAACATTACAGGCATAAATGCTTGTGTATTAGGTAGCGCAATAAGCAATGGTCGCAATAGATGCCATTGTGAAATACAACAATCAATTTTTTTATCATCTGAAATTATTTTACCATTACCAAATTTTGCTTTGATAGAAACATTTGGTGCACATGATAATGTAAAGGGATCTCTATCGGTCATTTTGATAGCTCCTATAGTTTATTAAAGGCCTAAAATTGATAGGCCTTTTTAAATATTATTTACTAGGGGCTAACATAAAAAAGAGCTGTTGCAATAGGAAATGCAAAAGCAAACGTAATCGGACCTCCAAATGCACCTAAAGCTAAAATCAACCCAGCCCCTTCGCTAAAAGATATACCACCTTCACGGCCTTTTTTAATTCCGCCACTTACTTGCTCTATTTCATTCACGTTTAATTCACGCATTCTGTTATACTCCAAATATCCGACATTCATTGTCGGATTGTTAATGTGCTAACTCCTTTTTTGTTAAAAATGAGTTAGCACTTAATAGGCTGGCTTCAGTTATCCGTCGAAAGTTGACTAAAGTCAGCCACTCTATTTTTCAACAAGGTAATTGTGTTCAATAAATCACCACATTAAGAAATTCTTTTATAATTTTTTACAATCCATTTAACTAACTCTACCTCGCAAGCTATAAATTGGCTCAAGTAACCACTCAATTAACGTACGTTGCTCTAGCATAATATCTGCTTCAAATAACATACCGCTTTTTAAATCAAACGCTTTACCAAAAGCCTTCATCTGTTGTTGATTTAATTTTGCACGTAAGCGGTAAACCGGCTCTTGAAATGCAATAGGTAGTTGAATTTCATTTGGTGTAATCAATGTTTGATCGATGCGAATTATTTCACTGTTGATAAAACCAAAACGCTGATAAGGAAATGCGTCGAAGCGTAATCGAGTATTATTTCCAATTTGAATAAAGCCAGCAGAGCGGGTTGGTAATAAAAGCTCAGCAATAAGTTCTGAGCCTTCAGGTAATATGTGCAATAGAGGTTTAGATTGTGCTTTTGATTGCGATAAGGTTTCACCTTCGACTACCTGAACTCCCGTTACCACACCATTATTACTGGCGGTAATAGTATATTTATAATTACTTGCTACTTGGGCTAATTGTCGCTGAAGGTCGGCTTGTTGACGTTTCAAGTTATTAATACGTAAGGTGTATTGCTGAGGAATATTGTTAATATTAAAAGCAACTTGATTTAATTGGTTTTGATGTTGAAGCAACAAGCGGGCTATATTTTGTTTTTCTTGTTTAGCTTCAAGTAGTGATTGCTCTTGGCGAGCTGTTTCTAAGTTAGATAAATAGCCACTTTTATTAAGTTGATTGAAATCTAACTGCTGTTCACTCAACAACGTTAACTTTTCTCCGGCTAATGCTAGCTGTTCTTCCAGTGCAATCTTTTCATTATCTAACGCTATATTTTGAGCTTGTAAATTCGATAACTCTTGTTTTTTCAAAGCTTGATGTTGTGTTATTTCATCACTCAGTAAACTTGCTTGAGTATTTAATTGTTCGGCAAGCTGTGTGCTTAAATCAACACCATTGCTATTATTTTGTTGAACTACGATAGTAGCAAGTGATTGGCCTTTAATAACCTTATCACCTTCTTTAACCCATAGTTTCTCTATGGTGCCAGCTTGACTAGCAAAGCTTTTAATAACGCCTTTATTTGGCATTAAAAAGCCACGAACAGTTTCTTTACGAGAGTATTCAGCACTAAAAAGGAAGGTAATAATGGCAGCAGCAACAGATACCAAAATTAGTACTGCTACTTTAATAGATAATGGTTGAGCTAAGGTGATAGCACCAGTTAAACGCTCACTTTGGTGTGAGACAGCTTCCTTTCTGAATAACGACATTTCAATTCCTTTGAATGTGTAGCGCAGTATAATTTAATTTATTACAATATTGATGTCAATCATTTATTGTTAATGATTCTCATTTGAGTTTTTGATGGAGATGATTTCAATATAAATATAAATGGGTTATGTTTTTGTTGGCATCAATGAAAATGTCGAAAAACGCGACATTAGAAAGGTACACTCTACTTTTATAGTTGCCGAGAATAATAGTTTCCGACATCAATGATAACTGTTGTGAAGTAAATTATTACTCTACTTGATATTGTTGTTTTACTTCTTTGATAGCTTCTAAACGTGCGTTAGCTATTGCTTCTTTTATTGCTATTCCTTGTAAGCCCTTTTCAACAAATACTTTAGCATTAACCTTAGTTGCTGCTTGCGCAGCATCTTTTAAGTATTGCTCTTGTGGGTAAGGTTTATTTTCAAAACCAAGCCGGCCGAGAAAATCACTTTTACAGGCGATAATGAAGTCATCAAACTCTTGAGGCTTACGCCAAACATCTAGCTGATTAAATATCCGTAATAGAGTGCTCGCTTTAAGCTGAAAAGCCTTATGACAATGTAAATGATGCTCACACACTTTTAAGGCGAGTTGCTTACAATAATTAGGTACTTTCAACTGTTTAGATATTTTTTCTACTAAAGGCAGGCCTGACTTTTCATGCCCTCGATGACTAGGCCATTGATCGCTTGTGGTTAACCCTTTACCAAGATCGTGGCATAAAGCAGCGAATCGAATAGCCGTTTTATTTTGATTAGTAGTAGTTAATAATACGGCTTGCTGTAAAACCATCATAGTATGAACACCACTACAAATTTCAGGGTGCCACTCTGGTGGGTTAGGAACTCCCCATAAAGCATCAAGTTCTGGCCATAATGCTTTTAATGCTTGGCATTGATGTAGTACTTGAAAGAATATTTCAGGATGTTGTACACCGTCAATATCTTCCTCAGATAAGGCGCGCTGCATTTCTTGCCATATCCGCTCGGCGCTTAAGGTGGTTAGTTCGCCGCTGTTACTAATCTGCGTCATTAATTCAAGTGTTTCTGCTGCGATAGTAAAGCCATCGTTGTGATAACGGGCAGCGAAGCGAGCGACACGTAACACTCTTAAGGGATCTTCAATAAAAGCATTACTTACATGGCGTAAAACTCTATTTTCTAAATCTTTTTGTCCATTATACGGATCGATGATAGTACCATCATCATGCATTGCCATGGCATTAACGGTAAGGTCACGTCGTAACAAATCTTGTTCAATGGTTACATCCGGTGCCGCATAACAATCAAAACCTGTGTAGCCTTGTCCTTGCTTACGTTCAGTACGAGCTAGGGCATATTCTTGTTTAGTTTTTGGGTGTAAAAATACAGGAAAGTCTTTGCCTACTTGATTAAAGCCTAACAACAACATTTGTTCAACTGTTGAACCAACAACTAAATAATCATTATCTTTTACTGCTCTATTTAATAGTTTGTCACGGACCGCACCGCCAACAAGGTAAATATCTAGAGTTGATGTATCTGTTGCTAGGTAAGTAGTGTTAGTTGACAAAAAGACCCCTAAAATGAGTGCTGAATTAAGTAATATCAATTAAATTAATTAATGGGTCTAATTTTAATGAAGATAAATTTTCAAGAACAAGGCGCTTGATTGACCAATAGCGGGCTATTGGGATTGAAAGCAACAATGTTATTGGATATTTAGACCATTTAAAAAGATCACTTAGTTAGTTTAATTGGTATAAAAGTTTATCACAACTTTTGACTAAGTATGAGCGTAATTCATAGACATATCTACAGCAAAAGGTTAGTTTTACCAATGCAATTTTTATAATTTACCTTTGAGCAATAACTACCGTTTATGTATACAAATTTTTTTTCGTTAAGTGAGCCTCCTTTTTCAATTGCGCCGGATCCTAAATACTTATTCATGAGTGATCGGCATCGTGAAGCGCTAACACATTTAACTCATGGTTTGGGTTGCACTAGTGGTAGTAATAATGGTGGTTTTGTTTTACTAACGGGTGAGGTAGGTACCGGAAAAACCACTGTGAGTCGTTGTTTAATGGCTGATTTGCCTGAAAATACCCAATTAGCCTTTATTTTAAATCCGACGCTATCAAGTCAAGAATTATTGGCGACAATTTGTGATCAGCTAAAAATTCGTTATCGTAAAACAGGTGCAACGCTAAAAACATTAACGGATAAAATTTCTGAAAAATTACTGAAAAACCATGATAATGATATCAATACAATATTGATCATTGATGAAGCACAGCATTTAGATCCGCAAGTATTAGAACAATTGCGCCTGTTAACTAATTTAGAAACAGACACTAAAAAATTATTACAAGTGATTCTCATTGGGCAACCTGAACTACAACAATTATTGAAACGTCGTGATTTACGGCAATTAGCTCAACGAATTACGGCTCGTTATCACTTACTGCCGCTAGATAAGTCTGAGCTAGCTTTGTATATAAAACACCGTTTATCGGTGGCTGATTGTCATAGAGCTCTTTTTAATAAAAGTGCTATCACTGCTATTCATAAATTGTCGCAAGGTATTCCAAGGTTAACAAACTTAATTTGCCATAGCGCCTTGATGGAAGCTTACAATAGTAATAATGCTGTAATTGATAAGAAAATTGTCTATAAAGCGGCAAATAATGCCTTAGGGGATGACTTTCTACCGACTATTTGGTGGCAACATAAAAATGCGCAGTTAGCCTTGGTTGCTAGCTTGTTATTAGTGGTATTGATGGCCGGATTTTGGTTTGGACAAAATGAACAGTTGTCAGCGGTAAGTAGTGAGTTTCCCAAAAAAGTAGTAAATGAAATAATTCCTATTAATGCTATGCCACAAAAGGTACAGCAATCAGAACTAGAGTCAGCGCTAGATAATGAACCAGAAGAAAAATTAATTGCCTTGAAACCTGGTGATAAAGATTCTACGCAAACAATAGAACCTTCGGTTAAAAAATCTCCTGTGAAAAAGTCCCCGGAACAAAAAGTTGTTTCAGCCGAGCTGAATACACCCATATCACCTGAAGACAAAGTTGAAGATAACTACCAAATTGAAGCAGTTGAGGGCGTTTCTGATGACTTATTAGCACGCTTTAAGGCGGCGATGGATGAAAGCCAAGATCAGCCTACCTCATCACAGAAAATAGAAGACACTAATAGCGTAACTAATGAATTCCAGTCATTAACACAAATGCCTGCATGGGTACAAAATGGTGTTCCAAATCTACATTTTGAGCAGCATATTTATGCGTCAAATGGCCAAGGTTGGGTGAATGTTAATGGCAGAGATAGGTATCAAGGAGATATGATAGCACCAGAACTACAACTAAAAGAGATATTGCCTCAACAAATTATTTTGGAATATCGAGGTGAGGTTTTTAGTTTACCAGCATTGACTAATTGGTAGGTGTTAGTTACAAGCATACAGGTGTCGCGTAATGACTAATAGCGCTCTGATTATCACCGTTCACCTTGAGTGCGAGGTACGAGTAGTCGAATGACGACTCGCAGCTCAAGACTCATTATTTATGTTATTGCCAGCTTGGCATTTTGTCTTCAAAAGCTTTGATGGTTTCTAACTTGTTTAATGTCCAGCCGACACTATCAACGCCTTCTTCTAGGCAATATTTCTGAAATGTACCTAGCTCAAAGCTAAAGCTCACTTTAGCGCCACTTTGGTTAATGAAAGAAACATTATTATTTGCTAAATCAACCGTTAATATTAATTTTGCATCTTGAGCATGTGTGAATAACTGTTCAATTTCATCTTCGCTTAATTTAATTGGTAAAAGACCAATATTGATGCAGTTACCGTAAAAAATATCTGCAAAGCTTGGTGCGATGACTACTTTAAAGCCAAATTCTTCTAGTGCCCAAGGTGCATGTTCGCGACTTGAACCACAGCCAAAGTTTTCACGAGCGAGTAAAATACTGGTATCTTTGTATTCCGGTTTATTTAAAATAAACTCAGGGTTTAGCTCTTTGCCACTGTGATCAAGGTAGCGACTATCGTGAAATAAATGCACACCAAAACCAACACGTTCAGTTTTTTGTAAAAATTGCTTTGGGATGATTTGATCGGTATCGACATTAGCGATATCTAATGGCACAACCAAGCCAGTATGTGTGGTAAATTTTTCCATGACTATTCCTATTTGTTGACAGGTTGCAGCAGTGTGCAAGCTGTCATGTATTACGTGTTTGCTATTAGCTATTTAAATCGACAAAGTGACCTGCAATCGCTGCTGCTGCTGCCATTTCTGGGCTAACTAAGTGAGTACGACTACCGCGGCCTTGACGACCCTCAAAGTTACGATTACTGGTAGATGCACAACGATCACCTTCTTCAAGCACATCATCGTTCATGCCTAAACACATAGAACAACCAGGTAGGCGCCACTCAAAACCAGCGTCACTGAATATTCTATCTAAGCCTTCGCTTTCTGCTTGCTCTTTTACTCGATATGAACCGGGAACAACAATAGCATCTATTGAGCTTTGTACACTTTGGCCCTTGGCGGTGTAATCTTTAACAACACTTGCAGCCGCTCTAAGATCTTCAATGCGTGAGTTAGTACAAGAACCAATAAATACTTTGTTAACGCTAATATCTGTGATTTTAGTACCGGCGATTAAGTCCATATAAGCGAGAGCATTGACACATGACTCTTTCTCAATAGGGTCATTAAAATCATCAGGAGAAGGAACAAGACCATCAATACTAGTGACTTGTCCGGGGTTAGTGCCCCATGTTACTTGTGCTTTAATATCTTTTGCTTCAAGTGTTATTACACTATCAAAGACGGCGCCATCATCTGATTTCAATTGTTTCCAGTCATTAATTGCTTGTTGTAAAATATCGCCTTTTGGTGCGTATTCTCTACCTTCAACATAATCAAATGTGGTTTGATCAGGCGCAACTAAACCGGCTTTTGCGCCAAACTCTATGCTCATGTTACATACAGTCATACGCTCTTCCATGCTTAATGCTTCAATTGCTTCACCGCAGTATTCAACCACATAACCAGTAGCGCCAGCACTGCCAGTTTTACCTATGATGGCAAGAATAATATCCTTTGCACTAATCCCTTGACCAACATGACCTTTGACTACTATTTTCATTGTTTTCGCTTTTGTTTGACGCAAAGTTTGCGTCGCAAAAACATGCTCAACTTCAGAAGTACCAATACCAAAAGCTAATGCGCCAAATGCGCCATGAGTTGCAGTATGTGAATCACCACAAACAATGATAGTGCCAGGCAATGTTAAACCAAGCTCTGGCCCCATAACATGGGCTATACCTTGGTTTTTATGACCCATACCAAAAAGCTCAATGCCAAAGTCTTTACAATTTTTCTCTAGTGCGCGTAATTGATTAGCAGCACCTTCACCTGCTGCATCAATTTTGATAGAGCGAGTTGATATATTGTGATCCATTGTCGCTATTGTACGTTCAGGATGGCGTACAGGACGGTTATGAAAACGTAAATTTGCAAAGGCTTGCGGTGAAGTTACTTCGTGAATCAAGTGACGATCAACGTAAAGTAATGGTGTTTCACCTGCTTTTTCTTCTACTAAATGCGTTTGCCATAATTTTTCATATAATGTTTGTGGTGCAGTATTGATCGTCATGTTAAGCGCTCTCTTTTTTCTGGGCAGTAATGTGTTGACAGATATAATCACCAACTTCGCTGGTGGTTTTTGCATTTTGTCTTTCACTTACGGGTAATAAATCAGCCGTAAGTACGCCGTTATCTAGGGCGCTGCTTACCGCTTTTTCAATCGAATTTGCTGCAGCATCTTCATTTAAACTATAACGAAGCATTAATGCCGCGGATAAAATTTGTGCTACAGGGTTCGCAATGCCCATACCAGCAATATCTGGAGCACTACCACCTGCAGGCTCATACATCCCAAAGCCTTGTGCATTCAAACTAGACGAAGGTAATAAGCCCATCGAGCCGGTAATCATCGCGCAGATGTCAGATAAGATGTCGCCAAACAAGTTTGGACATAGCATAACGTCAAATTGATTAGGATCACGCACTAATTGCATAGCCGCGTTATCAACATATAAATGTTCTAATTCTACTTCAGGGTACTCAACGGCAACTTCTTCTACGACTTGACGCCATAATTGACTTGTCGCTAAAACGTTAGCTTTATCTACTGAAGTTACTTTATTGTTACGTTTTTTCGCTGCTTGAAAAGCCAGATGCGCAATACGTTTTATTTCACGGCGTGAATAAAACATAGAATCGAAACCTGTTTCTTCTTCGCCTTCGCCTCTTCGACCTTTTGGCTCACCAAAATAAATATCGCCCGTCAATTCACGAATAACCAACACATCAAAACCTTGTTCAGAAATATCACTGCGTAAGGTTGATAGTGAAGAAAGGGCAGGCTGCAACGTTGCTGGACGCATATTACAAAATAATTCAAAACGAGAGCGTAAGTTTAAAAGCGCACAACGCTCTGGTTGCTCAGTTGGTGGTAAGTTTGCCCACTTAGGTCCACCGACAGAACCAAATAAAATAGCGTCGCTTTCTTCACAACCTTTCATCGTTGAATCTGGTAAAGCATTGCCGTGAAGATCAATGGCAGCGCCACCGACATCGTAATCTTTAGTGTTAATTTCTATATCAAATTTGGCTGAAATAGCGGTTAACACTTTTTTAGCTTCAACCATTATTTCTGGGCCGATACCATCACCGGCTAAAATTGCTATATTGGACATGTTACTTTTACCTTTAATTTTTTATAAAAACGAATATTCGAACTGAGATTTCGAAGATAACGTTATGCTAAATTTTCATTGCCAAGATCTATTTCTAGCTTGCTTTTGTTTGTTTCAATTCTGCGATCGTCATGGCGCGGCGGATGCTATTTAATGCATGTACAAGCGCTTGTCCTGATGCTTCAATAACATCGGTTTCTAAACCATAACCGTGAAAATTTCTTCCTTGCCAAGTGATCACTAAATCAGCTTGACCTAACCCATCTTCACCTGAGCCTTTATTAGAAATTTTATAATCACTTACGGCAAACTCAATATCAGCAGTTTGCTTAATCGCTTGGTATAAGGCATCAACAGGTCCGTTACCTGTAGCTGCATGAACTTTACCTTCGCTGTCATCGCCAGAGATTAATTTAATACTCGCAGTAGCAAAATCACCATCACCACATTGCACTTTAATATTCTCTAAGCGGTAATAATCTTTTAAATCTTTTTGTTTTAATTTAAATACTAAGGCTTCTAAATCATCATCGAATACTTGGCCCTTTTTATCGGCTAATACCAAGAAATCAGTGTAAAGTTGCTCGATATCATAATCGCTTTCTTTATAACCTAAACTTTCCATACGGTGCTTAATGACATGGCGACCACTGCGTGAAGTAAGGTTTAATTTTGTTTTAGCAATACCGACACTTTCAGGTGTCATTATTTCATAAGTATTACTGGCTTTTAACATGCCGTCTTGATGAATACCTGATGAATGGCTAAAAGCATTACCGCCAACAATGGCTTTGTTTAATTGCACAGGCATATTACATAAGGTACTCACTAATTTAGAAGTACGAGCTATTTCTTGGTGATTAATGTTAGTACGAACACCTAATAATGCTTGGCGAGTTTGCATTATCATTGCTATTTCTTCTAGTGAACAATTGCCTGCACGCTCACCGATGCCATTAATAGTACATTCAATTTGACGAGCACCTGCTTGCACAGCAGCCATAGAGTTGGCTACCGCTAATCCTAAATCATTATGACAATGTACTGAAATAATAGCTTTGTCGATATTAGGTACGCGATTGAATAAGTTGGTGATAATACCTTGAAATTCGAACGGCATAGTATAACCGACTGTATCAGGAATATTTACTGTCGTGGCACCAGCATCAATGGCGGCTTCAACCATACGACATAAATTATCAATTGGCGTACGACCAGCATCTTCACAAGAAAATTCTACATCGTCAGTAAATTTGCGCGCATATTTTACCGCGTGTACGGCCATGGCTTGCACATCAGAAAATTCTTTTTTCAGTTTTTGCTGTACATGAACATCAGAAGTAGAAATAAAAGTATGAATACGAAATTGATCAGCTACTTTTAATGCTTGAGCACAAGCATCAATATCAGCTTCAACAGCACGTGCTAAACCACAAACACGGGCATTTTTAATAGTACGGGCAATTTGCTGTACTGACTCAAAGTCACCGGGTGAAGAAACAGGAAAGCCAACTTCCATAATATCAACGCCTAAACGCTCAAGAGCTTGCGCTATTTGTAATTTTTCATGTACTGATAAGCTTGCGTTTAGCGCTTGCTCACCATCACGTAAGGTGGTATCGAAAATAATGACATTGTCAGTTGATGCTGCTTTATTGCTCATGTGCTTATCCTTTATATGCCTAGTTAAGTGTTAAAACTAAAAAACGCATAGACGTAAAAAAACCCGCGTTAGTTAGCGCAGGTTTCATTTGAATATCTTATTTGTTTATCTCTAAATAAACGATGTAATTAAATAAGCAAAAAAACCTAGCCGCGCATGATGAGTGCGAGGAGGAGGTTGAGTTGAGTGTGCTTTATTAATTTAATCATTTTATTGGGTAAACAATTTGTTCAAAAAATTACTATATGACTATTAATAGCGCATATACTCTAAGACTGTCAAATGAAATATTATTAAGCCCTAGATACTTTAGTTATATAATAAACTGTCTTGGCTGTTTAGCATGTCCAGTAATGGAGTTTTTTACGTTGTTTTAAGTTGCGAAAAATATTCCATGGTTTCGCTTTTTTAGCCTGTTTCCCATTAACCAATATGTTTTCGGTTGCGGACAATATACGTTGTGCTGCTTGGCCATCATGATATGGATGGAGATCATCGGCATAGGCTTTTATAGACATTTTAAGTTGTGGGTTGGGATTAAATGCCAGTTCTATTGCCTGTTCAAGTTGATGTGCATGTTGAATATTAACTAAATAATCACCGGGCTCTTTGTTATTTAAACTGACGGTCACTTTGTTAAGTAATGAAAACTCACCAATAACCGAAGAGGTATCAGACACCATAATATCAGCCGTTTGCAGTAACTCATTGATACTTGAGGTCTCAATGATTTGTACATTACCTTGTACGCCGTCTTTAATTAAAGTGTTATATTTTTCAAGCCATTGAGTTGCCATTTTAGGATGGAATTTTATTAACCACTGATGATTTTTTTGCTCACTTAAACGCTTTATTTCATCAAATAATGCCGGAGCTGAAGTTAATGCAGGAGAAAATGTTGGCGCATATAAAATGATTTTTTTATTTTTAGTGGCTAAATTGTCATACATTGGTATCGAAGGAGTGGTGAATAAATTGTCAAGTTTTGGCCAACCGGTTTCTACCACATCAAAATAACCATGTTGATTTGCCAATTGATTAAAACGTGTTGTCGTGGCTGGGCCATGAGAACAGTATAAATCAAAAAAATCACGGATAATAAAGTGACCTTTTTTTTTCCATTCTAAGCCGTGGAAAACTTGTACTTTCAGTCCAGGAATAAAGTTAGGAATTTCATTGCCCGGCGCAAAACTTGCCATAGGGTTATACGCTCTTGCTTCATCAATAGAATTCAAAACAGATTCATCTTGTTGAAAATAGCTTAGAGTAACTTCTTTACCTACTGTTAACCACTTTACTTCATCACCTTGAGCTTGTATTAATTTTTGCAATGGCCTAAGTATTTCAAAGGAATAATTATGGGCGATATAAAATAAATAGCGGGTTGAAGTCATCGGGTAAATTGTTCCTATCTAAATTAAAGTCGTTTGGTTTTGACTACTTCGATAATTTCAGTCGTTGAAACAGAAGGTGTTCGAGGCAAGTAAATCACCTGACAAGTGTCTTTCAAATGATCAAACTTACCTTGCCAGTCATCACCCATAATTAATATATCAGCATTGTAATATTTAATATATTCAGCTTTTAACTCCAATGATTCTTCTAAAAACACCTCATCAACACAACGCATAGAACGAATGATATGCTGGCGATCATCTTCGCTATAAACTGGCGGGCGGCCTTTTTTTGAAACATTGAGCTTGTCAGATGAAACGCCAACAATTAAATGATCACCGTGCAGTTTTGCTCTTTCAATAATATTAACATGGCCAACATGAAAAATATCGTAGGTGCCAAAGGTAATAACTCGCATATTGTTTCCTAAATTTGATTATCAATTAAATGATTTACTTACCAATAATAAGATAAACTGGTTTGTATAAAATTATCACCATAATTGTTTTTACCCAAGTAAAATTTCAGACCTAAAAAGCCAGAATTGATAACTCTTGTGTATTTTAGTTCTAACTCGTGAGACTGTTTATAATTAGCAAAGCTTGATTTATTAAAATTTGCTGTGCGATATAAAAAAGAGATCTGTGATTGAGTACTATTTTGCCAATTTAATCGAATACTGCCGGCCTCTCCTCCAACATTATCTTTAGGGTCTTTTCTTGTTCCCCACCAATGTCCCATTTTAACGCCATCATTAGAGTACCCTTCATCATATATATGATGAGTGTACCAATGTGACTGGAAAGTAGTTAACTCCATATTTAGTGATACATTTTCATTTAAATATGGTAGAAACAAACCAAAACTGTGCGCTATATTACCCAGCCTATAATTACTATAATTATCAGTGTCTTCACCAGCGTATTCGTAATAAAAGCTAACAGGCATATTAAACCAATTTAAATCAAATTTATTAGTGATAGAGGCCTGCTGGTTACCAAACTCTTCACTACAATCTTGAAGATCAGTGCCGTCACCTCCACAGTTATCGTTATTTACTGGGTCAATAATAGCGTTCCAAATATCACTTAAAGTAACTTTCTCATCGCCACCGAACATTAAAGTTCGGTTAAAGCCGATAGTCCACCAATCGAAGGGTTGAATGCTCACATGCATCGTTAAGAGTGCTGGTTCGCCAGACACGGCGGGTTCATCCCGATCAAATTGAATACCATCATGTTCATCTAGTATAGATACAGACATTTCATATTTAATATTATAATCAGTGATGAGTGTCGGATTACTAATCGTTACACTAAGCGGAGGTTTCGCTTGGGTAGAAAGCAATACAGCAGCTTCTTGAAAGGGAGATAGCCAATGCTCTCTATAACCAATATCAACTTGTAAAACGTCTAGGCCAAATGACACAAACGTATTGGTTTTTAGGTAATCGCCACCTTCATAATAGCGGCCACCACCGTTAATTATTAAATATTGGTTTACTTGCCAAAAACCATTAAAAGAAGCTTGATAAGTAGCATTGGCCATTTGTCCGCGTTGGTTGGGTAAGGCAATATTTTCGGTATTTGCATAGTTAAGTTGAACTGCCGCGTGCGTGATCGCAGCCTTTTTTTTGTATCGCTTAAGATAAGTTGTAATACGCATGTATAAAGTAGGGTGGCTATCAACTATTTTTTCTAAATAACGATTCACGGTTGCTGTATGATAAGGTTTTGTTAACACGGGTAATTTTGCTACGGTTGCTAAACGATTTAGCTCTAACTCGATTAAAGGATCAACTTGCAGTGGGAGGTAGGGGGACACTCCCTTGGCAAAGCTAGCGACATTGATTAAGCAAAGATTAAGAAGAATAAAAATTTTACAAAGCTTCAATGAGATAACTGCACATAATGAAAAAAGTGGGGTTATTTTACCGAGCAAATAAGTGAATTGCTAGTTGTACTGATAAATAAATATACACAGATTATGGTTGTGCAAGCATTTTTTGAAAATATTGCTCCATATGTTTTACTGTTTTGACATGAGACATTTTATCTTCAATCACCTTGCTTGCGTTAGTCCTAAGTTTTGCTAGTAGTGCCCTGTCTTGATAAAGCATGCGGATTTTATCGGCAATAGCGCTAGCGTCACCTATAGGTACTAGATAACCATTGACATCGTTTTCAATGGTTTCTACTACACCATCGTTCGCTGAAGCAACGACAGGTGTGCCGTTAGACAATGATTCTAATACTGTTCTGGTTAAGCCTTCTTTACTGAGCGAAGGAAGAATTAATAAATCACAAGCTTTAGCTATTGCCGGCACATCATTTCGAAAGCCCGGTTGGATTATGCGATCACCCATACCTGAATTTTTAACTTGAGTGATAAATGGCTCTCGTTGTAAGTTATCACCTACTAGAATAATGCGTAAATCTTCTATATCACTTAATTCTTTAGCGGCATCGAGTAATATATGCGTGCCTTTATGGGGTCTAGGGCTGCCAACACATAATATATTAAAATACTTATTATCACTGTTTAGCGTGGTTAAATCGAGAGCGGGCTCTTTATACCAAGCTAAATCATGGCCTTTGTAAATTGTTTCTACATTTGCTTTTATCGCGTTTCTGACTTTACCTTTTACATTGACCGTTACTGCACTAGAAACACAAATAACGCCATCAACTCTCGGGTGAAGCATACAAAGGTAATTACTAGGATCGGTTTTATACATGCCACCAGAGGTTCCGCGGTAGGTGATCATTTTTGCTTTGGTACCAATACAAGCAAAGGCTGCGTTAGGAATGCCTTTTGATTCAGTAGCATAAACAATATCAATATCATACTGTTTGATATAGTGATGGATTTGTTTGATCACCGACCAGCTATGTTTTTTCAACGTTTTCAATTCAATAAAGCTTATAGATGATTTTTTATATTCATCAATATAAGCATTAGTGGCACTCGACATCACAGTGATTTCATGTCCAGCTTTAGCTAAAGCTAAATAACATTCAGCTTCTGGACGAACAGCGTTGTATGAGCGTCCTCTATTTGGAATAACTAATATTTTCATTGAACTACATAATCTCAATTTATTCTATAATGGTATTTTCGTCTTTACTGCAATCCCACTCTTTCACAGGGGTAGACCAATCACCATACTTTTCAGTAAGGTAATCTTTATAGTTTGACGGAACTTTTAAAAGCAAGTTGTTAAATTTTATGATTTCAAAGTTTTGATAAAACCTTTTATTAACCATTAGTAATTTTCCTTTAGCTTGCCAATAGACGTTATTTTCATGTTCACATTTAATAAATATATCTAAATAATTTGTGCCTTGATGCAGCTTTCCTCGGCTGCAGTCTCGTACTCTAATGAGTCGAGTGCCAGATGATTGAAAACTAGAAAAGTTGTCAAACCGCTTTTTTTCCAGTTTCCATCCTCTTTTTTTTAATATTTGTAATGCTCTCCATACATCATTGGAAAATTCTTCAGAAATGGAAATATCTAAATCATCATCCCAAGGTAAAATTTTGTTATCTCTTACTATACCTAGTAAAGTTCCGCCTTCAAGATGATAAATTATACGATTGTTATCCAATATATTGACGACATCAGTTAGTAAGTCAACAGCCGTTTCATGACAAAAAGGTAAACGTTGCTTCTTTTTATTGTCAAAAAATGTGTGGATAGGTTTGCTTACTAATGAATACATTATCCCCAGCTGTCCATTGAGCTTTTACGACGGGCAAAAAATTTAGGGATAATCAAACCTAAGATTAAACCTATACTCAAAACAATTGCGCCATTATAAAAACGTTGCGTTAGAATTTTTGTATCTTGATCTTTCACTTTAGTCAGGGTCACTTTGAGTTGTCGTTCTACTTGCTTTAACTGAGTTAATAGCTTTTCTTTATCTTTACTAAGTATTTCGACAGAACTTCTTAATTGATTAACTTCGCCATCCAGCTGATTAGTGTAATCACTACTACTGGCTATTTTTCCATTAAGCTCAGCAACGACAAAACGCAAACCAGGACTAGTGTTAAGGTATTTTGTTTCTACCCAAGCATTGCGATTTTTACTATCAATAATTTCACTATAGCCTTTCTCCGATTTTCCTGTTGTTTTTATTTCTGAGCCGGCATTAATAGTGCCTAATATACGATAATTTGTACCGGGACCAGTGTGCATGAATATCGATAAATCATCAGAAATAAAACCTTGTTTATTTTTTGATGAACTGGTTTCTTGTGCTTGAACAGATAAAGCGGCACAAAATATAATGGTAAAACTGACAAATATTTGCTTAATATTTTGTTTTACGGCCTTAGAAGAAATTTTCATGAAACAACCACTGAATAAATAAACTATTGAAGCTCAGATATTATGTGTTTGACGCTTTGATAGCAAGTTAAGATTGAGTATCTAGCCTAAGTAGGTGTATGCTGTTAGTGATTGAATCATGTAATAAAAATGAAGTTTACTAAAAATGACTACAGAGATAGAACTTAAATACTTATTATCAGCGAATCATGATGATAATGATGTGATTGTTGATAAGATTACGGCAATGTTGAAGGCACAAAATAGTACTTTTACCTTGGCTCAGAAGCAGTTAAATAATAACTATTATGATAATAAAGATTTAGCTTTAAGAAAAATGGATATGGGGCTGAGAATAAGAGCTGCTGAGCAAGAATATGAACAAACCATTAAAACAGCAGGAAAAGTTGTTGGTTGTATGCATCAAAGGCCGGAATATAATGTTGCACTTAAAGGTAACCAGTTAGATTTATTATTATTTCCTGAACATATTTGGCCAGATCATGTTGATGTTGTTGAATTACAGCAAAGTTTGGAGGTGATTTTTAATACCAACTTCTCTCGACACACCTGGTTAATTACTCAAGCAACGAGTGTTATTGAATTAGCATTTGATCGAGGTGATATTTTTGCTTCACCTGCAGTGGAAACACTGGCTATAAAGGAGCTAGAAATCGAATTAGTTAGTGGCGATGAGCAAGTATTATTTGTATTAGCAGAGCAGTTAATGACAATTTTTAAAATGGAACCAGGTAAGTTAAGTAAAGCAGCTAGAGGTTATGCTTTATATCATCAAAGAGACATATCATAGTGTCTATTAGCAACAAAATTTCAAACTGTTTTGTCTTAGTTAGCTTTATCGTAGTGCTTTTTATTAGTTTTTTAACTCATGCAACAGAGTATGAATTACCAGCAAAAGGCTTTCGACTTATTGGCGTTGATCAAAATCATAAAATTAAAAAAGGAGATTATTTTCAAAAAATTGCGGAGCAATATAATGTTGGCTTTTTGGCATTAATGGCAGCAAATCCAAATATAGATCCTTTTCTACCTGAGCTAGGTAGTGACGTTGTTATTCCTAGTGCTATGTTATTACCCTATATAAAGCATGAAGGTATCGTCATTAATTTACCTGAATTACGTTTGTATTATTTTTCACCAGAAGACAATAAAGTCCATGTTTTTCCTGTAGGTATAGGTAGAGAAGGGTTGGCCACCCCGAAAGTAACAAGTTTTATTAGTAGTAAACGAAAAGATCCTACTTGGCGACCGACAGCTGCGATGCGCCAACGGTACTTTAAAGAACACGGTAAAGAAATGCAAAAAGAAATTGCTGCAGGGCCTAGCAATCCTTTCGGTAAATACGCATTACGACTTGGGACCAGTGAATATTTAATTCATGGTACTAATCAACGTTTCGGTATTGGCATGCGTGCAAGTTCGGGTTGTATTCGCTTGTTTGACGATGATATTAAATGGCTTTTTGAAAATATTCCATTGAATACTAAGGTGAGAATTATTGAGCAACCGATAAAAATGTCTTATGAGATAGATGGTAGGAGATTGATTGAAATACACTCCCCTTTAACCGTTGAAAATGTTGCTCCAAAAAGCATGATAACTTCGGCGATAAGAATGTTTGTGGGAAAAAGTGATGATCTGTGGCAAAAATTAACCCCTATGTTTGATACTCCACAGGGTTTAATTATTGAGTTAGAGCAGTAGTTATACCTATTACACTAACTAAGTGATCATTTTCAAATGGCTTAAAGATCCAATAACATCGTTGCTTTCAATCCCAATAGCAAGCTATTACTCAATCAAGCGCCTTGTTTTTGAAAATTTATTCTCATTGAATTCTGTAACCTTAATTAATGTAAATGGTATTATTTACTTTTTATAAGAAGCAACAACGTTGTCAATGCGTTCATTTGCTTTTGCTGCATTTTCAACGGCTTGCTCTGCTGCCATTTTAGCTGCTTGCGCATCTTCTTTGATAGTTTTATGCTGTGTTTTAAGCGCTGAAACTTCGATCGAAAGTGAATCGACTTTATTTGATAAACTGGTAATGCTCGCTTCTAAGTTTTCAGTGTTTGCGCAAGCAGTTAAGCCTAATGCAAAGCTAATGGTAAGCATATTTTTTATAAGTGATTTTTGTTTTAACATAATTATATCCCTAGTGTTGTGTTTTTCATGTTCAACAAGAGTATGACACATATATACCCGTTATCATTCAAAATACTCTGAAAGCTGCATCTTGAATTGTAACGGGTATAAGTTTACTTTTACAAAATCAATCTAAAGTTGTTTATTTGCTGTCGTTTAAGCTGACAGACTCTATTAGCTCATCCATTAATCTTCTTTTGATATCAAGCTGTTGCTCAGCTTCTAAACCGTATTTCTCAGCTAATAATTGATAATCACTTAGTGCTAAACTTACCGTTAAACGGGGACGTTTAGGGCGTTTATTAATGGGTAATCCTAAAATATCACGAATTTGATCTGATGGGCTAAGGCCAGCATCAAGTGCTTGCTTGCGAATAGATAGCTGAATTTTTTCATCCATATCAAAAGCAACTTGCACAGCTTTTATTGCTTTTACTGAAGACTGCCACTTATCAGGAATTTTTCTATCTTTTTTAGACGTGACAGTTGAGGTGTTCGCTTTTGTCATGTTATTTCCTAGTTCCTAACTCGCGGGGTACATATCAATAATATCGGTCAATGGTCTGAATAAGGTTAAAAATACGTCGGTATCTCCATCTTGCCACACTTCGACATCTAAGCCTCTACTCTGATCTTCGTTATATAAGCTATATAGTTCAAGTTGTTCACCTGAGCCTTCACCTTCATAGGCAGAAAGGCTTTCACTGCGATGATCTTTTCGATGAAAATATCCAACTTTGGCAAAAATTCTTTGTTGATATTGTTCACTGCTCCAAGTCGAAGTGGTGTCATTATCACTTTGGCGGTTTAAAAAGGCATGCCCTGGCTCATCAAATATCTGTGAGAAATTATCGAGATCGAATAACGTTTCCACATCTTCATGTTCAATTTTTAATGAAAATTTTAGTTCGGTGGTATCATCAATTTCTAACGATAAAAATAACGCCAGTTCTTCGGTACCTTGTAAAGTCCATTCAGTTTGTGTGTTATGTTCGTATTCATAACTATTAACCGCGGTCACTTGAAACTGTTGACCTTGTAATACTTTGGGTAAAGCAAAACTATCGGTCAATACAATAATGTCACCCACTAAAAGTTGGTTAACATGAGTTAATTTACGTTGGCTTTGTTCTTCTTTGTTAAATATTTTTTTAAAAAAATTCATAACATACCTTTAGTTTCGAGCTTCGAAGTGCCCCTTTATTCAGTAGGCACTTCGTTATTCGGAATTGCTTTTAGTAACTAGCTACTCGAAAACTCGTCACTTGCTATTACTTTTGTTTCGCTTTGATACGCTCAAGTACTGAATTGGCACTGTTTTCTTGTGAGCCTATACCTGCCGCTTTTAATTGAGCTGTTAATGACGAATCTGAATTTTCAGATTCGAGTATTTCAGCTGCTTTCATTTTATCATCAAATTTTTGTTGCTTGGCCTTGATACGTTCTAAGGAATCTTTAGCACTTAACAATTTTGAATTGCTTGATGAAAAGTTATCGGTAATAGCAGAGGTCGCTTTTTGTACACTTTCTGTGGTTTTCACCATAGATAACTGACGCTTATGCTCTGTTACCTGACGCTCACTTTTCTTTACTAATTCTTTAAGTCTATCAGCATTGCCGGTAAAGCTATTCAGTGCTTGCTCTTGCGCGTTTAAATCATTCTCTAAAGTGGAGATTTTTTCGGCAACAGCGAGTGCTAACGTTTCATCGCCTTTTTCTAGAGCTTGAGCAACATAACCTTCATGCTCAGATATTTCGCGTTGTAAGCGAGTCACTTCACGGTTTGCCGACATTTGCTCAGCCATGACGCCAGTTAAATCGCGCTTTGCCTTGGTTAAGTGATTTTCAGCATCACGAATCTCTTGTTCAAAAATACGGGTAGCATTTGCATCAATAATTGCTTCGCCAGCTTCTGAAGCACCACCGCGAATTGCGGTCATAATTTTTTTAAATAAACTCATTTTTTTCTCCTAATAAGATGACATTTTAGCTCGGGTTTCTTTGTCGTATTACCTTACGACTTACAGCAGGTAGTCACTCATATCATCAATTACTTCTAAGGCGTTATTGCTTAATACCGCGAGTTCATGCTCAATATCTTCAAAAGTTGAATTGATAGATAATGCGCCGAAAACTACATACTTATCACCAATTTTTGAAAAAGATGATAAAGGCATTGGAATGTTCATTTCCAACATACTTTCGTGCATGGTATTTACACATTCAGCTTTTACTTCATCAGCACCCCAAAGGTAACTAATGCATAAAACCTGATCATCGGTTACTGATAAAAAAATGGGCAATTCTTCTCTACCCAAAAGCGTTATTTGCAGTACATCGACTTCACCGGATATTGGTTGACAGTCAAAGTCCATTCCTGTGTCAGAATTGTCGGCCAAACTATTTAAATGATCGGCTATAGTATGAATATTCATGTACTTCCTATCCTTAATCAAAAATATATAGATGACATAATATGTCACCGTGGTTAAATTTAGCAGCTTGACATATTATGTCAAGCGTTTTTTGTTTCTACTTTAGATATCTTTCTTAATATTATACCAGTTTCATTAATTAGGTGATCTATTTTATACGTAGAAAAAACAGCCAAATACAAGGCGTATATTTTAATAACTAGTTGTTCTAATTATTAAATAAGTAACGAAGTAGTTGGGCGTTTTAACAAGTAGAAATGATCACATAGTTAGTGAGATTGGTATTAAACTCATTATCCATAACGTGCTACTAATTAATACCTTGTTGGGTTTGCCATGCTTTTTGGTGCAATTGATAAAGCGTATGGCTACCCAAGGTATTTACATCTATGCTTGCTTCATCTATAAAAAAATCATTGGGGAAAATAAAAGCGCCTTTCAATGTCTCTAAATTAAGCCAGCTATGTTTGACAGGTAACTGTTTTAGTTTTTCTAGCCTCGCTAATGGGCTTGTTCCCATTTTTGCACCAATGGTCCAACCCCATTCACCAAAGCTTGGCACATTGTCATGATATTGCTGTACATGGGCAAAATTTGCCGAAGTTAATGTTTTGCCAATAGAAATAAATGAATTTTTAGCATGGTAAGGACTAGTTGACTGAATGGCAATAAGGCCATCTCCAGAGAGTAGTTGCTTTAATCTGGCGTAAAAATTAACCGTGTACAGTTTATTGAGATCAGGATGGCTAGGATCTGGAAGGTCGACAATAATAGCATCGAATACTTGTCCAGTTTTGAGTAATTTATTCACGGTTATAAAAGCATCGCTACGTAAAATAGTGACGCGTTTATCTTGTAAACTATTTTTATTCAAATGCTTTATTTTTCGGGCTAAGTTAGCATTTAGGTGATCTTCTGGTTTCTGGAATATATCAATCAATTCGCTATCGAGGTCAATTAAAGTCACTTTTTTTGGGTGATATTTTAATACGTCTCGTAGTGCTAGGCCATCGCCGCCACCAATAATGAGTACATTATCATGGCGAGCAGAGCCCGCTAAAACGGGCGCAACTAAATAATCATGATAAATATGCTCATCGATGGATGAAAATTGTAAACGACCATTAAGGTAAAAGTTAATTATACTTGTTTGTGACTCGTCACCACTAAGGCCTAAATGGCGCTCAGTGAAGGTGAGTTGCTGATAATGGGTTTTTTGCACGTGTACTACTTTATCTAAATAAAGCAGGCTATTCATTTGATTCAGCCACTGATTACCGTAATTAAACATCAAGACAATAATTAACGCTAATACCAGGTGCAAACCAAGAAAGGTTTTACGCCAGGTTAATTTATGCCAATAACGTAAAACAAAAAATGCGCCAGCAATTAGGTTTAAGCTTGCTGTTAATGCCGCCGCCTTGCTTATATCTATACTAAGTAAAAAAACAACCCATATTGCAGCGCCAACCCCTGCACCAATATAGTCTGCGCCATAAATAGTCCCTAGATTATTTGCAAGATGTTGACCATGTATTTCTTCACGAATTCTGGCGATGAGTGGAATTTCCATGCCGATAAGAAAACCTAATATTACACCGAAAAAATAAGGACTGTTGATGGCAATAAAGCTTAACTGTTTAAAAAGTCCACCTTTAGGTAACATATCAGGAGGAAGAGCAAACATATCGGCAATAATATGCGGTAATATTTGAGTAATGGCTATCAGAGCGCCAATAATTAATATTGCACTAGCCCCGAGCAAAGCAATAATTAATTCTAAATAAACGAAGCCATTAAAAGCGCAACGTACCTTACGTGCGGCAAAAGCACCTAAACCCATTGATACTATCATTAAACCTATCATGGTATATATGGTGCTTTCCATTACGCCAAGCACTCGGCCAGCGTAATGGGAAAGGAGATATTCGTAGATCAAACCACAACCAGCGAGAACTGCCATGGTTAAAATGAGTAGTGTGTCGTCTAGATAGTGGTTTTTTTTTGAAAACATATAAGAATATTGACTAGCGTGAATTTTGGTTTTTATGAGCTTTAAGGTTTAAATTTCGAGTATCGAGTTACGGAAATACTTTATTCGCAACTCGATGCTGTTAACTGCTAATTTAAAACTCGTAACTGGTTAAGCCATTAGAGCTGTTAATATCAAGGCGATTGAAATACTCGTTGCCATTTCAATACTTGCGACACCAATATTATGCTGTTGATCTACTTCCTCAACTAGGTTAATTCCCCAAAGTACAATACGCTTGGCTATTGAAGTCAAAATGCCAACCAATATAGTCATGACTAAACCAAATACTAACCAACCCAGTAAATTCATGACTAAAGTATCTGGACTATAAATAAGGAAGTGACTTGCTGCTGTGACGGCAAGAGCGGTACTAATGACTTGACCACTATAACGAATAGCAAGCGCTAATTGCCCATCGCTCAAGGCCTCTTGTAGGCAATCTTCTTGATTGTTTTTAGCGTATTTTTTCTCTCTGATACGGGTGACTAAAACTAACACCGCTTGCGCAACAAAAAAACCACTGGTAATAGCGATGAAAGTTGAAACATCTAAACCATCGACCCAAAGCAATACTGCGCGAATAATAATCGCCGTAGCAATAGCTCCTGCAGCGTCAATAATACCTATGGTGAGGTTTTTATCTTTTATTAATTCTGTTTTATTCAAGTGCTGTAAAGCTACTTTATCTTGGATGATACGCCCCACTTTAATCAATACTAAACCGTAGGTGCCGTAGGCCAACATACCTATGATTTCCATCATATAACTTGGTGCATTTTCTCCGGTAATGGCGCCAGTTAATACAATGCCTAGCGCTAAAATGCTACCGGCAACACTAACGCCAAAGGCAAAGTTATCTTTTTGAGCTAACTCTTCTGTACTGTTTACTTGGCTTGTTAAACCCAATAAAAAGCGCATAGCACCTAAAAGAATGATAGCAATAGTGATGTCTATGGCTAAATAAATCAGTAATTCTTGATTAACACCAACGAGATCTATCAATGTGTTCATAATTGTCTATCCTATTTCTTTTTACTTATTCTTACTTACCACGTCGAAAACTACGTGATGTATTGGTGTTAGAGTTTCTAAAACTTGAGTTTTTTCCATACTTCGAATTAGTACTAGATTTACTCGCATAGCTACTTTTTTTAGCGGTATTACTTCGAAAACGATTAGCGCTAGATTGTGCTGTTTTACTTTTAGAAGATAAGCTAGATGAGCCAGTACGGTTTTTATTATATGGGCTGGTAAATTTTTGCCCTCTACTGGCAAATGACTTTTTAGTACGTTGATCAAGTTTAGTTTGTTTATTTAGTTGGCTAGGTGAACTATAACGAGTTCTACCGTAATCATTATAATAGCTATAGTTTCTGCTTCGTCCCCAGTCGCTATAGTATGTAGGGCGACCAAACATATTTCCCATCATAGAGTACATACCGTACCAGGCCCAAAATGACATGCCATTACTACCTGTTTGCCAATTACCATAGCTTGGATTGCCAATAAGTTGTTCACCAGTACCAAAATCTTGCGCATTATTTGCTTGTTGAGATTGCGATTTAGATAAAGCGCTTACTCTAGGTAGTTGACCGTCAGACATGTCAGCTAATACATTTAAGGGATCACTTAATGCATCGGAATAAAGTACCGGATCAGCCGCTTGATAAATATTAAGTAATTCGTCATAAAGTGCTTGGCTTGAAGCGAACATTTGCGGTTGATCTTTTGCGGTATTAACTCTATCGAGTAGAGCAAGATACATAGGGCCTTGTATGCTAGCGTCTTTACGAAACTCATCAACTAAAGCATTTAAACTTGGTTTGAGTGTTGATACTTTATCGGCATATTGACTAATTAAATTAGCATTGCGCACCTGACCACTCGTTAACGCTTCACCCAACTGAGTAACTCTTTTCTCGGTTATGGGCAGTTGCTGCATTGCTTGCTCTTTAATGGGATCGCCACAAGCGGATATCAATAAAATAGAGCACACTAATATTGATCTAGTGCACATTTTATTAAAAAATTGTCTGATAAAAGAGTCTTTTAGACTTTGCATCTCTGCTATTATCTCCATAAAAATGCTATGTTAATCGTATCTATTCAGTAAACTCTTGTGAGTCAGTTATTTTGGTAATTTATAACGTTAGAATCTTACGATATAAATACCAGACTCTCGATTTATACATTTCGAGAATGACGGGTAGTGAATAGTTCAGGTTATTAATAGCATTAATGACATATTATGTCTATTGTTCAAATTATATTGTCTTGATTATACTATCTTGATGCATTTATTTTAAGTAATAAAAGGACTGCTTGTGCCTTCATCGCCATTATCTACAAAATTATCCCCGTTATTAGTACAACAAAAACAAAAAAGCTGGCAACAATTTAGTCAACAGCACCCTGAAGGTTATCAAGCGCTAACGCCTGAACAGCTTGAACAGTTTACGTTGGCGATTACCTTGAGTGATTTTATTTTAACAAGTGCACTGCAAGCACCTGATTTAGTGCTGGATTTATTTGTAAATAAAGATGTCTACCAAAAAACAGTGCCGCCTTATGCGAAATTGTTAAATGATTTATTGATAAATTGTGAAAGTGAAGGGCAATTACACCGGCTATTGAGACGCTTTCGCTTACAGCAAATGGTTAATATTGCCGTGGCAGATTTGGTGCTCGATATTTCTCTTGAGAAGTCTTTAGAACGTTTATCTTTATTAGCTGATGCACTTATTCAAGGTAGTCTTACTTGGCTAACAACGTTTTGTCAAAATAAGTGGGGAACACCAACGAGTAAAGATGGAGAAGTTCAGCCATTGCTAGTTTATGGTATGGGCAAATTAGGAGGGTACGAATTAAATTTCTCTTCTGATATTGATCTTATTTTTGTTTATCCTCACAGTGGTGAAACTCAGGGCCATAGACGAAGCATTGAAAACCAACAGTTTTTTACACGCTTAGCACAAAAACTTATTACCTCATTACATCAACATACGGCTGATGGTTTTGTATATCGTGTTGATATGCGCTTAAGGCCTTTTGGTGATAGCGGTCCGTTAGTTTTAACCTTTAGTGCTATGGAAGATTATTACCAAGAGCAAGGGAGAGACTGGGAGCGCTATGCCATGCTAAAAGCACGCGTCATTCCTCCCCTTAATGGTGATGATAAATTCCATCAACAACTATCAAAACTGTTACGTCCTTTTGTTTATCGTCGTTATATCGATTTCAGCGTTATTGACAGTTTACGCCGTATGAAAATGATGATTTCACAAGAGGTTCGCCGTAAGCAATTAGTGAATAATATTAAACTCGGTGCTGGTGGTATTCGTGAAATAGAGTTTATTGTACAAGTATTTCAGTTAATTCGTGGTGGGAGAGTAAAAGAGTTACGTCAACGCCGTTTATTAACGGTACTGCCTGAATTAGTGATTGCAGGAGAGTTGCAAGAAGACAGTAAACTGGTACTAGAAAATGCTTACTGTTTTTTACGCCGAGTTGAAAATATTATACAAGCATTGGCTGATAAACAAACGCAAACTTTACCTGATAATGACTTAGACCAGCAAAGAATACTGCATGTGCTTGAGTTTACTTCATGGCAAGGTTTTTGTTTAGTACTTGAAAAACATATGCATGATGTGCATGACAAGTTTGAGCAGCTTATTGGTATTGAAAGCCTTAATCATCAAGCCCAAGATCAGCATTGGACAACCTTGTGGCATAGCCGTTGGAGTGACGAGGAATCGGTTGCTTGGCTAGAACAAGAGCAAGAGGGATCAGAGGAAGTTCACTGGAACAGTGAAGATGTTTGGCGTTTATTATCGGATTTTAGAGATGATATTGGTAAGCGAAGTATCGGCAATAGAGGGAGGCAAGTGCTAGATAAGTTACTACCTTTACTTATTTGCCATATACAACAAGCAAAACAAGCTGAGTTCGTACTTGAACGAGTCTTACATGTGTTTAAAAAAATTGTTACCCGTACCGCCTACCTAGAACTATTATTTGAAAATGAAGGCGCCTTAAAACAACTAATTCACTTATGCCAAGCCAGTCGTTGGGTCACAGACTATATTGCTAAATTTCCCATTTTACTGGATGAATTAATTGACCCGCGTTTGCTACATAATCCTACAAGAATAACGGCATACGGGCATGAACTACGTGAAAATATGTTGCGGATTCCAGAAGAAGATCTTGAAGCTCAAATGGATGGTTTACGATTTTTCAAACAAGCGCAACAATTGCGTATTGCTGCTGCAGACATTGCTGAGGTTTTAAGCGTAGAGCAAGTAAGTCAACATTTAACCGCATTAGCACAAGCGATTATCTCTGAGGTGATTAACATTGGTTGGCAGCAGGTCGTTGGGCGTTTTGGGACACCGCAATCTATCGTTAACTCTGTGAGTACTGAAAAAAGTTGTAATCAAATCGCATTTCAAAATAAAGGAATTGCGGTTATTGCTTATGGAAAAATGGGCGGTAATGAACTTAGTTATGGCTCTGATCTTGATTTGGTTTTTGTACATAACAGCCCTGAAGGTGATGTAACTACGGGTTTGATCAATGGAGACAAAAGTGTACCTGCAAGCCAATTTTATATGAAATTAGCACAGCGTATTATGCATATTTTCAATACACGTATGAGCAGTGGCATTTTGTATGAGTTAGATATGCGTTTACGTCCATCGGGTAACTCGGGTGTTTTAGTCGGCCATATCAATACTTTTGAACAATATCAACAAGAAGATGCTTGGACATGGGAGCACCAAGCATTGGTACGTGCTCGCATTGTTTATGGTAATAGTGTTATTGAACAGCGATTTAATGAAATACGTCAGCAAATATTAAGCCTTCCTAGAGAGTTAGATAAACTAAAAGTTGATGTAAAGGATATGCGAGAAAAAGTGCGTAATCACCTTGATAAGTCTACTGATGAACTTATTGATCTCAAGCAGGGGGTTGGTGGTTTAGTTGATATCGAATTTTTGGCGCAGTATTTAGTGTTGGCAAATTGTCACACCCACGCAAACTTAAGTCAGCGTTGTGATAATTTAAGTATATTTAAGCAATTAGCGAGTTATGAAATTTTAACAATAGGAGATCAACAGATATTGGCTAACTGTTATCAGAAATTAAGAGGGTTAGGCCACAAAGCAACGCTACAAAACGAAGCTCTTTTAGTTGGTAAAGATACGGTGACTGAACGAGATAACGTCATGTTAATATGGGAAAAATTTTTACCATAACGTTACTATTCAGGTGTTAGTTTAGCTAATAAGCATTTTTAGGTTTTAGTACTGTACACTCTTCATTAAGGTAGTCCGGTGCTTCGTTAATAAAAACTAATGTACGTTGACGATAACAGAAAAAGCTACTAATACCTTCGGGGAAATGACCAGAAACCGCTTCACCAATCTGGTAAGCGGTTTTTAAGATGTTTTTATCTATTCGAAAAGCGTCTTTGATAATGAAATCCATATTGAGCCACCAGATAATTTCAAGGCCCTCTTGTCCAGCATACTCAGCTAATTTTTGATACAGGGTTTCTCCTTTTCTAAAAGCTCTCGAAGCGGTTGTGCCTTGCCAGTTTGCTCGGTAAGGACGAACTATCATTTCTCTTGCTTGTAATATTTCAAGCAAATCTCCTCTAGGATCAGGCAAGAAAATGACGTTATTTCGAATTCTAGGGCCTTTTTTGTCAATACCATCACCATATATTTTGGCATAAAAATTAGACAGTCCTTCAGCCGCTGCATTAGCTGTTTTTTTGCTTTGCTGATATTGAGACTTTGTGGTTGTAGTAGTTGTGGAGGCAGGTTTAGGTGTTGGCTCTTTAAGTGGAACAACTTCAGTTGCTGACTCTTGCTCAAATGCGCCATCTAGCGACAATAATAAATCTTGATTAGCAAAGAAACCATATGCCAAAGCAATTAAAATAATCGCAAAAATAATATTTCTAACCCAAAATCCCATAACTACTCTTTTATTTGGTTTGTATGATTTTTATTCAATGATGATTATACAATACAAAAAAATCATCAATTTTTCAAAGTTTAACGCAAGAAATTACAGATACAAGCAATTATTTATAGAAGATAATTACTTGTATAAAGAAGGTGAGTTGGGATCTGGTCGTGTTTTAAAGCGTCGATGTAACCACATATATTGTTCTGGTTTGCGAGCAATAGCCTTTTCTAGTTCTTGATTAATGCGAATAACATCTGTTGTATCGTCTTTAGTTGGAAAATTTGTCAGTGGTGCTGTTATCTCTATGGTGTAACCACTGCCATCATCATTTCTTTTTGGGATCATCATCATAGTCACCGTTGCTTTTTGACGAGCGAAAATTAACGTGCCGGTTGTGGTTGCTGCATCTTTTACGGCAAACATTGGCACAAATAAACTGCGGTTTCTACCATAGTCTTGATCGGGTAAGTACACGCAAGCGTCACCAGCTTTTAGCGCCTTTATTAAGCCTTTAACATCACGTTTACCTAACATGTACTTGTTGGAGCGTCCACGGCCGCGAAATTGAAAGTATTCCATTAATTGATTATTATGCGGACGGTAAAAAATAACTAAGGGATGGGCATGACCAAAGCCACGGCCAATTATCTCTGCGCTCAAATAGTGCATTGCTAAGAGTAGTACTCCATTTCCTTCAGCTTGTGCTTTTTCAATGTTATCAAGTCCAGTAATGGTAAATTTTCGTTTAATACGCCAGTCTGGCCACCACCAGCCCATTCCTGTTTCAAATAAGGCAATACCGGTATTCTCAAAGTTTATCTTAAGAATATGTTGTCGTTCTTGCTCACTCATCTCGGGAAAGCACAGCTTTAAATTAGTGTCAGCAACATGTTTTCTTTTAGAGCCAATTTTAAAAAGTAACCGACCAACTAACCGACCTAAGCCTAATTGCCATTTATAGGGTAACCATGAAATGCTATAGAGAATTATAACGCCTAACCAAGTTAGCCAATATTTAGGTAATAAAAAAGCTAATTTAAAATCAGGTTGTAAAACTTTATTTCGACTCACAGTAATTACTCTTAATAAAGCGGCTTAGTATAGCGGCTTAGGAAATTCGCAGGGAGGTGATTATACCTAAGTTACCTGAATATGGGCAATTAACTTATGTTGTCTTTGACGGTTTTATCGTAGAATAGCGATTATAGTTTTAGACATTGCTAGTGTGTAAATAAAATGAAAACAGCTGAACATCCAGAAAGTAGTCAAAAGGAAATTGAGTTAATTATTGGTAACTCGAACTCGAATTTTTCCGGTGTCACCTCAACTATGTTGCAATTATTATCAGAGCAACAAAAGTTGATTAACTTGCGAGTTATGGGCAAACATCACTTAACGGACGAATCGTTAAATATTAGCTTTTGGCAAGTGGCTACAATGTGTCGAAAACCTTTGGCTGATGGACGTTTTAGAATCTTCCATGCCCGTCGTGTTGATGAAATGATCCAAGCTTTGATATTAAAGCATGTATTTCGCGCCAAAATTAAAATCATTTTTAGCAGCGCAGCGCAACGTTATCGCAGTGGTTCAACCCTTTGGTTAACTGATAAAATGGATGCAGTGTTAGCTATGTGTAAAGCATCTGCTAGCTATTTACACCGCAAACCTGATGCGGTTATTTATCATGGAGTGAATACTAATGTTTATAAGCCACCGGTAGATAAAATAGAAGCCTGGCAATCATTAAGTTTATTACCTGAAGGCATCGAAAAGGGTAAACGAGGTATTGCCATATTGGGAAGAGTGCGAGCACAAAAAGGTGTGCACCTTTTTGTTAAAAGCTGCATCGAGTTACTTGATAAATATCCCGATTATACCGCTGTTGTTGTTGGCTCCATTAGCGCAAGCAATGAAAGTTTTGTTAAAGAATTACAAGCCGATATTGAAAAGGCCGGCTTAAGCCAACGTATTGTTTTTGCGGGTGAGCAAAACTTTGCAGATATCCCTAAAATATTTAGCGGTTTGTCTTTAGCTGTGGCATTAAGTGATAACGAAGGTTTTGGCTTAACCATTTTAGAAGCCATGAGTAGTGGTGCCGCGGTATTGGCAAGTGAGGCTGGTGCATGGCCTGAAGTGGTACGAGAAGCGACTGATGGCTATGTTGTACCAGTGAATGATTTGCCTGCAGTTATAGATAAAATGGATTTGCTACTTAGTAGCGAAGAAAAGTTAGCACAAATGGGTGTTGATGGTCGAGAACGGGTTTTGGAACATTACTCCGTTCAGCGAGAAGCCAAGCAGTTAGTAGTGTTTTTTAGAAGCCTGATGTAAGAGAGCTCAGTAATGAAGGAGCTAGGTAAAGAAAGCACTAGCGAAAATAAAGTACGAATAAAATATAAAAAAAGAGCCACTTAAATTGAGTGGCTCTTTATCGATGAGTTTGACGCTTATTTAGATGCTATTAAACCCGCGTTAATAGCCGTGATATCTTCATCTGTGATGGTACCGCCAGCACGCTTTAATAATAAAACATTTTGAATATAAGTATAACGTGTTGATGATAAATTACGTTTAGCATTATACAAATTACGAGTACTGTCTAGTACATCAACGATAGTACGAGTACCTACTTCAAAACCTGCTTCGGTAGCTTCTAATGCTTTACTGGCACTAAGTACTGATTGTTCAAACGCTCTAATACCTGAAATAGTAGCAATAACTGTATTGTAGGCATTACGTGTGGTGCGAACAACACCGCGATGTGTTTGCATTAAATCTTGGCTAGCCAGTACAAAGCGATTTTGAGCTTGGCGTACAGAGCTTTGAATTGCACCACCAGAATAGATTGGCACATTAAGCGTAATACCAATAGAGTAATCATTTAAAGAAGGCGCATCACCGTTGCCATTGATTTCGTCATCTTTACTATTGTAATTAGCACCAAAATCCAAGGTTGGGTAATGACCAGCTCTAGCTGCATCAATATTTTGTTTAGAAATATCTATCCCTACTTTAGCGGTAATTAAATCTAAATTTTTCGCTTCAGCGGCTTTTTGCCATTCATCAGCACTATTTGGGCTAGGTGTAGTCGTGCTAAATCTATTTGTGTTTAATATGTTGATATCTCTAGGGTAAGTATTAGTGATTACCCGTAACTCTTCCTCAGCATTATATATAGCATTTTCTGAACGAATTTCTTCGGTAACTGCGCTATCAAATTCTGCTTGAGCCTCATGAACGTCGGTTATAGCTGTTAAACCTACAGAAAAACGCTGCTTAGTTTGTTCAAGCTGACGAGCAATCGCTGCTTTTTCTGCTTGCGCGAATTCTAAGTCATCTTTGGCGCCTAACAGAGCAAAATATGCTTGAGATACTCTAAGTATTAAATCTTGTTTTGCTACTTGGTAAACTAAATCACTTTGGTGTGCTGACTTTTCGGCAAGGTCTAAACGTAACCAACTATCATGGTGATAAAGCTGCATGTTTAAGCTAGCGCCGTAACCTAAAGAGTTAAATTCAGACGTTACGGTAGAGCCCGAAATATAGGTTTCGCTTTCCCCATCTGTATAACTACCAAAGGCATTAATTTGAGGTAATAAAGCAGCGCGTGCTTGTTCAATATCTTCTTTAACTATTTCGTATTGTGCTTGTGCTTTTAATACTACCGTATCATTTAACAGGGCCTGCTGGTAAACCGTTAATAGATCATCTGCTTGAGCATTAGCGCTAGTTATTGCACTGGCAATAGCTATAATTAACGTGCTTAATGTTTTATTCATGGGTAATGGTACTCATATTAAGTGTTATTTTTATACTTGGTTATGTTACCTAACTTTTTATATTAACCAAATAAAATAAGTGTTTACTAGTGTAACAAATTATTATTAAAAAGAGATTGTTTATGCAGGATAATAAAAACAAGCAAGTTTCAATGCTTCAATTTGATAAAACAGATGTCACTATATCTGCTATTGAAACAAAATATCATGGGTTTTTTAAACTCAATGAATATCAGTTGCAGCATAAATTATTTTCACAAAAGCAAAGTAATTCCTTTACCCGAGAGGTATTTGAACGTGGTGATGCCGTTGTGATTATGCTTTATGACCCCCAAAAAGACACCTTATTATTATTAGAGCAATTTAGACCTGGTGTTTTACGGGCAAATGAAACACCGTGGATGCTTGAATTTATTGCCGGTATGTTTAATGATAATGAAAGCCCAATTGATGTTGCTGTTCGTGAAGCAAAAGAAGAGGCCAACATTGAGTTAAAGGCTGAATCTATAAAGCCTATCATGAAATATTTCTCTAGCCCTGGCGCAATGAGTGAACGTATTTTTTTATATTGGACAACTTTTGATAGTAGTAAGGTTTCATCAGGCAGTGTTTATGGATTAGCCCATGAAAATGAAGACATTATGCTACATCTTGTGTCACGTAACGATGCTTTAATATTACTTACTGAGGGCAAAATTAGTAACGCTGCAACGGTAATTGGCTTACAATGGTTGGCAATTAATTATCAAAGTTTGTAAATCGCACTTAAATACGACAACTATAATTCAACAGCATAGTTATAAAGAGGAACTCTGATAAGTGAGTTTTTTCCCAAGTAGTAAAGTTAATCACAGAAAAAAATATCAACTTAACCTTGTTAGCTTGATGTCTTTGTGTGCCAATAACTATTTTTTATTTTTAAAAATACAGGCGGATCAAACACAGCTTTATCAACAGCGTCATTTTTTCATTAATGACCACCTTGCCTATGCGATCACTGTTAATGAAGTGACTCGTTATACTTCGCTTATTACTTTTGAACAAAAAGTGCTTGAACAGAGCGTTAAAGAACAAGAACAGCCTACAGATAAAACCTTACTTCACTCTTTTCATCCTCGTATGTCTATTCGTTTGTATCACGATGCTCGTATGGCTGAAGTGATCAGCAGCCAAGATATTCATCAAGTGAAGCCTCGTTATGATTACCCGAATAAGTACATGCATCAGCAGGATGAGAAACAGCAAATCAATCAATTTTTGAATGAATGGTTGCATCTGTGTTTAGCACATGGGCAAGTTGGTGTTAAGGTGTTGTTTTAAAAGTTATAGTTTAAAATTATAAATAAGTTAACAAGGTTGATTGGTCAGATGAAAAACAACAAGCTAAATAATGAAAGTCAATTTTTGAATGAATGGTTACACCTTTGTCTAACGCACGGGCAAGTTAATGTTGAGTTACAAAACTAGCTCATGACTATTCAAAGAACTGCTTTTACTATTGCCCAATTTAGCGATTGTCACTTGTTTGCTGATAAAAATTCTAAGCATTTTGGTGCGAATGTTTGGCAAAATCTAACAGAAGTTTTAACTGATATTGCGCAACATAACAATGTTGATTGTGCTGTATTTACGGGGGATCTTACTCAAGACCACTCTGAAAGATCTTATCAATACTTTGTTGAGGCTGTCGTTGAGGCTCAATTTATTATCCCTGTATATTTCTTAGCTGGCAATCATGATGACAAAGAGATGCTTGCCAAGTATTTAATTGCGCCAAACTTTCAAATCAATAACGTCATTAGTGATGATTTTTGGCAGGTACAGCTCGTAGATAGTAAGAGTGAAACGCCATCAGGTTTGATTAGCGAATTAGCCTTAGATGAATTAGCCCAACGTATCGAAAAAAATAAATTTCAACTGTTGATGATGCATCATCACCCGGTTAATATTGGCTATTATATTGATAAGCATGGTTTAATAAACCAACAAGTTTTTTGGAAAACCGTTAATCAATTAAATAATAGCAACATGAATATAAAAGCAATTGCTTGTGGGCATGTACATAGAGCTAGCCAACTAACTAAAGACCATGTTGATATTTATACTTGTCCGGCAACGTCTGTTCAATTTGGTGATACTAAAGAAGAAATGGCCTCTATTATGCCAAGTTATCGATTATTGTACCTCCATAGTAATGGTACAATTACGAGTGAAATTATTACTCCTTAACTTATTACTCCTGAAGAATAAATAACTTGCTAGAAGTACAATTATGCAAAAAAACATCCTTTATATTCATGGTTTTAATTCATCACCTTTATCGGTAAAAGCAGAGCAAACACGAGAATATTTTCTTAAGCACTTTCCGCAGATTCATTTTTATTGTCCGCAACTTGCCAGTAATCCTAAAGGGGCTATTAATCAACTAGAACAGATAATAAAATCATCTCAAACTGATAGTGCATGGTATTTAATGGGGTCCTCATTAGGGGGATATTTTGCTAGCCATTTGTCAGAGAAATATAATCTTCCCTGTGTGCTCGTTAACCCGGCAATTAAGCCTTTTGAATTGCTTGAAGATTACCTTGGTGAGCAAGTGAACCCATACACAGAAGAGGTTTATCAAGTAACTAAAGAGCATATGATTGCACTAAAAGCGATTGAACCAAAGTCTCCTGGTTTTGATATGCAGAAAAAAAATAATTATCTTGTTATGGTACAAACCGATGATGAAGTGTTAAATTACCAACAAGCAGTTGAAAAATACCAACACTGTCGCTTAGTAGTTGAGCAAGGTGGTGATCATAGTTTTGTCGGTTTTGAACAACATTTGCCGGCAATAGCTGATTTTTTCAGCTCAACAGTTTTTAATACCGTAAAAACACCAAATAAAAAATAATATTTATAAAGATACTATATAAACATGACTGACCAATATAACTCAGACTCCATTGAAGTACTAAGCGGCTTAGAGCCAGTTCGCCGTCGCCCAGGTATGTACACAGATACCACTCGCCCGAATCATTTAGGCCAAGAAGTTATTGATAACTCTGTGGATGAAGCGCTTGCCGGCCATGCACAAAATATTATTGTGGTGTTAGATACCGATCAATCATTAGAAATCACTGATGATGGCCGTGGTATGCCAACGGATATTCATCCAGAAGAAGGAGTTTCGGGGGTTGAACTAATCTTTTGTAAGCTCCATGCTGGCGGTAAATTTTCTAATAAAAATTATCAATTTTCAGGTGGTTTACATGGCGTTGGTATTTCTGTGGTTAATGCCTTATCTACTCGTGTAGATGTTACCGTTAGACGTAATGGTAGCGTTTATGAAATGGCTTTTGAAAATGGTGATAAGGTTGAAGAGTTAACAGAAACGGGCACCGTTGGTAAACGTAATACCGGCTCTCGAGTAAAGTTTTGGCCTGATCCTAGCTATTTTGATTCCCCTAAATTTTCAGTATTAAAACTTACCCATTTATTAAAAGCCAAGGCGGTATTGTGTCCTGGCTTAACCATTAAGTTTCATGACAAAATTGAAAATAAAAAGTATCAATGGTGTTATGAAGACGGTTTAACGGATTACCTAAAAGAGTCAGTTAACGGTTATGTTAATTTACCGGAAGAGCCTTTTGTTGGGGTGTTTTCTTCACAAAATGAAGCCGCAGATTGGGCGATAACTTGGTTAACCGAAGGTGGTGAAGGTATAGGTGAAAGCTATGTTAACTTAATTCCAACTATTGCTGGTGGTACGCATGTTAATGGCTTGCGCCAAGGCTTATTAGAAGCCATGCGTGAATTTTGTGAATTTCGACACTTAATCCCTCGTGGTGTTAAATTAACCCCGGATGATATTTGGGATAAATGTAGTTATATCTTGTCGATCAAAATGCAAGATCCACAATTTGCTGGTCAAACGAAAGAACGCTTATCATCACGTCAATGTGCAGCATTTGTCACTGGAGTAGTGAAAGACGCTTTTAGCTTATGGTTGAATGAACATACCGACATAGCTGAAACCTTGGCAGATTTTTGTATCAACAATGCGCAAAAACGTATGCGGGCCAGCAAAAAGGTAGTACGTAAAAAAATCACTTCAGGGCCAGCTTTACCAGGAAAACTAACCGACTGTGGTAGCCAAGATTTATCTCGTACCGAGTTGTTTTTAGTGGAAGGTGACTCTGCGGGTGGTAGTGCTAAACAGGCACGTGATCGTGAAATTCAGGCTATTATGCCACTACGTGGTAAAATCCTTAATACATGGGAAGTTGACTCAGGGCAAATACTTGCCTCGCAAGAAGTACATGATATATCGGTTGCGTTAGGTATAGATCCCGACAGTGATGACTTATCAGAATTACGTTACGGTAAAATTTGTATTCTGGCCGATGCTGACTCCGATGGACTACATATTGCTACCTTGTTATGTGCCTTATTTACTCAACACTTTTTACCACTAGTACAAGCAGGGCATGTTTATGTCGCAATGCCGCCATTGTATCGCATTGATATCGGTAAAGAGGTGTTTTACGCACTCGATGAAGCAGAAAAAGACGGTATACTTGATCGAATTGAAGCGGAGAAAAAGCGTGGTAAAGTCAATGTACAACGCTTTAAAGGCTTGGGTGAAATGAACCCATTGCAGCTGCGAGAAACCACAATGGATCCCAATACTCGCCGTCTAGTGCAGTTAACCGCACTTGCAGAAGAACACAGCGAAACCATTGAAATGATGGATATGTTACTGTCGAAAAAGCGCGCCAGCGATCGTAAAGAATGGCTACAAAGTAAAGGTGATATGGCGGTCATCGATTAATGAGTAAGCAGCTATTTGTCAACGTTTAATGATAACTAAGCAGATATTATATTGATGCTTATACCCATGTATATTGAAGAGGCATGGGATAGTTATTAAAAATAAAACTAGCTAAATAACTCTTTAATTTCAGACACACATGAACCGCAATTGGTTCCCGCTTTACAATATTTTCCCACTTCTTGATACGTAGTGAGTTTATTGTCTTTAATGGCAGATAAAATAGTTTTCTCACCCACATTAAAGCAGGCACAAATGATCTTACCTACATCAGGAGTGCCTAACGGCGGTTTACCTGTGAGTAGTGCCAACCGTTCATCTGACGCTAAAGGTGTTTTATTATTTTCAGAAAATATTGAACTTAACCAAGATCTCTCTGGTAATTGGCTATGTGGGCTGAGTACTAACACTGCTTGTAATATGTTGTCTGCAAAACAAGCGGTTCGTAACAAAGACTTTTTCTCATCTTGATAGGTTTGCCATGATAATTTTCCAGAGTATGGTTGTAATTGTCTGGCTAAGTGAGATTGCCAGTTTCTTATTTGTTTTTCTCCGGCAAGCTCGTAGTGATAATAACCATCGCCTTTTATTAACACTGTGTAATCAATGCCATCAAGCACTATTGGGTGCTGAGAGATAATAAAGCCATACCACTTGGCTTGGTATGGGCGAATATTTATCGGGGTATGTTTGCTTTCCGGCTGTTTAGACATAGGATCAACAATAGGATTAACCAAAGCGCCAACCCTACCTTGACTACTAAATTGGGCGGTCCAATGCATAGGGACAAATACACTGCCTTGAGGTGTATTATCGGTTATCTCTACTCGGGCAAACATTTCCCCCCATTTGCTTGTTAGTTGAGCTAATTGTCCGTGCTTGAGGTCAAACAACAATGCATCTGCCGAGGCTATTTCAACATAGGGTTCAGGCTTATGTTGATTTAACCTTGCTGCTAGCGCTGTGCGTGTCATGGTATGCCATTGATCACGAACTCTTCCCGTATTAAGGATTAATGGCCATTGCTTGGTTGGTAAGTTTTTTGGTTGTTTGAATTGGATAGGGGTGAAGTTTGCTTTTCTAGTTGTAGTATAAAATTGACCCTCAGTAAAAAATCGTGCTTTTCCTTTTGGGTTTCTATTATTAATAGGCCACTGTGTTGGTTGAAAATTGTCGTAATCTTGAGCGCTTATATTGGCTAAAAGTGAAATGTCAAAATCACGTAGCGCTTGTTGCTCATTATTTTCAAAGCCTGAAAGTGATGCATGCTCTCTAAATATTTCGACTGGTGATTGATAATTAAAGCTCTTGGCAAAGCCCATTTTTTTAGCAACCTGACAGAGTATCCACCAATCTGGCTTTGCCTCACCTGCTAAGGGTAAAATTGCTCTCTGGCGAGATATCCGCCTTTCTGAATTAGTTACCGTACCATCTTTTTCACTCCAACCTGCGGCGGGTAATTTTATATGTGCTAAATCCAATGTATCGGTATTTGCTACACAATCAGAAACGACAACAAATTCACACTTCTCTAATGCTTGTTTTACTTTATCTGCATCGGGCATGCTTACCACAGGGTTGGTCGCCATGATCCAAACCGCTTTTATTTTTCCTGCGCTTATTGCTGCAAATAATTCCGTTGCGGTATAACCTGGCGTTGTTGCCATATTAGTGCTTTGCCAAAAACGCTGAACTCTATCAATACTATCATCAGTAAAGTCCATATGAGCGGCAAGCTGATGGGCAAGACCACCCACTTCACGTCCGCCCATCGCATTTGGTTGACCTGTTAATGAAAGCGGCCCACAGCCAGGTTTTCCAATTCGACCTGTTGCTAAATGGCAGTGTAAAATTGCGCTTACTTTATCTGTACCTGATGAAGATTGATTCACCCCTTGACTATAAAGGGTTAGCGTTTTGTCTGTTTCTTTAAACCAACGATAAAAGGTTTCAACTATGTGCACGGCTAATTGACATTTTTGAGCCACCGTCGTGATATTGAATGCGTCATTTTGGGCACTGATAATAGTCTCTTCAAACCCAGAGGTGTGTTGTTGAATAAAGGTATGATCAATAGCATTTTCTTGGTATAGGTAACTAAGTAACCCATTGAATAGCGCGACATCTGTGCCAATCTTAATTGGAATATGTAAATCAGCAATATCACAAGTTGCTGTTTTTCTTGGATCAATAACGACCACTTTTAATGATGGATTTAATTCTTTAGCCGTTTTAATACGCTGAAATGAAACAGGGTGGCACCAAGCTGTATTGGAGCCAACAAGTACGATGAGCTCTGCATGTTCTAAGTCTTCATAACAAGCTGGCACAGTGTCACTACCAAAAGCACGTTTATGACCAGAAACCGAAGATGACATACACAAACGACTATTGGTATCTATATTCGCTCCACCAATGAAACCTTTCATCAGCTTGTTAGCGATATAATAGTCTTCTGTTAATAACTGACCTGAGCCATAAAATGCTACTGCTTCAGCGCCATGCTCCTTGATAACGTGTTTAAACGTGTCGGCGACAAGTGATGTAGCCGTTTGCCAGTCAGATTTTTTTCCGTTCACCCATGGCGTTAATAAGCGACTCGATAAATCAAGTGTTTCTGCAAGTGACGAGCCTTTAGAGCATAAACGTCCATAATTTGATGGGTGACTCTCATCACCACAGAGCTCAACTTCACGCAAATCAGTATTTACTGTTGCCGAAATTCCACAGCCAACCCCACAATAAGAACAGGTGGTATTGATCGTTTTAACCGCGATTGTTTGTTGGTTTTTTTTTGTCATTTATACTGCTTCCACTGCGGCTACTTCGGGTTGAAAATATCGTTGACCAAAAATCAGTAATTCGCGTATTTCTTCAATGTTTATACGTTGTTCTAATAAACTTTGATACCAAGCGCCATCTGCAGTATCACCATAAAGTACTACGCCAATTATATGATTATTTTTAATTACTAATTTTTTATAAATGCTCGCTGTTGGGTCACTAAAGCGAATGATTTCACTTTCATCATCGCCATGAAAATCACCTAAAGAATATAAATTAACACCGGTAACCTTGAGTTTAGTTGCGCTGGGCAGGGTTTTATATTCGGCCATGCCATGGCCAGATAAATGATTTGCACACACTTTTGCTTGCTCAAATAACGGAGCGACTAAACCAAAGGTATCATTTCTATGCTGAATACATTCACCAACAGCATAAATACTTGGATCGTAGGTTTGTAAAGTATCAGTCACAACGATACCTTTTTCACAATAAAGCCCTGAATTTTGTGCTAAAGCCATATTAGGGCGCACACCAATTGCCATCACAAATAAATCGCAAGATATTCTACTGCCATCAGCGAATTTTACTGCGGTAATATGGCCAGAGTCATCGCCAATTAATGTTTGAGTTCGTGCGGGCATGTTAAAATGTACACCGCGCTTTTCTAGCTCGAGTTGTAGTAGGTGTCCTGCGGTTTTATCTAGTTGTCGATTTAGTAATACTTCATTACTGTGGACGACGGTTACGTGCATACCCCGCTGTGCAAGGCCGTTAGCCGCTTCTAAACCCAATAATCCACCGCCAAGTACAACCGCATATTTTTTTTTCTTACTGTACTGAAGCATTTTATTCACATCGTATATATCACGAAAAGCTACAACGCCTTCTAAGTTATTGCCTTGAATAGGTAAAATGAAAGGTTTAGAGCCCGTCGCAATTAATAGACGATCATAAGGAACTTGAGTTCCATCTTTAGCAATAACGATTTTTTGTGAACGATTGATTTCAACAACGGTTTTGTCTAAACCGGCATGAAGCGTAATATGATTATCTTTATACCATTGCCGGTCATTAATCATTATATCGTTAATGTTTTTTTCGCCGCATAAAACTGGCGACAACATAATACGGTTATAATTGCCGTAAGGCTCGGCGCCAAATACGGTAATGTTATATTTTTCGGCATCTGAATCGAGTAACTCTTCAACGGTTTTCATTCCCGCCATACCGTTACCAATAATAACCAAATCTAATTTCACATTATTTCCTTAAAACCACAGCATGTGTTCAATACAGTTTGTTTTATACAAGTATTATTCCAATAGTGAAATTATAGCTATTTATTAACTCATACGAGCTTCTTTTATTTTAATGCTCACTTTAATGCACAGAAACGGTGCGTTGTTGGTTGTTTAAGGGAGAATTTAATTAAATATATGCTACTTGTGTTGATGTTTTAGTTTTAAGTAACTCGTTGCGAATAAAAACTATTAGCGTAAAATATCTTAATAATAAAGTTAAGAATTATGATAGTTAATGGTGTATTCATCCGTAATACTACTGTCATATTCGTGTGTTAAAAACTGTTCAATCTATAGAATCCTTACCTGCTGATAGGGATTTGACATAAGAACCACTGACAAAAGTAATATTATGACAATTAAAGTAGGAATTAACGGCTTTGGCCGTATGGGTCGTTTGATTTTGCGTGCAGCGTTTGACTGGCCAGGAATCGAATTTATTCAAATTAATGATCCTGCCGGTGATGCGGCAACCTTGGCACATTTACTCAATTTTGACTCTATTCATGGCCGTTGGCATTTAGAAGCAAATGTTGATGACAGCATAAGTAACAAACTGATGCTTATTAAAGATGCTCAAATTGCGATATCGCAAAATAAAATCATAAGCGAAACAGATTGGTCTGCCTGTGATCTAGTGATTGAAGCGTCAGGCGTTATGCGTGATAAAGCTAAGCTACAAGCCTATTTTAAGCAAGGAGTGAAAAAGGTGTTAGTGACTGCACCAATGAAACTTGGTGAGCATGACACTGATACGGTTAATATTGTTATGGGCGTTAATCAACACTTATATAATGCTGATAAACACGCCATAGTGACAGCCGCTTCATGTACTACTAACTGCTTAGCGCCAGTGGTAAAAGTATTACAAGACAATATTGGTATTAAACATGGTTCAATGACTACCATCCATGATATTACCAATACGCAAACTATCCTTGATGCTCCGCATAAAGATTTACGCCGCGCGCGTGCTTGTGGGCAATCATTAATTCCTACCACTACAGGCTCAGCTAAGGCAATTACCGATATTTTTCCTGAATTAAAAGGCAAGCTTAATGGTCATGCGGTGCGAGTGCCCCTGGCTAATGCCTCTATTACCGATTGTGTTTTTGAAATGAACCGTATCGTCACGGTTGAAGAAGTCAATCAACTGATGGCAACTGCTGCTCAAGGTGAACTGAAAAATATTTTAGGCTACGAAGAAAGACCGCTCGTATCGGTTGATTATAAAACCGATCCAAGGTCGGTTATCGTGGATGCGTTATCAACTATGGTGGTTAATGATACACAGTTGAAAATGTATCTGTGGTATGACAATGAGTGGGGTTATGCCAATCGTAGCGCAGAATTAATGAAAATGGTTGCTTTGAGTCTTCGTTAATATGTTTGTGACTTTGCCAAGCTCCATTAAACAATATTTAGTGATCACTGGTAATTATTGGGCATTTACCTTAACCGATGGCGCGTTGCGCATGCTGATCTTACTTTACTTTTATCAGCTAGGTTATACGCCTTTAGCACTCGCCATGTTATTTGTTTTTTATGAAGTATTTGGCGTGATCACCAACCTTGTTGGTGGTTGGTTAGGGGCGCGAATAGGTTTAAACAAAACCATGAATATTGGTTTGTTTTTACAAGTATTTGCTTTGCTGATGCTAGCAATACCGTCTGACTATTTAAACGTTGTTTATTTGATGTCAGCGCAAGCATTATCGGGCATCGCCAAAGATCTCAATAAAATGAGTGCCAAAAGTAGTATTAAACTGCTAGTTAATGATGTAGTCGCTAGTGAACGTCAAAGTAAGCTTTTTAAGTGGGTGGCTTTATTAACGGGCTCTAAAAACACCTTAAAGGGCGTTGGCTTTTTTCTTGGTGGCTTGTTACTGACCACTATTGGCTTTCAAGGTGCTATGTTATTAATGGCAAGCGTTTTAGTGATAGTGGCTTTGTTTAGCGTGATAGTCCTTAAAGCTGATATTGGTAAGGCTAAATTTAAGCCTAAGTTCAGCCAAATCTTTTCTACAAACTCCTCATTGAATTATCTATCGGCAGCACGCTTGTGTTTATTTGCCGCGCGCGATGTTTGGTTTGTTATCGCACTACCCGTGTATTTAGCTAGCCAATTGCATTGGAGCCATCAAGGCATTGGTATTTTCTTCGCGTTATGGATTATTGCTTACGGTATAGTGCAAGCTTATGCGCCATATCTTTTTGGGAAAAGTAACGCTAAAAAAATTAGTCATGCTACTGGCATTGCACAGGAGGTTGTGTCGGGTAAACTTATTGCTCGCTGGTCAAATGCGTTAGCCTTTGTAACTTTTATACTTTTTGTAATATTAAATCTAAGCCAGCACACAGAAATAATTCTTATTTTAGGATTATTTGTTTTTGGTATTATTTTTGCGGTCAACTCTTCTTTACACAGTTATTTTATTGTTGCGCTAGCAAAAGAAGACAGTGTTTCAATGGATGTTGGTTTTTATTACATGGCCAATGCGTTAGGGCGATTATTGGGCACTATACTCTCAGGTTTTGTTTATCAAAGCTTTATAAATAATGATCAAGGTCTACTCGCCTGTCTATTTATTTCAGTTGTATTAGCATTGGCTGCTGCTTTTTTTATAAAACGAGTATCTTGAAGTGGCTTGGGTATATATACTCGTGATCATTCCAAGTGCAGGTTTCAGTGGGAGAAAAAAACGATTTAAACAAGGTATTGATTGCGGAGAGTGGTTGTTCCCTTGTCAAAATCAATAAGGCAGTATAAATAGTTTTTAGCCCCATCGGAGAAGTACTTGAGCAATCCCATTTTATTGTTGCGGCAAAGAAATAGGGAATAACCATGATTTAATTGACGCGCCTCAAACTGAAATCCCTCAAATACTCTGAATCGAGCACTTTGAATGATTACGGGTATAACCTTTTAATTCGTTAGCAAATCGTTTTATACTGATTTATATGCATAATCACTTTAAGGTCAATACACTTGATCGCTAAGCTCGCTTCAAAATACTTTCTACTCTTTTTTTCTATTTACTTCTGTTTTTTAGCAAAAGCTAGTTTAGCTGCTTTTTCGTCAGAAACGAGAAATATTGCTGTTCAACAGAGCACTGAAAATTTAGCTGAGTTTAATACCGCTGCGATAGAAATTGAAAATTTAATGGATACCAATGCCTTGTTGGCGCTTTCTCTGTTAAAGCAATATGAAGGTATGCTTACTGAACTCTCATTAAAGCAGCAGGTTAACTATTACAATTTGTTAGCCAATATATATCTTTTACAAGCACAGTATCATTTAGTAGAAAAAAACGCTTCTGAAGGCTTAGAGTTAACGTTAAGTCTTTCTAGCCCAAGTATACTCATCTCTGAGTTGCTTTATAGCCGTGGTTTTGCCTTGGAAAGTATAGGCCATATAGAGGTAGCGACTAAAGATTATGAAAATGGATTAGAGTTAGCAAGGTCTCTAAACGATAAAGTACTTATCGCAACTGGGTTAGTTAATTTAGGCGCCATTTATTACCTGACAGACCAGTATGAAAAGTCTTTGAAGGTTTTAAATGATGCCTACAATATAGCGAAACAAACCAATAATAATGAACTCAAGGGCTCTGTTAATTCTGAGTTGGGTATTTTATATGCTCACCTTAATAGAACTGAGCAAGCAATGGTGTATTACCAGCAATCTTATCAGTTTTACAAAAAAGCTAATAAAAGTATTTCATCCTTAGAGGCGTTATTGAATATTGGTATTAATCATTTATTTAACAAGGAATATCAACGGGCAATAATCGTTTATAAAAGTATTATTGAAGAGTCTGGAGGGCGCGGTCAAAATGAAATTATGTATAATACATACTCTGGGTTATCACGGGCTTATTTAAAAAAGCAACAACCAAGTCCTGAGGTGAGTTATCAGTACTTATTATTGTCTAAGCAGTACATGGAAAATACTGAGCAGCATAATATTAAATTGAGATATTATAATGAAGAAGCCTTTGTTTTATTTGCACTGGAACGTTTTGATGAGGTATTAACCAGTATAAACAAAGTTGAAGAAATATTGAAAGATAGAGCGTCATTAAGCTTTGTTAAAACGCAAAAGAATATCAAGCTTATTAACCTCAAATCTAAAACCTATCATAAACTGGGTCATCACCAACAAGCTTATAATATACAAAAACAGCGGTTAGCGTCGATAAAAGCGTTACGAAAAAGAGAACAAATAAGCTCGATTGCTGAAGTGCGTTTAGCATTAGAAGTTAAGCAAGCCGATTTACATAGAAAGTTATTAGAAAACAAACAAAATTTACAAGAAAATGCTTTGCTTGAAGCAGAAAAAAAACAAAAACAACAACGATATTACTTACTGTATATTGCTGTTGTTGCGTTAGTTTTTGCTTGGTTGTTGATCAGACTAATACAAGATCAGCGTCGATTACATAAAGTGTCGAATATGGATATGTTGACAGGAATTGCTAATCGTAGAAAAACTTTAAAGCAAGGTGAATTACTTTTTAAAAAAGCAAAAGCACAACAAAGTGATTTCAGTGTTCTAATGATTGATATTGATCACTTTAAAAAAGTTAACGATCAATTTGGCCATGCAGTAGGTGATGCTACGTTACAAAAAATGGTACTACTTGGTAGCGAATTATTGCGTAAAACAGACTTTTTTGGTCGTATCGGTGGTGAAGAATTTTTAATCTTACTGCCTAAAACATCACATGATCAAGCATTGATTATCGCTGAACGCTTTAGACTTTCAGTTGAAAAATTTACTTGGAAGCAAGAGGGAACTAGCGATATGAATATAAGTGTTAGCCTTGGCGTTGTTTGTTCGACTGATGTTTTTGATAGCCAGCTAAATGGTATAGAAGCGCTAATCCATAAAGCAGAACACTTGCTTTATCAGGCACAAGATGAAGGTATTAACAAGGTGTGTGGCTGATGAAATTTCGAGTCATGATAGTGTCATTATTCGCGATTATTTTTTGTTTGCCGTCTTTCGCGCAAAGCAATAAAAATAAAATAGTCACACTTGAGCAAGCAATAGAATATACGATTAATCTCAAAGTAATTTCTTTATTGGCGTTATCGACAGAAAACCCGAATAAAGCTGAAGTCATGTTGGTTAAGTCGTCATTAGCGTTTAATCAGATAAATATTGGCGAACAATATCTGCTGCTGTTATCAAAGGCGAATATCGCGCAATACCATAAGCAGCATCAGCAAGTAATAACTTTGCTCGGACAAGCGCAATTACTACAAGATAGAATAGCCAAAAAACAAATTAATTCCCCTTTGTTTGCTAACTTGAATCAAGTACTAGTAACTAGTTTAGCAGCGACTAAAAATTATCAAAAAGCCTATCAAGTTAAAAAATCATTTGTTGATGGTTATAATAATTATAGCGATGCACAACGAGATGACATTGTTAAACAACTGACAGAAAAATATGAAATAACCCATAAAATTGAAACGAACAAGCTATTAGATAACCAAAATAAATTGAAGGCATTGCGTCTGAATGATGTTGAAAAGCAGCAAATGATTCAGCAACGTAATATAATTTTAATTCTCTGCACAATTTTAGTCTTTATTCTCTTGTTTCTTAGGCAGTTAAAGGTAAGGAAGGCACTTTTATTGATTACCCAAACGGATCATTTAACAGGGCTGATCAATAGAACGGTTTTATTTGTTAAAGGGGAGGAGCTAATAAAAGCCTCTACTGAGCAACAACTAGAATTAAGTGTTTTTTTATTTGATATTGACCACTTTAAATACATTAATGATAGCTTTGGTCACCCTGTTGGCGACTTAGTGTTAGCTAAGGTAGCGCAATTGGTGAGTGAAACTATGCGCTCGAGAGATTATTTCGCACGTTTAGGTGGTGAAGAGTTTGTCGTTATTTTACCTGGTACGGATATTGATAAAGCAAAAGCCATTGCAGTAAGAGTGATGGAGAAAATTGCTCTCTATGATTTTAGTAGTCTAGGTTTAGATAGTAATCTTACTTTAAGCCTAGGTGTTGCTAATAACCATGACACAAAAGCGATGTTTGATGATCTTTTACATGCTGCGGATTTAGCTATGTATCAAGCTAAAGCACAAGGTCGAAATCAAATGGTAAGTTATCGCGCCATTGTTAAAGATCAATAGCTAATTTTTTGAATTCACTTGGTTATGAAAATCATATAAGCTTGTAGGTCATATCGTTATTAAAAATAAAAATAAATCGTAGTCATGTTTTAGACACTCGTGTTTACGACACTCATGTTTACGGGAATAGGAAAATCATTTCATGTCTGATGTGCTCGAATATAGTCCAGACGGGGTAGAGCAAGTTCCCCTAAGACGTTTTACCGAAGAAGCTTATTTAAACTACTCCATGTACGTTATTATGGACAGAGCCCTGCCACATATTGGTGACGGCTTAAAACCAGTACAACGACGTATTGTTTATGCCATGTCAGAGCTAGGTTTATCGGCAACAGCAAAATACAAAAAATCAGCTCGTACCGTTGGTGATGTGCTCGGTAAGTTTCATCCTCATGGTGACAGTGCTTGTTATGAAGCGATGGTATTAATGGCGCAACCGTTTTCTTATCGATATCCTTTAGTCGATGGCCAAGGTAACTGGGGCGCACCCGATGATCCTAAATCTTTCGCGGCTATGCGTTATACCGAATCTCGCCTCTCACGTTTTAGTGAAATCCTTCTGTCTGAGCTTGGCCAAGGAACTGTTGATTGGGTGCCAAATTTTGATGGTACCATGAACGAGCCAAAAACACTTCCGGCGCGTTTACCTCATATAATGCTCAATGGCATTACCGGTATTGCTGTAGGTATGGCAACCGATATTCCGCCCCATAATGTCCGTGAAATCGCTGCTGCCTGTGTGCATTTAATTGATCAACCCAAAGCAGAAGTTACTGATTTATTGGCGTTTGTAAAAGGACCTGATTACCCGACTGATGCAGAAATAATTACCCCTAAAGCTGACATCGAAAAAATTTATCAAACGGGCCGTGGCAGTATTAGAATGCGCGCAATTTACGATATAGAGCAGGGTGAAGTAGTGATCACTGCTTTGCCGCACCAAGCCTCAGGCGGTAAAATTTTAGAACAAATTGCCGGACAAATGACCGCAAAGAAACTGCCAATGGTAGTAGATCTTCGTGATGAATCTGATCATGAGAATCCAGTACGCTTAGTAGTTGTTCCTCGCTCGAACCGTGTTGATATTGAACAATTAATGCAACATTTGTTTGCCAGTACTGATTTAGAAAAAAGTTACCGCGTTAACATTAATATGATTGGTTTAGACAATCGTCCAGCGGTGAAAAATTTACGAGAGATCTTAACTGAGTGGCTTGAATACCGTCGTGAAACTGTACGTAGACGTTTGCAATATCGTTTAGATAAGGTTTTGGCACGGCTACATATTTTAGATGGTTTATTAGTTGCTTACTTAAATATCGATGAAGTTATTGAAATCATCCGTGGTTTTGACGATCCAAAAGCCGAGTTAATGTCGCGCTTTAGTTTGTCAGAAACTCAAGCCCACGCCATTTTAGAAATCAAACTAAGACAACTGGCTAAATTAGAAGAATTTAAAATTCGCGCTGAGCAAGATGAATTGCGTGAAGAGCAAGAATATTTAGAAAAAATTCTTAATTCAAAAGCACGCATGAGCACGCTAATGAAAAAAGAAATAATGGCCGCGGCAGAACAATATGGTGATGATCGCCGTTCTAAACTAGTAGAGCGCACAGAATCAAAAGCATTAACTGAAAAAGATCTTGTGCCAAGTGAATCTGTTACTGTTGTGGTATCAGATAAAGGCTGGGCACGTTGTGCTAAAGGTCATGATATTGATGCTACGGCACTTAGTTATAAAGCAGGGGATAGTTATCTATGTTCAGCCAAAGGGCGTAGCAATCGTCCGGTAGCCTTTATTGACTCCTCTGGGCGAGCTTTTACTACCGATGCACATACTCTCCCGACAGCGCGAAGCCAAGGTGAGCCTCTTACAGGGCGATTTAACCTCGCAACAGGTGAAAACTTTGTTCATTGTATAATGGCTAATGATGACACTCAATATTTACTTGTTAGTGATGCTGGTTATGGTTTTATTAGTTGTTTTGGCGATATGATTAGTCGTAATAAAAATGGTAAGGCGATGATTTCTTTACCACAAGCGGCAAAGGTTTTAACACCACAGTTAATTGAAAACATTGGCAGTGAGTCTTGTTTAGCCATTACTACTGAGGGACGCATGTTAGTCTTCCCGGTGAAAAACTTACCGGTGTTAAGTAAAGGCAAAGGGAATAAAATTATTAATATTCCATCGGCACGCGCTAAAGCCCGTGAAGAGGTTGTTACTTTGCTTGCTATTGTGCCGGAGGGCGCATCAGTTACCCTGCATGCAGGTAGACGAAAACTCACCTTAAAAACCAGTGATATTGAACATTATCGCGGTGAGCGCGGCCGCAGGGGTAATAAATTACCACGCGGTTTACAAAGAGTAGACAAAGTCGAAGTGGAATTGCTTAAAGCAAGTTCAATAGAGCCAGAAATAATCGATGAATAAAAGTGATTGTGGCTTTAAAGGATCAACATAAAGTAATTGTTATAAGTACTTATTGACGATAAATAAGGTGCTCGGGACGGCTTCTTTCCTAGTTTAAGTATAATGCGGCTCAATCATTCATTGATCAATATCAACTAAGATGTAAACAATAATTGTTTTCATTGTGTCCTTACTCATCTCAGTGTAGAATACAAATAATAGTAATTCTCATTAGCCTTTGTGAGTCATTCTCTAAAATGTATTTTTAGCGAATGTTACTAACAAAGTAATGACAATTTATCATTTGTATTTTGCAGGCTTACCTTTAACTAATTGTTGTTAAAGGTGAAGTAGAAAAGGTAAAGAAATGACTTTAATTGATGTAGCCAAAAATCAGGTTGTTAAAATTAGCGGATTACCGCTTGATGAAATACTTTCGGCTCAGTTATTAGAACAAGGTTTTGCTTTGCGTACCGAAGTTGCATTAGCGCATAAAGCGCCATTTAATGGACCAATAGCTTTTCGATTACATAATACTAAAATCTGCATTCAGCGCTCTATCGCCGAGCAAATTCAAGTTGCTAGCACTTAATTTTTTGTAGGTTTGGCTTCAATCCTATAGCGTATTTACACAACGCTGCTTTCAGTAAGCGTTATATGAGTTTTCATAATGAGTTGTTGTTCTAGTTCTTCATCATGCAGCCAATCTTCTGATAATGACGCTGTCTTACCAGTAAAAGGGGTGCATTACGCCCTAGTTGGTTTTGCTAATACAGGCAAAAGTACAATATTTAATTTACTGTCTTCTCATAATAAAAATGCATCCCAGCAAAATGTGGGTAATTTCTCAGGTATTACTGTTGCGGCAAAAAAAACATCGGTAAAGCTAAATGGTGTTGAAACTTTTCTATCGGATCTACCCGGCCTAAGCTCTCTTACTAAACGAGGTGAACAAGGGCAAGATTTAACCATTTCTCAAGAGTTTATTAAAAATAATGATATTGACTGTTTAATTAATGTTGTTGATGTTAACCAGATAAGCCGTCAACTCTATCTTACAACACAGCTGCTTGAGTTAGGCGTGCCAATGATAGTTGTATTGAATAAAGTTGATAGACAGAAATATGAACTGGTTGATGTTGATAAATTAAGTAATGAATTAGGCTGTCCGGTTGTGGCGCTAAGTGCTCACAATAAAAATGCGTTAGGGTTATTAGAACAAAAACTATTACTAGTACAAGAGCAATTTACTCAAAAAAATCAAGTTTCTAAGCAGCCCAAAATAGATGAAAATAAAAATATACCAATAGAAAATTTATCAGCTATTCAAGCAAGACAAGATTATGTTGCAGATATTTTATCCCGTTCAAGTGTTGGTGGGGGCGGAGCTCGCTTTTCAGACAGCTTAGATAATTTTGTGTTGCACCCTATAACGGGGATACCTGTGTTTTTAGGCATGATGTATCTATTATTCATGTTTGCTATTAATGTTGGTAGTGCTTTTATTGATTTTTTTGACATTCTCAGCGGCACTATTTTTGTTGATTACCCGCTACATTTTCTTACCCCTCTAGGTTTACCGCAGTGGATACTAACCATAGTTGAAGGTGTCGGTAGTGGTATACAAACCGTTGCTACCTTTATTCCTGTTATAGCCTGTTTATTTATTGGCTTATCGTTATTGGAGAACTCAGGTTATTTGGCTCGAGCTGCTTTTGTAGTGGATAGCTTGATGCAAAAAATTGGCTTGCCGGGTAAGGCTTTTGTGCCGCTTATTGTTGGTTTTGGTTGCACTGTACCCGCAGTGATGTCTGCACGGGTACTCGACAGCGAAAGAGAGCGTATTACTACTATTATGATGTCGCCATTTATGTCATGTGGGGCGAGATTACCCGTTTACGCATTATTCGCAGCAGCTTTTTTTCCTGAAAGTGGCCAGAATTTAGTGTTTTTATTATATTTGATCGGCATTGCGGCAGCAATATTCACTGGTTTTTTACTGAAGAAAACTGTGTTGTCTGGTACTAGTTCATTGAATATAATGGAATTACCACCTTATGAGTTACCTAAAATAGGCACCATCAGTAAACGTGTGTGGCAACGGACTTATGGCTTTGTTACTGGAGCAGGTAAAACCATTGTTATTGTGGTGTGCTTACTAAACTTTTTAAACTCAATAGGCACAGACGGTAGTTTTGGTCATCAAGATAGCGAAAAATCCATTTTAAGCCAAAGTGCGCAAGTGGTAATGCCACTGCTTGCACCTATGGGTATTAAGGAAGAAAACTGGCAAGCTGGTGTTGGCATTATCACTGGAATTTTTGCTAAAGAAGTATTGGTAGCAACATTTAACAGCTTATACTCGCCAAGTAATAGTGCAGACGGTGAAGTGCCATCGTTAACAGCTAGTTGGCATGATGCTGTTAGTAGTATTAAAGAAAATTTATTGGGAATCGCACCCGATGATCCTTTAGGTATTGATGTGGGCGATCTTAGTGACTTAGAACAGGTAGCTAAAGATCAAGAGGTTGAATTAAGCACTTATCAAATCATGCAAGCCGCCTTTGCCGGACAATTAGGTGCGTTTAGTTACTTGCTTTTTATTCTCCTATATACACCATGTGTGGCTGCGATGGGAGCAATTAAAAATGAAGTTGGTACTCGATGGGCTGGTTTTGCCGCTACCTGGAGTTTCCTACTGGCGTATTTAATGGCTACGTTATGTTTTCAAGTCGGTAACTTTCTTGTTGCGCCATTAATGGCAAGTATCTATATTGCTGCGGTTCTGCTGTGTTTTGCTGGTGTTTATTTTTGGCTAAAACATCAAGGGCGCAAAGTACTCACTATCCCTATTTCAGTTAGTTATTCCTAAAGCTTATTCACGCTAAAAACTGATGATGTGGTATAGTTTTCTTAGTTTCGTAAAATTGAAATAACGGAAACATCCACATGTCTAACCTCAAATGTAAGCGCATCGGTATTTTAACCAGTGGTGGTGATGCGCCGGGCATGAATGCAGCTATTCGCGCTGTTGTATTGGCAGCTCATCATTATCACATTGATGTCATTGGTTTCTATCATGGTTATAACGGTTTGATTTGTGCTGAAAGTATTTCTCAAGCAAAACTTATAAAACTCAGTGATATCAATAGTGTCATTCATCGTGGCGGTACTTTTTTAAAAAGTGCTCGTTGTGAGCAAATGCTGACTGAAGACGGTCTTGAACAGGCAGTAAAAACATTAACAAAAGAAAATATTGATGCTTTAATTGTGGTTGGTGGTGATGGTTCTTTTAACGGATTATTAGCATTAAAAGACTATTGGCAGGGTCAACTCATTGGCATTCCCGGCACTATTGATAACGACCTCGATGGCACAGACTTTACCATAGGCTTTGCAACAGCGGTGAATACTGCTATTGATGCGATTGATAAAATACGTGATACCGCCGATGCTTTTGAGCGAATTTTTATTGTTGAGTTGATGGGGCGACATAGTGGGCATATCACGTTTAATGTTGGTATTGCTTGCGGAGCGGAACAGGTATTATCCTTTGAAAATTTCTCTGCGGCTGAGCAAGAAAGTAAACTTAAAAGTTTAGCTTCTGAAATCAAAAATGCTCAGCAAAACCGTCATAGCAGTTATATTATTGTCATTGCCGAAAATTTATGGCCTGGTGGGGCTATAGAACTGGCCAAAAACCTGACAGAGTCGGCAGGCATTGATTGTACTGCTTGTGTACTAGGGCATATTCAACGCGGTGGCTCGCCAGTACCTAAAGATAGACTATTAGCAACTAAAATGGGCGTTGCCGCAGTACAAGCTATTATTACAGGTGAAAACCATATTATGATCGCAGAACAAAATAGCGGTACTTGTTATGTAGCGCTTGAGCAGGCAGTAAAGCATCGTAAGAAAGTTAGTCATCAACTTATTGATGCGCAAACTAATATATTGGCATTAACCGCACAAAATCAATATTAGGGAATTGAGTAATTATTAATGCTTTACCAACTGTAAAGACAATGAAAAATTACTGCCAAGGCCGAGTTTACTATCTACAAGTAATTCTGAATTTAAAATTCGACTTAATTTCTGACTTATCGCTAAGCCTAATCCCGCATGAGGAGTGCTATCTTCAATGGCATTGCTAGCACGATATCTGGCATCAAAAATGTAGGCTATATCTTCTTTGCTGATACCTGAACCATTATCGGTTACGGCAACTTTAACTTTATCCGTTAGTTGGCTAACGATAATGGCGACTTCTCCACCATCGTTTGTGTGTCTAAGTGCATTTTCCAACAAGTTAGTAATAATACGCTCTAGCTTGGCTATATCAGAATAAACAATATAACGACACTGCTGGGGCTGCAGGGCTAAATGGATGCGTTTGTTTTTTGCTTTAAGTGCGAATTTAGCAATGATGTCATGGAGTAATTCACCAATAGCAAAGGTTTCTAAGTTCACTGTTACTTGACCATCTTCGAGGTGAGCTAATTCAAATATTTGATCTATTAAGCGTTTTAATTGCATAGCATTGCGTTGAGCGGTAGCTAAATACTCAGCTTGCTCTTGTGAGGTAAGTTGCTCTCCTCTAATCACCATAGTCTCCAGGTACCCCTGCATTGTTGCTAATGGCGTACGCAGGTCATGAGATAAATGGGTTAATAGCTCACGTCGAATACGATCATTTTCAGTTAATTGGCTCAGCTGTAAGTTAATTTGCGCTACCATTTCTCTAAAGGTTACCCCAAGCAAATGCACTTCATTATTTTTGCTATGCTGCCAATGACTTAAGGTTACTTTAGACTGGTCAAATTTTGCTGCTTTAATCGCCTGCATTTCACTTGCCAGTTGCTTGATAGGGGCAGTAAAATAGCGAAATACAGCGAGTAAAATAAGTAGTAACAAGAGTAAGGTGCCAATTAGCAATACGCTATATTGCTGTAAATTTTTATCATTTTTAACTTGGTTAAAAATCGAATCATAAATTTCACCACCGATAATAATATAAAGGTAACCTTGTAAGTTATCACCTCGGTATATGGGGGCGGCAGAAAATATTTTTTGTTTGTTTAGATGACGAGGATCATCAGCAAAAATGGGCACTGCTTCAGGATTGGCAATTAGAGCAACCAAAGGACTTAATTCGACTGATTGGCGTTTTATTTTGTTTGTATCTGCTGAGTAAGTAATGATGTTACCCGCGGGATCGAGGAAGTAAAATTCAAAGGCAGGTCCTAATATCATTAAAGAATGAAATAAGTTTTCTAAGGCTTTTTTATCATAAACGCCATCTTGTAATAGTGGGTTGTCGTGAGCTAAATGCTCAGCAAGCTGTAAATGTAATTTTTGCTCGGCTTGAAACTTTGACTGTTCAGCTAAAGAATTACTCCAATAGAAAAGTAATGACGCCATGATAATAAATGCGCAACAAATTGAAAAAGCGAGTCGATGATAAAGTGAAAGCATATTTAATGCACTCCGCTAGAGTTTAATTTATAGCCTACGCCCCATACGGTTTGAATTATTTTCGGCTCAGCGCAGTCTTCTTCTAATTTATTACGTAAACGGTTGATATGTGAGTTTACCGTATGTTCATAACCGCTATGGTTGTAGCCCCACACACCGTCGAGCAATTGAGCACGAGAGAATACTTGATCGGGGTTTTTACAGAAAAAATCTAATAGTTCGAATTCAGTTGAGGTTAAATTAATCGCCTTATCTTTGTAAGTTACCTGATGGTAACGATGATCAACCAACAGTTGCCCTATGCAAGTACTGTTGTTACGTTGGTTTTGTTCACTATTAAGTTGGTTGTTATCGCTTTGTGTTGAGATGTCATCTCTACTTCTATCAGTTAAGGCATGTACTCGCCTTAGTTGTGTACGTATCCTAGCTTGTAATTCACGAATGCTAAAAGGCTTAGTCATGTAGTCATCTGCGCCTAATTCAAGCCCTAATACTCTATCCGTTTCAGATGTTTTTGAGGTTAACATTAAAATCGCCTGCAAAGGTTTTATCTGACGAAGTTGCCGGCATATATCTAGGCCGTTAATGCCAGGTAACATGACATCAAGCATCACTAATTGATAATTATGGTTTAGCGCTAGTTCAAGTGCCTCTTGACCATGGCCGCAAATATCACTGTCTATATCTAATTCAGTTAAATGTACTTGAATTAACTTCGCGATATCAATTTCATCTTCAACAATTAAAATTTTGTCTTTCATATTTTTGCCCTAGTTTATCCAAGTGGATGTTGAATCCACTTGGATATGATACCAATCAAGCTAACTAAGTGATCTTTTTTAATGGCCTAAATCTTAAATAACATCGTTGCTTTCAATCCCAATAGCTCGCTATTGCTCAATCAAGCGCCTTGTTCTTTAAAGTTTATCCTCATTAAAATTTGTTCCATTAATTAACTTAATTGGTATAAACAATCTTCCCTGAGTGTTTATTAGGCAAGTTTGTTTTTATTGTGTTCTTGTTATTGTTAATTTTATCGCTGGGTTATCAAATCGATGCGCCTGCGTTAACACTGAGCTAGATAAACCATCGTCTTGGCTAACTACACCTGAGTGATAGCCAACAAAGTCAACATCATCACGTGTTGCATCAAAACCAGTACCGCCATCAGCAGGACCAGGAATAGTACCTGCAGCTTCGCTGTTTAATTCAGTACCAGCATCATAAACGTTTAAATTCCATGATTTTGTACCGTCTACAGCCATGGTTGATATATCTATACCAGTAAGACCTGAGAAAGCATCATTTGTATTCACTAACATTGTCGCAGCAGTGAAAAAAGTTGCCATTCTGTCGGTAGTACTAATGCTAACAGTGCTCATTGTGCCGGGTAATATCACGCCTTCACTACTGTTTGATGCAATAGCGTTACTGTCGGCAAGAAAGGCAGTATTATCACCGCTTTCAGCGAGATCTTCTAAAGCGAGTGAAGAGGCTTCACCAACCATCCACATTTTGTTATCGCTATGTAAAATCACACCCAAAGGAGAAAGCGGTTGTGAGTAAGTTAAGTTGGTAACGGTAACCGTGTAGCTATACTCTACTGGCGCAGGTGTGACTACTACCGGGTCGTCATTGTTATTGTCATTACATGCAGATAATAGTAGTGCAAATGTTGTTATTACTGTGAGTTTACTTTTACTTAGTGAACTTTTTGTTACTAAAGAAAGAGTCGGCATGATCTGCTCCTTATTGAATGGTAACGGTTAATTTGGCAACAGGGTTTAACCAGCGGTGTATGCTGTTATTTAAATCACTTGTGCCGCCACTTGTATCATCATCACCAATAGTTCCACGGTGAATATGGATCATAGTATTACTTTCAGTATCGGTAACGCCACTGCCATCTGTGCCTGAGCCACCACTTGGAGCGCCTGGAATACCCAATACACCAGGAGCTCCGCCGCCATTAATTAACTCATTGTTGGCTTCAGTACCAGCATCATAAGCATTTAACATTATGGTGTACGTGCCTGCTTCAGTCGGAATTTCCCAACCATCTAAACCGACAAAGCCATCATTAGACGGTAAAATCATTGTCGTCATTGATAAGTGAGTGTTGGCAGCTTCGTTAGTTAGCATATAAGTTGTTGACATGCCCGGTGCTAAAAATCCGCCTGCTGGGTTTTCGTTAGTATCAGCATCAGCATTGGAGAGCATGGTTACCAAACCTGAAATATCGCCACCTTCTGCCATTGCTTGTAATTCAGCTGTAGCTGTAGAGCCAACCATAAAAATATGATCATCACTAGCATGTGCAGCCGTGATTATTGGCGTGAAGTGCAAACCTTGAGTTAAATTCGTTACCGTAATTGATAAATCTTGTGCGTGTACTTGTGAGCTAGCAAAAATAAGTGCGCTAACGCTGAGTAAGGTATTAATTTTCTTTAGGTTCGTTTTTATATTTATGTTCATGATTGTATTCACCTTCTCTAAAAAGTTGGTATTAGTTGTAAAACTCAAGAGAAAGTATGTCGGGGAGATATTGTGACAAGGTCACGAAGTTATCACTATTTGATTACTTAATTATCACAAAGTTATCACAAAAGTGGGAAGTAGAGCGGTAATCCTTTGATTGTTACTCAGGATTACCGTTTATGATTAGTGCTAGCTATTTTCTCTAAGCTAATTAGTAGGGTTAGCGCTGTTTGTCTATTCTTACTGTATTGTTGGCTAGATAGATCATTCTGACTTTATCTTTAGAATGAAAAATCATGTTGCTATCAAAATCTTGGATCACCATAAATTGCTCACCAGTATCTGTTTTAATCATTAACTCAACTAAACGAGTAATCACTTTTTCAGGATGACGGCGACGGTCATTGGCAACAGAGCCGCCAATAATAGCACCTAATATTGTCGCAACATCTCTGCCACTACCACCGCCAAATTGGTTACCAATAACACCACCAATAAGTGCGCCACCAAAGGTGTGCCAACCATTTTTTTCATCACGTATTAGCTCTTCATGAGTAATATTGCGTACAGAGTCCACGCTGCCAAAAAGTACTTTCTCTACGGGTACTGCTTTGTTTCTGTCGTAATTAGCAGAAAAGCTTGTAGCGTTAAAAAATAAAATGCATAACGTTAATATAGCTAGTGACATTGTTTTCATGTTACCTCCTTACCAACTAACAAATTTTTTCTCTTTGGTTTTTCGTATTTCAGTTTCATCAGCCCATTCCACTAGGCCACTTTGTAAATCCATCAAACGTAAAGTAAATTTGTAATAAACGTCAGACTTATCTTTGTTTGACTTTACAATACTGGCCAAGTTCCCGTATAGCATATATTGCGCGCCAACTTGCTGCCCAAACGCTATCGCTTTACTAGCATCTACCATACCGCTGTTTTGTTGAAATTCAAGTTGCTCACGTACAGCGGCAACACGGCCCATATCAACAAAACGGAACTTGCCAGAGCGTAATAACTTGGTTGAAATTGAATCAGTAACAGACTCGGTATCAATATGTTCACTGGTTTTGTTTTTAATGCTTTCAACAAAAAGAATTGGACGAGTGTTAGCTGTTAAAGTACCAACGACAGGAGAGAGTAATAATGAGTCTGTCATTTGGCTAGCAACTTTTTGTAAGTCTGTTGAACCAAAGTTGATGTCGGTAGTTTCAACTGCAGTGGCATCGCCATAGCGAACGACTGACTTATTTGTACAACCACCTAAAATGACTAGGGCTAAACTAACGCTAGCTGCGACTACTAATTTGTTCATAATATTGTCCTTTTATTCGCGTAGTATTTTATTTAATACATTGCTTAATATGTTGTTTAAAATTTAAAGAATTTTTCAGGCACTTCACGCACATAGAGGCTAAAGGTAGCCACATTAGGCGTTGGTGCTAAACTTGCCACTGTTTGGGTTTGCATGCCGTGCAGCTCAAGCGACCGCCAAGGGCTTTTATCTGCTTCAATAACAAAGCCATCTTGATCAAACCACTGAAACTGATATTGCAGCTGAAGTGATTTTTTATAGGTACTGGTTAGGCTTAAATTTACCTGTATTAAATCACTTTGTTTGCGTGATTTGACCTCACTAATATGAAGTTTTTTTGCTAGTTTTTTATTGTGTACCTGTAAGTGTTTACTGTACTTTTGTTCGAGGGAAAGTTGCTCACTACCTATACCAGAAGTAACCGGCGGAATATTCTGGCAGGCACTAATAAATAAAATTGACAGTAATGACGGCAAAAGCAAAGGGGCATTTTTAATGAACGACATAGTGGAGTCTCCTCGTAATAAGTGTAGCGTGTTATAAGTTAAAAATATTTTGGCCAACATAAGTGCCAATAGTGTTTAGTGTGACTAAGGTTTGTTTATTTTGATTAATGGATACTTCGATTTGCTGATTTACGCCATTAATGCGAATGTTAAGGGTATGAGTACCTGCCGATAAATTTAATCGTAAAATATGGATGCTATCAGGTAGGGTACTCCAACTGCGAGTATCGGCTTTTTCGGTGGCCATATTATAGAAATTAGCAAAGATATTACCGATATCTCCGCCTTGTTTAGTCAATTTCTGTCTCATTTCTTCTTTAGCGAGAATTCGTGCTATTTGTCTCGTGACAATGATGGGCAGCTGATCTTGTAATTGCTTGGCGGCTAACGATTGTAAACGGACAATTTCTTCAGCTTTATAATTGTTACCCTGATATGTCAGTGATAAGGGAAAATAATCGATTAACTGGTTTTGGTAACTAGGTAAAGCAACGCTATAAAAGCGCATATCATTGTGACTAGTATAAATAGGTAAACTTAATGAAGACTGTTGCTTAGCCCCGACTATGCCATTTTCGATGATAAAAACAACTTCTCCCTGATTATTATTACTGGCATTAGCACTTTTTTTAGTAATTTCTGGTGATAAATTTTTTCTAAATAAGCTTATATCGTTAGACATATGTAAAGTATTTGCTAAGCGCCATACATCTTGCTGTAAATAGCGATTATCAGGATAGATCTCTAATGCTTTTTTGTAATCAATATAAGCATCATTTTTTTGATTTGCCGCTTCATAAAGTAACGCTGACAAGTAAAAGGTATAGGCATTTTGAAAACCATTTTTAACCTTACCAATAGCACGGCTCATAGAGGGGTACTGTGGAGATGAGGTGCCCATGTTGTCCCTTTGAGCAATAATGCTTTTTTGACTGGCATTAATACTGTTAGCATTCGATTTTAAAGCGTTTTTTTGTACTAGATTAGCGCGTCTCACTTCGACTAATGCGCCAGGTAAGTCTTGCTGTGCAAGATAATTCAATGCTTGATAGCTGTGTAACATGCTTTGTTCATACAGTGGTATGTCATAGCGAATCGCATTGTCATTGCTTATTATAGCGGTAATATTTTCAACACCTCGGCTAAGCTCTATTTTGCCTCCTTGCTGGCTTTGTTGCACAAGCTGATAAGCCTTTGCAAAATCTTTCCTACTTTGTTGATTGTTATTCGCTAAATACTCCAAACGTGCTTTTTCTAACAGCCCTAGATTATAGCTACCGTCATTACTACTGCGTGTGGGTAATAAGCTAATCGCTTGTTGGAAATTACCTTGTTGTTGTGCCTGTTTTACACCATTCATTTGTTGACTATAGTTGCTAAATAGGTCGGTAAATGAGCTAGTGCTACAGCTGCTAATTAAGGGAATAACAAGTAATAAGAGGTGAGTTTTGTGAAAAAATGTATTCATGCGACTAGCTTATCGTTTTCACCACAGATGGCAAGTTAGCTTTTGTTTAAAAAATGTAAGTTAATGCACTATGTAGCATTATTTCGTTACAAACTAACGATATTGCTGATAATTTTGTTTTTTGAAAAGTGAGTAAATAGCAATGATTAACTTCATGGAAAATGAGACGTAAGTAGTTTAGCCCTAATAGAGCTTTACTCACTAGATGTTGCCAGTTTACAAACGCTGTAAACAAGTACTAACACCTGAGCAAAACGTGTCTTTATAACATCATCTAGAAACATGATCTCGATCACGTAGAAATTTTTTTCTCAGCTTAAAGTAGCGGTTAATAAAGGTTATCTAAAGGGGCGAAAATAATGTCATATGAAGTGAATTTTGGTAAAGAATATAATGAAAAGTTACCTAGTTTAGGCGACACCATGGCTAAGGTTATTCAATTTTTTGGTGGTAAACATATTTATGGTGTCGGTGGTGATTTTGCGGCTAATATTATTGCTGCTTTAGATAATGACATAGATATTTGCCCGTCAAGCAATGAAATGCATGCGGGTTTTTCAGCTTGTGCACAAGCTGAAATTGATGGTATGGGCTTTTGTTTAACGACCTACATGGTGGGTAGCCTACCTTGTACTAGTGCTGCTGCTTTAGCAGTAACTGAAGGTTTACCCGTAGTGTTTATATCAGGCGCACCCGCTGAAAGTGAAGTGAATAAGTTGGCTATACATCATACTATTCATCCTAATGGGTCGTGGAAGGCTGAATATGATAATGCCTTAGAAGCATTTTCCGCTTTGGGTATGCGCGTAGAGAGGTTGCAAGGGCAGAGGTTAGCCGGACACCCTAATCTTGCTGGTCAACGTTTTTATCAAATAGTTGCCGAGGCTTATAAAAATAAACAACCTGTATTTATAGAGGTACCTCGCGATCAAGTTTTTGCAAAAACTCAACCTATTCAATTACCCAGTTCTGTTGATAGTATCTGCTGTGGGAATAATGTTTTAGGTGGTAGTGAGCTGATAGTAGAAAATATCATAACAAAGCTGAAGCAATCTCAAAAACCATTGTTATATATTGGTGACAGGCTTAAACATAACAGTCATTTAAAGCAACTTATTGTAGCGTTTGCTAATAAGTTTAATATTCCTTACGCAACTACTTGGTTTGCGAAGGGGTTATTTGATGAATATGCACCCCTATGCTTAGGGGCTTATAATGGTGTATTCACGCAAACAGTAGGGCGAGATTATATAGAGCAAGAAGTTGATTATGTTATTGATGTTGCTACTAGTATATTTTCGCAAGACTGTAATGTGGCTTTTGGTACTGGTACCCATAAAATTGAAACGTTTGAGAATAAAACGTTGTTAAAAGGTGGTTCTTTACTAGAAAAAGATCTAATTGATATATTTGAAAAGTTGCTAACTAGTGATGTACCAGCATTCAAGCTTGAGCTACCGACTGAGAAAACCTTACCCGTACCAACAAGTGAAAAAATAGACTTTAATAATCTTGCTGCAACATTAAATGAATTACAGGCTGATGAGCAAAGCCCGTATGTTTATTTACCTGAGGTAGGTAACTCCTATTTTACTAGCTATAGTTTGAAAATAAGACAATCAGCTTTAGGGCGATCTTGGCTTACTAATCCTTGGTACGGAGCAATGGGAACCGCATTACCTTATGCACGAGTTGTTGCCCAACGTATTAAAGAGCAAAGTCTTGCTGATGTAAATAAGCAAGAGCGAGCAGTTATTATTGTTGGAGATGGCGGCTTCCATTTTCAATTAAATGAGCTCATTAATTTTTTAAAAGATCAAACAGACGTTACTATAATTTATATGCGTAATAATATTTTCCATTTAGGGAAAAGTGGAGATGGAAAAATTTATCATTGTAATGACGGCGACTTTAATGTTCATCATATTATTTCGGCCTATCAAGGTCAGTCAAAAACATGCACTACAGTGGGTGACTTTAAAGAGTGCTTTACCGCATTTAGCCAAATGTCTGGGATATCGTTAATTGAAGTATTGGCTGAGCCAGTTGAAGAAAAACAGTGCCATGAATTGAAACTGTTAAATTTGTATATAAAATCAAAAAATGGTCAAGCCGATGCATTAATGAAATGGCAGGAGTTAACTCAAGCGGAATGAATTAATACCAATTGAAATAATTCTCGCTAAGTGGTGAATTCATTAATTCAATTGGTATAAGGTGTATAAAATCTGTATATACATGCATAAAATAGTATATTTTGATGAAGCTAGTGTAGAATGCTTACATTAGCTGAATTTTTATAGAATTTGATATGACCACTTTGCGTAAACAACATGAATCTAACTTGGTTCAAGCCTTTAAGCGTTTATTAAAAGAACAGTGCCATGGCTCGCAAGGGCAGTTGGCTGAAGCTTTGTCAGTGCAAGGTTTTGATAATATGTCGCAGGCAAAAATATCACGTTTACTTTCTAAATTAGGTGCGGTAAAAACTCGTAACGCTAATAACGAGATGATCTATATTTTACCTGATGAATTAGCAGTACCTAAATCAAAACAATCTATAGAATCTGTCGTGTTAAGTGTAAAACACAATGGTATGCAGATTATTTTGAAAACAGGGATTGGCGGTGCGCCATTAATATCTAGAATGCTAGATAGTATGGGAGAGTCTGCAGGTATATTAGGAACTTTAGCTGGCGACGATACTATTTTTATTGCGCCGATAGATGTCAATCGTATTGAAGAAATAACGCAAGCAATCCGTGACTTATTAGGTGTTAAAGGCACTCTATAATTTAAGCTAGCTTGAAGGGGCTGTTGAACTTTCGCGGTTAAATTTTGTTCGAGATAAAAGCGTTTTAATCGCGGCGAGTAGTATGTAGCCTAGTCATTCTAAGAAAATACTACTCAACAATGAGTAAAACGCTTTTAGCCGAATTCTTCGGACAGCGTTTGTTGGTCATTTTTACGGCGTTATCGCCTTTTTATGTGACGCTACATGGAGGTAGCTTATTAGACAATGCAGGATGCATATTGTCCTGAACAACCACATGACAAAGGCTCTGTCTTGTATGAATACCCAACAAATCGCTGCAAAAACAATCTCGGAAGTTCAACAGACCCTAATCTTAAAATGTGAGATTAAGCAAAACATAAACATACGTTATTTTTTAATTTCTAAATTTAATCATCATTCTTTTCTATGACGCCTTTTGTTAAAAGAAAAGGATTCTTTAATTGGTAAGCTCTTCGATTTTCATAAGCTTTAAATAATTTGAAATTTTCAAATGGTTCTTTAATGCAGGTCAAAGCATTGTTTACGGTATTGGTTAAAATCTAGTTATATATTTTTATAATTGGATTTTTTATGATTTCTATTCCTGAATTTATGACTACTAAACACCGTGAGTGTGATGAACTTTTTACTGAAGCAGAGGCAGCAGTTGCAAAAGCTGATTGGTCATTAGCATTAAAAAAATGGCAAAGCTTTGCATTAGAATTAACCAAGCACTTTAGCCAAGAAGAAGATACTTTATTCCCACAGTTTGAAGAGGCTACAGGAATGACTGCCGGCCCCACGCAAGTGATGCGTATCGAACATCAACAAATGCGATCATTAGTGCAAGATTTGGATAATGCGTTAGCTGCACAAGAAAAAGATGAATATTTAGGTTTGTCAGAAACACTGATGGTTATGATGCAGCAGCATAATATGAAAGAAGAAATGATGCTTTATCCCATGATGGCGCAAAATATAGCTAATGGTGAACAAATCATTGAGCAATTTAAAGCAAGCTAATTATTCTCTATGCAAGCAAGCTTAATATTTATAAAAGTCGATGTGAGCGCATTAGAACCACCTGAGCCTATGACGGTAATTTTAACGCATCTGGCAAAGTTAACAGCGCAAGAGTGCTTATTAATAAAGCATAGAAGACAGCCTTTTCCATTGTATGAAAAACTCAATCAAGCGGGATTTTCATATCATTGTATAGTGCATGAACCAGATAGTATTACTCTATATGTTTTTCATCAAAATACACAGGCGGTATTTGATGAATGGTTGGTGACAAATGGTTTGGAAACAAGTGACTTTATAAAAGGTAAAAGTTAATGAACATTAATGGCTTATCTTTTAATGCGCTACCGCCTATAGATCTACCTTTTCGCTTTTTTCTCACAGGGCCCATTTTTATAATCCTGTGTGCTTTTTTAATGTTTTTCTCAGGTGATACTTTATGGCTTAGTCGCTGGCAGCCTAGCATGTTAGCACTTACCCATGGTTTTACCCTTGGTTTTCTGACTATGATAATGATGGGCGCATTATTGCAATTACTACCGGTTATTGGCGGTGTTGGTATTGCTAAACCAAGACTCGTTGTTAGTATTTGCCACAGCACTTTGATTATAGGAACATTGTGTTTGATGGCTAATTTCATTTGGCCAAGTACATTACTCGCAGTTAGTTCACTTATACTCCTTGTCTGTGGCATTGGTCTCTATTTCCTCGCCCTTGCTTGGGTGCTAGTAAAGAAGCTTAGTCAGGGTGATTCTATTATCGGCTTTCGATTAGCAATGATCGCTTTATTTCTAGTGTTGCTCTTAGGAGTAGGTTTACTCAGTCAGAGTATTGGTTTTACTAGTATTAACAGTGTGGGAAAAGTGCTAACGAATAGCCATGCTTTATTTGGCTTGGTTGGTTGGGGAAGCTTGCTTATTATTTCTGTTAGCTTTCAAGTCATCCCTATGTTTCATGTCGCACCAAGTTTTCCTAAAATAATCAGTCGTTATTTACCTAGTATACTGTTTAGTTTATTAGTGATTGCGGTGTTTAAGCCAAAATTAATGGTGCCTTTTATTGTATTGATACACGGTATTTTTGCATTAAGCTTATTGTTGGTTATTTCAAAGCGAAAACGGAGAGTGCCTGATAGCACCATTCGTTTTTGGCAATTAGCGGCGTTTACGTTGATCGTACTAAATTTCTTTTATTTTATACCAGAAAAATTTTTACCCTCGCTTATTAGTCAACAAAAAACCTTGCTCATTACAGCTATCTATCTGTATTTTTATCTTGTGTCCGTGATACAAGGGATGTTATTAAAAATATTACCTTTTCTAAGTTATACTCATTTACAGCAAAAATGTTTGATAAACTTTTCTGCCATGCAAGCGATTCCTCATATGCATGATTTTTTAAATAAAAAGCACGGCCAATGGTTGTTTTACTTGCATATTATGACAGGGGTGGTTTTGTTGTACACACTTGTTATACCAAGTGCTTATTGGTTGCTGTCATTGCTATTACTCATCGAATTTTCTTGGTTGCTCTACCTTATGATTAAAACAATGGGTTTGTACTTTCAAACAGTAACTAAAATTAATTCATTTGTTAATGAATAGCTTGAATCTAATTGGCGGTTTTGACCGATAAAAACTTAAATTTTTTGCTACAATAAAGGAAGGTTAGTAATAGATTTTTAAGTAAGATAGAAGTGGTAAGCTTATGGAATATGAATTTATACATGATGCAATAACAGGTGAAGCAAAAGCACGCTTTTCTTTAGAGCATGAAGTAGTTGGTCCGTGGATTGAGGTTGAACTTGGACATGATACTGCTAAGTTAGCACAAATCTTAACTGCTATTGATAACGTGGAAAAAGGCCAGCAAAGTGAGGTTGTCATTACTGGTCATGAATATTCAGTTGCTATTAGCCAGGGTGACGTGGAAATTCACACTAATGCTAGCTTAAATGGTGCAGAGCCTTTATCTGAAATGTTAACCGTCGATCATATTCACTATGATCAAAATGAAAGTGCTGGCTGTGGTATTGAAGACTTTAGAACACTTCTATTGTCATGGGCAAAGTTCACTAGTAATCCAAATGGTTAACTCTATGATTTTTTCATTAAGTGATTTTTTGGTTCTGCAGGGTTTTATTTTTTGCTGATGCGTTCAATAATCGAATGACAGCGTTGATTAAATAAAAGAAGCACTAGAGTGTAACCCAAGTCATTACAGCTAAAAACGATATGATGACGGCATTAAAGGTTAAAATATAAATAAAGCCTTTAAGCCCTGATTTTATGCTATAGCCGTGGTTATTAAGGTACCACCACCAAATAGCACACATTAAAATGGGTAATAAAAAGAAAAGTCTGATCATCAGTTTATTAAATATCCTCAGTGAAAGTTAAAGTATTAACTTAAATTTATTGTGAAGTTTAGCTTAAGACTTCTCTATTAGCGCAGTTAATGGTTTTCTAATTAAGTATAAAAATATTAAACTTGGTAAAACCATTAATGCAGTTAACACAAAAAATAGCGCCCAGTTACCATCAAGCCAGTCTACCATAATTCCTGAATATGACCCGAGCATCACTCTACCAAATGTACCTAATGAGGCCATGAGTGCATATTGACTAGCAGTAAAGGTCTTATTACACAACACTGAGAGCAAAGCGACGAAAGCAACCGAACCCCATGCTGAGGTAAAGCCGTCTACAAACACAGTAAAAGCAAATAATAACTTATCGGGGCCTACTACGGCCATCAAAGCAAATAGTAAGTTACTGCTGGCCATAGCAATACCGCCAATAAACAAGCCTTTTAGAATGCCATAGCGAATAGTAAATACGCTACCAATTAGTGAAAAAACGATAGTCACGGCCCAATTAATCATTTTTGAATAATAGGCAATATCGGAATTTGAAAAACCTACTTCACGATAAAAGACGATAGACATACGTCCCAAATAGGCCTCACCTAATTTAAATAAGAAAATAAAGAGTAATATGGATATGGCTAATTGAGTGCCATTTCGCTGGAAAAACTCTTGAATTGGGGCAACCATAGTGGTCAATAACCACGCGGTCAATCGATAACTTAGTTTAGCTGGTTGATAAGTGTTGCAATTGCCGTATGACACACTATCACGAGGTTTGTTGATCATAGTTTTATTTAATAGAGAAAGTTTACGGGTGAAAATAACAAGTAAAGTGACAACAAATAATGTAACAGCACTAAAGCGGTAATCAATGTTGATAAGTTGCTCTGGCCAAGCAGGATAACCTAAATTTGCGTAGATAATTGTAGCAATAATCAAAGGGAGTATCAGTAAGATAACTAAAGGGTTTTTACCTTGTTGAGCTATTGAATGTAAATAGTTTTGCTCTATTCTTTTATGAACTTCTTCACGCTGGCTTTTGGGCTCAGCGACTATCAATACGGTTAGCATTAAAATGATCATGATTGCCGACAATACTAAATATACTTCAGGCCACTGCCAATTGGGCTGGTCCACTAAAATAAATGGAATACTGCCAAGTCCTGCATACCCTGTCCACCAACCGGCAGTTGCCATTGCTGAGCCAGCAGCCATGTAGTTTTTATCTTTTTCGTTTAAAGAGTCTATTCGGTAAGCATCAATGGCTATATCCTGTGTTGCGCCGGTGATAGCAATAAATAAGCCGAATAAAGCCATTAAATTTAATTGATTACTGGCATCTAATTGACTTAGTTGCCAAACACTTAACAACATTAATATCTGTGCGCTTAATATCCAACTTCGCCTTTGGCCTAATTTGGCGGTAAAAAAAGGAATTTTTAGCCTGTCTACCAAAGGTGACCATAAAAAGTTGATGCTATAAGCAACAAAAATCAAACCAAATAACCCAATGCTTGAGCGACTCATTCCCTCGTCTTTTAACCAACCACTCATGCCTGAACCAATCATTACCCATGGAAAGCCACTTGCAATACCAAAGAAAAAAATACTGAGTAAACGGCGGTCTTTAAAATAGTATAAGGTTTGCTTTATTGAATGGGGTGAAGACATTAAATGAAATACTGCAGAGGAGAAAGTACTAGCCTAGCAAAGCTGAAGGGTAAACCCAACTAAATTAAGTATGTAAATATATTATGGAAGTTAAGCGATGGGTCGCCAACCGATACAGTCGATAGGGTAACTACCAACGCCATTAAAAAAATCTATACAGGTACTCATTTCGCTTTTGAAAAATAAGTCTTGTTGTAGAGCTTGACCGCCATGTAAGCTTACTTCGTGGATTAAATGCCAAAACACACGCTCTTGCGCGGTACTTGGTGTTTCATCCGTGACATTCAAAGAGGCCCATTCATCCATGGTATCAACGATGAATTGGTCTAATTCAGTGTGATGTAATGTCTGCTCAATGACCGCGCTAATATAAGCACTCATTTGTGTGATTTTTTCATTGATAAAGTGCTCGATTACCATGAATAATTCCTTGGATGCGCTCCTTGCTTCCTTAATAAAAATTTTAGGTTAAAAAATTAATCTAGTTTGCGGTGTGTAATTCTATCATCATATTTTTTAATAAAGTGATCAATATAAAATTACCAACTGCGACGATTAACGATTACTCTTATTTATCGGTGATAATCGGCTTTTTGTCAAAAAATAACGGATGTTTTTTTTGATACTTTAGCATTGGAGACTCCGCTACTCTGCAGGTAGTAATGTTACCTTGATCAAGATTACCGGCTCTAAAGGTACATCTTCCCAACCAATTGTTTCGTTGTAATCTGTTTTTATTTTTGCTATTGCTTCAAGTACTTCTTCACCTTCAACAATTTCGCCAAAAACAGCATAGCCCCAGTGTCTGCCAGGATCTAAGTTAGTATTGTCGTTAATGTTAAAAAAAAACTGACGATTAGCTGTATGAGGGCGACTTTCCTTTGCCATGGCAATGGTGCCTATCTCATTTTTTAAACCATTACCTGATTCATTGATTATATCTTTGTTGAGTTTTTTCGGGTTAAAATCAATGTCATAACCACCTCCTTGCACAATAAAGTCTTCAACAATACGGTGAAAAATAGTGTTGTTATATTCACCTGTGATCACATAGGTTAAAAAATTATCAACGGTAATTGGCGCCTTAACTCTATCGAGTTCTACAACTATAATCCCCATTGATGTTTCTAATTTTACTTTTGGAAAAATATTAGTTGGATCAAGGGCAATATTTTTAGCATTAATTTGCGTAGTAAATAATAGTAAAGTAAAAAAAATTGTAGCAGTAAGTAATATGCTTCTCATTGGCCGCTCTCGGTTGGGGTTTAGGCTATTTCAAAAAGTTGTTAATCTTTTCATTGGCTAAAATTTGTTGTAGTAAATTGGCTAAGCGTTGATTGAAATTACGTTCAAATACGGCAACGTCAGCTTGAAAAGGCCCCTTGCTATTACCGCTATTTTTAAAGGTGCTGGTGAGTGTTTGTTCGCTATTATTAATGATTACTTTCAACACTATTTCAGTTTGTACTTGGTAGCTCATTGTTTTTTGCGTGACACTTATTATCGCTTTTTCTATCGCAATATTAATTGTATTTACTGCACTACCTTGAATGGTTAAACCTTTTGTTTTCCAATGTTTACTCAAACTGTCTTTAATAATATCTTCAAGTCTTTCTTGGGCGGAAAACAATGATGCTGCTTCACCTTTACGTAATATTTGCACGATATGATTTGCAGTGCGCATATCGACAACCTGCAGCACGGCTTGTTGATCAACATGATGAGTTACTGAGGATGTCATAATTTCAGGCGCAATAATTAAATGGCTTGGAGCACTAGTACAGCCGCCTAATATAAAGGTAAAAATGAATGCGGCAATGGGTAGTAAAATACGTTGTGATTTCATTTTAATAGTTCGCTTGTTGTGTTTGAGTCAAATTATTTAATTGCCGATTGCGTAACAAATTTTTCGTTACTTGCAATAAGTTTTTCATTACCAAAAATACGTTTTAATTTTATGTGATATGCCAATTGTCGGTTACCAATGATACGTAACTCTCCCCCTTTTTTTAATACCCTGTGGCTGTCTTTAAACATTTGCCAGGCAATATGATCTGTCGTGGCTGATTGTTGATGAAAGGGGGGGTTACATAAAATTAAGTCGACACTATTACTCTCAATGTTGGTCAGACAATCATTCAAAGTAAACTGGCATTGCGTTGCTAATGCTGGAAAATTCGTTTCGATATTTACTTGAGCACTAGTGATTGCCATATGTGACTCATCAATAAACTGAATGCACGCAGTCGGTTGATTGGCTAATATGGTTAAACCAATAACACCATTACCACAACCTAAATCAATAACCTGACTATTTGGGTTCACCTCAGGTAAGTTTTCAATAAAGTAACGGGCACCAATATCGAGCTTTTCTCTCGCGTAAACATTGGCATGATTACAAATAACAAAATCACGATTCAAGGACTTATTAGTTAAAGGCCAAACCGTTGGGAAAGGGGATGTATGCGTTTGTTTTTGATCGAATTGGCAAAAGACTAAACGGGCTTTTTTTACCGCCAACGACGTCGTGGTAGTACCTAAATATTTTTCAAATAATGTTAATGTTGAACGGTGAATATCTTTGGCACGATCAGCAGCAATAAAAACAGTATTTTTATTACTATACTCAACATTCTTTTTTATTTGGATCAATTGTGCAATTAATAAAGATTTGCTTTTTGGTATTTTAAATAAAACAACATCAATATCTGTTGGTAATGTATCTAAGCAATTTAGTTGAGTGATGTTGTTATCATCAAGTTGATTTTTACTGATGTTATGAGTGATACCTTGGCTACTGACATAGGAATCGTTAATACAATAAACGTCAGTTGTATTACTAAGTGACTTGTTAGGTAAAGTTACTTCTAATGGAGTACAAAAATTTGTAGTAAGTGCGCCGAAGGCATCATTGAAAATGAGTACCCGAGCATTGTCTAAAATTAATTGCTCCTCTTTAATATGTTTAAGCAAATATTCATCACTTGCATCCCACGCTTGTAAACTACGGTTTACTTGAGCCAATGGAAAACGGGAAAGTTTTAGTTGTTGATCATTTACAAAGAAAGGGCTTAGCATAGGAAAGGTATGGGTGTTAATAAATGGAGTTAAGCTATTGTGACATATTTACATCACCATCGCGTTAATTTTTGTTGCTTCTAGCCACTAAAATTTATTAAAATAAAACCTCAATGACACCATTAAGTTAGCAGTAAATAGAGTGCTTTTGTATTTTATGCGTGCATCTCGTCATAAGTTAGCTAAAATTACCTGTGTCTCCCTCTTTTCATGTTGAGAAAAATAATGTCTATAGCTACAGCCATTGAAAATAAACTTTTGTCTGCGTTTTCACCGCTACACCTTGATGTAATTAACGAGAGTAATAATCACAATGTACCACCGGGTAGTGAATCTCACTTTAAAGTAACCATTGTTTCAAATAATTTTGAAGATGAAAGGTTGATCAAACGCCACCGTGCAGTTAATTCTGTATTAGCTGAAGAGTTGGCTGAAAAAATTCATGCCTTAGCTTTACATACCTATACAGAAAAAGAGTGGCATGATTATTATGCTGCTAATACACCTTTGTCGCCAAATTGCTTAGGTGGCGGAAAGTAATTTGTTTTAAACATAACTCGATAGAACGTGATTTGTAGCAATATTACGTATTGCTTCAAATGGTATACCTAACCCAACTCAGGATGTAGAATGGGTTGTCAACTGCTCGTACCTCTTTAATTTGAGAGCAAGGTACAATAGCGAAAATTTTATTCTTTATAAAAACAATTTAAAAAGGTTTTCTTATGGTAATCAAGCCAAAAATTCGTGGTTTTATTTGTACTAACGCTCACCCAGTTGGTTGTGAAGCGCATGTACAAGAACAAATTTCTTATGTTAAAAGTCAAGAATTTAGTGAAACAGGACCGAAAAATGTTTTAGTGATTGGTTCTTCTACTGGTTATGGTTTGGCATCACGTATTACCGCAACTTTTGGACATAATGCCAATACTTTAGGTATTTTCTTTGAGAAACCACCAACGATAAGAAAAACGGGTTCAGCAGGTTGGTACAATACGGCTGCTTTTCAAAAAGCGGCTGACGAAGCTGGCGTTTATTCAAAAAACATTAATGGCGATGCTTTTTCTCATGCGATTAAAGCCCAAGCAATTGAAACGATTAAAGCTGATATGGGTAAAATTGATTTAGTTATTTATTCATTGGCTTCACCACGTAGAACTGATCCTGACACTGGTGAAGTTTACTCTTCAACCTTAAAGCCAATTGGTCAAAGTGTTACCACTAAGAACTTGAATACTTCAAAACGTACTATTGATTCAATCTCTGTTGAAGCAGCAAATGATGCTGAAATTCAAGGCACTATCGATGTTATGGGTGGCGCTGACTGGGAATTATGGTTAAATGCATTAAAAGCTGCTGACGTATTAGCACAAGGCGTTAAAACCGTTGCTTATACTTATATTGGTAAAGAGTTAACCTGGCCAATTTACGGTAAAGCAACAATTGGTAAAGCCAAAGAAGATTTAGATAGGGCAGCAACAGCTATTAATACTGCGACGGCTAGTCTTGATGGCCAAGCTCGTGTTACCTCGCTAAACGCTGTAGTAACGCAAGCAAGCTCGGCAATTCCAATTATGCCACTTTATATTTCTGCTATGTTTAAAGTGATGAAAGCTGATGGCACCTATGAAGGTTGTATTGAACAAATTTCAAATTTGTTTAAAGAAAATATCTATAGCAATAGTCCACGTCTTGATGACCAAGGACGCTTCCGTCAAAACTATAAAGAACTTGAAGATAGTGTTCAACAACGTATTACTGATATTTGGCATAGTGTTGATACAGATACCATTGATGATATGACTGATTATATTGGCTATCACAATGAATTTTTAAAACTGTTTGGTTTTGGTGTTGATGGTGTTGATTATGATGAAGACTTAAGCCCTGAAGTTGAGATTAACAACTTAAGTTAAGAGATTTACATATTAGATCATTTTTAAAAAAACCGATGCTTTGTTATCGGTTTTTTTATGCACGAATTAACAACAATAGATAAACAGGTTAGCGGTTAGTTTAGTCTATTTTCTTAATCATTACACCAAAGCTATATCAGCGAAAAAAATACAAAGAATAAACCACATTAATACTGTTTTATGCTCAAACTATGCTCGAATTACGGTCAAAACTAGGTCTTTAGGATGAAATTTATCAACTTAACTGACCATTCTATAACAACTGGTTTTTATCTGTGTAGCGCTGAAGCCTGTTTTATAGGCAAAACATGCAACTATAGTCTAATTTGTAAAGAAAATTTTTCTTTCACCGTAGAATAAAAAGGGCTTTTTGTGGTAGTATCTGCGCCAGAAAATTTTAACTTAGAGCCAGTGGGTCTAATAATATTATCCTTGATTTTTATTAAGGTGATTTTTTTAGTCTTACTGAAATACACTGAAATTGGTGAATTACTACTTATCTAATTGATATTTATATCTTTATGATTTTGATATGAATTAGACAAGTGAATGAACTAATTTTTATACTCCCATCAAAAGTAGTGCAAGTGTTTATGATTACAATAAAAAAAGGCTTGGATGTTCCTGTACAAGGTGCTCCCCAGCAGGTAATCCATGATGGTCCGTCCATCAAAACCGTTGCAACATTAGGTGAAGAGTTTGTGGGTATGCGTCCAACCATGTTTGTTAAAGTGGATGATCGCGTAAAAAAAGGTCAGGTGATTTTTGAAGATAAAAAAAATCCTGGCGTTAAATTCACAGCTCAAGCTGCCGGTGTTGTTAAAGAAATTAACCGTGGTGAAAAACGTGTTTTACAATCAGTAGTTATTGAAGTAGATGGCTATGATCAAATTACGTTTACCAGTTATTCCGCTAATCAACTAGCTTCTATCTCTCGTAACGAGGTTGTGAAAAACTTAGTTGATTCAGGCTTGTGGACTGCGTTCAGAACTCGCCCATTCAGTAAAGTTCCTGCCGTTGATAGTGCTCCTGCTGCAATTTTTGTTAGCGCTATGGATACTAATCCATTAGCTGCCAATCCAGAAGTTATCATCAATGAACAAAGTGAAGCGTTTAAAAATGGTTTAACCATTTTATCTCGTCTAACTGAAGGCGAAGTATTTGTTAGCAAAGCGCCAGGGGCAAATATCCCTGTAGATAGCAATGCAACAGTAACTGAATTTTCTGGTAAGCATCCTGCAGGTCTTGTAGGTACACATATTCACTTCTTAAAATCAGCGAGTGCAGAACGATTTGTATGGCATGTTGGTTATCAAGACGTTATCGCTTTTGCCAAGCTCTTCACAACGGGTGAACTTGATAACAATCGTGTGATATCTCTTGCTGGCCCTGCTGCTACTAACCCACGTCTTGTACGTACGGTTCTTGGTGCTAGCACTGCTGAACTATCAGCGGGTGAAGCTATTGACGGTGAGTTACGTGTAGTTTCAGGCTCATTATTAATGGGATCAACCGCGAGCGTTGTTCACGGTTACTTAGGTCGTTATAACGTACAGGTATCATTAATTCTTGAAGGTCGTGAAAAAGAATTTATTGGTTATATGCATCCTGGACCAAATAAATTCTCAGTAACTCGTGCTTATATGTCTCATTTCTTCCCGAAGAAATTATTCAATATGACCACCACAACTAACGGTAGTTCACGTGCCATGGTACCAATTGGTAACTTTGAACGTGTTATGCCATTGGATATTTTACCTACCCTGTTTTTACGCGATATTTGTTCTGGTGATACCGACGGCGCGCAACAACTAGGTGCCTTGGAGCTAGACGAAGAAGATTTAGCACTGTGTACATTTGTTTGCCCTGGCAAAACAGATTATGGTGTAATTCTGCGTGATTGCCTAACCACAATCGAAAAGGAAGGTTAGTCATGGGCTTGAAAAAGTTTATTGAAGATATAGAGCCGCATTTTGAAAAAGGCGGCAAACATGAAAAGTGGTTTGCACTTTATGAAGCTGTAGCTACGGGGTTATTTACTCCAGGTATGGTTAACAAAGGCAAAACACACGTTCGTGATAGCATTGATTTAAAACGCATCATGATCACTGTATGGCTAGCGGTTTTCCCAGCCATGTTCTTTGGTATGTATAACATTGGTTTCCAAGCAGTTGATGCTTTGGTTGCTGGTTATGCTTTACCACAATCTTGGCAAGTTGATTTATTCACCTTGTTAGGTGGTTCATTAACTGCAAGCTCTAGTGCATTCGATATGATGTTCTATGGCGCTATGTTCTTCCTACCTATTTATGCTGTTACCTTTATTGTTGGTGGCTTTTGGGAAGTATTATTTGCTGCAGTACGTGGTCATGAAGTAAATGAAGGTTTCTTCGTTTCTTCTATTCTATTTGCATTGATTTTGCCAGCAAGTATTCCTTTATGGCAAGTTGCCATTGGTATTACTTTCGGTATCGTAATAGCTAAAGAAATTTTTGGTGGTACTGGTAAGAACTTCTTAAACCCTGCCTTAGCGGGTCGTGCATTTTTATTCTTTGCTTATCCAAGTCAAATTTCAGGTGATGCGGTATGGGTTGCTGCTGATGGTTTTTCTGGCGCAACAATGTTGAGTGCTGCCAATCAAGGTTTAGTTGATTATTCAATGAATGCTGATTGGTGGAATGCTTTCTGGGGCTTTATTCCTGGCTCTGTAGGTGAAGTATCAACTTTTGCTATTTTACTTGGTGGTGCCTATATCCTTTACAAAGGTATTGCTTCATGGCGCATCGTCTTAGGTGTGTTTGCTGGTATGGTTGCCACTTCTTTCTTATTCAACCTTATAGGTAGTGATACTAACGCTATGTTTGCAATGCCTTGGCATTGGCATCTAGTAGTTGGTGGTTTTGCCTTTGGTATGATGTTTATGGCAACGGATCCTGTATCGGCTTCTTTTACTAATACAGGTAAATACTGGTTTGGTGCTTTAGTTGGTATCATGGTGGTGTTAGTTCGTGTAGTTAACCCTGCATTCCCTGAAGGCATGATGTTAGCTATTTTATTTGCTAACTTGTTTGCTCCTTTGTTCGACTACTTTGTTGTACAAGGCAATATCAAACGGAGGCTTGCTCGTAATGTCTAGTAATAAAGAAACATTTGGCAAAACGCTAGGTTTTGTCTTGGTTATCTGTTTAGTATGTGCAGCTTTGGTATCTATTGCCGCGGTTGGTTTAAAACCACTTCAAACAGCAAACAAATTGCTTGATAAGCAAACGAAAATTCTTGAAGCTTCAGGTTTATTAACTGATGCGGGTCAAGATATTGTTGCTACTTATAACAAGCGTGTTGAAGCGAAAATGATTGACCTTAAAACCGGCGCTATCATTGAAGGTGATACTAATAACTTTGACGAGCGTTCAGATTCTCGTAATAAAGCAAAAAGTACTAAGCCGAGCAATGATATAGCAGGACTTAATCGTCGTGCTGATAACGCTGTTGTCTATTTGGTTAAAGACGAACAAGGTCAATTAGAGACTATTGTACTACCTATCGTTGGTAGTGGCTTATGGGATCTTATGTATGGTTTTGTTGGTTTAGCACCAGATTTCAATACAGTGAAAAGCGTTGTTTACTCTGATCTTAAGGAAACACCAGGGCTAGGTGCAGAAGTACTTAACCCTAAATGGAAAGCCTTATGGCCAGGTAAAAAAATGTTTAATGAGCAGGGCGATATTGCTATTAAGCTTGTTAAAGGTGGCGCTAAAAAAGGTGATGTTCACGGTGTTGATGCCTTGTCTGGTGCTACATTAACCAGCAATGGTGTTGAGCATACCATGCATTTTTGGTTGGGTGATGAAGGCTATGGTCCTTTTATTGCTAAATTCCGTAATGGAGGATTGAACTAATGTCTTCAGATACTAAAAAAGTCCTCTTCGGACCTGTTGTTGATAACAACCCAATTGCTTTGCAAGTACTCGGTGTTTGTTCTGCACTTGCTGTAACTAGTTCAATGGCTAACGCGTTAGTTATGACTATTGCGGTTGTTGTTGTTACTGCCTTTTCTAACTTGTTTATTTCGATTATTCGTAATCAAATACCGTCAAGTGTACGTATTATCGTGCAAATGGCGATTATTGCTTCATTGGTAATTGTTGTTGACCAAGTGTTGAAAGCCTTTTCTTATCAATTATCAAAAGAGCTGTCAGTATTTATTGGTTTGATCATTACCAACTGTATTGTAATGGGGCGTGCTGAAGCTTTTGCAATGAAAGAGAAGCCTGGTATCAGCTTTTTAGACGGTATTGGTAATGGTTTAGGTTACGGTGCAGTCTTAATGGTTGTTGCTTTCTTCCGTGAATTATTGGCATTTGGCTCTATATTCGGTTTTGAAGTATTTAAATTGGTTCAAAATGACGGTTGGTATCAAGGTAATGGTCTATTAGTTTTACCTTTTAGTTCATTCTTCGTTATTGGTTTAATCATCTGGGCTATTCGCCAGTGGAAACCTGAACAAGTAGAGAAGGATTAATAAGTTATGGAACATTATTTAAGTATATTTATTAAAACCATCTTCATTGAGAATATGGCGTTAAGCTTTTTCTTAGGTATGTGTACTTTCTTAGCAGTATCAAAGAAAGTTAGCACAGCGATTGGTTTAGGTGTAGCGGTTGTAGTAGTACTTGGTTTAGCGGTTCCTGCTAACCAAATTATTTACCAAGCCATTTTAGCCCCAGGTGCACTTGACAGCTTAATGGGAATAACTGATCCGAAAGAATCAATTGACCTTAGCTTTTTGTCATTTATTACCTTTATCGGCGTTATTGCTGCTTTAGTACAAATTTTGGAAATGCTTTTAGATAAGTATTTCCCCGCTTTGTATCAAGCGCTTGGTATCTTCCTTCCTTTAATTACCGTTAACTGTGCCATTTTTGGTGCGGTATCATTTATGGTTGCAAAAAACTTAACCCTTGGCGAAAGTGTTGTTTACGGCATCGGCTCAGGAGTTGGTTGGATGTTAGCAATCGTATTGATGGCTGGTTTACGCGAAAAGATGAAATATTCTGACGTACCAGATGGCTTAAAAGGTTTAGGTATTACATTTATTACTGCAGGTTTGATGGCTTTTGGCTTCTTATCTTTCGGTGGTATTTCCCTATAAGTTTGGTCGGTGCAATAGCTGGTAAAGCATGTTGCACCCATAGAGAAGTTTAAGGAAAAGTCGATGGAAATAATTCTCGGCGTATCGATGTTTACTGCGATAATTATTGTCTTGGTTTTAGTGATTTTATTTGCTAAATCTAAGTTAGTATCAAGTGGTGAAGTAACGATCAGTATAAATGGCGATCCGGCAAAAGCAGTTAAAACGGCTGCGGGTGGCAAATTATTAGGTGCATTAGCTGATCAAGGGATTTTTATTCCTTCAGCATGTGGTGGCGGTGGTACTTGTGGTCAATGTCGTGTTGATGTGCATTCAGGTGGCGGTGATATTCTGCCAACGGAAGAAGGTCACATCAATAAACGTGAAGCCAAAACTGGCTGTCGTTTAGCGTGTCAAGTTGCTGTTAAACAAGACATGGAAATTGAAGTAGAAGATGAAATCTTCGGTGTTCAACAATGGGAGTGTGAAGTTATCTCAAACGATAACCAAGCAACTTTCATCAAAGAGCTTAAACTTCAAATTCCAAATGGCGAATCTGTACCGTTTAAAGCGGGTGGTTATATTCAAATTGAAGCCCCTGCGCATCATGTTAAATACAAAGATTTTGATATTGACGAGCAGTATAAAGGCGATTGGAATCATTTCGGTTTCTTTGATGTTGAATCAAAAGTTGATGAACCAACATTACGTGCTTATTCAATGGCAAACTATCCTGAAGAAGAAGGCATTATTATGCTGAACGTGCGTATTGCTACGCCACCTCCAGGGCGTTTACATTTACCAGCAGGTAAAATGTCATCATTTATCTTTAGTCTTAAAGCGGGTGATAAAGTGACTATTTCTGGTCCATTTGGTGAGTTTTTCGCTAAAGAAACTGATAATGAAATGGTATTTATCGGCGGTGGTGCTGGTATGGCGCCAATGCGTTCTCATATCTTTGACCAGCTTAAGCGTTTAAAATCTAAGCGTAAGATGAGTTTTTGGTATGGTGCTCGTTCAAAACGTGAAATGTTCTATGAAGATGATTATAACGGCCTTGCTGCCGATAATGATAACTTTAAATGGCATGTTGCGTTATCGGATCCACAACCAGAAGATAACTGGGATGGCATGACAGGTTTCATTCATAATGTTCTATTTGAAGAATATTTGAAAGACCATGAAGCGCCAGAAGATTGTGAATACTACATGTGTGGTCCACCAATGATGAATGCTGCGGTTATTCACATGTTGAAAGACCTTGGTGTAGAAGATGAGAACATAATGCTAGATGACTTCGGCGGCTAATAGCTTGCTTTTAACTTGCCTATTGCCTTGATTTCGTCGTCGGCTGTGCTCATTGACTAGCGTCAACTCCGCGCAGCCTTCTTGAACTAAAGGCAATATTCATCGTTAAAATTAAACTATTACTCAATGAATAAGCATTAAAAATTAAAGGCGACTTAGGTCGTCTTTATTATTTATATAACTGCTTTACCTGAGAAAGGCGTCATTCCGGTTATATCCTAGGCCGGGATCTAGAGTAGTTAAATAAATAATAAATTTGGAAGTAAAATGATTAAAATCAAAATGATGCTAATTGTGCTTTTATCTATAAGCATATCAGCCTGTTTTCCGAGCAATGATTCAGCAAAAAAAGAAATTTTGTTGCAAGGTCGTACTATGGGAACTACTTATAATATCAAAGTAGTTGCTACGCCAGAGCATGTAGAATCATTGAAATTACATGACAAAATTGAGACTGTCCTTAAGCAAGTAAATCAAGAGATGTCGACTTACATCCCTAATTCTGAGATCTCCCTTTTTAATCAGTCTAATTCAGGTGATATTTTTAATATTTCGAATGGATTTGCTCGTGTTTTAAAGGAGTCAATTCGTTTAGGTGAATTAAGTAATGGTAAGTTAGATATAACTGTAGGCCCATTAGTTAACCTTTGGGGCTTTGGCCCTGAACAGCGTCCAGAAAAAGTACCTAGTAAAAAGATATTAACAAGTGCATTAGCGAGAATTGGTTTGAAAAACCTGCATTTGGACGGTAATCAATTATCCAAAGATATTCCAGATCTTTATATCGACTTATCAACAACCGCAAAGGGCTATGGCGTTGATATGGTTGCTGAATTAATTGAAGCCAATGGCATAGTTAACTATTTAGTGGAAATTGGCGGAGAAATGCGTTTAAAAGGCTTTAAGCATACAGGTGAGCTGTGGGCTATTGCTATTGAAAAGCCCATCTTAGACCCCTCAGGTGAGCAAAGAGCTGTTCATCAAGTGATTATTCCTAAAGATAATGCTGTCGCTACTTCAGGTGACTATAGAATTTACTTTGAAGCCGACGGTGAACGTTTCTCTCATATTATTGATCCCGCTACAGGTAGACCGATAAATCATAACCTTGTTTCTGTCACCGTTATTCATCCGTCTTCAATGACGGCTGATGGTTTGTCAACAACTTTAATGGTAATGGGAGTTGAGCAGGGTATGAAATTTGCGGTAAAAAATAACCTTGCAGCTTTGTTTATTTCCAAATCCGAGGATGGCTTTAGCGAACAATTTACGGTAAAATTTAAGCAATATTTAAAGTGAAATTTCGCATCACGAATTTTTAGTTTCAAAGCCAGTTATAGGCTAGACTTTTAGACAATATGCTTGGGCACTGTCTAGTAAGCTACTTTAGGTGTAGTGTAGTCTGGCAATTTCTCTAATTATTGATAGGCATACTCTTATTATGATGATTTTTTTAATTACCTTTGTTTTTTTTCTTGTTGTGGGTGCAGCCATGGCAGTAGGTTATATTTTTCAAAATAAAACCCTTGCAGGGAGTTGTGGCGGGTTGGCTAGTGTTGGCATTGATAAAGAGTGCAATTGTGACAATCCTTGCGAAAAACGCCAAGAGCGTGAGAAAAAAGCGGCACTTGAAGATAACTTACGAAATAAGATTGACGTAACAAATTTATAATTACACGTTTTCTTTAGCTTATTTTCTCCCTTGCCAAATAAGTTAGAAATTAAAAGCAATAAAAAAGGATAATAAACTTACTTTATTATCCTTTTTTATTGCCTAATAGTTTAACTAGAGAGAATGAATTAGCTAATAAAGTTGGTGATTTTAGCTTTGATCCCTTGGGCATCTAAACCTAAATCGTGGTGAACTTCTTCTTGTGTGCCATGCTTGACGAAATGGTTATCAATACCGATATTTAGGATACACACTGGTTTACCTTGAGCAAGCAGATATTCATTAACACCGGAGCCAGCCCCACCAGCAATGGCGTTATCTTCTATTGTCACTAAAACATCATGATTGACATTGAGCGTATTAATAAGTGCTTCATCTAGTGGTTTAACAAAGCGCATATCTACCAGTGTGGCATTAAGCTCTATAGCGGCTTTTTTTGCCTCAGCCAGCATAGTACCAAAGCTTAAAATTGCGATTTTTTTACTCGCTTGCTTTTTAGTTTGATGATTTTGACTTTCAATAATAGTCACGCCTTTACCTAGTTCAATTGTTTCATCAACAGTGGGTAAAGTTTCACCAGTACCGTTTCCACGGGGATAACGCACTATGCTAGGGCCGTTAAATTGGTACCCTGTGTTCAGCATCAACTGACACTCACGCTCATTTGATGGTGCCATAATCACGGTATTAGGGATACAACGTAAAAAGCTTAAGTCAAATACGCCTTGGTGGGTTGCACCATCGGCGCCAACAATGCCGGCACGGTCGACGGCAAACATTACGGGTAGGTTTTGTATGGCAACATCATGAATAAATTGATCATAACCACGTTGTAAAAAGCTCGAGTATATTGCTACTACAGGTTTTTGTCCGCCTATAGCAAGTCCAGCAGCATAAGTAACAGCATGTTGCTCAGCTATTGCTACATCGTAATATTGGTCAGGGAATCGTTGACTGAACTTTACCATGCCAGAGCCTTCTCTCATGGCAGGGGTTATAGCGACTAACTTTTTATCGACCTCTGCGGTCTTGCATAACCAATCACCGAAAATTTGTGAGTAGGTGGGTAAAGTAGGCTTGGATTTAGGCAAGTTAGCATCATTTGGATTAAATTTTGGCACAGCATGATATTTTATTGGGTCCTGCTCAGCAGCGTAATAGCCTTTACCTTTTTTAGTGGCAATATGTAGTAATTGGGGGCCTTTAAGATTACGCATGTTTTTGATGGTTTCAACCAAACCATTCACATCATGACCATCAATTGGGCCAATATAATTAAATCCTAGTTCTTCAAAAAAGGTACTAGGAACGACCATGCCTTTTAGGTGTTCTTCAGCCCGACTAGCTAATTCTTTAATTGGAGGTATGTTGTTAAGTAAGCGCTTACTACCTTCGCGAAGTCCAGTGTAAAGGCTTCCAGATAATAATTTGGCTAGATGATTGTTTAAGGCACCAACATTTTCTGAAATTGACATCTCATTATCATTTAGAATAACTAACATGTCTTTTTTAATATCACCTGCATGGTTTAATGCTTCAAATGCCATACCAGCAGTCATAGCACCATCACCAATTACCGCGACTGTTTTCCTGTTTTGTCCTTCTTTATCAGCTGCAACAGCTAGGCCAAGAGCAGCAGATATAGAGGTACTTGAATGACCAACACTTAAGGTATCGTATTCGCTTTCTTCTCGCCAAGGAAAAGGATGTAAGCCGTCTTTTTGTCTAATAGTGTGTAGTTGATCTCTGCGGCCAGTTAAAATTTTATGAGGGTAAGCTTGATGACCAACATCCCAAATAAGGTGATCAAATGGCGTGTTATATACGTAATGAAGTGCAACGGTTAATTCAATTGTGCCTAAGCCCGAAGCAAAATGGCCACTACTTTTACTGACAGAATTTAGTAAATAGCTACGTAGTTCATTGCTGATACGTGATAATTGATCTTGGGATAAATTACGCAAATCTTTTGGCGAATTGATTTGAGCAAGTAATGGATAATCAGCAAGGTTTGTAGTCATAGTTGGTCAATATTTGTTTATATTTTAGCTGGCATTGATAAACGGCTGTGTTTAGTGGCTACGTTTAACAATAAAGGTAGCAAACTCAGCTAAGGTTTGCGTATTGTAAGGCAAACTAGTCAAAGCTTGAAGTGCTTGTTGAAATAAGTTTTCAGCTTTTTGTTGCGCACCTGATAAGCCGAGCAGTGCCGGATAGGTACTTTTGTTTGAAGCAAGGTCTGAACCACTCGGCTTTCCTAACTGTTCTTCTGTTGATGTTATGTCGATAATGTCATCTTGGACTTGATAAGCTAAACCAATTAGTCGGGCATATTTTTTTAATATTTCTTTATCTTTTTCAGTTGCTTGGGTTGCGCATTCTGCACCCATTAATACAGATGCTTCCAGTAACGCACCTGTTTTTAATGAGTGTAATTTTTCTAATTCGTCAATATCAATTTGCTGATTGGTGGCTGCTAAATCAAGTGCTTGACCGCCACACATACCCTGGTAGCCTGATGCGGAAACTAATTGTTGTATTAACTTTATTTGCTTTTGCTGAATTTCTGGAGAAAACTTATGATTAGCTAATATATCAAATGCCAATGTTTGTAAGCTATCGCCGGCAAGAATTGCTGTGGCTTCATCAAAAGCTTTATGGCAAGTTGGTTGGCCGCGTCTTAGATCGTCATCATCCATGGCAGGTAGATCATCATGTAATAAAGAATATGCATGAATGCATTCTAATGCACCAGCAATGCCGTCAATATCATCTAAGCTAGCGCCTAATGCATCACCCGTGATATAGGCTAAATAAGGGCGCATGCGTTTTCCTCCAATTAATAAGCCATAACGCATGGCTTGATGGAGTTTGTCATCATTAATGGGTAATTTACTGAGTTGCAATGCTAGAAAATCATTAATACGCTTTTGAAAAACATCATGATGGGCTAGTTTGCTCACGAATGCTCACCTAACGCGTTGTCTTCGGTTGATAAGTCAAAATTAGATAGTTGCTGTTCACCATTCTTTTCAAGTAAAATTTTTACTTTTTGCTCAGCGGCTTGTAGTTTGCTTTGACTTATTTGACTTAGGTTTAAACCTCGCTCGAATAATGTCATAGACTCCTCTAGGCTTAATTCACCTTGCTCTAAATTATGAACTATAGTGTCTAATTCACTTAAAGATTCTTCAAAAGTCAGGTTTTCTAGTTTTTTCTTTGCCATGATTTTTACTCTGGGCTGGCTGCTTATAAGGTATAAGCGCAAACTTACCTTAGCTAAGGCCTTGGGTCAATTAAACCTTTAATTAAATATTTTTCATTAAACGTTAAGTTATTGACCTTTCTGGCGATAAATTGATATTGATTAAGTATTATCATGATAACCATTAGCGAATATTAAGCGCTTGATGTACTATTATTTTATTGATGCTTCAAAGTATTTTGTTTTAGGGGATTTTTGTGGATTTAGCAACGTTAATAGGAATATTAGGCGCAATTGGCCTGCTAGTTATGGCTATGATGCTTTCTGGCGATATTATGATGTTTGCTGATACTCAATCAGTGATTATTGTTTTTGGTGGTTCACTGTTCATTGTGTTGTCCAACTATAATCTGGGACAGTTTTTTGGTATTGGGAAAATAATTGGCAAGGCTTTTATGTTTAAATTAGAAAAGCCTGAAGAGTTAATCGAAAAAGCCGTTGATATGGCTGATGCAGCGCGTAAAGGTGGTTTTCTCGCGTTAGAAGAGGCTGAGATTACTAACGCTTTTATGCAAAAGGGCGTTGATATGTTAGTTGATGGTCACGATGCTGATGTAGTACGCGCAACTTTGCAAAAAGATATAGATCTCACTACAGAGCGGCATGAAACTGGTGCTAAAATGATGATGGCATTAGCGGATGTTGCTCCTGCTATGGGGATGATTGGTACACTTATTGGCTTGGTTGCCATGTTATCAAACATGGATGATCCTAAATCTATTGGGCCAGCGATGGCGGTTGCTTTATTAACAACACTTTATGGTGCATTTTTAGCCAACGTTATTGCTATCCCTATTGCGTCAAAATTAGAACTACGTTTAGCTGAAGAAAAAATGAATCAAGAATTAGTGCTTGATGCTGTGTTAGGTATTCAAGATGGTCAAAACCCACGTGTTATTGAAGGCTTATTGAAAAATTATCTTGCCGAGGGAAAACGCAAAATTAACACTACTGATGATGAGTAGTAAAGCATTGATACATAGGAGGGTGTATGGCTGAAAAGTGTAAATGTCCACCACCGGGACTACCAGCATGGATGGGAACGTTCGCCGATCTCATGTCTTTATTGATGTGTTTCTTTGTATTGCTATTGTCTTTTTCTGAAATGGATGTGTTGAAATTTAAGCAGATTGCGGGCTCAATGAAGTTTGCTTTTGGTGTGCAAAACAAAATTGAAGTAAAAGATATCCCTAAAGGCACCAGTATTATTGCGCAAGAGTTTCGCCCGGGTAAACCTGAGCCTACGCCTATTGAGGTTATCCAGCAGCAAACCATGGAAATGACTCAGCAAATGTTAGAGTTTCAGGCGGGTGATGAAACGTCTGCCGGTGGTCGTCAGGAACAACGTGGCGCTGAGCGTGGTGGTCAATCACAAAACACTGAAGACTCTTTATCAGCAGAAGCATTACAACAAGCTCAAGAGCAAATGGAAAGTGCCGCACAAGAGCAGGTAAATGATTTGGTTAAAAAAATAGCTGAGCAGTTAGAGCAGCAAATTCAAGATGGTGCGGTAGAGCTAGAATCTTTAGGGCAACAAATTACTATTAGGATTAGAGAAAATGGTTCTTTTCCTTCGGGTTCTGCTTTTTTACAACCAAAATTTAGACCTATTATTAGACAAATTGGTGAGCTGTTAAACACGGTTCCCGGCGAAATAATGATATCAGGCCATACCGATAATCGCGGTGTTGATTCAGAGCTATTTAGTTCTAATTGGGATTTATCGAGTAAACGAGCAGTGGCTATTGCGCATGAGATAATTAAAGTACCTGGTTTTGATCAGGTACGTTTAGTTGTGGCAGGGCACGCTGATACTCGCGCATTAGTGCCGAACACTAATGCGTTAAATCGTCGCCGTAATCGTCGAGTAGAAATAACCATTAATCAAGGTAAAGCCAAAGAAACTGATCCTATTCAAGTGATCCAGTAACTCGTAGCGATATATTCGCTGCGGGTTAATAATTATAAAGCTTGTAGCTCGCCTGTAACTAGGGTCTGTTGATCTTTCAATATTATTTTTGCAGCGTTTTGTTGGGTATTTATACAAGGCAGAGCCTTTGTCATGTGGTTGTTCCACATAAAAAGGCGATAACGCCGTAAAAATGACCAACAAACGCTGTCCAAAGGATTCGGCTAAAAGCGTTTTACTCTTTGTTGAGTAGTACTTGCTTAGAGTGACTAGGCTACATACTACTCGCCGCAATTAAAACGCTTTTATCTCGAACAAAATTTAACCGTGAAAGATCAACAGGCCCTAGAGTAAACACTATAAATTAAGATTATTTGAGTATATAATGCGCGGCAATTCTTTACCGTTATTACTTAGGTCACTTGTCGATGAAATTTATCGTAAAGCTGCAAGCTGAAATCACCATTAAATCTCGCCCGGTTCGTAAACGTTTTACTAAAATTTTAGAATCGAATATCAAAAATGTATTACGTCGTATTGATGAGCAAGTCACTACACGTATGAACTGGGATAATGTTGAAGTTAATACCAAAGACAATTCACCGGAAAACCGTGAACGTTTAGTTGATGCGTTAGCGTGCATTCCCGGTGTGCCGATATTTTTAGAAGTACAGCAAACAGAGTTTACAGATGTTCATGACATTTATGAAAAAACCTTGGCTGTTCATGCTCAAACGATTGAAAATAAGACCTTTTGTGTACGAGCCAAACGCACAGGTAATCATGATTTTAATTCACTGAAAGTAGAGCAATATGTAGGTGGTGGCTTAAATCAAGCGGTAGACAGTGCGAAGGTTAAATTAAAAAATCCTGATGTTACTATACGTCTTGAAATAAAAAATAAAGACTTATTTATTGTAACTGAACGTCATCAAGGTCTAGGTGGCTTCCCAATTGCTACCCAAGAAGATGTGTTGTCGCTTATGTCAGGTGGTTTTGACTCGGGTGTTTCAAGTTATCAAATGATCAAGAAAGGTGCACGTACTCACTATTGTTTCTTTAACCTCGGCGGATCTGCTCATGAAGTGGGTGTTAAACAAATCAGTTATTATTTGTGGAGCAAGTTTGGCGCTTCTCATAAAGTAAGATTCTTTGCCGTAGACTTTGAACCTGTTGTTGCTGAAATTTTAGAGAATGTTGAAAATAGCCAGATGGGTGTTGTGCTAAAACGAATGATGATACGTGCAGCCACAAAAATTGCAGAACGAGGCAAAATTCAAGCACTGGTTACTGGCGAAAGTTTAGGTCAGGTATCAAGTCAAACCTTAACTAACCTAAACGTCATCAACCGTGTTACTGATACGCTAATTTTACGCCCGTTAGGTGCTTACGATAAACAAGATATTATTGATATCGCTAGAAAAATAGGCACAGAAGAATTTTCCAAAACCATTCCTGAGTATTGTGGTGTTATTTCTAAAAAACCAACGGTGAAAGCGGTACTATCTAAGGTTGAAGAAGAGGAAGGTAATTTTAATTTCGATATTTTAAACAAGGTTGTTAGCGAGACTCGTGTATATGATATTCGCGATATTGGTAAAGAGACTGAAGAAGAAATTCGTGCAGTAGACCTTATTGAAAACATCCCAGAGCATGCGATAATTGTTGATATTCGTTCACCTGAAGAAGAAGAAGATAAACCGCTTGAGCTTGGAGATGTGGAAGTTAAGCATATTCCATTTTACAAGTTAGCAACGCAATTTGGTGACCTTGATATGAGTAAAGATTATTTACTTTACTGTGATCATGGTGTAATGAGTAAGCTACAGGCTTTATACTTGATTGATAACGGCTATAAAAACGTTAAAGTTTACCGTCCATAATTATTGCTTCGATTACTTTTATTTAAATCTCGGGTATAAACGGTTATTACTGATTATCCTGAGTCTTTTGAAGTACAGCTTGCCATAGTTGAGTATTTTCAGGTGTGGCAATATTGTGCTTTATACCTAGTCTATGTACATAGCCGTTAATGTAGTTAATTTCCGTTTGTTTATGCGCTAATACATCGCAGCGCATTGATGAGCTATTTTTAGCGGTTGCAGTGGCTACCTGCTGAACTGCTTTTATCAACTCAGCCAAATCGAAAAGAATACCTTCACTTTTAGCAACTAACACTATCTCAGTTAAAATTTCTTCTATCTGTTTAGTAAAAGTGTCATTATTTACCTGACCATTATCAATATCATGTAATGCCGTTATTGGGTTTATAACACAATTAATTGCTAATTTTAGCCACTGTTTTTCTGTAATGTTTTTATGAAGTTTAACACTAGGCAATGCCTTGTTTAACAGGCGAGTTAAGGCCTGTTGCGCTGTTATTTCTTCTTTCCCTGATACCAATCCAATGTCAGTTATACCAGCGCCTGTATGAGTGATGTTTAATGGCGCTTTTCGCAGGCAGCCATGCGTTGTTAATAATGCATAAATATTATGTCTACTTATAAATGTTAAAGGCAGTTCAGCTAATGTTCCCATACCATTATGAGCAAGAATAATTGTGCTTTTGGCTTTTAATTTATGTGCTATTTCTTTTATGGCGGCAGTTATTTGAAAAGACTTTAAACAAAGTAATAAAATATCAGCATCTTTAATTTGCTTATCATAGGCATAATTAATTTTACCTTCATAAGCTTTGCCATGCTTGTCAATAAATTGATAATTAGCATTGGTTAGCTTGTGCTGAGCGGAAGCTAACAATGATAAATTAGTGGCTGCTGTTGATTGTGCTAGGTGGTGATACCAGAGTAGTCCCATAGCGCCTTGACCTACAACAATGATATTCATTAATCAGGCCTTGTAAGCGTTGATATTGTTAAGTTTTTTTTATTTAATTGTTTAATGCAAACTTTCTTATAGATCAAATAAAGTGATTTCAACAGTATAAATAGGCTAATGCCAGCAATATCAGCAAAAAAGTCACTGAATTCACCATTACGAAAGCCTAAATAATATTGGCCTAATTCGCTTAGCGCCCCATAAAAACTGAGAGTGATTAAGGTTTCTACTAAGGTTAGTTTTATTAGTGAATGTACTAGCCAAGCTAATACAAAGAAGCCAATGAAGTGCCCGATTGTATCTATTTGTGGAGAACGAAATACTATTTTTTTAAGCGCAGCAGGGAGTAATAATTCACTGGAAAAAAACAGTAAAATTGCAGCGCTAATAATTAATATGAAAAAAGTTAAATGGTGTCGTGTTTTCAAAGGTAAAAAGAGATAAAAAGTTATGTATAGATATTATCATGCTAATGTTGTTTGGGTATAATGGTAAAAATATAAATTTGCTAATAAGAGAAATAATCATGCCATCAATGGATATAGTGTCAGAAATTAATCTAGAAGAAGTACTTAATGCTGTAGACAATGCCAATCGAGAATTATCAACTCGTTTTGATTTTCGTGGCGTTGAAGCAAGTTTTGAGTGGAAAAAACCTAATGTAACACTAAAAGCTGAAGGTGACTTTCAATTAAAGCAATTGAGTGACATGTTACGTAGTCAGCTAACTAAGCGTCAAATAGATGCTAAAGCCATGACGTTAGGAACAGCTTCTGCTAGCGGTAAAAACTGGAGCCAGCAAGTTAGCTTTAAAGAAGGCATTGAGCAAGATGTTGCCAAAAAAGTAGTAAAACTTATCAAAGCGGAAAAATTAAAAGTACAAGCGGCAATTCAAGGTGAGCAGGTGCGAGTTACAGGTAAAAAACGTGATGACTTACAAGCTGTTATGCAAGTTGTGCGAAAAGCGGAATTAGAGCAGTCTTTTCAGTTTACTAATTTTAAAGATTAAAGCGGAAAATTTTGGGTTAAGAGTGGCGAGTAGCGAAGACCAACTACAAAGAATATAGAACTTCGCCACTCTAAACTTTTCTTGCTCGCCACTTAATTTTTAGTGACCACCACAAGATTCGCCTTCGGCGTGAATATGTCCATGGGCAAGCTCTTCTGCTGTTGCTTCACGAACTTCTAAAATCTCGACATCAAAACTTAAATCTAAACCTGAAAGAGGGTGATTTCCATCAACGGTCACCTCTTTATCGTTAATATCAATCACAATAACAGTTTGCTCACCATCATCGGTAGAGGCGCGTAACTGCGTGCCGACGGCTAATTCTTCAACGCCTTGTAATAACTCTTTTGGTACAGTTTGTACATATTCATCATGGCGTTCACCATAGGCTTGTTTGCACTCTACGGCTACTTCAAACTTGTCGCCAGCTTGGTGATCAAGCAACGCATCTTCTAGACCAGGAATTAAATAGCCTGTACCTTGAATAATAGTCATCGGCTTGTGATCATATGAGCTGTCGATTAATGTGCCTTCACTATCCGACACGGCGTAGTGCATTATCACTACAGAATTACTGCTAATTTTCATTGATACTCCTAAATATATTTAAATGATTTTTATTCTGCTATTAGCGAATAAGGTAATGTTTGAACTATAACGACTGACTCAGGCTGTGACTTTATTCTTAGTACTGTGCTGTTATCTAAATCGCTATTAAGTACAGCTTGAAGAAAACAGTGACCATCATCCGATTGGTATTTTGTTAAAATATCTCCTGCTTTACGCCAATTCTCCCCTAATTGTTTTTCGATAATGTCATCATCTTCTAAGGGCTGTGTAAGCTGAGTTTTTAATGAGAATAATGCTCGTTTATTTTTGCCTAAATACTGCATTCTAGCGACGGTTTCTTGGCCTAAATAACAGCCTTTGGTAAAACTGATACCATTAATTGCCTGTAAATTAAGCATTTGTGGCACGTACTCACTACTAGATGCGTTAGATAACTGCGGGAAACCTTCCTGTATTTCTAGTAAGTTCCATACAGAGGACTGATAAATAGGTAACTTGAATTTACTTACTGTTTTGTCTAATACTTGGTTTTCATCAATTAATAAGTAACGTGCTTGTTTACCAGCAATATACACTAAGGTGGTTGTGTTTGATTGTACAACAGGCGTTAAACTATCTGGAATTTTATTGAAATTATCTTGTAAAAAGTCCACTGCCTGTTCACCGACTAAAGCAATAAAACTTAACTCATCTGTTGGTGTTATATCAACTTTAGCAAAGACACCAAACTTTTTTAGTTCGCTAATAGAGCCACAAATACTTGCTTTAGGCTGGATCAATAAATGGGCTGAATTTCGGTTAATTAAGCGAAATACACTAAATACTTTACCCTTAGCATTACAATGAGCACCAATGTGTAAATTGTTATCATTGCTGTTATTTACATCACAAGTAACTTGGCCTTGTAAGTAGCTAGTTTGCTCATCTCCTTTTAAAGAGATCGCACTGTAGTTCTCTAACGAAACGAGGAATGTGTCGGGTAACTCCTCAAGGGATGGTAAGTTGGTTTGTGTTGTTATGGACATAAGATCAAACTAGTCAGTGATTGGTAATAGATAAATGTGGTCGAATAACTAAAAATTCAAGCGTTTATTAAAATTATCAGGTAAATATTATTGAATTAGTTGGCGAGTAAACTAGTGTTATTGTTACAATAGGGCTAACTTTAGTGAATGAGGATATAAAATGTCAGCAGCGGTCAACTTCCCACCGGTAAACAAGGCTAGACTTAAATGGGCATGTCGCCGGGGAATGTTAGAGCTCGATGTGCTTTTTATGCCTTTTGTGGATGAAGCTTACGATAATTTAACTGCAGAACAGCAACGAATTTTTGAGCGGTTACTAACAGAGCAAGATCCTGATTTATTTGCTTGGTTTATGGGACATAAAATTTGTGAAGACCTCGAACTCAATAGCATGGTGCAACTTATTCTCAATCGCGTCAAAGTATAATATTTGTATTAAACCGTCGCGTTATCGTAGTTTATTATTGTTAAGTGGCTGTGTTTTTTTTAGTTTACTGCTGATAAGTTATGTAACATATGCTTATCAGTTTGTGTTAGTTATTGCAGTATTAAACATTACTGTAGTGAGTATTTTGATTACAAAACAGAGTAATGGGCAACTAGCTTCGCTTCAGATGACCCTCGATGAACACGGTGTTCATTCATTCGAGTATAGGCTTGAAAATACTTTAGAAAGCACTGTTGATACCAAAGAGCAGTTTCAATTATCAGCAACTAGTAGATATAGTTTTTTCGGTTGCTGGTTACATATGGTGCCCTTATCTAACCTGTCTTCATCTACACCTCTGTCTTATACAATATATAAAAGGCGTAAAAATAAGCGGTTGTTTATTTATCGAGATAGCTTAAGTGAACAAGACTTTTCTCGATTGTCGCAGGTTATTAGAAAGTTAAACAATCCTTCTTAATCGTTCGGATCTAGAATTGTTGGTTTTGATTCTGTTAGTTGCTCAGGATAATCCAAGGTATAGTGTAAACCTCTACTTTCTTTTCTATTCATCGCACAGCGAATAATTAGTTCAGCAACTTGTACCAAGTTTCTTAATTCAAGTAGATTATTACTTACTCTGAAATTTTGATAATAATCTTGAATTTCTTGCTGTAAAAGTTCAACCCTATGTAAAGCTCGCTCAAGCCTTTTAGTGGTTCTCACAATACCAACATAATCCCACATAAACAGACGTAATTCATGCCAATTATGTTGAATAACAACTTCTTCGTCAGAATCGGTTACCCTACTTTCATCCCAACGAGGTAAGTTTATATAACGACTTTTTGGCTTTAATGTTTCACTAATATCTAATGCCGCAGCGCGTGCAAAGACTAAACATTCTAGTAAAGAGTTACTGGCTAAGCGATTGGCACCATGTAAACCTGTGTACGACATTTCACCAATAGCGTAAAGTTGATTAACATCGGTTTTACCTTGCTGATCTATCATAACGCCGCCGCAAGTATAGTGAGCAGCGGGCACTACAGGTATTGGTTGCTTGGTAATATCAATGCCAAAATCTTTAGTGCGTTGGTAGATGGTAGGGAAGTGCTGTTTGATAAAGTCACTGGGTTTGTGGCTAATATCTAGGTACATACAATCAACACCTAAGCGTTTCATTTCAAAGTCGATGGCACGAGCAACTATGTCACGGGGCGCTAACTCAGCACGTTGATCAAAGGCTGGCATAAAACGACTACCATCGGGGCGTCTTAGTTTTGCCCCTTCGCCTCGTAAAGCCTCAGTTAAAAGAAAAGTTCCTGCATCGGGATGAAAAAGACAAGTAGGGTGAAATTGATTAAATTCCATATTGGCAACTCGACAGCCAGCACGCCATGCCATCGCTATACCATCACCACTAGCAACATCAGGATTTGAGGTGTATTGATAAACTTTACTGGCCCCTCCTGTTGCTAAAATAGTTTTTTGTGCATAAATACTTTCAACTTTCTCACTATTACGATTCCAAATATAAGCGCCAACACATTGCTTACTTTTTTTATCGTCTGATTCGCAGATTAAATCAATAGCATTGTAACGTTCAAATATTCTGATGCGAGGGTGTTGTTTAACACGGTCAGCCAAAGTTGTTTGTATTACTTTGCCTGTCGCATCTGCAGAATGAAGGATACGGCGGTGACTATGACCACCTTCACGTGTGAGATGATACCTTTCGCCTTGTTCACTTTCTTCTTTATCAAAGGTAACACCTTGCTCAATTAACCAATCAAGGCAAGCTTTGGCATTTTCTGCAGTATATTGCACTGTTTTTTCGTCGCACAAACCAGCACCTGCAACCATAGTGTCGGCTACATGTGAGGCAATACTATCATTTTCATCGAAAACAGCAGCTATCCCTCCCTGCGCATAAAAAGTTGAACCTTCATTAAGTGGTCCTTTACTTAAAATAACAACATCAGCATTTTTTGCTAAATGTAAGGCGAGTGTTAATCCCGCCGCGCCGCTGCCAATTATTAACACATCGCAATTGTTTTGTTGATTCATAAATAAAGGATTATCAGGTATTATAGTGTGATATTACCGTTTATTGACACTTTGGAACAGGGGTAACAAGCTCAAATAAGTCTAAATGTAAAAAAAAGTAAAATAAAAAGAACTTTTTTAAAAATGAGTAGTCTTAATTGATGCGTTTGTTACGAGCCAAATGTGCAAAGTGAATTTTTACCCTGAAAATAGATTAGGGTATCGTTAGGAGAAATGGCTCAAATGAGCGAACAGAGCGTCGACCAAGCATTGGTTGAACGGGTGCAGCAAGGTGATAAAAATGCCTTCAACCTATTAGTAACGAAATATCAACATAAGGTGGCCAATTTAGTGTCGCGTTATGTAAGCAATCAAAGTGATGTGCCTGATATAGTACAAGAAGCTTTTATTAAAGCTTATCGAGCATTACCTAACTTTAGAGGAGATAGTGCATTTTATACTTGGTTGTACCGAATAGCAGTAAATTGTGCTAAAAATCATAGCGTGGCACTAGGGCGCAAGCCGCCTAGTAATGACGTTGAGATTGAAGATGCAGAATTTTATGATGGTGGAGATGCACTAAGAGAAAACGCGTCACCAGAAAAAGTATTACTGACGGAAGAAATAAAAAAAGTTATTTTTGATGCCATTAAGCAATTACCAGATGATTTACGTATTGCTATTAACTTTCGAGAAATTGAGGGTTTAAGTTATGAAGAAATAGCCACTATCATGGAGTGCCCAGTTGGTACAGTGCGTTCACGTATTTTTAGAGCACGTGATGCTATAGATAAAAAAATTACTCCTTTGCTGCAAGCAAATTAGTGTGAAAAATTAATTATTTAAGGTAGAAGTATGAGTGAAAGTAAATTTGAGGCAATCTCATCATTAGTTGATAATTATCGAGCTACTGATCACGAATCAGAGCAAGCTATTGATGACATACTCAAGGATGAACACTTATCAACAACATGGCAACATTATCATTTAATCGGTGATGTCATTCGTGATGAAATACCATCGGCATTGCAATTAGATTTATCAGCACAAATTGCTGATGCATTGCAAGATGAGCCTACTATACTTGCGCCAAATCATGTGGAAGGTAAATCTACTAACACTTTTAAAGCCAAGGTTGTTCAGCTTTTTAAACCTCTTGGGCAGTTAGCTATAGCGGCTTCAGCTGCTGGGTTAATGATTATTGGTGTGCAACAAAATGTAGCTGATAACAATGAAATTATTACGCCAAATCAAATTGTACAAACTAAACCTTTAGCTGGCTTTGCCAACCCGGTAAGCTTTAATTATCAACAACCAGTAAAACCTCAAAAACAAGCAGCACTTGAGCAGAGAATTGAGCAGCAACGCCGTTTTCAAGCTTTACTGTCTGACCATCAGCAGCAAATTAAACTAAGTGCAGTAAAAAGTAATGAAACCTCAAACACTAAATCAGAGCCTGATAACAAATTAGATAGTCAATTTGATAAGAAAGTAATTAATTAACTCATTAATACAATCATTGACTGCGTCATAAAAAAGTGAATAATGAGATTATACTCGTTCTACTTAAAAATACAGAATTCAGCTGGAATTAGAAAAGCTTTAGGCAAGGCAGATGAATGTAGTTATAGTCACTCTATTTCAAATTTATCTAACGCCATCTAAAGTTTTTCTAAACTAGCCTTACGGGGAAGTCTAAGTAAATCATACTCCGCGTTACACTTGTTTTTAAGGGAATAACCATTAATAAAAAATGTGCCTTGATTATGAATCGCTTAGACTACCTGAAACTCGACTCTTCAGGTGGAACGAGTGTATAACTTTTTAATGCCCATAATTCTTGAGAAAGCATGAAGTTCTTACTTTTTAAATCACCCTTTATACAATATTTCGTAATTTGTTCTTTTAGTTTTTTTACTAGTTTTTCAGTACTATCAGCTACCGTTGAAAGCGATAGCGACAGTAATATAGCGAAGCTCTCTTTCGAACGCCTTTCAAACGCTCTACGAGAGTTGAACTTTAGTACTTCATTTGTAGTAGTAAAAAATAACCAAGCAGAACCCTATCATTGGTTACATGGCGTGACTGAAGACTCGGAAAATGGCAATCAGGTTGAGCTTGAAATATTAGCCTTACTTAACGGGCCTCGTCGTGATATTTTACGAATTAATGATATCGTGAGTTATATAGAACCTGAATATGCACCCTATTCAATAATGTCTTCTCATATCAGTGGCCCTATTCCAGCAGTATTTGGTCAAGACATTAGTGTGCTTAAGAATAATTATCATTTTGTTTCTGTTGGTAAGAGTCGGGTATTAGGAAGAGTTGCTCAATTGATTCGTATTGTACCAAAAGACACACATCGCTTTGGTTATTGGGTATGGTTAGATCAGGAAAGTGGCTTACTGCTAAAATTAGCAATTATTACGCGTAAAGGGCATTTACTTGAACAGATACAATTTACGCATTTAGAAATTACCGATACTTTATCTGATCATTTAAAACAATTACAAGCAACAGACTTACCTAAAATAATTGATATTACAACTAAACAAGAAGACACTGAATTGACTTGGCAAGTTAATTGGTTACCAAATGGTTTTAAACAAATTAAATCTAATAGACACCGGATCAATACCAGTAAACAAGCGGTGGAGTTTATGTTATTTAATGATGGTTTGGTTGACATATCTGTTTATGTTAATCCTAGTAAAGATAAGCAAAGAGCTATAGAGTTTGCGAATGACGGTGCAACCTTGGTTTTAAATCAAGTTATTAGCAATGTAGAAGTAAGCGTTGTAGGGAAAATACCAGTGGCAAGTGCTAAAAAAATTGTCAAGTCTGTTCGTTTTATTCGTGATCTTGGCACACCTTAACTTAGGTAGATTATCAAAATGTCGGTTTTTAAAATGTTTGTTATTGAAGTTTAATGGAAGAGTTAGCTGAAGTTGTTGCCATTGAAAGTGGGATGATTAGCGTGGTTAGTCAAGTAAAGTCTAGCTGTAATAGTTGTTCGCAAGTCTCTACATGTGCCAGTGGTCAAGTGGCTAAGGCTATACCTCATAAAAAATTATCATTTGTTTTACCAGTACCTACATTATTAAATAACCAGCTCGTTCAGGTTGGAGATTGTGTAGTATTAACATTACCTGAAGTAGATGTACTGCAAAGCGCTTGGCAAGTTTATTTACTGCCGGTTATTGGACTTATATCTTTTTCAGCTCTCGGCCAATGGTTAACAGTCCAAGAAGTGTTGAGTCATGAATTATTGGCATTAGCGATTGGGCTTTTTGGTGGTTATTTAGGCTACAGTTTAGCAAAGTATTTACAAAACCATCCTGAGCATCAGGAAAAGTTGCAGCCTAAAATAGTACGTGTATTACCTAAGCCGCTTGTTGTCGATGTTAAACCTATTGTCTAAAATCATGAACAAAAGATAGCCCCAGCGCACTAAATTCGTTAAAATCACGCCACTCTTGAATTTATAACTTTTACCTGAACTTCCATTTATGAAAAATATTCGAAATTTCTCCATTATTGCCCACATTGATCATGGTAAATCTACACTATCTGATCGTCTAATTCAGCATTGCGGAGGCTTACAAGAACGTGAGATGGAAGCGCAAGTTCTTGATTCAATGGATATTGAACGAGAACGTGGTATTACCATTAAAGCGCAAAGTGTTACTTTGGACTATAAAGCTAAAGATGGGGAAATATACCAGCTTAACTTTATCGATACCCCTGGTCATGTGGATTTTTCATATGAAGTTTCTCGTTCTTTAGCATCTTGTGAAGGTGCCTTGCTTGTTGTCGACGCAGGACAAGGGGTTGAAGCACAAACAGTTGCTAATTGTTATACCGCCATTGAAATGGATTTAGAAGTAATCCCAATTCTTAATAAAATTGATTTACCGCAAGCGGATCCTGAGAGAGTTTGTGAAGAAATAGAACATATTATTGGTATTGATGCTACTGATGCAGTTACTTGTTCGGCAAAAACAGGACTTGGTATCGAAGATGTTTTAGAAACGATTGTAGAAAATATTCCCGCTCCGGAAGGCAGTTACACCGAACCATTACAAGCGCTTATTGTTGATTCATGGTTTGACAACTATCAAGGTGTTGTTTCTTTAGTTCGCGTTATGAATGGAGAAGTGAAAAAAGGCGATAAAATGTTGGTGATGTCTACTGGGCAAGTTCATCAAATAGATAAAGTCGGTATTTTTACGCCAAAGCAAACCGAGACAGGTCTTTTACGTGCAGGTGAAGTAGGTTTTATTATCGCGGGAATTAAAGAAATTCATGGTGCACCAGTTGGTGATACCATAACAATCAGCAAAAAAGAAACAGATAAAGCGTTAGCTGGCTTTCAAAAAGCACAACCACAAGTTTATGCGGGTATTTTTCCAATCAGTTCAGATGATTATGAAAATTTCCGTGATGCGTTAAATAAATTAAGTTTAAATGATGCCTCTTTGTTTTTTGAACCAGAAAACTCTTCGGCTTTAGGTTTTGGTTTCCGTATTGGTTTCCTTGGCATGTTGCATATGGAAATTATACAAGAGCGTTTAGCGCGTGAATATGATCTAGACTTAATCACCACCGCACCAACAGTAAATTATGAAGTTTCTTGTACTAATGGTGATTTATTATCAATTGATAATCCTGCTGATTTGCCTGCAGTTAATAACATTGAAGAAATTCGAGAGCCTATCGTACAAGCAAATATTCTGGTGCCACAAGAATATCTGGGTAACGTAATTACTTTATGTATTGAAAAACGTGGCGTACAAAAAGATCTGATTTATCATGGTAACCAAGTTGCAGTAACTTATGAGTTACCTATGGCTGAAGTGGTTATGGATTTTTTCGATAAACTAAAATCAACTAGCCGTGGCTATGCTTCACTTGATTATAATTTTATCCGTTTTGAACCTGCTGACATGGTACGTGTTGATGTAATGATTAACGGAGATAGGGTCGACGCATTAGCGATGATTACTCATAGAGCTAATTCAGCATCTCGTGGTCGAATGTTAGTTGATAAACTTAAAGAATTGATCCATCGTCAAATGTTTGATATTGCTATTCAAGCAGCAATTGGTAATAACGTAATTGCGCGCACTACAGTGAAGCAATTACGTAAAAACGTTACTGCTAAATGTTACGGTGGTGATATTAGTCGCAAGAAAAAATTATTGCAGAAGCAGAAAGATGGTAAAAAACGTATGAAGCAAGTAGGTAATGTTGAAGTACCTCAAGAAGCGTTTTTAGCTGTACTTAAATTAGATAAATAAAAACAGTACACTCACTTTCCGTCATCCTCATAGTGCATTAATCTATAACTTCAGGGTTGCTGCACATGATTTCGTACAAAATCTTTACGGAATGACGTTTTTCATGGTCAAGTGAATAGATACAAAAATATATAATGTTACTTATTTTTAGGATGTTACTTAAAGGAACCCTATGGCAGTTTATTTTTCAATCATTTTAGTGGCAATTACTGTGTTAACAGGCATTGTGTGGTTCGCTGATAAGTTTTATTTAGCGCACCAACGAAAGCTTAAAGCTGTTGCCGCACAAACGGAAGCCAAAGAGAAAAGTGGCGTTGAATTAACTTCAAATACCATGGAAACCTTGATGGAGCCTTCGGTATTAGTAGATACTTCAGTACAAGTATTTCCTGTTATTGCTTTTGTTCTAATTTTGCGTTCCTTCTTATATGAGCCTTTTCAAATACCTTCGGGCTCTATGATGCCGACTTTGCTTGATGGTGATTTTATTTTAGTTAATAAATTTAACTATGGTTTAAAAGATCCTGTAGCTCGCAATAAATTTTTTGATGTTGGTTTGCCTGAGCGAGGTGATGCCGTGGTGTTTAAATATCCTCGTGATCCTCGTATTGATTATATTAAGCGAGTGATTGGTTTACCGGGAGATCGTATTATTTACCGTAATAAATCGCTATATATTAAAGAGGCATGTAAAACTTCTGATGAAAAATGCCCTGAATTTGTACAAGTGATTAATAGTTTTACTAACAAGTATCAAGGACCAGACGCCGAAAAAGGTCTAAATCAATTTGAGGCCGTTATGTTAAATAAAACACATAATATTTTAAATGATCAGTATACCATGTCGAGAACAGGCCATTATTTTCAGCAATCAGGAACAGCTGAAGATGAGTTTTTAGTCCCAGCAGGTAATTATTTTGTTATGGGTGATAATAGAGATAACTCTTTAGATGGCCGTTTTTGGGGGTTTGTACCTGAAGAAAATTTAGTAGGCCAAGCCGTGGCTATTTGGATGAGTTTTGACTTTGACCGTGGTGAAGATAGCTTTCTACCAAGTTGGGTTCCAACCAATATTCGTTTTGATCGTATTGGTGCAATTAATTAATGCTGAACCATTTTAAAGAAACACATAATCAAGCGATTACTAAGCTATCTAAAAAGATTGGCTATACTTTTAATGAGCCTAACTTGCTTATTCAAGCATTAACGCATCGTAGTGCTAAAGGTCAGCATAATGAAAGGTTAGAGTTTTTAGGTGACTCCATTTTAGGTTTTGTTATTGCAGAAGCACTCTTTGAGCAGTTTCCTAAGCATGACGAAGGTGATTTGACGCGTATGCGCTCGAGCTTAGTAAAAGGAGTTACCTTAGCAGAGCTTGGCCGTGATTTTAACTTGGGCGACCACCTTATTTTAGGGCCAGGTGAATTAAAAAGTGGTGGTCACAGGCGTGAATCAATACTAGAAGATGCCATTGAAGCTATTATTGGCGCGGTTTATTTAGATTCAGATATTTCTCGTTGCAAGACTCTGATTCTATCTTGGTTTGCTCAACGTTTGAGTGCAATTAAACCGGGAAATGAACAAAAAGATCCGAAAACACGTTTACAAGAATACTTGCAAGGCAGAAAAATAGCATTACCTGTCTATGATGTCATTGATACCAGTGGTCAGTCACATAACCAACAGTTTATTGTACGTTGCTTAACTGAGGTTATAGATAAAGAAGTGATTGCCAAAGGTACCAGTAGGCGAAAGGCAGAACAGGCAGCGGCTCAACAAGTGCTTGTTCTGTTAGAAGCAAAAAATGTGAAGAATAAGGCTGCTAAATCACAGCAAAGCCAAAATAAAGACAGTAAAGTTAAAACACTTAAAGTTGAAGTAAAGCAAAGTAAAAAGGCAAAATAGAATATGACTAACTCGAACTCTCCAGCTACCCATGCAGGCTTAATTGCCATCGTTGGTCGCCCCAACGTCGGAAAATCTACCTTACTTAATGCTTTGCTTGGGCAAAAAATTAGTATTACTTCGCGTAAGCCGCAAACTACTCGTCATCGTATTTTAGGTATTTTAACTGAAGAACATCAACAAGCTATTTTAGTCGACACTCCTGGCTTACATTCAGACGAAAAACGTGCGATCAATCGGTTGATGAATCGTGCAGCGAGTAGCTCAATTGCTGAAGTTGAATTAGTCTTGTTTTTAGTTGAGGGTACTCATTGGACACCTGATGATGAATTGGTGATGAATAAAATTAAAAAAAGTGGTTCTTCTTGTATATTAGTTGTTAATAAAATAGACAATATTAGCGAGAAAGATGATTTGTTACCGCATTTACAAAAACTAGGTGCTATGCATGACTTTAACGATATAGTACCTATTTCAGCTAGTAAAGGTCACGGTGTTGATACTATTCGTAAACTTTGTTTAGCATCTTTACCTGCAGGAGACTTTTGGTTTCCTGAAGATCATATTACGGATCGTTCTAGTCGTTTTATGGCCTCAGAGATTATTCGTGAAAAATTGATCCGCTTTACTGGAGATGAATTACCTTATTCTATTACGGTTGAAATTGAACAATTTAAGATGGATGACAAAGGCATTATCCATATAAATGCGTTAATTTTAGTTGAACGAGATAGTCAAAAACGAATGGTTATTGGTAATAAAGGTGAGCGTTTGAAAACTATTGGTCAAGAAGCTAGACGTGATATGGAAAGCTTGTTTGACAGTAAAGTGTTTTTAGAAACTTGGGTTAAAGTGAAGTCAGGCTGGGCCGATGATGAACGCGCTCTTAGAAGCTTAGGTTATGGCGATGAGTATTCAGGCTAGACAAATTTAAATTATGATCTTGCAATACACATTCTCAATTACAAACTCGATAGTATTAAGTTAATAATTAGGTAATTAAATGGATGAGCAAAAGGCATTTGTTATACATGTTCGTCCGTTTCAAGAAAATCAGCAGTTAGTCGAATTGTTGACTGAGTACGATGGTAAGGTGTCTGCCCTTGTTTATGTTGGCCAATCTAAACGGTCAATTAAAAAAGCCTTGTTACAGCCTTTTTTACCGTTAACGGTAGCCTTTAAAGAAAATGGTCGACAAAATAGTAGCTTAAGAATGCTAACCCGTGTTGAGGCAAATTCAAAATCGTACATATTAACTAAAAATAGTCTCTATAGTGCTTTTTACCTTAATGAATTATTAGTTCGCTTGTTAACGGATGATATTATTTGTGAGAAGCTTTTTTCCCAATATCAATCCACGATTACAGCACTATCGCAAGGTTTAGCCATTGCTCCGCAATTAAGAGAATTTGAATTAAGTTTGTTAGATGAACTAGGGTTATCGCTAGACTTTACTCCGGTATTTGAAGGTAATAGTGAGCATGTTGCTGGTTTCTATTATGTAGCAGAGCAAGGCTTTATCCCCGCTTACCAATACTCGATAAACAATATCACGACACCTTGGTTTAATACTTTACATTTACAAGCAATAGCTGGGCAAGACTACGATAATAACAAGCCTGAATTAAAGGGCGTAGAGCTAACGTTTAAGCTGTTGATGCGACAAGTTTTTCATCATCTACTTGAAGGTAAGCCACTTAATAGTCGTAAGTTATTTGTAATGAAAAAATACAATATAAAATAGTGAACAGAAACAATAACAGCAAGCTAGCAAGACGCAAAACAAATAAAATTAAGAGAATAATAATGAATGATATACTTTTAGGCATCAATGTTGACCATATCGCGACTCTTCGCCAAGCACGTGGCACTAACTATCCCGATCCAGTTTATGCGGCAAGTGTTGCTGAACATGCTGGTGCGGATGGTATTACCGTGCATTTACGTGAAGATAGACGTCATATTCAAGACAGAGATATTCATGTATTAAAACAGACACTACACACCCGCATGAACTTTGAAATGGCGGTAACAGATGAAATGGTAAACATTGCTTGTGATGTTAAACCCGCCTTTTGTTGTTTGGTACCAGAGAAACGTGAAGAGCTAACTACCGAAGGTGGTTTAGATGTGGTTGGTCAATTAGCTAAAGTATCAGATGCAGTGCAAAAGCTAACCGCAGTTGGTATAGAAGTCAGTTTATTTATAGATGCGGATAAAGCGCAAATTGATGCGGCTTTAGCGAGTAAAGCTCCTTATATAGAAATTCACACTGGGCACTATGCTGATGCAGGCTCTGAGGTAGCACAACAAGCTGAATTAGTTCGCTTAATTGGAGGGATTAAATATGCTCATAATCTTGGTTTAAAAGTGAATGCCGGGCATGGCTTAAACTATTTTAACGTTAAACCGATTGCCGCTATTGAAGAAATAATTGAACTAAACATTGGCCATGCCATTATTGCTCGTGCTGTGATAGATGGTTTAGATAAAGCAGTGCGTGACATGAAGAAATTGATGTTAGAAGCTAGATTATAAAATAAAATACTTTAGATACGTCACTAGACAATGGTAAAACATTTCACATTTTCAGAGAGTTAACTATAGTTGTTTTCAGGTAGCATAATACATTTTCTTGTGGCTTGTTTTTGTACTATACTTAAGGCTGAGTATTAGCGGTATTCGGATTTTTCTCTGTACCCATATTCCTAGTTTAGTTTGATTATAGTATTTATATAAAGGAATATGAAAGAGGAGTTATTCATGCAAGCACAAGCAAAGTCTATGTTAGAAAGGCGTCAAACGCCACCAGAGCATTCTATCTGGTGGAAAAAATTGTCATTGGCGCAAAAGTTCTCTGCTAGCAGCTTAGGGAAATTTGGCTACGAATTATCTTTTGTTCGGAATGAGCAAGGGCGTAATTTGGCTGTATTAACGTGTGATTCAGGTGTTGCCGTAATAACTGAAGATGGTGACATTAATACCTCCCCTAATATACATATTCGTGATTAATTGCAGTGTCCTTAGCTTATAGATAAAAAATATCATTTCAAGTGAGTATTAAACTAAAGTATTGTCTTTATTGAGTTCCGCTAATAACTTAGGCGCAGCAGTTGATACTTGTTCTATTTGTTCAAAAAACTCTAAAAATTCAGGCTCTAAATGATCCAGGGTAACACCACTTTTAAGTTGTGTTTCTAATTCTTGGCAGATATTAGTTAAATTAGGTACGCCAGTATAACAGCAAGCCCCATTGAGCTTATGAATCAAATTTTTGAGCTGATTTGTATCTTGATTTACTAAAGCTTTACTAATACTTCTTTGACTCTCAGTGAGACTATCTACTAGACCTGTTAACATTTCTATTGCTAAATCTTCTTTGCCTCCTGTGCGCTTAACTGCTAATGACCAATCAATTACTGCTGAAGTTTTATTTGTTATTGTCAGGGGGTTTTTAGTTATTTGTGTTGTCTTTGAGGCCTTTGATAAATGCTGTTTGTTGGAATTAATAAAGTGATTAACGTCACAGTATTCATAAATAATATGACTAAGCATAGTTTCATCGATAGGTTTAGTCATATAAGCATTAAACCCCTGTTGTTGCATTTTTTCTTTCTCGCCACTTAAGGCGTGAGCAGTAACCGCGATAATGGGTGTTTTACTATTACATGTGTCCTTTTTTATTGCTTTTAACGTGCTTATGCCATCCATTATTGGCATTTGAATATCCATAAAGATCAAATCAAAACTTTCATTTTTACATAGTTCAAATGCTTTCATGCCATTCTCGGCAAGTACAACTTCATTCACTTGCTCAAGGAGTAAAGCATTTATTAATTTTAAGTTTGCTTCATTATCGTCAACAGCTAATACTTTGATGGGTAATATCTTCCTAGTAGGAGGATATAAGTTATCTTGCTCAGCAAATAAGGCTGTATAGAGTTTATAAGCGGTAACTGGCTTGCTTAAGCAACTCATAGCACCGTTAGCAAGTAAGGCATCTTGTAAACTAGGTGAATTACTATTAATTGCTAAATGAACATTGGTGATTTGTGGTTTTATTTGCGTTATTATTTTTTTCAAATCACTTAATGCTGTGGCATTTCTATCATGGCCTATCAGTGCATAATCAAAGCTTGTGTTAGCTTGTTTTGATTCATCCAGTGCTTTAGTTAATTGGCTGATACTGTCAACTTGGGTAACCTGCATCCGCCAATTGAGTAGAATATCATAAGTGGCGGCTCTACTATGCAAGTGTGGCTCATAATATAAAATAGTTTTATTTGCTAAGCAAAGTGTGTCGAGCTCGTTGCTAAGCGGTACCGTATTAACACCACACTCGAACTTAAACCAAAAAATTGAACCATTATTCTCTCGTGAACTAAAACCGACATCTCCTTTCATTTCATAAGCAAGCCGTTGGCAAATAACTAGCCCTAAACCTGTTCCTCCGTGTAATCGCGTTATGCTCTGATCTGCTTGGGAAAAAGCTTTAAAAATGGCTTGTTGTTGATCGCTATTCATTCCAATGCCAGTATCCGTTACGGTTATTTTTATTGCTGTTCGTTTCGCGCCAGCAGCTTTAAAGGTAATATCAATAACGACCGAACCTTGCTGAGTAAACTTTATTGCGTTACTAACTAAATTACTCATAATTTGCTTAATACGCATAGCATCGCCTAATAGCGAGTCAGGTATTGAGTTATCAATTTTGATAGATAATTCTATGTTCTTTTTATGGGCACTGGGTGCAAGTAGAACCAGTGTATCTTCAATTGCCTCTCGTAATGAAAATGGAATGCTTTCTATCACCATTTTACCCGCATCAAGTTTGGAAAAGTCGAGGATATCATTAATAATGGTAAGTAGGTTGTTTGCCGATCTATCAATAGTTTGCAAGTAATCTCGTTGTGTGTCACTAAGTGGTGTTTTAAGTACTTGCCGGGTAAAACCAATAACGCCATTTAACGGCGTACGCAATTCGTGGCTCATATTTGCTAAAAATTCAGATTTTATCTTACTGACTTCTTGGGCTTTTTTCTTAGCAATAGTCAATTCAACATTTTGAATTTCAAATTGCTCTAAACTTTCACGTAGATCAACCGTAGCTTGATCAATACTACCTTGCATTTCATTTTGGTAATTACCTAATGACTGTGCCATGGCATTGATACCATTTTTTAAAAAATTTAGCTCGCCTACCAGTTGACCACTTACTCTGCTTTCAAGTTTACCTTCACGAATACGGTCGATAGCTTGCACCATAGAATTAACTGGTTTAGCTACATTTCGAATAAGCTTTAAGGCAAAAATAGTACTGAGTAATGACGCAAGAAAAGCCATGGTAAATGCAATAATGTATTGGCTTTGTTGCTTGAACTTAATTCTACTCTTATCTATTTGTAAGGCGATGTAGCCCATAGTGTATGGTATACCATCTTTTTTGTTTTCATCTATAATCGGACTACGGAAAATTATAAAGTCGTCAGTGTGTTCACTTTGAGTATAAGATGGAATTTTGAGTCCTGCTTTTAACCGCATTAGATTGGTGTCGCCATGATAAGCACTAGTAACAAAAATTTGGTTGTCTAGGGTGAATACCGCGATACTTTTGACAATACCAGATTGACTACGATGCGTATCGCTAATAATGCGGCGAAGTTCTTCGCGATTATTATTAATAAGTGGAGTTTTACCTGTAATGGCAAGTGGCTCAATAATACTTTGGGCCCTTAAATTTAAAAATTCATCCAGTTCGCTACTACGGCTATAAGAAAAATAGCCCGCAAGACCAAAACCAATTAAGGCTGTTGGTACAATCGTAAGTAATACAACCCAATCTTTGAGGCTTATTTTATGCATTTTTCCATCGTATTTAATAGGGTAACTAGTGTAAAATGATCATCCTGATAATGGCTATGATGGCATAATGCTCAGGTAAATAAAAACTTTTATTGGCAAGCACTCTGGATACAATTAATGGCAAACTTTTTTAAAGAAAACAAAAAAAAGCAAGTTAACAAACAATCAACGAAAACAAACACCGTTATTATTGATAAATTAGATTTTAATGGTTGTGGTGTGGGGCGATATCAGCAAAAACCTATTTTTGTTGCGGGTAGCTTGCCTAGTGAAACGGTTGAAATTCGTATCATAGAGCAAAAAAACAAATATAGTTTAGCAAAGTTACTAAAGGTTAACAAAGCGAGTGAATATAGAGTTGTTGCTCAATGTCAGCACTTTAGCACTTGTGGAGGTTGTGATTTACAACACCTTGATTATGCCGAGCAATTGTTATTTAAACAAAACAAAGTAGCAGAATTATTTTCTCGTAGTGATATTTCAAGGGAATTACTCAATCAATTGCCTTGGCAAAAACCAATTCAGAGTAGCCAATGGCACTATCGTCGTAAAGCGAGGATAGGAGTACAGTTTAATAAAAATTCTCAAGCTATAATAGGTTTTCGGCAAAAAGCGACTAATCAGCTTGTTGCTGTTAAATCATGCCCGGTATTGGTAAAACCAGCAGATGATATTTTTCCAATACTAAAAACGCTGTTAGCGAAGTTAACAGTTAAAAAAGCGATTGGTCATATAGAGGTTATAGCCACTGACATTACTGAAAATAACACTAATAATCTTACTTTAGTGGTTCGTCAAATTAGATTGATAAATGATCATGATCGCCAACTTTGGCAAGAATATGCAGAAAAAAATGCTTGGACTGTGCACTTTTTAGAAAGTAAAAAAGAGTCAGAAAACAGTGACAAGCAGGTAGACACTTTAGTTGATAAACTAAGCTATCAATTACATGGTGATATACAGGTTAATTTTTCTAACACTGATTTTATTCAAATCAATCAGCAAGTGAATTTAGCTATGATAGAGCAAGCGATTGCTTGGTTAAAGCCCGAGCCGGATGATCTGGTGCTAGATTTATTTTGTGGTTTAGGTAATTTTAGCTTACCACTGGCGAAAAGAGTTGCCAAGGTAGTGGGTGTTGAAGGTGTTCAAGTTATGGTGGATAAGGCAGTCTCTAATGCCAAAAACAATGGAATTGATAACTGTCAATTTTATCAAACCGACTTAAACAGCCAATGGTTATCAAGCAACTGGGCAAAAAACAACTTTACTAAAGTGTTGCTAGATCCAGCTAGAGCGGGAGCAGAGCAAGCTGTTGAACAAGTTACTCAATTAAATATAGCGACAATTCTATACGTTAGTTGTGACCCAACAACTTTAGCAAGAGATAGTAAAATATTGCTAAATAAAGGTTACAAAACAATCAAAATAGGCCTAATAGATATGTTTGCTCAAACAAAGCATATTGAGACTATGGTACTGTTTCAACGTTAAAAATTACTTAGTCATTAAATAAAGGAATACTCATGGTTTCGGTGCGTAAATCTCATCAGGTAGTTAGTGTAAATTTCCAGCATTGGTTGGCAGAGCAAGCTTTACCCATGAGTAAACAACAAGCACTAGAATTAGCATGGCAAAATGTTGGTAAGTATTATCAGCAACAAGAAGCGCATCTATTAAAAGCGATGGAAATGGTGGAGATTTTATCAAACTTAAATTTAGATAAAGACTCTTTAGTCGCAGCATTTTTAACACCATTATTGGAAGCAAGCCTAATTTCGAAAGATTTTGTTGATGAGTACTGTAACAAAGAAGTGGTGATGCTTTGCCAAGGGGTAGAGCAAATGGCCGCTATTAAAGGCTTAGGACAACCAAACGCTAATAATTCAGTTAATCAATCAACAATACTTTCATCCAATAAAGTTGACAATATTCGCCGTATGCTACTTGCTATGGTGGAAGACGTACGCGCCGTAGTCATTAAACTTGCGGAACGTTTATGTGATTTGCGTGAACAAAAAAATACTGATGAAGAGAGTCGCGTATTAGCTGCAAAAGACAGTGCAAATATTTATGCTCCGTTAGCAAACCGTTTAGGCATAGGCCAACTGAAATGGGAATTAGAAGATATTTCTTTTCGTTATTTGCATCCCCAAGTGTATAAAAAAATAGCGAAGCTATTAGATGAAACACGCCTTGAACGAGAACGTTATATGGATGACTTTGTTGGCAACTTAAATCAACAATTAAAAGAGTTAAATATTAACGGTACTGTATATGGCCGTCCAAAGCATATTTATAGTATTTCGAAGAAAATGCAACAAAAGTCGTTAGACTTTGAGCAGCTTTTTGATGTGCGAGCGGTTCGTATTGTGGTCGAAAAAGTACAAGATTGTTATTCAGCCCTAGGGATAGTGCATACCCAGTGGCACCATTTGGCAAATGAGTTTTCTGATTATGTGGCAACACCAAAGCCAAACGGTTATCAATCCATTCATACTGTTGTACTAGGGCCTGAAGGTAAATCAATTGAAATACAAATTAGAACCGGACAAATGGACGATGATGCTGAGCTAGGTGTTGCCGCTCATTGGCGTTACAAAGAGGGACCGTCGGGTGGCAAAAGTAGCAGTAAAACGAATAGCTTTGATGAAAAAATTGGTTGGTTGAGGAAAATTCTGCAGTGGCAAGACGATGTGAGTGAAAGTGGTGAACTATTAGATGAACTTCGCAGCCAAGTATTTGAAGATAGAATTTATGTTTTTACCCCAAGCGGTGATGTTATTGATTTACCTATGGGGGCTACCCCGTTAGATTTCGCTTACTATATTCACTCAAATGTCGGGCATTGCTGTATTGGTGCTAAAGTTTTTGGCAAGATTGTTCCTTTTACTCATCGATTGAAAACCGGCGATCAGGTCGAAATATTAACTAGCAAGCAAGCTAATCCAAGTCGTGATTGGCTTAACCCTAATTTACATTATATTTATTCGTCTCGTGCACGTGCAAAAGTTCAACACTTTTTTAAATTACAAGATAGAGACAAACATCTTGCGCAAGGTAAGGCATTACTCGATGCAGAGCTGGATAAGCTAACTCACTTTACTGTCAGTCAAAGCCAATTAAAAGAGGCTGCAGTGCGTTTTAATGTTAAAACGATAGACGATTTATATACTGCTATTGGCTCAGGTAATGCGCGATTACAGCAGATTATCAATTACTTTAAACAATTTGATGATAAGTTGAAGCCGACAGTTGATATTGATCCACAAAGTTTAGTGAGAGAACCTCAAACGAGTAAAAAGCTAACGAGTGATAACAATGGCATTACTGTGTCGGGCGTGGGTAATTTATTAACGCATATGGCTAAGTGTTGTTCGCCAGTACCTGGTGATGCTATTTCAGGCTTTATTACGCAAGGGCGTGGTATTTCTGTTCATCGTCAAGATTGTGAACAATTAGCGAATGCATTAACTCAGCAAGGTGAACGTTTTGTTGAGGTACAATGGGGACTTGATGATCATCAAAGTTATCAAGCCAGTGCACAAATAATTGCCAGTGACAGGCAAGGTTTGTTTCGTGATATTTCTACCATTATAGCCAATGAAAAAGTTAGTATTGTCGGTATTGATAGCAATAGCGATAGTGCAAAACAAACCATGAGTATGATCATTAACATGGAAGTGACGAGTAGTGAGTTATTGACTAGAGTAATAGAAAAACTACGTCAATTAGATGATGTCGTTGACGTAAAAAGACTTTAAATGTATACCCATGATACTTCAATATGCGCGTTTCAGGATGCCTGAGCGATTCATGATCAAGGCGCATCTTTTTATTAAGGGTTATTCCCTTAAAAATAGATGTAACGAAGAACATGATTTGCTCAGACATCCCCGTAGGGCTGGTTTATAAACGTTTTATGCCACGTTATTGATTTCGACAATGGAACAACCATTCTCTTCAATCAAAGCCTTGCCTAAAGACGTTTCTAATTCCAGCTGAATCCGACATATTGAAGTAACATGGGTATGGAGCAAAATAACAGTAGTTAAGAGAAATTAAATAGATGTTAAATAGTAACGCTTCGATAGATAAATTACGCTGGATAATGACACGATTACGTGATCCAGAAACGGGCTGTCCTTGGGATGCAAAACAAGATTTTGCTTCAATTACCGCACACACTTTAGAAGAAGCTTATGAGGTGGTTGATGCCATTGAACAGCAAGACTTTGTTGAGCTAGAAAAAGAGTTGGGTGATCTATTATTTCAAGTGATCTTTTATAGTCAACTGGGTCAAGAACAGCAATTATTTGATTTTGACAAAGTCGTTGCTGCGATTTGTGAAAAATTAATTCGTCGACATCCACATGTCTTTGCTGGTAGTTCATTGACGACAGATACGGAAATAAAAGCGAATTGGGAAAATGAAAAAACTAAAGAAAGATCAGCAAAACAAACGCAGAAAAACAACCTAAATCCAATAAGTGTTTTGGCTGATATCCCTAAAAACTTACCAGCATTATCACAAGCAGCAAAAATTCAAAAGCGTTGTTCTCATGTTGGTTTTGATTGGCATGATATTAACGATGTATTTGCTAAAATAGAAGAAGAAGTACTTGAAGTAAAAGAAGAGTTAGAAGCTAAAGAAATAAATAAAGCAGCATTAGGCGAAGAGCTTGGCGATTTAATGTTTGCGGTAGTGAATTTATGTCGTCACGCTAAACAAGATCCTGAAACGCTGTTACGTCAAGCGAATAAAAAATTTACAAAACGTTTTCATGGTGTTGAAGAGCAAGTTAGTGAGTCAGGCAGAGGTTTTTCACAGCATAACCTTGAACAGTTAGAGCAATATTGGCAACAAGTTAAAGAACAAGAGAAAAGTTGATGGCAAAAATTTCATTATCAAACATTGCTTTAGGCAAAGATTTATTAGCAAAGAACAGTCATGTGACTATTGGCTTAACTAATCCTAAAACGCCTAGTAACGTTGGCGGAATTATGCGCGCAGCCGGGTGCTATAGTGTTGATCAAGTAATTTATACGGGTCATCGCTATACCCATGCGGCAAAGTTTATTGGTTCAAAAAATAATACCGACACTCAGAAGTCGAGTGATCAAATTCCACTGATTGCAATAGAGGACTTTTTGCATTTAAAACAGCAAAGTATTGAACAACAACTGGCAAAACTTCCAGAATCAACTAAGATTATTTGTGTAGATTTAGTCGAAGGAGCGATACCGCTGCCTCACTTTCAGCATCCAGAGCAAGCCTTGTATATTTTTGGACCTGAAGATGGCACCATCAGCCAAGCCGTGATTGATAAAGCTGATGATGTGGTTTATGTACCTACTGTTGGTTGTATGAATTTAGCCGCCTCAGTAAATGTACTACTGTATGATAGATTGGCTAAATCACTGATACAACAAGATAAGTTGGGTACTGATAATACGCTTATTCGAAAAAGTAGAGATACTAACAACCAAGCTAAAGTTAAGGTTAAAATGTCACAGGGATAGATACAATGGAAAAAGTCATTAACGAAAAGTCAGAGATAAATTTAAATATAGCGTTAACTCAATGTCCAGTTTCATCACAGGTGCAAAGCAAGACTAAGAAGTTTCTATTAAAAGTTACAGGATTGATGTTTGTTGGTTTAGCAATTTTAGGTGTTATTTTACCCATATTACCAACCACGCCATTTCTGCTTGTAGCTGCAGCTTGTTTTGCTAAATCATCACCACGTTTACAGAAAAAACTACTGGCGAACAAAACGTTTGGTCCATTAATTCATGAATGGCAACAACATCGCTGTATTCCTCGTAAGGCTAAACGAGTCGCTTTACTGACTATAATCCTATCTGTTGTTTGGTCAGCTTATTTATTGAAAAGTCTTATGCTAACAGTATTGGTTTTTGCACTTGTTATCGGGCCTTTTATATTTCTCTGGCGTTTACCGATAAGTAAATAGCTAAAGAAATTTTTGTGATTATACCATTGCGTATAAAGAAGTGCCCATTAAAACGGCTTGGGCGACATTAGAACAAATATAATATGTGTAGATATGGTTTATTCTACATCAAGAAAGTTTTGCTTGTTCTAACTTCGCTGACACAGCTCTGAATTGACTCATTCATTATTTCACTTGGAATTACACGTAGATGATTTATCTACGTGTTGTTAAAGGAGCTAAAAAGCGTTAGTGATTTGTTAAAAGCCATTTATAAAGCAAACTTCGAAGACTTACTGGTTAGGTTGCTCTTCACAATTACATTTCATTAACTTAAAGCTTTATTTACTAAATCGGCTAAATGTTTAGGTAACGTTAGTGATAGGGCAATTTCATGACCACGATCAGACATCTTCTTCCAAGTTAGTTTTACTATACGAATAATTTTTTCTTCGTTATCAGCTGCAATATATTGCGCGGCAAAGTCATCAAAATAGTGCTCAAGGAAAACTAAGCAAGCCACATCTTCTAAGGTTTGGCTATCATCATTTTCTTTTGCTTTTCCTTGACGAATTAAGTCCTTACGAATGATTGTCGCGGTTTGCTCTGCTTGCTCAGTGGTATAACCACATTCAAGCATAATCGATGCTGTCAGTTCGCCATGAAATTTTCCTAAAGCAATACGCCACTGATAATAACCAGCCTTGCCTTGTTCAAATTCATTGCGTTTTAAGTGCCAACGTTTAATGTGCTGAGCGCGAACAGCTATTTGTAATAATTCACTGCTCTCAATCCAATATTTCGCTAAACACTGGGACATGCGTTGACCATATAGTAGTTCTTTAGGCTGTTCTACTCCATTGACCAAGGTGGTATTACTGTCGGTTTGGTTAATATTGTCTATCGCGGATAAAACTTTTTTTAGTGGTGTTGTCATGATGTTAGCTAAGTCATTAATTGGATATTTATGATAACCATTTATCATCAACAAAAAAATGCTTATTTTTAACGTTCATGGGCGTGTTGTTATTGTTGTTAGCCTCGCTTTTACGTATAATGTTTTCCCGTCCTGCTTTATTTATATTTACTTTGCCCTTCATTCGTTTTTTAGTGATTTTTTGACTAAAACGCAAGGCAGTTATTGGTAATAATATTGTAAATACAAAGCGCAAAATTTCTGTTTTCCTTACATCGGTGTAGACATGACAACTAGATATATTTTTGTTACTGGCGGCGTAGTTTCGTCTCTTGGTAAAGGGATTGCGGCAGCATCGCTAGCAGCAATCCTTGAAGCACGTGGTTTAAAAGTAACCATGTTAAAACTTGACCCTTATATTAACGTTGATCCAGGCACTATGAGCCCAATTCAACATGGTGAAGTTTTTGTTACCGAAGATGGCGCAGAAACCGATCTTGATTTAGGCCATTATGAGCGCTTTATTCGCACCAAAATGACTAAACGGAATAACTTTACGACAGGCCGAATCTATCAAGATGTTTTAGCACAAGAGCGTAGAGGTGAATTTTTAGGTGCAACCATCCAAGTAATTCCACATATTACTAATGATATTAAGCGTCGTGTTATTGAGGGCGCTGAAGGCTACGATATCGCTATGGTTGAAGTAGGTGGTACGGTTGGTGACATGGAGTCTCAACCATTTTTAGAAGCAATTCGTCAGTTAGGTACAGAAGTAGGGCGTGAGCGCGCTATGTTTATGCACCTAACATTAGTTCCTTATCTAGCGGCTTCTGGTGAAATTAAAACTAAACCAACTCAGCACTCAGTAAAAGACTTACGCTCGATTGGTATTTTCCCTGATATTCTTGTATGTCGCTCTGATCGTACTATCCCAAATAATGAGCGTGCTAAAATTTCATTATTTACTAATGTTGAATCAAAAGCTGTGGTATCAATGCCGGATGTTGACAGTATTTATAAGATTCCAGCCTTGTTGAAATCACAGGGCACAGATGAACTCGTTGTTAAGCGTTTTGGTTTAGATGTTCCTGAAGCTGACTTAACTGAATGGGAAGAAGTGCTTTATCATGAAGCTAACCCTAAAGGTGAAGTCACTATTGGTATGGTAGGCAAGTACACTGAATTACCAGACGCGTATAAATCAGTAAATGAAGCATTAAAACATGCAGGCCTTAAAAACCAACTAACAGTTAATATCAAATACGTTGACTCACAAGATGTCGAAGTCAAAGGTGTTGATATTTTAGCTGAACTTGACGCAATATTGGTACCGGGTGGATTTGGCGAACGTGGTGTTGAAGGTAAAATTTTAGCGGCACAATATGCGCGTGAAAATAAAGTACCTTATTTGGGTATTTGTTTAGGTATGCAAGTAGCCTTAATTGAGTTTGCTCGTAATGTTGCTGGTTTAACTGATGCACACAGTACAGAATTTAATGCTGAAACACCTTACCCTGTGGTGGGCTTGATCAGCGAGTGGCTTGATGAAGAAGGCCAAGTTGAGTATCGAAGCGAGCAATCAGATTTGGGTGGAACGATGCGTTTAGGCTCACAATTGTGTCACCTTATGAAAGGTACCAAGGCGTGCGACGTATATGGCAGTGAAACAATTAATGAGAGACACCGTCATCGTTATGAGGTAAATAATAACTACCGTGAGCAATTAAGCAAAGCGGGTATAGTATTTTCGGGGTTATCAACCGATAAAAGTTTAGTTGAGGTGATTGAAATACCGGATCACCCATGGTTTATTGCTGGACAGTTCCATCCGGAGTTTAATTCAACTCCACGAGATGGACATCCATTATTTGAAAGCTTTGTTGCTGCTTCTTTTGAACATCAAAAACAGCAATCTAGCTAACTCAATCGCAATTATAAACCGTAGCCATGTGCTACGGTTTTTGTTTAAAGAATATAATTGAAGTGAAAATTTAAATTTAACCGTCGTAAAGGAAAAATAATGTCAAACATTAGTAAAATTTTAGCACGTGAAATCATGGATTCTCGCGGAAACCCAACAGTTGAAGCCGATGTATATCTTGAATCAGGCGCCTTTGGTCGTGCAGCAGCTCCTTCTGGCGCATCAACAGGCTCTCGTGAAGCATTAGAATTACGTGACGGTGATAAAGCTCGTTATTTAGGTAAAGGTGTATTAAACGCAGTTGCAGCTATTCGTAACAATATTACTCCGGCACTAGTTGGCCAGAATGCTTTAGAGCAAGCGAACATCGATCAAATTATGATTGATTTAGATGGCACTGAAAACAAAGAACAGTTTGGTGCCAATGCCATTTTAGCCGTTTCATTAGCCGTTGCTAAAGCCGCAGCTGTAGATAAAGGCGTACAATTATTTGAACATATCGCTGATTTAAATGGTACTCCGGGTGTTTATAGCTTGCCAGTACCTATGATGAACATCATCAACGGTGGTGAACATGCAGATAACAACGTAGATATCCAAGAGTTTATGGTGCAACCTGTTGGCGCTAAAAACTTTAGTGAAGCATTACGTATGGGTGCTGAAATCTTCCATGCACTGAAAAAAGTATTATCAGCGAAAGGTTTAAATACAGCTGTTGGTGATGAAGGTGGTTTTGCCCCTGATTTAGCTTCAAATGCTGATGCTTTAGCGGTAATTAAAGAAGCCGTTGCTGCTGCTGGTTATGAGTTAGGTACAGATGTTACTTTGGCAATGGATTGTGCTGCTTCTGAATTTTACGATAGCGAGAAAGGTATTTATGACCTTAAAGGCGAAGGTAAGCAATTTACCTCAAATGAGTTTTCTGATTTCTTAGGTGAACTTTGTAAAGAATACCCAATTGTTTCAATTGAAGATGGTTTAGACGAATCTGATTGGGATGGTTTTAAATACCAAACTGATTTACTTGGTGACAAAGTACAAATTGTTGGTGATGATTTATTTGTAACTAATACTAAGATATTCAAACGTGGTATTGATACTGGCGTTGCCAACTCAATCTTAATTAAGTTTAACCAAATTGGTTCATTAACAGAAACGCTTGCGGCAATTCAAATGGCTAAAGCGGCAGGTTACACTGCGGTTATCTCTCATCGTTCTGGTGAAACTGAAGATGCAACGATTGCTGATTTAGCGGTAGGCACAGCAGCAGGTCAAATCAAAACTGGTTCTTTATGTCGTTCTGATCGTGTTTCTAAATACAATCAATTATTACGTATTGAAGAGTTTTTAGGTGATAAAGCGGTATATAACGGTTTATCTGAAATCAAAGGTCAATAACCACCAAATTTTTTGCTATTTAGCTCAATAGCAGCGTTGCTTGTACTCATTGACTAAAGTCAACTCCGTGCAAGCGCCTTGCTCTTGAACTAATTAGCTTCAATTTGATTGGTTATATCAGTATATATCTAAAAATAAGTTAAACCGAGCCATTGTGCTCGGTTTTTATTTATCTGACATTGTATCTTTTTAGCGCAATCAAGTATGCTTAGGTATATTGTTAATAAAATCAGTGATAAGCAGTAATTTTATTTGTATGTCTCAAAATACCCTGTGGCAAACCAATAAGCAAAACAATGATTTTGCAGAGTTATGTAACGCGCTTTATGAGCGAGAAGTACACTTGCTTGCTAATGCTGATATTTCTAATTTTCAAAACATGCAGGGACGACTAAAAAGCTTGTCACATTATATTAATCGTACGGCTAATCGAATGGTCTATGTTAATGAACTAGGTTTATCGCCACTTACGTTAGATGTGCAAAATGCGACTTGGTCAGCTAAACAAGCCAGTAAATTGTTAGTGTTAGTACAAAACGAACAAGATGTTTTTTCATGGTATCTAACATTAATCAAACAAACTAAAAAAACATCATTAGGCTTAATCGTTCCTATCCTAAAAGCTGATCATATTATTTTAGATAGTCTTGATCGAATTGATATAGAAAAAAAACGGATTCGTACTAATGCTTCAGGCTGGTTTTCGTTAATCGATATTAACGTTGAACCATCCATTCGTTTGTTAAAACCGACTAAAAAAGTGATGCTTGCTGCTTGTGCTGGGCATCGTTGGCAAGGTCTAATGAATACCACTAAATTAAGACCAATTATGCCAAGTTTACGTGAATTATTAATTTCTTGTACTATCGATTGGCAAAACTTCAAGCGACCTTTAGCTTTATAAGCAGATATAAACATTTACACTCTGTTTAAGCCTTATATAATGGTGCCAATAGTTAATCATTTATGTCCTTGTTTCTAGGTAACCATGCGAGCATTTACGCTACTTTTGCTGATTTTTTTTGGTTTATTACAATACCGACTTTGGTTTGGTAAAAATAGTGTGCCCGATTATTTAGCCTTACAAGAAGATGTTATTCGTCAGCAACAAGCCAATGAAAAACTAAAACAGCGTAATAAATTACTTTATGCTGATACTGATGACTTAAAGTTAGGTACCGAAGCAATTGAAGAGCGCGCGCGAAATGAATTAGGTATGATCAAAGAAAACGAAACTTTTTTTCGTCTTATTCCGAGTAAAACTAAATAAATGAAGCATCGCAGAGCAAAGGGACCCCATAGTCGTGATTAAGCAAGCGCAAGACGAAACGTCTTTTGTAGTAATTGTTCCCGCTGCTGGCGTAGGTAAGCGGATGTTAGCGTCGTGTCCTAAGCAATACCTAGAAATTAATAATCAGAGTATCTTAATTCATACGATTAACCTTTTACTAAGTCACTCTAAAATATCTAAAATTATTATAGTGCTTAGTGATGAGGATGAGTATTTTCCGCAAACTAGATTCGCTAAAAATAACAATGTCATTAGAGTTTCCGGTGGAAAAGAACGTGTAGATTCTGTATTAAATGGCTTATACGCTATTGATGTTGAAAGATACCCTTGGGTGTTGGTGCATGATGCTGCTCGCCCTTGCGTTACTCATGAGGATATAGATAAACTTATTGAACAATGTATCGCGAATAATTGTGGTGGTTTATTAGCTGCACAAGTAGTCGATACCATGAAACAGAACAGTCAAGCACACCCAAGCATTGTGGTTAACACAATAGATCGAAGTAATTTATGGCATGCTTTTACCCCGCAAATGTATAAAACAGTTGAGCTAAAACAAGCGATAGAACAAGCGCTAGAACAAGGTGAAGAAATAACTGATGAATCATCAGCTATTGAGTTAGCGGGTTTACCTAGCTTACTAGTTTTAGGGCGTCGCGATAATATCAAAATAACGCGCCCCGAAGATTTAGCCTTAGCGACTTTTTACTTAGAGCAACAAAAGTTAGATCAACAAGAGTTAGAGCAATAAAAGCTAAACCAACAATAGTATGAATAACAAATAGGATAAATAATGCGAATAGGGCATGGTTTTGATGTGCATAAATTTGGTGGTAATGGACCACTAATCTTAGCGGGTGTTTCCGTACCGTACGAACAAGGATTTATTGCTCATTCTGATGGTGATGTCGCTATTCATGCGCTTTGTGATGCTATTCTAGGCGCACTTTGTTTAGGTGATATTGGCAATCATTTTCCGGACAATGATTGCCAATATGAAAATATTTCAAGCAGAATTTTACTAAGACATGTTGTTGGCTTGATGACTGAAAAAGGTTATCAAGTTGGCAATGGTGATATAACTATAGTAGCGCAAGCACCAAAAATGTCACCACACTTAATGGCTATGCGTACTTGTTTAAGTGAAGACTTACTGTGCGATATAGAACAGATTAATGTTAAAGCGACCACAACAGAAAAGCTAGGTTACACCGGTAGAAAAGAAGGGGTGGCTGTGCATTGTGTGGTGTTATTAACACCTAAAATCCAAGCAATTCTCCCAATACAAGAGTTGTAGAGTGTGTAGTTTACCTTTTAACGCCACAAGATTAACTAGAGAAACATAATGTTACCAGAACTTACTTATTTACATGGTAAACCAGAATCATCAGGGCTACTGCGTAGCCAAAAAAGTGACTTTAAAGTATTTGAGCAACTGCCTTTTTCACCAATTGGTGAGGGAGAGCACTTATTTATTTATATCAGAAAAACAGGCGCTAATACTGTGTTTGTTGCCAGAGAGCTTGCGAAATATTTTAAAGTAAAAGAGCAGCTAGTATCTTATGCGGGTTTAAAAGATCGCTTTGCCGTAACCGAACAATGGTTTGGTGTGCATGTACCGGGTAAGCAGGTTTATGACTTGCAAGACCTAGCTATTGAAGGTGTTGAAGTACTTGAATACGCAAGACATAATAAAAAGTTACGTACAGGTGCCTTAACGGGTAATCGTTTTGAATTGATTTTACGTAATGTTACTAATCTTCAAGCCCTTCATAACCGATGGAATGATATAGTAGAACAAGGTGTGCCTAACTACTTTGGAGAGCAACGTTTTGGTATTGATGGCGGTAATATTGATAAAGCCTTGGCGCTATTCTCAGGCACTAAAGTTAAAGATAAAAAGAAACGCGGCATGTATTTATCTGCGGCAAGGTCGTATATTTTTAATGATATTATCAGTGAACGTATTTTGCAAAATGCCTTTAGTAAATTGCAGCAAGGCGATGTATTAATGCTAGCGGGCACGCAATCAGTATTTCACCTTGATGAAGTCGATGATGAAACTACCCAAAGGTTCATTGATAAAGATGTTGATATTACCGCAACGATGTGGGGAGCAGGTGAGTTAATGACCAGTGCTACTCCTAAAGCATTAGAGCAAAAAATTAGTGAAAAACACAGTGATTTTTCTGAAGGTTTACCGCGCTTTGGTTTAAAACAAGAGCGTCGTCGTATTCGTTTAATCGTACAAGACGCTGATATCGAAGTCTTGGTGGATGAACAAGAAAATGATAACGCACTACCGTCAGTAAAAATTTGTTTTACCTTACCTGCGGGCTCCTATGCAACGACTGTATTGCGAGAGTTGATTGATTACCAAGATGGCACCCAAAGAGTTCAAAGCTAGGATTTTAAATGAAATTATTATTAAGCAATGATGATGGCGTGCACGCTTTAGGTATTAGAGTACTCCACCAAGAGTTGGCTAAGTACTTTAGCGTTACTGTTGTTGCCCCAGATAGAAATTGCAGTGGTGCCAGTAACTCGCTTACCTTACTTAATCCGTTGCGTGCTCAAACATTGGAAAATGGTTTTATTTCGGTTAATGGCACACCTACCGACGCCGTACACTTAGGTGTTAGTCAGCTAGTCTCCTCAACCCCTGATTTAGTGGTTTCGGGTATCAATAAAGGTCCTAATTTAGGTGATGACACACTTTATTCAGGTACAGTTGCCGCCGCGACGGAAGGACGGCATATGGGAATACCTGCAATTGCTATATCACTGCTTGGTACGCACGAGCAGTATTATCAAACTGCAGCGGTTATAACGGCGAAAATAATACAACGCATCCAAAAACACCCATTAGCGGCAGATCAAATCCTCAACATAAATGTTCCTGATATTCCATTATCAGAGATTAAAGGCATAAAAGTGACTCGCCTTGGTCATCGCCATAAAGCTGAAATGATGAAAAAAATGCAAGACCCTTGGCTACGGGATATTTATTGGTATGGTCGTTTAGGTGAAGAGTTAGATGGTGGTGAGGGGACAGATTTTCATGCGGTAGCCAACAATTATGTTTCAGTTACCCCATTAACGGTTGATATGACAGCACACAATAGTATAAATAGTATGGCAAAATGGATTAGTGAAGTAACGTTATGAAAAGCATTATGATAAAAAGCCGAGTGAGTGGAAAATCAAAGCGCAGTGGTGAATTACTTGCACAAAAACTACAAGCTGAAGGAATAACTAACCCACAAGTTTTACAAGCGATAGCGAACTCACCTAGGCATATTTTTATCCCTGAAATTTTAGCTCACAAAGCTTATGACAATACGGCTTTGCCTATAGGGCAGGGACAAACTATTTCACAGCCATATATTGTTGCTAAAATGTCGGAGTTATTACTCGGTAAAGAAGGTGATAGGTCAAGCAGTATCCTTGAAATTGGTACTGGTTCAGGTTACCAAACATCAATTCTAGCGCAAATTACCGATAAGGTGTACTCAGTTGAGCGCATTAAAGCATTACAGTTTCAAGCAAAGCGCTGCTTGCGTGCTATGGAGCTACATAATATTTCTATGAAACACGGCGATGGTTGGAAAGGCTGGGTAAGTAAAGCGCCATTTGATGCCATTATAGTTACTGCAGGAGCCGCAAGCGTACCACAAGCACTATTAGACCAACTTGTTGATGGTGGGCGCCTAGTCATCCCTGTTGGGGAGCAAACACAAATTTTGAAAATAATTACGCGTAATGGTGACAGTTATAGTGAGCAGCAAGTAGAAGCAGTGCGTTTTGTACCATTAGTACCCGGAGATTTATTATAATGAAGCTGTTCTCTGCTATTTATGAATGGACGCTAAAATGGGCTGAACACAAATTTGCTCCTAGAATGCTCGCGCTATTAACATTTGCGGAATCAGTTTTTTTCCCTATTCCACCCGATGTACTACTTGCACCTATGGTTTTAGCTAAGCCTGAAAAAGCATGGCGACTTGCTAGCTTAACTACCATCTCTTCGATTCTGGGTGGCAGTGTTGGTTATTTATTAGGTTATTTGATGTTTGAACCATGGATACAGCCATTAATTACTGAGTTTGGCTATCAACACCGTTTAGATACAGCAATGAATTGGTTTAGTGAATGGGGTGTATGGGTAGTATTTATTGCTGGTTTTTCACCTATACCTTACAAACTATTTACCCTAAGTGCTGGCTTTTTACAGATGGCTTTTATCCCTTTTCTATTAGCGTCAGCAATTGGGCGAGGATTAAGGTTTTTCCTTGTCGCTGGACTTATTCAGTGGGGGGGTAGTGCTATGGAGAAAAACTTGCGTAAATGGATTGATGTTTTGGGCTGGGGATTCGTTTGCTTGATTATCATTGCTTATTTCATTTTTCGCTAATCAGATTTACATTCTTCTATAATGGTAATTAAGCGAATAAATGCCTTTAGCACTAGCAGGTCTAATCACTGCGCTGCTAGTCATAATCTACTTTTATTGTTAAAAGTGCTCTGCTTTGTTCTTATTTCAATAAACCTTACCGCTTGCTCATCTAGAGACAAACCAGCCCCTGTTATTACCGTTTATGGCAGCACACCGTTAAAAAATAGCGTTAAAAACCGTATTAACACGAATGAATACACGGTACGTCAAGGTGAAACCCTATACTCCATTGCTTGGCGAGCAAACTCAGATGTGCGTCAAATAGCTAAATTGAATAATATTAGACCTCCTTATAATATTTATTCAGGTCAAAAATTATTTTTAGTCTCTAAAAACAAAGGAAAAAGTGTGAAAGCTAGCAGTAGCAAGCATTCGAGTAAAAAGCAGAATAAAAGCTCTAGTCTGACCAGTACCAAAGTAATAAAAAATACTATTGCATCTTCTAAAAAGCAGGCGTATGGTGAAAATGTAAGCGGTACTAAAGTAGTACGAAGTGATATACCAAAGACTAACTTCTCACAAAAGATTAGTCGCTGGCAATGGCCAGTAAAAGGTAAAATCATTTCTACGTTTTATTCTAAAGTACAAGGTAATAAAGGGATAGACATTGCAGGACGTCGTGGCACTAATATTAGCGCTGCAGCAAATGGCAAAGTGGTTTACGCAGGTAGTGCGTTGAGAGGATATGGTAAGTTAATTATTATCAAACATAATGATGATTACCTTAGTGCTTATGCTCATAATGACAAAATCTTAGTAAAAGAACAGCAACAGATTAAATCTGGTGATGTTATCGCTAAAATGGGTAATACCGATGCGCAAAGAGTTATGCTTCATTTTGAAGTTCGCTTTCGCGGTAAATCAGTGGACCCATTAAAGTACCTACCAAAACAATAATAAGTGTATTTAGCTTAAAAATAGAAAGCTTAAGAATACCAAATAACAAAAAGAACTGGAGATAGTGTGAATATTTAATAATTAATGCAACTTTGCTACTTATGGGAGAAGAGCATGGTAAAACAAGAAAAAAAAACCGCAGTACTGAAAGGTAAAGAAGAAGCATCGTCAAATTTAGATGCCACTCAAATTTATTTAAGTGAAATTGGTTTTTCACCGTTACTAAGCGCAGAAGAAGAAGTTTACTTTTCACGTTTGGCTCTAAAAGGAGATGAAGCCTCACGAAAACGTATGATTGTTAGCAACTTACGTTTAGTGGTTAAAATTGCTAGACGATATAACAATCGTGGTTTGCCTCTACTTGATCTAATTGAAGAAGGTAACTTAGGCTTAATCCGTGCAGTAGAAAAGTTTGATCCTGAACGAGGTTTTCGTTTTTCAACCTACGCTACTTGGTGGATTCGTCAAACCATTGAACGAGCGATAATGAATCAAACTCGCACCATTCGTTTACCCATCCACGTAGTCAAAGAATTAAATATTTATTTACGTACCTCGCGTGAACTTGTTCAGAAACTCGATCATGAACCTACAGCAGAAGATATTGCTAGCACTCTAGATAGACCCGTTGCTGATGTAAACAAAATGTTACGCTTGAATGAGCGTATTACTTCAGTTGATACTCCTTTTGGAGGGGATTCAGATAAAGCATTACTTGATGTTATCGCTGATGAAAAAAGTGATGGCCCTGAAGGTGACTTACAATCAGAGGATATGAGTAATAATATTATTAGCTGGCTTAATGAATTAAACACTAAACAAAGAGAAGTACTGGCAAGACGTTTTGGCTTAATGGGCTATGAAGCGGCAACACTTGAAGATGTAGGTCGTGAAATAGGTTTAACCCGAGAGCGTGTTCGTCAAATTCAAGTGGAAGCATTAAAGCGACTTCGTGATATTTTAAGTCAACAAAACTTATCAATAGAGGCTATATTTGAAATTTCATAAATGAGAAAATCAAATCTTACTTATCGATAAAAGCGCTACGATAAAAAACTAAAGGCTATAAAGTATAACTTCATAGCCTTTTTTATTGTACAAGCCTAACTTAAAGCTTTGCTTTCAATTCAAATAATAAATCTAATGCTTGTTTTGGTGTCATATCGTTTACATCAATATTGCGTAATGCATCTAATGCTGGATGATCGTCAGCAACTAAAGTTAACTGTTCAAAGCTTGATGGTTGTTCAGGTAAAACTGATGGTGCTTGCGCACTCTCTAATTCAGTTAAGCGCTGTTTAGCACGGTTGATCACGGTTTTAGGTACGCCAGCTAATTGTGCAACTTGCAAGCCAAAGCTTTTACTTGCTGCACCTTCTTGAATTGCATGCATAAAAACAATGTTATCGTTATGCTCCATCGCATCTAAATGCACGTTAGCAAGCGTTGTTATTTGCTCAGCTAATAATGTTAGCTCAAAGTAGTGAGTAGCAAATAAGGTAAATGCTTTAGTTTTTAGTGCGAGCATTTCTGCACAAGCCCAAGCTAATGATAATCCGTCATAGGTACTAGTACCGCGACCTATTTCATCTAATAACACTAAGCTTCTATCAGTAGCATTGTGTAATATATTAGCCGTTTCGGTCATTTCCACCATAAAAGTTGAACGACCACTAGCTAGATCATCAGATGCGCCAATACGCGTGAATATACGATCTACCATGCCAATTCTTGCAGCATCGGCAGGTACATAACAACCAATGTGAGCAAGTAATACTATCAAGGCTGTTTGTCGCATATAGGTTGATTTACCCCCCATATTTGGACCAGTGATGATCAGCATCTTACGTTGTTCGGTTAATACAACAGGGTTGGCAATAAAAGCGTCACTGGTCATTTGCTCAACCACCACATGCCTACCCGCATCAATATTAATTCCCGCTTCATCTAATAACACAGGTTTTACATAATTTAAGCTTTGCGCACGTTCAGCAAAATTAGTTAATACATCAAGTTCTGCAATTGTCTGGCTTAATGTTTGTAATTTATCTAATTCAGGTAATATTTTGTCAAATAATTCTTGATAGAGGTTTTTCTCTAAGGCTAAAAACTTACTTTGCGCACTAAGTACTTTATGCTCATGCTCTTTTAATTCTTCGGTAATAAACCGCTCATTATTTTTTAATGTTTGACGGCGAATATAATCATCTGGCACGTTGGCTGCTGCGGTGCGACTCATTTCAATAAAAAAACCATGTACTTTATTATAGCCAACTTTTAACGAATGAATTCCTGTGCGTTCTTTTTCTCTCTGTTCTAATTGTGCTAAGAACTCAGTAGCCCCGTCACTTAAATCACGTAGTACATCTAATTCTTGATGATACCCAGGGGCAATAACGCCACCATCACGAATTAATACCGGAGGGTTTTCAACAAGAGCCTGCTCTAGTAAGTTTTGAATAACAGGAATGGGTTGAATAAGTTTAGCTAAAGTATCTATATAACCAGAAGATGTAGCTGGTATACAACCTTGTAAGGAAGGCAATTGTTGTAAAGCATAGCGTAAACGGGCAAAGTCTCGTGGTCTAGCAGAGCGTAAGGCAATGCGAGAAACGATACGTTCTATATCGCCCAAACCTTTAAGGATGGGCTGAATATCATAGTGTAAATCTGTTGCCAGTATGTGTTCTATAGCATTGTGTCTATTATTTAATGTTGTTAAGTCACGTAATGGAAAGTGTAGCCAACGCTTTAGTAAACGTGACCCCATAGGAGTTGAAGACTTATCTAAAACAGCAGCTAAGGTGTTAGTTGTTTCGCCTTGTAAATTTTGCGTTAATTCTAAATTACGTCGGGTCGCTGCATCAAGCACAACCCCTAAACTTGCAGACTCACTAATGATTGCGCGAATATGTGGTAATGCAGTACGTTGAGTGTCCTTAACATATTGAAATAAACAACCGGCGGCAGATAAACCTAATAATTTATCTTCAACACCAAAACCCGTTAATTCTTTAGTACCAAACTGCTTATTAAGTAATGTAGTAGCCGTCTCTATATCAAACTCCCATTCCGGGCGACGTCGCAGCCCCTTATATTGATTGACTAATGTCATATCGTTTAAGGTTTCAGGATAAAGTAATTCTGCAGGGCTAAGGCGTTGTAATTCTGCCTGTAATTGTTCACTTGTTTGTGGCTCTGTTATGACGAAACGGCCACTAGCCATATCTAAATAGGCTAAACCAAAATCAGCATCAGAACGTTTTCTCGACTTAGCGTGGTTTTCAACGATAGCAACAATTAAGTTATCTTTTCTATCCGTTAGCAGTGCTTCATCACTTAAAGTACCGGGCGTTATTACTCTAACAACTTTACGTTCGACGGGCCCTTTACTCGTAGCGGGATCGCCAATTTGTTCACAGATAGCAACAGATTCACCTAACTGAACCAATTTTGCTAAATAATTTTCGACCGCATGATAAGGTACGCCTGCCATAGGAATCGCATTTCCACCGGTTTTCCCTCTAGCAGTTAATGATATATCTAATAAATCAGACGCTTTTTTAGCATCATCGAAAAATAACTCGTAAAAATCCCCCATTCTATAAAAAATTAAAATATTGGGAAACTCAGCTTTAATGGTTAAATATTGACGCATCATAGGGGTGTGTGAAGAAAGATCTTGTGTGGGATTAGCCATTTAAATACTAAAGCTCTTATAGTTCTGTTGATGTATTTTCTAGACTAATTATGCCATAAGCTTAATGCTCAGTTCTTACTTTTTACAAATATTATTAATGGTAAAAATATAAGCCGATTTATCTTTAATGGTTGAGTTATCGATAGAGTTATTTGCGAATACAATTATTTAGTCGAAGATGTCATTGCAAGGTATAAAATATTATCAGGGGATTGCTACTCAGTCACGGCTAGCGCATTTTAATCCCAGACTCCACCCTGTATCTTGATCACAAGTCTGACTCAAGGGGCAAGGTCATAACCTTCAAGGATGCTTTGTAATTTAAACCATCCTTCCCATAATCGTTTAATGGAGCTTGACCATTGCGTTTAGTATCTTTCCAACCACCAAGTTTTGCTAGCTCGAAATAAGCCCATTTCATAGTTGGTGGTTCCTTTGGTAATACATTTCCTATTCGCTTTAGCCATAGGAGTTTCCATGCCTTGGATGATAAAACCTGCTCGCAACTTGTGTAATTGGTATAACTCCAATCCAAAAAATTGAAAGGGATTAAATAAAACCCACGCTAGTCTATTTGTAGGTTAATATATAAACAACAAGTGAAATTGTAGGTAAATATACAAACAATAAGTAAAAAAATCAAAAATTATATTAAGGAAAATGTATGAAATTTTTTATATTGAAATGCTTCAGTGTTGTATTGTTTATATTATTATCAGGATGTGGCGGCTCAAGTAGTTCAGAAGAACCAAGCAGCCCAGAAGAACCAAGCAGTCCAGGCACACCAAATACGCCCATATTAACAGGCTCTTTATCAGACAGTGATATAGCAGGCCTTACTTACACAACACTGACTCAATCAGGCATTACCGACTCTGCAGGCACCTTTCAGTATCAAGAAGGCGAAACGATTACCTTCTCGTTAGGAAGCATAAACATCGGCGATACCGTACCCGCCAAACCTTCAATGACGCCATTTGACCTTGTGCCAGAGGCAGTAATGTATACTACAGCAAGCCAAATTCAGCGCGTACGCGACTTACCGGAAAATGCACCCGAAACGCTGGCGTTTAATAAAATCGGTAATATTCTAACTTTTTTACAAACCCTTGATGATGATGCTAATCCGAATAATGGTATTAATATCAAAACCGGTATGGCAGATTTATTTATGGGAGTTGAAATAGCTTTTGAACAGGGAATATTTACTTTTGATAATGACAATACACTGAGAGCTATTACCCATCAAGCGGTTACCAATGGATTATTAAGCACGGCATATATTAAAAAAGCTGGTTATTCCTTAGATCACTTTTATCAAGCGCAGAGTATAAGTCATAATATCGCCGTGGTAGGCAGCGAAAGCATTGACACCGATGGTGATGGCACGGCAAACACTTTTATCACCCGTACCTTTGATTCTCGCGGTAATCGATTAACTGAAAGTACTGACTCAGATGGTGATGGCACGCCAAACAGTATTATCACCCGTACCTTTGATTCTCGCGGTAATCGATTAACTGAAAGTACTGACTCAGATAATGATGGCACGCCAGACAGTATTATCACCCAAACTTATGATTCTAACGGTAATCGATTGACTGAAAGTACTGACTCAGATGGTGATGGCACGCCAAACACCACTTCTACCTTCACCTACTATGCTAATGGTAGTGCTTTGACTTGGATCACTGACTCTAATGGCGATGGTACGCCAACACGCATTATTACTTATACCTATAATGATAACGGCAGGCTTTTAGTTATTAACGATGACTCAGATGGTGATGGCACGCCAAACAAAGCTATTACTAATACCTATAATGCTAACGGTAATCAATTGACTCAGAGCAGCCATACAGGTGACACACTCAACTTTATGGCGACCCGCACTTTTGATGCTAACGGTAATTTATTGGCTTGGAGTATTGACTCAGATGGTGATGGCACGCCAAATCAGGTTTTTACTTATACTTATGATGTTAACGGTAATGTATTGACCCAAAGCAATGATACAAATGGCGATGGCATACCAAATAGTATTAGCACCTCTGCCCACAATGCCAGTGGCAACATAGTCTTTTTCAGCAATGATACAAATGGCGATGGCACGCCAAATAGTATTATCACCTTAACCTATGATGCTAACGGTAATCGATTGAAAATTAACTATGGTATTAATGACACTAGCATGCCAACCCGTATTTTAACTTTTATTTACGATACTAACGACAACCTATTAACTGAGAGCGATGATACAGATGGTGATGGCACGCCAAACACTAGCATCACTCGTACCTACGATGCTAACGGCAATCAGCTGACTGAGAGCACCGATTCAAATGGCGATGGAACGGCAAACACTGTTGAAACCTTTTTTTCTGTAGCTTTAACTTGGGTAGCTTATTTTAATCAACGAGGTGGATATTTTTAATTAGATATTCGTTAACATTAAAATAAACAGAGTAATTACACCTACCTTTTTGTCGAGTAGGTGTATTTAATCGCTTCAATTTGGTGTGATAATTCAGTTATTGATACATTATTCATTTAAAATGCAGAGTTTCCTCTTTTTGGTAGCTGTCTAAATTAACATCGTACTTTTTACCAAATTATCACCACATGATATTGTCAGCTTGCCAAACTTACATCATACCTTTTACCAGCATTCATCATAGCTTTACCTCATTTCTATGATAGTTATAACTGTTGTTTTTTTACCTTCAATTTATGCGTCAAATCGAGTATCGAAATCTACTGTGTAAATTTAAAATTATAGAGTAGTAACTTTTAAAGTATAAAATTTCAAAAGTTACATTTTAATATATAATAGTTATATTTCAATCGCTTAAAAGTATACCGCAATAATTTTTTTAGTAGAAATAAAAAAGTTAGATAAAATACTTGATACTGTACGAACTTACAGTATACTTGTTTCATTAAAACGAAATAACCAATTACGGTTCGTGGAGCAACAAATGAAAGACGATAAAGAAAAAGCACTATCTGCAGCGTTGAGTCAAATTGAACGTCAATTTGGTAAAGGTTCAATCATGAAATTAGGTGACAATAATACAATGGACGTAGAAACTATATCTACCGGTTCATTGGGATTAGATATCGCCTTAGGTGCTGGTGGTTTACCGATGGGCAGAGTGGTAGAAATTTATGGTCCAGAATCAAGTGGTAAAACAACACTTACGTTAGAAGTAATTGCTGAAGCCCAACGAAACGGAAAGGTTTGTGCTTTTATTGATGCTGAACATGCACTTGACCCAGTTTATGCTGAAAAGTTAGGTGTTAATATTAATGAGTTATTAATTTCTCAACCTGACACGGGTGAACAAGCACTGGAAATTGTTGACATGTTAACGCGATCGGGCGCTATTGACGTTATTGTTGTTGACTCTGTTGCTGCATTAACACCTAAAGCTGAAATTGAAGGCGATATGGGTGATTCACACATGGGTCTACAAGCACGTATGCTTTCTCAAGCCATGCGTAAATTAACGGGTAACTTGAAAAAATCAAATACTATGTTGATTTTCATTAACCAAATTCGTATGAAAATTGGCGTTATGTTTGGCAATCCAGTCTGTGCCATTAATAAGTTGTCTGAGCGGGTAGGTGTGTGCTATATAAGTGGTTTGTCGTGATTTAGGTTTCAGCTCCTACAGAATATTTTGACAAAACCGAGCGTCATCGTTAAACTCAATTCAATCATAAATTAAATTTAATTAAACTTATTCAATCATGAATTTAATTCAATTCAATTTAAACTACAAAGTCAGGTGTAATTAAAATGTCCAATGATAATAAAGAAAAAGCGCTAGCAGCAGCACTATCGCAAATCGAACGTCAGTTCGGGAAAGGTTCAATCATTAAAATGGGCGACAAACCCCGTGAAATTATGCCGAGCGTTTCAACAGGCTCTGTAGGTTTAGATGTAGCTCTCGGAATAGGCGGTTTACCTTACGGTCGTATCTGTGAAATTTACGGACCAGAATCGTCAGGTAAAACAACATTAACACTAACAACCATCGCTAATGCGCAGCGCGACGGTAAAATATGTGCTTTTGTTGATGCTGAACATGCATTAGACCCGATTTATGCAGAAGCCTTGGGTGTTAATATCGATGAGTTGCTTGTATCTCAACCAGACACTGGTGAGCAAGCATTAGAAATCGTAGATATGTTAACGCGCTCTGGTGCAGTTGATTTGATTGTTGTCGATTCAGTAGCGGCATTAACGCCAAAAGCCGAAATTGAAGGCGACATGGGTGACTCGCACATGGGTCTGCAAGCTCGTATGTTGTCACAAGCAATGCGTAAGTTAACCGCGAATATTGCCAAGTCAAATACCCTTGTGATTTTCATCAACCAAATCCGTCTCAAGATCGGCGTAATGTTTGGAAATCCAGAGACAACAACCGGCGGAAACGCCCTGAAATTCTACTCTTCAGTGCGATTAGATATCCGTAGAATCGGTGCGGTGAAAGAAGGTGATGAAGTGGTTGGTAACGAAACTCGCGTTAAAGTCGTGAAAAATAAAGTGTCACCACCTTTTAAGCAAGCTGAGTTCCAAATCACCTACGGAAAAGGAATTAATTTGTTTGGTGAACTTATTGATCTGGGTGTTAAACATGAGTTTGTCCAAAAAGCAGGTGCTTGGTATTCATACGGTGAAGACCGTATTGGGCAAGGCAAAGCTAATTCTTGTAAATTCTTCGCAGAGAATCCAGCAAAAGCTCTTGAGCTTGAAGCAAAAATTAAAACTAAGCTTATGCCACACTTAAATAAAACTAAAACTGATGAAACTGATGAAACTGAGAAACCAGGAAAAACAGTAAAAGCATAAGGTAAGGATATTTTATGAGTGCAGATAATAATATCGTTATTAGACATCCAGATTTTGACTTTGTTCTTGATAAGAATAGCGATGTTATCTGCACTAAAATATTGCATTGCATTGCCAGTGCTGGCAATAGCAAACTACATTTAAAATCAGTTTCAACGGTTCGCGAAAAAGTCGATGGGCTATCTGCCTATGCGGATTTTTTACGAACCGATCCGCCTTGCAGAGTAGCTCCACTAATAAAAAGCAGTAAAGACGTAATCCATGTTGCTATGGATTGGATCACCCATACCGTTTTATTCGAACGATATTTATTAAACAATGTTAAAAGTCCATATCAAAGAAATAAACATCGCAGTGCCATGAAATATTGGTGGTCTCAGCTTTCCACCAAAAAATATTGCCCTCCTTCGCTAAAACTCAAGAACGAAGATGTTAGGAAGGACAAAGACATCAAGGCCGTGGGCAGTAAAACCGTTTTTGATAATGATATTGAAGTCTCGATGTTACCTTCTCAAGTGAAAACATTTATCGATGACTTAACTGTAACGATTAGCGACACAGCAGAAGACAAAGCAGAAATACTGACTGTTTTTACTCACGCCGCACAAGAATTACATCATGATGGTGAAATAAATCTTAGCAGTATTGAACCTGATAAATTTGCAGAACATGTGCAAACCGCTTTGCAAACCCGTCTCGATAACATTCGTAGCCATGCCGAAAGTCAATTTCATGCCGCGATTGCTGTGCGCAAATTGGGTAGAGAAAAGGCGAGGTCAGGCAGACATCACTTACGACTAATTAAAAACTTCCTTGAAGTGAGTGTTGGTAGTGGATACCAAAACCCATATAGGCCGGACGTGCTATCGCTGACTAACGATGAGTTCACCAATGCGATCTTAGCTTACTTACTGTTTGTTAATAGCCCGAATCGCGGCATCGGCTTCAGAGAGAAATTTACAGAAGGTTCTCTTTACCAACGTTTCCATAGAGAACAAAAACGCAGAAAGATCAACTTTGTTGCGGAAGAACAGCAAAAATACATCGGCGCGAGCAAACAATTTTTGGTTGCGGCACAAATTATATTAATACACGAGTTAACCGCTAACCCAACAACTATTCAAAAACTAGATGTCGATGCCAACTACACCACGTTTAAAGAAGTGGCAGGAGTAGATTGGTATAAACCACGAGCGAAGCATAAATTTCTTACACTGCTTGATGATAAAGAACAAGAAGCTTGGACAGATGCATCGCAAGTGGTTCGTATAGTGCAACACGCGACGAAAGAATATCGCAAACGAAGTATCGAAGCAGATCAACAAAAGCTATTTTTATACAACTTTCAAAATGCCACTCGTAGCAAAGGGCGACAAGATATTGCGCCTTGCTCCAATCCCTCTGGAAACTTGTTTTTGGATGGCACAAAGGAGATGTTAGGTGAAATATCAAATAAAATATGGTCGTGCCATCCGTTGCAATTGCGCAACTCATTAATACTACTAGAAGGTTTAATCGGCGGAGTTGAAGCGGCCAAAAGAAAATCCCAGCATGTCGATCCACGAACGACGACGGGTTACATCGCTAAAATTCCAGCCAAATTAGAGATGGAGCGGCAAATCCGTGAATTCATGTTATGGCTGGAGACTTTAGTTTCATTAGATATAGATGATTTTCCAGAAAAAGTTGGCATTGATGCAGTGGAATATCAGAAGCGTAAAGAACAAATTTTGAAGACACAGTTTGGTGGTTTAATGTGCAAAGATCCATTAGCAGGAGTACAGCCAGACACAACCAAAGGTCAAGCTTGTGGCATGTTTACAAAGTGTATTACTTGTGACAATCGTCAAAATTTCTTTTACACATCCGTCGACAATGTTGTCCATACTCTCCTGTGGAATGATGCACTTAACAAAGCTTATGATCAAGGAATAATACAAAAAACGGGTGAATGGCGTGCATGGGCACAATTCATTCGGGTGATCCGTGATCGATTACAAAAAGATAAAAAACATCAGGCAATTTTACTGGACGCTATTGAAGTAAAAGAAGCAATGACTTCAAATCCGTATGATAAACTTTTTGAGGAGTAACTGAAATGAGCGCACAAGTTAGACTATTCCCAGGGGTCTTTAATGATGAAGGCCAGTTTCTAACTGAGTTCTTGTGGCTGAAGTCTGATTATACCTTAATGAAGTGGGAGACCAGCGACCCCTTTTCTGCTGAAAACATACAAACTAAAAACATCTATTTCAATGGCATTTTAGCACCAAACCAGGATTTTACTGATGCGGCAGAGGTCATTGAAGACATCAAGCGCAGCTTGTGCTTTAGCGTCGAAATTAATAAACACCAACCTGCTCTTGGCTCTGAAGTCTCTTCTTTGGGGCGGATGAAATACCACGTTGACAGCATGAAGCGTGTTTACCGTGAACTACACGATATGACACTAACAGGCTTGGATGAATTGACAGAAAGCAGTCTTAGAGAACTGATTGAAAGACTGCAATATCGTGAGTTTGTATCACAGCATTATACAGATAAACTTGTCGATTATTTTGAAGAAACCCCGCTTGGTGAACTACCCCTTAAAATTGTTAAAAACCGTAGAAGACATTCGAGCATCGAGCTTGGTTCATTGTGCAAAATTCTGGGTCTTAACCCTTTTGCGTTAAATAAATGTAAAATCAGTAAATCGATAATAGCCAGAAAAAACTTTGAGCTTTCACAGGTGCACACCGAATACTCATGGAATACCAAAGATATCTTGTCTGACAGTGAGTGTGCTGAAATCACTGCTGATGAAAATGCTCAGTATATGCATGACAAGAGTTTTGATGAAATAATTCAAGCGTTGGATAGAGTCTATCGTCAGTCTCAGCTTGAGGGATTGTTTACGCATCCTCTTTATCATGATCCTGCCACTGAAAGCACAGATATGATTGCCCAAGGTCTGAAAGAGAAAAGCGATAATCGCGAACGAACGCGTAATATTCCCGCGCCACAATTTTTAATGTTGCTTGATAGAGCCACTCGTTATGTTGTCGACTACGCCGATCCTTTGTTTGCACTGGAAACTCAAACGCTAGCGATAATGAATGGGAATACCGAAGATTCCGATAGTGAGAAGAAAACAGCGAGCAGGTTACGAGAACAGACACAACACTCTCCACATGTCGGACAAAAAGGCTCTCCCTTCCCGCTGGGTGGCTTGAAGATTGGTGAAAAAGCACCCTCAACAAAAATATATTCAGACGAATTCGCAGAGGAAGTTTGCGCTTTATCTGAAACGGGCATGTCTGATAAAAAAATTGGTGAAGAATTTAATTTAACCAAAACGCAAGTGGAAGGCATTCGTAATAGAGCTACGCGGTATAACAGGCATTTACCGAGCACAGGCGTTTCCTTGTCCCAAGCGCTTTACAATTATTTGCCGCTCAGCTGCGCCTTGATCATTCTCAGCTTCACTGCGGGACGAGAGTCCAGTGTATATACGTTAAAACCAGGTTGTGTCCAACCAATATTGGACAGACTATATATCAACATGTTTGTGCCTAAAACGATCCGAGCATACCAAAATTTCCCCACGGTTGCCCTGGTCAAAAAAGCCGTTGAAATCTTAGAGCGTTTAAGTGAACGAGCACGACATACCTCGGGCGATACTAATTTATTTACATTCGAATCACCTTTAGCGATTAACGGCTCAGCCATATTCGATTTTGATAAGACCATCAATCAATTTGTTGATTTTGTTGGTATGGAAAAAGATGAAGATGGTAATCACTTTAAATTCAGTGAGCACCAATTTCGCCGCTTCTTTGCCATTATGTATTTTTACCGATATGACGGTGGTGATTTTGAATCACTCGCATATCACCTTCGTCATGTTGATTGGTCGATGACGTCTATTTATCTGTCTGAAAAAGAGTCTGGGAAGATCTTTGCTGAAATTGAAAAAGATAGAATTGAAGACGCAGCAAAGCAGGCTGCGGATAAACATAGTGACGAATACTCGGGTCCGATGGCGGAGGAGTTCATGCAAGCATTTGATGATAGTTTAAATATGGAAGATGAATCTGAGCGAAAATGGGCTAGTGAATACATTGAAAAACGTGATCTTGTCCTTGATTTTATTCCGTCAGGTTTGTGTTTTGGTAACACACCAAGCTATCAAGAAAGAGCGAAGTGCAAGATAGAAAATGATGGAGTTGTCTATATACGTACGCACAGAGCATCTCTAGAACTTTGTTTTCCTTGCGCGAACTATTTGAGCTGCAAGAGCGTAAAGGCGAATCACTTGGCTCCACGGGCCGCTGACAACATCTTTAGTTGTGAATCACCTATTCTTGAAGCGGCATTGAACAATACAGGTGCAAAATGAGCATATCAAAACGTGAAAAATCAAACATAAACCTGTCAGTACAAAATGAAGCTACCAAACAAGCGGTAGACGATCTGTTGATCGACAAGATTGCTGCCATTGAAACTTTACTGAAAGCCCGATTGAGCGATCCTATTGGTGATTTGAGGAAGTGTACAGCGCTCACAAAGATATTAGCGCACGAGGGTGACGATCATGCCTTTACAGATTATACAAACAAACGTAGCAGTCTTTATGAAGACAGTCGTGCAGATTTAAAAGGACGTTATGCAGCATTAGGTCAACAAGTAAAAGACATCAACGCGAATAAATATGTTAACGGTGGTATAAGTCAAGACGAACTGGAAGCAGAATTAGATAAAAAAACGAAAGATTTACAATCAGACATAAAATGGCTTGGTCGTGATGTTTATATTTATAAAAATAAGTGCACAGAACTCAATAATGAACTTCTAAGTGCAAATAATCAACTTGATAATGAACGTGCAAAAGTAAAAAGTTTACGGGCACAATTAGCAAAACAGAAAAATAACAGTCAAGACAACATCATAATTATTGGCGATAAATAATGTACGAAATATTAATGACCGCTTCAGACTTTGTGCTTAAAGATAAGGCTCTGGGACGATTTCCGCTGATTGTCAATAGGCTTGGCGAAGGCGAGACGCTTGAAGAAGGCGAGACTTATCACTTCGATGCTGCTACTGAATACTTTCTTCATAGAGCATTTAAGAAGCATACTGACTCTGGTAGCGTTCGTGATGAAGCATCGATAATATGCAAATTTTTAAATTATTTTCCTGTTATTGAAAATGGCATAAGTAAACCACGAAATTGGATTGCGTGCACAGTAGACATGATCACCAATTATCAAACTACCCTTCAAAATGGGACTGAAATAAATACGGCGAGTAGACGCAATAAATACATTTCAACGATCTATGACTTCTATTGGTTTTGTGAAACTAACCATTTTATTACAGGCGTGATTGGTTTTAACGATAGCACTAAACGTAATGCGCTAACTTATGCAATTCCAGTATTAAAACCTGCTCCGAAAAGTATAAAAAAGAAGAAGGCTTATGATGTCGATCATCTTGAAACAACAAAGGCTGGTCAACGTCAAGACATTGAGAGTCCCGATGATTGGGATGAGGCTTTAAACAAAGCCCAAGCATCAAGTAGTAGAGTAAGTAAACGTGATGAAATGATGCTTCGAACGGTGCGCGAAGCATTTCTTCGACGTGAAGAAACGGCTTTTCTTGTTGTTGATAAGTTTGACAGTATCACAAATGAAAAACATGTCATGGTGCGTTTGGATAAATCAAAGCTGGATCGTCAAAAAGGTACACGCACAGTTAAGTTTCATAAAGCGCTATACAATGATCTTGTTCGTTATGTTAGACGTGCTAGGAAATTGTTGACTAAGCGTGGCATAAGGTCAAATGCAATGTTTTTGAGTCAGAAAACGGGCAAGCAACTTACTTTAAGTGCGGTAAATAAAATATTTAATAAATACGGCGTTCGACCACACGACGGCAGAGCAGTCGGTCTTACATTGCGATTTATTGAGTTAATTAAAAAAGGTCACTCAAAAGATACTTGTCTTCAACTCGTCTCACAAGAAGCCGGACATTCCGCTAAAGGGTTAGGCGCGACATTGGAGGAACATTATCTGATAGCAGAAGCTTTTTTGACTGACGAAAAAAGCATAATAACCAATGATGAACTTGACATTGCTCAATCGAAAATTGCTGAGTTAGAACAAGAAATTGAACGATTGAAGCAAAGTTATAAAAATATAATTAACAACCCAAAATATGAATTAACACAGGAATAGTTTGTGATCTCAAAAAAAGTAAGAGAGTTATTTGTTGCTCTAATGGAAGCCGATGATGATTCGCCTGTTTCGTATGATATTGAAACCGAACAATACACTGGCTTTTTCAATAGATTAGTCGTAGATAAATATATTGAACTTGGAGCATTGGAATTTGTTGAAGGATGTTGTGGGACGATAACTATTGTGATTAACAATAGAGACGATTTCTTAAGTTCTTTTGCGGCTGGAGTTAGAGAAGCCGGGATCGGGAGTGATCAGGCTTATGCTGATTACAACGCTAACCCGTTCGCATTTTCGGTTGGTTATGAGCACTTCCACCAAGTTGCTAAGAAAAAAAGGACGATACACGGATATATTTGTCATGGTTTTGAAAAAGGTGATACAGGTAAAATTCACCACCAACAGTAATTGGGTTAAGTAGGAGGAGGAATATCTGAAATCGTCCGTTCTGTAGCAAAAAAAAAGCTAATAGATTGTTTAAACGAATATTTACATTTTGAGTTTTTTGCTTTCTAGTCATTTTGATACTTAGGTTTTTCTTATCTGAAGCTATAAACTTCTACAGTTTCATTAGTCCATTACAATATTGACCTCACAATGGTTTTTTGAAAGTACATAAAACATATTTCAAATCAACAAAGGAAAGATATAAAAGCGTCTAGCCATTAACCATTAACCATTAAGTCTTGAAAAAAAACTAAAAGATAGTATCTTCAAATGTATTAATAATGCAGTAGGAATATTTATGGCTAAAATGGATAATGGCACCAGCTCCGTAAACGAATTAAAAAATCGATTAAGAGGTTATATTGCTAAATATAAATCTAAAAAATTTGTTTTAAAGCAATATTCCACCCCTAAAGAGCAATTAAAGAAAAATATTAAGCTATTGATGCTTGATGCCAGAAAATCCTTAAAGCCTCACCTTTTTAGTTCTTTCATATCCTGGTCACAAGAGCAGGTAACCCTCACTTTAAAAAACTCTGGCCAAAATAAAATAGGGTTTGATGATCTTCAAGGGCTTTATCAAGAAGCCCCATATGTAAGTTTAGAGAAAGAACTCCTTTGGGTTGCTCAAAAAATCGCGAACAATAAAAAGCAAATGAACTCATACATTAAAGCCATGGCCTTAATTGAAGCTTACTCATTTGCAGGTAATTATGCTGAAGCTATAGATGAAATCAATTTATTAAATGACAAGTATGGTATGTCAATTTGGAGTATTAAATTAAAAATAGCTCTGCTGCAAGTTAGTAAGGGGCTAGAAGAACAAAAGAAATATACTAATGAAGTAAAACCATTTTTGAAAGGTGGTATTTTAGATTATGTTATCTTCAACACTAGCATTAAAAATGAAGTGAGAACTACCCTATCTAAGTATGTAGACGATGTGAATAGGCAAGTTAACAGGAGTGACTTAAAAGAAGATACCAAAGCCTACCTAAAATACTCACTCATTTCCAAATTCCCCGCTAAATACCGTGAATTGTCAGGGATATTGAAAACTGAACAAAATCATTCATTAATAGATATTTATTTTACATTTATTTCAATACTACAGCAGCTATATAAAAACCACCTAGATACGAAGACTAAACGGCTATTGAAGCAGGTAATAGAAATTGTTTCTGGTATTAATGATTATCGTCTTGATAAATTAAAACTACATCTAGGGCTTAAGTGCACAACAAGTTTCTGCCAGAGAAACACCTTGGTTTCAGATAGTTTATTTAGCGGGCACACTATAACGGCATTAAAAAACTTTAAAAGAGTTGTTCGTAACTCTTCTATTCAAGATCCATGGCATGTTATTTATGCAAGCCTTGCTTACTCTTCAAAATCTAAAAACATTTCCAATAATATATTTAAGCCTCATGAATTGTATAAGAATATAGGGCAGATTTTTCAAGATAAAGGTGATGTATATACACAAATATTGAACCTAAATAAAGCGTTAACCAATTTTGGGGGACTCCCTCTTTCAAATGCGATTGTTGATTTTTTAAATATAATATTTAACAAGTCAAGCACAAGAAATTGGTCGTTTAGACATGTAGGGTTGAATACCCCCTATTATGGCGTGGAAGATGGAGCTATTGACATAAAAACCACTACTTCTGTAGTCTGGAATTGCGAAGTTGAGCCGAAGAGAGTGAGTAACTTCGTACAATTTTACTCAAGCTTGTCTTTTGTTATTAACTCAATAGAAAACAAGAACTTTGACATCGCATTAAAAGCTTTGAGTAACATCCCTGAAAATTATATTATTCAACCCTTACAGACTATTAAGAAAAGTTTGGAACTCCATTGTTTGTTTGAACTTGATAAGAAGGCAGAGGTCGTTGAACTAATTTCCGGTTCCTGTAATAGCACTAATAATTTGAATGGATTGTTGCCAATTAAAAGTGCATTAGAATTTTTTGATTATAACGACTTTATTCTCCCCCATAATTTATTAGCAGGTCCAATAACCTTATTTAATTTATGGGCTAGAAATGAATCGAGTGACACACTTTCTTATCTTCGCATAATGACTAAATCAACCATAAGGAAATTAGGGGTAACTAAGCCATCAGAACTTACCTTTGACACGGTCAGCGTAAGCGAAGAGTCATATATATTCTTTCTTGAAAATATTTGTGTTCCACAAGTCATTGATATTGTTCGTTCAATTAAAGGAACAAAAGCAGTTTTACTTGAACGTCAGGCAATATGCCAAAACTTAATTGAATTACGGCCGAGTAACAAAAGTAATTATGCTGTTGAAATGCTAGATATAGAACATGAGTTACAAATTAGTGAAGGTAAACGGATGGTCGATGGAACTCGTATTTATGTTGATATGGACGCTCTAATTCGTTGGTCACTAAAAGAAATGCGAGATGAATTTAATCGATATAGAGATATAGTTAAAGTTAAATTAGGCGAAACAACGGATTTTGATGACTCTTTTGTAGAATACACGGCCGCTTTGGATGGGGTTCAGACAAATTTATCGGCAGACAATGAAGCTGATGCGTTATTGTTCACTATGGTAAATAAAATATCCTATGAGTTTTTAACTAATTCAAGTTTTGGTCTAGATTATTATTTAAGTAAGCGAATTCGCCATCAATCTTTTATTGGGCTTATACGAAGTCATTATGAGTTTTCTAAGTTAATTACTTCTAGAGAAAATAAAAATAAAAATTATGACTATAACCATGAGTTAGTTAATCAATTTACTTCATTAGATCAAAATGAAAAAAATAAAGTTAACAAGTCTTTAACTGAATTTGCTTTGAAATTTGATGAGAAATTATTTGACGCTAGGGATAAGAAATTCCACGTAAAATCTAAAGAGCACCCAGAAGGACTGATTTCAATAGAGTATAACGCCTTAATGATTGGTTTAGTTAAGGAATGCCTTGAATCTTGCAAAACCTTAGAAGAATTTTTGGAAAATATTAATGTTATTCTTTGGGCTATTTTAAACAATTCTTTGCAGCGGACACGTGATTTCATCTCAGATACGTTAAAGGTTGAAGTCGCTCATTTTGTTGATCAACTCAAAGCTAATGTCCAGAAGGTTGCAAGCAAAGACGATTTTTATGTAGATTTTGAAACAATGTTGAGCCATAAGTCTTCTGATGTGCAGCGATCACTTGATGAAGTTGTTTGCTGGTTTACTCCAATCGGACCATCAGATCTAAATAAGAGTTTTAGTTTAAAGCAGATATTAGAAATCACTGTCAGTGGTGTGTTGAGGTTACATAAAGCATTTAAACCTGAGGTTGAATTAGTGCCAACCTACAATGATACTATTGAATTGCACAGTGATAATTTAACCTTAATTAATGACACCCTTTTTATTCTCTTTGATAATGTTAAAGAGCACTCGGGTATTAAAAAACCTAAAATTACGATAAAAATAGATACCGATGAAGATGATGCTTTAGGTCTTGTATTTGTCAGTGAATCAAAAGCCTCTTTACGTAAGAAACAAGAAGAAGAGTTATTAAAAATTACGGATGTGATCAATAAAAAGGCTTTCGGTACGCGTACCAAAAAAGAAGGTAAAAGTGGGATTATTAAATTAGCTGCAGCTGTAGATGGTATACCAAAAGCAAAGTTGGACTATGGCTTTAATGAAGACGGTAATTTTAAAGTAGCTCTTAAATATCCTTTATTGTTCGAAACCAGTGAGGCTTAGAAGTAACATGCAACAAAATGATATATCGGTTCTTATAGTTGAAGATGAAACTCCTAAGTTTAAACATGTTAAAAATTATCTAGTGGAACTGTGTGGGCACCTTGAGGTTAGTCATGCAAGGTCTGTATCAAGCGCTCTGGATTCATTAGAGGATAATTTACCAGACCTACTTATTCTAGATATGTCGTTGCCAACTTTTGATATATCAGATAACGAGGGGGGAGGAAGACCTCAAGGCTTTGGAGGGATTGAGATATTAAGAAGTATGTTGCTAGAAAATATGCAATGCCCAACAATTGTGATCACAGGGTACCCTGCTTTTCAAAAGGACAGTGGAGAAACTGTTGGTTTAGGTGACTTAATTGATGAGTTACAAAGAGAGTTTGGTGCCTTTTTAAAAGGAACACTACATTTTAACTCTACCTTTAGTGAGTGGAGAATAGAATTACAACGAATATTAAAAAAAGAAGGCTTATTAAAATAATGGAAATACTAATTGTTGATGACAATGCACCTCGTTATAAAAAATTAATAGCAAGACTTCAAGAAGCCGGTATAGCTCGAGAAAGTATTGATGTCGTTACTAATAAAAATAGTGCTATTGATAAACTGGAAGAAAAAAAATATGAATTGCTTGTACTTGATATTTTGATTCCTCTTTGGCCTGAGGATACAGAAACCGATGAACAGAACGCTATAGATTTACTAAACGAGATTAAATTATCTGATGATCTAGAAAAGCCCAAACATATTATTGGTATTACGGCTGACAAATCTATCGCAGCTGCAGGAGTTTCAATCTTTGAAAGTAACACCTGGCAAGTAGTAGAGTATATTGAAAACAGCAATGAATGGTGTAATCAGCTAGTTAACTGTGTTTTGTATATAGGGCATAACACACCAAATGAAGAGCCGCCTGTAGATCTTGCTATTATTTGCGCTTTAAAAGAGCCAGAACTTTCTGAAATTCTTAATCTCCCATGGAATTGGGGAGCCTCTAGACCACTTAATGACAATACTTTTATTAGTGATGGATGGTTTTTATCTAACGGTAAAAAATACACGGTAGCAGCTTGTCATGTTGAACGGATGGGGATGGTTGCTACGTGTTTAAAAACCAGCTCGATAATATCTATTTTGAAACCTAAAGTGATCACTATGACGGGAATTTGTGCTGGCATTAAAAGTAAGACAGATTATGGTGATGTTATATTTGCAGAATCAGTTTGGGATTTTCAAACAGGAAAACATACAAGAGATGATAGTGGTGCTATTTTTCACATAGCGCCACACCAACTACAAGCATCCTCTCAAATAGCAGCTCATGTTTCTGAAGTAGCAGGTCTTAAAAGAGAGTTCGGAGATATGACAGTGAATTACTCGGGTAAAGTTAATAAAATTCCCACCGTACATATTGGCCCAATGGCATCTGGTTCTGCAGTAATTGCCGATAGTGAATATATAAAACAAATCACCCAGCAAAACAGGAAGGTTTTAGCTATTGAAATGGAAGTTTACGGTATGTACTACGCCGCAGAATCGGCACAAGAACCTAAACCCAAGTTTTTTGCTATGAAGTCAGTATGTGATCATGGGGACGAGAATAAAGGAGATGATTACCAACAGTTCGCAGCATACACTAGCGCAAGAACATTAAAATTATTGATAGAAAACTTTGGTCATCGTTTTTTATGATAAGAAGGAATACTGGCGTTATTCTTATTTGAAGCGACAAGCGATTTGTTGAAAGTGTTTTATCTAATAGTCAGCTATTTAAAATATTCTCAGGATTCCAGTCTTGCAATTTTATACGTTGAAGGAATTCTTTCTTTGAGAGTTTAATCAACAGTAGGAGTTCTTTTAAATTCATCAAAGGATCTATCAATGCTAAAGCCAGTTTGAATCGTCTGCCATTTTGCAGGGGCTTGTACCGCTGCATTAAATGCTTGCTGATCACCTACAAATACAACGATCTTTTTAGCCCTTGTCAGTGCTGTATACAACAAGCTTCGTTCCAGCATATTGGAATTGGTGACAGTGATAACCACGCATTCCGCAGCACTGCCTTGGAAACTATGTACCGTTAGCGCATAGCCTAGCATGATGCCAAGTTTAGCTATGGACTCGTTATCTAATACTCGCTGCTCATCTCCAAAGTGAAATGAGTACGGTTGAGTCGCTGATGTTAGCTTTCCAATACTGCCGTTGAATAAATCAAAGCCGCAGCCGCCTACGTCGATAACATTTTTTCTGACGATCACCGGATCGCCCTCATTAAGACCCCAGGCCTTTAACTTTTGTGTTTTTTCTGTCGTTAGCTGTGACTGAAAATACTCGTTGATATGATGTACCGACTGAACAATGTGGCCCGATTGATTTGAACGTTGTCGATGAGTTGTGATTACTTGGGTACGTTTTAAGCTGAGCTTATCAGCCACTTGATAAATCACTTTCGCTAGTGAATGAGGATCAGTTCTGTCTATAGTTGTCGGCAGGAAAAAGACTCCATGTTCAGGGGAGGGAGCGCTTAAATCAAACACCTGCAAGTCTGGGACAATGCCTTTACTAATGCTCTCAGCAATTAGCGGTATGCCCGTTTCCACAGCGCTACGATGCGCTTTTGTTAATTTGGCAATCGGTACATTTTTACTTTGACATAATAAATGAAATACAAGGCCAGCACCGATTGGAGGGATTTGATTGTGATCCCCGACCATGACAATTCTTGCTGTCACTGGCAAGCGGGATATTAATCTGATCATTAGTGATAGATCATTCATTGAGCTTTCATCAATGACTATTAAACAGTCAGACGGAAATTCTTCTACCTTGATATCAGAAGTTCTATCCTTATCAGTTTCTTCTTCTGCCTTTTCGAATGGGATAATGTATGAATGTATAGTGCGAGATAGACATTCGATGTCATGATCTTCATTGTAACGGCGCATGACATCGGCAGCTTGACCCGATAGTGCCATTTGAAAAACTTCGATATTCAATGACTGAGCTAGTCTCACTACACTGCTGATCACTGTTGTTTTTCCGGAACCTGCCCCGCCTGTAATGATTGAAAACTGTTGCTCAAACGGCAATTTAATCGCACTTTCTTGCTCAGCAGTTAGTTTATGCTCTGCCAGCACGTAAACAGCATTTGCAATACTCTTTAGGCGATTTTCTACAATGCTATCAACGCCGTTTTTGATCATGGTAACAAAGCGATTTTCTAACATGGATTCGGCATACGCGACAGGCCGTGACTGCAATAACCCTTCTGGTGACTCTTGTACGGTTCCTGAAAGCAATGCTGACTCGATAGCGCGTTGAGCAACGCCATTATCCTTAAATAGTCTTATTAGAGCTTTAAATAACGTTTCACGCGTTATTGCGGTATGACCAAATTTTTCGAGACGAAAATTAAGTATGAAATCTACCGCACCTTGCAACCTGCGGGGATCATCAATGGGGTATTCCAGGGCATCAGCAATTGTTTCACAGTTATCGAAAAGTGAGTTCGTATTATTTTCAAATGCTAAAATTTTATAGCAGTCAGTTTCAAGTACCGCTGGTAACGTTTCACCGTATTGCTTGATAAGTCGATTACTCAGCCGCTTAGGGATGTTATGTTTTTGACACAATGCAATGGCTGCCAATTCACCTTTTTGAATCTTCCAGTTGTGCAAAACAAGCTTAATGTTATGCGTTAAACGCCCAACACCTAGTGCTCGTATAGCAGCATGCTCTTCTATGTCGAGAAGTTGTGCTAGCTGATCTGCGCTTTCTGCTGCATTGATTGCGGTCTTCCAAGTTTTTTGACCAACGCGGGTTCCAATTTCTCCAACACGAAACATAGGGTTACGAATGATGTATTCGGCTAACCGCTCTCCATGAACTTGGATTGGCTCACCGTGACTTGCGATCACTTGATTCGGATAGCGAGGGTTTGTGTCCCATTCGCCAGTAAAGCGCCAAAACTCTCCAGCTTGAGCAGGTCGTACTAAAACATATGCGCGTACTAGGATACTATGTTGTCTACCATCATGCTTACCGTGGATGATCTGTGACCCCATATTACCAGTGGTTTGACTGGTGACCATAATTTCAATGTCGAAAGGTGCGCGATTGAGTTGTGTCTTCATGTATCAAAAGACCCGCTTCAATGATTGATATTCTTGATGCGTGGCTTTTATGATACGTTGTTCAGCAGCTCCTGCTCGACTGTTTGACAGAGTAAGTTTAATTTCTAAATCGGTTATCTGTTTTTTCAGCCGTTGATTATCATCAGTCAGTGCATCCACCTTGACCAGAGCAGCTTTCAATTTTTTATCTGTATTACTGGCATTGCGTTGCGCTGTATCCACACTACTTTGCAGATACTCACGAACAACTTGTGTCTCAAACGGCTCCTCAGATTTTTTCAGGTCTTCAATGCCGCTTTTTTTGATCGCTGCTTTAAGCATCTCACTAGCAAAAACACGTTTAAAAACTTGCTTACCCTGCACAATTTTAGCAAGCCGTGCGAGTAGACTTAGATTAGGTACGGCATTGCCTTGGTCATTAACACCAGATGCAGGTAGAGACTCTTTTTGTTCATCGTAATGGTGAAACAATGCTGTGAGCTTTTGTTTATTTTCCCAGCTCATCTCAATACTGTCCAAGCCAACTTTGTCTAGCTCTTCATTGGTGAGTTTTTTTTCAGCCATTATCTTCACCCCTTATTCGATTGATAGTAGTGCGCGATACATTATATTTACGTGCCTGAGAGCTAACAGAACCGCCTTTTTTCAGTGCTTTCCTTATTTTTATCCTGTCTTCATCAGATATTTGCGGAGGTCTGCCCATATGCTTGCCTGCAAGCACTGCCGCTGCTCTACCTTCACTGGTTCTTGAAATGATTAAATCACGCTCTAATTGCGCAAAGACCCCGACTAAAGCGAGGGTTGCTCTAGCGAATGGCGAGTCATTCGTAGTATCAATGACGCCGTCGAGGGTTTGCAATGATGATCCTTGGCGGTGTATTTCATCAATAGTTTTTAGTATAGATTTTAGCGAGCGACCAAGGCGATCAAGCTTAGTGACTATCACTATATCGTCTGCTCGTATGTAACTAATAAGCTCAGCTAATTTCAATTCGTTCTCGTTACTAACACCTGAATGTTTGCAATGAAATATTTTTTCGCAGCCAGCAGCGCTCAGTGCTTCTAGCTGCAAATTTAAATCTTGAACGAGGGTACTCACACGAGCAAAACCAATAATTGACATTATTTTACCTCTTAATCACGAGGATTACCTGCAAGTCCTAGTGAGGTGGCTTTCTCGTAGGCTTCGTCAGGTTGTGGCCCATATGCATCTTCACGCCACAGTTCAAAAAAGTGAGGACAAGCCATTATTCCTTTAACCTCCTTAACATTAAACGCGTCGTAAAAGATCACGTTTTCATCAGCAAGGTTACTCAACTTCTCAGTTGCATCGTTATCAACATCAACTTCTTCAATAATGTCATATGCATGTTGGCCGTAAGTACATATGAGCGTTGTATCACATAATGAATCAACAACCAAAACATGCCAAGGATCGATCAAAAGTTTTTTTACGTCTTCAAAATTAAGTTGTCTAAGTGACATATTACCGCCTATTAATAGTGAACTAAAGTTATAAGTTAAGTTCATTATGAATACAGGCTGAACTAAAATCAATGCTACAAGTTATGTTCATGTACTAATATCAAGTAATAACTTTAGTCCACTTATTTGAAATAAGAATAGCCTTCTATAATCGATTCACAACAAACTTTTGAGATTTACTAAAGGGGCTTAAGAAAAGTATTTAAAGGGGCGCAGCACTTAATAATGTAGTGTCTTTATATTTTAATCCTTTTCCTTAGGTAATAATTCTTGAATATTACATTTTAGCTTTTCTGCTAGATAGTAAGCTTTTTCCAAAGAAACACTTATTTTACCCAGCTCAATACGACTAACATAACTTCTATCTAAATTAGCTAAAAGGGCAAACTTTTCTTGAGAAATCCCCTGTAACTCTCTCTTTGAACGTACATTCTTACCAAACTGTGCCGCTAGTTCTTTATTATTCATTTATCTCCTCCACAGAGTAGACAAGTATCTAAGACTTGAGGTTTATTCGTCCACGTCTTATAATCCCACGTCTTTTAGTCCTCATTTGTTTTGTGATAATTAAACCAACGAAAAATTAACTGGATAGTGTTATGTCGCCTGTAGAATTAAAAATCAAAGAGCCTCTGTGTTCAATAATCAAAGATAAAGGCTTTGATGGATTTACTGTTACTCAGTTGAGAGACGTTTTCCTGAAAATACTGGGAAATGAATTAACCGAAAAAGAAGCTAGAATTCTTGTGTATAAGCAGATATTGCGTTTACTCAAAAGAGGCCTTTTGTCAAAATGCAGTACCAGTAAAGGAGCTCGGGATGCCATTTACTCAAAAAAACCATTATTTTATGAAACCGCTATTATTCCTTACGGTGAATATGTGAACACTGATAAAACGGGTATATTTGAAAACAATGGTATTAATTTCGTAAAAGAAAGCGCTAATGACGATGTCGTTAATAACTTAAAAGAGCAGGTTAAAGGAGATAAAGTTGATTTAATCTCTTCAATTTCTGAATCAGAAGAGTACTTGCGGTTGATTAAGGCATTTCCGCACGCAAAAGAATATTTGCAAAGTAAATACTTTGACGCTAGTGAACGGTCGTCACAATATCTTGGAAAAATACGCGCGACAAAAAACCTTTTAAACTACCTATCTGAAGAATAACAATATGAAGCTACGCCAATGGCAAGTCGACAGTGTAGATACAGCCTTAAATCATTATGCGTCGGGGAAAAGACATTTTCTTTGCTTAGCCACACCTGGTGCTGGAAAAACGGTTATGGCCGCGGAAGTTGCAGCAAAGTTGTTTGAGCAAGACAAAATAGATTTTGTGCTTTGTTTTGCTCCGTCAATCACGGTATCCGAAGGAATAACCTACACGTTTAGCAATCGATTCAAAGCACGCTTTGATGGTGTTATCGGCGCAGTTGGTTGCACCTATACCTATCAAAATATTCTATTCTTTAAAGAGGATTTTTGGCAGTTATTACAACAGAATCGCGTTTTAGTCGTTTTTGATGAAATTCACCATTGCGCAGGCTCATCACTTGAAAATGCGAACGCATGGGGAGAGGAAATTATTGCTAATGTTCAGTCACAGGCTGAATACACCTTAGCACTGACGGGAACCCCGTGGCGCTCTGATAAAGCACCGATTGTACTGTCTAATTATGTCGGTGATGATGCCAAAATTGAATGTCATTACAGTTATGGACTAAAAGAGGCGGTAAGAGATGAGGTATGCCGCAGCCCCAAACTGGTACTCATCGACAACGATAAAATGTCTGTAACCGATGAAGAAAAACAGCATAAGACATTTGAGAGTCTTAAGGCGTTATTAAATGAATCAATGGTGTCGTATCAGTCAGTGATTACCAACCATCAAGTGATGCGACACATATTACAAAGAGGCTGCGATAAACTCGCGAGCATTAGACGGATGAACCCACAAGCAGGTGGCTTAGTTGTAGCGTCTTCAATAGAGCATGCCTGTCAAATTATACGGTTGCTTCGCGAAGACCTTAATCAATCAGCTGTGTTAGTTACACACAAGCAAGTGAAACCATCAGGCATTATCGCTCAGTTCAGGCATTCGTCTACTCAGTGGATTGTGAGTGTTGGTATGGTAAGCGAAGGTACTGATATCCCCCGCCTTCAAGTGTGCTGTCATTTAAGTCGTGTAAAAACAGAGCTTTATTTCCGTCAGGTATTGGGACGGATATTGCGCGTTAACGATGCCACTAACCAAGAAGCTTGGTTATACACTTTTGCAGAGCCCAAACTTACTGAGTTTGCGCATCGCATTGACCAAGACTTACCGGACGAGGCGGTTATCATTAACGACTCCATTTATGATGATTTTGCTGAAAGTAACAGAGCGAAGCAAAGTAATCATAAACGAGATTCCATCTTGTCTGATTTACATTTTGACTGGGAAGAAAGTGCCAGTGATGTATTAACGAATCTTAGGGCGTCAGATAACCGTGATGATAATACAACCACTGATATGTCGATTCACTCATTTAAAATACTAGGTAAGTATCGAGAGCAAGTCATTGCTTCTTTTGATGCGCATATTTAGATACAACAACCTATGTTAACGATTGAAGCATTCAAAAAACGATTCACATCAAAGGATAGTCCCCACTGGCTTTGCGTTGGAGTCGACACCGCCAACAAAGCGCAATTTTATATTATTGTTAATGGCGGTATGGGAACAACGCTTAGCGCACCAATAGAGCGATATGACCCAGCAATCAAAGCATATATTATTGACATGCTTGACTCAGGTGAGCTTGTTATGGATGAAGAGCGAAACCTGTTATGCGATAGAAATATCTTAGTGCATTATTTATCGCAATCACCCGTATACAAAGAAGACTCATGAATAAACCATTTAGGCAAAAAAACAATGTTGGGCAGTTAGAAAATGGAACACCTATTACCGGCGTCATAAGAAGCGTTAAATTGATTGAAGTGAGTGAGCTTGATATGCAATTTATTTATGGCACGGTTGAGTGTGACCGTCTTGGTCGGTGGCAGCCTGGCAATTGGATGATGAGCAGCCCTATTGTAAAAATAGATACTGAAAAATTGTTAGTTTTTACCCTTAACAGTATTTATAAGGTCGATGTACTACCATCACCTATTTCATTGACTGTTGACCAATTATTTATGGTTAGGCAAGGCGTGCCGCCTGATTGTATTAAGGCGGGCACATGAAAAACTTCAAAACAGTTATAAAACAAGAAGTCATTAACTTAATTTGTGATAGTTGTGGACTAAAAGCGAGTGTTGATGAGGGGTATGAATTTAGCGAGTTCATTAGCATTGAACACAGATGCGGTTACGGGGCTATTCAGGGTGACGGTAAGCAGTTATCAGTAGATTTGTGTCAGCACTGCTTTGCTGATATGTGTGGCGATACCCTAACGATAAGTGACCCAATCAATAATCAAATGACTGAATCCGCTGAAGATGCCCTCGAATATCACAATGTTTTTCAGGCCATAACACTGTCAAAGAAAGAAGCTAGTAAGCTAAAGCAAGAGAGTGACATCAGAATTTCTGCAAGAGATATTTTATCCACCAACAGGGTATCCAATCAAGAAGAGCTCCAAGTTGCCCTAAAGCGTGTAGAACAATTATGGGATGCCCAATTCCATTGTGCTGAAGGTAATGAGCTTCACAAGCTTGCTGACTTAATCTCTACCTATGAAAATAAAAGTTGGGATAGCTATTTTGCTCAAGGGCCACTTCTGGATGACGACTTTATGCCTGAAAGGTTAAATTTCAAAGCTAAGATACCTTTTGCAGAAGAAGGATTGGCAAGCGGCATATTAGCTGACACGCCTATCAACAAGGACATCGACGAAGATGATTCTCGTCAATCAGCTATTGATGATAAAAATACTGATTAAGGAAAAATTCATGTCACAAGTTGAACCAAAGATTGCAAAAGAGCTACTAGAGACGATTGAAAAAGTATGGGCTAAATACCCTGATTTACGATTAACCCAGTTATTGGTGAATGTTATAAAACCTTCCGAATCTTGCGCTGAAATATATTATGTAGAAGATAGTAAGCTAGTTGAATTATTAAATGAATTAGCGGCTGAAGAATTAGAATCACCTGATGTACCGGCAAATGCCATTGATGCGTTGCTCATATTGCATAATGAGATGTTGGCTTTTTTTGGTTCAAAGGAGAATGTAGATTCGTGGATACATACGAAGTCATCAGTGCTGGATGGTGAAAAACCAGTTTCATTACTGTCTACGGCTCAAGGTCGAAAAACATTAAAACAATTGTTAAGCAAAATGAAATCTGGAAATTTTCAATATGAGCAACAGAGATAAATTCTACTCTTCAGATAAAGTGGAAGCTTTTCAGGTGTTATCGTTTAACGATGAAAATACAAATCCTGTCGAGATTAAAATTCAGTACCCTGATGAATATGAAGTTAACAAAGGTATGAATTTTCACAGTGTGCGAATTACGCTTGATAAAGAATTCACTCAGCTTGCTATTAACTGGCTAAAGATTAATGGTTTGCGGTAGTTGAACGCATTCGTCAACACTCTGTTTATGCTACTCCCCCTGGGTGTAATTGCTTTTTTTGACTTTATATTCTCAACATAAATTCAAAACCTGCACGAAAATATTATTTCAAGAAGGTGATGTTTATGAAGACTTTGAAACCACACATTGTTTATATTGATATGGATGATGTTATCTGTGATTTTACCAGTGCCTACAATTGCGCACTGCAACAAAACCCATCCATTGGGCACCCACAGTCGCAGTACGGATTTTTTGCCAATTTAATACCAAAAGACGGCGCTGTTGAAGCGATAAACGCATTAATCCAATCACAAGATTTTGAGCCGTACGCTCTCACCGCGCCATCGACGCGTAATCCATTCTCTTATACAGAAAAGCGCGTGTGGATAGAGAAATACTTTGGCTATTACTTTGTTAAAAGACTTATTATCTGCGCAAATAAAAGCCTACTAAAAGGTGATTATTTAATTGATGATAATACTTCAGGTAAAGGCCAAGAAGCCTTTAAAGGTAAATTGCTGCACTTTGGTTGTGCTCAATTTCCCAATTGGCGTTCGATAAGACAAGCGCTTAACTTTTAAAATTGATATGGAGTGAACATTAATGAATGTAAAAAGAATCAGAGAACTTGCCGCCGCATTATTTAATGAAGCACCTTATATCTCCAATATAACCAACCCTGTTGAGCACGAAAAGGCCCTCGTATTGATAGAAGAAATTTTTGTCAATAATCACGAGGAAAGTGTTTATGATGAAAGAGAGATTCTACTCAGTGCCTTGTGTTCAGCTATCAAGCGATATGAAGATAGTGCTCCAGAGTTTGCTGCTTTTAATGCACGTATGGCTGAACTTGATAATTCTAAAAGTTAAATAGGAAACTGAGAAAAATGATTATATTTACTTGTTGGGGATAAGTTTATTCGATATTTATTGAAGAGTTTTATTTGGAGGGAGGGAAAATACTCACGCCTAAATACTTTAAGCGTGAGTGAATTATTTGATGAATTAAGCGTTGTCCTTATGGATTACACTGCATCTTTTAACGCTTTACCTGCTTTAAAGCCAGGTGCATTTGAAGCGGCTATTTGAATTTCAGCACCGGTTTGTGGATTACGGCCTTTACGCGCTGCGCGAGCTGAGACTTTAAATGTACCAAAACCAACTAACGCAACATCACCACCATTAGCTAATTCAGCTGAAACAGCACTTATTAAACTATCTAATGCACGACCTGCAGAAGCTTTAGTGATATCGGCACCTTCAGCTATTTTATCTACTAATTGACCTTTGTTCATAATCATTTTCCTATTTGGTTTTTATTGTTGTTTTCATACTAAACAAATATGCCTATGTAGGGCAATAATTATTGAAACTGAATTTGATTCTATGGCGCTTCGGGGCACATACCGCCATAGTAGTTTTACTTCAAATTATGGTTAATTGCTACCAACATGCTCAAGTAAAAACATGAGTATGTTGTTAAATTGCATCCAAATACTGCTTGGTCATCGTGATTTATCCACAACTGAAGTATATACACATGTGTCGGTTGAGCTGCTAAAGCAAGTGCATAATGCAACACATCTCGCCAAAGCTGCATCATTACAATCCATCATCTAAGAGTTACTTGATGAAAAGGATGATTAATTCATCAGCATTTAATCTGCTGATAATCAGTAATAGAAAGATAATTTGTCAAGTGTACGCATATTGCGTATACTTGACGAATGAAAGCCGTATTTGTTGAATCTAGTATTTTTGAAAAACATCGCAGTGACTACATGTCAGATGATGAATATAGTGCATTCCAGCGTGAATTGTTATCGGAGCCTGTTAAGGGTGAT